>Ga0316207_10000010_pt1 | contig 442342 bp, 416 predicted proteins | sample 6weekpyrite_MG_FD_204943 | JGI IMG/M metagenome (GOLD analysis project Ga0316207, IMG submission 204943) | Microbial mat bacterial communities from mineral coupon in-situ incubated in ocean water Damariscotta River, Maine, United States -... | ecosystem: Environmental > Aquatic > Marine >...
ACAGGTACAACATCAGAAGAGGGTACAACAGGAACTTCAGAAGGCACTGATAGTGCAACCTCAGATGAAACATCAAGTGAGAGTTCAACCGATACATCAAGTAGTACGGATGGTTCAACATCGACAGGTAGTCAAACAGACACTACAGACACTACAGACACTACAGGTAGTACAGAGGGTGAAACTACAGATGAAACATCAAGTGCGAGTTCAATTGATACATCAGGTAGTACGGATAGTGAAACTTTGGATGAAACATCTGATGAAGGTTCAAGTGCGGTAGATGGTTCAACATCTACAGAGACTTCGGATACAAGCTCAAGTGATAGTCAAATAGATGATCATGCTGGTGGTGGAAAAGTCGGAAATGAAAAAGCTTCTGAGAAAACAGGGAAAGATGTTCGTGAAGACAGGAGTGAACCTGATGAAGATGAAACTGTAGAAACAGAGACAGGAACAATTACAGAGGATAGTACTTCATTAGAAAGTTCAACTGAAACATCAAGTAGTACAGATGGTTCAGTATCAGAAGACACAGGAACTCAAACAGAAACAGATACTTCTGGTAGTACTGATAGTGCAACTTCAGATGAAACATTAGAAGTTTCAAATGCTGAAGAAGATACAACCACGTCAGAGACTTCAAGCAGCGAAGAAAATTCAATAGAAACTGATACGCTCACAGAAGGTTCAAATGTAGAAGGAAGTACTGCTACAACAGATAGCTCAAACAATACAGAAACTAATACGAATGATGATGTAACAAGTAACGACGGCGGACAAGTCGGTAATGAAAAAGCTTCTGAACAAACAGGTAAAGGTGTTCGTGATGATAAAAATGTTTTGGATGAAAATGATACTCAAATTGAAACAGAAGCTTCAAGCAGTGCAGAAAATATTACATCAGAAGAGAGTCCATTAGATACGGAAATAACTACTGACACTTCAGGTGAAACAACATCGGAAGCTCAAAAAGAAGAGCAAGGTACTGAAGATAGTACAACTTCAGAAGAGACAGCAAGTTCTAGTACAACTGAAACCGATGCGGATGAAGAAGAAGCTGAAGTAGCTAATGAAGATGAAACAGTTACGGAAAGAACTGATGAAGATGATGAAGATGAAGATGATGATGGTAGAGAAGATAGCTTAGATGAAGAAGATGAGCTAGAAGGCTTAGAAGCATCTGATACAAATGAAGATACAACAAGTAGCGGCGGGCAAGTCGGTAATGAAAAAGCTTCTGAACGAACAGGTAAAGGTGTTCGAGACGGTAAAAATGTTTCGGATGATGAAGAAGTTGTAGAGGTTGAGAGATCTGTTGAAGATGAAACAGTTATGGAAAGAACAGATGATCAGGATGATGATAGAGAAGATGAGTTAGAAGGCTTAGAAGCATCTGATACAAATGAAGATGCAACAAGTAGCGGCGGGCAAGTCGGTAATGAAAATGCTTCTGAAAAAACAGGCAAAGATGTACGTGATGGTAAAAATTCTTCAGATGAAGATGCGCTGGCATTTACATTTGATGAAAATGAGGCTATCGCGATAGAAAATATCGATACATTGGAAGAGAGTCAGAGCGATTTTAGCATAGAGAGTGATTCTCACGATGTACAAACGGAGTTATCTGACATATTTGAAACAAATGAAGACAGTGTATTGGCGAACTATGTCAATGATGACACCTCTAGTGTAGAAACTGAACCAGCACCTGAACCAGCACCAGCACCTGAAGCAGCACCTGAAGCAGCACCTGAACCAACACCTGAACCAACACCTGAACCAACGCCTGAACCAACACCTGAACCAACACCTGAACCAACACCTGAACCAACACCTGAGGCAGCGCCTGAACCAACGCCTGAACCAAGTGTGAATTTTGATGATATGGGGCATGGAGATACCAGTTTAGATTCACACTTTGATGATTTTGTCGGTGGGGGAGATTTAGACCACTCTTAAGATTTAGTAGTTATAATTGCCAATCTTTGTGGAAAGAAGATTGGCCACTTTTAATATAGGGGTTCTATTGTGAGAAAAGTTTTACTAGTAGATGATAGTACACTTGTTCAAAAGTTAGTCGGTATGCTTTTTTCTCAGAGCAATGAATTGGGACTTACCGTAGTTGCCAGTTATAAAGAGGCAAAAGATATTCTTGAATCCGGTGAAAAGTTTTTTGCTGCGATTGTCTGTATTGTGCTTCCAGATGCACTTAATGGTGAAGCTGTTGACCTCTCTTTAGATCATAAAGTTCCCACTCTTGTACTCACCAGTTCGCTAAATAGTACGATAAGACATAAAATGTCTAGAAAGCCTATTATCGATTATGTCTCTAAAAATACCCAAAACGATATAAGTTATGCAGTAGAACTTATACATACTCTTCTATATTTTGAAGAAAATAAAGTCTTGATTGTCACAAAAAATAGTTCAGAAAGAACTTTACTTAATCTCTATTTTTCTCATCTATTGTTAAAACCTTTACACTCTTCAAGCATTGATATGGCTCTTGATATGCTCAAAAAGGATAAAAGTATAGATATTATAGCTACAGATTATTCTACTAAAGATATGAACGGGTTACAGTTAGTGCAAAATATAAGAGCCAGATATACGCGCGATGAAAAGATGATTTTTGCATTGGTTGCATCAAGAGAGAATGATATATTACCTCTATTTTTAAAATATGGTGCGAATGAAACTATCTTAAAACCTTATACGAAAGAGGAGTTTAACGCACGTGTATTTAAAGAGTTAGATTTTAGAAAAAAGATAGATGAAGTCAAAAATGTTAATAAAACAATTGAAAAATATGTTATTACCTCTACAACTGATACTACTGGAATTATAAGACAGGTTAGTGAAGCATTTAGTACAATTTCCGGATATTCGAAGAAAGAGCTAATAGGGCAGCCTCAAAATATCGTAAGACATCCCGATATGCCCTCAGAAATATTTAAAGAGCTGTGGGAGACCTTACATAACGGTGAATCTTGGCGTGGGATCATAAAAAATAGAAAAAAAGATGGAGGCTTTTATTGGGTTGATGCACATATTGAACCGATTGTAAACTCTAGAGGTATTACTACAGGTTATCATGCAGTCAGACAAGATATTACTGCAAAAAAAGAGGTAGAGGAACAGAGTAGATTGTTAGCTGAAGCAAAACAGAAAATTACAGATAGTATAAAGTTCTCTTCATTGATACAGGATGCATTGTTACCTAAGAATGAGACAATCAGTGAATACTTTAGCGACTTTTTTGTATTGTGGAAACCAAAAGATATCGTCGGTGGTGACATATATCAGTTTTTAGAGCGTGAAGATGATTGTTTGGTTTTTGTGATAGATTGTACCGGACACGGTGTTCCAGGTGCTTTTATGACAATGGTTACCAAAACCGTAATACAATCTATCGTAAATGATGATAACTTTAATAATCCGGCGCTTATTATGCAAGAACTTAGTAAAAATATAAAAAGAACCCTTAAACAGGACAATCCGGAAAGTAAAAGCGATGCCGGGCTTGACGGTGGTATATTGTATTTTAATAAAAAAGAGAAAAAGATTATCTATGCGGGGGCAAAAACACCGCTATTTTATATCCAAAACGGTGAATTAGAGCTTTTTAAAGGTGATAGGCAATCAGTCGGGTATAAAAAATCTGACGTCAATTTTGAATTTAAAAACTTTGAATTGGATGTAACAAGTCAATCATATTTTTATATTACTACGGATGGATTTATAGATCAAAACGGCGGCGAAGAGGGATATGTTTTTGGTAAAAAGAGACTGCAAAAACTGATTTTAGAGAATTACGAGAAAAGTTTTGTAGAACAAAAAGAGATATTGTACGATCATCTCTTAGAGTTTCAAGGAGAGCATGAACGTGATGATGATGTGACATTTTTTGCTTTTTCCATAGATTCCATGCTAACGGTGAGTCACACTGATTGCTGTTTTCGTCATGAGGGTACTTTGACACAAGATATACTCGGAAACGTTGAGCAAGAGATAGAAACAAAGTATGAGAAAATTTTTGAAAAAAGTAGAAAGAAAGAGAAACTTTTTACCATTATGTATGAGTTGGGTCAAAATATTATAAAGTATGATGCATTGAAAGATGAAGCTCTTAAAGAGGTTGATCCGGTTATTGAAATTGTTTACATGATAGATAGTGATGAATTTATGATAGTGAGTAAAAATGTTGTGAGTAATGCTTCGATAGAGAAAATTAGTGCAAGAATTGATGAAGCTAACGCCGTTGACAAAAAGGATATAAAAAACGTCTATAAAGAGTTAAGAAAAAGTGGACGTTATGCCCATTCAGAGGGTGCGGGTATCGGTTTTTTTGAACTTGCAAAAAGAACATCACATCTTATTGATTACCGATTTGAGAAAGTTGATGATAATAACTCTATTTATATAATTTCAGTTATTATTTAAATATTATGATTGATTATAGAAAAAAATTTACAATAGACCGAGAATTTTATCCATCAAAAGATATTGATATATCAATAGAGAGTGATAGAGGACGTATTCTCTCTTCAGCTGCCTTTAGAAGATTGCAAAAACGTACACAGGTTTTTGCATTGGAACTTAACGCCTCAATACGTACTAGATTGACACACTCATTAGAAGTTGCACAAACAGCGCGATATATTGCTAAGTCTATTTTGAGAAAACTAGAAGATGTCAAAGGTGAAACTTATCATCTTGAGCATCTTCACAATGCTTTTATCTCTACTGCAGAGATGACTAGCCTACTTCATGACATAGGTAATCCTCCTTTTGGACATTTTGCGGAGCAGACGATAAATAGATGGATGAAAAACAGTGCGCTTCCAATTCTAGATGGGCTTCCTTCAGATGCAAAAGAGCTTAAAGAGAGAGTTGCTAGAGATTTATCTAATTATGACGGTAATGCACAAGCTATGCGTATCATCACAAAATTACAAAGGTTAAATCTCTCTTATACACAGATTTTGGCTGTTTTAAAATATACGAGAGCAGCTTTTGAAGATAGAGAACCTAAAAGTTCACCACTAAGTTATTTGAAAAAAAAACCGGGTTTTTATTTGAGTGAACAAGAGCTTGTTAGAAAGATACAAAAAGCTTTAGATGTAAAGCCTGGACATAGGTTTCCTACAACATATATCATGGAAGCTGCTGATGATATCTCTTATCTAACGGCAGATTTAGAAGATTCTGTAGAAAAAGGGATACTTAGTTTAGATGAAGTTTATAATCTAATAAAAAGTGAGTGTAAGAAAGAGCAAGAGGATTATCTGCTTGAACTGATACAAAAAGAGTATGAACGAGCAAAGAAGAGTGATGAGCCTTATCAGTTTAATATGTTTTTCACCCTCACAAGAGCGAAACTTGTTACAGATTTGGTAAGTCATGTTGTAAATATCTATGTTGATAACCATGAAGAGATATTTCATGGATCATTCAATCATGCACTTCTTGAGTATGATAAAAAGAGTAAGTATTATAAAGCTGTCAAAATCTTACAAAACATATCCGGCAAATATATCTATCAAAATTCAGATGTACAGACCTTAGAGCTGCAGGGATATTCTATAATTAACGGCCTTTTGGAAATTTATAAACCCTTAATTGCGTTGGAACACTTAGATTTTGAAAAACTCTTAAAAGATGAAAAGATAGAGTGTTTTATCGCAATGCGGCTGATAAAGAGAATCTCATCAAAACAGATCGTAGCGTATAAAAATGATACCGGAAAACTTGATAGAGATGATACTTTTATCGTACTGGAGTGGTACTATAGAGTAAGACTGATTATAGATTATATTAGCGGTATGACAGATGATTACGCTCTAAATGAATATAGAACATTGCTAGCTATGAAATAGTGAGATTGTAAATGGCGCGGTGGACGAGACTCGAACTCGCGACCCCCTGCGTGACAGGCAGGTATTCTAACCAACTGAACTACCACCGCGTATAAAAAGTAACATGGCATTCTGCCAAAATCAAAGTTAAAAAAAGCTAAGCGCTTCCACTAAAATGGTGGTCGCTACAAGACTCGAACTTGTGACATCCACCTTGTAAGGGTGGCGCTCTACCAACTGAGCTAAGCGACCATTATGGCGCGGTGGACGAGACTCGAACTCGCGACCCCCTGCGTGACAGGCAGGTATTCTAACCAACTGAACTACCACCGCGTATAATTTTTAACATTGATAAAACATCACCAAAGATGCTTTTGAGCCTTCTAGTGAAGAAAACCCAGTACTAACGTAACTTTTTGAACTCTATTCAAAAAGCGTGCAACTAATGGTGGTCGCTACAAGACTCGAACTTGTGACATCCACCTTGTAAGGGTGGCGCTCTACCAACTGAGCTAAGCGACCATCTAAATGGCGACCCCTAAGGGATTTGAACCCCTGTTATTACCATGAAGTGATAATGTCCTTGGCCACTAGACGAAAGGGTCTTTTGGTTTGTAACATTATTACTGGTGTCCCGTGTTGGATTCGAACCAACGACCACTTCCTTAAAAGGGAAATGCTCTACCTGCTGAGCTAACGAGACGTGAGGCGAAATTATAGGAGATTTAATGCCTTTTGTCAAGACTTTTTTTCAAAAAATAGTTCATTATCTATTTCAAGTAACATTTTGAGTGCTGTATAAGCACTTTGCTCTTGAATATATCTTCTATCACCCGAAAAAAGATAGCTCTTAACATGCATGGTTTTCTCTTTTGCAGCCCCTATTACAACGGTTCCGACAGGTTTTTCTTCACTTCCTCCGGTTGGTCCAGCAATTCCGCTAATCGCCAATGCATAATCTGATTTTGAAACCGAAAGTGCACCAATGAGCATTTTCTCAACCGTCTCTTCACTCACTGCTCCATGTTTTTCAATGATTTTTTCATCAACACCGAGCCATTCAGACTTGATCTCATCGGCATATGTGATGAGTGAACCGTTAAAAACAGCAGATGAGCCGCTTTGGGATGTTAGCATCGATGCAAGAAGTCCACCGGTGCAACTCTCTGCAAATGTTACTTTTTTACCCCTATGAAGTAATTTTTCAATTATAAATGCGATTGGATTTGTTGCAGCAATAATTTTGTTGCTAAGAAGTGTGGAACTCTTTTCTATAAATTTTGACAAGTTTCCAAACTTTCTACTTTGTACCTCTAAAAGTGACCAGCCTGCTACTATCTCTATAAGTTGCAAGTCGACTTCAAATGTTTTTGCCAGAGGTTCAAGCAGCAGTAGCGGTTTTTCCTCTTCAAAAATATGTAACTGTAGTCTATTTGATGATTGATTTAAAAGTATCGGCGGAAGCTCCGTTAAGGGTTGTGTTAGAAGTACATTAACTCGTGAACTTTCATGTTCTAAAAGATAACTGTTTTGTTCATACACGCTTGTTCTGGATGGCAAAAGCATATCATCAAAAAGAACCTGATTATCTTGAGTTAAAGTACAGAGCATTTTTCCTATTAGTGAAAAAGTTTGCTCATCTGCCGCAATAAGAAGGTTGATCTCTTGAGATAGAAGCATTTCAACTTCTAAGAGAAGATTTTTATCATTTGAATTGTAATAGATGATCTCTTGAGCATCAATCGCATTCGTTTGTGCATGGCGCAATATATAGCTGCTAAGCAGGTTATTGAGCCTAAATTTGGTTCCGACAAATAGTATGGTTGTTTTCATGGGAAAAATAATATCACAACTTAAGTACTCATTAGCTATAATCCACAAATTTTTACAAGTGAATTTTAATGGATTACAAAGAGACTCTACTACTTCCAAATACTACATTTCAGATGCGTGGAAACCTTGCGCAAAATGAGCCTAAACGCTATGCTGCTTGGTTTGAACGTGATGTTTATACTAAGATGAAAGAGAAGCGCAAAGGCGCTGAAAGTTTTACGCTACATGATGGACCGCCGTATGCAAACGGACATACGCATATCGGTCATGCACTAAACAAGACTTTAAAAGATATTATTGTCAAATTTAATTACTTTAATGGAAAATCGGTACGTTTTACTCCTGGTTGGGATTGTCACGGTCTACCGATTGAACAGCAAGTTGAGAAAAAGCTTGGTTCAAAAGCGAAAAAAGAGGCGTTAAGTACGGCTGAGGTTCGAAAACTTTGTCGTGAACATGCATCAGAGTTTGTCAATATTCAAAGAGACGAGTTCAAACAACTTGGAATAATTGCAGATTGGGATAAGCCTTATCTCACTATGGATTACGCATTTGAGGCAAATATTTACCGTACACTGTGTGATGTTGCAGCTAAAGGTCTATTAATAGAGAGAAGTAAACCGGTTTATTGGAGTTGGGCTGAGAGAACGGCACTTGCCGAGGCTGAAGTTGAGTATGCCGATAAAGAGGATTACTCGATCTATGTTGCATTTGAATTAAATGATGATGCAAAACGGAAGCTTGGTGTGGAAAAAGCTGCACTAGTCATTTGGACTACAACACCTTGGACACTTCCGGCAAATACGGGAATTAGTTTAAATCCAAACGAGAAGTACGTGTTAACGACAAGCGGACATATCGTTGCAGATGCAAGGCATGAGAGTCTACTTGAAGACGGTGTGGTATCGGAAAAAATTGAAAAAAGTTTTGATGCCTCAGAGTTAGAGAATTTAATTGCTATCAATCCTTTAAACGGTAGAGATTCTCGAGTCGTTTTAGGTGAGCATGTTTTAATGGACGGGGGAAGCGGTGCGGTGCATACTGCTCCGGGACATGGTGAGGATGACTATAGAGTAGGACTTGTTTATAATCTTGATGTTGTAATGCCAGTAGATGAGCGTGGCTGTTATGATGAAAGCGTTGTAAGAGACAATCTTCTTCCAGATGCACAAAGTTTTGTGGGTGAGCATGTATTTAAAGCAAATGAGAAGATTTTAGGCTATCTTGGCAGTGCACTTTTAAAACAGAGTAAGTTTGTTCACTCTTATCCACACTGCTGGCGTTCAAAAACTCCGCTGATTTATCGTGCAACTGCACAGTGGTTTATCTCGGTTGATGCGGTTCCAGAAAGTGAGCAAAGGACCTTAAGAAATATCGCATCTGATGAGATTGACGGAACAAAATTTATCCCTGCGACTGGTCATAACAGAATTGGTACGATGGTTGAAAACAGACCAGATTGGTGTATCAGCCGTCAGCGTGATTGGGGTGTTCCTATTGCGTTATTTCGTGTAAAAGCTACAGGCAAACCCGTATTGGATGAGAAGGTACTTAACTTTACTGCAATGATTTTTGAACAGCGCGGTACCGATGTCTGGTTTGATATGCCGACTGAACAACTGCTGTATCCTGGAAGCGGATATAAAGCTGATGAGCTAGAAAAAGTTGAAGATATTCTTGATGTTTGGTTTGATAGTGGGGCAACATGGAAAGCGGTACTGAAAAGCCGTAATTATGACGCGGGAAGTTATCCGGCTGATCTCTATCTTGAAGGAAGCGATCAGCATAGAGGTTGGTTTCAAAGTTCACTTTTTCTAAGTGCGGCAGTTGAGCATCACGCACCATACAAAGCGGTACTTACTCATGGTTTCACGGTTGATGAGAAGGGTGAAAAGATGAGTAAATCTAAGGGCAATGTTGTTGCCCCTGATAAGGTTTTAAAACAGTATGGAAGTGAGATACTTCGTCTTTGGGTTGCTACGAGTGATTATCAAAATGATCTTAAAATCAGTGACGGTATCTTAAAACAGGTAGCTGAGCAGTATAGAAAACTTCGAAATACATTTAGATTTTTACTTGCAAATATCGATGATTTAGAGCAGATTGTTGATCTGTCCCAGATGAATGTGCTTGATAATTGGATTCTTTCTCGCTCAGCTGAGGTTTTTAGTGAAGCACACGCAGCATTTAGCTCATATGACTTTGTAAAAGCGATGAGCCTACTCAATAACTACATCGTTAATGAGTTAAGCGGTATCTATATGGACCTTTGTAAAGATAGATTGTACTGTGATGATAAAAATGATGTACATAGACGTGCAAGTCAAAGTGCAATGGCATTGATCGTTAAAAGTCTATTAGGACTTGTAGCCCCAGTTCTAACTTATACAGCAGATGAAATTCTAGAAAATGCTCCAGCAATCATTAAAGGTGATGCAGAAGATATTTTTGATTACGAGTATGTGAAATTGCCTGAAGTAAGCAGTGATTTTAACGCAGCTTACATGATAAAAACACGTGAAAAGTTCTCTGAAATTGTTGATGCACTGAAAAAAGAGAAAACAATAAAGAGTACATTGGAGTTAGAACTTTATACAAATTCACCATCTTTAATAGCGCTAGATTCTGTTGAAGTGGAAGATTGGTTTATGGTTAGCGGTGTACAAGGAGAAAGTGCAGATGAAAATTTAGGAAGTTTTGAGCTTGAAGGCGATACTTTCTGGGTTGTAAAAGCTAGCGGTGCAAAGTGTCCTCGTTGTTGGAAACATACGGCTGAAGAGGAAGAGGCATTGTGTAAAAGATGTGCTGAGGTTATGGATGTTTAGTGCGTCTCCCTCACCGCTATTTATCGGTGTTACAATCGCACTTATTTTAATCGTTACGGCAGTCGGCATTATGGCTGTTAGAAAAGCTAAGAAGGAGATGTAAGTGGTAACTTTAAAAGAGGCTCTTGCCATGAACGAGGTGGAGTTAAAAAATTTAAAAGCTGAATTAAAAAAAGAGATTGAAGCAAAAAAAGATATCAACGCTTATATCTCACTTGATGAGAGCGGCGAGGGTGTTCCTATCTTAGTAAAAGATAATATTCAAGTAACCGGCTGGAACGTAAGCTGCGGTAGTCAGATCTTACAGCACTACATTGCGCCGTATGATGCGACGGTTATTACGAATATGAAAAACAACGGTCTTGCTCCGTTTGGTCGTGCGAATATGGATGAGTTTGCTATGGGAAGCTCAACGGAGACAAGTTTTTACGGAAAAACGTTGAACCCTCATAACAGTTCATGTGTTCCCGGTGGAAGTAGCGGTGGAAGTGCAGCTGCCGTTGGTGCCGGAATTGCTATTGCGGCACTTGGAAGCGATACAGGTGGATCGATCCGTCAACCTGCGGCATTTTGCGGGATTGTGGGGATGAAGCCAACATATGGAAGAGTGAGCCGCTATGGACTCAGCGCATACGGGAGCAGCCTTGATCAAATCGGTCCGATGACACAAAACGTAGAAGATGCAGCAATTTTGTATGACATAATCTGTGGATATGATGAAAAAGATAGTACGAGTGCAGATGTAGCCTATGAGAAAGTGAGTGAGAAGCTTAACCCTGATAGAAAACTGACAATCGCCGTAGTTGATAACTATGTAGAGGGAGCCGATAAAGCAATTGCCGATGCATATGCAAACGCTATCAAACTTTTAGAGGCACAGGGACATACGATTGTTCATAAAACCCTGATGGATGCTAAATATGATGTTTCGGCATACTACATTACTTCAACTGCAGAAGCAACAACAAACTTAGCGAGATATGACGGTGTTCGATACGGTAATCGTGTTGAGGGAAAAGATCTAAAAGATATGTATGTTCGTACAAGAAGCGAAGGTTTCGGTGATGAGGTAAAGCGTAGAATTCTTCTTGGTAACTTCGTTCTTTCAAGTGGATACTATGATGCATATTATGTAAAGGCGCAAAAGAGTAGACAGCTCATCAAACAAGAGTATGACAAAATTTTTGCAGAAGTTGATCTGGTTTTAACTCCTGTTACTCCAAGTGTTGCATTTGAGTTTGGAAGTAAAAAAGATCCGTTACAGATGTATTTGAGTGATATCTATACGATATCTGTAAATCTTGCGGGACTTCCGGCTATTAGCGTACCTGCAGGTGAAGATAACGGCCTTCCGATAGGGTTGCAGTTGATTGCAAAACCATACGATGAGCAGACTCTATTTGATGGAGCAATGAGTTTAGAAAGAGCATTACAATAAGGAGATAGAATGAATATTCGAAAAAAAGCTTTAACATTTGAAGATGTACTTTTAGTACCAAAGTATTCGGAGATTTTACCTAAAGAGGTTTCGCTGCAAACTAGATTTAGTACAAATATCTCTTTAAACATGCCTTTGGTATCTGCTGCTATGGATACGGTCACTGAGCATACGGCTGCCATTGCAATGGCTAGACTTGGCGGAATTGGGATCATTCATAAAAATATGGATGTTGAAACTCAAGTTATGGAAGTAAAAAAGGTTAAAAAAAGCGAAAGCGGTATCATAATCGATCCTATCTATGTAACGCCTGACACGACCTTAGGTGAAGCAAAAGAGATTATGGATAGTTATAAAATTTCCGGTGTACCTGTTGTTGATCCACATGATAAACTACTTGGAATTTTGACAAATCGTGACATGCGTTTTGAGACAGATATGCAAAAGTTAGTGATGAATACGATGACACCTATGCCTCTTGTTACCACTTCTCAAGGTACGACCCTTGAAGAGGCTGGAAAAATCATGCATAAAAATAAGATCGAAAAACTGCCTGTTGTTGATGAAAAAGGAAATTTAAAAGGTCTTATTACGATTAAAGATATTCGCAAAAAGATCGAGTATCCTAATGCAAATAAAGATGATTTTGGGCGCTTACGTGTAGGGGCTGCTATCGGTGTAGGGCAACTTGATCGTGCACGTGCCTTGGTTGAGGTCGGCGTAGATGTTTTAGTGCTTGATTCAGCACATGGACACTCTAAAGGTATCCTTGATACGGTAAAAGCTATTAAAAAAGAGTTAATCGTTGATGTAGTTGCAGGAAATGTTGCAACAGCTGAAGCAACTGAAGCACTTATAGAAGCAGGGGCTGATGGCGTGAAGGTAGGTATCGGACCTGGTTCAATCTGTACGACAAGAATTGTATCAGGTGTCGGGATGCCACAAATTAGTGCAATTGAAGAGTGTGCTGCAGTTGGTTCAAAACATGATGTTCCTGTTATCGCAGATGGGGGTATCAAATATTCGGGCGACGTTGCAAAAGCACTGGCAGTGGGGGCAAGTTCGGTAATGATCGGCTCACTTCTAGCCGGAACCGATGAGAGTCCGGGGATGATGATTATGTATCAAGGACGTCAGTATAAAGCGTACCGCGGTATGGGATCAATCGGTGCTATGAAAAAAGGAAGTACGGACAGATATTTCCAAGAGGGAACGGCAACGGAAAAATTGGTTCCGGAAGGAATTGAGGGACGTGTTCCACATCGTGGCTCAATGGGTTCAGTCGTTCATCAGCTTCTTGGCGGTCTTCGCTCATCTATGGGATATTGCGGTTCAAAAGATATCCCGACACTATGGGAAAAGGCTGAATTTGTAGAGATTACGAGTGCAGGGCTTAAAGAGAGTCACGTACATGACGTTTATATAACAGAAGAAGCACCGAACTATCACGTTTAAGAGTATTTAAAAGGATAAAAATGCAACAACAGACTATAGCACTCCATGAAGGTTATGATAAAGATACTCAAGGGACAATGGCGGTACCGATTTATCAATCAACTGCGTACGAGTTCCGTGACGTTGAGCATGCGGCAAATCTTTTTGCTCTAAAAGAGCTTGGTAATATCTATACAAGACTGAATAATCCGACAAGTGACGTTTTTGAAAAACGTATGGCTGCACTAGAAGGCGGCGCGGCAGCTCTAGCGACATCAAGCGGTATGACAGCGATTTTTTACTCTATTGCAAATGTTGCAAAAGCGGGAGATAACTTTATTGCTGCAAAACAGCTATATGGTGGATCACTAACACTGTTTGCACATACGTTAAAGCGTTTTGGAATAGAGGCAAGATTTTTTGATGTACAAAATCCAAGTGAGATAGAAGCGCTTATTGATGATAAAACAAAAGCGATCTTCTTTGAGACGATCACGAATCCAAGTATCGACGTAGCTGATATCGATGCAATCGTTAGTGTTGCAAAAAAGCATAAAATTATATCAATTGTAGACAATACGGTTGCAACACCGGCTTTATGTAAACCGATCGAACTAGGTGTTGATGTTGTTGTGCATAGTGCAAGTAAATATACAACAGGGCAGGGGCTTGCAATCGGGGGAATCATAGTTGAGCGTGAAAACATGGTTGAACTTATCAAAGGAAACTCTCGTTATGAATGTTTCAATGAACCTGATGAGAGCTATCACGGATTGGTGTATGTTGATATTCCACTTCCTGTTTTTACTCTAAGAGCAAGATTGTCACTACTTCGTGATTTAGGAGGAGCTCCATCACCGTTTAACTCTTGGCTTTTTATTCAAGGTTTAGAGACTTTGACACTGCGTATGAGAGAGCACTCTGCAAATGCACTTGCTTTGGCAGAGTTTCTAGAAAATCATCCAAAAGTTACAAAGGTGAATTATCCGGGACTTGGCAGTGACATCAATAATGCCAAAGCGAAAAAATATCTCGTTAAGGGTGCTAGTGGACTACTTAGTTTTGAAGTTGCAGATTTAGAGACTGCAAAACGTGTCGTTGATGCAACAGAGTTATACTCTTTGGTTGTTAATATCGGAGATAGTAAATCTATTATCACGCATCCTGCAAGTACAACGCATATGCAACTCTCAGCTGAAGAGCTAAAAGCAGCGGGAGTCCCTGCCGGTCTTATTCGTATTAGTGCGGGACTTGAGGCTTCCGAAGATTTGATTGCTGACATTAAACAGGCACTTGACAAGGCGTAATACTCTTTAATGAAGATTACAACTAAAACGGCACATTTTACCAATCCGCTTTATCTAGAGAGCGGACGTATCCTTGAACCCTATGACATCACGTACGAAACTTACGGTGAGATGAATGAGGATAAGAGTAATGTCATAGTTATCTGTCATGCACTTACCGGAAGTCATCACGCCGCAGGTCTGTATGAGGATGAGAGTAAACCCGGCTGGTGGAATAGTCTTATAGGCTCCGGCAAAGCAGTCGATACTGACAACTATTTTGTGATTTGTACCAATGTTATCGGAAGCTGTTTTGGCTCATCGGGTCCAATGTCACCGATGTATCCAAGTATGGAGCCTTACAGATATAAGTTTCCGGTTTTAACGATAAAAGATATGGTTCATGCACAGCATATTCTCTTCTCGTCACTTGGCATCTATAAGGCACATGCAATTATCGGCGGTTCCATGGGGGGTATGCAAGCACTGCAGTTTGGCGTAGACTTTCCTAGATTTGCAAAAAAGATCGTAATGTTAGCCGCAACGAGTGCAACAAGACCGTGGGCAATAGCCTTTAATAAAATCTCTCAAGAGGCGATTTTGCGCGATCCCGCATTTGAAGGTGGCTATTATGATGTGCAAGATGTAAAAGAGAACGGTCTTTCAGGACTTTCAGTAGGGCGTATGGCTGGACACATCAGCTTTTTATCGCATGATTCAATGGATAAAAAATTTGGAAGAGAGTATACGAGAACAGACGGTTTGTATGAGCTTTTTGGTCAATTTCAAGTAGAGCGTTATCTAGAGTACAACGCTTATAACTTCTCTCAACGATTTGATCCGCTGAGTTATCTCTATATCATCAAAGCGATCAATATCTTTGATATCAGTAGAGGTCATGACAGCCTTGAAAATGCACTTAAAAATATACGTGCATCACTCTATCTGATCAGTTTTGAGAGTGATATGCTTTTTACACCAAAAGAGATGCTTGAGATTCATCAGGCAATGAAGCGAGTCGGAAAAGAGGATCAAAGTAACTATTTGGAAGTTACAAGTGATTACGGGCATGATGCCTTTTTAGTTGAAACTGAAAAGTTTAACGCATATATTGAAGATGCACTGGAGGAAAAATAGTGGCAACATCAAAAGATTTTGAAAAAAAGTTAGAGAGTTCAAAAGAGATTCTTCAAAAACTCATGGATCCAGAAGTTACTTTACAAGATAGCGTAAAACACTATAAAGAGGGTATGAAAGCACTTAGCGATGCACAAAAGATGCTTGAAGAGGCTAAGCTAGAGTTTGAGACCATTAAAGACGCGCAAGATCATTAAGCATATTTGATCGAGATATCAAAGATAAGATCATCAGTCTCACTCATAATTATCTCTTCAAAGTTGTCTGTGGATAGATAGTTTTTTACAGTTTTAAATATCTGATTAATCAAAGTTTGCATGATATATCCTTTGAAGGATAGATCGACATAAGAAAAAAATCTCTTAATATTTACTATGAAGTAGATTTAAAACATTTTTCGTAATAACTAGCTCTTGAGTCTACATCCTTTTATGTAATATTTCTTCTGCAGATACTTGAGTCAGAACAATTGTCGTATAAAATAAGATGAGATTGATTATTTTAAGTAGCATATTTTCCTCTATTAAAAAGACGGAAAGATGATATCCGTACCTGAGATAAAACTTTCTTCAAAGTTAAGTCCGGTCGTGTTTTCGTCAGCGGTTTTCAGATGGGCAATTTTTGTCCATGTTATGCCGTCAGTTGAACTAAAAACGTTATCATTGTCAAAGGAGACAAATCTGTCTTTGTAGACGACCTCTTTTGTGTTGCTATCTCTTTGAACATATGTGATATTTTTCCCGTCATAAATAAGTGTGTAATCATATGAAATGAGTAGGAAAATTCCATTTGCATAGAGGTTGTTTCGGATGCCGTAGGCGTGTGTCGTGGTAGGTAATTGTTGCCAAGTTTTTCCACTATCTTTTGTAGAAAAAACTGCTTTAACGTCACCTGCAACAACTGTTTCATCTTCTGAATAGGTTATATCATAGAGTGCACTTGCTTTATTTGTAAGTGTTTTTTCTTCCCAGTTAACACCGTCTTTTGAAGTGATGACATGATGGTCTCTCCCTACTGCAATGAGTGTGTCATTTGCTATCTCTACATGAAATAGTTTTGTATTGGATACATATACCTCTTCCCATGTTATTCCATCACGTGAACGTACAATACTTCCTTTAGTAAAATTACTCAATGGACTCCCGGCAGCATAGAAATAAGTGGGTGTTACAATCATGCTGTTATATGAGCCGGGCAATACAACATTTGTTTCGCTCCAATGAATTCCATCATCTGAGGTTAGGAGCGTATCACCATCTCTTTTAATAAGTTTAGCACCTGAAATACCGCTACGAAGTGCCATGAATTTTCCATCTTTTTTTACTATTTTATTGTCTCCAAAGACATTCGGTACAGTAAACCTATACCATGTTTCAAGATTATTTCCTTCTTTATAAATAGCAGGCACAACTACGGGTGTATAATTTAGAAATTCTATATGTTTTCTATGTACACCCAAAGTGCCTTTTATTCCTAATGGCTTATCGTAGAGAAAAGATTTAGTAGTCGGGTTTTGACCTGCAATCTTGTATGCGGTTCTGTCATTGGCATTGACTAGTACCCAATCAAACTTTTTCGATCCGTCATTATCGATATCTTCATCTAAATATACGGCATAGTAGTCGGTACTGTTAATTTTCAAGTATGGAAATAGTTTCCAACCGAACACACCGTTATTTTCTATATTTGCTTCAGAAGTGTCACCTAAGAGTTGATAAGTTTCACCGTTGCTTGTTTTAAAAATCCAATCCGATTTTTCAATAATCCCGTCCGCATTAAAATCATATTGTGAGAATTCTCCGGTAATAGCGTAGGTGCCTTTTTGTTCTAACTTTGTTTCAATATCTCCTGAAAAAGAGAAAAACAGAGGTAGAAATAGAGTGAGAATGACTTTTATCAAAATAGAACCTTTTTGAGTTAATATGAGAATATTAATATTAAGTAACTTATAACAAGATGAAATAAATAATAATTAAATGATATATTGAGGGTTCTATTTTATCTAATATTGATGATATTTTCTTAGGATAGTAAAAATTGCTATTAAAAAATTTCGGAATCTGCCGATGTCTATGCAAGTTTATTAATTCACACACAGGGGAATCACAATGAAAAAGGGAATTTTGGTTGCGACATTGAGTGCATTGGCACTCTCAATTGCATCTGCTAGTACGGCAAATATGCTTGAATCTGAAGAGTATGTTATTCAAAATAGTCCAACTTTGAAAAAAAGTTCAACGATTACGATTACTGCTACGGGAATGGGGGTAGCTCCGGTTTCTACAATTTCACCGGCACAATCAATGGCGCTAGCAAACCGCGCGGCAACTGTTGAGGCATACCGTCAGCTTGGTGAGAAGATGCATGGTATACATTTAACGGCAGAAGATACGATTAAAAATATGGTTATGACAAGTTCAACTGTTCGTACTAAAGTTGCGTCAGTTATAAAAAATGCCGAAGTGGTTGAATCAACATTCAACAAAGGTCTTTGTCAAGTAACTATGCAGGTAAAACTTGATGGAAAGATTTGGCATAACTATTTAGAATCTATGTCCGGTAACTAATCATGAAAGCCATAGTTAGCTTTGTATCTCTTGCACTTTTTCTTTTTGCACAAGAGCCGCAAAGTAGTGAAATTAATGTTCCTGAGAGTGTAGCTGTTAGTGACGGCACTGGACAAGGAGTTGCGGTAGTTGCTGAGCCTGTTGTCGCTGAACCTGAGGTAGTAGAGGAACAGAATAGACAAAACGATGAAGAGAATAAAGAGTATTTGATTCAAAATAGTCCCTACTTGAAAAAGAGTTCGACTATTACAATTACTGCAACGGGTGTCGGTGTTGTTCCGGCAAGTAATATATCACCTGCACAAGGAATTGCATTAGCAAATCGCGCGGCAATTGTAGATGCGTACCGCCAAATGGGTGAGAAGATGCATGGTGTACATTTGAGTGCAGAAGATACGATAAAAGATATGATTGCAGTGAGTACGCATATTCGTGCAAAAGTTGCTTCAATCGTAAAAAATGCACAAGTTATAGATTCAACGTTTCATAACGGACTCTATCAAGTGACAATGCAGATCAAGCTAGACGGTAAAGTTTGGCATAAGTATTTAGAAAACTTGTAAAAACTCAGTTTTTTTACATATAATGTCTCAATTTAATTCCTAAAAAAGGATATGAATTGAGACTTCATACACATCTTCTTACTACGGCTCTATTATCACTTTTAACCACACAATCTCTTTTTTCAGAAGATTTCAAGTTTAGTTATACAGGTAAAGAGTTAAGGTATGAAACCTTCAAACTCATAGCAAAAAATAGATGGCAAAATAGCACTATTGAGTGGTGGTATAATCCTACAAATCAGCCCTTTACTACACAAGAGTCCTTAAATGCAATCAAAAGTGCCATGGAGACATGGGAAGCCACAGGCAGGATAAAATATATTTACAAGGGTGAAACAGAGCAAACTTTAAGTAATCAATCGGATGATAAGTTCATAATTGGTTGGTTGGATCAGGCAACTTTTCAGGAGCGTTTTGGCTCATATGCGGGGTATACACATATTTGGTGGAATGGTACAAACGTATTTGATGGTGAGATTTCACTGAACGAAGGAAGTTGGCAAAATGGAACACTAAGTGATTTTATCGGTTTGATGACGCATGAGTTGGGGCACTCTTTTGGAGTTGATCACTCTGATGTAAGAGAATCTATTATGTACGCAAGACCCTATCATACCTATGAGTATCAAAAAACGTTGCGAGATGATGATTTGAGTGCAATAGCCTTTTTATATCCACAGGTACAATTTGCATCTTCTGAGACAAATATAACTGTTGTATCTGATAGTACCAACAACAGTAATGGACTTATTACAAAAGATGTAATTGAAGCAAAACAGAGCGGTTGGCACCTGCTTGGAAGTGGACAAAAGGTAAGTGATTACACTATATTTAACAGTGCCAAATCTGTTTGGAATTATAAAAATAGCAACTGGAAACAGTATACCCCAGGAGTTGAAAATAGTGCATTTATCATAGAGGCGTATGATGGATTTTGGATATATAAATAGTTAGCTTTTAACGCAGTTTCTTCCTGCCTCTTTTGCACGATAAAGCGCCTTATCAGCCTCCTTTATGACATCATGAGGCAATAATCCTTTTTGCCCTGATGCAACTCCTATACTGATTGTCACTGAAAGCTCTTTGATATTCTCTTTTTTTGCACCTTTTCGGTTTTTCTTTCCTGTACGCTTCTTTTCTCGCATCTGAAATTTTCTATCTTGCACTTTTTGTCTTAGTGCATCAAGTTCGCCCATTACCTCAGGTGCACGTTTGCCGCTAAAAAGAACGGTAAACTCTTCACCGCCGTATCGAAATGCTTCACCGCCGCTGCCTACCGTTCTAAGCGTCTGCGCTACAAGTCTTAAAACATCATCACCAATATCATGACCGTAGGTGTCGTTGAATTTTTTGAAGTGGTCGATATCGAGCATGGCGATAGAGTAGTTTGAACCAAGCTTTAACATACTCTCTTCAAGGGCACGTCTAGCAGGTATACCTGTTAGGTTATCAAGATATGCCATCTTATACGAATCAGCTATGATCGCAAAAATGACTATCAATGAACCTGCGGTAAAAAAGAGTGAGAGTAGAAGTCTATTTCCTTGTAGGATGAACGGCAGTTCAAATGCGACAAGGAGCCAAAGAAAACTGCTTTGTACGGATCTATTTTGAAACGGCTCTTTGATTAGTAATACAAGAAGTGAAAACAACATAATAGCAGTAGCACTGTCAAAAGGTAGAATTTTTAGATTTTGAGGTAGGAAATCCTGCTTTACAAAACTCATCATCTCTTTAGTGCCAAAATGTAAAAAGAGAGCTATTGCACCAATTTGAAAAAGTATAATGGAAATACGAACCATTCCTGAAAGGCTGAGTAAACCTCTCTCTTTTAGAAATGAAAAGAGTAGAATATTTGGCGGTAAAAGAAGAAGAGCAGCAAATATAGTGTCAGAACGGTTAAAATAGGTTCGAAATTCTATAAGCATCAGTTCTACAGTAAGAAGTAGAACAAGTAAAAAAAAGGGACGTATAGCATTGAATTTCAGTGCAAAGAGCATACTTAAACCGATCAGGATATAACTGATCGTATAGATAACATAATAGGTTGCACTAGGTTGGGGTCGTAAAAACTGTTCGCCAAAAAAGGCAGCACTTAAAACAGCAATGGCAAAGAACCATACGCTTGCGCTATGTTGAATAAATTTCATAATGCAATTGTAGCAGATGTTTGACATAAGCTATACTTTCATTACATTTTGTAAGAGGTAGCGATGACGATAGATCCACAAATTGAACAAACATGGAAAGAGCGACTAAAGCAGGAGTTTGAAAAAGATTATTTTAAACATCTAAAAGCTTTTTTATTGGATGAAAAAAGTAAAGGAATGAAAATATACCCTAAGGGTACAGATATGTTTAATGCCTTTAAATATACACATTTTGAAAATGTTAAGGTAGTCATACTAGGACAAGACCCCTATCACGGTTATAATCAGGCACACGGTCTGGCATTTTCGGTACAAAAGGGTGTTGATATCCCTCCCTCACTGAGAAATATATATCAAGAACTTAACAGTGATTTAGGTGTTAAGATTCCAAATCATGGCAATTTAGAAGATTGGGCAAAATCAGGTGTATTCTTACTCAATACGGTTCTAAGTGTAAGAGCAGGTGAAGCACATTCACACCAAAAGCAGGGATGGGAAAATTTCACCGATGCAGTGATACGAACAATAAGCGAGCAAAAAGAACATGTAGTTTTTATCTTGTGGGGAAAACCTGCGCAGAGTAAAAGCTCTTTGATAGATACAAATAAGCATTTAATAATTAAATCATCGCATCCATCTCCGCTTTCGGCATATCGAGGATTTCTTGGAAGTAGACCATTTTCTAGAACGAATGAGTATTTAGTTGCACATGGAATTACTCCAGTGAATTGGGAATTGGTATAATTCCACTTATGAAAAAACATATACTTATCACAAATGACGATTCGTATGAATCAAGAGGATTGCAAGCACTTATAGACGCTTTGCGTCCATTAGCCAAACTAACCATTGTTGCACCTTCTACTGAAAAATCTGCATGCGGACACTCTTTAACGCTGACTAGACCACTTCGATTTGTTCAAGTCGATGATGACTTTTTTAAGCTAGATGACGGAACACCATCTGATTGTGTCTATCTTGCACTTAATTCGATGTTTGATGAGACAAACAGACCTGATCTGATTGTTAGCGGGATAAACCATGGTGCAAATATGGGAGAGGATATCACCTATTCTGGTACTGCAAGTGCAGCGATGGAGGGAGTACTTCAAGGAGTTCCATCTATCTCGATCTCACAAGTTTTAGGTGGAGCTGAACATGGTGGGGAACTAGATTTTGAACCTGCAAAAAGAGCGATCAATCATATCGCTCAAAAGATTCTAACTGGAGAATTTCCGCTTGATAATCGTAATTTTTTAAATATAAATATCCCAAGCACTTCAATGAAGCCAAACGGAAAGTTTCAGATTACGCACGCAGGCTATAGGTTGTATGGGAATGATGCACACCTTCATAGAAACCCTAGGGGCGAAGAGTACTATTGGTTGGGATTGCATCCGCTTCAGTTTGAAAAGCGTGAAGCTGCAGAGGGAATGAGTGATTATGAGGCAGTACTTGCGGGATATGTCTCTATCACTCCTGTTATGTTAGATATGACCTCATATAGTCAAATGGAGAAGTTAAAGAGTTGGATGAGTTAAGATTTGCACGATGTAAACTGCTCTTTGGAGATGAATACCCAAAGGTGCAAAAAGCGAAGGTACTTCTTTTGGGAGTCGGAGGAGTAGGAAGTTTTACACTTGATTGTCTCTATCGAAGCGGGGTAGAGGATATTACGATTATAGATTATGACACCTACGAGATAACCAACCAAAATAGACAAATTGGCTCAGATGCTTTAGGTGAGGTAAAAGTTGAACATCTAAGTAAACTCTATCCCGGAGTTAAAACGATACAAAGAAGGATTGATGAGCAGTGGGTGGAGGAGTTTGATTTTGAACCCTATGATGTTGTACTCGATGCGATAGATGATTTTAAAGCAAAAATTGCACTTGCTATTAAAACATATCCAAAGCTTATCAGCTCTACAGGTTCGGCAAAACGAATTGATAGCTCTATGATGGAGGTTGCTCCTATTTTTGAGACGCATGGAGATAAATTCGCATACAAAATAAGAAATGCGCTTAGAAGAAAGAAGTTTGAGGGAAGTTATACGGCAATTTTTTCTCCTGAACCCGCACGCTGTTTGGAAAAAGGGAGTTTTGTTGCGGTAACCGGGGCATTTGGATTAACACTTTGTTCTGAAGCAGTTAAAAAAATACTTAAAACAACATGAATTAACTCTACTGAGATATATCTCAAAGCGTTTTCATCTAAGAAATATACTATACTTCTCCTATTGTTTCACAGAGGTAGCCGCTTAATGAAAAAACTGACACAATTTTTCTCTTTCATTCTTGAACTTGCAGACAAAAAAGATGATACGGAAGAGATAAAACGTCAGCACGGTTTTCTCATATATATGGGACTATTGATGAGTACCGGAGGATTGTTGTGGGGAACAATCTGTCTTGTTTATGAACTCTATCTGCCGATGGTCGTACCTTATAGTTATATTGGTATCACGACTCTAAATTTTTTCTATCTCTATAAAACAAAAAATTTTGAAGTATCGCAAAACATCCAGATAACGATCTCTTTACTACTGCCTTTTTTCTTTCAATTTTTCCTTGGCGGGTTTGTAGCAAGCGGTGGAAATGTTCTTTGGGCAGTCTTGGCCGTGTTTGGAAGTTTTACATTTAGAAGAAGAGGTAAGAGCATAACTTGGTTACTTCTTTTCATTCTTTTAATGATTTTCAGTGGTATTGTAGATGATCAAGCTAAAAGGTTTGATGTAGGTTTAGATGATGAATTTATAGTCTCCTTTTTTGTATTTAACTTTGTTATGGTTATTGCAATTATTTTTAGCCTCTACTACTATTTCGTACGCAGTGAAGAGAAGGCACGAATTAAACTGCATGAGAGTCTTCAAGAGGTAAAGATGTTTCAAAACCAACTTATTGAATCTGAAAAAATGGCATCACTTGGATCATTGGTTTCAGGCATCGCTCATGAGATCAACACTCCGCTTGGAATTGTTCTAACAAGTATTTCACATATTGAAAATGAGATAAAGAGGATAGAACAAAACTATAAAGAGGAATCTCTGACCGAAGATGCTTTAGTCACCTATATTGAAGATACAAAAAAGATTGTTAAAATCATAGGAAATCAGCTGAACAATGCCGTTATTTTGATACGCTCTTTTAAAAATACTTCAGTCGATCAACACTCAGAAGAGCAAAGGGTTTTCAATCTTAAACACTATGTAGATGAAATAGTAATAAGTCTTCAAAGTGTACTGAAAAAGGGTAGAGTGAAGGTCGTAAATAATATTGATCCCGATATTGAAGTAGATAGTTATCCCGGAATTTTTTCTCAGATTTTTTCAAATCTTCTTATTAACTCTATGAAACACGGTTTTGATTATGATACTAAACAAAATTTTGATAATATAGTTAAGATAGAGTTAGAAGAGTTGGAGGGGCTTTTTTATCTTCGTTATGAAGACAATGGTAAAGGGATTAGTGAAGGTGACGAAAAAAAGATTTTTGATCCTTTCTATACAACTAAACGAGGACAAGGCGGTAGCGGTTTAGGTTTAAATATTGTATACAATCTTGTCTCACAAAAATTAAAAGGTTCGTTAGAAGTGCAGAAAGTTGTACCTCAAGGTTTAAGGTTTATTATGAAACTCAATATAAAAGTAGAGAGGCATTAGGTGATGGGTAAAATAAAATTTGCAAGGAAAAATAGAGAGGGATTTCAGCTTGAAAAAAAGAGCTATAAGATTCTGATTGTTGATGATGATTATTCCGTACATGAAGTTACAAATATTGCTCTTAAATCTATGAACTTTAGAGATTTTAGCCTCAAAATTTTTAATGCCCGCAGTGTAGATGAAGCAAAAACAATTTTACATGAAGAAGACGATATCGCTATGGCAATGATAGATGTTGTTATGGAGACACCCGAAGCTGGGTTGGATCTTGTCAATTACATCAGAAACGAGCTTAAAAACAATCTTATAAGACTTATAATACGAACCGGACAAGCCAACGAGTTTCCTCAAACCCAAGTTATTCAACACTATGATATAAATGATTTTAAAGAGAAGACTGAACTGACATCAGAGAGACTTTTTACAGTTATACGAACTTCTATAAAACAGTACGGGCAACTTGTTGAACTGCACAACAAGTATGAAGAGACGTACCGCGAGATGACGACAAATCCACTCACTCTTTTGCCAAATCGTAATAAACTTATCGAAGACTTCTCAACTAAAAATTATAAAACTCTGATCTTGATTGATATAATCGGTTTTAGCATTATAAACGATACGAACGGTTATGATGTAGGAGATTTTGTCCTGCAAGAGTTGGGTGGATTTCTAACTTCAATGTATAGCAGTGATTTCAACGTCTATCACATAAATATCGATATTTTTGCTCTAGTTAGTAAAGATGAGAATATTGAAAATCTGTTTGAAGTGGTTGAAAAAATTAAAGATGACATCTCTAAATTGAAGATGATTACAAATAACTTTAACAAGAGTATTGAAACAACTATCGGCGTAGCTTATAGAACTGATGATGACATTATGAAAAAGGCTGAACTTGCACTTAAAGAGGCAAGAAATGCTGGTAGAAATCAGATTAAATTCTATTCAGATGATTTGAAAATTATTCAGCAGATCAACGATACGAACTATTGGGCACCGATTATAAAAGAGGGTCTTGAAACTGATAAGATTATGGCATATGCACAGCCCATTTATAATATAAACACCAATAGTATAGAAAAGTATGAATTGTTAGTTCGCCTAAAGGGTGAGGGGAAGATTTTTTATCCGTCTGAGTTTTTATCTGCGGCTAAAAACAGTGGGCAGCTTTATAATATTTTTAAGTTTATGTTTACGCAGGCTTGTAAATTCGCATCTAAAAATGGTAATCACTATAGTGTCAATATAAGTGATACCGAATTTTTACAAGAGGGTCTTTATGAATTTATCGTTGATACCATTAAGGAATACAGTGTTGATCCAAATTTGATAGCATTAGAGATACTTGAATATAATGCCATTAGTGATACGAAAGATATAAAAGATATGATAAGCAAAATTCATTCTTTAGGCATTGAATTTGTCGTGGATGATTTTGGAGTGCAATGCTCTAACTTTGGACAGATTGAAAACTTACCGATTACTACACTAAAAATTGACGGCTCCTTTATAAAAAATGTACATGAGTCGAAAAATAGTCAGATCATTGTTAAGACTATACAGACCTTTGCACATGAGAAAGATCTAAAAATTGTTGCAGAGTTTGTAGCAAATGATAAGATTTATGAAAAAGTAAAAGAGCTTGGTATAGAGTATGCGCAAGGCTACTACTTTGCCGAGCCGTCACCTTTGCAGTAGATAAAGGTGCATACAGATAATGAAGCTGTTGGTTAGTGCACTTGAGCCCTCAGGAAATCTACATTTACGCTCCCTCTTGAACTATCTAAATGATGTAGAGATTTTTGGAATTTTTAATTCAGATCTAGGCGAACCGTTAGTGGCCGCATCAGAGTTTGGTGTAATGGGGATTATTGATATTATCCCAAAAATTGCATTGGCTAAGCGTACAAAAGAGCAGATGGTAAAGCTTGCAGATGATATGGATGCAGTGCTACTGATTGATGCTCCGGCATTTAATCTTCCTTTAGCTGAAGAGTTGCGAGAAAAGTACCCTCAGAAAAAAATATACTACTATGTTCTGCCAAAGGTTTGGGCTTGGAAGAAAAAAAGAGCACTGCGCGTAAAAAATTCCGTAACGAAAATGCTCTCGATATTTCCTTTTGAAGAGAAGTTTTTTGAGGGTGCAGTATATGTCGGTAATCCGCTGCTTGATCAGATTAAAAGTTTTAAAGAGGAGACTATCAAGCATAATAGAGTTGCCTTTTTACCCGGAAGCAGAAAACGCGAAATTAAGATGTTGATGCCCTATTTTCATCAGCTGTGTGACAAAATAGAGGAGCAACCCGTACTAGTTATTGCACCTCACTTTAGCGATGAAGAGATTGATACACTCTTTGGTGATGTTTCCGCTTTTGAAATTTCAAGAGATATACACGATACGCTTTTAAAGAGTGATTTTGCATATATCTGTAGCGGGACGGCAACACTTGAAGCAGCAATCATAGGAACACCGTTTGTTCTTGTATATAAAACTAATGCTTTAGAGTTTGCTATAGGCAGATACTTTGTCAAATTGCCTTATGTCGGTTTGGCCAATATCATCTTTGATTTTGAGAAAAAGGGTGCTATGCATCAAGAACTTTTACAAAATGATTTGAATATAGACGCACTTTTAGATTCAAAAGAAAAAATTGATAGTGAACAGTTCTTAAAAGATTCAAAAGAGCTAAGAGCAATTTTAAAAAGCGGAAGCGCGCAAAAAGTATCAGAAATTATTCACGTTTAGATATAATACTCCTTAATCAAAGTTTAGGGAATCGTTATGCAAAAAGAACCGATGACAAAACGTGGGTATGAAAAAGTTTCAGAAGAGTTAAATTATTTGAAATTGGTTGAGCGACCTGCAATTATAAAAGAGATAGAGATTGCAAAAGAACACGGTGATCTTAAAGAGAATGCCGAGTATCATGCAGGAAAAGAGAAACAAAGACTTATTGATATACGTTTAACGGAGCTGGCCAATCTAATAAGTAATGCACAAATCATTGAACCTGAAACTTTAGCACATGTACGTGTTAGTTTTGGATCTACTATTGTTTTAACGGATTTGGATACGGATGAAGAGGTAAAGTATACGATTGTCGGTGCCGCAGAGAGTAGTCCTGAAAGAGGTCTTATCTCATTTCATTCTCCGCTCTCAAAGACTCTTTTAGGAAAAGAGGAGGGTGATGAGGTAACTGCAAGATTGCCCGGCGGTGAAAAGGAGTTTGAGATTTTGAAGGTCTGTTACGAGGAGATTATTCTTGAAGATTAGAATTAAAAAAGTTGATCAATCAGCAATAATTCCTCAGTATCAGTCAAATGAGGCAGCGGGATTTGATCTACACTCTTTAGGAAAATATGTTTTGGAGCCGGGTGAGAGGGTTTTGGTATCTACTGGTTTAGCGATGGCTTTGGATAAAGGGTATGAGTTACAGATTAGACCTAGAAGCGGCTTGGCTTACAAGCACGGTATAACCGTTTTAAATAGTCCCGGTACGATTGATAGTGATTATAGGGGTGAAGTAAAAGTACTTTTGATTAATCACTCGGATAATCAGTTTGTCGTTGAATCAGGTGAGAGAATAGCGCAAGGTGTTTTACAAGAGGTTATCCATGCGGATATAGAGATTGTTGAAGAGTTAGATGATACCGAGCGAGGTAGCGGCGGTTTTGGAAGTACGGGAAAGTGAAAAGATAGATGATAAAAGTAGGAATTGTAGGAGTTAGCGGATATACGGGTTTAGAACTTGTGAAGATGCTTTTAAATCATAAACATTTTGAGGTAACCTATCTGGCTACGACTCAGGGTGCTGATGATATTACGAAGTTGCATCCATCTTTGCAGACAATTTTTTCTCAAAAAGTTGAAGTTGCTGATGTGGATACAATCGTAAAAAATTGTGAATTGGTTTTTTTGGCGGTTCCTCATAAAAGTGCTATGGAGTTAGTGAAACCGCTTATGCAAAGCGATATTAAGATTGTAGATTTTTCTGCAGATTATCGTTTAACCCAAGAGCTTTATGAAAAAGCATATTGTCCGCATACAGATGTGGATAATCTTAAAAATTCAGTGTACGCTCTGATTGAACTCTATCGTGAAGAGATTAAAAAAGCACGTCTTGTTGCAGGACCGGGATGCTATCCGACAGCTTCTCTTCTAGGACTTGCCCCTTTTTTAAAAGTGATTACATCTAGCGTTTTTATTGATGCAAAAAGCGGTGTAAGCGGTGCAGGAAAAAAGCTAAGTGATGTGACACACTTTGTAAACGTTAATGAGAACATGTTTGCATATGCTCCGTTTGAACATCGTCACGGAGTAGAGATTTCACAAAAAGTGGCTCTACTTGGTCGAGAAGATTTAGAGGTCTTTTTTGTTCCTCACCTTATTCCTTCTACCAGAGGAATGCTCGCTTCAATCTATTGTTCAGTGGAAGAGGACATTGACGCAATCGCACTTTTACAAGAGTTCTATAAAGACGAAGCTTTTATTCGAATTCGCACTGAACCCGTCTCTATGAAAGATGTTGCCGGAACACATTTTTGTGATATCTATGTCAAACAGCAAGGCACTACTCTTTTTATAGAGAGTGCAATTGATAATCTTTTACGAGGTGCAAGTTCTCAAGCACTTGCTGCAGCTAATTTAATGTGCGGTATTGACGAAGGTGAAGGAATTCCTCTTATAGCTTATGCTCCCTAGAATAAATATTCAAGAGGGTGCATACTTTATCTCTGATGCACACTATAACTCAAATAGAGAGTGTTTTTTATACCTTTTAGAAGAACTCGATTGTGCAGAAGAGACAGCTCCGCAGATATTTCTTATGGGTGATATGTTTGATCTTTTAGTCGGTGAGGTTAAACAGACCCATATCTTTAACGAAAAAGTTATAAAACATCTAAAAAGTTTAAGCAAAAAGAGTGAAGTCTACTATTTTGAAGGAAATCACGATTTTAATCTCTCTTTGATTTTTCAGGATATGCAAATTTTCAAAATGGCTAACCAGCCTGTAGAAGCAAAATTTGAAGATAAAACTCTTTTACTCTCTCACGGTGATTACAAGGTGGGAGGGAGTTATCAAACCTATTCAAATGTTATAAGAAATAGTAGACTACTTAAAATTCTTAATGTGATTGATAGAGTTGTCGGGGGTTTTATAACAACGTTTATAATCAAGAAGCATAGAGAGAAACTTATCTGTAAAAAATTTGAAAAATTCAGAGAGTATTTAGAAAGAAAATTACACTTCTTGGCAGATATTCATATAGAGGGACACTATCATCAAGATAGGGAATTTGAATTTGGAAAAATAAGATATATTAATTTACCTGCTTTTGCTTGTAATCAAAGTTATGTTGTTGTAAACTCTCATGATAGGAATAACTTATTTAGCAAGGTTAGTTTTAAGGATCATCGATGCAAACCAATGATGAAACACTAAGAGTCGGCACAAATGAGATGGAACTCGTCGATTTTAGGATTCAAAAACAAGAGGGTGATAGAATCTATGAGGGAATCTACGGTGTAAACGTAGCGAAAGTTCGCGAAATTATACGCCTTCCTCAACTGACTGAATTGCCTGGTGTACCAGATTTCGTAGAGGGAATTTTTGATCTCAGAGGAGTTGTTATACCTGTTGTAAGTCTCTCCAAATGGATGGGAGTGAAACCGCCTGACGGTATTGTCAAAAAAACACGTGTAATTATTGCAGAGTTTAATAATATTTTGATCGGTTTTATTGTCCATGAAGCAAAAAGAATTAGACGTATTAGCTGGAGTGATATAGAACCTGCGACCTATACGGACGGTTCTGGAAATATGGACAAAAGCAAAGTCACGGGTGTTACGAGAATTGAAGATGATACTGTTTTACTGATACTCGATCTTGAAAGTGTCGTAGAGGATTTAGGACTTTTAAGTATTACTCATGAAGTTGAAGGAGAGATCAAACAATATGAGGGAACCGTCCTAGTTCTTGATGATAGTTTGACCGCTCGTAAGACAGTGTGTAGAGCGTTAGAGGAGATGGGCTTTAAAGTTGTTGAGGCAATAAACGGTGAAGACGGTCTTGAGAAGATGGAAGAGCTGTATGATCTTTATGAAGATAGTTTCAAAGAGAATGTACGTCTGATTATTTCAGATGTAGAGATGCCTAAAATGGATGGTTTTCATTTTGCCGCGAAAGTAAAAGAAGATAAGCGATATGAGAATATACCTATAATATTTAATTCATCTATTAGCGACGAATTTAGTGAGCATAGAGGTCAAGATGCCGGCGGTGAATCCTATTTAGTGAAGTTTGATGCCCCGTCATTTCATAGAGAGATTAATAGAGTACTTAATAAAGAAGCAGAGGAATAGGGAGGTTAATAATGGATGAATTTCAAGAGATATTACAAGATTTTTTAGTTGAGTCATTTGAGTTAATAGAACAGCTAGATCAGGATCTAGTCGAGTTGGAGAACACTCCTGAGGATTTAGAGCTATTAAATAGAATTTTCCGCGTTGCACACACAATTAAAGGTGCAAGTTCGTTCCTAAACTTTGACGTACTGACACGCTTAACGCATCATATGGAAGATGTCCTAAACCGTGCTCGTAAAGCTGAGATCATTCTTACTCCTGATATTATGGATGTTGTCTTAACATCGATTGACATGATGAAAGCTAAACTCTATTTTATTCGTGATAACGGAACGGATGAAGGTTCAGAAGATATCGAAGAGATTGTTGCTAAACTTGACGCAGTATCGGATGGAAAACCTGTTGATGAGGTGAGTGTTCCTGAAACACCGAAAGAGGAGCCTGCTGCTGCGGCGGAGCCTGAACCTGAACCTGTTGCAAGTGAATCTGAGGAAGATGTTGACTACTCTGACATGAGTGAAAATGAGATAGAAGATGAAATTGAGCGTCTTTTGAAAATGCGTCAGGAGGAAGATAAAGCAAGAAGGGCGGCAAAAATCGCTGCCGGAGAGGCTGTGCCTGAAGCACCTCAAATTGTTGATGAAGAGAAGGATGAGCCAAAACCTGCTCCTGAACCGGCAAAAGAGGAGCCAAAAGCACCTGAACCAAAACAAGAGAGTGCACCGGCACCTAAACCTGCACCTACTCCAAAACCTACACCTGCTGCCGCACCTAAGAAAGAGGCGTCAAAAGCTCCTGCAAAAGCACCTGCTGCCGGAGGTGGAGGTGGAGCGAGTGTTGAGCAGACAATTCGTGTTGATGTTAGAAGACTAGATCACTTGATGAACCTTATCGGGGAGTTGGTTCTTGGTAAAAACAGGTTGATTAAGATTAATGATGATGTTGAAGAGCGTTATGAGGGAGAAGAGTTCTTAGAAGAGCTAAATCAGGTAGTATCTATCGTTTCTCTGGTAACGACAGACCTGCAGATAGCCGTTATGAAAACAAGAATGCTTCCAATCGGAAAAGTGTTCAACAAATTCCCTCGTATGATACGTGACCTCTCTCGTGAGCTTGGTAAAAAAATAGAACTAGAGATTTCAGGGGAAGATACGGAACTTGACAAATCTATCGTTGAAGAGATCGGTGATCCGCTCGTACACATTATTAGGAACTCATGTGATCACGGTATCGAGGGAATTGAAGATCGTGTTGCAAAAGGAAAAAGTGAAACGGGTACAATCGGGTTAAAAGCTTATAATGAAGGAAACCATATTGTTATTGAGATTACCGATGACGGTAAGGGACTTAATGCCGATACTCTAAAAGATATTGCAATTTCGAAAAATGTTATTAACGAAAAAGAGGCAGATAACATGGGAGATAAGGAAGCCTTTACCCTTATCTTTAGACCGGGATTTTCAACTGCTAAGACGGTCACAAACGTATCAGGTCGCGGTGTCGGTATGGACGTTGTAAAAACAAATATTGAAAAGTTAAACGGTATTATTGATATTGATAGTGAGATAGATAAATATACTAAGATTAAACTAAAAATTCCTCTCACTCTTGCAATTATTCAAGCGCTACTTGTTGGAGTACAAGAGGAGTATTATGCTATACCTTTAGCTTCAGTTCTTGAGACGGTAAGAATCTCCACTGATGAAATTTATACGGTTGAGAACAGAAGTGTAATGAGACTGCGCGATGAGGTATTACCGCTTGTTCACTTAGCTGATATTTTTGAAGTTGATAGAGTATTTGACGGTTCAGAACATACATATGTCGTTGTTCTTGGTCTTGCTGAATCAAAAATCGGTGTAATTGTTGATACGCTTGTCGGACAAGAAGAGATCGTTATAAAATCTATGGGTGAATATCTCAAAGGTATGGATGGAATTGCCGGTGCAACGATACGCGGTGACGGTGGTGTTACACTGATCGTTGATGTTGCGGCACTTATGCAGATGGCAAAAGATATCAAAGCGAGACCTGCGATTGGCCAAGGTGTAGGCGGTGGAGCTGCAAAGGCAAAAACAAAACCGAGTGATTATGTTGTTATGCTAGTAGATGATAGTAAGACTGATCGTTCCATTATGAGAAGTGCATTGACACCGTTAGGCGTAACACTTGTTGAAGCAACGGATGGAGTTGACGCATTAAATATCCTTAAAGCGGGTGAACATCAGTTTGATGCGATGCTTATAGATATAGAAATGCCTAGAATGGATGGATATTCTCTAGCGGCAGAGATTAAAAAGTATAACAGATACAAAAACTTACCGTTAATTGCAGTAACGTCAAGAACGACTAAAGCTGATAGAATGCGTGGAGTTGAGGTTGGAATGGTTGAATATATCACGAAACCTTACTCTCCTGAGTATCTCATGAACGTAGTAAAACGAAATATTAACCTTACGATGGAGGCATAGTAATGAGCGACAAGATTAAAAATATAATTGATAAGCAGCAACAGCAACAAAATGACCCCGAAGTTACGGATATCGATGATGTAATGCAGCTTGTTGGATTTGTTGTCGGTGATGAAGAGTATACTGTGCCGATTTTAACTATTCAAGAGATCATTAAACCTATAGAGTATACAAGAGTCCCACAGACTCCAGATTATGTTTTAGGTGTATTTAACCTACGAGGTAGCGTTATTCCATTGATTGATCTGCGTCTAAAATTTGGTCTTGAACCTGCAAAACAAAATGATGAGACGCGCTATATCGTTATGAAAAGTGGTGATGAAGTTGCGGGTTTTGTGATTGATAGACTAACGGAAGCGATTAGATTGAAAAAGTCAAATATCGATCCTGCACCTGAAACAGCTTCGGGAGAAAAAAGCGTAATCGACGGTGTCGGTAAACAAGAGGATAGAATTTTAACAATTCTGAAAGTTGATACTCTTTTAGATAGAGACTTTTAGGGATTTACTCTAAAAGCTCTTTTGCTATGCTAAACTGATTGGCAGTCATGATATGCACTTTTGGGTGTAGGTTCATGACAGCTTGGAAAAGCTCCCTACTCATCTGCATTCCCACATTACGTTCCTCTTCTTGAGAGATTTCACTCGCAATTCTTAACTTTTCAATCCAAATTTGTGGGACATGAATCCCCGGAACATGAGAAGATAGAAATTGTGCTGTTCTAAATTTTGTAATTGGAAATATTCCCAATATCAACTCTGCATTGCTTTTTATACTGCACTCACTTTTGGCATTTTCAAGAAGTTCTAAAAGAGTTTTTGCATTTTCTATGTCATAAACGGGCTGCGTAATAATTCCAAGTGTTCCGTGTTCAATCTTTTTCTTGATCTTTTTTTGTAAGGTGCGATAGTTCTTAGCATGTGAATTCATAACGCTAAATGGATAGATAGTTTTAGGCTTTTCTTTAAAAGGTGTACCGGCATAATCAATACCGCCGTTAAAGCACTTGATGATATCTAGCATTAAAGTACTGTCACCTTCAAATACACCGGTTGTGTTTGGCTGATTACTTATCTTTGCGCTGTCACCTGTAAGTGCTAAAATGGCTCTTACATCTAAAGCATTAGCGGCGAGCAGATCGGATTGCAAAGCGATCTTATTTCTATCACGCATACTGACAGTTGCTAAAGTAGGTTTGTTAAAACGATTTTGCAACATATATGCAGCGATCATCGCGTTGAACTTGAGCTTTGAGAGTGGATTATCTGTCGTGCTGAAACCGTCAACTTTTTCATGAAGAGCAAGCTCTTCAAGTTTATCAAGTATAGGATCAAATGTAGGAGAGTGCCCCGGTGTTGTCTCTAGAGTTATATATCTCTCACCTTGAAGTTTGTTAATTAACTGTTCAAACAAAAACTATCCTTAGTGTGTAGTGCGAAATTATAGCGAAATAGAGTTGTCAGTTTTTAAATATAAAAGATAACATTTTTTTTCGGCAAACAATTTTGTATCTATTTTTGGTTTACAGCAGTGATTGCATTTCTAACATAAAAATCCAAGTTATTTACATATGTCCGTAAGTCATTTTCGGATATTTGAAAGCTATGATGTGTATTTTTATGTAAAGTGTTTATAGAAAAATATTCATCTGCATCTCCAATTTTATTAATGAATGCTTCGCATTCAGCAGGCACTTGAATATTAATTAATTTCATATGAGAGAATGCGTTTTTGATTTTTTGATGCAAATGTGTTTTGACAGTACTTATAGAGAATTTATTGGAATAGGCATTCGTTAATAATTCTATAAAGGTTCTTAATGAAATTGAAATAGATATTATATGTTTATCAAAATGTAATGTATTTTGTAGTTCATTAAAGAGTGTGCAAAACTTATCTGAAAAATATTCATTTTGAGTAGGAGTAGGTATGCTACTATGGAATAATGTTCTATCTTTTCTAACTAATTTGGACTTATAGACTATATTGCTTTTTCTTTTAGTCAACTCAATAGGTTTAATTAGTCTATTGTTAGCAGATGGGAGTATATTTTCCCTTTCGAGTTCATCCAAATAGAGTGATTTTTTATCATTATTCCAGACATCATCCAATGTTTTTATACCATCTATCATATCCTTTGCAATTCTTGTAAGTGATTTATACACAACAAAAGGATCGTGGGTAATTTGAATAATGTTTCCTTTAACTTCAATTCCTACACGTTCTCTAAACTTATTTGATGAGAATAAACGATTGAAATTTGATAAAGGAATTCGCTCATTTTTATTAAGTTTATGTTCTTCAATTAGCATTTGATTGATTTCTTTTGCAAAATTTATTTTTGTGGTTTTACCGGTTCTGTCTAGAAATGTCTGTTTCTCATGTGCATCCCATTTTAGTTGTCCAGCACCGGAATTACCAGGTATATGACGTCTTTCTAGTAAATCGTTTACTGTATTAATGTTTTTTTCTACTCGACAACGTATAATCTTTTCCACTTCATTAGGTCTTCCGTCAAGAAAAATTGATATTTTATCTTTGAGAGGATTAGAAATTTCATCAGGTACTAGACCATGTAATAATTTTAAGCATGTTACTCTTCGATTACCATCATATACTTTAAATAAATTTTTACCTGGCACTTGCATTACAAGAGGAGGCTCTAATATTTTTTTTATAGTAATAATATCTTTCAAAAGATTTTTCATTTTTTCAGTTTTATTAACCAATAACCATTCAATTGCTTTTTTTTCTGAACCTAAATCACCATGGCGATCATTTGCTGGATTAATCTGTAGATTATCGATAGATATGTCTAAATATTTACTCATCAGTTATTCCATAGTTTGTTGTGTATATGAATCAAATTTTATCAGCTAGTAATATATCTAAAGTTGACTAATGAAATTATAAACTGAATATTAAATTCATTATATTATTATTAAAAAATCTATATAAATAATTGGATAATTAGTTCAATTGTGTTGGCACACCGAAACAAAAGAATTAGAGTGATAGAATACATTATGCAAAATAAAAAAGAGATATTAGATTTTTTAGAAAATAATAAAGAGCTTCTTAAAAAGCAATACCACATAAATAAAATAGCTCTATTTGGTTCATTCGCTAGAGATGAACAGACAAACGATAGTGATATTGATGTATTGATTGAGATGGATAAAGGGATAGAGCATATACATGATAATAAAGAGGCACTGAAATTATTTTTGTCAAAGGCGTTTAATCGTAGCGTAGATTTGGCACGTGAAAAATATCTTAAACCCTATGCAAAAGAGCAAATACTTAAAGATGCTATATATGTCTGATAAGGTGGGGTTTGAATTATTAGCCTTGATTGAGGCTCTTGATAAAATAGAAACCTATTCAAAAGATTTCAATGAATCTGAAGAGTTTTATCATGATCAGAAAAGTTTTGATGCAACGATGATGCAATTTGTCGTTATCGGTGAAGTCATCAGTAGATTAGATGATGATTATAAAAAAGAGAATGATCAAATAGAGTGGCAAAAGATAAAAAATTTTAGAAATATAATAGCCCACGACTATTTTGGAATTGACGCAGATGAAATTTGGGATATCTTAAATAATAAACTGCTTCCTTTGAAAAAAGAGCTAAAAAAACTAATCAAAGATTAGAACCTATCTCAAAAATAGTTGGTACGGGTGTTTTTGAGATAGGTTATAGTATATATTTAGATAATTCGATACAATTCCATCGATGATTAAAAGATGGCTTCGTACACATGTTACCATTGTTTTTGTACTCGCTACACTTCTGGGTGTTTTGCATCACCATGACGATATGGAAGTGCATGAAGATTGTCAGATATGTACTATACAGTCAAATATTACAGATGGAGATATTTCAAGAGAAAATCCCTCTCATATATCATTAAAACTAGCATCTGATGCAGGTATAGCATATGAAGAGCTATTTCATACCTGTACAATCTTTGCATCTTTACATGCTAGAGCCCCTCCTAAGTACTCCTAATATTTAATTAAAAAACCATATCAAAATACAATAAATAAGGATACTTATGCAAAAAAAACTATTAGCAGTTGCATCTGTGTTGGCAATAGGAAATGTAACTTCGGCTTTAGCCTGTAACGGTTCTCATGTCTTAGGTGGGGCAACGGCAGGAGCAGTTTATACTATTTCGGCAGAGACTATGGAAAAAGGCGGTTTATACTTAGGGGTAAATCTAGAGACGGTACAAAATAAAAACCTTTCAGATGCTAGAATTATAAGAGCGCTGCAAAGCGGTTCCACTCATTTACACAGTATTGATGCTGTAAACTCTTATTCACTTTCACTCTCTTACGGTATTACGGATAATCTTACGTTAAATACGCAACTTCCGTACAGTTCTCGTAAAAGTGTACGTGCTGGTGAAGCCGAAGATGGAGAATTTGAAGTGCATCCTCATGGTGATGTTGAAGATATCGGTGACTTTTCAGCCATTTTACAATACAAAGTATATGATAAAGATGAGGTGAAAATTGCTCTTTTAGGAGGATTTAAAGCACCCACAGGTAGAGATGATTTAAAGGATGGTGATGAAGTTATAGAGGCTGACTTACAACCTGGAAGTGGCTCGTGGGATCTTTTTGCCGGTGCTGCGATAACGAAAGATTTTGATAATTATTCACTTCACTCAGATATACTCTATAAGTACAACAACGAAGGTGTTGATGATAGTCAATTAGGAGATATATTTACCTATAATGCTGCATTTTCATATAAGTTAATAGAACATGATCATAACGATATGCTTCACGAATTAGATGAAGAGGAAGAGTTTGGATACTCCGTAAATGTTTTCTTAGAACTAAACGGAGAATATGTAAAGGAGGATGAATTTGCAGGTGTGAGCGCAGAGAATACCGGACACAGTGTAGTTTTTGCCACTACCGGTATTGAGCTTATCGGCGATGAGGGTTACTCGCTCTTTGCTAGTATTTCAAAACCGATATATCAGGATTTTAACGGCGTACAAAATGAAATAGATTATAAAGCAAGTTTTGGAATCGGTAAAAGCTTTTAAGTTTAACAAAAGATCTAATCATATTTTAAAAAATATAGGAATTACGTCTGGGTTTACTCTTGGCGATCATAAATTCAACGGTACCGATTTTTGAAATGTTCGCATCCTAAACAAGATTTTAGGGTGTGAACGGCTATCTAAAAAAACAAAAACTATAATGCTACTAAATCTTAGGAGATAAAAATAGTTGTTTAAATTCCTAAAAGCTAAAATATTCACCTTTTATCTTTTAACATTTGTAAAATTAAATCCACACTGCTTTGAAGCATTTTTTTATCTTTATTTGCTTTATAATAAACATGTGCTCCATAGATTGTGGAGACAATAAATTTAGAAAAACTATATGGGTCTACTGTTGTAGTATGGTTTTCTTTAGCAATTTTTAGAACATCTTCAATCATTTTTTCAATTTCAGTAAATGTTTTGTTTATAGAGTCTTGGATACTTTTATCTTTTGGAGACAAAACTAAAAGTGTTTTAACTAATAAACATCCATTTATATTTTCATTAGAAATAGTAGAAACTACAATTTCATTTAAAAATAGTTCAATGTTTTTAATTGCATTATCATCTTTTAGCAAGATACTTTTTACATGTTTTGTATTTATTCTTGAGTAAGTTTCAAGTACAGCTTTAAAGATCCCATCTTTATTCCCATACATATTATAAAGGCTTCCTGGTTTTAAACCTGTTATTTTTACTATATCTTGTACGGATGTATTATCATAGCCTTGCTCCCAAAATAGTTGCATTGTTTTGATAATTACATCTTCTGGATTATGTTCAATTGGACGAGCCATTGTTAACTCCTAATGTAAGATTATAACATGTTATTGAATTTGTGTTCAAAAAGTGATACAATGCAGTTATTGAACACAAATTCAATAACTAATATAGCTTTAAAGGAGGTGCCATGCCAAGTTGTTACCAAACTAGAGTAATAAATTCACCAATAGAAAAAGTATGGATACAATTAAAAATTTTCATAATTTAGATTGGGCAGTAAAGGTAGCAACATAATGTGAAAAAGTTGGTGTTATTGATGGAAATGTAGTTGGTGCCAAGCGTGTACTCAATGGAGTATTTGAAGAGACATTACTAAGTAATTATGTAGGTATTGTAAGTTTAAAACCGATTACACAAACTGATGAAACCTTTATTGAGTGGAAGTCAAGTTGGAATTCAACCTCCAAAGATGGTGAAGAGTTTTGTCATACATTATATGTGCAAATGATGGCAGAATTAAATACTTATCTAATTTAAATAAAAAGGAAAAATATGAAATATAAAGCATTGTTTAAACCATTACAGCTGAGTTCTAAGTTAAATTTGAAGAATAAAATTGTCATGGCTCCATTAACACGTTGTTTTGCAGATGAGAATTTGGTACCTACTAAGGAGATGGTTGATTATTATAGAAAACGTGCAGATGCTGGTCTTATAATTTCTGAGGGAACAATTATATCTCCTATGGCACAAGGTTATCCTAATACCCCCGGTATCTATAATAAAGAACAAATAGATGCTTGGAGAGAAATAACAAATGCTGTACATGATAATGGTGGAAAGATATTTTGTCAAATTATGCATACTGGAAGAATTAGTCACAGAATGTTTACAAATCAGCAAACAGTTTCAGCCTCTGCTTCACAAATAAGCGGTGATGTTCCTAGGACAGATGTACAGTATGAGAATCCTAGAGCATTAGAGATTGAAGAAATTAAAACTATTATAGATGAGTACGTACAAGCAGCAAAAAATTCGATTGAAGCTAATTTTGATGGAGTAGAAATTCATGGTGCTAATGGATACTTAATAGACCAATTTTTACATCAAGTAACAAATTTTAGAGAAGACATCTACGGTGGAAGCATTGAAAACTATGCACGTTTTGTTCTTGAAATAGTTGATGGAGTTATAAAAGAGATAGGAAAAGAGAAGGTCTCAATACGCCTTTCTCCAAATGCATATCACTTTATTTCACATACAAGTGGAGATGAGGAAATTTTTAAATACTTATTATCTGAACTTCAAAAACGTGAAATTTTATATGTACATCTTGGTTCATTCGATGACCATGAAGAGATAGATTATTTAGAGGGTAGAGCATCTGCTTTTCTTAAAAGGTATTATGATGGAATCGTTATAGGTAGTGGTTCTTATGCATTTGATGAAGCTGAAAAATCATTAGAAACAAATGATTATGATTTAGTTGCAATAGGACGTCCATTTATTGCCAATCCTGATTTAATAAGTAAATTGAAAAATGAAAATAAGATAGTTGAATATTCAGAAGATATGTTAAATACACTAGTGTAAAAAACAGATTTTTGAAATGTTCGCACACTAAACAAGATTTTAGGGTGTGAACGGCTATCTAAAAAAATAAAAACTAAATAAAGAACCTTCTTTTAAACTAAGTCAAAATTTGATAGGATGCGGCATGAAGTATAGAAGTGTTTTATCTTTCGTGTTGTTATTTGCACTTGGTTACATGTTTGTACATGATTACGCCTTTAGTGTATCACATGATGATCGCCATTCAGTGCAAGAGTATATCAGTGAAGTTACGACTTCGACAAGCGACGATATTAAAGATATACATGATGTACATTTTGAATATCATTTAGAGTATATATTTCATACCGCTTCCCTTTCTTTCTATAATGATACTAAGCAAAAACTCTCCTCTTATAATAAGATGTGTCTCTCTTGGGAATATTTTAATTTTCTAAGACCCCCAATCGTATAACCTTTTTTAAAAAATCATAAAAAATACAAAAGAGCTCTTTGCCACGCAGGTGGACAGGAAAATAGTCTCAAATTTTAGATATTAATTAAAAAGGTTATAGATGAAAAATTTAATTTTATTGGTGATTCCGTTTATAGTTTATGCTTCAGGTAAGTCATTGACCCCACAAGAGCATATGTCAATTCACATTACTAACCATAGTCCTTCTCAAAAATTTATGAAAAAAAGAAATATGCATCTTTTGCATACTATAACTCAAGAGAGAGTAGAAAAAATAGTCAAAAAAACAACAGGTGAGAACTCTCAATTTGTAAGATTAATGCATATTAAGGAGTATTTGATATATCGAGTTACGACTAAAAGGTATCAAATTGATATCAATGCTTTAGACGGCTCTTTAATAAACAGAGTTAAAAAAGATACTTAGATGAGAGTTCTTTTTTTATTTACATTTGCAATAAGTGTATATGCCTCTACGATAAGTTTAGAAGATATATTGTTAAGAGTTAAGAATGAACATCCGGTTGTAAAGTCTATTGATGCATCTAAAGAGAGTTATAGTGCAAAAAACAGTGCTTTATCCTCAAGAAGGGCAGTAGAGTTTTTTGTTGAGGGAGCAAAAGCTAAACAAAACTCGCAAGGTCATAAGTCGGAGTTTAGTATCGGTTTTGAACAAACTTTTGTAAACCCTTCAGTATTAGAAAGTAGGATCAATGCTGCTTCATATAGAAGTGATGCACAATTATTGAAACTAAAACAGGATTTTTTACTCTTAGAGAATAATATTCGATTTTTTTATCATCTGAATTGTCTTGATAAAAAAAGTGTTCAAGAGTATGAAGCACTTTATAGCTCTTTTGAAAAACTCTATGCTAAAAAGGAGAAGGCATATAAGTATGGTGAGATTTCAAAAAAAGAACTTTTACAATTAAGTCTTGATTTAAAAAGACTAAAGATGGAGTTTGATGATTATAAAAGAGAGGAAAAAATTTCAAGAAATACTCTTCAATCAAAGCTTCAACTAATTAGCTTTGATAAAGAGGAACTTCTATGTGATGATATGTACAAGCTTACTGAAAAAGTAGCCACAAATGTTTTAAAAACAACATATGAAGAGAGGATTATTGAGAAAAATATTAAGAGTGTAGAGAGTGATTATAAAAGCTTTGATGCACTTTTTGAAAATTATTCCCTCTCTGCTTCCTATCAAAATGAGATTGATACGGATAGAGTTATGGTTGGATTTTCGATACCGCTAAATTTTACTACTACATATAATGAGAGAAAACGCGCTGAAGCACTACATAAAAAAAGTGCTTTTGTATATGAAAAAGAGGCGCTAAAACTAAAAAAATTATTTGAAAGAGAAGCATTAGAAAAAGCTCTGGCACAAAACTTTAAAAAAATAGAAACATTGAGTTCAATCTTAAATCAATACGAGAATGATTTAGTTCCACTCATTGAAAGAGAGTATCGATTAGGAGAAGATTCTGTAACTGAATTTTTATTAAGTCAACGTCAAATATGGCTCATTAAAAAAGAGTTAAATCAATACAATAAAAGCTATTATAGGTACCTGTTTGATCTTTATAGTTATTTAGAAATTAAGGAATAAATATGAGAAAGATTTTTACATTGCAGATACTATTGATTGTTTCAGTTTTTGCAAACGTTACATTAACACTAGAGGAACAAAAAAATTGGAATATCAAAACGTCAAGCGCTAAAGAGGTCTCATATGTACCTTTAGGTGAATATATGGTCGATGCAACAATACCCCCTACATTACTTCATACAGTATCTCTACCCTATGAAGTTCAGGTTGTAAAACTGGAGAAAGTTGATTATGAGAGGGTTGAAAAGGGAGAAACTTTGGCAGTGATAACTGCAAGAGAGTGGATAGAGGCACAAAGAAAAGTTATAGCCGATGCAATTGAATTAATACATCACGAACATTTTGCTGAACGTAAATCTAAATTGTGTAAAGAGGAAATTATCGCTCAAAAAGAGTGTATTACCGCAGAGGCAGAAGTAAAAACGGACAAAATCAAGTTGGTTGCTTCTAAAGCTCTGTTAAATGCTTACGGTGCTAATGATGCAATGATACAAAAGATATATAGTGATTTGACGATTTTGCCGAATTTAAAGCTATTATCACCTGTCGAGGGAAATATACTTCAAGTAAATATTCAACCGGGCAAAAGCATATCTTCATCAAGTGCACTTTTTGTAATAAAAGTAGACGGTCAAAATTGGTTAGAAAGTGATTTACCTGAAAAAATTGCTGATCAATTAACTCTTAGAGAAGAGCTCATCATTACTATTGAGGGTAAAGTAATGGAAGCAAATGTAGAACATATCTCTCCTATTTTTAATCATACAAATCAAACAAGACATGTTCGGTTTTCTATAAATAAAGATGCTGAATTTTTAGCGGGATTAAGGAAAAAAGCTCTAATAAGTATCAAGAAAAAAGCCTTTTTAATAGATAAAAAAGCTGTGGTACAAGATGAGGGCAGTAGCTATATCTTTTTAAAAAAAGAGAATGACTTTATTAGAAAAAAGGTAGATATCTTAAGCGAAGATACAAAGACCTGCTATCTTAATTATGATACTGCATTGAATGAACAGATAGTAATCAATGCAACGAGTATTTTGCAAAATATGGTGCAAGAGGAGAAGTGATGAGTAAGTTAATTTCATTTGCTCTTTCACAACGACTTTTTATCCTTTTGTTATCGCTTATACTTTTGGGATTTGGAGTCAAGTCCTATAATGCACTCTCAGTTGATGCATTTCCCGATATTTCACCTACTCAGGTCAAAATTATTATGAAGTCTAGCGGTATGACACCAGATGAAGTAGAATCTGCAATTGTAATACCGATTGAGCTTGGAATGCTCGGTATTCCGAACCAAACGGTTATGCGTTCAACTTCAAAATATGGCATATGTGATATCACCATAGACTTCGAAGAGGGAACGGATATTTATTGGGCGCGGCAACAAGTGAGTGAACGTTTAAATGCGATCAGTAAAGATTTGCCTGGAAATATAGAGGGTGGATTGGCACCTATTAGTACACCTTTGAGCGAAATTTTAATGTTTACCGTAGAATCACAGAGATTGAGCTTAATGCAAAAACGCTCACTTTTAGATTGGGTAATATCGCCGAAAATTCGTTCAATTAACGGTGTCGCCGAGGTAAATGCGCTTGGAGGTCAGGTAAAAACTTTTGAAGTGACCCCTAGTATAGAAGCAATGCGCAGATACGGTATTACGTTAGAGCAGATAATAAATACTATAGAAAACAATAATCTTAATGACGGTGCAGGTCGTGTAACACAGGGAGTTGAAGGTATTCTTGTTCGAAGTATCGGAAGAGTGAACGATATAGAGGATATTAAAATATTAAGTGTTGCTACAATTGACGGTAAAGTAATTACTATCGGTGACGTAGCAGATGTTCATATCGGTTATTTGACACGTGCAGGATTTTCAACAAAAAACGGTAAAGGTGAAGTTGTTCAAGGTCTGGTGCTTGGACTTAAAGGGGCAAATGCAAAAGTTGTTTTGCAACAGGTTAAAGCTGAACTAGATGAAATTGAAAAAAGTCTACCTCAAGGTACTAAAATAGAGATATTTTATGATCGTTCAAACTTAGTCGAACTGGCTACCGATACGGTAAAAAAGTCACTTGTCGAAGCATCTATATTGATTTTAGTCATACTCTTACTAATGCTAGGGAATTTTGCTTCAGCTTTTAGCGTGGTTTTGATCTTACCTTTTGCACTACTTATGAGCTTTATTGCAATGGACTATTTTGGCATGAGTGCAAATCTGATGAGTTTAGGTGGATTAGCTATAGCTGTAGGTATTTTAGTAGATTCAGCAGTCGTTATGGTCGAGCACATTACGGCGCAATTAGGTAACGAAAAACATAAAAACGATACCAAAATAAATATAATCTATAAGGCAACCGTAGAGATGGCACCCTCTATTATCACGGGTGTTCTCATAATAATTATAGTTTTTATGCCGCTGTTAACTCTTGAAGGTTTAGAGGGAAAACTTTTTAAACCCGCAGCATTAAGTATTGTGTTTGCATTGTCAAGTTCACTTATTTTAGCACTTACTCTTATACCTGTATTGAGTTCGTTCATCTTAAAAATACGACCCGATGAAGACTCTTTATTAATTAAATTGCTTCATAAGCTCTATCAACCGCTTCTAGATAAAGCGATAAAACATTCAACAGCCGTATTTGTTTCCGTCGTAATGCTGTTTTTTGGTTCACTCTATCTTGCATATAAAACGGGAAAAATCTTTATGCCGACGATGGATGAGGGAACAATGATAGCGATGATTGAGACATTACCGTCAATCAGTGTCGAAGAGAGTGTTGAGTTGAATAAGAAGATACAAAAAAAACTAATGAAAGATGTACCTGAGATAGAATCTATTATAGCTCGTACAGGTACTGATGAACTTGGTCTTGATCCAATGAGTTTAAATGATACGGATACTTTCTTTATTTTAAAACCGGTTGAAGAGTGGAGAGTTCAATCCAGAGATTGGGTAAAAAATAAGATAAGAAATTCACTTGAAACCTTAGCCGGTATAGAGTATGTTTTTACACAACCTATTGAGATGCGAGTCTCTGAAATGCTAACTGGCGTACGAGGTGATCTTGCAATTGATATTTTCGGTTCCAATCATGATGAATTAGAACACATTGCTAGGCAGATAAAAGGCATTCTTGAGACAATACCCGGCAATAGTGACGTATATAAAAGGAGCAATGAAGGAATTCAATATTTTGAACTAAAATTCAATCAAGAGGCTTTAGGTTACTACGGAGTGACAGAACGTGAAATTGCAAATTATTTGAAAACAATGATTAACGGGATACAAGTAGGAATTATTCAAGACGGGATGCGAAGAATAAATTTAATGGTAAAAGGGGAAGAGATATTTAATAGATCTATCGGCGCACTTGAAAGGGCGCACTATATACTTGATGACGGAACAAGTGTCCTTTTAGAAAATTTAGTTACTTTTAAAAAAACAACCGGAGCTGTGCAGATAGAGCATGAGAATGGGTATCGCAAAACCGTCGTTCAAAGTAATGTTGAGGGCAGGGATTTAGTCGGTTTTGTTGAAGAGGCAAAAATGGCTATCGAGAAGCAGGTTCAAATGCCCACTGGATACTATATTACCTATGGAGGAGAGTTTGAAAATCAACAACGTGCATCTGCAAGATTAATGATTATCGTACCTATTGCACTATTCTTGATTTTTTTATTGCTATTTGTATCATTCAATTCAATTAAGCAGGCACTATTGGTTTTAATGAATATACCTCTTGCTCTTATCGGAGGTTTTACGGGGCTCTATTTTAGTGGTGAATATCTTTCTGTTCCGGCATCAATCGGGTTTATCGCTCTGCTTGGAATAGCCGTACTTAACGGAGTCGTGTTGGTAAACTACTTTAATCATCTTGTTCGAAACGGATATGAGACTATTGATGCCGTACGTGTAGGTGCTATGAAACGGTTTCGTCCGGTTATCATGACTGCAACAATTGCCGCACTCGGTCTTTTACCTCTCCTTTTTGCAGATGGTCCTGGATCGGAGATACAAAAACCGCTTGCGATTGTGGTAATAAATGGATTAATTAGTTCTACACTTTTAACTTTAATTGTATTGCCGTTACTCTATTTAAAGTTAGTAAAGGGTTTAAAAAGTGAAGAGGAATAGATTTAAAATTAATCACATCTTAAAAAAATATCGGTATAATACGCGGCTTTGTTCTTAACGAGCACAAATTCAACGGTACCAATTCTTGAAATGGTTGCATCCATAAACTGGATTTTATGGTGTGAACGGGTATCTAGAAAAAACCAAAACTAAACAAGGAGCCTTCAATGGTTACAATGAAAGATCTACTAGAGTGCGGTGTACACTTCGGTCACCAAACACGTCGCTGGAATCCGAAAATGAAAAAATATATTTTCGGTGTTCGTAAAAATATCTATATTATCGATTTACAAAAAACATTACGTTTTTTCCGTTATACATATACAGTTGTGCGTGACGCGGCAGCTGAGGGGAAAACTGTTCTTTTCGTAGGTACGAAAAAACAAGCGCGTGTTGCGGTAAGAGATGCAGCTGAGTCAGCCGGTATGCCATATGTTGATAACAGATGGTTAGGCGGTATGCTTACTAACTTTCAAACTATCCAAAAGTCTATCCGTAAATTAGAGATTATCGAGCAGATGATTGAGAGTGGTCAAGTTAATTTATTAACTAAAAAAGAGGCGTTGATGCTTTCTCGTAAAAAAGAGAAACTTCAAGCATATCTTGGCGGTATTCGTAACATGAAAAAACTGCCTGATATGATTTTTGTTGTTGATGCCGTAAAAGAGCACATTGCAATCGCTGAGGCTCGTAAACTTGGAATTCCGGTTGTTGCACCGCTTGATACGAACTGTGACCCTGATGTAATTGATTATCCAATTCCTGGAAATGACGATGCTATCCGTTCTATTCAACTTTTCTGTAAAGAGATGGCTGAGGCTGTTAATGAAGGAAAAGCGATGAATGAAGAGGAAGAAGAGGTAACTGAAGCAACAGCTGAAGAGGTTGCAGAGGTAGTAGAAGAGGTAAAAGAGGAAGCTGCGGCAGAAGAGGCTTCTGAAGAAACAGCAGAGGAAAAGTAATGGCAGTTACAGCAGCACAGGTTAAAGAGTTAAGGAGCGCAACTGACGCTCCGATGATGGATTGTAAAAAAGCATTAGTTGAGAGCGACGGTGATTTTGATAAAGCTGTTGAGTGGTTACGTGAACGTGGAGTTAGCAAGTCTGCAAAAAAAGCTGACAGAGTTGCTGCTGAGGGTTCAATCGGACTTAAAATTGCAGATGATTACAGTAGAGCTACTCTAGTAGAAGTAAACTCAGAAACTGACTTTGTTGCTCAAAATGATGGTTTTAAAGATCTTGTATCTACAACTGTTACACAAGCATTTGAGCAAAACTTAGATGATGTAGAGGCTTTACGCTCTTCAGAGTATGAAGGAAGAAACTTTAGTGCATCATTTGATGAAGCCGTAGCAAAAATCGGTGAAAAAATCGAAGTACGTCGTATCGGTTCAATCGAAGGTAATGCAAATACTGCTATTAACGGGTATGTTCACGGAAATACTCGTATCGGTGTTATCGTTGCTATTGAGTGTGATAGTGCTAAGACGGCTGAAGCTATGAGAGATATGGCTAAAAACGTTGCAATGCACGCGTCTGCAATGAAACCTACGACACTAAGCTACAAAGATTTCGATCCTAAATATGTTGAAGAAGAGACAAAAGGTCGTATCGAAGCGATTAAAAAAGAGAATGAAGAGCTAGCTCGTTTGGGAAAACCTCTTAAAAATATTCCTGAGTATATCTCAATGTCTCAATTAACAAATGAGGTAATGGATAAAGCAGAAGAGAATATCAAAGCTACACTAAAAGAGCAGGGTAAACCTGAGAAGATTTGGGATAAAATCGTTCCTGGTCAACTTGCACGTTATATCCAAGATAATAGCTCTTTAGATAAAGAGCAAGCGCTTCTTGATCAAAACTATGTACTTGATGACAAAATGAATGTGGCACAAGCTGTTGCTGCTGCGGGGAAAGCTGCAGGCGGTATAGCTGAAGTTTCTGCATTTATTCGTCTTGAAGTAGGTGAAGGTATCGAGAAAAAAGTCGATGACTTCGCGGCAGAAGTAGCTGCACAAATGGCATAAGTAAGGATTTATTCCTTGCTTTTGCACGCGCAAAATCTTTCACACGCATACGACTATACACTCTTTAACAATCTCTCTTTCTCATTATCAACACGTCAATCTTTAGCAATTATCGGTGTAAGCGGTAGCGGTAAATCAACGCTTATGCACAATTTAGCCACCTTTTTACCTCCTAAATCTGGAGAAGTATATCTTTTCGGCTCATCTGTATATACTCTGTCTGAAAAGGATCTCAATCTGTTAAGGCGCGAAAAAATAGGGGTCGTATTTCAGTCACATTATCTCTTTAAGGGACTCAGTGCAGCTGAAAACATCGAAATTGCAGCAATTCTAAGCTCAAACGAGCTTGATAGAAGACTCTTTGAAAGATTAGGTATAGATAGATTGCTTGATCAAAAAGTCACCCATCTTTCAGGTGGGCAACAGCAGCGTGTCTCAATTGCAAGGATGTTAAGTAAAAAGCCAAAGATAGTTTTTGCCGATGAGCCGACGGGCAATCTTGATGAGCAGACGGCAAAAGATGTTATGGATGTACTTTTTGAGTATATAGAAAAAGAGGATGCCGCACTGGTTTTGATCACACACGATAGAGAGTTGGCTAAGAGGTGTGATAGCGTGTATGAGTTGAAAAATCGGAATTTAATGAAACTGACGTGATAGATTTTGTCCGCTTTATAACTCCTGAATATGTTACCTCATTCTTTTTACTTTTTATACGTTTTAGTGCTATTTTTACCTTTATGCCTTTTTACGGACATCAAACAATACCTATCAGTGTTAAGGCTGCTTTAGCTTTTTATTTAACGCTTCTCTTCTTCCCTCAAATGCAAAATATTCAAGGTGAAGTTGAACTGTTATGGCTTGTAGGTGCAATTTTAGGTGAGTTGATACTTGGCCTTTTTGCAGGACTTATTTTACAAATAGTCATTGCAATGTTAATGTTTGCAGGTGAACAGATGGCTTTTATTATGGGGTTTACTCTTGCAAATACGGTAGATCCTCAAACAAATTTGCAAGTACCGATTTTAAGCGGATTTTTCAATTTTTTAGCATTGATGATTCTTTTAGCCTTAGATGCACATCATCTTATTTTAGAGTTTATATCTCATTCACTCACAGAAGTACCGCCGGGCTCTTTAAGTTTTAGCAACGAAATTTTTAACTATATTATTAAGGCAATGGCGCACTTTTTTGTTGTGGGTTTTTCTATCTCTTTCCCTATCATTGCACTCTCTCTCTTGGCTGACATTATATTTGGAATGCTTATGAAAACTATGCCACAGTTCAACCTGCTTGTTATCGGATTTCCTATAAAAATTGCAGTCTCTTTTGCAGTATTGGTAGCAATTTTAACAGCAATTATGCACAATTTTAAAATGGAATTTTTAGAGGCTTTTAATGCTCTTCAACTACTTTTTTAGATAGGATTTAGAACTTTTTTTATTTGTTGAGAGTTCTATAAGGTACTTTTCAAATCTAGTTAAATTTTCATTACAAATAAACTGTTTGTTAGATTGCACGCATAAAAATTGCTTATCAAAGAGGTAAAGTTTTGAGCGAAAATCTTTGGTGCATAATATCTCTATATGCCTGTACAGAGTGAGTTCAAAGATGTTTTTTTCAAGCTTTGAACACTGCGTTACAATTGTCGTATCCGTTTTTGTATTGATAAGAGCTCTTTTAGTCTCATAGTTAATATTGTTACTCTGTATCAGGATACTTTTTTGTGCGTGTTCTATCGCGGTATTGAGTGTAAATTGAGCTAAATTTTCATACTGAGGTAAAAAATATTCTATCTGTTTCGCTTCAAGTGCGCCTATAAGTAATATTTTCGTAACGAATAACAAAAAAACATAGTTTAACGATAAATTCAATTTGTAATCTTCTCTTTTTGAGGTACAATAATGCATTAGACTTCTTGCAGAACTCTAGTAGCCATCAGCTTCCCAAAGAGAGTTTTAATCAAGGCAGATGTTCCTAAGCGTAGCCAACGCTACGGTTAAGGTTATCTAACGAAGAGTAAAACTCTCTTTGTAAAGCCCGTAGGGAGACTAACAAAGCGGCAATCTTGCACAAAAAAATATTTTAACCTTAGCTAAGGCTAGGCTTAAAAATTTGTTTTGAACAATCTCACCGCTTTTTTAGTCTCTGATGACTGCTAGAGTTTTGCAAGAAGTCTATTATATCTGATAAATGGGCCGATGATGAAAATTGTATTGTTAAACTCAAATCCAGTTGTTGGTAAATTAGTTACCTTAAGTGCAAAAAAAACTTCTGATGAGTTGAGTCGTTTTGAGAGTCTTGAAAGTGTCGAAGCTGGCGAGTATGATCTTCTATTGATTGACGATGCTGCATACAGTGAAGAACTGCTAGAAGAGTTGCGTTCTAAGATCACATTTTCTCAAGTCGGTTTGATAGCAGCCCGTGATTTTCAAGCCGGAACAGAAGCATTTGACTTTACGATTAATAAGCCCTTTTTACCTACAGATATGGTTGATATTCTCTCTAACATGCATGGTGCACAAACTCAAGAAGATGAAGTGATAGATGATGATTTGAGTTTTGATGATCATAGTTTTGATGATGATTTAGCTGATTCAGATGACCTGCATGATGATTTAGATAGTTTGGATTCAACTGATGACCTACATGATGATCTGGATAGTTTAGATTCTACCGATGATTTGCTTGGTGATATGGATGATTTAGATTCAGGGGATGATTTACTTGGTGATCTTGATGAAGCAGATTCTGATGATGATCTTCTTGGAGATATTGATGATGAAGATTCATCGGATGATATTTTAGGCGATATGGATGATTTGGATTCCGGTGATGATCTTTTAGGTGATGAGAATAGTGATGATGAAATAGGCGATGTTGATGATCTGCTCGGTGATTTGGAAGAATCTTCAGATTTGGATATCTCAGATGAGAGTGGTGAGGCAGATGATGATATTTTAGAGGGTATGGATAGCGGTTCAGTCGATGATTTGGATGATCTTCTAGGGGGTGACGTTTCAGATGACGAACTTGGAGATATTGGAGCCGATGTTTTAGGAAATGATAATGTTGATGATCTTCTTGGCGATACCGAAACAATTGATGATAGCTCTGATGATATTGATTTAGGGGATGCCGGCGAATTAGACGATGCCGATGAAATTGATGCAAGCGAACTTGATTTATCAGATGACGAAGCAATAAAAGAGATGGACGGCGCAACAGAAAATGAGAGTGATCTACTAGACGAATTGGGCTCTGTTGAAGATGATACAGAAGAGTCAGAAGATGATCTGTTAGATTTAGATGAACTTATGCAAGATAGTGATGCTTCTGAAAGTGAAGATGATGTTACAGCTCTTGAAGAAGATGAAGATATTGAGGCCTTAAATGAGGTAAGTGATGCTATATCTGAACTTGAAGCAGAAACTGAGACGGTTGATGAAGTGAAAGATATTCTTGACACTATGGATGAAGAGGATAAAGAGGAACTTTTAGACACTGATGAGATGTCTGAAGATGAAATTGAGGGCGGTGTTCTTGATGAAGGTCAACTCAATGAAGTAAAAGAACTTTTAGATGAATCTTTAACTGTTGAGGATGAAGAGAGTACGCAAGAGGATGGGGATATGAGTGATATACTTGATGAAACATTGGATATTGATGATTCTGATGGTTTGAGTTCGTTAGATGAGATATCTGATGAACTTTTAGATGAAGGTAGTGAAGAGGAGTCTGTTGATGGATTTGATGAAATCGACGATAAAGAGTTACTTGACGGTTTAGATGATGAGTTGGATGAAAATCTTGACTTCGAGGAATTACCTGAAGAGGTTGATGAGGAGGATGATTCTGTTTTAGAGGGTGATAGTGCCCTGTTAGTTGATGAAGAGCCTGATTTATCACCTGATTTTGTCGATTCAACGGGAATGAATGATGCAGGGATTAGTGACATTGATGATGACCTTGATACAGACAACTCTTTATTAGCAGATATGGAAAGAGAAGCAGAAGTATTTGAAGGTTCAATGGCAAACTCACAAACTGAGGCTGAAGAGGGTGCAGCTGAAGAGGCCTTGCACGGCAGTATAGAAAGTGAACTTGAGTCGATTGAAGAGTCTGAAATTCTCGCTGCATTGGGTGAATCAGCTGATATTGAAGATGTTTCAAATGTAGATACTACAAGTTACGATACCGACGAGCCTAGTGCTGAAACTTTAAGTAGTAGCGTTGATGACGGTGCAGAGTTTTTACGTCAGATATTAGAGAAGTTTGAAGATAAGAACTTTAGAAAGTCCCTTGAGGGAATGGAGATGACACTTAAAATTTCATTTAATGAGCAAAAATGAGTAAAAGAGGTGCCATATTAGTAATATCCGGTCCTAGCGGAGCCGGAAAAAGCTCTATCATTAATAAAATCTCAGATAAAATCGGTGCATACTACTTTTCGATCTCTACGACGACTCGTAATCCAAGAGAGGGTGAACAGCATGGTCGTGAATACTTTTTTGTAACAAAAGAGGAGTTTGAAAAAGAGATTGAAAATGGAAACTTCTTAGAGTATGCAACTGTGCACGGTAACTATTACGGTACCTCTTTAGTTCCCGTTAAAAAAGCATTGGAAGAGGGGAAACTTGTACTTTTTGACATCGACGTGCAAGGGCAAAGTATTGTTACGAGTAAACTCGCAGATATAACTACATCGGTATTTTTAACGACCCCTAGTTTGGATGAACTGAAAAAGCGTCTTTACAATCGTGCAACTGATGATGCTCAAATTATAGAAAAGAGGTTAGAACAAGCTAACGGTGAACTTGAAGAGATAGAGCATTTTGATTATTTAATTATCAATGATAACTTAGACGAAGCGGCAAAAGAGTTGTTGTCAGTCGTTCAGGTTGCTAGATTGAAGAGTTCCAAAGAGGAAATTGCCGATTTTATAAACCAATGGAAATAATTGGGTATAATTTTGCAATTTTTATTTTAGTCAAGGATTTGTAATGGGTATGCCTGGTGGATTTGAGTTAGTTGCAATATTAGCAGTAGTTTTACTACTTTTTGGAGGAAAAAAGATACCGGAGCTTATGAAGGGGCTTGGAACTGGTATTAAAAACTTTAAAGGTGCTATAAAAGAGGATGAGCCGACAGAGGTTACATCAAATGATAGTAAACCGATTGAACAGTCAAAAACTGAGAGTACTACTGCAACACCAACTGATACTACAAAAGCTTAGTGCTTAATGAAACAAAAATTATTATCTCTATTGAATGACCACTTTGATCGTGAAGTGGTTGTTGAAAAACCAAAAGATCGTGCATTTGGACATTTTGCCACGCCTATAGCTTTTTCGTTGGCAAAAGAGCTGCGACGCTCACCAATGCAGATAGCTGATGAGTTGTGTAGTGCATTTAATGAAAATGATATGTTTGAGAGTGTTGAGACTGTTAAAGGATATCTCAATTTTCGTTTAAGTGATAAATTTTTGGATGAGTATGCATCATGGGCGCTCTCTCATGAAGAGCAGTTTGGCTCACAAGAGAGAGATGAAAGTATCTTACTAGAGTTTGTCAGTGCTAATCCTACGGGACCACTTCATATCGGTCACGCTAGAGGAGCGGTATTTGGTGATATTCTGCTTCGTTTGGGACGCCATCTTGGATATCAGATGACAGCAGAGTACTATGTAAATGATGCGGGAAATCAGATTGATCTTCTTGGTCTTTCATTAGCTCTTGAAGGGCAGTCTTCTGTTCTTAAGCAAGGGGTAGAGTGGCCTGAGAAATATTATCGCGGTGAGTACTTAGATGAACTTGCAAAAGATGCAGCTAAAGAATTTGGCTCAGATATTTTCAATGATGAAACTCGCTACAAAGAGCTTGCACTGTGGGCGAAAACAAGGGTAATGGAGCTAATAGTCAGCGATCTTGCTGATGCAAATATTAAGTTTGATACTTTTGTCAGTGAAGCCTCATTGTATGATCAAACAGATAGTGTAATGCAGCAGTTAAAAGAGAACGGTGCTCTTGATGAGATTGACGGAAAATTATGGTTAAAGTCAAGCGAGCACGGTGATGAAAAAGATAGAGTCGTTGTTCGCGAAGATGGGCGTGCAACTTACCTTGCAGGTGACATTATCTATCATAACCAAAAGTTTGAGCGCGCTTTTGATCACTATATCAATATCTGGGGAGCAGACCACCACGGCTATATCGCGCGCGTAAAAGCCTCTATAAAACTGCTTGGACACAATCAAGAAAAGTTAGAAGTTCTACTTTCTCAAATGGTCTCGCTTTTAAAAGAGGGACAGCCCTATAAAATGAGCAAACGTGCCGGAAATGTCATCTTGATGAGTGATATTGTAAATGAAATCGGCGCAGATGCACTGCGTTTTATCTTTGCAAGTAAAAAGAGTGATACCTCTTTAGAGTTTGACGTAGAAGATCTCAAGCGCCAAGACTCATCCAATCCGGTCTTTTACATAAACTATGCACATGCACGTATCTTTACACTTATAGAAAAGAGTGAATACTCACAAGAGCAGATAGCAGCGCAAAATTTAAGAGAACTTGACGAAATGGATGCAAATCTTCTTTTTGAAGCACTACTCCTGCCTGAAGTGATAGATGATGCGTTTCATTCACGTCAAGTGCAAAAACTCTCAGATTATCTCAAATCGCTAGCAAGTGCATTTCATAGATTTTATGCCGAAAATAAAATTATAGGTTCAGAAAATGAACTTCGATACCTGAAACTTTTTACGGTAGTCGCACTCTCTATTCGTGTAGGACTAAGCATTATGGGAATTACTGCCTTAAAAAAGATGTAACGCACCTAAAAAAGCCGTATTGTTTTATAGTACGGCTTAACAGGTAAACCTCTGTAACCCCCTTTCTATTTAAAGCTTAAAAATAAGATTCAATTAAACTTAAGACAACTTCATATAGACTTGCACATTACCATTAGATAAAAATGATATAGATAAAATAAAAGGGGTTTGTTTTGAATGTTTTTGGAAAAATTTTATTTGGCATTGTATTGGGTTTGAGCTTTTCTATTTTTGTAGAAGCAAAGTCGTTTAATATTGCAGCAATTCAACTACAATCATCTGATGTGGGTGATTTTGCTAAGATGAAAACTCTTGCACAAGAGGCAAAAGAGGGAGGTGCTGAGTTAGTGATCTTTCCTGAAAGTTCGGTTTTTGGTTGGTTAAATCCGGCAGTGTTTACCCAAGCAGAGCCAATTCCAGGAAAGTATAGTCTTCAATTTGCTGATATTGCAAAAAGTGTGAATATTTGGGTAGCAGCTGGTTTAGCCGAAAAAGGTCCAAAAGCAGGTGAAGGCTCTTTAGAAAATGCATATGAAGCCTATGATTCAGGAATACTAATTAATCCAGAGGGTGAACTTATTTTGCACCATAGAAAATACAACGTGCTAAAAAATGCATTTAACCCTGACGACTGTAAGAAGATATTAAATCAAGATCAATGTAACTACACAGCAGGAGATCTTTCAGATATTACGACTGTTGAAACTCCTTTTGGAAAGACTTCTCTATTAGTATGTGCGGATGCATATATTCCGAGTGAATATAACACCGGTTTAGCGATCAAGACTCTTAAATCTATTGAACCCGAATTTGTCATCGTTCCGTGGGGTATAACGGCAGGTACAGAGAGTGAATGCGGTACTAGCGGTTTTAATGCAACAGAGTATACTTCACAAGCAGCTTCTTATTTAAAAAGTGCATTTGTTGTTGGTGCTAACGGAGTAGGCGATAGAGATTACGGTAAGTATCTACCTTCGGTATACTGTGGAACTAGCGGGTATGCCAATCCAACCGGTGCAAGTGTTGAGGCTAACGTATCTACTGCTCAAACTGTAATGTTCTCTTTTAGTGATAAGTTTGTAGCAAAAGCCGGTCCGATATGGAATAATGCAGTTGATGCTCCCAAAAAGTGTCCTAAAACCTGCTCTACTTATAAGTCAACGTGGGATGGACAATGGTGGACAACTGTATGGGGAAAAATGTCAGTATGTGAATGTGTAGTGGGTACGGAATAATTTAAGGGCATTGAAAATGCCCATATATTTAGTGTAGCGGCCCTATCTCATTTAAAAACTCTTCCATATGATACTTCTCTCTATAAAGAGGTGTCATAAGATGGATGAGAATGTCGCCTAAGTCAACTACGATCCATTCATTACTCTGTTCAGTATTTAAAAACTGCTCTTTACCTTTTAGATCTTTTTTTAAAAAGTCTAAAAGCGCTTGAGTGTGACGTTCACCCATTGAGGATGCTATGATGACTTGATCTACAAAATAGTCTTTTCCTCGTAAATCATATACTTCAATATTTTCGGCTTTATTTTTATCTAGCACGCTTTTAATTGCTTCAATTCTCTCTTGCATAGAAGTCTCTTATCTCCTTGGTTAAAAATTTTTGGCTTGCAAAACTGCGCAGCGCAGTTGAACTCACACGTTTATGAACATCTAGGCTGATATACGGATGCCGTCTTAGATAGCCTTCTCTTGAAGCAACAACAAATGTGACCTTTGAATTCAATCTTGTAAACTGGTGCCATTTGTGTAAATTTGTTAAGTTGTCCGAGCCTATGATCAGGTAAATCTTTTTATACTTTTTTTCAAAATATTTTACTGTTTCAATAGTCGGTGTTGCTCTATTTTGTTCTATCTCAAAACTACTTATCTCTACCTTCTTGAAAGCCTTACAAGCTCTTTTCAGCCAGGCTATGCGAAGCTCTTGAGATGCATGTATAGTTGTTTTGAAAGGATTTCTAAAAGCCGGTATGACGATTAATTTGTCAATATCTAAACTCTTTAGTGCTTTTTTTATCGTCTCAACGTGACCGCTGTGAACAGGGTCAAAACTACCGCCGTAAATTGCTACATTCATTAACCTGCATTGTATCTATTTTTAGATAAAATCACGCCCATGTTAAAAGTGGCAATCAACGGATTTGGACGCATTGGAAGAAGTGTCGCTCGTGTTATCGCAGGGCGTAATGATATAGAGCTTGTAGCTGTTAATGACATTGCAGATGCACTGATGAGCGCCTATCTATTTCGTAACGATAGTGTACACGGTAACTTTGGTGAAAGTGTAGAACTATTAGATGATGACTATTTACAGATTGCCGATATGAAAGTTAAACTGCTTTTCCAAGAGAATCCCCAAGATTTAGACTTTGCAAAGTACGGTGCAGACATAGTACTGGAGTGTAGCGGTAAGTTTTTACATGCAAAAGAGGTTGAAACACATTTAGAAAAGGGTGTTTCAAATGTCATATTTTCAGCTGTTCCAAAAGATGACACTCCGACTTTTGTGTTAGGAGTAAATGCACAAAATTACAGCGGTGAAAAGATAATTTCAAATGCTAGCTGTACCACAAACTGTTTAGCACCGATTACAAAGATACTTGATGAAAATTTTGCTTTAGAAAAGGCATTTGTAACGACTATTCATAGTTATACAGGAGATCAAAATCTACTTGATAGCAAACATTCTCGCGATATTCGCCGCTCCAGAGCAGCAGCGCTTAATATGATCCCTACAACAACCGGTGCAGCAGTAGGCATTAACAAAGTATTGCCGAAAATGAGAGGTAAAATTAGCGGTCATAGTGTTCGTGTTCCCACACCAAACGTTTCAATGGTTGATCTGAATGTAGTACTGAAAAAAAGTACGACGGTTGAACAGATTAATGCACTTTTTGAAGATGCACAGACGGGTTCAATGAAAGGAATTTTACTTTTAGATAAACAAAAAAGAGTATCAAGTGACTTTTACGGAAGTGCATATAGTTCGATAGTCGCAGAAGACTTAACGCAAGTGATTGAAGACAATTTTATTAAAGTAATGGCATGGTATGATAACGAGTTTGGTTATGCCAACCGTTTAGTTGAAATGGCATTATATATTTGGGGGAGAAAAGAATGAAATTGATATCGGTAAAAGATATTGACCTGCAGGGGAAAAAAGTTTTTATACGTTGTGATTTTAACGTTCCTATGGATGAGTACGGAAATATAACGGATGATAGACGTATACGTTCGGCACTTTCAACCATAAGCTACTGTTTGGATCAAGACTGTGCCGTAATATTGGCTAGTCATATGGGGCGTCCAAAAGGTGAAGTAAATTCTAAGTATTCGCTTGAACCTGTAAGAAAACGTCTGCATTCACTTTTGAAAAAAGATGTAACAATGAGTAGCGACGTGGTAGGGAGCGACGCGCACGCTAAGGCTGAATCATTGCAGAGCGGGGAGATACTTCTTCTTGAAAATCTTCGTTTTGAAAAGGGTGAGACGAAAAATGATGAAAAACTGAGTAAAGAGCTTGCTTCTATGGCAGAAGTTTATATTAATGATGCATTCGGTGTGAGTCACAGAGCACACGCTTCAGTTGAAGGCATTACTCATATGTTTGATGTGGAACATAAGGCGGCAGGTTTTCTGCTTCAAAAAGAGATTAAATATTTTGATGCACTGTTACGCAGACCTTCACGCCCTTTTGCTGCAGTAGTAGGCGGTAGTAAAGTTTCATCAAAACTTGAGGCACTTACAAATCTACTGCCTCGTGTAGATAAACTCATTATCGGCGGGGGTATGGCATTTACATTTTTGAAAGCCTTAGGTGAGGGTGTCGGAAACTCACTTGTTGAAGATGATCTGATCGGTGAAGCAAAAAAAGTTATGGATAAAGCAAAAGAGCTTGGCGTAAAGCTTTATCTTCCTGTTGATGTTGTCGCTGCACTTTCTATGAGTAATGACAGTGAGACAAAAATTGTGCCTACAAAAGAGATACCATCAGGTTGGATGGGACTAGATATCGGCCCTGCAAGTGTTATGCTCTTCTCTCAAGCACTTGATAATGTACAGACTATTCTTTGGAACGGTCCTATGGGTGTTTATGAGATGGAAAAATACTCTCGCGGAAGTAATAAGTTGGCAAATAAAATTGCAACAAGTTATGCAACATCGGTTGTCGGTGGAGGTGATACTGCCGATTTAGTACAACGTGTAGGTGTTGATGAAGAGATGAGCTTTATCTCAACAGGTGGTGGAGCTTCACTTGAATTAATTGAAGGTAAAATCCTTCCGGGGGTTGCACAGCTTGTCGATGACACAGAGGATCATGAGTAATGATACTCGCAGCAAACTTTAAAACTAATATGACAAGGGCTGCGACGAAGCTCTATTTAGAGGAGCTTGCCTCATGTGAGGGTGTTACAGATCAGCGAGTGATTGTTATTCCTCCCGCAACAGCTTTACAAAATCCGCCAAGCGGCATTGAACTTGCAGTACAGAATGCTTATACGGCAAAGAACGGTGCATTTACAGGTGAGATCGGTTTAGAACAGCTCGAAGAGTTCAGTGTTAATACCGTGCTAATAGGACATAGTGAACGTCGTCATGTTTTAGGTGAAACGCAAGAGTTCATTGCCGAAAAATATAGCTATTTTCAAAAAGAGGGTTTTTCTATCATCTACTGTTTAGGTGAGCCTGAATCTATCCGTGATGAGAGTGAGAATGCTTTGCAAACCTATATAGAAGAGCAACTTATAGGGATAGACACCACTTATAAAAACTTAATTGTAGCGTATGAGCCTGTTTGGGCAATCGGTACGGGACGTACACCTACGAATGAGCAGATAGAAGCCGTTCTTTCATTTCTAAGAACTAAAACATCTGCTCCGCTTCTATACGGCGGTAGTGTAAAAGCGCAAAATTCTAAAGAGATTTTACATTTGGAAGATTGTGACGGTGTATTAGTCGGAAGTGCGAGTTTAAAGGTAGAAGATTTTTGTACAATGATAAAAAGCGCCAAATAATAAAGGAGAAACTATATGAAATTGATGGAAGGTAAGAAAGGTTTAATTGTAGGACTTGCAAATAACCGCTCAATCTCGTATGGAATTGCTAAGGCTTGTTATGCACAGGGTGCACAAATGGCATTTACATATATGAATGAGAGCGTATTAAAACGAATCACGCCGATTGCACAAGAGTTAGGGGATGCAAAAATTTACCATTTAGATGTAAGTGATTCTGAAGAGATGGAACAGATTGCTAAAGCTGTCGAAGCGGATTTTGGCAAAATTGATTTCATTGTACACTCTGTTGCATTTGCTCCAAAAGATGCGCTCAACGGTACCTATATCGATACGACAAAAGAGGCTTTTACAACGGCCATGAATATTTCGGTTTACTCTTTAGTTGAATTGGTGCAAAAACTAAAACCGGTATTAAATGAAAATGCTTCAATCATAACATTAAGCTATATTGGAAGCGAACGTGTTATCCCTCATTATAATGTAATGGGTGTAGCAAAGGCGGCACTTGAAGCGAGCGTGCGCTACTTAGCAGTTGATCTTGGAAAAGATGGAATTAGAATTAATGCCGTAAGTGCAGGACCGATTAAAACACTTGCCGCGAGTGGCATAGGTGATTTTAGAACGATACTTAAATGGAATGAGATAAACGCACCGCTGAGAAAAAACGTAACTATAGAAGAGGTCGGTAACAGCTCTATGTATCTCCTTAGTGATCTCTCAAGCGGAGTGACAGGTGAAGTACATTATGTTGATGCAGGTTTCTTTGCAACAGGTATGGCTGCCGTTGATGAAGTGGACGGGAAAAATGTACTTGCATGGGATACTCTTAAATAAAAAAGTTGCCCCAGGGCAATTCTGCTTATATAATCTACAATTCTATAAGAATTAAGAAATATTTAAACCTAACAGTGTTAGTATTTGAACGTAACAAATTATTAACACTACGTTAACAAATAGAAAAAAGGGATTAAGATGAAATTCGCAAAATTAAGTTTAGCTGCTATTATGGCTCTAGGTGTTTCAGCATCAGCTGCTGATTCTTTTGGAGCAATGTTTAAAGATGGTAAAGTAAGCGGTGAAATCCGTTCAATGTATTATGATCGTGATGATGCAAATGGTGCAACAAAAGATGCAAACTTTGCTGTTGGTGGAAAATTAAAATTTGAAACTGCTGCATATATGGGTGTAAGTTTTGGTGCAGCTTTCTACACGGCTAACGATTTAGGTTTCAATGCTGCAACTGCTCAAAACCACTATCTTGTAGATGGCACAAATAGTTATGATCTTCTTGGTGAAGCATATGTTCAATATGCTGCAGGTAACACTGTAATTAAAATTGGACGTCAACAACTAGATACTCCACTTGCAGGTGCTGATGATATCCGTATCGTTCCAGACCTTTTTGAGTCTTATACTTTAATCAACAATGATATCGCTGATACTACTTTGGTTTTAGCTCACGTTACAAAAATGGCTGGTTGGGATAGTGCTGCTAGTCAATCAAGCTTCCAATCAATGTCTGAAGCTGCTGGTGTTGCAGGCGTTACAGGTGGTCAAGACGGTGTAACTGTTGCTGGTGCTGTTTATGGCGGTGTTAAGGATGCTACACTTCAAGCTTGGTACTATACACTTGCTGGTGATTTAGATGCATTTTATTTACAAGCTGATTATGCATGGGATTGTCTATTAGTTGACGGTATGAAAATGAGCGGTGCTCTTCAATATATCGATTACAGCGGTGACGATAAACTTTCTGTAGTTGATCAAAATGTATGGGGTGCTAAATTAGAAGCTTCTCATAACAGTGGTTTTGGTTTCGATCTTGCGTATAACAAATATTCTGATGATCCAATTAGCCCAGCTGTAGTTGGTAGAGGTGGATTAGCAACTGTATGGGGTGGATATCCTGAATTTGCATATGCTGATGAGACTTGGTCACAAGCAGCTGAGCAAGATGCTGACGTATTTAGAATTGGTGCTTCATATGACTTTTCAAAAACTGGTGTAAACGGTTTAAATGCAGCAGTTGCTTATGTTGATTATGACAATATGACTAATGACGTTGAAGTAGTTGACTTTATCTTAGAATATGCTGTGCCTGCAGTGGCAAATCTTTCTACAAGATTAGTATATGAAGACATTGATAACTCAATTAATGCTGATCAAGATCTTCTTAAATTATATGTTGGTTATACATTCTAATCAAATATAACTCTTTTTATCCCGCTTTGAGCGGGATATCCTCTTTTTAATATTTTCACCCTTTTATTAAAAGTTTCAACCCTTAAAAATCTTTTTTCAACTCTTGCAGTAATAACTATCTGTCATATCTTATTTTAAAATTATAAAAATTAAGAGCTATTTAAATCTATCAGTGTTACTATTTTGTTTAATTAACTTATTAACATTATGTTAACAAATTTAAAAGGGCAAAATAATGAAATTAGCTAAGTTAAGTTTAGCAACTATTATGGCTCTAGGTGTATCTGCTTCTGCGGCAGATTCTCTAGAAGGTATGTTTAAAGAGGGTAAAGTTAGCGGTGAAATCCGTTCAATGTATATCAATAATGATGATTCTGATGATACTACAAAAAACGGTAGCTTTGCAGTCGGTGGTAACTTAAAGTTTGAAACGGCTTCATTTATGGGTGTAAGCTTTGGAGCAGGTTTTTATACAACAAATGATTTAGGATTTAATTCTGCACCTAATGCTCAAGTAGGAAGTTTAGTTTCAGATGCGGACAAAAGCTATAATCTACTTGGTGAGGCGTATATACAATATAAATTGGGCAATACGGTAGTAAAGGCTGGTCGCCAACAGTTAGATACTCCATTTGCCGGACCTGATGATGTTCGTATTGTTCCTGACCTATTTGAGGCCTATACGTTAATCAACACTGATATTGCAGATACGACTTTAGTGCTTGCTCATGTAACAAAAATGGCAGGTTGGGATAGCTTAGCTGCTAATAATAATATGACTGAGTTTCAATCAATGTCAGAAGCAGGCGGTGTTGCAGGTTTAACCGGAAGTCAAGACGGTGTTACGGTTGCTGCTGCGGTTTATAGCGGTTTAAAAGATGCAACGCTTCAGGCTTGGTACTACACTTTAGCAGGAGATTTGGATGCGATCTATCTTCAAGCTGACTATTCTTGGAACTGCTTGCTAGCTAATTCTATTAAAATGAACGGTGCTGTGCAGTATATGGATTATAGCGGTGATGATAAACTATCTATCATTGATCACAATGTATGGGGAGCAAAATTAGACGGTAATTTTGGTAACAGCGGTTTTGCATTTGATCTAGCATATAACAAATACTCTGATGATCCAATGCCTGGAGGGGCAGGACCTGCAGCTGCATGGGGTGGTTATCCTGAATTTGCATATGCTGAAGAGGTTTGGGTTCAATCAGCTGGACAAGATTCAGACGTATTTAGAATTGGAGGATCTTATGATTTTGCAAAAACTGGAGTTGAGGGTTTAACTGCAGAAGTAGCTTATGTTGATTTTAGCAATATGGGTGCAAACGACATTGAAGTAGTAGATTTTATACTCTCTTATGATGTTCAATCAGTTGCTAATCTATCAACAAGATTTGTCTATGAAGATAGAGATATTCAAGCTGGAGATGATACTGATATACTCAAGCTTTACGTCGGTTATACATTCTAGATTATACACTTATTTATATCTCGCTTTTAGGCGGGATATACTCCTGTCTTACAACTACTTCTGTTACTACATTGATGTTTTTTTGATATTTTATGTTAAAATATTAGACCTATAGAGCATTTTTATAAAGAGCGTTGATGTTAAAATTTTTGTTAATTTTTTTAGTAGTCCCTAATTTACTTACAGCTTCGGTCTATGCGATAAATATTGGACTCTATAACAAAAAAGAGAGTGCTGAAAAAGTTTTAGAACATATTAAAGGACTTAATGGAATTGATGTTGAAAAATTAACGATTTTCCCTCGTCCAAGTGATGAGAAAAGTTTCTTACTTCGTTCGCAAAATTATGCTTCAATAAAAGATGCGAAAGAGCAGCAAAAAATTATTCAACTTTATGTTGCCGAGGCTTTCATCGTTGAACGCAAAGATTTTATTGAAGAGTCTCCAAAACTAGAAAACAGAGTTGAAAAAAATGATGTAGTTCTGAGTGAAAGAAAAACAGAGTCAGCAAAGCTTAAAACGAATATCGATCAAAACGATATAGCCATATATAATGAAGCACTTTCATTTTTTGAAAAGAGAGATTATAAAAAAAGTTTTGAACTTCTCTCGCAAATTTATCTACGTCATTTAACAAATGAAAATATTAATTTCTATCTTGCACGAAGTGCTTTTGAGATAGAGTCGTATGATTTTGCACTAAGTGCTTATGAGAGAATTTTAATTGCACAGCCGAATAATCTTCGTGCAAAACTCGAAGCTGCAAGAACACTATTTCATCTGAAAAGCTATAAAAGTGCTAAGAAAGAGTTTAACGAAATTGCAAAGCTTAATTTGCCGGACAGTGTTCGCATAAACGTTGAGAGATATAGAGGGTTACTCGAAAAATTGACACAAAAAAAGAGTTTGAACGGTATGGTAATGGCAGGTTTGGCATATGATTCAAATGCAAATAACGGTGCTCTTGAAAACTCCTACTATCTGCCTTTAATAAATGATGTTTTACCAAGTGCTGCTCAAAGAAGCGATACTGCACATCAAGAGGTTGCAGTTTTAAACTATATTCGAGGAATAAATGATAACTTTAGTTTGAAAAACTCTGCAATGGCATTTGCAAAGACAATGACACAACAATCAGATAAGAATGTCGTGCTTTTAGGATGGACACCTTCACTGCTTTATAGTAGAAAAAATTTCGGTGCAGAGTTTGGCGTAGGGTATAACACGATGTGGTTTGGCTCTGATAGTTACTTAACAACATATATGATCAATCCAAAATTAAATTATAAAATTGACGATACTTTATCTTTAAGTACGGCATATAGATGGCAACGTAAGAAAAATGAGTTAATTGCTAATAAGCAGCGTGATTCAAAAGTTAAGGGAATCATGGTCGGGTTTAATAAAAAGCTTCCTTACGGATTGGGATTAAACGGTGCCTATACAATTGATAGAGAACGTCGCATTCGTGGAGAGAGAACTGATGTTGATCAAAATATCTATTTGGTGTCTTTAGCTCTAACTAAAGAGTGGAGTGATACGTTAAGTTTTAATTTGGGCTATAATTATCGTAATCCAAAATATAAAGTTATTGATAGATCATTTTTTACAAAAAGAGAAGATAAAAATAAGACCTACTCATTTGGGTTTGCAAAGAAGTTGCAAAAGTCGTTGATAATAAACGGAAAGTATTCGTATGTTAAGAATTTATCTAATCATGCACCTTTTTCTTATGAGAAAGATATGGTTGGATTTAATGTTATAAAGCTATTTATGTAGGATAGAATGATGAAAACTCCTTTACAGATTATTTTTTTACTGATTTTAAGTTCTTCGTTTTTGTTTGCATCAATCGGAAAAATTGCTGCACTTAGAGGTGAAGCTACAGTTGAGCGTCTAAGTGAAAAATTAAATGCAACAATGGGTATGGAGCTTGAAAAAAGCGATGTTATCTTAACAAAGGACAACTCAAAACTTCAGATCATCTTTAACGATAACACCATTATCACAATGGGGAAAAATGCAAATTTATCGGTAAGTGAATACCTTTATGATGAAGTAAAACCAAAAGCAAAGTTTAAAATGCTTAGCGGTGTTTTTCGTACGGTAACGGGTAAAATAGGAAAAATTGCACCGAACAAGTTTAAGATCAAGACAAAAACGGCAACGATTGGTATAAGAGGTACAACTATTGAGATAAGTACTAGTAATGCCGGTGACGCAGTAGGATTTTCTGAAGGACAGGGTATAGTAACATCTGATTTAACAGGAGAGACGGTAAGCGTAAATACCAATCAAATGGTAACGCTTAGTCCTAGCGGTGAGATGGGTCAGGTAACAAAACTCGACAATAAAGCATTCTTAAACGGTGATGAGAAAGAAGAGAAAAAGGAGGAGGCTAAAAAAGAGAAAAAGTCAGATAAAAAAGAATCTAAAAAGCAAGAAAAATCAGAGAAAAAAGAGACAAAAAAAGAGCAGAAGTCTGACAAAAAAGAGCAAAAACAGGATAAACAAAATGCAAAAAAAGATTCTGAAAAATCAAAATCTGTAGAGAAAAAAGAAGAGACAAAAAAAGAGGAGACTCCTAAAGAAGAGAAAAAAGAGAGTAAAGCTGAAAGTAGTCCGGCTTCAAAAGAGAAATCTTCAGAAACTCGTGCAGAGCAAAAGAGTAATGCAGCTGCCAAAAAACAGCAAAATGGTAGTGCCGGTTCTAGTGGAAAAGAGAGTGCTCCTGTAACACCAAAAGCACAACAGGGTGAGGTGAAAAATGCTCAACCAACAGGTAATCAAGCCAACCAAGGCGGTGTAACTCAAAACAGTCAAATCCAAAATAGTTCTCCTAAAGTTTCTAACGAGGCTCAACCAGTCGTAGTTGAGCAGGGTGCCTCGTCAGGGGAACCAATACCTCAAGCTACCGTTGGATCTGGGATTGGAGGTGAGCCGGTTCCAACAGAGTTAGGCGGTAATCAACCAATTCCTGAAAATATTGCTATTGATCCGGTGGATATTGCACTTGATGATACCGGACCTGTAGATGTACCACTTGACATCCCTCTAGATAATATTGTTATTGATGATAGTGCAGTAAACAGTGCTGCAGGAAATGCGATAGCTGAAGAGTTGAAGCAAGAGATACGCAAAGATATTGAAACAGGGCAAGAACAAAAGTTTGATGAACTTGGAATTGAACCTTTGCTTAATGAAAATGGTGAAACTGTAGTAGATGCTGAGGGTAAACCGGTTTTAGTTGCTAAAGGAAGTGGCGAGCCAATACAAGTTGATGAAAACGGTGTACCGATAACTGCAGATGACGGTAAGGCTCTTGCAGCGGACGGTGAAGTAATTGATCCGCTTAACAATGAGCCTACGCCTCCTAATGAGGTTATAGCGATTGAAGAACCTATAGCAGATGAGCCGATTATAGATGAAGAGCCGATTGTTGATAATACACCTATCATAGATGAAGAACCTATTATCTTAGTTGATAACACGCCTGTTATAGATGAAGTGCCCTTGGTGCCTGATGAGACACCTGTTATAGATGAGGTACCGATAGTAGTTGATGACACTGTGCCTTTGGATGAAGAGCCAATAGTTGTTGATGATACCGTGCCTTTAGATGAAGAGCCTATTGTTATTGATGACACTGTACCTTTAGATGAGGAGCCAATAGTTGTTGATGATACAATTCCTACAGATACTACGACAACAACGACTACTACTACCACTACTACAACGACACCTACAATAACGCCCGGAGTTGAGTATGAAGCAACCGAAGCATTTACCGATGTTAATTTTGGATATAACCTAATTGATAGTACGGGTACCGCTACTTATAGTAATATAAGCTCCTATTTTGTCGAAGCTATAAACTCAGTGATAACAATGCCGACACAAGGCTCTATCTCATACGGAGGTATGGTTATCGGTGATAGCACAACGGGAAATCTTTTTGATACTCTAAAAAGTAATTTTAATATCAATATTGATTTTGGTGGATTAAAACCACTTAGTGGATATATGCATCTTGAAAGTATAGCCGGTGAGGTTTGGGATTTTGGACTGTTGGGTGGATCAGTTACTGCAGTTGGAGTTGATACTACTAATACGATCATAGATGGACATAGTTCCAACGGTGCGATTACATCGGGTGTTGTTGACATAAGTCTATTTGGAAGCAATGCGCAAAGTATTGGTGGGACATTTTTAGTGAGTAACGGCATTGATAGTGCGGAAGGTGCTTTTATAGGTAATGGTGCTAGCAGTTTTGAGGAATATATTCCTGAAGCAGGCCTTGGTATACAAAGCGGGCAGATTAATTTTGCCGTGACGGGTGATAATGTGATGAGTTTAGGTTATTGGGGTGATGTCGGTGCTGAATTTGATACATGGGTAAATGGTGTTTTAACCGATGTAGCCCAAATTGAAACTTTAATAAATAATAATGCTTATAAGGTCTATCAAACAAACGGTCCTGTTATCGGTTTTGCCTCCGATGGATCAAAAATATCAAACGGTGTGATAAATCTTGATATAAATTTCGGCTCTCCTTCTCCTCTAACTGGACAGATGAGTTTTAACACAGTTTCAAATTATTGGGTGGTTGATATTAGCAACGGTTTTTTGACTCCTGAGGGATTTAGTACTGATAGTTTGAGTGCCGGTACAGATATAAACTCTATACAAAGTGATGTTACGGTTAATCAAGGTTTTATGTCCGGTTCATTTTATGGTGATAACGCGCAAGCTATCGGAGGAGAGTTTGGAGTATCAGGAACAGATATTAATTCTATTTCTGAAACTGTAAAAGGTGTATTTGCAATTACTGAAGGTGGTGGAGCTTAATGAAACCACGTTATATTGTACACACGATATTTAGTATTTTGATGGCTGCAGGACTAAGCAGTCTCTACCTTTTTTTACCAAACGTCTATCAGACGCTTGATAATCGTTTGAGAGATTTTATGTTCTTATATCGTGGGGAAATACCTACTACCGGACAGGTTGCCGTTATTGATATTGATGAGAAGAGTCTCAAAGATATTGGTCAGTGGCCTTGGGAGCGCACTATTATGGCACAAGTTTTGCAAAATGCAACGGCTATGGGTGCCGGAATTATCGGTTTCGATATCGTGTTTGCCGAAGAGGATAGAACCTCTCCTGATGCATTTGCAAAACGTATGGGTTTAGATCCTACGCAGTTTCCAAATAATGATGAACTCTTTGCTCAGACGATAGCACAAACACCGACAATTATGGGTTACGTTATGGATATCGACGATGAGGGAAAACAGGGTTTTGACCCTCCTCAGATTCCGGCAATATTTGTTGAGCGTGGACTAGTAGGTGATAGTTTTGTTGTTGAATCAAACGGGGTGATTACAAATATTCCTGTACTTCAAGACAACTCATATTCAAGCGGTTTTTTTAACAATATTCCTGATGAATCTGGAATGATTAGAAGTGTTCCTATGGTTATGAGATATGACGGACAGATATATCCCTCACTCTCTTTTGAAATGCTGAGAATTATAACTGAGAGTAACCGTGTAAATATATATTACGGTGATAATGGTGTTGATGGAGTTGAACTGAATAATATCTACGTGCCAACAGATAGATACGGTCGCCTTTTTGTAAATTTTAGAGGAAAGGCTAAGACATTTGATTATATCTCTGCAGTAGATATTTATAACGGTACGGTTGATCCTGAAAGATTAGCAGGGAAACTACTCCTAGTGGGTACCTCTGCAGCTGGATTACTTGATCTACGTGCTGTCCCGTTTGATAATATTTTCCCCGGAGTCGAGGTTCACGCAAATGTACTAGATAATGTTTTAGCGGGGGATTTTCTGGCTCGTCCTTCATGGGCTGAAGCGGCTGATGTTATATTGATACTCACTATTGTCGCGATAGGGGGATTACTGTTTACTTTTCTCTCTGCTGAATGGATGTTGGTTGTTACTGTCGCGGGTGTGTATGGACTTTTCCAACTTCTGTACTATCTTCTTTTTACGGAGGGGATGATTTTAAACATCTTGTTTCCAATTACTACCCTCGTTGCAACGGCTGTAATGTCGGTTTTAATCAATTACTTTTTTGAGACAAGACTTAAAAATATGATTAAGGGAAAATTTGCATCAAAAGTCTCTCCTCAGGTTATGGAAGATATTATCAAAAACAGTGAGAGCGGAAATGATGCATTTATTGCAAAAGAGCATGAAATTAGTGTAACCTTCTCAGATGTTAGAAACTTTACAAATATCTCAGAGGCTGCAGGAAGTGCACAGGTTCTTATCCAATTTTTAAATGAGTATATGGATGAGATGACTAAAATCATCATGAAATATGAGGGAACGGTTGATAAGTTTATCGGTGATGCAATCATGGCATACTGGAATGCTCCGGCAGTTGTAGAAGATCATGTTGAAAAGGCCGTTGATGCGACATTAGATCAGATTCATGCAGTTACTCCGTTAAATGCAATTGTAAAAAAAGATGAGCGCTTTAAACCGATATGTGACATGGCTGCAAAGAGCGGGGTAGAGCCGATAGAGATAGGAATAGGTATCAACGTTGGAGTTGCAACCATCGGAGAGATGGGAAGTAGCGGTAGGAGTGATTATACGGCTATCGGTGATCCTATTAACTTAGGTGCTAGGCTTGAATCACTCTGTAAATACTACAACTCTATGTGTAATATCTCTAACCATGTAAAAGAGCGTATTCCAAATGATAAATATATCTTTAGATTTTTAGATTTAGTAACCGTAAAAGGGCAGTCTGTCCCTGTAGAAATTTGGCAAATTCATGATTATGCCCAGTTGCCTAGTGAATGGAAAAATGATCATTTATACAAAATCCCTAAAGAGAAGTTGTTTGCAGAGTTAGAAGAGTATCATGGTGCTATTGATCTATATAAAAATTCAAAATTTGAAGAAGCCTTAAAGATATTTAAAGAGATGGATGCAAATGAGGAAAAATCCAATAAAAATATATACAAAATATATATAGAGCGATGTGAGCACTACATTGAAGAGCCTCCCGTAGATTTTAATGGAGTATTTGTGCATAAGACTAAGGGTTAGTGAAAGAGAAGTAGAAACAAGATAAATATTTTTAGATTGTTTATACAAGAAAATGTAACAGATTTGTTGTTTTTATAGTATTATTAGTTAGTAAGAAAAGGGGAGTATTGTGGGTAATAGTATTAAGGTACTTGGTTCCGCGGGCAGTAAGTCTAAGGGCTTTGGTAGTACATCTTTTTTAATTAGCAATAAAATTGTTGTAGATGCCGGTAACCTAATAGAGACACTCGGTGAAGATATAACCCAAATAGAACATGTATTTCTTAGTCACTCTCATTTTGATCATATCGTTGATCTTCCCTTTATTATTGAATCATATTTTGAACATCGTACCAAACCGATCACTTTTTATGGTTTAGCAGAAACTATACAGGCTTTGCAAGAGCATATTTTTAATTGGACGATATGGCCAAATTTTTCTGATATTGATCTTCTTGGTGAAAGAGACAAGTCTATTCATTTTAGAGTTATTGAGTGTGAAGAGACTATCGAAGTTGAAGAGTATACTTTTAGAGCGGTTGCTTCCAATCATACGGTACCGACTTGCGGATATGTCATAACAAAAGATGAAATAGCTCTGTATATTAGCGGAGATACCTACCTTAATGAAAATTTAGTAAAAGAGGCGAATGAGAATAAGTCAATTAAGACTCTCTTCATTGAGGTCTCTTTTCCCTCCAGAATGCACACTCTTGCTAAAGAGAGTAAACATCTAACGCCTGAACTGTTAAGTAGTATGCTCTTAGAGATAGAAAGAGAGGACTTGATCATCTACTTCTATCATCTAAAGCCGCTCTATCTGCAAGAGATGAAGAGTGAATTACAAAATATTACTCTTCAGGCACGTTGCGGCAAAATTCTTGAATCCGGTGATAGATTAGAGGTATTTAATAAAGATGCCCAGCTTGATGGAAAATGTTATAAACGTCAAGACGATATCAATGTCGGTAGTGACCACTTAGAAAATCTGTTAAAAATCTCTATTGCACTTTCTGGTGAAAAGAATATCGATAAACTTTTAGAGATGATTATTACCCAAGCAAAATCATTTACGGGTGCTGATGGTGGGACACTTTACATTAGAACAGATGATAGAAAACATCTTGCCTTTAAGGTAATACAGACAGATTCATTAAAGATAAAAATGGGTGGAACTGCAGATCCGATAGCTTGGCCCCCTTTGAGTCTTTACAATGAGGACGGCACTCCAAATAGGCAGATGGTTGCAGCGGTCTGTGCGATAGATAAAAAACTTATCAATATTACAGATGTTTACGAAGCAGAAGAGTTTAACTTTGAGGGAACAAAAAAGTTTGATGCCAGTACGGGGTATCGTTCAAAATCGATGCTGGTAATACCGATGAAAGACCATGAAGATGAACTTATAGGTGTTTTACAACTTATAAATAAGAATATCTGTGATGAGACTACTCCATTTACCGCTGATGATGAAAAGACGACGATGGCACTTGCGTCACAAGCTGCCATTGCGATCAATAACGCGATACTTATTGATGAACTCCAAGCACTTTTAGAGGCATTTATCACGAGTATTGCGAAGGCGATTGATACAAAATCAGAATACACCGGCGGTCATATCCGTAGAGTTGCAAAAGTGGCAATTATGACCGCTCACGCAATTCATGAGAGTACTGAGGGTCCATATAAAGATATCTATTACACGGAAGATGATTTCCAACAGTTAAGAATGGCTGCATGGATGCATGATATGGGAAAAATTTCGACTCCTGAGTATGTAGTAGATAAAAGTAATAAGTTAGAGACGATCTATGATCGTATCGGTGTTGTTCAAGAGAGATTTGAAATTTTAAAAAGAGATTCACAGATTGAGTTTATGCAAAAGAAGATCGATGCACTTGAAAAGGGTGAATCTTTCGATGAAGAAGAACATGAGAATATTTTAAAACAGAAAATTTGGGACTTAGAAGAGGATTTAAATGCGCTTGAAGTTATGAATAAAGGTGGCGAGTTCATGGCTGATGACAAGATTGATAATCTTCATAGAATAGCATCTTACAAGTACGAAAGGGCTTCCGAAGAGGTTCATCTACTAAATGATAACGAGGTATATAATCTCTCAATTAGAAAAGGGACATTGACCGATGAAGAGAGAGAAAAAATCAATGACCATGCAAGGGTAACGTTTGATATGCTAAGCGAACTACCCTTTCCTAATAAGTATTCAAGAATTGTTGATATTGCATCAAATCACCATGAAAAACTAAGCGGTAAGGGTTACCCTAGAGGTCTTACGGCAGATGAGCTTATGCTTGAAGATAGAATATTGGTACTTGCAGATATTTTTGAAGCACTCACGGCTGCAGACAGACCATATAAAGAGGCAAAACCACTCTCTGCCGTATTTAAGATACTCTCATTTATGGTTAAAGATGAGGAGATTGATCCTGTCCTTTTACAGTTTTTCGTTGATAATAAACTCCATGAAAAGTATGCCGAGGAAGAGCTCAGAGAAGATCAGATTGATGAGATTAAACTACTGTTTTGATTTATGATGTGATAGTAATTGGAGCAGGGGCATCAGCAATGATGTTCTGCTCACTTCTTGATAAGGGTATTAGCGTTGCCCTCATTGAACAAAATAGCTCCATCGGACAAAAGGTTAAAATCAGCGGTGGCGGAAAGTGTAATATTACCAATGCTAAGGTTAATGAGTCAAACTATTTGGGTGAGCAAAGGTTTGTAGCATCAGTTCTAGATAGATATGATAATAGTTGGTTACTTGATTTTTTAGAACAATCCTCTCTTATTCCTCTTCTTAAAAAGGATAACTGTTACTTTTGTAAAGATTCCTCCTCAGAAATATTAGATCTGTTCCATAAGAAAATGGGTAACGTAAAAAAAATTATGAATACGGTCGTACAGAAGGTTACAAAGAAAGATAATGTATTCTTGATAAAAAGCAATAGAGGCGAGTTTAGATCTCATCGGGTGGTTATAGCAAGCGGTTCAAAAAGTTATCCAAGAATTGGCGGTAGTGATATTGGACTTTTGATAGCAAAACATTTTGGTCACAGCGTAAAAGAGTTTGAAGCCTCCCTTGTCGGTTTTACAGTGCAGCCAGAACAGTTTTGGTTTAAACAATTAAGCGGAATATCATTTGATATAAGTGCCAAAGTAGGGGATAAATCTTTTAGCGGATCACTTCTTTTCGCTCATAAAGGTATTAGCGGTCCAGTTGTGTTAAATCTATCACTTTACTGGAAGAGAGGACAGATTGAGATAGATTTTTTAAATAAAAAACCGGTAAAAAAGTTTTTAAGCAGTTCAAAAAAGTTAATTAGCTCTTCATTGCCTCTACCTAAACGTTTTGTAAAGCTATTTTTAGAATCGATCAAAGTTGAAGATAAGCCGGTAAATAGCTTAACAAACGAAGAGTTAGAAAAGTTGGCACTACTTAACCGTTATAGTTTTGCACCTGCAGGCAATTTTGGTTTCTCAAAAGCAGAAGCATGCAGAGGAGGTGTAGAAACTTCTGAAATTAATTCATACACTCTAGAAAGTAAAAAAGTTGAAGGGCTCTATTTTCTAGGTGAAGTAATGGATGTAACGGGTGAACTAGGGGGTTATAATCTTCAATGGGCATTTAGTTCTGCAGCAGTCTGTGCAGAACATTTTAATGCTACTCTACAGAACACTCTTTAAGATCACCGCTCTTATGTGATTCTTCAACAAGAGTATTGAGTAATCCAAAGAGTTGCGCGCTTGCTTTTTCTATTTTTACAAAGTTATTTACAATAGTCTCTTTATTCTCTCTCAACGCATTAACACCCTCTTTCGCTATGGCGTAGTTCTCAATCGTATATTTGTGTACACTTTTATGCGGTTCAAATATCTTATCATATGTATTGCATGAGCCGAATATATTTTTTCCTTCCTCATCAAACCATTTCCCAAATCTACAATTATGATGATCGGTATCAAGCTCATCATGAGTAGTTCCGTTTGTTATCGTCGAGTAGGCTTTAGTTTTATAGAAGATATGATCAACTTTTGCCAACGCAACAAGAAGTCTGTCACTAGTTAGTTGTGCTGATTCTGCTGCGGCATGGATATCATCGTTTAGACTATTTTGTACATCTTTATACTCATCAATTGATTCTAAACTCTTATTCGCAACCTCATTCATTTCTTCAGAATTTGTCTGAATATCATTTGATTGTTGCTGCAACCCTTGAACTGATATAGAAATTTCAGAAGTTGCTTTTTGTGTTTTCTCGGCTAGTTTACGTACTTCATCGGCAACAACGGCAAAACCGCGTCCATGCTCACCTGCACGTGCGGCTTCGATTGCGGCGTTCAGTGCAAGCAGGTTTGTCTGTTCGGCTATATCTTTAATAAGTTCAACAATAGAGGAGATACTTTGTGCCTGTTCATTCATACTGATAATGGAGTGTGAAGTATTTTCTATTTTTCCGTGAAGTGCATTTAAATCATCATAGACACTGTTTATCGTTTTATACGACTCTTCTGATAAATCGGCAACACTGCTAATTTTAGCTGAAACTCTACTCATCTCATCACTTCCGGTGCTTATATCGTGAGTAATGACGGAAAATCCCTCTTGTGTCCCCTTTGCATTTTTTGCAAACTCATCGGCAAATTCACCGCGAAGTTGAAAAACTGCATTATCTTTCATTGAATCTATAGCATCGTTGATTAAAATGGCGGTATCGGCAAACTCATGGTGCAAACCGCTTGGAAACATCGTACGGTAATGTTTACCGTCTCTTACATGCTCAATTGAACTTCTCGTCTCACGCAGGAGTACTTCAACTTGATCAAGCATATCGTTAATCGACCACGCCAGTTTTCCTGTTTTTGTGTGATCCTCATGAATGGTTATTCTATCACTAAGATAACCCTCAGATACCTTTTTAACGACTCTGATAATATTATCATACTGCTTGGAAGCATCCTCTTTTTTTGTAGAAGGTACAAATAGAGATATTGCTAAGGTTCCAAAAATTAAAATGGCAGCTTCAAGGTAGAGACTTTGCACCGCTAGCCAGACGGTTAAAGTAAAAGAAAAGGCAATAAAAGCGATAAGCTGCTTATTTTGAGCTAGTTTCATATTTATTCACCTTTCGCATTTTGAAGAGCAAAAACAAGCTCATTATATGTTGTATTGTTCTGCTGTAAAAAATCTGCCAATAATTTTCCTGATGCTTCTGTACCACCCTTTTTTTCCGCCTCTACAAGCTGTGCATAGACGGGTTCAATTGCCTCAATTGCACTTCTAGTAGGTCTGCGTCGAAATGAGCTGTAGCCTTTAATATTTCCTGCTGCATCATAATCAGCCGTAATGTAAGCAAAAACCCAATAGTATCCGCCGTTTCTTCGTAAGTTTTTTACAAATCCAAAAAACTCTTCACCGCTACTGATAAGATCCCATGCAACTTTAAATGCAATCTTTGGCATATCAGGGTGTCTAATCAGGTTATGATTAGCTCCGATCAGTTCATCGATGCTGTACCCTGCCATATCAACAAATATACGATTACAATAAGTTATAAAACCTTTTCTATCCGTTTTTGAGACGATAAAATCGTGCTCATCCATAACTTTTTCATCATCTAATATATTTTTTGGTGCATCAAGTTTACTCAGACGTTTCATACTCATCTATTTCTTACCTTAAAGTACGTTATACAGAACGTAAGTAGAACATAATATAATTTAAGTTATGCTTAAGTAATTAAAATATGTGATAAATCTTATTTGCTGAGACCTTTTTCAATAGCTTTTTGATCAAAACCACATATCCATCTATTTCCAATGAGTACAACAGGTACACCTCTGCATCCGTGTTTTTCACAATCTTGAGCAGCTTTTTTATCTTTAGTAATATCTATCTTTTTATATTTAATCTTATTTTTGTCAAAATATGCTTGTGCCGTTACACACCATTTGCAACTCGGACTCGTAAAAAGTACTACCTTTTTCTGTTTTTTAATCGTATTTTCTTCCATTTACTATTCCTTTCAACAATTTTTTGAAATCGTAACACTTCACTCCTTGAAAGTAAATAAAAGATATGCACTAGCTATCACTTAAGTTTAGCCTATTGCACTAAAGGTGTTGACATATTCACTTTTTTTTAGTAGTATTGCAGAAATTTTTTATAAGGAGTAAAGATGAACTTTCAACCTTTAGGTGACAGAGTCTTAATCAAACGTTTAGAAGAGGAGAATACGACTGCTTCTGGTATTATTATTCCTGATAACGCAAAAGAGAAACCATCGCGCGGTACCGTTTTAGCCGTAGGTGCAGATGCAGAGGGTGTAGCTGTAGATGATACGGTAGTATTCGGCAAATATGCGGGAACTGAGCTTTCACTAGATGGTCAAGAGTATATTGTAATGGAAACGTCAGATATTTTAGGCGTAATTAAATAATTTATATAAAAGGATAATATTTATGTCGGCAAAAGAGATTCACTATTCAGATGATGCACGTAATAGTCTATATAGAGGTGTAAGCAAATTAAATGACGCGGTAAAAGTTACTATGGGACCTCGCGGTAGAAACGTACTTATCCAAAAAAGTTTTGGAAGTCCTTCTATTACAAAAGATGGTGTAAGTGTAGCTAAAGAGATAGAACTTCAAGACCAATTAGAGAATATGGGTGCACAACTTGTAAAAGAGGTTGCATCAAATACGGCTGATGAGGCTGGAGACGGTACAACAACTGCAACTGTACTTGCACACTCAATCTTCAAAGAGGGTCTACGCAATATCACTGCAGGTGCAAATCCAGTTGAAGTAAAGCGCGGTATGGATAAAGCAACAGAGGCAATTTTAGAAGAGCTTAAAAAGATATCAAGAGAGGTTGAAGGAACTGAGGGTGTTGCTCAGGTTGCTACAATTTCTGCAAACTCAGATAGAAAAATCGGTGATTTGATTGCTGAAGCTATGGAAAAAGTCGGTAAAGACGGTGTTATCACTGTTGAAGAGGCTAAAGGTATCCAAGATGATCTAGACGTCGTTGAGGGTATGCAGTTTGACCGCGGTTATTTAAGCCCATACTTTATAACAAATACGGAAAAAATGAATGCTGAGATTGAAAATCCGTTTGTTTTACTGTATGACCAAAAAATAGCAACGCTTAAAGATCTTTTACCGCTGTTAGAGCAGGTACAAAAAACTAATAGACCGCTTTTGATTATTGCTGAAGATGTTGAAGGTGAAGCACTTTCAACACTTGTTGTCAATAAACTACGTGGAATTTTAAATATTTCTGCGGTTAAAGCTCCAGGTTTTGGTGATCGTCGTAAAGCAATGCTACAAGATATTGCAATCTTAACCGGTGGACAGGTTATCTCAGAAGAGACAGGTCGTACCTTAGAGGGTGCACAGCTTACTGATCTAGGTCAGGCAGGACGTATTGTAATGGATAAAGACAATACGACTATCGTTGATGGAGCAGGTGATCGTGCAATGGTACAAGCAAGAGTAAGTGAGATCAGAACTCAAGTAGAAGCTACGACAAGTGATTATGATAAAGAGAAGCTTCAAGAGCGTTTAGCAAAACTAAGCGGTGGTGTTGCGGTTATTAAAGTAGGTGCTGCAACAGAGACTGAGATGAAAGAGAAAAAAGATCGCGTTGATGATGCGCTGAGTGCAACAAAAGCTGCGGTTGACGAGGGTATCGTTATCGGTGGAGGAGCGGCACTTTTAAAAGCAGCATCTAAAGTGGAGCTTTCACTTGAGAATGACGAGAAAGTCGGTTATGAGATAATTTTACGTGCTATTACGGCTCCAATTAAACAAATAGCTGAAAATGCAGGTTTTGATGCCGGTGTTGTTGCAAATAAAGTATCTGAATCAACAGAGGAAAATATAGGCTTTAACGCTGCAACAGGTGAATATGTAGATATGTTTGCAGCAGGTATTATAGATCCGTTAAAGGTTGAGCGTGTGGCACTACTAAATGCTACCTCTGTTTCAAGTCTGTTGTTAACAACTGAAGCTGCAATTCATGAAATAAAAGAGGATACACCTCCAATGGCACCACCACCGGATATGGGTGGAATGGGCGGTATGGGAGGAATGGGCTTCTAGGTATGAGCCTAACAACTTCTGCCAAAAAAGATTTAAGACGCGCTACACTTTTAGTAGTTGCGTCCATCGCATTAGCAGTGCTCTTCGCACTCTTTCCTAAAGATACAAATACAAACAATAAAAAAATATCCTATCTTGAAAAACTAGATAAGAAAAGTAGTGTTACAGCACCACAAGTTCAAAAAAGAAACAGAGACGATATCAAAGTAATAGAGTTAGAGGACTTTGGTAGTGTCAAAGCTAAGAATTAATACTCATCTTTCTCAAAAGAGATTTGCTTAATATCATCTTTACTTGCATTGTTCATCTGTCCGTTAAAAGCGCTTATAAGTTGTAGTTTTTGCTCTTGAGTAAGATCGGATGAAGCTAATGAATCTACAAGTTTTTCAGCAATTTTCAGACGCGTACTATTCTCTTGTTGATGGAAATACTTCTCTAAATTATCTTTATATTGATGCAATTCATTCTCATGCCGTCTTTTATAGTAGTAGTAGATAAAAGAGCTAATTACGATAATAAGAAGTGCCACAATAAGAGCAATATAGATATTGAGTTTCATCTCATTCTCTTGCGCTCGGAGTTTCATAGTCTGTTCAAAGTTTTCTTGTTCAAGTTTTGATTTTAATTTTACAATATCAAGTTCTTTACTTTTATCAATATTTGCCAACTCTTTTTCAAGTTCGATTTTAGCCATATCTCTTTGCGTTTGCGCTTCTAGTTTTTTTAATTTTATCTCATTGGAATCAAAAAGGTCGCAACCTGTGAAAAATAGTGCCAGAAGTATTAAGTAGATATATCGCATAAAAAAACCTTCAAAATTTCTAGATGGAATTCTACATTAAATATGGATAATAATAGAGAAAAATGAAAAAGCTATCTGAGAATTTTGAAATTATAGTGCTTCTGCACTGTTGTAAGTAGCTAGTGAAGTCTTTACTGAAAAGACATCCTTAATGCCAAGTTCAACGATCTTTTTCTTTGCAATTGATAGATTGGAGCGAATCTCTTCCTTACCGTATCTAAGAACATAGAATTTACCTATACTATAGAGTCTCATATTCTCTTGCATAAATTGAGGCAGTGTATTAAAAAAGAGTAGGGCACTCTCTTTACTGTAAGAGCTATATATCTGCAATGTATATACTATTTGATTGTTTTCTTCAACACTATTTGAAGAGGTTTTTACTTTTATTGGTTTAGCTTTTTGTTGCTTCTTCTCTTTTTTAGAATTTAACCTATTTAAAACACTCTGCATTTTAGTATCAAGAGTTTCTAATCGTTTAGTGAGTGCGTCAATACGCTTGCGATTATTTTCAGCTTCACTCTTTTGATTTTCAAGTTTAGAGCTCATCTGCTCTATACCGATTTCATTAGTGATATCTTCTAAGATGGTTCCAAAAAGAAAAATTGGGGAGAATAAAAAAAGTAAAAGTAGAATTTTATGCATGGGTTTACGAGAGAGAAGAGTCTCTCTCATAAGTTTTAGTCTTTAATCTCAACAGCGTAAGCTTTCTTAGATAATGGTACCCAAGGACGCTTAATGTGTGGAGGACGACGCAATTTATCACTTGAATTAAGAGGACGAGTTAAATCATCTCTCCAAGCTTGATAGGTTTTAAAGTTGTTCTCGTAATTTACGTGAATATCACCGATTTTATCACCAGGTTGTGCAGGCTCTAAAATAACTTTTTGGTGCCAACAGTGCATACCTGAAATTGGATCTGGGTGTGTCGGTGCTACAGCATTTTGCCAGCTACCGCTTAATCCATCCCACCAGATATTATCTGCATCTTTGTTGTATTCAGGAAATTGCCACGGTTTGAAAGGTTTCACACCCTCTACATACTTCAATGTACCCACTTTTCCGTCCATTGTAAGTTCACCAAGCGGTGCACCGTAACCCATGATTCCTAGTTCACCCTTATAACCTTCAATTTTCATCTGGTTCTTAGCAGGTTTATCACTGTTTTCCGATAGACCGTTTGGAATATCTACGCTATTTTTAAGCTTCCAACGTCCACCGTGGTGTGAACATGCAAGAGTTCCAGGTAGAACTCCTTCAGTCGGAACAGCCATAGCGACAAAGTAACCGCTTTCAAGTCCAGATACAACATCAACAATTCTAACACGGATAGCATCACCGCGTTTAAATCCTTGACGAGAAGCATCAGCAGTGTGAATCCAAATAGGATCGTGGTTTTGTGAAATCTCCATTAGATGTTTAGAGTTACCGCTTCTTGTATGAATGTTGTATGGAAGTCTAAATACCGTATTTAGAGCGTATTCATTTTTCGCTTCATCCATATACATGTGGTTAACATGGCTAACGATATGAACCATCTCTTTTTTCTCTTTTTCGTTACGTGGATAGAATGGAATAGCATATTCCGGCCATTTCCAATCACGCATCATTTCAGAGAAGAAGCTTAGTTTCTTATCAGGAGTTGCAAAACCTTCAAATTTCTTACCGTCAATCTCTACACCGATAGCTTTTTTCTTACCGTGAGACTCAGCATGGATAACGCCTCTCTCATCAGTTTTAATATGATTTGCATCATATTTGTGACCGTGTGAGCTAACCGTATTTGTCGCTTTGTCAAATTTAAGTTCACGCTCTTGTGCATGGTAGATATTATCCTCTTCCATCCAAGTACCGCGATCTCTCATATACTCATAGACAGGGAACTGTGCATCTTTATATTTTGGATCACTAAGTGCCGCTTTACGAAGATTTGGTAAGTTGTCACCAAATGCCGCGTTGTAGTACTCAGCAATTGTTACAGGTTTACCAGGGTTCAGTTTTGATTCCCAGTGTTTTTTCACACCTAAACTACCGTCTGGATCGATATGGTTTACTGCCATCTCAAACCAAAATTCATTCTCTTCCCAGATCTCTCCAAGTCCAGATTTAATGTGCGCTTCAAGCGTTGCACGGTTTGGATTAGTCGGTTTCCATCCCATTTTCTCTAACGCAACACGAAGTACCGGCTGACGGAATGATGTCCAACGAGCAGGTTTCGTAGCTTCAGAGTGTTGGTCATGACGCTCTCCGGCAAGTCCAACAGGTAAGATGTAATCAACATACCAGTTCGTTTCACTCCATACAGGTGAAAGGTTAAGCGTAAGCTCCATTTTGCTCTCATCTTTAATTGTATCGATCCATCTGAAACCGTCTGGATTAATCCAAACAGGGTTGTACATACGTGGAATCCATACAGCAAGTTTTTGAGGAACATTAAGCCCTTTTTTCTTCCACTTCTCTTGCCATTCTGTGTCAGCTAGAAGGTGAGGGAGTAGGTAACTTAACTCATACGTTGAAAGTGGCCATTCCGGCGGCCAAGTAAGCTCATTCCAAACGTCAACTTTTGGAACATTGCCGTCACCGACAGTAGCTTTTCCACCTTTTCCTGCAACAGAGATAACATGCCAGTGGTGGAAGAACGTAGCACCTTCACCACCGATTGAACCGCTAAGAACAAGCGCTAGGAAACCTGCACGACCGCTCATCCAACCACCACGGTTACCCGCAGCCGCAGCTCTCCAGAAGTATGAAGCAACTTGGTCACCGGCCCAGATGAACATATCATATAGCTCTTCTAACTGATACGCAGCAACACGAGTCTCTTTTACAGCGAAATCAAGTGTATATGGTGCATACAACTCTTTTAAAATTTCGATGAATGAATCAAAACTTACATCTTTAGGATCATTTTTGATATAACCCTTCTCTTTGATGAAGTTAAGATATTTTTTATCTTTTAAGAATACTTCCCAGTTAACCCATTTTCTTACAAAAGATTTGTTAACTTTATCCTCTTGTAGCATTCTATTTACTAGGTAAAGATATACAACAGGTTCAGTTCCAGGCCATGCCGGAATCCAAAGATCAGCAATACCTGCTGAATTTGAAAGACGTGGATCCATAACAACCATCTTTGCACCTTTTTTACGCGCATCGGCGATAAAAGATGCAGACTGCTGGAAGTAGTGACCTGCGTCAGCTGCATGAGATGAATTAAGGAAAATTAGTTTGGCATTAGCCCAATCTGGTGAACTTCTATCATCGTTTGCCCATTGAATAGTCGGAGTACGTCCACCTGATGAACAGATATTTGTGTGTGAGTTGAACGCATCAGTACCAAGTGTGTGCCAAATTTTTCCGGTAAATCCGTTTTCGTTTGGACGACCGACGTGGAACATTACGCTTTTTTTGGATAGTTCATCACCAACACGCAATGTATCACCCATCTTCTTACCGATAGTGCTCATCGCCTCATCCCAAGTCGTACGAACCCATTTACCTTCACCACGTTTGCTTCCAGGTGCACGCTTTAAAGGGAATGGGATACGATCCGGATCATACATCTGGCTCTGTGTTGCATAACCCTTAGCACAGTTACGTCCGCGTGAACCGACATGTAGAGGGTTACCCATGTACTTTTTAACCGTTAAAGTCTTTTTATCAACCCATGCAGTAAGACCACAAGCAGCTTCACAGTTTGAACATGCAGTCGGTACAATCATAAACTCTTGTGAAAGAATACCATCAGGGTTACTATCACTTTTTACACCGTGTCTATCAATACCACCACGTTTCCAGTCATCACCGTTAAGTTCCGTATAACCTTCCCATTGCTCTAGAGGTGGATAAAAATCTAAATTTTGTGGTGTATTACTAAAAGCCTCTTCAGCGATTGCTTCAGTAGTTGTTGCTTCAAATACACCTTTAGCAAGAGCTGCGCCCGCAACGCTGATTGCAGCACCCTTTAAAAAAGTTCTTCTACTTTCAAAAAACATTCATTTTCTCCTTAGCTCATTGGCATTAGTTGTGGAATAACTAACCAAACGTGTTTACTTACCCATAGACCTGCAATTGCAGAGACTGAAGCAAGTGTTAATAGACCGGTTGAACGGTTTTGAATGCTCAAATATGTAAGCACCATTGGGATGATAAATGCGAATGTCTGACCTAACCAGAACATCGTTGCATACTCACCGTCACCCTTGATATATTCAAGAACTACAGCAACCTCTTCAGCTTTCATACTTCCGAATATATATTCACCCATGTAGAGTAGGAATGCCGCTAGTGCACTTAAACCTAAAATGATAGCCATATCACGTTTTGCTTCATACTCAAGACGACCGCCCATAAGTAGCATAGCTGCTGATCCGCTTAGTGTTGCAGCTAAAACCATTTGTGCCATCTCTGTTGGCATTTGCCAAAGCTCACGAGCCGTTGATTGTGCCATAAGACCTGCCGTGTAGAGTGTAACAGGAATTGCAACAACGACCGCTGCACCTAAGAACTTGTCAAAAAGTGCATTGTCTTTTTTGATAAGAGATGCGTACGCCATAGCGAATAAAAGACCGACAAAAATAGTAGCCATCCAAGCACCGATAGTAATTGTAGATGTCCAGTGCGGATGTGCAAAAATATGCCAAAATCTAAACATTTGGTGTAGATCAAGGACCGTAAAGAACAAGAATATGTGAATGAATACTATTGAGATTAGAGTAATAGGTAATCTAATCCATTCCGTTTGTTCAGGATACTTTTTAAGTAAATAAAAACCGACAAAAAGGATACCTGTACCGATACTTTTTGCCCACATGTTCATTGTAATAATCCAACCCCATACAATACCAGGAAGGGCAACGTCAAGAGTTACGACCGCTTTTGTAGCGTCAACTGCATGTTCTACCATTAGTGACCTCCTACATGTTTTAGTTTCGTGATTTCATTAAATAGGCTAAATCCTTCTTCACGCTGAGATGCTAACGGATTTAACTGCTGGTTACCGCCACCTACATAGAAGTGTGTAGGGTGAGTGTTTTTCTCAGGCTTACGAACCTGAACATTACCACGCTGTTGCATAATATATTTACTGATATGACTCTCTTTATCATCTAAATCACCGAAAATATTTGCTTCAACAGGACATGCTACAACACATGACGGCATCAATCCACCTGCAATTCTGTGTGCACAGTATGTACATTTATCTGCAGTGTTTGTCTCAGGATCAATATAGATCGCACCGTATGGACAAGCCATAACACAACCTGCACAACCGATACAACGCTCATTATCAACGTTTACAATACCGTTATCTAGATAGTGAAGTGCACTAACAGGACAGATGCGCTCACACGGCGCATTTTCACAGTGGTTACAACGCAGAGGTGTAAAAGTACGTTTCGTCTCAGGAAATACTCCCACATCAACATATTTAACACGTAGACGCCAAGAACTTAGCGGAACTTCGTTCTCAACTTTACAGGCGATCTCACAGCCTTTACAACCCATACATAGATTAAGGTCGACTAAAAAACCTAATTTCATTGAGGATTCTCCTTATTTGGATTTTAATTATAACTACCCATTCATTCACCGAAAAAAATTTCGAATCCTTGGATGGTACCTTTTTAAAGATAAATAATAGCTGTAGTTAATATTAATTTTAAGATTATCAAAACAAAAGTGTGTAAAAATTGCTCATTGCATATTTTTTAAGCTCTTTATATATGTATAAATGGCAAAATGATGTCATCAATTAATGAGTTATTAATAAATTATTAGGTGTCGAATGATAAGTTTCAATAATCGTTCTGTTAGAGAGAAAATGGTTTTCATTGTTTTATCTATTACCATAACAGCGCTATTTCTCGGTTCCTCTGTAATGTTTTTCCTTGTTTGGAATAACTCTAAAAGTGAGGCAATTTCAAGGGCACATTTAGACGGTGCACTCATCTCTGACCTTGTAGTGACTTCTCTATTGTTTAATGACAAGATAAGTGCAAAACAGATTTTAAGTAAACTGCGCAATTTTGATAGAGTAGAGCATGTAACTATCTATGATATGAATAGAGAGATTTTTTCCAAATATGTTGCAATAAAACATAAAGAGACTATTGATAGTGATATAGTTTTTACAAAATCTACCACAACAAATATTGATGGTTCATTCCTACATTTAAATAGAGCAATATTTGATAGCGGTGAGCAGATAGGATATCTTCATATCGAGTTTTCTCTGACTCATCTAGAGGAAATCAGAAAAAAGTATATACTATTTTTTGCTGCAATTGTACTTATGTTGGTACTATTTTCCTATATTTTTGCACATAGAATGCAAAGAATAATTTCTGAACCGATTACTAAACTGATAACTGAAATGAAAGAGATCTCTTTACGAAGAAAATATGTACTAAACGTTAAAAAGATGTATGATGATGAGATTGGAGAGCTCTATGACGGTTTTGAAGATCTGCTTAAACAGATTCAAATTAGAAAAGATGCAACTGAACGCGCTCAAAAAGAGTTGTTGCAATTAAATAATGAACTTGAAGATAGAGTGGAGGTGCGTACTAGAAAGCTCAATGAATCTAATTTAGCACTTCAAGATTCAATAGATACTATCAAAAAAACGCAATCACAGTTGATACAGTCTGAAAAGATGGCGGCACTGGGAGGACTTGTTGCAGGAGTTGCTCATGAGATTAATACCCCGGTGGGACTCAGTGTTACGGGTATAACGCATCTTCAAGACATTAGTAGAGCACTAAAAAGATTGTATGACAATGAGCAGATGACTCAAGAGGACTTTGATAACTATCTTGAAACAACTATTCAACTGTGTGAGTCTATATATCTTAATTTAAGACGCGCAGCAGAACTTGTTGCAAGTTTTAAAAAGGTTGCAAGCGATCAAAGTATTGAAGAGAAGAGTACTTTTAGATTAAAAGAGTATTTAGAGCAGGTACTTATTAGCTTACGCAATAGAATAAAGCAGACAAGTGTAAAGGTTGAAATAGACTGTGATGAGAAGTTAGAGATCTATAGTGATGCGGGCGCTATTGCGCAGATATTTACAAATTTAATTATGAATTCATTAATACATGCTTATGAAAAAGATAAGGTAGGCACAATAAAGTTGCAAGCTACCTTTGAAAACAACAACTATTTGATTGTATACTCTGACGACGGAAAAGGGATAGATAAGGAGATATTGCCAAAGATTTTTGATCCGTTTTTTACGACAAATAGAGATTCAGGCGGTACGGGATTGGGTTTAAACATCATCTATAACATTGTAAAGTCGAGTCTTGGAGGAGAAATCGAGGTTGAGAGCGAGCTTGGAAAAGGTACCCGTTTTACTATTACACTGCCCGTCTCAATTGATGAAAGAGTCGTAGCACATAGCAAAAAAAGAGATAGTGACGATGTTTAGAACTCTTTTGATAATCGTACTGCTGTTGATAACGACGCATGCATCTGAAATAAAACATGACCCGGATTTTATAAAATCTGTCTATATAGAAAAAATTAGCAGATTTTTGACGTGGCCTGACTATAAAGAAAAATCAGATGAATTTCATCTCTGTACAACGAGTGATACTTCCATGGAAAAATATCTTTTTCGAGTATATGGGTATAGAAAAATAAAAAATAAAAGAACGATAGTTACAAAGATAACAGATCTTGATGAAGCGAAAAAGTGTCATATACTACATATAAACAGCTCAAATGTCGATCAAGCACTCTTTTTAAAAGAGTATGCGGTGCTTTTGATAGGCAGTAGTGACGGGCTTGAACAAAAAAGTATCCACTTTAACTTTTTTGATGAGGGTGAAAGAGTTCGTTTTTGGGTAAATCCTAAAGCATACAAAAATTTTGACGTTAAAGTAAATCATCAACTCTTCTCGATAGCTAAAATTGTAAAATAGTTATTATAAGTATAATCATCCCTTAACTCTGTAATAGTATAGTTATCATTTTGTAATAATAATGTAACCTTTTTGCGGGAAAATTCAGCCGAAACTTTTCAAAGTACAAAAAGGATAAAAATGAATTTACCAAAATTGAGAGCTCTATATCTATCTTCGATATTAGCTGTTGGACTAAGTGCCGGACCTGTAGAAAATGCATTGACAAAAACAGGGACATTTGACATTGCAGGTGATTTTGCAAGTTATGATTTTAACGCAGATGGAAAAATTGCTCCTTCAGATTGGACATTCACTACATCTGACGGTACAGTGTACCAGTTACTAGGTGATACAAGCGATGCAAACGTTGCTAAAGTTGGAGTTTTTGGTTGGAAAATGCTTTCAGGTTTTAAACCGGCTGCTCCATCATTCTATCTTGCATATTTAGGCACAGATGCTGATGGTGACGGTTCTACTAAATTTGACTGGGTTGTTGTTCCAGCTGCCGGCGGTGATGTTTATAAACTAGCTGGTCAAGATGCTACGACTAAAGCATTTAAATATGCTAATACAACTGCAAAAGTTAGTGTTAATGCTGCTACGAAAAAACTTACATTTACTGATAGTGCTGCATCAACTATGACAACAACTACAGGTAACACTCACCTAGTATCTGGTGATATTACAACAAATACAACTTGGAAAGCTGACACTCTTTATACGCTTGATGGAAAAATCAAAGTTAAAAACGGTGCAACTTTAACAATTGAAGCGGGTACAAAAATTATCGGTAAATCTTTATCTTACCTAGTAGTAACTAAAGGTTCTAAAATTGAAGCTGCAGGTACTGCAACAAAACCAATTATTTTTGATTCAGAAAATCATTACTACGGTGATGCTCCTGCTGCGGGTCAATGGGGTGGTTTAACAGTTCTTGGCGGTGCACAAGTAAATGCTGCAGGTCTTGCTTACGAAGTTGACGAAGCTGATCCGGATTTCGCATTTGGTTCAACTGGAACAGAGGGTAACAACGAAAGTAGTGGTACTTTAAAATATGTAGAACTACACAACACAGGTTTTGCTGTTGCTGAAGATAAAGAGGTTAACGGTCTAAGTCTTGCAGGTGTTGGTAAAGGTACTGTTGTTGATAATATCAAAGTTGTTAATTCAGGTGACGACGGAATTGAATTATGGGGTGGAAACGTAAATCTTTCTAATATCTCAGTTATCGGTGCATTAGATGATTCATTTGATGTTGATAACGGCTACACTGGAACAGTAACAAACTTAACTACTGTACAAACTCTTCCTGCTGCCGGCGGTATGGAGATGACTAATTCAGGTGATTCAACTATTGTAAGAACACATCCAATTTTTGATGGATTTACTATTACAACTGCTGATGTACAAAAGAAAGAGGGTGGTATCTACTTTAAAGATAACGGTGTTACTGCTACATTTAAAAACGGAACAATTGTTCATAACGGAAAAGATGGAGCACTACACTCTAAAGTTGATTTAGCGGTCTCTCCAGTATTCCAAAATGTTAAAATCACAGGTTCATCTACTTCTAAATATACAGGTGGTGCAGCTGCTAAATTACAAGCTGCTTTCGAAGCGCAATAGTCTTCAACCCCTAAACTTTGGAGTTTTGGCTCCAAAGTTTCTTCTCTTCCGTAATCAAACAGTAATCTTTCTTCTATAAAATCTCACATCTTTTATCTTGGGGTAATTAATGAGTAAAATTTTTTTAAGTGTTACAGTTATGTTGATTGGAGCTCATCTAATCGCTAGTACGACTGTTGAAAATATGGCGCAATCTCTAATGAAACTTCGTTCAGAGGTCGTGAAACTAGATACACAGATTGAAGATGAAAAATATGAATTTAAATCATCTATGAAATCTCTTGTAATGGAAAAAAACGAGCTGGAGACATCTATAGCTAGAGAGGAGCTTAGTCATAAGAGACTGACATCTGATCTGGATAAAGTAAAAAAACAGATTGAAGAGCAGAGTAGAAATAGTGAGGGACTAAAACCGATTGTTCTTACGACATTGGCTCTAATTGAAGATCAGATACAAAAATCAATTCCATTCAAAGTTCAAGATAGGCTTGATGATGTTAAGAGAATTAGAGAGCAGTTAGAAAGTGCACTCATCACACCGCAAAAAGCATTGGTTCAAACATGGAATAGCTACTCAGATATGATCAGAATGAGCAAAGAAAACGGTATTTTTAAACAGACAATATCTCTTGAGGGTAAAGATAGATTAGCACAAGTTGCAAGAATTGGAAGTGTCATGATGTTCTTTAAGACACCCGATGATCGTGTTGGATATACAGTGAAAGCTAATAACGGTTATGACTATAAAGAGAGTTTAGATAAAGAGCAGCAAGATCAAATCCTCGCACTTTTCGATGCGTTTAAAAAGCAGATACGATCAGGTTATTTTAAACTGCCGAATGCTCTATTGGAGGTTAAATAGATGAGATATTTTATAGTAATAGTTAGCTTATTATCTACATTATTTGCAGCATCGTCACAAGGTGAACTTGAGCGTGCATATGCAAAAGAGTTTGCGTTTTTAAAAGCACAAAAGCAGATGTTATCAAAAAGAGTGCAAGAGATTAAGATAAAAAATAGACAAAAATTAAAACAGGCAAAAGCTGATGTTCAGAGACTGCAAAATGGCCTTTTAAAATCTCAAGCTGAAAATGAGCGTCTAGAGGAGCAGCTTTTTAGAGCGCAACAAAACGTCCAAAATATTAACGATGATACGGCAATGATCTCTTCAGTAGCACTGCAAGCCTCTTCATCATTACGTGAATATGGCGTAGAGATAGAGATTGATAAAGAGAATTATCCAAAAACATTAACAACTATTTTTGAAAAAAGTAATGCTCTTATTGCAGAGTTATCAAAAATAAGAACGACTCAGGGTGAATTCTTTCTCTCTGACGGTACTCAAAAGAGTGGAAAAATAGTTCGTATCGGTAATATTGCTACTTACGGTGTCAGTGATCAGCATTCAGGTGCACTTGTTCCTGCGGGTGATAAAAAGCTTAAGCTTTGGGATGCACCTGAAGCGACTTTAAGTGCTAAAGAGATTGCAGCGGGAGAAAAACCTGATACGCTCAATATTTTCTTATATGAGAATGCCTCTAAAGAGATTGAAGATAAAGAGGAGAAGAGTGTACTGAGTGTTATTAATTCCGGTGGTATCATTGGATGGGTAATTGTAATTCTAGGAATATTTGGTCTATTTATTGCAATGTTACGGGCAATCTTTTTAAGCGGTTCATCTGCGAGAACTGAGGAGTTTGCTCCAAAAGCCGTAACGCATCTACTAACAGACGGTAAAGATGCTGCAATTAAATATCTTGATGGGAAAAAAGGTGCAATAGCAAGAGTACTTAAATCTACAATTAGAAACTTAGATAGAGATAGAGAACATATTGAAGATATTATTGCTGAATCAATTATGCACGAAAGCGAAAGACTTGATAAGTTTGGTACGGCAGTATTGGTTATTGCAGCCGTTGCTCCACTTTTAGGACTTCTAGGAACGGTAACGGGTATGATTGCTACGTTTGATATTATCACTGAATTTGGTACGGGTGATCCTAAACTTCTTTCAGGCGGTATATCCATCGCACTAGTTACGACTGAATTAGGACTTATTGTTGCAATTCCTCTTCTTCTTATAGGAAATCTTCTTGGCGGATGGGCTGAAAAAGTTAAAGACACTATGGAGTATTCGGCACTTCATCTTGTAAATGAATATAACAATAAATAGTGATGTTTTACTATATCGATAGTTTCTTAGGGTACATGCAAAGCGGTGGCTTTGTCATGTGGCCGTTGCTGTTTTTATCAATGGTTCTGTGGTATGCACTAGGATATCGTTACCATAGTGTTATACGTGGATCACAGATTAGTGTTCGTGAATTGGTTCGAAGACATAGAAACGGTAAAAGAAAAGATAAAAAGGGCATACTTGATATTGCTATTGCAGAATCTATGGAACTTTCAAAAAAATGTGAAAGCACTGTCAATGCAAGAAGACTTTTAGATGATGCGCATCACAAATATCTTGTTTCACTGAAAATGTATGAGAGAACTATTAAGGCTATAGTTGTTGTGGCTCCGTTAATCGGACTTTTAGGAACGGTTATCGGAATGATCGAGACGTTTGATTCATTAGCATCGGCTTCACTTTTTTCACAATCTGGTGGTATTGCAGGGGGTATTTCTCAGGCACTTTTTACAACTCAGTTTGGTCTTGTAGTGGCAGTTCCAGGTCTTGTAATAGGACGAATTTTAGATAGACATGCAAATAGAATAATATATGAGCTTGAACAGGTAAAAGATTTGATTTGTTCAGAAGGATTATAGATGAGATTTAGAAAGAGAAAAGAGGGTGAAGCTAGTGTAGATATGTCTCCTTTAATAGACATGGTCTTTATTCTATTAATATTTTTTATGGTGAGTTCAACTTTTGTGAAAGATATGAAACTTGATTTAGAGCGTCCTGGTGCATCATCGGCAAAAAAAGCATCTAGTAAGGTTATACGCGTCTATATCGATAATCAGACCGATACCTATATCGATGGACAACCTGTGAAAGTGTGGGCAATCCAAGGAAAACTTAGAGATATGTTACGCACCTCTACGGAGAGTTCAGTTTTAGTGATTACCGATGAAACAATTGCCGTTGAAAAACTTATAGAAGTTGTTGATCAGTGTAGAATGTCCGGTGCACGTGATGTTGCTGTATCGACGAAAAAAGAGGTTGGATAGCCTTGATTTTCAAAAATATTAGAGCGGTTCATGTAAAAGCATCAATATGGATGCTCTCTGGTCTCTTTTTCGTTGTTATAGTACTTATACAGATGAATGAGAGCGGGGCGATTGTTACTGATAAAAATAAAAAAAGCAGTAGCGATTTCAGTGTCCAAAAGGTTGTAAAACCAAAACCGAAACCAAAACCGAAACCAAAACCGAAAAAGAAAAAAGCGAAACCTAAAAGAGCCGCACCAACACCTAATATGAATTCCGCACTAAGTGGAGTTGATACCGGTTTAGAGGCGTTTATGGTTGATGATATGGGACTTGGTGATTCACTGCTAGGGGATGTTGATAAAAACATGGTAATGACCGAAGATACGGTTGATGAGGCTCCTAAGCCGGTTTCACGTTCAGCTATGGAATACCCGAAAAAAGCTAAAGCTGCGGGGATTAGAGGTTATGTTTTAATAAATATTTTGGTCTCTGAAAACGGAAACGTTGAAAAAGCGAAAGTCTTAGAAAGTGAACCTCAAGGGGTCTTTGACGATGTTGCGGTAGCCGGTGTGAAGAGTTGGGAATTTAAACCTGCTATGTACAAAGGTAAAGCTGTAAAAGTTTGGGCAAAACAAAAAATTCGTTTTGATTTTCAGTAGGAGTATTTTTGAATAATTTTATAAAACTATTAATCCTCTTTTCGCTCTTTGCAACATCACTGTATGCAAAAAAAGATGAAGTTGATTTTATGTCACTTGCAACTTTGATGTTAAAAGATGGGTACTATAATAGAGCTAATGAGGCACTGAACCAAGTTGATACTAATCAAAGTGAATTCGATTTTGCTAGATTTTATACTTTAAAAGGGCTGGTTTTCACAAAACAGCAAAAATTAAAAGATGCGAACCAATTTTTTCAACAATCTATAGATAACGGTCAAGAAGATCTGTCAATATATCTCTATATGGCACAAAATAGCTATAAGTTAAAAGAGTATAGGGATACAATCACTCAGATAAACAGTGCTGAAGAGATTATCGTAGATAAACCTAAAATTCACTCTTTGAGAGCTGATTCATTCTGGAAATTAAAAGAGCATGAAAATGCTCTTGTCGCTCTAAAAAAGATCAATAAAGATTTTCCAAAATATTATGATGCATATAAGCAGAGATTCTATTATTTGGTCGAGCAAAAACTTTACAAGAGCGCATTAGAGGATGCAAATATTTACCTAACATATGCTAAACCTAATGAGCAGACGACACTTTCACTTATAAGTGCACTAAAAAAAGCGGGTGAAGTTGACCAAGCTATTGAACTTGCTGAAAGATCAAACGTAATTTTTCCAAAAAGTGCAAAAATCACGTTGATGCTGGGACATCTGTATCTCAAGAAACAGATGGTTCAAGCAACTGCAGATATATTTGATGAGGCTTCGATTAGAGATTATAAATATACAAAAGAGGCTGCCGAGATGTATCGACGTGCTAAAGAGTATTCACAGTCATTATTTAAAAACTCACAAATGTTAGATACAAAAGAAAAATTAAAACAGAAAATTGCCATATTTTTAGAGTTTTCAGAGTTTGAAAGAATAGTAGCAACTTTAAAGGATCTAAAAAGAAGTGGACTCATTAATAATGAAGACATTCGTTACGCACTGTCATATTCATACTATATGATAGGTGATTATGAGAGCAGTGAAGCACATCTAAAGGAGCTTAGACGTTCAGACCTCTTTAGTAAGGCAACGGAACTAAGAAAGAATATGCAAAAGTGTAAAACAAATTTTTGGGAGTGCCAATAATGAAGATATTTATTTCAATACTTTTATTTACTATTACTCTTCTAGCGCAAAACTTTGGTGAACTCTCTTTATTTGTTTTGATGGACGGTAAACCGCTAGTAGAGCAGGAAATTGCTCTATTCAGGTTAGATAATAATAGTTCAATCAAAATAGAAAAGAGTTTTAGAACCGATGAAGACGGTTATCTAAGAAGTGATTTAAAAGAGGGAAGATATAAGGTTATAGTTATTTCAAAAGATAATAATATACCTGTAAGCTATACAAATAAAAATGTTTACATAGAGAGTTCTAAAGAGACACAGTTGATAATTTCACTTACTTCAACAGGAAAAACACTCTTTTCAGATATTGAAGCTCCTGATGTAAAAAAGAAAAAAACTACGAAAATTGATTTAAAAAAAGAGAATGGTGATTTAGAACTTACTTTGATATCTTCTGAGGATAAAAAGAAGATAGCAAAAGCACGAATTTTTGTTAAGGGAACCTCTATTGATAAAACAAGTGATTTAGAGGGAAAAGTTCTTTTAAAATTGCTTGAAGGTGAACATACACTCTCAATTATACATAGTGATTATAGTGCTCAAAATATCAATGTAATCGTTAAAGCAAATATTAAAAATACAAAAGTTATAGAGTTAACTCCGGCTGCTATGGAGTTAGAGGAGTTTGTTGTTCTTGCACCTTCTGTTGAGGGAAGTATCGCTTCACTTACTGCCGAGATGAAAAAATCGAGTGCAATTGCTGATATTTTAGGCTCTGAACAACTCTCTAAAAAGGGTGATAGTAACGCTGCAGCTGCACTAAAAAGAGTTTCAGGTGTTACTATAGTTGATGGAAAAAATATATATGTTAGAGGTTTGGGTGAGAGGTATGCTAATGTTCAGCTTAACGGTTTGACACTGCCTTCTCCAAATCCGATTAAACGTGTTGTACCGCTTGATATCTTTCCTGCGTCCGTTATTGGAAGTTTAAAGGTTCAAAAGAGCTTTTCAGCCGATATCCCGGCATCATTCGGTGGTGGATATATTGATATTAGAACGAAAAAAGAGGTCTCTAGTAACTATATCAAGTTTAATGCCGGTATTAGTGCAGCAGGCGGAAGCGGCAAAGATGGTCTGTTTTATCAAGGAGGATCTAAAGATTGGACAGGTTATGATGACGGTTCTCGTGAGATTCCTCAAAATATTTTAGCTGCTTCTGAGATCAAAATTGGAGAGAAAAAACCTGTTTTCAACCCCTCTTTTAGATATAGAAATGAAACAGAGTATTTTGTTCAAGATGATAGAGGCAATACCGTTATGACACCTGCTGGATCTTTAGCATATACTAAGCAGTTAGCAGCAAAGAGAAAACTCAATACTCATACGGATAAGGTTCCTTACGGTTATAGCGGATCTTTTGAGATATCTAGAGGTTTTGAGTACAATGATAAACATACATTTGGGATATTAGCTAATTACTCCTATTCGCAAAGTAGCAATAATATTAAGCAGCACAACTTTGGATATGATCTTGATGATAATGGTGTTCAAGAGGATTTTATAGATAGTTTTGGAACATGGAATAATACTAAGACAAATTATAAGCACGGCGGTATCGTAAATCTTAACTATAACTATGATGAGAAATTTAATGCACTCTATACAAAGTTGTATCTGAAAAATACATATGAGGGTGTACGTCAATTTGAAGGAATTTCTGGATCGAACGATTCATTAATTAGAAATACATTTTTAGAGTGGCAAGAGAGAGAGCTGGAGATTGATCAGTTAACAGGAAGTTTTGAACACACTATTATTGTACCTAATACGATACGTTTTGGGATTGAACGTGCTACGGCAGAACTATACCAACCTGCTGATGTAAAATCAAAATATATCAATAATAACCCAAATGATCATAGTATCGGTTTTGAGTTTAATATGCTTCCGGTTCAAAACTTGACATATCAAAATATCTCTTCGCTCGATACGGTTGATCACTTCTATTTGAATGATAAACTCAATATTGAATTCTTTAGTGAAAATGATTTTATAGAATTTGGTCTTGATAAGATTAATAAAAAAAGAAAATCTAGAATCAATAAGCTCTATTTTGATGTAAATAGAGCAAATGTTACGGGAATAGAGGGTGATGAAGAGAGAGATGTCGATTTTATTTTAGATAAATATATCGCACAAAATGATCTTTTTTCTACTAGAGTATTTGATCTAAAAACACTTTTTAGTCCATCAGATTATTTTGATGCTAATTTTGAGGAAAAATCAGCGTATGCTAAAGCTTTGATCAATCCATTTGAGAGTATTGAAATCTCTTTTGGTATGAGAAAAGTTGGTCTAAAACAGACGATTTTAGAGTTTGTTGAAGATAGAGCAAATGCAAATGTTATAAAAATTAACCCTAATGAACTAAAAGTTAATGATCTATTGCCAAATTTAGATCTTAAGTATAAACTTGATGATGATAACCAATTTAGATTTGGTTTTTCAAAAACATTTATCTATCCTGACTTTAGAGAGTTTTCAAACAGTGGATTTGAACATCCTGATGAACTTGCAACGGTTATCGGTAATCCTGATCTTACCCATACTCAAATTGATAACTATGATTTTAGGTTCGAACACTATTTTAGTGCCACAGAGAGTGTTTCAGCTTCAGTTTTTTATAAAGAGATGATCAATCCTATTGAGGATACAGTATTGCTCTCTACATCACTGCCGAGATACTCTTTTATGAACTCGGAGAAAGCAACTATCAAAGGATTAGAGATTGATGGGTATAAGTTTCTTGATTTTGTAGATCCAAGTTTGGAGTTCTACTATCTTTCAGGTAACTTCTCATATATTCAATCTAACGTAGAGATCGGAGCAGACAAAGAGGAGATCTTTAGTACAAATAATAGAGAACTTCAAGGACTCTCTCCGATGATTGTAAACTTAAGCCTTGGGTATGATAATAAAGAGAATAGGAGCATCAACCTCTCATATAATAAAATGGATGAGAGAATTAGATCGATAGGACAAAAAAACGGTATCAAGTCTTATCCGGATTCCATAGAGGTACCGCCTCACGTTTTAGATTTAACTTGGCAAGAGAAATTTTCAAATGGCATTAAACTCTCTTTTAAAGCAAGAAATCTACTCGATGATGCTATTGTGTGGAAAGAGTTGAATAAAGTTACCAGAAATTATAAAAAGGGAAGAAGCTTTAGTCTTAGTCTGACTTACCGTTATTAACAAACACTTAGAGCAATATTGCTCTAAGTATTGCAAAAAGCGTATACAGTAGCAATGCAATGAATGCAAAAACAATTGCAACTCTAAAGAGCATGAAAAATACGATTTTTAGTTTTTTCATTTGTAGGGTACTAGTTTCATTCCTGTAGATTTAGCGTATACTATTCCGCCAATTAAATTAGAAACTTTATAGCCGTTTTTATCCAAAAATTTTGTAACTAATCTTGTTCTACTTCCGGTTCTACAAATCATCGCAAAAGATTCATTTTTACTCACAATTTTTTCGAGTTCAGACATGAATTTTGGGATATTATATTTTCCTTTCTCATCAAAAAAGGTGAGGGTATAGCTATGTGGAATAATACCTGTCTCTTTCCACTCCTGTTGTGTTCTAATATCAATAATTTTTAAACTATTTTGTTGAAAAAAATGCTTGTCTCCATAGATATGTTTGACTTGTGCATTGAGCGAGAAAACGATTATAAAGAGTGCGAGAGCTATTTTTAGCATGATGTTATATCCTAGTTGATTTGGCTTGACAGCGAAATTATATCATGTATAATTAGCTTTAATTTAACAAAATCTCGCATCAAAAGGAGTTAAAAAGGTGTTTAACTTAATTGTAAAGTTTGTTTTTTTATCTCTTTTTTATATTTATACACTCAATGCTGCTACAAATAGCGATATTGACGAACTATTTGATATGTCGTTAGAGGAGTTAATGAATGTAAAAATTGTAGGCTCTACTAGAACACCCGAAACATTAACATCTGTTCCTTCAGCCGTAAGTGTCTATAGTGCTGAAGAGATAAAGTTGATGGGAGTGAGAACCTTAGAAGAGCTTATGAACTATGTTCCGGGCTTTTCTTCTGTAAGAAGCGGTGATAGCGGATATAGAAATGTACCGACCGTTCGTTCTAAACGTTCGGGTGCCACTGGAAAAGAGATACTGGTTATTATTGACGGACAGCGACTCAATTCAGATTTTAGCGGAAGCGCTTTTGTATTTAATAATCAAATTCCTGTTGCAAACTTTCAAAGGGTTGAGTTTATACGAGGTCCGGGATCATCGCTTTATGGCTCAAATGCATTTATGGGAATTATTAATATCGTTACGTTACAAGATAAAAAGAGCTTTAGTGCTGCAATTGGATCATACGGAGCAAAAGAGAGTCACTTAAATTACAGTTTTGTTAGAGATAATTTAAAATTAAACACATATGTGATGCATAGCTCTAATGATGGAGAAAGCTACACTAATCTTTTTAACTTTAATGAAGCACTCCCTAAAGTAAGCACCAAAGATCCGTTTGAAAGAGATGAGATATACATCAATGCAAACTATAAGAGATTTTCATTGCAATCAAGTTTAAGAAAAACTGAAGCTTCAAAGTTTTACGGTATCGGTACTGTCAATAATGATATTAATAGACATGATATGCATGGCGGTTTCGTACGTTTCAGTTATGATGGTACCGGACAAAGTGTACTAAATAGTAAAATCTCTATCGGTTACAGAGATGAAAGAAGTGATTTAGACTTTACGGTACGACCTGAGGGCATTTTTTTACCGCATAGTAATGATCCTAGTATTTTACTCACCACACTAGAAGGGCATGAATTAGATATTAAGATTGACAATACTATCTATAGAGGAAACGGTGATACTTTTCTCTTTGGAGCAGAATATAGACATCCAAAAACACAAAAATTAAGTGTGAGTACAAATTTCAATATGAGAACCGGGGAGTATGCGGGAGGATTTAACTCTTTTAGTGCAACTTCTGAGACCTATCGAACTATTTATGGTCTGTATGGACAATATCAAAAGGATTTAACACAAAACCTTAGTTTGACCGTAGGTCTTAGGTATGATCACTATTCAGATTTTGGCACGGCCTTTAGTCCACGTTTAGGTGTTGTTTACGACAATTTTAGCGGTAGAGTCTTTAAACTTTTATATGCAGAGGCTTTCAGAGCCCCGGCACGTGAAGAGAATGATCTGGTACATACAGGTATTCTTATGGGAAATAGGTTATTAGATCCTGAAATTACCAAGACGGTTGAAGCAATTTGGATCGAGAAATTAACTAAAAACACATTTACCTTAACACTATTTAATTCAAAAATTAAGGATGCAATTTTTGATGTAACAGATGGTTTTACGGGGCAAAGAACGGTACAAAATGGAACTGAAAATTATTCTGGATTTGAGGCTGAACTTCTTAGTGATGTAACATCAGAACTTTTTTTACGCTCATCATTTTCAGCCGTGACAAATAGTGAAGAGGCTATGTTTAGAAATGTAAGTAAAAGTGGATCTTTTTCGTTAAATTGGCATAATCGTACATTTAATTCAAATATTCACGGGATTTATCACGGCAGCAGCGAAGGTGATTTTGGTGGAAAGAAGATAAAATTTGATAATTTTTTTGAATTTGGTGCCAATTTTATCTATAAAATGCAATCTTCCCTAGAACTGTTTCTAAATATAAAAAATCTTTTTGATGAAAAGTATATGACCCCATTTGAAGGTGTATCACATCCAGACGGTGTTGTAGGACGCGGTCGTAGAGTGTTAGCAGGAGTTAGTTATAGATTCTAGTAAAAAAGATGAGCAGTTTAAAAGAACCAAATGTATACGCATTTTAGAGAAGTTTGTAAATCGAATTTACGGTCTTTTATATAATCAAGAGGATTGTACAAAAGAGGAGTATCTTGAAAAGATAAAAAAGTTGGTACCGACACTCAATGTGTGTGACGAAGTAACGATTTTTAGTGAACATCTACGTCTGTTAAAGAGTCTTGTCGAAAAGATGCAACATTTGGCATATAGTGATGAAAATATTGAAAATATCAGACAATCACTCAAAAAAAGTATAAATTTAATCGAAAAAAATAGACGCAACAAAAGTTATAAAAGATCAAGTAAGAGTTATAAAAATAGTCTTTACGATTAAGTAGTTATTTACCCAATAGGGGCAGGTTAATTACGAAAACGGCTCCATCTTGGCTGTTTTTTACGATAATAGTCCCGTTATGTTCTGAAATAATATTATTGGCAACATTGAGCCCAATTCCCATACCAGAGTGAGTTTTTGTGCTTACAAAAGGTTCAAATATTTTATCAATGATCTCTTCATTAATTCCGCCGCCGTTATCTTTAAATGTAATTTTGATATTTTCACTATCTTTTTCAAGGTTTATTTTGATGTAACGTCTAGAAAAATCTGACTCTGATATACTAAGGGCGTCAAGTGCATTGTTTAGCAGTATAATCCATACCTGTTCTATCCTTTGTGCATTACACATTGTGATAAACTCTTCTACATTCTTCTCAGTTTCCATAGAAAAAAGGTTATCGTTGATATATATGTTACATATATGTTTAGATCGGTTAAAGATCATTCTTAATGATACGATAAGAGTATGATAGATATTCGTACTCTCTTTTCTTTTATCATTCTTTTGCGATATCTCTCTCATTGCTTCTATAATCATGGCAATTCTATTGATCCCGTCAACAATAATATCCGTTGTTCTTTTAAGGTTGTTTTTTAAAGTGCTATCTTGAATTGATTCCATATCCATCTCAAGAAGTTCCATATTCCCTTTAATATAGGCAAGAGGAGTATTGATCTCATGCGTTATTCCAGCTGATAGTTTACCGATAGAGGCTAGTTTTGTATCAAATATCTTTTTTTCCTGTTCACGTTCAAGCTCAGCTGTTCTCTCCTTTACTTTCTCCTCTAATGCATCATTTAACTCCTCTAACTCTCGCTGTTTTTCTATAAAACCGGTATAAAAGTGTAAAAGGGAGTGCACACGGGCTAAAAGTTCAGTTTTATCAAAAGGTTTTGAGATAAAGTCGTTAACACCACACTCCAAAGCTTTTAATTTATCCTTTCTATCAGAGAGTGCACTGACCATAATGATAGGAACTTTACTCTGTTCTCTGATCTTTTTACTCAGCTCATATCCGTCCATAATAGGCATCATAACATCTGTCAGTATAAGGTCAGGGTTGTGAAGAATGCTAAGTTGAAGTGCCTCTTGACCGTTTTTTGCCTCTAAAAATTCAAAAGGTTCACGCTTTAAAGAGAGTTTGATGGCTAATCGATTATCTTCAAGATCATCAACAATCAATACGATAGGTTTTTTTTTCAATTTTTTTCCAATATTGTATGTATCATTTTATGAAGCCTATTGGCATGTTTATTGATCTTTTTTATTAAACGCCTATATTCATCTTCAGAGAGTTTAGTGCCGTGATTTAATTCATCAATAATGTATTCACTGAAGTTTATTATAGGGTTAAGCGGGGTAAGCAGCTCATGTGAGATTGAAGCCATAAATTTTGATTTCTCTTCAAGTGTCTCTATAAGACGAGTATTTGATTTTTGTAGCTCTTCGGTTCGCCTGCTTACGACCAAGTTTAGCTCCTCTTTTTGCTTTTTGAGTTTTGCTTCACTTTGCCACAACTGCTCTATGACCATTGAGAGACTTGTAAGATAATCTGGGTCTATATACATACCGCACTCAATTTTTCTCAGTTCATTGGAAAAGTCTGTCAGAGACTCTTTTTTTACCAATCCTCCATATTGAGGAGCAGCAAGTTTTAGATCAATGGATTCAACTTTATTAAGAGCATAGTTAAGGATGTCTCTAACAGCGATATTTTCCCTATGAAACTGTTTTATATCCTCTAAATCATTCAGTGTCGCGTAGCTGTTTTTTGGACTTTTTTCACTGCTAAAGAGGGTACTGCTAAAGAGAATTTTAGATTTTTTATAATAACTCATAAATGAGCCTTTTGTATGGCAATAGGGAGTCGTATAAAAAGATAAATTTCCAAAACAGAGTGTTGATTTTTTGTCAATTAGACGCAATTTTGATTCAATACCGTACTCTCTAATCACTTCACCCTGTCTTTTGTGTCCAATAATTTCTAAATCATCTCTACGAATTTTTTTTTCTAAATAGGGGATACCTGAACAGATACTTGCATCTTGATGGTGTAGGAGAATATATTTTATATCTTTTATGTAGATGAGCTTAGAGAGGGTGATTAAAAAACCGCTTATATCTCTTGCAGCGGGAGGGTCGATAAGAACACTCTCATCACCATTTTTTAATATATAACTATTTTGTGACGATCTATTTTTTCGTTTTGTTGCTATTTGCCAAACATTTTTATCTAACTCTTTTATGGTACTCATAATATCTCATCGACACTCATCGGTTCTGAAAAATAGTAACCTTGCGCATATCCGATACCGATATCGGAGATAATATCTAAAATCTCTTTTGATGATACGAATTCGGCCACTGTCTGAATGTTAAGTTTTGATGCAAAATCGTGAATAGTTTTTACGATATGGCGGTTATAGTTATTAACGGCAATATTTCTAATAAGTGAGCCGTCAATTTTAATGATGTCAGGCTCAAAATCTAGAAGTCGTTGAAAATTGGAGTATCCACTTCCAAAATCATCAATGGCTATTCTAGTTCCCATTGATTTTACCTCTTTGATAAACTCTTTGACAATATCAAAACTTTTAAAGTTCTCATCCTCTAGAAGTTCAAAAACCATTTTTGAAGCAATATGAGGGTTCTCTTTTAACCTAGTGAGTATAAAGTTTCTCATTTTTTTCTGCTCAATATCAAGTGCGGAGAGATTTATTGTCAACTCTTTATCAAGATCTTTAAAATGCTCTATAGATTTGTCAATGACGGTTTCAGTTATAAAGCTGTAGTAGCGTCCTCGTTTTGAGATATTTAAAAACTCAAAAGGTGCTATAGTATAACCGTTTTCATCAATGATACGAACGAGTGCCTCATATTTTTCGATTTTTCCTGTTTTTACATCTATTATAGGTTGAAAGTAGGGGATTATATTATCATTTGCTATGGCTTGTTTAATCTTTTTTATCCATAGAATATTATTTTCAGAATCTCTTTGCGTTTGCTCCATTATATCTTCGGAAAATATATACTCTCTTTTATCTTTGATTGCTCGTCTAAGTGTTACTCTTCCTTGTTCAAAAAGATTGTCTACGCTGCTGGTAAAACTCATAGTAACACCGATATCGTACTCATTATTGTCAACTAAGATGGTTGAATTTTTTGTTTTACTTACTATCTGTTCACAAGTGTTATGAGCATCCTCTTTACTCAAAGGATATTTGGCAATATCACAAAGTAGGGCAAAACGTCCGTCACCGTAGTGATATATATCATGACATTGAAATGATTCCGGTAGAGTTGATTTTATTCTTTGTGCAAAGATAAGTTCGATTTTTTGCGCAATCTCAAGTGTATAAAATTGTCCAATATTGTCATAATCATCTATTTGCATCAAAAAGAGCGCACCCTCTTCCATCTCTTTTATATCTCGTAAAAGGGCAACTTTGTTAGGCATATCACTAAGTGGATTGATTGTTGAAAGAATATATTGATTATTCAATCTATTCATATTGATATAGGCACGACAGCGAGTTATGAGTTCAAGTCTATTAAAGGGTTTAGAGATGAAGTCGTTCACGCCGGCTTCAATCGCTTTAAGTTTATCCTCGTTATCGCTAAGTGCCGTAATCATAAGAATAGGAATACGTTCAGTTTTACGTTCAGCTCTAATCTGTTCACTTGCTTCAAAACCGTCCATTACAGGCATCATAGCGTCCATTAAAATGACATCGGGACGATGTTCGATAGCCAGCTGCGCCGCTTCCGAGCCATTTGTTGCCTCAATAAAGGTATACTCTTCACGTTTTAAAGAGAGTTTTATCGCTAAACGGTTGTCTTCTATATCATCAACAATTAGGACAGTAGGTTGTTTATTCATCGCTCTTTTTAATACCCTCCATCGTTGTAATTAAATTATACAGCTCTTGATACATTGCATCATAATCGGCTTGACCGTCATGTCTCGCTAGATTGTCTATCTTTTCGCTCAATTCAAATATCGGCTGAAGACGTAGATTGCCTGATGAGCCTTTGATTGAATGGGCACTTTCATGAATAGCTTCTAAATTATTCGCCTCAATTGCCTCTTTCATCCTCTTCAGTGCTTCAAGACTATTTTTCATAAATAACTCAAGAAGCATTGTAACGTCATCTTCATCAAAATCTAAACTACTTGCAAGCGATACGATGTCAATTTTATACGTTTTGTTACTTTTTCCTATAGAGTTATGTTCAAGCAGCGGTGCAATCATGGAAATTAGCTTCTGTTTATTGATAGGTTTACTAAGGTAATTGTCCATACCCGCAGCAATAAAACGCTCTTTATCACCTTTTACCGCATTAGCCGTTAATGCAATAATCGGCGTATGCTTTAAACTGTGTATATTTTCAAGTTTTAAAATCGCTTTTGTCGCACCCAAACCATCTAGTCTTGGCATATTAACATCCATAAGTATAAGATCATATTTTGGCTCGGATTTATCGATATATGATGCAATAAATCGCTTAACTGCCTCATCTCCATCTTTAGCAATAACAGACGAGAGACCAATTCTCTCTAGTACAATGCGTATCAGTTGTTGATTAGCTTCATTATCTTCAGCTACAAGTATATGACCTTGGAGATGATTTTTTAATTTTTGACTCTCTTCCTCTTGTCTATGTTTCGATTTATAATCAAAGACGATATTGATAATAGCATCATAAAGTTTTGCAGAAGTAACCGGATAAACAAGTTCTGTGGATCTTTCTATATTGAGGTTAGTACTTGCTTCTAATGCTGAGGGTTTAACGACAATCGTAGGTATATTAAATTGACTTAACTCTGGTGATTTGTCCATATCTTGAAGATTAGAATGTATTGTTAAGAGATTGAATTTTCTATCTTCGTTCTCTTTACAGTTACGTATGAATTCATCAATAGAGGTAAATGAGAAAATCTTTTTTACACCGAAATGGTCAAAATATCGTCTGATAATGTGAGATTTATGTTCAAGTGAACTAGGGTAGATAATAGCTACTTTTAACTCTTTTTCAAAAGGAACCGAGACAGGAAGAGGTTTTGGATTTTCGCAAACCGCAACCGGAATAGAAAAGTAAAACATACTTCCTCTGCCGTGTTCGCTAATCAGTTTAAGCTGCCCGCCCATCATCTGTACAAGGTGATGACTTATGGTAATTCCTAGTCCTGTCCCGCCATACTCTCTCGTAGTTGACTGTTCAGCTTGGGTAAAAGGGTTAAATATTCGCTTTTGCTGCTCTTTTGTAATACCGATACCGTTATCTTCAATACTAAAATAGATATGTTTTTCACTAGTATAGACAATATCAAAATTTATTCTACCGTGCTCATTGGTAAATTTAATAGCATTACTAAGAAGATTGCTGAGTACCTGTTTAATAGCAATAGGAAAAGATTCAACACAAAACGGAAGATGCGGATCAATAAAAAGGTTAAGCTCTATACTTTTTTCACTTGCTTTCATATGAAAAACGGTAGCTAATGAGTGATAATCTTCATGTGGATTGTAGGATAGTTTTTCTAATGACATTTTTTGATTTTCAATTTTAGCAAAGTCCAAAACGTCATTAATCATTGCCATAAGGGTATCGCTACTCTTTTGTATTGTATTGAGATAACTTATCTTTTCTGCATCACTCTCATTCTCTTTTAAAACATTGATAAACCCTAGTATTGCATTCAGAGGTGTTCTAATCTCATGGCTCATATGAGCTAAGAACTTTGATTTTGCTTTACTTGCGGCTTCAGCTTTCTCTTTTGCAAACTTGAAATGTAGATCTGAACGTTTGTGTTCATCGATGTTGGTAAGGTATCCAACCATTCGGTAGGGGTGACCTTTCTCATCAAGAAGCATTTTCCCTTTACTTAATACCCAAATGTAACTTCCATCTCTAAGTTTTAAACGATGTTCTGCAACAAAAAACTCACTTTTTCCTCTTAAGTGCTCTTTCATAAGATAACACAGATGTCTACGCTCTTTTTTGTGAATAATTTGAAACCATTTTTTGATCGTACTATCTTTATCAGATTGAAACCCGATCATATTCTTCCATAAGTCACTTAGATATATTGTTCCGTTTTGGATATTCCAATCCCAAAGACCGTCATTTGAGCCCGTCATAGCAAGTTCATAACGCTCTTTCAGGTCATAAACTTTTTTGTTTATATTATTTATGTTTCGAATAAAAGAGTTATAGCTAAAATTTAAAATTAGAAAGATAAATATTAACAGAGCGATAATTGAACTAACCAGATGCCATAAAGAGTCGTTATATGCCTCATATGAACGTGTCATATCGATGGCAAAAGTGTATTTTCCTAATGTTTTATCGTTATAGTCGACGATTGGGAAGTTGTTGTCGATAACATAGGTGTGACTGTTGTACTCAAGCTGCTTAGGATCTTTTTGTGAGCCCTCATCAATGCTTTTAAAGAGTTTATGATCTTGTGGAGTAAGCGTATAGAGATTGCTTTTACTGATCTGATCTATCGCACCTCTGAAGAGATAAATTGAGTTTATCCTCTCAATTATAAAGAGTGTATCAAAACTGTACTCAATAACTCCGTAGACACTGTTTTCTTTTGTAAATAGAGGTACGGCAATCTTAAAAAGCATTCTACCTGCACTATTGCTATATGTAGAAATTCTACGTTGGTTGTTAAGAGAGTAGTGTATCAAACTCGGTATCGAATAGATCTCTTTTACTCTATTTTGACTGACATCGACGACAAAGTCCTCTCCGTTCGCATAAAACTTGATGGAATCTAGATAAGCGTTATAATCTTTTAAAAGCTGAAATAGATAAAGAAGGTCTTTATGAATGTTTTGGGCATTAGAGTGTTGTATCTGTTTTATGATATTGTATTTTGGAGCCGACAGTTTCATTAGTTCATGTTCTGAACGTTCGATCATCGTCTCTATCTGTTTATGGTAGTTCTCTAGGTCGTCATTGAGCTTCTCTTTGTAGCTACGTAGCTCTAAATTGAAAAAAAATGCAGCCATAATCACAATAAAAAGCCATACCGTTCCGATAATATGCCATTTACTAGTCATGTAGCTTTTTTGCAAACTTTTCCTTTAACCTATTTTTTAAAAAAATTATTTAATAAATATGGCTCAATATGCTACAATAATTTTTTATAATATATCATTAAAGCACTGTAATTTAGTATGGGTGAGTTTAAAGTAATTTTACAGTTCTAATTTGGTAAACTTTATCTTTTAAATCGGTTAGAGGGGTTATGTTTGGAAACAGAAGAGATTATAAATATAGCTATTGTTGATGATGAAGTACCTATTTTACAGATGTTGGATAACTATTTTTCCAGAAATGAAAAGTATAAAGTAACTCTCTTTTCAAATCCGCTTGAGATGATTGCTTCTTTAAACGGCAGTGATTATGATATCGTTTTACTCGATATTATGATGCCGCAATTAGACGGTATTGAGACCTTACGCAAAATTAAAGAGAAGAGTGACAGTGCTAAAGTAATTATGATGACGGCATATTCAAGTTTAGATAGGGTATTAAGTAGCCACAAAAACGGTGCACATAGTTATATTTTAAAACCGTTTAGCTCTTTAGCATCTGTTGAAAAGAAAGTTTTAGAGGTTTTAGAGCAAGCCTAATGCCAAATAGTCATAAGCCTATGCAGTTTGCTTCTAAGAGCGAAGTCGGAAACAATCTTGATAAATCAAAGATTAAGATTATGGTTGTCGATGATGAGGAGGAGATACATTCTATCACCTCTTTTGTTCTTAGCGGTTTTTTGTACAACGGCAGAGCTTTAGAGTTTTTAAATGCCTACAGTGCCGAGGAGGCAAAAAAACTTATAGTTGAACATCCCGATACCGCATTAATACTTTTAGACGTCATTATGGAAGAGGATGACTCAGGGCTGCATGTCGCGCGCTTCATCAGAGAAGAGGCAAATAATAAATTCACAAGAATAGTGTTACGAACCGGACAACCTGGTTATTTTCCAGAAAAAGAGATTATTGCAGAGTTTGATATAAATGATTATAAAGAGAAAACAGAACTAACGGCTACGAAACTATATACTCTTGTCTACTCTTCTATTAGATCATATGAAGCTATGTTAAATGAGCACAAGGCTAAGGTTAGTCTAGAAAATATTAATAAAAACCTTGAGAGCATCGTTCTTGAAAAGACTCGTGAGCTTAAAGAGCAGCATAACAAGATGATGCAACAGTCTCGTAGAGCTGCAATGGCCGAAATGCTTGGGATGATTGCCCATCAGTGGAGACAACCGCTGTCCACTATCTCTGCAATTGCGGGTAATATCTCTATTGCTTTGGCTTTAGATGAACTTGATCATGATAGCGTTGCTGATTCAATGCAAAAGATCAGTGATCATGCAAAAAAACTTTCTCAAACAATCGATAGTTTTAGGAGTTACTTTAAACCTAGTGCGCAAAAAGAGGAGTTAACCGTATCTTCTGTTATAAGTGATTCTTTAGTACTTTTGCAACACACTTTTGATCAAAACAGTATTAGTGTTAGCTATTCGGATCATAATTCATCTACTCTTATAGTATATAGAAATGAGTTATTGCAAGTATTTTTAAATATCTTAAAAAATGCTGCCGAAGAGTTTGGAAATTCAGATGGGGAAGATAGAGTTATCTCTATAGTTGAATTTAAAGATGATATTTATCATATCGTAAAAATTTGTGATAATGCGGGAGGTATTGAAAATGATAATATTGGTAAAATTTTTGAACCTTACTTCTCGACTAAATCAAAAAATGGGGCAGGGTTAGGGCTGTATATGTGTAAGACAATCGTTGAGGATTATTTAGACGGTAAATTAAATGCCTTTAACGAGGAGAGGGGTGAAGCCTGTTTTGAAATATCTTTGCCTTTGACGCGATGATAGTTTCAGTTTATAATCTTAAAGGCGGTACTGGAAAGACTAGTATTGCTCTAAACCTTGCAAAAAGCAGAAATTCTTATTTTATAGAAAATGACATAATAGGTGTTGCCGATGTATTTAATAAACATGGAGTGCTAGATACTGCAAGAAATTTCAGTGACAGCGAAAAAATACCTATTATAGATAATGTTGTTTATGATTTTGGCGGTCATATCGATAAAAGAATAACTCCCGTTTTACAAAAAAGTGATCTAGTTGTCGTTCCCACTCTACACTCCTATCAAGATATTAAATCTACAATTAGTATGATAGAGAGTTTGCTTAACATTAAGCAAAAAAATATATTGGTAGTTATCAATAAAGTAGGCACTAGAGCGGTGAAAACAAGTAGTGACGGAAACCCTCTGTTTAGTGAGTATGAAAAGACAAAAAATACTATTTTAGAACACTTAGAAGAGCGTATAGGAAAGAAAAAGCATAAAATAATGTTTATGATGCTGCGTGAAAGTAAGGCTTGGCATCACAGTACATACAGAGGCGATAGTATTTTGCAAATGGCGGCTGAAGATAGCCGTTTACGCTATAGTTTCAGAAATTCTATAACAGATTTAAATAGGCTTTTAAAGGTCGTAAAACATTATGAGGAGAAGAAACTTGAGCGCTAAAGAGAGAGATACTTTTACAGATGCGGCACAATTTGGTGCAGATTCAGATGAGATACGTATCTCAAATAATGAGTTAGATAGTATAGACAATCTATTTGCACTCTCAGAGGATAGAAGTTCAGAGCCAAAAAAGAGAAAGTCAAAGAAGAAAAGAAGTATTTCACACTATGTTACGATCGGTTTAAGTAAAAAAGAGTACAAGAGGCTTCAAAAAATGGCTCAGCAGAGTGAAGTGACGATATCTGAATATATTTTGGGCGTTTTAGAAGAGGATGGAAGTCTAGGTTAAATTGTTATAGATTTTAGATCGCAAGAGCGGCTATAATGCCGGTCCCGCTTCAGAGTAATCAAACTCACTGCTTGATCCCTCTTGATATTTATGGAAGTTCTCTATAAACATTCCTGCAAGTTTTTTAAGTGTTGCATCATATGCATCTTTATCTTCCCATGTATTTCTTGGATTTAATATAGACTCGTTTGTAACACCGTGTAGAGTTTTTGGAACTTGTAGATTAAATACATCTATCTTCTCAAAATCACTCTTCTTGATACTACCGTCAAGTATAGCATCGATACATGCACGAGTATCTTTAATACTCATACGCTTACCGGTTCCGTAAGCACCGCCTGTCCAGCCCGTATTGACAAGATAAACATGTGATTCATGCTCATCTATCTTTTCTCCTAAAAGTTTTGCATATACTGTTGGATGTAGAGGAAGAAAAGCTTCGCCGAAACATGCAGAGAATGTTGCTTGAGGCTCATTGATACCACGCTCAGTACCTGCAACTTTAGCGGTATAACCGCTTAAGAAGTAGTACATCGCCTGCTCTTTTGTCAGTTTTGAAACAGGTGGTAGAACTCCAAACGCATCAGCCGTTAAAAAGATAATATTATTGGGGTGTCCGCCTTGGGCACTTTTTTCATGATTGTCGATATGGTAAATCGGGTATGAAACACGCGTATTTTGCGTTTTAGAAGTATCGCTGTAGTCTACATTGCCTCTGTCGTCATATACAACGTTTTCAAGAAGGGCATCTTTTCTAATCGCATTATAGATTTCCGGTTCACTCTTAGGATCAAGGTCAATTACTTTTGCGTAACATCCACCCTCAAAATTGAATATACCGTGCTCATCCCAACCGTGCTCATCATCACCGATTAGAAGTCTATGCGGATCGGTAGAAAGTGTTGTTTTACCCGTTCCGCTTAGTCCAAAAAAGAGTGCAGTATCACCCTTTTTACCTACGTTTGCAGAACAGTGCATTGAGAGTTTACCTTGTAGCGGTAACCAGTAGTTCATCATACTAAAGACTCCCTTTTTCATCTCTCCACCGTACCATGTTCCGCCTATAATAGCTACATTCTCTTCGATATTAAAGATAACAAACACATCGGAATTCATACCGTATTTTTTATAATCTTCGTTAGTTAATTTACAAGCATTATAGATAGTAAAATCCGGGGTGAAATCCGCTAGTTCTGAGCGTTCAGGACGGATAAACATATTTCTAACAAAGTGTGATTGCCATGCTATTTCACTGACGACTCTAACATTGACTCTGCTTGCTTTGCTTGCACCGGCATACACGTCGGTAACATATATATTTTTATTGGATAGTTGCTTTTTTACTTTGATAAAAAGTTCGTCGAAAATCTCTTTATCTATGGGTTTGTTGATGCTCCCCCAAGCTATGTTCTTTTGTGAATCATCTTGTTTTACGATGTATTTATCTTTTGGACTTCGTCCGGTAAATATACCGGTGTCAACCATACAAGCACCGTTTGAAGCTACTTTACACTCATCATTTTTTTGTTCATGCTCTCGTAACTCATTGTAATCGAGATTATAGAAAATCTCTCCAATGTTTTCTAAACCTAGTGTCCCTACCTCATTTGGTCTCATCTCGTCCCCTATATGCAAAAGCATTTTTAGTATCGTAATAATACCACCAAGAACTTAGGTAATTTTGAAATTTTAACTTATGATTAAAAATAGCTATGCCAATCTCTCTTGAAGCAGATTTATGAGCTAAATTTGTACAGTTTAAGCCTTTGGTTCGGTATAAAAAGTTATCAATACCGAACTACTCTTTTAAGGTTTTGAGGTAGGTTTAATTACTTGCAGGATTATATGAGTATTTAAATCCATTTTGCAATTGATTATATTTTGGATCATCTAAAATGGCTTTAAATGCTTTACCGTTTGTAGTTGAGTTTAGGATCGTATTTATTGCATCTTTTGAAGCAGGAAAAGTTGTTCCTGTTGATGTAGGAATTGCATCTGCTTTTCTTGCACCTGTATAAACGACTAAAAGATCTTTGACAAATTCGATTGATGCACAGCCTGGATTTGTACATGTTCCAGTGACATCTGTACCGCTGTTATTTGACGTGTTTTCACCGTGTCTGTACCAGTTGGCTGATGAGTTCATCGCTTCAAGTGTCAGTTTAGTAAGTGTACTTTGGTTCCAGTTACACCCTTTTGTACTCTCTTCACCGGTACACCCATCAGCACTTACTCCCCAAACTGATGGGTATGCTTTGGCATATCCATACATATGCCATAAATGTATTCCTTCTTCAAGTAACATTGTCTTCTCATAGTGAGGCGCAGTATAGTCATCGGCTTTTAACCAAGCGTTTTTTACCCCCATATCTTTTCCAAAATATGGTAGTAACTCTTCAATAATTGTAGCCTCATTTGTCTCATTTGCAGCGCTCTGAATATTCATCCAAGTTCCATTTGGACCTGTCTTTAGCTTATTGTAAACAGCTTCATCATCTACATAACCATCTTGGTTGTTATCTAGAAGTTCTGCAACGATATCAGCTTGTGATTGTGTTATTGCCGTAATATCTTGACCTCTCACTAGATCGGTATGGCTATTTACTATCAAAACACTTCCTGCAACGGCACATTTCGTATATCCATATTTTGCAAGGATTGCTACAGCTTGATCACCGTAAGGTTTTGCTACCGTTGCACAATCTCCTACTACAGGTTTAGCAATTCTTGTTTTTGTCGTGCTTGTCGTGTCAGTTGTAGATGTTGTTGTAGTGGTCGCAGACGACGCAGCAGAAATGGATGCATTAAAAGTCATACTAAAAGGTTTTATTGCATTCACCCAGACTCCGTCTGTCGGCTGAATTGTCGTATATTCATTATTTGCTTGTGAAGGAACATATGAAACATACTTTCCTTTTGTAGCATCAAAGTAGTAAACAACGGAGACATATGTGGAGTTGCCAAGAACTTTTGAAACATCAACACTTTCATACCCTGCGATACTTACCATATTCCATCCAGTTGCAAGCGAAACAGTTTTGGATTTATTCGCCGTAAGTGTTTCCTCTGTCGTTGATGCAGTCTCAATCGCATGAAGCGTACTAAAAAGGCTTGACGCCACCATTGTTGATAATAGAACTTTTTTCATTTTTACTCCTTAATTATTGGTTTATTACGACTCTAAAGCCGTTGTGATCATCACCGCTTGTTGCATCATCAGCTGCTCTAGATACGGTTATCAACGTGTGTTTCTCAGCCGTTGCACTAAAGTCATCGACCCAGTTTCCGCCTCGATTGACTCGGCTATCTCCTGTTGAAGGTCCTGTTGGATCTGTTTTGGCATCTGCCGTATAATCATCAAAGTAATCCATAACCCACTCCGAGGCATTTCCAGCCATATCTAAAACTCCAAATTCTGAAGCTCCGCTGGGGTATGATCCTACAGGTGAGGTAGCTCCGTATCCGTCATCAACAGATAAGGTTGGTTTTCCCTGTTGTGAACCTGCATATTCGATAGAAAATTTCAGATCTGCAAAGTTTGCTTTTGAGGCATCGGGATTTTCATCACCCCATGGGAATTTTTTCTGTGTAGTTCCTTTTGCTGCATATTCCCACTGTGCTTCAGTTGCAAGAGAAATAGTAACTCCTAATTTTGCAGATAACCACTTTGAATAAGCGAGTGCATCGTTATGGCTAACACAAACGACAGGATGATTGCCTAGTGATGCTGTATTGGAAAAAGCATTGGCGTAGTATCGCCCCTTTGTCGGAACAAAAGCTTTATCTTCAGTATTGTAAACATAACAGCCTGTTGAACTACTTTTTTGAAGATCAGATTGATAGTTTGTTTCAGTTACGAATGCATTAAATTGAGAATTTGTGACCATGTTTTTAGAAATCCAGAAATCTTTGCTGATAGTTACGCTGTGCTCAGGAGAAGCCCCTAAAACAGAATATCTGTTATCCCCCATGGTAAAAGTTCCCTTAGGTATAGAGATAAAAGTATCTCCTGTTGCGAAAGTGATCTCTCTTCTATTTTTTGAATTAATTGCAGCTGATTGTGCTTTTGATTCAACTACATCACCGCCGTTAATTGTGGTAGTTGTAGAACTACTTGAAATATTTGTTTTAAATGTCACTTTAAAAGGTGATATTGCATTTACCCAGATACCGTGAGTGGGTTCAATCGTCGTATAACTATTTGAAGAGCTTCCAGGTGTGTATGCAAGGTAACCCTTTTTTGTATCGTAATAGTAGACAACTGAGATATATTTGGTATTTCCAAATACTTTAGAGATATCGCTAGATTGGTAACCTGCGATACTCACCATATTCCATCCGGTTGATAACTCAACGCTAAGTGTTTTAGAACTTGAAAGTGTTTCCTGTTTCGTGTAAGCAATTTCTGCAGCATTTGATGTAAAAAAGAATGTTGATAAAAGTAATAGTTTTAAACGCATTATAATCCTTGAAAAGGAATTATAGCAGAACAATTAATTACTTTTGGTTATTTTTGTGTAATTTTTTTACGTCATCAAGCCAAGAGATAAAATCTTCACTTTTCCAGTAACCGGGGACTTTTTTGATCACTTTTTTCCCGTCATTAGATATAAAAATGGTTGTAGGGACTACATTGGTATTGATACCAAGCGGAAGTAAATCACACTCTTTGACAAGTTCAAGGGCTATATATTCAGAGGTTACTCGTTTTGCAACGCTTTGATCTTGCAAAGTACGTTGTTTTAATTTTTTACACCAACTGCATGATTGAGCGGTGACGACAAGCATTATCCCTTTATTCTCTTTTTTCGCCATCTTCACCGCTTGCGGATAACTCTCAGCCCAAGGAATTGTTTCGGCAAGAAGGATTGTATAGAGGAAAAAAAGTAAGAAAAGCACTTTTTGCATTAGGGATAAGCCTTTACTATCAAATTGAGTGTAACTAAGTAGTGTAAGAATAACACAACTTTAATTTTTTGTATATTAGAAAAATTTAGTGTAGAATTTTGCGAGTTTAGTTTTAATTTTTCTACAATACAATGTAAAAAGAAGTCAATTATGTACAAACATCTGCTATTAATAATTTTTTTTCTGCCCTCACTCATACTTGCAAAAGAGGAAGCTGATGATTTTGTCTCTTTTTTAAAATCTCTAAACAGTATCGCTACAAAGACAAAACAGAATATTGACTATATGCCCTCAACCGTAACTGTGTTGCATGGTTCAGATTTACACTCTTTAGGTGTGAACACACTTTATGAGGCACTCTCTTTTGTTCCGGGTATTGAAACATCTATGATACATACCGGTTGGAAAAGATTGATCACAAGAGGTCTGCACAATCCCGATAGTTTTGTTTTTGATAAGATCAAACTCCTTATTGACGGTGTAAATGTTAGCAGTAGACTGTATGGGACAATTTACTACTACATGGACTTTCCGATACATCTTATTGAAAGGATTGAGGTTTTAAGAGGTGCTTCATCAGCACTCTATGGAGACGGTGCATATAACGGTGCGATCAATGTTATAACAAAAACTTCACTAAAGAGTGAAAAGTTTATAAGTGTAAGTTACGGATCATACGATTATAGGAGTCTGAATACTCTCTTACCGTTAAGTTTTGCTAATTTTAACGGAGCAATTGATGCATATATTCAAAAAGACAACAAACTTATCGATGTACCTAGAGATTTTATCTATAAAGAGGGAATATCAGATTTTCATAGAGACGCACAAAGTGATGAACGTTTAAGAAACGGCGGTATCGGGTTGTCACTTAAGAGTGAAAACTACTCTATCATAGCAAGATATAATGACTATAAGTCGGGAAACTATTTTGGTTTTAATGAACTACTAGAGCCAAATATAGATGATAAGTATAATGCTCATAAAAGTTTTCATTCAGAACTTTCATTGCATAAAGAGATAGCCGATGCAGTAAATTTACGTATGAAAGTGAACCTTTCAACTGCGGAGTTTTCATTCAAAGCAACGGCTAGACCGAAAAATCCACTCCCTTTTAATATCGAACTAGAAACACTCTATAAGGAGAGATCTCTTGGGGCTAGCACTGATGTTGAAGTGAAAAAGTTTGATAAACATACACTACTGTTTGGATTTGAAAGCGATCTAACAGATGTTAAAAAGAATGAATACGGAACAAATTTTGATTTTCCTGAGGGTGAGCAAAGAGGGTATGCTTTTAGCAAGAACGGTGAAGTTGTAACTTATAGTGGAGACAGAGGATTTTTAAATAGTGACGCCGGACGTGACCATTTTGCTCTGTATCTGCAAGATCTTTATGAGGTCAGTGATAGGATGATGCTGTCGATGAATATACGATACGATCACTATAAAAGGTTTGATTCAGATTTTAATAGTCGTTTAGGAGTCGTGTACGATATCAGCGATAAACTTACTTTTAAATTTCAATATGCCGAAGCCTTTAGAATTGCCTCATTTATCGAAGCTTTTCAGACAGAACATGCGATTTTAAAAAAGGGTAATAAAAATTTAAAAAATGAAAAACAGCGCAGTTTTGAGAGTGCTCTTATCTATAAACCCTCTGTTAATCAGGTGTTAAGAGTAAACGGATACTACTCGAAATTTTATGATACGATCAATATCAGCGAAATTGAACCAAATGATTATGATAATGAGCCTAACCGAAGAGCAAAAGGTTTTGAGCTAGAGTATAAGGTGGAAGCGACACCTTCTCAAAAATTTGCACTTAATTACTCCTATACAGATAGTACATATGGGCCTTTAAACGAGGCAATTTTAAATAATAAAACTCCCGAAATTGCTAATCATCTCTTTAAGGCTTACCATATGCTCAAAATCACTGATGATATAAGTTTCAATAGCATTTTAAGCTATATAGGTTCTAGAGAGGGTTCATTAGTTAAAAATAAAGAGGCTCAAAATATCAGGGCTTACTGGTTAGTTGATATAGCAGCTGAGTATGACTTGAATGAGCAATTGAAGATGATACTCAGTGTTGATGATCTGTTGAATGAAAGGGAAAATTTACCTTCATATAAATCTTATAATAAAGAACACCCTGCATTACCTCAAGTAGGAAGGAATATTATAGCATCACTGCATTTTGTTTTTTGATTTGACGGTAGCACTTATTAGTGTATTAGAATCGGCTAGTGAAAACTCATCGTTAATATCTAGTTCTTCTAATGAGACGATTTTTTTAGATTTACTGATTTGTGCGTAACCCGTTTTATCACGGTTCTTTGGATCTACTCTTGTAAAGTTAGTAACTAGATTTTCTACCGTGAGTTGTTTTGTCTGCAGAACTCTTTGCATTGTTGCATCAAAGTTCTTTTTTATATTTTCTACATTTTCAAAGGCTCTTGTTAGAAAGAGCAAAAAGTAGCGTTCATAGTTTTTTTCCAAATTCTCTAGCTGTTCAGCGTAAATTTTCATACGGTTCTCAAATGAGTACTGTTTATATGTTTCAAACTGCTGTTTTAGCGCGAAACTATTCTTATTTAAAATAGAGAGCATTGATTGGTTAAATCTCTGCTCTAAACTATCAAGCTGCATTAGTAACTCATTTGTATCAGGTAGTATCATCTGCATAGCAGCTGAGGGAGTAGGAGCTCTTAGGTCTGCAACATAATCACTTATTACCCAATCAACCTCATGCCCTACGGCTGAAACAACGGGAGTATTACAGCTGCTTATAGCTCTGGCAACATCCTCTTCATTAAATGCCCATAGGTCCTCAACGCTTCCTCCCCCGCGTCCTACAACAATGACATCTGCTTCAAGGTTATCGGCATAGCGTAGAGCATTTGTTATTTGAGAGTGTGCTATCTCGCCTTGTACCTGTACATCGATGAGAGAGATTTTAAGAAGGTTGTATCTATGTTTTGCGACCTTTAACATATCTTGCAAAGCTGCACCCGTTCCTGAGGTAATGAGAACAACATGTGAGATACTCTTTGGTATAACCTTTTTTCTTGACTGCTCAAACAATCCTTCAGCTTCAAGCTGCTTTTTTAGTCTTTCATAAGCAAAAGCAAGTGCCCCCATACCTGAGGGTTCTAGATGGAAACAGTTGATCTGATATTCACCTCTTGGTTTATAGAGTGTTATTGCACCGTTTACCACGATACTATCACCCTCTTTAATACGAAATTTTAGCTTTGCAACGTTGGCTCTAAACATAACACACTTGATTGCAGAACTGTCATCTTTTAGGGTAAAGTAGAGGTGTCCGCTACCGTGGTATGTAGGACGAGAGACTTCACCTTCAACTTGAACCTGAATAAAAGTTGTTTCAAGTAGCGCTTTTATCTGCTCATTTAAAGAGCTAACACTTAGAAGCTGCATTTAAATCTTTTGTGCAATTATCATTGTTGAGATATTAAATGAGAATGCTTTTGAAGCTTTTATCTCAAATCCGATGTTTTTTAGTTCATCTTCAAGCATCTGTGTTGTTGCAAAATCATCGATTGAATCGGGTAGATATTGATAGGCTTCTCTATTTTTGGATATAAAACCGCCGAGTTGAGGTAACACCTTTTTTAGATAAAAGTCTCTGATCTTACTAACAAAATTCTCTTCATTATCTTTAGTGAATTCTAGTATCACGACTAGACCTTTAGGTTTTAAAACCCTATGAAACTCTGCTAGTGCAAGTTCTCTTTCTATAACGTTACGGATTCCATAGGATATACTTATAATATCTACACTTGCATCCTCTAGCGGTAGTTGCGTTGCAGGTGCGATCTCAAACTCTAAATGCGGATACTTTTTACGTCCTACATCTACCATCCCCTCAGATGGGTCGATTCCAATTATGTTTGCAACCTTAACACGTTTATCAACAGCCTGTTTTTCCCAGTAGTGCATCATATCGCCTGTTCCGCATGCAACATCGACTATTTTTTCAAGTTTGTGCTGATTTAATATATCATACGCAGCATTACAAGCTTTTTTACGCCAAATAATGTCTATTCCAAAACTAAGAATTCTATTTGCTTTATCATATGTCGTAGCGATAGAATCAAACATACTCACTATATTTTTCTGTTTTTCCTGCTCAGCCATCTACTCTCCTCATCCAGATCAAAATATCACTACCTATTTTTTGTTGGTGGATTATCTCATAGTTTTCATTTAGCATCTGCATACTTGCTCCATTTTGTATTTTCGGTGCAATAAAAACCATCAACAAATCTATCTCTTTATCCATCTGTTTTAAAAGAGCAGGGCTACCCTCGACAAAGACAAATTTTTTATTTTTTAGTGTTGAAAAGTTGTTCTCTATTGAAACATCTCTGTTTGGGACATGAAAAAGAGGTATCGTTTTATCAAAGTTTTGTTTTTTTGAGTAGATAAGCAGATCGGGCGCATTTGAACTGCTGAGTCTAGCATCTAAGGTCGGTCTATCGATGCGTACGGTATTGCCGCCGATAACAAGCAGATCACAAACTGAGCGTATTTGATGAGTAAAGGTGCGTGATGCTTTCGAACTGATGGTACCCCCATCAAGTGAACCGTTGAGCCTTTGTGCCCATTTAAAGAGTGTAAAATTGCCTTTTTGCCAAAGTATAAAGGGCTCAAGTAACTGATATGACTCTTTTTCTAAAATTCCCGTTGTTACGTCAATACCGCTCTCTTTTAAAAACTCCGCTCCCTTACTTGCCTCTGCATTATGATCAAGGTGCCCAATAACTACTCGTTTAATATGTAGTTTAGAAATAAGCAGTGAACAGGGCGGTGTCTTTCCGTAGTGGTTACAAGGCTCAAGTGTCACATAAAGCGTTGCATCTTTTAAAAGGTTATTGTGATTTTCGTAGAGAAACTCATGTATTGCATTTGCATCGGTGATATTTGCAAGCTCTTTTTTACCACCGCTTTTTAAGTAGGCATCTTTAAGAGCAAGAACTTCTGCATGAGCCTCTCCTGCCTTTTTATGTGCGTTAATTGAGAGAATTTTTTCGTTTTTGTCAAGAACTACACATCCAACTGCGGGGTTAGGGTAGGTTACACCTTGGTATTTCCACGCTTCATCAAGCGCAAGCTGCATGTAAAATTCATCTGAGATCACCATTCAAAGTAAGTTCGTGCCTTATGAATATCTGAGTAATCAAATTTTACCTTGCTTTGACTCTCTTCATCATTCATCTCAATACTACTATCTTCTACGGAGAGAATTTCACCTTTAAAAAGTGTATGGTCAATGAGTGTCACTTTAGCTTTTTCACCTAGAGAAAGGCGAAAATGTTCAAGTGATTTTAAAGTTCTTTCAATTCCAGGCGAACTTACCTCTAAGCGATACTCTCCTCTAATAGGAGGAGTTACGTCTAACATCGGAGAGATTAGTTTTGTTATATCAACACACTGTTCCATCGAGACACCGCCTTTTGTATGGATCATTACGCGGTAGATGGTTTGATTGTTTTCACTAACTATCTCTGTACCGTAAAGAGAGAGCTTTTGTGATTCTACAATGTTTTTAAGATCATTTTCTAGACTCATTTTTGTCTCTCTTTTTCGATTTTGGCAAAGAGTGCATCGAGTTTGTTTACACGCTCTAACTGTGTATCGAACTCAAAAGTGAGTTTAGGACAGCTATACCACCCTTGCTCCATTTTGCAGTGATTTTCGATATTGTATCTTGCTTTGTTAAGTTGCTTGATAATTAAGGGTTTTTCATCTTCAAGGATAAATGCAGGATCAAGATAGACCTTTGCATCACTTCTTCCTTTAGAACAGACGACATCGACTACTCCGATACCGTGTACACGTTCATCGCTTAGTTGTGAGATGGCTTCGGGAATTAACTCTTTGAGAATAGATTCCGTACGCTCTTTTTTAATTTCGGCTTGTGTCATAGTTGACTCTTAGAGTTTCGCCTTCTCTTCGATCTCGATAAAGGTTTCAATTACGTCACCAACTTCAATGCTATCTACATTATCAAGCATGATACCACACTCATACCCTTTACCGACCTCTTTGACTTCATCTTTAAAGCGTTTAAGAGTGGCAATAGTCGTAGTATTTAAGACAACACCTTCACGAATAAGTCTTGCTTTACCGCCACGTATGATTTTCCCGTCACTTACCATACAACCTGCGATTGATCCGACTTTAGGTATTTTAAATACCTCTCTAACTTCAGCCTGACCGCTGTTCTCTTCGCGAATTACAGGTTTCATCATACCTGTTAAAATTCCCGTGATGTCATCGATCATCTCGTATATTACAGAGTAGGTTCGAATATCTATACCACTCTGTTTAGCAGAAGCTTTAACACTTCCTGTAGGACGAACATTAAATCCAAGTATTACACAGTTTTCGGTATTTGATGCTAGGTGTACATCGTTTTCGGTAATCCCACCGACTCCGGTAGTTACAAAAGATACTTTTACTTCTTCATTTCTTAGATTCTCTAATGAGTTCTTGATAGCCTCTAAACTACCGTGAACATCGGCTTTAAGGATGACTTTTAGTGCTTTTAACTGACCCTCTGCAATCATAGTAGTAAGATCATCTAGTGAAGCTTTTGTACTGACTGAAAGCTCTTTATGTCTGTCATATTCGTGACGCTGATTTGCATATTCACGAGCCTCTTTCTCATTTTGAGTTGCAACTAATGTTTCACCTGAATCTGGAACCGCGCTCAGACCGATAACCACACCGGTTTCACTAAGACCCAACTCTTTAATTTGATTTTTATTATCATCGAGGATCGCTTTTACACGTCCGTATGCACTTCCCGCAACAATGGTGTCACCCACTCTGAGTGTACCGTTTTGCACAATTACGGTTGCAACTGCTCCACGACCTTTTTCAAGCGAACTCTCAACTACGGCAGCTTTAGCTTTTCTTGTTGGATCTCCGCGAAGCTCTAGTAGTTCAGCTTGAAGTAAAATATCCTCTAAAAGATTGTCAATTCCTAAACCTGTTTTTGCAGAAACTTCTACGAAGTCATAATCACCGCCCCAATCGGTAGGTGTCATACCCACTTCTGCCATTTGAGACTTTACCATATCAACATTAGCATCAGGTTTGTCTACTTTATTGACTGCCACGATAATTGGAACATTTGCCTCTTTCGCATGCTCAATTGCCTCTTTAGTTTGAGGTTTCACGCCGTCATCAGCAGCAACAACAATAATGATAATATCGGTAACTTCTGCACCTCGCGCTCTCATTTGGCTAAATGCTGCGTGACCCGGTGTATCTAAAAAGGTGATGAGTTTATCATTATGTGTAATGCTATAAGCACCGATGTGCTGTGTGATACCGCCTGATTCACGATCGGCTACTTTTGAGTCCCTGATCTTATCAAGAAGTGAAGTCTTACCGTGGTCAACGTGACCCATAATAGTTATAACAGGTGGACGCTCTTGAAGTGTATCCTCTTCATGCTCATCATCATAGTGTGCAGTATAGTCAAATTGGCTTTTTGGATCGATGGTATGTATTTCAACTTCAAACTCTTCTGAGAGAATTTCAATCGCATCTTTATCAAGGTAGTCGTTTTTCGTAACCATCATACCAAGACCGAAAAGTACTTTTACCACTTCGCCTATTGATTTACCGATCTTTTCAGCAAATTCATAGACACGAACATCTTCAGGGATTTCAATGCTGCTCACAACTATATCTTCTTCTATTTTCTTTTTGACACGACCTTTACGTTTACCACGCTTAATCGAGTTAGTTCTCGTTCCAAATTGTCCTGCAATAGCACCGGAACGTACAACATTTTTACTGTTCTCTTTTACTCTTTGCTTCTCTCTTTGACGCTCTTCTTCAAGCTTTTTAGCAATTTCTCTTTTAGCCTCTTCATCTCTAAAGTCAAGCAATTCAACTTGATCCTCTTCGATTACTTCCTTGAAGTCGCTAAAGCCGCGTCCTAAGTCAATCTCTTTTCCGTGATCTTGTTTATGTGCCATATGATGAGACTTTTTAGCTTTTCTATTTTGTCTCTCTTCAATAGCCTCTTGACTAAGCTTTCCGTAGTTTCCTGCAAGTTCGGCATCACTTAAATCACTTAGATTTTTTTCAAAGCTCCTAGCACTCTCTCTAGGTGCTTGCTCTACAGGAGCAGGGCGTCTTTTCTTAACAATAGTTAAGCCTTTCTTTTTCTTAATCCTATCAGGCTTTACTTCTGCTTTCGCTTCTTGCGATGATGCATTTTGTACTTCACTCTTTTGCACTTCGCTCTTTTGCTCATTTTGAGTAGTAGGAACCACACTCTCTTTAGGGCTCTCTTTTTCAGTCGCTACAGGCTTTTGAGCTTCTTCACTTTTTTCTGGGCTAACTTTTGGTTCACTCTTTTCACTCTTTTTAACAACAGTAGGTTTCTTCTTTGTTTCAGGCTTTGAAGCAGCTCCTGGCATAGTACCGGTCATGATGAAGTTCATTAAAGTTTGTGCATCTTCCAATGCTATACTACTTGAGGCTGTTTTTACACTTAAGCCCATATCTAAGGCTTTATCTACTACCTCTTTTGGTTTAATTCCAAGCTCTTTTGCAACTTCATGAATCCGAATCTTATCGCTCATTCGCAGCAATCTCCTTTAACTTTTGTACTAACTGTTCAAAATTAGTTGGGTTTGTTTTGCATTCTCTAGCTAAACTTTTTATTAGCCTTTTATTATCTGACGCATCTGAACCTGTTATACAGGTTTTACAAAGATAAAAACTTCGTCCTTTACCGATATAAAGCATCGGCTCTTTATCAACGCAACTCAACCTTAGAAGATTTTGTTGTGCTTCTCTACCTCTGCAACTTATACACATTCTTGTGGGTGCAGAAAATTTGAGTGACATTATATCTAAAAAACCTAAAAATTAGCGTGTACGTAAACCGTCATTATCTAGTTCAAGGACTTTTACCGCAAAATCAGGGAATTCGTTTTGTAGTTTTGAGGCAATTTTTGTTGCATCATCTTCGTAACAGAGATTGAAAAATGTTGAACCACTCCCTGAGAGCGTACTCATCAAAGCACCGTTATCCATCGCCATCTTCTGAACGCTAAAAAGTTCACTTAACATCTTCATACGGATTTTTTGATGAAATCTATCCTTTGCAGCTATGCGTAATAGTTCCCAATTTTCCGTAAAAAATGCACTCGTAAGCAGTGCTGAGTGAGAGAGATTATAAACTGCAGTCTCTTTATTATAGGATTTTGGAAGCTGGTGACGTGATTGGGATGTAGAAATCGGTTTATTTGGTATAACTACAATGGCTCTTAAGTAGTTCGGTAGACGCTTCTTTTGTGAATATACTCTATTTCTCTCTACTGTACAGACGTTAAATCCACCCATTACCGCAGGTGTAATATTATCAGGATGCGGTTCATACACAAGCGCAGCATTTAAAAGTTTACGTCTTGAGATTTTCACATTCGCCGCTTCATAGGCAGAAGCTAGGGCACTTACTATAACAGCTGATGAACTTCCTAATCCTCTTGAAATAGGGACAGAATTTGTAAAAACAAAATGAAAATTATCACGACGTCCCGTCAGCTTTTTATAGTGCTCATTAAAGATACCCATAAAAAGGTGATTTCCCTTAAGGCGAGGATTGTTTTCACCTTCACCTTTAATGTGCACACTATGAAATCTTCCGCGCTTGATATCGACATAGTTTCTTAAATTTACGGCAAGACCGAGAGTATCAAATCCAGGACCAAGATTGGCACTCGTTGCCGGTACGCTTATAGTCAATAGCGTCTCCTAAAGATAAAGTGTGAAATTATAGCTGACATATGCTAAAAGTGGCTAATGTTATATAGTAGTTTAAACTTTTATACTGCCGGAAGGATATATAATGGTTCCGTATCTTGCGTAAAATTCTCTTTTTCAAATGTTGTAGGTAGTGAAAAAACAGACGGTTGTGGCTGATCAAAACTTTTAGTAACGATGTCACTATGCTCTTTGATAAAATGGAGTTTACCGATAGCTTTTATCGGAGTGTTATCATTAAAGTAAAAACCGTCTTGTGCTAGAAGTTTTATATCGAGACTTATGCTGAGAGTTTTGAGAAAAACATAGGTCACTTTTATTGCCATAAAGCTTCCTGGACCTTTTGCAAAGGCAAGTGTCTTTATGGTGTAATTTTTTAAGATATATTGAAAAATAGCAGGAATATATTCGCTACTTTTCTCTTTGCTTTGAAACTCTGCAAGAAGAGTGTTACTGCTATGGTCGTAGATTCCGATTAACACCGGAGATGTGAGTGCTACGACAACGACGTCGACCTCTTTAGGCATAGGCTTTGGCGATCTCTTTTTCAGTTGAAAGTGCAGGCTCTATCACCTCATAGTTTTCAGTCGATTCAAAAAGCTTTTTTGTAAGTTTGTGATTGAGATCATGGCTTCCGGCAAATGCTTCGTAGGAACCTAGAAAATTATGCCCTAAAAGTGCCATATCGCCAATCGCATCTAAAATTTTATGGCGGACAAACTCGTCAGTAAAACGCAATCCCTCTTGATTGAGTACCTTCTTATCATCTAATCCGATAGCATTTTCTAAACTTGCTCCAAGAGCTAGATTTTTACTTTGCAGATATTGCAGTTCATGGATAAATCCAAAAGTTCTTGCCCTAGAGATCTCATTTTTGTATTTCTCTTTACTCATTTTTATATTAAAGCTTTGAGTATTGATTACAGGGTGTTTAAAATGGATGGTAAAATCAAAGGTTAGCTCATTGGAAGGTTTAAGTTGGACATATTTGTCTCCCTCTTGAACACGAACCTCTTTTTTTATACGAAGTATCTTTTTTGCACTCTCTTGTTTTACCAGTCCCGCTTCATCTAGGAGCATACAAAAACTGGCACTGCTTCCATCCATAACAGGGATCTCATTGTCATCAACCATAATTCTAAGATTATCGATGCCGTAAGCATAAACCGCAGAGAGAAGGTGCTCAATCGTTGAGATTGTACTGCTTCCTTTTCCTATAACGGTTGCCATCTTTGTATCAACTACATACTCCTTTTTTAAAGGAATAGTAACACCGGTGTCAATTCTGTAAAATTCAATTCCCCTACCGCTCGCTAAAGGCTCAAGCCTAAGTTTTACGGCATTGCCTTTGTGCAGTCCGATGCCGATAAGTTCAACTGCTTTTGCTATGGTTATTTCGTTCAAGAAATCTCCTTAATCACAAGTGCATCTTTATATGTTATAAGGTGTAAAGAGCCTTTCAAAGCACTTTTATCAACCGTTTCAGAGTTAAAGATAACGTTACCTTTGCCAATAGATTTGATCAAAATATAGTCACCTTCACAAGAAATATTTCCGTCAATTGTATCAAAAAACTCACCGTTTCCGCCAATATTTAGTCTTGAACCGCTATTTATACGGCCGAAAACTACCATATCTCCATTAGTCTCTATAGTCTCCCCTGAGCGAACAGGACGATGCAGAACAATCTTCTCTTCTACATTTTTCTCTGTAGATTCTTCTACTAACTCTTTTGTGTTATCTTCAATATTGTTCTCTTTTTCAACCTCAGGTTCACTTGGTTCACTCTCACTGATTTTAGGTTGTGAGCGTTTTCTACTATCAAGTGTACACTGCTGCGTAGATACGAAGCAGAAGTTTTGCTCTTTTAAAAATAGTGATAGATCTTCTGAGGGCAAATTTGTAAGTGCTAGCAGATGCCCCTGTAAAAGAGGGGCATTTTTCACAAGGTAGGAGCGAAATTGCTGCTCATCATCTATTGTTATCTCAAAAGCTTTAATATTTTGCTGTTTTAGCTTCATGAATACTATTGCCTAATTATAATTTTCTTAGCATCGTTTATCACATTTGTAACATTGAGTTTAAACCATTGTGTATCCATCCACTCTTCAGGACGAACTTCCACACCTTGCACTAAGGTTCCAAAGTGTAGGTGATCTCCGAGTGCCAGACCAGTCATACCGGTGTTAGCAATTTGTGTTCCCGCTTGTACTTTCATACCTACATCAACTAAAAGATTGGTACAGTGTCCGTACACTGCTGTGAGACCGAGTCCAAAATCGAGCATAAGCATCGTTCCGTAAATTCCGTTTTCTGCTGCGTAGATTACCTCTGCGTCATTTTGTGTGACAATTGTAGCCATCTTTACGCTAGCTAGATCAAGCCCTAAATGGTATGACTCACTTACCTCATTACCATCTTTTGTGTACTTTCTATGATCGCCGAAACTTGCCACGGCTGCACCGTTTTTTAAAGGATAGAAGGGTTTTAATTTAAAATCATCAATTCTTTCATTACTAATTTTTGATCCGATTGAGTGAATAAGCTCCTCATTCTTTTGTCTGAGAGTTTCGTTCACATATTTAAATCGTTCAATTGGATTTTCAATATCTTCACTATTGTGTTCAAGTGCAAGATTTGTCACCTTCCCCTCTATAAATGAAGATTTTAGAGCAATCTTTGATGTTTTATAGTTTTTATCTTTAAATGTAAAGTTGATAGGTGCTCTTGATCTATTCCCCGCTTTATCAAGAGCTGTCAATGTTGCTCTAAATTTGTTTGCGGTTATCGGCCATGCAACAAGCGCGATAAAATAACCCTCACGGTAAAACGGCTGTAATAAAAACTTCTTATCTGAACCAGTGTCAATATAAAAATCCTCTAAATTTTCATCAGCTACTTTTGCAATAACTAAAGCTGAACCGCCACGTCTTATACCATATGAGTTTGTAACAACGGAGAGTTGAGGACGTTTTTTGTCAATAATGATTTTTGAAGATGCATGCACTTCGTTTCCGGCAAAAAAGTTCCATCTGCTGGAATCTACGGCATATATTTTCAAAGTTGCCTCTTTATCATTAAGCAGAGTTCTTGCTTTTGCAAACTTAATATCTAGATTAATCTCTTTTTTGGGATCGTTTAAAATCTCCCTTTTTAAGATATGCTCTTGCGTAGGTGTACTAAGGACAACGGTGTAGTACTTAATACCGCTCTCATCTTTTATAGTTACTTTTAGGCCATCTTTAAAATTCCAATAAATTTCCTTTTCTACCTCCACGACTGGAAGATCTCTTTCAAACAGTTTAGAGTTATAGAGATAGAGGCCGATAGCTATCAGTGAGAGTAAAATGATTAAAAATATTGCTGAAGATGCACTTCTTTTTCTTTTCATATAAGTTCCTTTGTTTTGTCGATTAAAATTTTTTGTAGTTCTTCTAAGTTTTTATGTTCAATAGAACAGCCTGCGGCATGTATATGACCGCCTCCGTTATATTGTGAAGCTATTGATGAAACATCTATGGAATCTTTTGAACGAAGAGATACTCGTACCTTCTTTTTCCCTTCACGTAGTACAATGGCAACTTTAACGCTTGCAAGATAGAGCATCTCATGTTGAGCACTCTCAGTGTCATCTGCACTAGCTCCACTCTTTTCAAAATCGCTTTTTGTGGCAATAACCGAAGCTATAGTTCCATCATGATACAGACGCATTTTTTGAAGCAGCAACGCAGAGAGTCTAAGACTTGCCAAACTTTTACTCATTCGTACATTTTGAGAAATTACGGCAATGTTGATACCCAAATTTGCCAAGTCGCTTGCCATCGCTAATGAACTGCTTTTTGTCGAGGGTGCAATAAAACCGGAAGTATCGTCAAGTAGTCCGACATAAAGCGCCTCTGCCATTTTTGTATTGATCTTTATATCAAGCTCTTTAAAAAAATTATAGATTACCTGTGTTGTACTGGCACATGCGTCATCTACGACATTAAAATCTCCATAGAGTTCATTACTTCTATGGTGGTCAATATTTGCAAGAGCAATTGAGGGTTTTTCTATACCTAAACGCCTAAAAGTAGCCGCATCGACTGCTATTAAAAGGTCACATTTTGAAGGAATAGAGGTTCTAAAATCTTTATAGCCATCCAAAAAACTAAGATTTGTCGGCAAATTTTCTGAAGCATTAAACAGCGTATACTTTTTGTTAAGCTTTCTTAAAAAATGCATCATAGCCAGTGCGCTGCTAAGAGTGTCGGGATCAGGGTTTACATGTGTTGCAAGGACAATATGTTCAGATTTTTCTATCTGAACATAAAGATTTTTAGAATCGTTTGAAATCATAAACGCGATTCTACCTAATATAACATTAAGATAGAGTTCTGTAAGAAGTTTAATATAAGATGACTATTATCTCATTATAAGTTTTGTATCTTCACGCAAGTTTTTTTCCTTGCTGAGTGCAGTAAGTCTACTTACGTCAATACCTACCATCGAGCCGATTTCACCCACTGTGTCAAGCATAGTATGAGTTTGTGCATTTAACTCTTCTGCAGCAGCTGCGGCCTCTTCAGAGGTAGAAGCGTTATGTTGCGTTACCTGATCGACTTGAGTAATAGCAGAGTTAATTTGAGTCATACCGTCACTTTGCTCTTTAGCTGAAACGGATATCTCACTAATTAGATCAGAGGTTTTTTTGATTTTACTGACAATATCCCCAAAAGCCTCATTTGTTTGCGATGCTATCTCATTTCCTCCTTTAACCTGCTCGATTGAAGCTTCAATGATTTCAGCCGTCTCTTTTGCGGCAGTTGCGCTACGTCCTGCAAGATTTTTTACCTCTTCGGCTACGACTGCAAACCCAAGTCCGTGCTCTCCTGCACGAGCTGCTTCAACTGCGGCATTGAGTGCAAGAAGATTTGTCTGAAATGCTATTTCATCGATAGTTTTTATAATTTTTGCAATTTTTTCAGATGAATCGGTTATATTAACCATAGCTTTCATTAAGTTTTGTATTCGCTCATTGCCTGTGAGAGCAGCTTTATCGGCATCTACTGCTAGATCACTTGCTTGACGTGCATTTTGAGCATTTTGTTCAATAATTGCCGATGTCTCCTCAATAGTTGCACTGATCTGCTCTATACTGCTTGCTTGTGCACTTGCTCCATCAGCGAGTGATGTTGATGAAGAGGCAATTTGATCCGAAGCAGATACGATCTGAGCATTAGATTCTGAAAGGTTTTCAATAGCTTTAGTAAAGAAACGGTTAAGATTTCTAGAGACGAAAAATACAATTATCAACACTAAAACAATAACCGAGAGAGCAAGGATGAGATTGAAATATAGGTTATTTCTTCCCTCTTCTATAAGCTTTTTTGTCTGGTTCTCTATCAGGTTCATTTGTGATACGCTAACTTTTCTAAGAAGGTTAATTCTATCGGTAGAGGCTTGAAACCAGTTTGAAGGCTCTATTTTAAAGTCACCTGTAAGTGATTTATTGCTTACTATACTTCTATAGTGTTTTACTTTTTTTACGGCTTCACCTTGAACCGTACTTTTGTAAAACTGTTTAGTCTCCTCTTTTGCAAGTGCTAAGAAGCTATCCATGAGAGTACTCTGTCCATAATAGAGACTATTCCATTTTGACAAAACCTCTTTTTTTATGGCTATATTTCTAGCTAGTATCCCATTGACTACTGCACGCTCTTGACCGGCTAACTCTTTTGCATTTAAAAAATAGCTCAAAGCTCCCGTAAGTGCAGATAGTTCGGCATCGGCACTCTCTGCTCCAACTGAGCTGATTGATTTTAGATATTTAGCTATAAGTTTTGTATAAAAGCTGGTCCCCTCTTTAAAAGTAATATTGAGTGCTCTTACGTTATCGCGGTGAACTAATATATTCTCAAGGTGGCTCATACCGTTTTTAAGTGGTTCGCTAAACTCTTTTGTAAAAACGCTAAGGTCACTATTTGAAAAGATATTTTTAAGAGTTGCTATTTTTGTATCAGTTAATCTTTGCTGATCCAAAATCTTATTATTAAACTTCACTCCTTTAGACCCGATATAACCTGCCGTTAAACCACGCTCTTTTTGGAGCTCATGAACTAAATCTGTAGCTGCGAAAGAGAGTGAGAGTGCAGCATCGAGTTTACTAGTATTTTTATAACTAAAATACTCATTAGTAATTAAAGTGGTGGCAAAAAAGATGGTTGCAACAAGTGGTATACCGCTTATAAAAATTATTTGCCATATAAGAGTCATGTTTTTCAGTTTAAACATCGTAGGAATACCTTTTTTTAACAAAATGTAATACAGCAATAGTATAGGAAGTTTTTTTAAAATATAATAAAAAATAATTATTTATTGTAATGACTGCCTTACTATGCAGTGAATGGTATAGTTATTGCTTTTGTCTGTTAAATTCCAGCAAAGGCTCACGGATGAGAAAATTTGCACTTCTACTTCTATTTTTAGGCGTTACAGCACTTCAAGCTGCAAAAATTACCGACATCGCTTCGGTTGTAGGTGTACGCGATAACCAATTAATCGGATACGGATTAGTTGTAGGACTTGACGGTACGGGTGACGGTACGACCTCCACATTTACGCTTCAATCTTTAGCGAATATGCTTCTTACTATGAATGTTAAGATTGACGCTGCAACAATAAAGTCAAAAAATGTTGCAGCAGTCGTGGTGACTGCCGAGTTAGACTCCTTTTCAAGACAAGGGGACAAATTAGATGTTCAGATCGCCTCTATCGGTGATGCAAAATCACTTAAGGGCGGTATTTTGGTTATGACTCCTCTAAAAGGGGTTGACGGGAAGATATACGCACTTGCTCAAGGAGCGATGACACTGACTAATGAGGTATCACGTGCAGGTTCCATTTTTAGCGGTGCAACAGTTGAACGTGAGATTAGTTATGATCTTTACAACCAAAATATTGCAAAACTAAGTTTAAAACAATCAAGTTTTACAAATGCTATTCAGGTGCAATCTTCACTTAATGATAGATTTAACGAAGAGATAGCCGTTGCACTCGATCCAAAGACGATAAAACTCAAACGCCCTGAAAACCTTAGTATGGTTGAATTCTTAGCGCTTATTGAATCAGTAGATATAGATTATACACCAATTGAAAAAATCATTATAAATGAGAAAACGGGAACGATTGTTGCTGGTATTGATATAGCTGTTGATCCAGTTGTTATCACACATAATGAGATAACTATAAAGATAGTGGAACGCTCAGAACTTCCTACTGCAGATGCCAATACTGCGGCTCTTGGAGATGATGTTCGTATCGGTATGGGTGATAACCAGATCACAACGAAACGAGGTGCTTCTACGGTTGCAAATATAGCAAGGTCTCTTCAGCGTCTTGGAGCAAAACCTGCTGATGTTATAGCAATTTTAGAAGCGATAAAACGTTCAGGCGCTATTAAAGCAGAAATTGAGGTGATTTAGATGAGTATTGATACAAGTGTAGCACTACACAATAGTGTGAAGATACCTACAATCACTGCTCAAGATGAGATGAAATTAAGAGAGCAGACAAATTCGTTTGAGGCTCTTTTAATTAAAACTCTACTTGATACCTCTATGAAGGATAGCAATAAATTCTTTGGCAAGGATGCCGGAGATAAGATATATCAATCGATGTATAGACAGGAGTTAAGCAACGCTTCTGCGGGATCTTTCGGTTTTTCACAGATGTTATTTGATTTTTTGAAAGAAAATAGATAAAAGTCGTTAAAATAACTAAATAAATTTCCCTATTTGTCGATTATAGGGTAATGAATAACTGAAATCCCAAAGGATATATGATGATTTCGCATGTAAATAACTCGAATCTCTATCAAAGCGTTGCCAATAACGACTCAAAATCTAAGGCCGATGCAGCTGCAAAAGTAGAGCAAGCATCTCAAAAGGGTCACGTAGAGGAGATCCGCCAAGCCGTGAAAGACGGCACTTATAAAGTAGATCTTCAAAAGACTGCGGAAAAAATGGCGGAGGAACTTTTATAGTGATACACACTAAAAGGACCAGCCATGTTGTCGCACCAGCTACAGAGCGCGATCAAGAACTTAGAAACTATTATACAACTTACACAGCAGGATATAGAAGACACTAAAGCCGCTCGCCACGACGCTCTTTTTGAGCGCACAAAAACAAAAGAGGAGTTCATCCTCGCTTTTGAGACAAAAAAATCCCTTATCGACAACGAAATAGCTAAACTTATTGAAAACAATCCAAATGTAGAACTTACAGATCTGTTAAGCGATGAACAGCATAAGATGCTAGAGGAGTTTAAAACTCTGCTCACTGAGCTGAGAAGCGTGAATAAAAGACTAGCAAGAATGGTTCTAGCCGTCAGTGAGTTTTACAACTCTATGCTCTCAAAACTGCTTCCTACGGAAATGCAGGGTTATCAAAGCGTCAGGTCATCAAAGAGCGGCTTTATGGAGCTTAGGGCTTAGTCATGGGCGGCACAATTTTTCAAGGCCTCAACATTGGCTACAGCGGTTTAAAAGCCTCGCAACAAGGTATTAATACAACCGGTCATAATATCTCTAATGCAGAGACGGAAGGCTATACAAGACAGCGTGTTGTAATAGAGAGTGCACTACCAATTTCAAACGTATCGCCCGGAGCTTTAGGAAACGGTGCAAAAGTTCAAGAGATTGTGCGTATACATGATGAGTTTGTTTATAAAAGAATGGTGGGAGCCGATCAAAAAAAATCAAATACCGATTATCTTCGTCAAACTATGGAAGAGGTCTCTACATATTTTCCTGAAATTGAAAATGTTGGTATAAAAAATGATTTGAGTAACTATTTTAATGATTGGACCGCAGTTGCACAAAATCCAAATGACAGTTCCCAAAGAGTTGCACTAGCACAAACAACGACAACATTAACGAATAATATCAATCACGTAAGATCACGTCTTACAGGACTACAAGAGAATATTAACAATCAGTTTATCACAGCAGTTGAGGATGTCAATACAATCGGTGAGCAGATTGCTAGTTTGAATAGATCAATTCGTGAGATTGAAGCAGATGATAGAAGCCATGCAAATGATCTTAGAGACAAAAGAGACAAATTAGAACATGCTTTGGCAAGATTAATTGATTTTAATGTCTCTAAATATCCTCTTCAGGGTGATGCGACGATCCATCCAAATTTAGCTGAATCTGATGTTTTAGAGTATCACCTGAATATTGCAGGACAATCATTTGTTGACGGTGTCACATATCACCCTTTGAAACCAAAAAATAATGACAATCCTAGAGCCTTTTATCTTGTAAATTATGAGGTACAAGACGGTACACTCTATGATATAACGCCAAACCTTCGTCAAGGTAAAATTGGAGCTATGCTCGAACTTCGAGGAAGTGCGATTGATAAAAATACGGGAAATCCGACAAACGGTATTCTTCAAGAGACTATTGATAAGCTTGATGCTTTTGCAAGAGGTTTGATAGAGAGTACAAACAATATCTATGCACAAAGTGCGACTGAGAGAATGGCAAGTAGGGTGCTTGATCAAAAGCCGAGTACGCTTCTGCCAAGTTCAAGTCTGAACATCAGTGCAGGAAGTTTAGATTTGGTGATGTATAACGGGAATGCAAAAGAGGTTGGACGTAGAACGATAACAATTACGGGACAGACATCTATGCAAAACTTGGTTGATCAGATCAATAATAACGGTGTCGGAAGTGATGATAATCAAGATAATAACCCAAACAACGATATAGATGACAGATTTAATGCCTCATTTGTTAACGGTGTTTTTCGAATAGATCCGACTGCTAGTTCAGAAAATTCAGGCTATACGCTTTCAATTGAGGATAACGGAACAAATTTTGCCGGATCAATCGAATTAAATGCATTCTTTGAAGGGCTTGATGCTAAATCCATCCGACTAAAAGAGGCGTTTCAGAGTGATCCTACAATCATAAAACCTTACGGTCAGCCTGAAGACGGTGATAATACCGTGGCAAACGATATGCTTGAACTTCAATTTCAAAAGATGGATTTTCCTGTAGGACAGACTGCGACAAATGATACATTGAATGGTTATTTTGATATTATCAGCTCAGACGTAGCAACGAAAACAGATGATATTCAGACAAGAAACGATACCTTTACGGCTCAATTTAATGCTATTGAATTAGAGTATGAAGCGACCTCGAAAGTAAATATCGATGAAGAACTAGTGTCTCTTATAAAATATCAGACACACTACGGTGCATCTGCAAAACTGCTTACTACAATTGATCAGATGACACAGACTCTACTTGGAATTAAGCAATAACAAGGTGAAAAAATTTTCCTATCTGAGCGTAACAATTTTATTGTTACTGCTCTTTACATCATTTTTTGGATCTTTATTTTATACCACTTCGGCAACGCAGTTGAGCATTGACACGATTTTGCTAGCTCCCTCGATTGAACATCCATTCGGTACGGATAGATTAGGACGTGATCTACTTGCACGTGTCATTGAAGGAGGAAAGGTCTCTTTTATTATTGGTGTGGGAAGTGCACTTATCGCAACGATGATAGGTCTTATGGCAGGAGCAACTGCCGGTTTTTTTCAGGGGAAAACCGACAAAATTTTTGTTGTTACGGTTGATCTTTTTTTAACCTTTCCAACATTTTTTCTTCTACTGGCACTTGTAAGTTATGTAAAAGCCTCTATATTTGTTCTTATAGTTGTTATATCCGTTACTGGCTGGATGACCACTGCAAGGCTTATTCGTTCTCAAAGTTTTGAGATATCCAATCAGAGTTTTATAAAGATTTTAAAGATAGCAAAGGTAAACAAGCTCAAAATTCTTTTAAAATATTATCTTCCGCTACTTGCTCCGCTTTTTTTAATCAGCTTTACCTTTGGAGTCGGTGGTTCTATTTTAGCTGAGAGCGGACTTAGTTTTTTAGGTCTTGGTATAAGTGCTCCACAAATCAGCTGGGGAACAATACTGAGTGAAGGAAAAGAGGTACTAGATATTGCATGGTGGGTGAGTTTTTTCCCGGGATTAATGATATTTTTAGTTACACTTTCATTTATGAGTTTGTCTGATTATCTGCAGTCAATCACAAATAAAAAAGAGAAGAATATTATCTAGATGGGTTTAACAAAAGAGATTGAAGATTTAATAGAACAAAAAGCGGAAGATTTTGCTATTTCAAAAGCATTTAAAGCTGCAATAGGCGAGTACTTAGGCGGACTTCATAAGATTTTTGAAGCCAAGCAGGGCAAAGATTTTATGGTACCGCATACAAAACAGCTTGATGAATTTTTAAGTCTTATGTATAAAACGCTTATCAGGCGCGCTTTTGGCAACTATCTTCCTATGAGAAATAATATCCCTATCACTTTAGTCGCTCTTGGCAGTTACGGACGTGAGCAGTTAAGTGTCTATAGTGATATAGATTTGATGATTTGTTATGAGGACGTCGAAGGGTATAACCTCAAGCCCTTGATAGAAAAATTACTCTATATGGCATGGGATTCTGGACTCAAGCTTGGACATCGAGTCCATACGGTCGATGAACTTGTAGAGGTTGCAAAAGAGGATATTACGATAAAGACCTCACTTATTGAATCAAGATTTATTTACGGCTCAACTTTTGTTTGGCATAACATTGAATCGCAAATCGTAAAAATCCGACACAACGATGCAAAATATTTTGTACTAGAGAAGATGGCAGAGGCTAGAAAAAGACATAAAAAATATACGCGTTCGATGCAACCTAATATCAAAGAGGGATTTGGCGGACTTCGTGATGCACAGCTTGTATTCTGGCTAGCAAACTCAATTTACGGCATCAATAATCTTAAAGATTTACGAGGGGAACTTTTTAGCGAGGCACTCTATAAAGATTATAGAACCTCATTAGAATTTTTGTACAGAATTCGTACGGCACTTCATCTTGTAGCAGGTAAAAAGCAAGATGTATTAGTCTTGGAGTATATTCCTGAGATTGCAAAGAGGCTTGATATTAGTGATCATATGAGTTTAGTCGCAGATACCCTTCGATCAATGCATAAAATTGCAAGATTTAGTTATATGATTAGTTATCAGCTAAGTAGGTACTATCTGTTTGAAAGAAAAAACATAGCAGTATGTCGTGCAAATAGGGTGGATAAATATCTTTATTACGACGGTAACCTTCTTATGTATAGCTTTAAGAAGTATATGAGCTTTAAAGAGTTTAAAGAGATGCTTATAAAACTCCCTGATGTTGTTTTTACAGCTGATGCGGGACTTATTCATGCACTACATGAAATCAGACATGATGAGTTAGATGATGAGGAGTTAGTGGAACTTGCCAGAGTATTATTACGAAGAGAGCATCTCTTTTCTGTTTTACAGCTATTGTATGAAGTCAGTCTGGTTCATTATGTTTTCCCTCCTTTGAAGAAGGTAATGTTTTTAGCACAATTTGACGGGTATCACTCCTATCCCGTCGATATACACTCAATAAAATCTATTAAAGCCTTAGAAAATATAGAGTCAGACTTTATTCGTAATTTATATGAGGGATGCAGTGACGAAGATAAAGTGCTTCTAAAATTGGTAGTGTTACTGCATGATAGCGGTAAAGGACGAAAAAGGGATCATCATGAGGTGGGCGTAAAACTTTTTAGCGTCTTTGCAAAAAGTTTAGGTTTGAGTGAAGAGCAGATTAGAGTAGGGCAGATACTTATTTTACATCATACGTTTATGTCACGTGTAGCCTTTAGAGAAGATTTTGATAATGAGAGAATTCTTTTTGCATTTACTTCTATCGTAAAAGAGAAAAAGATTTTAGATATGCTCTATGTTCTTACATACGCAGATATAAATGCCGTAAGTAAGGATGCATACAACTCTTTTAATGCTGATATGTTGCATGAACTCTACTTGCATTCATCTGATGCGCTTAATAATATTGAACTTCTAGGAGAAGCGAGTAAAAGAGCTAAAAAAGAGAAGTCTCTTTCGAAATTAGATGATTTTCAATCTCTTAACAGAGCGACAAAAAGAAAAATACTTTCAATAAAGTCAAATCTGTTTTTTATTAAATTTAGACCTGAAAAAATATTGCAACTCTCTTTAAGCGCAGCAGATACAAAAGAGTATAAATACAAAATAGAAAATGATTCCTACCTAAGAATTGAGATATTTAGAAAAATACCGCTAAACATCTCTTATCTATTAAATAAGTTGTCTTATCTTGAAATTACGTCCATGGATATCTTTTCACTATTTGATGATATAAAATATTTTAACTTAACATTTGCCGGAACTGTTGAAGATAACCATTTGGATGTTATAGAGAAAATCATTGCTGATTCTTTTGATATGAACAGACAGGTCATTCCTCCAAAGATTGTGATTAAAAAAGATGAAATATCATTTGATTGTAATCACTCAAAAACCTATGCAAAACTGCAGCTCAATACAAGTAATCAAGAGGGCTTACTTGCATTTGTTATGCATAAAATGGATGATAATGACATCGAAATTGCAACTGCAAAGGTTTATACGACTAAAAGAGCGGCAAAAGATCTCTTTTTAATAGAAAAACGAGGAAGCTTTTGCGATAATCTCGATTACATTTCGTCAATACTTACAAATTAGGAATAACATAATGTGTGGAATAGTCGGCTATATCGGTAAGAATAACACTAAGGAGATACTGCTTGAAGGTTTAAAAGAGCTTGAGTATCGAGGTTATGATTCAGCCGGCATCGCACTCTTAAGTGAAAGTGATTTTTCCATTTTTAAAGCCGTAGGAAAACTTTCCAATCTTGTCGATAAATCAAAAGAGTATACAAGTACTCAAGATAGCATCGGTATAGGACACACTAGATGGGCAACGCACGGAAAACCAACAGAGCTTAATGCACATCCACATATTGGAGAGAACTCTTACCTTGTTCATAATGGAATTATTGAAAACTATCAAGAGCTAAAAAAGATGCTGCTTGGTGAAGGTTTTGAGTTTATAAGTCAAACGGATACCGAAGTAATCATACACCTTTTTGAGTATGAACTAAAAAAATCGGGTGAGCACTTTAAAGCATTTGAAGCCACACTGGAACAATTAGAGGGTGCTTATGCGATACTTCTTATAACCGAAGCAGAAAAAAAGAGTATCTATTTTGCCAAGCACGGCTCACCGCTTATTTTAGGTACAAATAGCGATAATGAAAAATTCTTTGCCTCTTCGGATGCCCCTTTAATAGGCCTTGCTAAAGAGGTGTTTTACCTGCATGACGGTAACTACGGAGTCGTGACTGAACATAATATCGCTATATATGATGAGAGTGGCAAAACTGTCTCTTTACAGTCAAGTCAACTAAGTGAAAATAGGATTAGTGCACAAAAAGAGGGTTACCGCTTCTTTATGGAAAAAGAGATCTATGAGCAATCAACGGTTATGGCAGATACATTGATGGGACGCCTTAGCGATGGTAGCGTTAATTTAGATGAGTGTGAAAACTTAGATTTTAACTCCTTTAATGAAATAAAACTTTGTGCATGTGGAACAAGTTATCACTCAGCACTTGCAGCAAGTTATATGATAGAAAGAACTGCAAAGGTAAGGTGTAGTGTTGAGATAGGAAGCGAATTTCGATATAAAGAGCCACTATTAACAGAAGATACACTCTTTGTCGTAATTAGTCAAAGCGGTGAGACTGCCGATACTCTAGAGAGTTTGAAAATGGCAAAAAAGGCGGGATTAAAGAGCCTTGCCGTTTGTAACGTCGATAACAGTTCAATGGTAAGAATTGCGGATAGCTCAATACTCACAAGAGCCGGAATTGAGAAGGGTGTTGCTAGTACAAAAGCTTTTACGACACAAGTTGCTATTCTTTGGATGCTCTCATTACAGATAGCACAATCACGAGGAACAATTGAGAAAAGTGCTTTAGAAAATGAGATACGAGTCTTAAGAGAATTGCCTCAATCTTTAGTGGTAACGGGTGAGATGCATGAGAGAATTAGACGTCTTTCAAAAAGGTATCTGCACGGCCACGGATTTTTCTTTATAGGACGAGATATCTTTTTCCCACTTGCATTAGAAGGCGCACTGAAACTTAAAGAGATTAGTTATCTGCATGCAGAAGGGTATCCATCGGGCGAGATGAAACATGGCCCTATAGCGCTTGCTGATCCTGAACTTTTTACCATAGCACTTATGCCTCGTCATAGCCTTTATGAGAAGGTAAAGAGTAATGCAATGGAACTCAGTGCCAGAGATAGTACGATTTGTGCAATAAGTCCTCTTAATTTTGAGAATGCGGACGATTTTATTATGACGAATGAACATGATGATGCAAGGTTAGAATTTTTTGAAATGGCTGTCGTACTACAACTTCTTGCTATGGAGATATCTGTTCGTTTAGGAAATGATGTAGATATGCCAAGAAACTTGGCTAAGAGTGTAACGGTAGAGTAAAAGGAGCCCTTTATGACTAGTAGTAAGCAAATTCTTTTTATCATAGCCTTGATGCTTGTTATTTTAGCAACTGCTACGATAGTAAACGTGGGAATAAACTTTCGAGATTATGCCTATAAAAACGTAGAGGAAAAAGCACAGATGACTGCTGAGGTTGTAAGAAGCACTTTGACCTCTCATATGGTCAACGGTACGATGGATAAAAGGCTTTTCTTTTTAGCTTCAATTACAAGAAATAAAGGAATTGATGATATTTGGGTAGTACGCTCTGATAATGTTATTAAGCAGTTTGGAAAAGGTTTGGCAAATGAATCACCACGTGATAGACTTGATGAAGAGGTGTTGAATTCAGGAAAAGTCAGAAGAAAAATTGTTGAACATGCAGATAGCGTAAGTTTTAGAATTACTATACCCTATACTGCGTCACAATATGATTTGCCAAACTGTTTGACATGCCATAACGCTAAAGAGGGCGAAACTTTAGGCGCTATCTCTATGACATTTGATATTAGCGATATTAGAAACAGCGGAACAATTACACTATTTAAAATTTTTGCTATAAACATTGTATTTATGATTATTGCTCTATTCTTAGCGAACCGTTTTTTAAGACCCTATATCGATCTTTTTGAGCAGCTAAAAACTGCGATAGCTAAAGCATTAAAGGGTGAATTTTCACAAAAAATTACTACAAGTTTGACGAATGAAGCGGGTAATATTGTTCATCACATTAATAGATACTTTGAAAAGATGAGTCTTATTTTTGGGGGTATTCAAAAAGAGTTGGCGATCTTTATACCTTCAAGTGTTAGTGATGAAAATAGTAGTGCCCTTGATAAAGCATCAAATATTATCTATGAACTTTCAGATACCTACAAATTCAAAAAGACGATTGAGTTTGACGAGACTAAAGAGGATATTTACGGAAGAATTATTCATCTAATTGAAAATAAATTTAAGATTAAAAAATTTGTATTTTCCGAGATCAATAGGCATGAAGATAAGATAGATATTTTTTACACAAGTAAAAATGTTACGGCTGAAGATCTCGTCTGTATAGAAAAAAGTGAAAGTGCAAACGGGTGCCGTGCCTATCGAACTGATACAATCGTTGTCTCAAGTGATTTTGACAATTTATGCCATGCTTGTGCATCATGTGTAAGTAACTATATTTGTAAATCGTTTCATATCAATGCAGAGAAATCAATTCTATTAAGCATCTTTTGTGAAGATACGAACTCCTTAGTGGATGCGCAGGAGAAGTTAAGTCCGATAAGCAGCTATTTTGACGCGGCGAAACCTGTGTTAGAGAGTAAGATTTTGATGAAAATCTTAAAAGACTCTTCACTCAAAGACTCACTGACTGGATTGTATAACCGTAGATTTTTAGATCAGTTTGTTGAAAAAGCTGCACCTCAAGCACTTCGCTCACAAAATAGTTATGCCGTTATGATGATTGATATCGATTACTTTAAAATGGTGAATGATAGTTACGGACATGATATAGGTGATGAGGTTATCAGAGTCTTGTCAAAAATTCTGAAGGACTCTATACGTGAATCTGATCTTGCTATTCGTTTTGGCGGCGAGGAGTTTATGGTTCTACTTTATAATGCATCTATGCCTGATGGGGTATTGCAAATTGCTCATAAGATCAAAGATGATTTTTCTTCTCAAAAATTTAGAGCGCTCAATGAAGAGTTTCAAAAGACTCTTAGTATCGGTATAGCAAATTTTCCTGATGACAGTAGCAGTATTTGGAAAGTTATAAAATATGCTGATACTGCACTCTATGAAGCAAAAAATAGTGGTAGAGACAGGGTAGTTATGTTTGAAACTGAGATGTACAAAGATGAAGAGTTCTAGATGTTAGATCTGAATTGGAACAACTCTTACTTAGTAGGAGATGCTCTAATTGATAGTGAACACCAACGTCTATTTGAAATTGCACGTAATGCAAAAAACGTAGTTGAACCCTCAATGCGAAAGCAAAAAATAAGAGACGAAGTACGCGAAATTTATGAATATAGCAAAACTCATTTTCAACATGAAGAGGAGTATATGCATCATATAGGTTACCCCTATATAAATGAGCATAAACAAGAGCATCAAAAGATTATCGAGGCAATGAGTGACTTTATTAAAAAGCTCTCTTTAATTAGTGCTGTAGAGTTTGAAAAAGAGCTGGCTTATTTTATAGAAACATACATGGTTGGACACATTCTCCTCAAAGACAAAAGAATTGCCATCTGGAAGAGGCAAAATGAGAAGATTAAATATAGCGCCGAGTTTAAACGTGACTATTTGGTCGGTAATGAACAGATTGATGAGGAGCATAAAAAACTTTTTACAATTGCCGCAAAGTTTTTTAAAGAGCATGAAGATAAAAACGTAAAATTACAAACAATAAAAGATGCACTCAAAGAGCTTTCTGAATATATGAAGTTTCATTTTGATCATGAGGAGGAGTTTATGCAGACTATACCTTTTCATGATTTTGTACAAAGACACAAAAAACTACATGAGACTATCATCAATGATTTCAACAGGTTAATTCAACTTATTCCAAAACTTGATACTGATGCTATTGAGTTAGAACTAACGCACTTTATTGAAGTTAATTTAATACATCATATCGTAGTTGAAGATAAAAAAATCGTCGAGTATCAAGAAAAAATTTATAAACTAGATGATTAACTGCAGACTTTTACCATCTTAGAGTATTCTTAATTATTACTTTTTATTTTAAAACCTCTACTATTATATAACTAAATTTGTTACTATTTGTATATATTATGTGATGCTCTATAGTGGCACTATATCATAAGTTACTGTTATTTATCTATTATATATAAAAAGGTGAATAGCAATTAAAGGTTGTGATGTGAATTGAGTATAGAGTTTTACAAGAAGTCTAATATTGCTTCAAGGAGGATATTATGGACAGAGATGTTATAAAAAAAATTGAAGAGCTTTTAGAGCTTATGGAAGATCCGGATAAAACTGTATTGATAAAAGAGGCTAGGGAGAAGTTAGAAAAGATTTTAGAATATGCAAAGAATCCTGCTAAGATCACTCTTGAAAAAGAGGAATATAAAAACAAGATGCAAAATATTATCTCACTAGTGAATGATGCAATTATTGACATTGATGTTGATGTTGATTACTGTATTCCGGAGGCTGAGATAGTATCAACTTCTTGTGATAAATTATCTGATGCCCATATTTTACTCACTTACATAGAGGATGAATACACGACAAGAAAAAGAAAAGTCAGTCTGGGCAATGTTGCTCTTCAAAGTACACCGGAGGATTTGACTAAACATATTGTCCTTGCAATTGAGGAGTTTAAAGATGAAACTGATGATATTAAGATGGGCTGATTAGGTTTTTCAGAGTTAATTTATAGAAGTATCAAATTGTAGGAGATCAATCATGAAAAAGGAAATTAAAGAGAGATTAGAAAATCTAGTAAATCTTCTTAATGACCCGGATGCTATTGTTGTAGAAAAAGAGCTGAGGGAAAAATTAGTGGTAATCTTAGAACTACTAGACCATCCTGAAGATATCACTAAAGAGAAGATGAACATTAAAGATAAGTTAGAAACCGTGTTAAAACTTGTACACAGTACAAGAGTTGACCCTGATATAGAGGTAGAATATCATATACCCAAATCTGAAGATCCTTATATACTAGTGAAGTATATACCGGGTGAGCGTGATGAAAGAAGGCGCAAAATACGCTTAAGAGATAGTGCAATTAGAATGAATACTCCTGAAGATTTGACAAAACAGATTACGTTCTCTATTAAGGAGTTTAAAGGTGAAATTGATTCAGTAGAGATGGGGTAGTTTTTTTATAGGGTAACAGTAAAGGAGATATGACTCTTTCATAACTCCTTTAGCTCTAAAACTTATACTGAAATTGGACAGAAAATGAACGTCCACTCATGGGGTAATCTTGAGCAATTGTTCCTTCTGCTGCAGGCATAACATATTTTTTGTCAAATAGGTTGTATATTGATAGTGAAGTGTCGGCATTGATTTTATCAAATGAATATCTAAAAGTGCCGTTAACTATCGTGTAAGAGGGTGTTTTAGCCCTGCTATCAGTGACTGCTCTATCTTTTGAACCTATATGAAATATTTGAGAATTAAATTTTACGTTTTTAAGAATATCCCAATTAACTTGAGCATATGCTTGATGTTTAGGTACATCGACAACATAACCCTTTTTATCTTTAGCATGAGTATAGGAGTAATTAAGGAGAAAATCTAATGAAGAATTGAAAATATAGCGGCTTTGATACTCTATACCGTCGCCCTCTTGTTTGCCATGATTTTGAGCAATTATTTCAGAACTTTCTGTAGGACTTGGTTGAAATTCTATAAGGTCTGATGCTTTGTAATGGTAAATATTGAGGCTGTTATGCCATGTCGGTGTACTTTGATGTTCTAATACAATCTCAAATGTATTTATTGTCTCAGGCTCCAAATTTTTATTTCCAAGTGTTGTAGGATTGTTTTTGTAGTAAAGCTCTTGAAAAGAGGGTGCTCTAAATGCACGACCATAGAGAAATTTGGCAGTTAAATCTTTTTGCATATTCCATACAAGTGCAACTCTTGGATTAAATGTTGAGCCTATTTTGTCGTAATGGTCATAACGAACACCGTAAGTAAGCTCAAAATTATCAGAAATTTTATACTCATCTTGTACTCCAGCAAAGAGTATCCTTCGGGTGATATCGTCAATATAGATACCGCTTGTATAGGTGGTATCGGTTAGTGTTCCATCAACGATAAGTTTTGTACCGTCAATCACACCCGGACCAAAGTTCTGTGATGACTGAGCATGATTGTCAGTATAACTAAAGCCTCCAAAAAGGCGTACTTTATGATTTGCATATCCGTCATAGAGAAGTGAACTTTGTCCGTTAAGAATTTTTTCTCTACCGTGAGGGTTTCCGATATAACCATCAGGAAATTGAACCATGTTGACAGGAGAAACAAAATCTACATTCCCATCACTACCTATCGGTAATACTGTACCATTTGGGAAAATAGTAAAATAGTGTTTTATTCTATTGTAGATGTAGCTAAGTGTATTGCTGTTTTTAAAATTTGAGAAATTGGTTTCATATTTAAGTCGCAACATAATTTGTCTATTGTTTAGGGCTCCGCTTTCATCAATCGCATCTGCTACGCCGGAACCAACACCCATTTTGTCACTTATAAAACCCCATGTACCTAATGTTAATTTTCCTTTTTTTAACTCACCGTTAAAATTGATAATATCGTAGTCTGTACGTAAATAAGTCGGTGCATTTGATGCAGATGTAGCGAAGATACCATCAAAAATACTTTGTATATCAGAGTGCACAACTCTATTTTTATCATTACCGCTGTGCATGATATTTAGATAAAAACTTGCTACGTAATTGTCATTGATTGATCCTAGTTTTAGCCAATTTTGACGTCTGTTAAATGAACCAAACTCTGCTCCAACTTCAAATCCGGCAATATCTTCAGCCTTTTGAGTGACTATATTAATAACACCGCTAAACGCATCAGCACCATAAAGAGCAGAACCTGGCCCTCGAATAACCTCAATACGTTTAATGTTACTCACGGGCAACTTTAGACCATGTATTCTTCCTCCGGTATTCATAAAAGCTAGACGTTGCGAATCAACAAGAAGTAGAACTTGTGGGTTCATAGTTGTATGAATACCCCGAATAGAGTAGTTACTGTTTGGAAGTACTGTATTTGAAGGGTATACGTGCACTCCCGGGATTGTTTCCAACACATCTGAGAGAGTTCTCGCACCCATTCTTTCGATCTCTTCGGAAGTAATAATACTCACAGCAGAGGGAGCATCTCGTAGTAGCTTATTTGTTCCTGTGGAAATTTCAACTTCCATTAGCTCTTCAAGACTAAGACTTTGTAAAAGTTCGATCTCTCTAGAGATATTTGCATATAACAAAGATGAATGAACTAAAAAAAATATAAAAAGATATTTCATTTATGCATCCCTTAAAATCTATATTGTAATTGAACAGAGAATGAACGTCCGCTCATCGGATAATCACCTGCTATTGTCCCTGATGGTGAGGGCATCACATACTTTTTATCAAACATATTGTACAAAGAGAGTGAAGCTTCAGTATCTATTGTATCAAAAATGTATCGAATAGTACCGTTAACTAGTGTAAATGAAGGAGTTTTACCTCTAGGATCTACTTGTACACGATCCTTTGAGCCAATATAAAAGAGTTGATTGCTAAATTTTAGATGAGGGAGGATGTCAAAATTGAGTTGAGCATATGCTTGATGAGCAGCAACATCAGCGACATAACCATTTTCATCTTTAGTATTCACATAGGCATAATTGGCAGTAATCGATACATTTTCAGCTACTTGTAAATTTGTTTGATACTCTAGACCGTATCCTCTTTGATGACCGTTATTTCTAGCTACGAGTACGGAGCTATCGATTGATTCAGGAACATATCTAGCATAATCGGTTACCTTATATCTGTATAGATTTAAAGAGTTATGCCAAATGCTACTGCTTCTATGTTCTAATGCAAGTTCTACTGAATTAATAACTTCAGGTTTTAGACTTTCACTTCCTAATGTAACTGGGTTGTTTTTGCTGTAGAGTTCACTAAATGAAGGCGCTCTAAAGGCGCGTCCATAGATAAGCTTAGTAGTTAAATCATCTTTGGTATGCCAAACAAGCGAAACTCTAGGATTAAGAGTGGAGCCGACATCGTTATAGTGATCATATCGAAGGCCTAGGGTGAGTTCCAATCTATCATTGATTTTGTATTCATCTTGAATTCCCGCATAGATTACAGCACGTTCAGCATCGGGAATATAAGTTGCCGGAGTATCGGTCGTATCAAATAGTTGACCAGAAACTATTTTTTGATTTAAATCCAAAATTCCAGGACCAAAATTTTGGGTTGCTTTTGCGCGAGTATTTATATAATTAAAACCCGTAAGAAAACGAATTTTATGTTTTTTAATCTCTTCATAGAGCAGGGCAGTTTCAAAATTGATGATACGTTCGGTATTTTTTGGATTTCCCAGCAGTCCGTCTGTGAAGGTGTAGAGTTCATTGTCTAAAGTTGGAGGATTTCCAGACATTGAAAAATCGAGATTGCTGTTACGGTTTATCGGTAGTTTTGCACCGGCCGGGAAAATGGTAAAGTAATCTTTGAAATTATTGTAAAGTAGACTCAGACGTGTGTTGGTTTTAAAATTTGTGAAACTCTTATCATATTTAAACCTTGCCATTATCTGAGTGGTGTCGTAGTATCCATTATTATCCAATGCATTACTGATACCTGCACCCAAGCCCATATCTCTGTTTATCCATCCCCAAAGCCCCATGGAAAGGTCTCCTACTTTAAAATCTGCATTAAAATTTATAATGTCATAATCTGTTTGTAGATGATAGGGAGCATTGGACGCACTAGTTCCAAAAAGAGAATCAAAGACCGTTTGCAGATCAGATTGAACAACCCGATCTTTATCGTTACCGCTTTGTAAAATATTGAAGTAAAGACCGGCTATATAACCATCTCCAATATGAGCCCATTGAAGCCAGTTTTGAGTCTCATTGTATGAGCCGAAATTACTACCTACCTTTACTCCTTCGGTATCTTCTCCCTTTTTGGTAATAATATTTATGACACCGCTAAATGCATCAGCACCGTACAGCGCTGAACCGGGACCTCTGATTATTTCTATTCTTTTTACACTACTAGAGGGTATTTTTAAACCGGTTATTCTTGATCCGATATTGTAAAAAGTTATACGTTCTGAATCAATCAACATTAGAACTTGTGGCCCCAATGTTGTTTTTATCCCTCGAAATGTATAAATGTTATCCGGAAGTTGCGAAGTGGAGGGAGATATATGCAGTCCCGGAATAGTTTCAAGTGCTTCGGCAACGGTTCTAGCACCAATTCTTTTTATATCTTCAGCAGTAATAATACTTACCGTAGAGGGGGCATCTCGTAAAAGCTTGGAAGTCCCGGTAGATATTTTTACCTCCATAAGCTCTTCAAGACTCAGACTCTGTAAAAGCTCGACTTCTCTACTGATATTGGCATGTAAAATTGTGAGTTGTATTATTAGAAAAATAAATATATGTTTCATCAGTAGCCTTTAATGAATAATAAATCATTATTCATTAAAGTTGTCTGAACAGAAACTGCTTTATAGAAGTTTTTTTATGTTAAAAAGGCCATACCGCTTCTATGGCTCTTGTACCCCAACCCTGTTTGCCTTGACGAGCGATATCTCCTTCAGTTTTATACATGATTTTTGCATCTGCAATAAAGCGAGAATTGATCTGATTTTTGATGTCTATATCTAAAGGACTAATAACTCCGCTGACATGAATACTTTGCTTTTGACCATCAATCATAATCTCTCTGCTTCCGTCTATAAAGTAGTTTCCATTTTGTAATATCTTTATAACTCTAGCAGAAATAGTAGTCGTAAAATTTTCACTTAGTTGCGCAGTACCTGCACCTGCAAAAGCCGTAGTGGTGTCAGATTTAAACCCAAAACTTGTTGCATCATTTATGTTTCTTACCAAGCCCTCAACACCTGTTCCGGCACCTGCATTACTGACAAGCCCTCCGCCGAGATTTGTATTGTTAGTTCTTGAGAGATTCTTTTGGTTGCTTGATTGTGAAGAGGTACTTTCACTAACAACAACCGTTACGATGTCATTAATGTGCATCGCTTTTCTATCGGTAAAGAGTGGGTTTTCCCCTTGTCCAAAGAGAGAACCTCTGGAGTTGAAAGTATTTTCCTCTTCACGTGAGGGGAGCTCTTGCACATATTGAGGAGGTTTAAAGTTGATTTTTGGCTCTAAACTCTGTTGCGCACATCCACTAAAGAGTAGCAATATCAGTGTGTAGTAGTGTAAGTATCTCATCTGTTCCCCTAATTTGGTATAATAAGCAAATTTAGTTCCAAGGATAGAGATGAGTGCAATAAAAGCAAAAATAGCTTCTGACGTAAAAGAGGCGATGAAAGCAAAAGATGTTAAGAAAAGAGATGCGTTGCGTTTGTTGATGAGTGCTTTCAAACAGATAGAGGTAGATAAGAGAGTTGAACTCAGTGATGAGGATGTTATCTCGATAGTACAAAAGCAGATTAAACAGCGCAATGATTCCATAGAGCAGTTTAAAAAAGCTGGTCGTGATGATTTGATAGAAAAAGAGCAAGCTGAGATTGATATTTTTACTCTCTATCTTCCGGCACAGTTAAGCGATGATGAGTTGAATGAGGCTATTAAAGCTATTATAGAAAAAACGGGTGCGCAGACCATTAAAGAGCTCGGTAAGGTTATGGGCATAGCAAGTAAAGAGCTTCAGGGTGTTGCAGACGGTAAACGCATCAGTAGTGCCGCAAAAGCACTACTTAGTTAGTAAATTATGGGGTAAAAGTTCCCTCTATCGTTGAAGATCCGACAATATAGGATTTATACATCTTTTCAAACTGGCTGCGTGTAAGTGCCGCGCCGGATTGAATAGAGGGCATATTTGCATTCAACGCATAGAGAGTTGTCTTATAGGTGTGTTTTGATGGTGGACATGGACCCTCGTAACCGACACTCCCTACATAGTTTTCACCTTGAGTCAGAGCTGAAGTAGCGGCATTCTCACTGAGTGAAGTCATACTTGATGCTATATTAAAAACCGACCAGTGTTTGCATGCTTGATCACCTATACCGCATGGTGCCGTTTCATCATCCATGATAAGTGCAAATGATGTGGTAGTAGCAGGTGTATTTTGCCAGCTATATTGTGGTGAGATATTACTGCCTTGACATGAGTATTTTGCATCGATAATACCGCCGCTGCTGTATGAGGCAGAGGTTAGGGTAAAGGCTGCTTGTAGAGTCGAAGAAAATTCTATCTTTCTATTTTGTCTGTTCACATTAGCTTTAATATTTGATGTATTTGCATACTGAAATGATTTTGTTGTAGGATTTTGTCCCGCTAGTTTGTAGACTGCACCTGCACCGCCGTCAATTACTACCCAATCAAATTTCGTTGAGCCGTCACCGTCAACATCTTTAGAGAGAAAAGCTAAATAGAAGCTAGGAGTATTGGGTGTAAACCCAGGTAGCAGTTTCCAGCCAAAAACACCGACTTTAGCAACATTTGCCTCGGATGTATCTCCTAAAAGTTGATACACCGTACCGTCAGCTGTTGTAAAAGTCCAGTCTGAGGGGGCTATGTTTCCGTCTTGATTAAAATCATAACTTGCAAATTCACCCGCTATATCATAAGTTTTTGTACTTAACAGTGTCTCTTCTAAAGCTCCTGCTTTTAGAGAAAGAACAAATAGAGGAAGCAGCAAGAATAGACTTGATAATTTCATGTAAACTCCAAAAATAAGATCACTAATGTTACAACAATTATAATTTAAACTGCTTAATTGCATTTGAGAGATTTTGTAAGTCACTCTCTATTCTACTCAATTCATCTGAAATGTCATTGTTAAATTTATGCATATTGCCGACCTCATTTACCGTTTTATTACTAATAGCGACCATATCATCTGTATTTGAACGTAAAAGGGAGATATTTTGATCTATGTTTTTTGCAGAATCTTGACTCTTTTCGGCAAGTTTTCTTACTTCATCTGCAACAACGGCAAATCCTCGACCGTGTTCACCTGCACGGGCTGCTTCTATTGCTGCATTAAGTGCGAGTAGGTTGGTTTGATCTGCAATGTCTTTAATAAGGTTTACCATACTCTCTATTGCGCTAATAGATTCCGTCAATTCGTTGGTTTGAGCTTGTAGGTTTGAAATTGCCGGACTGAATTCATCTCTGTCCCAATTATCTAGATCATTTAAAACATTTTTTGCACTCGAGGTGTTGTGTTTGACTTCATTAAACGAAGAGCCTATAGCCTCAACTACACTCTTGAAATTATGATTGATTTTATTAATCGGCTCTTGTAGTTGAAAAAAATCATTCTCTTCATTCAGACTAAGTGAGTGAGTGAGATCTGAATTTGCAAGATGCTCTAGTGTCTCTATAACCTCTTTTGCCTCTTCAAGCATAAACTTACTTCTTAATTTAAATTCGTTTCTCCTATCACGTAGGATTAGAAAAATTCTTTTTAGTGTTGCATTGTCGTCATATACCGGGACGACAAAAACAAAGGTAGGTATCTTCTCTCCTGAACGTGTTTGGATGTGCAATAGGTCTGATGCACTAAATCCGGAACGTTTTTCAGTTACGGCTAGCTTGTCTATAAATTGACAAAGTTCACACACACTCTCATCATCAGGTTTGAGAAGCTGCGATAGCTCTTTACCTAAACTCTGCTCTTCATTATAACCGCTAAAAGGTTCAAATTTAGGATTTAAATACTCTACCACTTTCTTATGATTAACGGCTATAATGGAACTAGGGAAATTTTGTATGAAAGAGTTTAAATAACCATGCTGTTTTTTGTAATGATCAAGCACTAGACGTAGTTTGTCGCTGCTGCTTTTTTCATTAGCCTTAATGTTTATATGTTTTAGTTCATGTTCTATAAGCTCTTTTAATTCATCAGTTTCTATATCTTTTTTTGAAAAAAACATCTATATCTCCTTTATATCGGTTTTAAAATCTATACAGACATATTTCGTTTCATCACTATTTATAAATCTGTGTACATAAGTTTTACACAAATTTCCGGAAGCTTGAGAAATATATCTTCTGCTAAGGTACTCTCCGTTTTGAGACTCTTTTGCAACAACAAAATACTCTTTACTACTGTGATCGTAATGGTTTGGTGCCGGTAGGTAGAAAGGATTAATATCTGTTCTAATGGCTGTTTCACCAATCTGTTTTCCCTCAACATCAAGAATATAAAATGCTTCAAGTTCTTGATGTTTCTCTAAAAGTGGTGCAATGTATGTAATGATATCGGTATCATCTAACAAATTTTCAAGTGTATGGCAAATAGTGTGCGCTATATTTTTTGCATGTTCAAATTGTTGCTTTCTTTGCTTCATTAGAGTTACTCTATCACTTGATACAAGCTGTTCAATATCATCTATAAAACTTTTGTAACTTTTTTTCTCAATAGTAGCCATAGGTTTATCAAACAAAAAACCTTGAAAAAGTGTAATACCCCGTAACCTTGCATCCACGACATCTTCTACTGTTTCAACACCTTCAGCTAAAACGGCCGAACCTAAAGAGTATGCCATATTTGATATAGCTTTAACAATCTCCTGATGGACAACATCTTTATGAAAATTATGCACTAAAGATCTGTCAAGCTTAATAACATCTGGTTTTATAGAATTTATACGTTCAAAATTGGAACATCCACTTCCAAAATCATCTAGTGCTATAAAAAAACCTTTTTCTTTAAAAAATTGACAAAATTGTGCGAGATTTTCATGGTTATCAATACTCTCCTCTTTAATTTCTAATACTATACTGCTATTTTCTATTTGTGTATCTAGTAGAATCTCTTTAAAACTTTCCCATTTATTATCTATTAAAGAGGGTTCTATATTTAGAAAAAGTAGCACGTTCGGATAGATCTCTTTTAGCATTTGAAAACCCTTCAAAGCGAGCTCTATGGCTTTATTACTCAGATACTCTAGCCGAGCTTGAGTTATACACAATTCAAAGAGTGTAGGGGCTGATACAATTTTATTCTCTTCATCAAAGCCTCGAAGCAGTGCTTCAACTCCAAAAAGCTCTTTTGTAGATGTGGAGATAATAGGTTGAAAAAAGATTGTCAACCTCGGAAATTCTTTTTCTAAATTCATATAGAAATTTTATCTTTTTGTGATATAAAAAATCACAATATACTGTCTAAAAATTAACCATTTATTTAAATGAAGAGATTTGCAAAAAGTCTAATTATCCTTTGTGAAATGTAATCTTATGAGTTTTTCTAATACCTCTAGTACTTCACTGTCATCACTGAGCGATTCTACAATAGAGTGCATACAGGCTTGATACGGATTAAAGCCTTTTTTAATGAGTTTCGCCGCATAAACCAAAAGTCTGGTTGAGACTACCTCTTTAATATCAGTATCATCTAGTTGTCTTATCTCACCGGCGATTGTCACTAATTTTTGCGCCATTTCCGTACTTACTTCACTCTCTTTAATAATTACCTCTTCTTCTATTTTAGGTTTCGGGTAGTTAAATGTTAGAGAAATAAATCTCTGTTTTGTACTTGGTTTCATACCTTTAAGTACATTTTGATAACCGGGATTATATGAAGCTACCAGCATAAAATCAGGATGGGCCTCTATCATCTCTCCTGTTCTATCTATCGGCAATACACGGCGGTAATCTGCCAGTGAGTGAAGGACAACAGTCGTATCTTTTCTCGCCTCTATTACTTCATCAAGATAACAAATACCGCCCTCTCGTACGGCTTTAGTGAGTGGACCATCTTGCCAATATGTTCCATTTTCATCGATTAAGTGTCGACCTACTAGGTCTGCTGCAGATAAATCATCATGACATACGACTGTATACACCGGACGTCCAAGCTTTTCACCCATAGATTCTATGAAACGAGTTTTTCCACAGCCGGTCGGTCCTTTGATAAGTACAGGTAAGTTCATCGAGGCTGCAGCTTCAAAAAGTTCAACTTCGTTCGATTGTGCAAGGTAGTAAGTATTTGACATATATTTTCCTTTATTTAGTTAAATTCATATAAATTTCCGGTAGTATCGTTGGCAATTTAAGCGTATTTCTTACAAGGGCATAACCATTTTTTCCAAATAAATATGGAAGATAATCTTTTGCTTCTATGTCAACTGTAATACAATAAGGCGTAATACCGAGTTTTCTACACTCTATTACTGCTTTTTTAGTATCTTCAATTCCATAACGTCCATCATATCTGTCTACATCGTTTGGTTTTCCGTCACTAACAATGAGCAAAAGTTTGTTTTGTGATTGTTGTTTATCTAAAATATTTGCAGATTCACGTATGGCAGCGCCAAGTCTCGTATAGTAACCGGGTTTTATGGAATCTATTCTCCCTCTTGTATGGCTTGTGTACTTTTCTTTAAAATTTTTTATAATCTCATAACGAACGTTCGTGTTTTTTAAGGATGAAAAAGCGTATATGGCAAATTTATCTTGCAGTTGCTCCAGTGCTTCTGAGAATACAATCAGTCCATCTTTAATCATATCAATAATTCTTGTTTCTTGCGTAATTCCAGCCTCTGTCGAGAGTGATACATCTGCTAGAATTAGTGTGGACATATCTCTGGTCTTTTTTTCAAAACTTTCATAAAATTTTTGATGATGCACTGATTTGTTTTGATGTCCTTTGTAGTCTATCCACGTATCTAAATTTATCTCATCGCCATAAGGTAATCTATCGTTTTTTATACGATCTAGTTCCATAAGGTCAATTTCATTTTGTACTTTTTTAACGATTTTTTTTAGCTTTTGAGAGAGTGGAAGAGCTACTATATTTGTAGTAAGATAGGGTTTGATACATACAAAATTTTTGAGATACGTCTCTTTCGAATAATCCCATTCATCTATGTATCTACCCTTTCCTATGGGATACTCCTCTTTAGAGTTTGTGCTCAGGTCTAAATCCATTTTAATTCTGGATGATAGGTTTGCTTTTTTCTGTCCTAAGGTTATTTCATCTAAGTCCTCGGCATTGTAAAGTGCATCTTCATCGAAACTGTCATCTTCGCTCCTGTCTACATTCACCTGTTCCATAATACTCATTATAGACTCAGGAAGAAAAGCGAGTAAACCATCCCCCTCTTTAGAATCGTCTATCTTATCAGCGCTTTTTTTCATTCTGAGCGTTTCTGATACTTGTGGTTTTTCATCTCTGCCTAGAGGCTCATTTTCATCATTGAAGTCACTATATTTTTTGTTATTACTAAGAGATGGGTATATCCAAAGAGCAAACGGATATGTATCCATTTCCTCGAATTGTACATTTTTTAAATCCTCTTTGTGTAAAGATTTAAAAAATAACAACTCATGATTTTGTTGTATTAAGCTTTCTAAAGCTTTTTCATAGAATTGTTCAAATCCTTGATAATCACGTAAAAGTTTTTGTGTTGCGGAAATATTTTTGTGTAACAAGTTGCCCCTAAACTTATCTACATTCGTAAGCATGGCTATTAACCAAAAGTAGAGCATCTCATTCTCTTCTTTTGAAGGTAATATTGCTAAAGACGGGGGAAGGTAAAGTGCTTTCTCATCTTGCCAAGCAAGGTAAAAAACGTTTCCTACATCTGATATCTTTTCTAAAATTGAACGAGAGGTATTTATAAAACGCTTGTCTGTAATCTGTAGCTCTTTTGCCTTTTCACCACCTAAGAGGTGATGAAAAATTTTTAACTGTTTAGATTTGTCTTTAAAGTAGACACGTTCTTCTTCGTAAGACCTGGAAGTTCTTTTTTTTAAGAAGTAATCCCAAGCTTTACCGATATTTTCTTCAAATTCAAGATATTTAAACATATTCTAAACGGCAGTCTCTTCTTTCACAAAAAAACTATAAAAGTACATGAGTAGTCCAGCGATAGTCAGAACACCAAAAGCTAAACGAACTTTATATACAGGGATAATCTCCGCTTGTGTTGACATAAATGAAAGCGCATCCGCGCCGCCGACACGTTGAATAAATACCTGCATAGTTCCGGCAATAACAAGTGCCGAAGTAACACCGAGCATACCGATAACCATCATCCAGAAAGATCTTCTTTCAACTTTTTGGGCAGCTATACCGTTACCGTGAGGACGCCCACGCATGATTGGCATTGCATAGGAGATAATTGTAAATAAAATCATAATATATGCCCCAAAGAATGCTAAGTGACCGTGTGCCGCAGTTAGTTGAGTACCATGAGTAAAGTAGTTAACCGGAGCTAAAGTGTGAAGAAAACCTAACACACCGGCACCTAAAAATGCCATAACCGCAGTACCTTTGGCCCATGTAAGCGCCATCTGATTATTATGTTCAATTCTTCTTTGATTTGCCATAGCATATGCATATACAATCATTAAAAAGAAAGGTAACGGCTCAACTGCTGATGCAATAGATCCAATCCATAACCAATAGTCGGGAGTTCCGATAAAGAAGTAGTGGTGACCGGTTCCAACAATACCGGATATTAACGTCATTGCAATGATAAGGTATAACCATTTATCGATATGTTCACGGTCAACACCTGTAACTTTAATAAGTACAAATGAAAGTATTGCACCGATAATTAATTCCCAAACGCCTTCAACCCATAAATGGACAACATACCACCAAAAGAATTTATCTAAAACAAGATTATCCGGTAAGTAAAATGCAAATAAGAAAAATACGGCTAGACCGACAAGACCTGTTAGTAAAACAACGCTAATGACTGTTTTTCTTCCGGTTATTACGGTCATACCGATATTAAGTACAAAAGCGAGTGCCACAATAACTATACCAATCTTTGTAATAGTAGGTTGTTCTAAAAACTCTCTACCCATAGTCGGAAGTAAATTGTTGTAAGTGATCTCTGCAAGAGTAGCATAAGGTACTAGTAAGTAACCTAGAATCGTAGCAACACCGGCTGCCGCAAAAATCCAAAAAGTTATATTTGCCAGGAATGGACTCCATAGCTCTCTTTCAGATTCTTCAGGAACAAGATAGTATGTAGCACCCATAAAACCAAAAAGAATTAAAACAATCAGAAGATTTGTATGAACCATTCTTGCAACATTAAATGGAATTTCTGGAAAAAGAAAGTCTCCGGCAATATACTGAGTACCTAAAATCAAACCAAAAAGCATTTCACCGGCTAAAAGAATGAGCGCAAAAATAAAATAATTTTTTGCAACCATTTGTGAACTATATTTCATTATTATTATCCTTCAATATTTGGAGGCCATTCGTTATCGTCAATACGAGATGTCCAGATTAAGAAGTCTGCAAGATTATTTACTTGTTCTTCACTAAGGTTGAATTGAGGCATTTTTCTTCTTCCAGGCTCATTCATCGGTTGAGCAGCCATCCAGCCAGCCAAGTATTTCTTAAATGCGGTTTCGTCCGCGCCACCACGACGGTCAAATACATTTGCTAGTTCAGGTGCATAATATGCCCCTTCACCCATAATAGTATGACAACCAACACAGTTATTGACTTCCCATAAGTTTTTACCCTTTGCAACAGACTCAGTGATTTTATCGGCATTTGAAAGTTCTGGAACTTTTTGTACAGTATCCATAGTTAAACCGGCAAATACTAAAATGGCAAATAGCCCACCACCAAAGTAAATGTTTCTAGCCATATTCTTGGTAATACGATCAGACATTAGTAACTTCCCATTATTAATTTCTACATCTAAGTAGTAATTAAAATTATAGCGGAGCAAATTTTAATTCTACCTTTTAGTAGTATTTAGTATTTGGTATTTTTTGTTATCATTATAAATATTTACATTTTGGAACAATAATATGCATTTGAGCAATTCATCTAAATATGCTATACGAATAATGAGCTACATTACAAATAACAGTAAAAAAGAATTGGTAAGTGCTAGAGAGATAGCAGAAAAGTTATCTATACCTTATAAATTCTTAACAAAAATTATGGTTCAACTTGTTAAGGCAGATTTTATTGTTTCAATACGTGGCAAAGATGGCGGTTACAAACTTTCAAGGTCTGCAACTGAGATAACAGTTTTAGATATCTTAAATCAATTTAATGAATTTATAAATCAAGATGAGTGTATTTTGGGCATAGGTACTTGTAATGAAAAAAATAAATGTAGTCTACATGATCAATGGATTGAACCAAAAAATATGATTCAAAAAATGTTTAAAGAAACAACACTTGAAAACCTTGACGGAATAAATAGACTACTTTCTAAACACTAGTTGAATAACTGCTAGAGTTTTAAGCAAGTCTATTATTTTAGCAAAGAGAGAATGAGTAAAAAGAGGAGTGTTAGACTTAATGTTTGCCAAAATAGTAGAGGATTTCTCTGCATCAGAGGCGGTTTTGTTCGCTTGAGAAAGGCTTTATTTGGATGATGAAGATCATATAAAAATTCCGATACCTCACTGTAGCGATCAAACGGATCAACTGCTAAAGCTTTTTTAATGGCTTCATCGACCCAAATAGGAATTTTAAGTCCTTCACAATCAAGTGGTTTGTAGCGTAATTTTTTCTGTTGCATAATGTTTTTACAGCGTGCTACCTCTACGCCGTACGGTAGTTCATTGGAAAGCATTTGATAAATAATTGTTGCTAAAGAGAATATGTCGCCTCTTCTAGTGATATGTCCATCAATAAAATATTCGGGTGCAAGATAGAGAGCGGTTCCGGGCATCTGTTTCATCTCTTCAGGTTGCAAGCTCACTTCATGAATACCTTCCACTCGAGTTGAACCAAAGTCGATTATTTTCACAATACCTTCACTATCGATCATAATGTTTTCAGGGCGTATATCTTGATGAATCATCTCCAAACGGTGAAATGCACTGAGTCCCTTTGCAATCTGTTGGGCGATATTTCTAACACTCTCAAGTTTGCTTTTTGGGTTGTCTCTCATAAGTTGTGCAAGTGTTTGCCCCTCGATGTATTCAGTAACCGTGTAGACAAAATTTCTTGTGTGTGTCTGCTGATAAGATTTCATCACATTGGCACTGTTAATGCGTCTTGCAATCCACTCCTCCATTAAAAAACGCTCAAGAAAGGGCATATCAACTTTTACATCAATTGCAGGGGCTTTGAGCACTACATGATCATTGGTCTGAATATCCAGTGCTAAAAAAACGTGGCTACGGCTTCCGGTTTTGAGCGTTCTTAAAATTTTATACCCATCAAACTCACTTCGCTCTTCAAGAACCGGGGGAAAGGGTTTTTGAATAAGTTGTTGTTGGATCTCTTCAACGTCATAAGAGGGCAGGGCCTCTACTCTTACTATCTGAATGCTGAGGTTATCACCGCTCTCATTTTCATAGGCTTTCTCTACAATTACTTTAGAAGCAGTATCTAAATCGTTACTATTTTCAGAAATAGTTTGCACTATAGTTGTCTCGTCTACATGTTCATAAACGCCGTCGGTCATTAAAAGAAAAATATCGCCTATTTGTAGTTCAAAGCTATTATAATCAATTGCGAGTTGGGAATCCATTCCCATTGCTCGGCTGAGATAACTTTGCTCTTTTGATATCCAAAGGCGGTGATCTTCACCTAAGTGTTCAAGTCTGTTTGAGCGGATACGGTAGATTCGGGTGTCTCCTGCATGCAGTGTATAGGCACTTCGAGAGCGTAAAATTAAGACAGCTATGGTACAAACATACCCTTTATCTAAAACATAGCGATATTGGCTTTTTCTCGTTTGAGAATAGAGCCATGAGCTCGTTGCAGTCAGTACACGTTCAGCCGATTTTCGTACAGGCCAACTATCAGGCGTTGAAAAGTAGTCTGTAAGAAATGTATCAACAGCTGTTTTACTTGCCTCTTGACTTACTTCAGAACTGCTAATTCCATCAGCCAATGCTAAAGTAATACCTTTCATACCCAGTTGCGGTTCATTTGGAATATGGCTTTTGAGGTAGTCTTGATTGATCTCTTTACGACCTTTATCGCTGTAGGAGCCTATGGTGACTTGAAGACGATTGTGATTCATTGATAGACCTTAAGTAAATTTAATAGTATAACAAGAGGGATACGTTGTTTGATAAAAGTAGGGCAATTGGTTTTGTGGCAGTCTTAAGACTACCACGATTTGTATGGAAGAAATTTTCCGTTCATTGTGATAACGACACGATCACCTGCGGGATTTTTCTCTTTATCGACATCCATAGAAAAGTCGATTGCACTCATAATACCGTCACCGAATTTCTCACCGACTATCTCTCTAAGTGTTTCACCGTAGACTCCGACAATCTCATAAAGACGGTAGATTAGAGGATCGGTCGGTACAGTCTGTTCCCATTTTTTATTTGGAAACTCTTGAAGTGCGGTTGCTACTTCAGAATCTAGTCCAAGTAGGTCACATAATTTTTTAGCATGCTCCTCTTTTAAACTATTCATACCTAAACATGCTGAAGTAAGAAAAACAGGATGTAATCCAACTTTGTCTGCAATATCTTCCCAGCTAAGATTAGATTTTTTCTTGGCAAGGATAATTGTTTCGCTCATATCGATTTTTTTCATACAAAGGCCCTTTGTTTAAAATCAATGCGCTACAAGAGCGCATGAAGGTTTTTAGTCTAGTTTACGAGTTGGACTAGTTTTTACGTGTGTATAGTAGATCATAAGACCGACAAAGAATAGACCGCCGATAAGGTTACCTAAAACAACAGGAAGCTCATTCCAGAAAAGGTAATCTGAAATCGTAAAGTTACCACCCATGATTAAAGAGAATGGGAAAAGAAACATATTAACGATTGAGTGCTCAAAGCCCATAAAGAAGAACAGCATGATCGGCATCCACATAGCTAACCATTTACCGCTAACAGAAGTTGAGATCATTGCACCTACAACACCCATTGATACCATCCAGTTACATAACATACCGCGAATAAACACCGTAAACCATCCGTCACTTCCGTGTGCTGCATATCCTAAAGTTCTTGCTTCACCGATAGATGCAACTTTTATTGCTATGGCGCCACCGTCGGTATTAAAGCCGTATGTAAAAATGTATGCCATCATGATAGCTACAGTAAAAGCACCTCCAAAGTTACCTAACGCAACTAGACCCCAGTTTCTAAGAATTTGACCAACAGTTACGCCCGGTCTTTTATCAAGCCATGCTAGAGGAACCAATGTAAAAACACCCGTTAAAAGATCAAACTTCATAAAGTAGAGCATGATGAATCCGACAGGGAAAAGTACTGCACCGACAAGAGGTGATCCTGTTTTAATTGCAACCGTAATTGCAAATACCGCTGCGAGTGCTAAAATCGCACCTGCCATATACGCTCTTATAAGAGTGTCTTTTGTAGACATGTAAACTTTTTGTTCACCGGAATCAACCATTTTAACAGCAAATTCATTGGGTTCTAAATAAGCCATGCTTTTTTCTCCTAGATAAAATTTTTATTTTGTACAACTCTCTTTTTAGACTAGGCAAGTCCAAAAAGAGGATCGCATTGTGGAATTAAAACAAAAAAAGTAAGGATAATTATGGGAAAAATATATTTTGTTCAATTAATAGACAAAAAATGAATTATTTAGTAACCATATTATTTTATAATATTCAAAAAAGGAGTTCACATTCAAAAGCCCGTACTCTATCTCATTGCTTTTTTCTTGATCTCTCTTTTTGTTATAGTAGGTTTTAGTATAAAAAGCTCTTTTGATATTCAGGAGAGATTTTTTAAACAAAATCTCATTAATAAGGCGGAGACAATTTTTAATTTTGTTGTGGATTTACGTCACTGGAATGCTGAATTTGGAGGTGTGTATGCAAAATCTGAAAAGCTACAACCAAATCCTTATCTTGAACCAGGATTTATATATTCAGATAAAAATGAGACATTGATATGGATTAATCCGGCATTTATGACTAGACAAATTTCTGAGATTGCAAATCAACGAGAGAGTTTTAGACTTAAAATTACCAGTGATAAGCTGATCAATAAAAACAATGCTCCCGATGAACATGAAGCAAAACTATTAAGAAAGTTTTTAGACAATCCTGATGTTCCCTATTACTGGAGCATAGAGGATGAGACATTTCGTTTTATGGGTGCACTAAAAACTGAAGAGAGTTGTCTTCAGTGTCATAGTTCACAAGGTTATAAAGTAGGTGATATCCGTGGCGGGATAAGCGTAATTTTTGATATTAGCAAAGAGTTAAGATTTCTTGATGTTATAAACAGCGATAAAGAGCAGAGTATATTTTTTTTAATAATCGCGGCAGTTGGACTGTTAGTTACGCTGACGGTCTATCAACGCATAAGAAAACTGGACGAAAAAAAGATTTCACAACTTAATGAGACACTGGAGAATAAAGTACGTCAACTCGATGAGTTTAATCACAGTCTAAATATCAAAGTGAAAGAGGAGATGGATAAGCAGCGTGAAAAAGAGAACCTCCTTATCCAACAATCAAAATTAGCAGCTCTTGGAGAGATGATAGGAAATATTGCCCATCAGTGGCGTCAACCCATTAGTGCAGTGAGTGCAATTTTGATGAATATAAAGTGGAGTGCAATCGCACAAGGCGTAGATGCTAAGTTTTTAGATGAGCGGATGGTAGAGGCAAATGAACAACTGAAATATATGTCGCAAACTATAGAAGATTTTCGTAGTTTTTTTAAACCTGATAAGGAGAAGGAGAATTTTGACGTAACGGTAGAGAGTCACAAGGCATATAACATTATGAAAGCAACTCTTGATGCGCATAATATAAATCTTCAGTTTTTTTCTAAAATCAATATGATCGGATACGGCTATCCGAACGAATTCTCCCAAGTTGTACTCAATATTATTTCAAATTCAAAAGATGTATTGCTTGAGCGCAAGATTGGTAATCCACGTATTGAGATACATGTCAGTAAAGATGATAAACAGATTAACCTTTCTATCAGAGATAACGGAGGGGGAATAAGAGAAGAGTATATAGATAGAGTTTTTGAACCCTATTTTACGACTAAAGAGTCTCACGGAACGGGAATTGGTCTTTATATCTCAAAGGAGATAATTCACAAACATATGAAAGGTACTTTAAGTGTGAAAAACGGCTCTAGCGGGGCAATATTTTCTATAACTATACCTCAAGGAAAGGATTTAGATGCAGTTTGATAGACTTAAAAGTAAAAGTGTACTACTTGTAGAAGATGAAAAGGTGATACGTGAAAATATTGCTTCAATGCTTCGTTTCTTTTTTAAAGATGTTTATACTGCAAGTGATGGATATGAGGGCTTAGATAGTTATGAAAAAAATCTTCCCGATATAATTTTTACGGATCTGAAAATGCCGAATATGGGAGGGTTTGAACTTATAGAGGAGCTTGAAAAACGTTCTGCAAAAGTATATAGCATAATTGTTTCAGCACATACAGATACCGATCTTTTGATCAATGCAATCCATAACGGAGTTGACCGTTATCTTGTAAAACCGTTAACGGAAAAAGAACTTTTTGAAACATTCGACGCCTATTTAGCGCAGTTAGATAAAACAGAGCCAAAAATTATAGAGATAGGCTCAAACGTATTTTTTGATCTTGAACAGCAATCTATCATGACGCCTCAGGGACAAAGTTCGTTAAATAAAAAGGAGTTTTTACTTCTGAAACTACTTAGTGAAAATAGGGAAAAAAGTAGCACATATGAAATTATAGAAAATAGAGTTTGGGGAAGCAAATCGATGAGTTTGGCCGCTCTTAGAAGTGTTATACGTGATTTGCGTAAAAAAATTGCTCCGGTAAATTTAGAAAATATTTCAGGAACAGGGTATAAGCTCTCATAAAAGTATTCATAATGAGATAAATTCGGAGTATATATTTATACTTTTTTAGCTAGAATTTACAAAAGGCATTTAATAAAGTGGGAGATGTTAGATGGATTATGAAAAAGAGATAGAGAGTCTATTAAAGTTCTTAGAACAGAGTAAAATTGCCGATCTTTTAACGGAAGATCAATATAAGCAGGTTATGGAACTCAATATTGTGCATTGGGATGAAGATTTGAAAGAGGTGCTTATGCCTTATATTGGTGATATTTTACGTGAAGAGAGTGAAAAATTTAGTCTGGAGCAGTCAAAAAAGTTCGCTTTTTAAAATCATTTTAAGAACGAAAATGTAGAATTTCGAATAGATGTTTTATAAAGGTTTTTAATGACACTTGAAGCGATATTGACACAACTTGGGTATGCGGACAATCACTCGTTGCATGCCCAAATGCAAAGTATTATAGACAATACCAACGGTTTTGACAAAATAGCAAAACATATTGTTGATCTACACTTGGAGCTAAAGGCACACGACGCTCATATATCACTCTCCAACTCTGTAGATCACCTTAAAATCAAAAGTGAATCAGAGTTTGAAAAAGAGCGTCAAGAGGTACGAGATAGAATAAACTCGTGGTCGCAAAAATATAAGATTGAATTGCAAAAGGTTGACGGTAAAGAGACCTATTATATTCTCGGATTTAAAAAGGCTCTTTAAAAGTTTTTGTTTACCATTGCTCTGGCAAGCCAATTCATAGCTTTTAAATATTTGCTTTGAATTGGCTCAAATGATTTTTGGGCATCTTTAATATTTTGATTCTCTATACTTAGTTTTTTATCCAAATTTTGACGCTCTTGTTTGTATACGAGTACTTTTTTATTAAGTTGTTCAGTTATTTTATCAAGATTCTCTTTTTGGTCTACCAATTTCAACTCTCTTTCGTTTAAAAATCTTCTGTTGATACCATTTTTATGGATGTCATTATTTTTAAGCGTGTTTAAGATAGCCTGTGAAGTTTTTTGAAACTCATTGATCTCAATAAGGTGTTTCTCCTGTTCCTCTAAAAGGGTATCTTTTTTTCTTGAGTTACTTTTTACGTCAAGTTTAATTCGCGCAATCGCAGCATTATAAGATTGTATCTCCTCTTCAAATCTATCTTGTTCTAATGCAAGTTCAAGAATAACTTCTGAATTATAGGGGGGATTTTCACTGATTTTGTCATAATAGCCTAAAAAGGTTTTTGAGTTACCCTCGTTATTTGTTGCTAATGTTGCTAACTTTGATGCGGCATAAACGATCATTTCATCAAAATTCTCTCGTAGTAGGTAGTTGACAAAATAGATGAGTGCAGCATTGTCCTCTTTAAATTTATGATAAACCATATCCTCTATCGTATATTGGAAATAGCGCAAATAATTCTCATAAAAGTATTGATTGTCGACTGTTTTAAAGTTAAGCTCTCTTGAAAAAAGGTAATCAAGTCTTAAATGGAGCTCTTTTTTTATGTCATATTTAAAATACTTCTCTTTTAGGTTCTTAAAAATTATTGGATCAAAACCGTCCAATCTACGATTGATATTCTTCTGTTTAACGACTTCTGGAAGGATAAATTTTTTTATGTATAGTCTATTTTGAATAATAAAGGTTGCGTCTCTATCATGAAGACTCATAATGCGTCTTACAGCAGTCTTTAGTGAATCAATAAATATGTCATCTTCACTAGCAATGATTTCTCTTATGGGTTCAATGATGGCAGATTCTAAAACAAAAACCCCTTCACCAAGTGTTTTAGGAAAGATGTCATTATGATCTACAAGCAGTCTTTCTATAATTTTTAAAACAATTCTACTTTTTGCCTTCTGCTCAAGTGATGCTTTTTCTCTAATCATAATTCGATTATTTTTATGAAAAACAACAAGTATCTCATAATGATGCTCTCCAAAATACTCTTTTAAAGCACGCCGAACCATCTCTTTACTTTCAATAAGCATATCGGAGGTGAACTTTTCATGTAAAAGTGAAGTAAGCTGGTCAGAATAGGTGTCTAAGAAGTCTTCAGCATAAAATCCGGTAGGTACATATTCATTAAGAAACGAAATCGTCGTATCATAAATGAGTCTTGAAGTCTCTAACAAAATATACCTTCTAGCTTGGATTATACTCTGCTAGCATCTGCAAGTACTAATATAAATTGTACCTCTTTTTTACTTTTAAGGAGTAAATCAATCGATGCTTTCAGAGTTATACCTGTTGTTTTAATATCATCGACTAATATTATTTTTTTTTTATTACATTCTTTTAAAAAAAAATCTCTTGGGTGCATTTTTCTCCATGCTAGATCATGTTTTGAGTATTGCAGATCACTTTTTTGTTTAAGTACATTGTAACAGGGTGCAATTGATCTGCTTTTAAGTGCTCTATTTAAAATAGCGGTATGCGAATAGCCGCTTTTGACACTATCATCGACTGCAATAGAGGTGAAGATTGTATCAGTTGTAAAATTTTTCGCAAACTCTTTGAATGTTAATTGTGAGAGCAGACTGAATACATAAAATCCTAGATGTGTATGTTTTAATTTTAAAAGCTGCTCTATCTCTTTATAGCTATAAAAGCTGATAAGTTCAATATCTTTGTAGAAGATTTGACGCTCTATCTTTGGAGTTAAAAACTCCTTTTGACAACTTTTACATATATGTTCTGTTATACTCCAATTAGAGCATAACAGACATCGCACTAATCTACCTTCAATACACTCATGAATGCTTCTTGCGGAAGCTGCACTTTTCCGATAGCCTTCATTCGTTTTTTACCCGCTTTTTGCTTTTCAAGAAGTTTTCTTTTACGGGTAATATCCCCACCGTAACATTTTGCCGTAACATTTTTCCCCATAGATTTGATAGTCTCACGTGCAATGATTTTATTACCTAAGCTTGCCTGTATTGCAACTTCGAAAAGTTGTCTAGGTACGATCTCTTTCATATTCTTTACAAGTTCACGTCCACGACGATCTGCTTGCTCACGGGGTACGATGACACTTAGTGCATCAACAACATCTCCTGCAACTCTCACATCAAGCTGTACAAGATCACCTTCTTGATAATCGGTAGGCTCATAATCAAAACTTGCATACCCCTTTGTGGCACTTTTGAGTTTGTCGTAAAAATCAACAATAATTTCACTCATAGGTACCGAGTACATAAGCATAACTCGCTCTTCGTTGAGATAGTCCATCTTCTCTTGGACCCCCCGTCTCTCATTAAGCATCGTAATGACACTACCGACATACATATTCGGTGTTATGACAGTGGCTCTGACGTAAGGCTCTTCAATCAATTCGATATGGTTTGAAGGAGGCAGCTCTGAAGGGTTTTCTACTCTTACCATTTCACCGTCCGTTGTCGTAACATTGTAAACAACTGATGGAGCCGTGGCTATAAGATCAAGTCCGAATTCGCGCTCTAACCTCTCCTTAATAACTTCCATATGAAGCATCCCAAGAAATCCTACACGAAATCCAAAACCGAGTGCTACGGAGGTTTCAGGCTCATAACTTAGACTTGAATCGTTTAAAGTTAACTTTTCAAGTGCATCTCTTAAGTCCTCAAATTTATCCGTATCAATCGGATAGAGCCCGGCAAATACAAAAGCGCGAGCAGGTTCATAGTCATCAATTTTATTTGTCGTGGGATTGAGTGCATCGGTAAATGTATCACCGACTGAGAGAGAACCGACAGTTTTTATTCCAAGAACAACGATACCGATCTCACCGCACTCAATTGAATTGGTATTTTGTTGTTTCAACGGATGTGGATACATTAAATTTAAAACTTTATGCACCTCACCGTTGCTGATAATTTTCAGATTTTGATTTTTTGAAATTTTTCCATCAAATACGCGAACCAGTGCTAGAGCACCTAGATAATTATCAAACCAACTGTCATAAATAATGGCTCTAGTTGGAGACTCAGGCTCTCCGGTAGGAGCTGGAACACGATCAACGATCGCATCAAGCAGTTCTGTGATACCGATACCGCTTTTTGCACTTACATGCAAAGCATCGGTACAATCAATTCCAATACTCTGTTCAATCTCTTCAGCTACTCTATCAGGTTCAGCTGCAGGTAGGTCGATTTTATTAAGAACAGGAATAATCTCTAAATCGTTATCTATTGCCATATAGACATTTGCGATTGTTTGCGCTTCAACACCTTGTGCGGCATCTACGATTAAGAGTGCACCGTCACTAGAGGCTAACGATTTACTTACCTCATAACTAAAGTCGACATGGCCCGGAGTGTCGATGAGATTTAATATATAGGGCTCACCGTCTTTGACGTAGCTTAGACGTACACTTTGTGCTTTAATTGTGATACCGCGCTCTTGTTCAATATCCATGGTATCCATCATCTGTGATCCAAGTTCACGATCGGTTACTGCACCGCACTCTTGAATAATCCGATCTGCTAACGTACTTTTCCCATGATCGATATGGGCAATAATTGAAAAGTTTCTAATATTTGTCATATAAATAGGTTGTTTACACTTTCATTGTTGTGAATTCTATCGATTACTTTTGCAAAAAGTGGAGCAGTTGAAAGAACTTTTATCTTCTTACAGCTCTTTTTTGCAGGGATGGAATCAGAGACGACTAATTCGTCAAGTTCTCCGTTTTCGATTTTGTCATATGCATCCCCGCTTAGTACCGCATGTGTACAGCATGCCATAACCGAAGTTGCACCGTTCTTTTTCAGTGCTGCAGCAGCTTTAACTATGGTTCCTGCAGTATCGATCATATCATCGACTAAGATGACGTCACGCCCTTCAACATTACCGATAATATTCATAACTTCAGATACATTTGCTTCAGCACGGTGCTTGTCTACGATTACCATATCAAGTCCAAGTTTTCCCGCAAAGTGGCGCGCACGTGCAACACCGCCGATATCAGGTGATGCTATGATAGGATTTTTTAGGTTTTTTCTACGGATATAGTCGTAAAAGATGATAGAACCGTAAAGATTATCAACAGGAATATCAAAAAAACCTTGAATTTGACCCGCATGCAAGTCAATCGTAACGATACGATTTATCCCAGCTTTTTCAAGTAAATTTGCAACAAGTTTCGCACTAATAGGAACTCTTGGAGCAGCTTTTCGATCTTGTCTAGCATATCCAAAATAGGGCATGATAGCCGTAATAGATTTTGCAGAACTTCTTTTAAGAGCGTCCGTCATAATCATAAGTTCCATCAAATTGTCATTTGCCGGCGCACTCGTCGATTGGATGATATATACATCTTGTCCACGCACGCTTCCGTCAATTTGAACGCTGATCTCACCGTCACTAAAACGCTTGATTTTAGCACCTGCTAAATCTCTCTCTAGGGTCTTTGCCACATCTTTTGCAAATTCAGGATGTCCCGTTCCTGAAAAAATTTTAAATCCTGCCATAATATACTCACCTTTTACACACTTTTTGTAATAAGGGTGTTATTTTACTGAAATTGGACTAAAAATATAGTACAATAAAAGCATGATGAGTAAATATTTAATAGGATTTATTTTAATTGTTCTACCTCACTATTTAAGCGCAAATTCAGAACTCTCTTTAGGTGAGTTTGATCAGCGCTCTCTTTTGGAGATTGCTCTGATACTGATCATCGCAATACTCTTTTTCGCTGAGCGTGATCATCTGATAAAAAAGCATAAAAAAGAGATAGAGAAACTTTCTTCAGTTGATAATCTGACAGCTCTTTACAACCGAAGCAAAATTGATGAAGTGCTTGAATATCATATGCATAATGTCAAACGCTATAAAAACAGTTTTAGTATTGTGTTGCTCGATATCGATAATATCAATAAGATAAACAGCAAATATGGGCAATCTACAGGCGATGATGTCCTAATAGACGTAGCTAAAATATTATCAAACAGTGTGAGATCATCAGATGTCGTAGGCAGGTGGGGATCAGATGAGTTTATGGTGATATGCCCGCACACTCATGAAAAGAATGCACTAGCGCTTGCCGAGAAGATTAGACGAAGAATTCATATGTATAAGTTTGATCATGTCGGAAAAGTTACGGCAAGTTTTGGAATATCTGAGTATAACAGTGAGAAGCACTCACTTGATGAATTGGTAAAAAATGTAAATAAAGCGTTACACTATGCAAAAGTTTCAGGACGCGATCAAAGCTCCGTTCACTAAATCAAGCGATCCAACCGCCACCAAGTAGTCGTGACCCATCATAAATAATACAAATTCCAATAGAAATATAGATACTCTTTAGTTGTTAGACTCATTAAGATACTATTAAATTAATAAATAATTAGTAATTAAGGGATAAAATTACATTACTTAAATTATTTTAATTTAAGATTATTTATTAGTACGGTGATTGTTGAAAAGTTTTATTTTAGTAATCGCAAGTTTTTTTCTTGCTGTAAGTGTCGCAAATGCAACTCCAAATAAATGTGCAGATTTTGCTTCTATTAGTAAAGCAGATAGCGAGTTTTTATTTGATTCAAAGTCAGATGCAAATGTTATCGCTTTGAGTGTTGAAGAAATGAAGTAGACTGAGGGTGAATGGATTAACTATGCTCTTTATGCTGGGTATAATGCATATAGAACACATAAATCATATAGTGCTGCGTATAGATGGAGTAGCTATGGAATATAGGGGGTCAACTTTTAGCGGATGGAGGTAAGTAATTAATGGGAAGATTCTTTAAGTTCATTTATGGTGTGTTAACAATGCCAGTATTTACATTTTACATTGCTTACATAATGGTAAATGGTGGTAATAAATTTGGATATCTTGTCTATCTAATTGCTTTTCTGATGCTTATATTTGAGCTTATTAGTTATTTTTCTAAAAAGGATTAGATCAAGATAGTATAAGCTTTATTTTGATCTAAATTAAAAGAGAAAATATTATATACAATTGTTTTTTATTGCTAATTCAATTAACTTATTAATTAAAAAGTTGAAGGAAAAAAATGAAAAATTAATATTAATAACAATTGTTACATTAAATGACAATAATTTAGATTCTGAACAGAAAAATAAACTAAGTTCACATGCAGTAGAAGAGATTAAAGGAAATCATTTGTTAAATAATCTATTTAAAAGCATTTTAGAAATTTTTATTATGTTATTCGGTGTTTTTGTATTACCATTTATGATTCTTTTTAATATTGTTAAATATTTAATTGATTTGATAAATAGAAAGAAAAATTAAATGTGTAAATACAATAATAATCGCTAACTCTAAATAAGTAACAATAGATTCAGGTTTTGTTTATGAAGTTATAACAAAGCTTTATAATTAAAAAGTTAAGCGATCCAACCGCCTCCTAAAACTTTTTGACCATCATAAAAAACACCCGCTTGTCCAGAAGCTACACCAAATACTCCCTCTTGTAGTTTTACTCTTGCGCTGTTGCCCTCTATGGTAACACTACAAGGGACAGCATTTGTACGATACCTAAGTTTTATCGTTGCCTCAAACTCGGTTCTACTATCGAACATATTAATTCCCTCTAAACGCACGTCGTGGCACCATAGCGCTTCCTCTTTTGCGACGACTATTTGATTTTTTTCAGGGATTATCTCTTTAACATAGTGTGGGTCATGTGCACCGTGCACGCTAAAACCTCTACGTTTTCCAATCGTATAGTGCATATAACCTTTATGTTTACCGACTACTTCACCCTCTAAGTTGAGTACGTCACCTTCGTTATCTACTGCAACATAATCTTTTAAAATATCCGTATATGTCGTTTCCACAAAACATATTTCACTGCTCTCTTTTTGTGTTGCAAAAGATTGTAACTGTGGGATTTTTAAGGCAAACTCTTTAATATCACTCTTTTGCTTTTCTGATAGCGGGAAAAGAAGTCTAGGCAGAACCTCTTTTTTGATATTAAAAAGAAAATAGCTCTGATCTTTGTTCTTATCATCGGCTTCGTAAAGATACTCTCCGTCAGTTTTGAGATAGTGTCCCGTAGCTATAAACTGTGCACCAATCTCATCAGCAAACTTTACCATACGACCGAATTTTATATTTCTATTGCACAGTGCACAAGGATTGGGAGTATGACCCTCTTCATAACTTTGAATAAAGGGTTGAAAAACTAAAGTGTCAAACTCATTTTGAGCATCAAGGATATGTAGTTTCACACCGGCAAAGTCAGCAGCTTTTTTTGCACGTTCTATATTCATCTCATGGTAGCCGGGTTTATTGTGAAGCTTCATATAAACGCCCTCAACATCATAACCTTGCTGTTTCAAAAGATATGTAGATACGGTTGAATCAACCCCGCCGCTCATTCCGATTAATACTTTAGCCATATAAAATTACTCCAAAAAATTAATACAATTTACCTGTTAGGTGTTAACCCTTTAGAGAGTTAAGTCTATCTTTTTTACTTCCGATGTTTGTAATTTGCACACCAAAGTTCCCATCAACGATAACAACTTCACCTTGTGCAATCACATGATTATCCACTAAAATATCAAGTGCATCGTTTGCTAGTTGATTGAGCTCGATTACGGAACCTATATCCATACTTAATACATCTTTTAAGAGCATTCTTTTTGTACCTATGCGCACCTTTACCGGAAGTTTTACATCCATGATCAAACCGATGTTTTTCATCTCACCGGAGTTTAAATCTACTTTTGCGGGAGCCGGGCTCTCTTGCTCAGGAACACTAGTTGAAACTGATGGTGTAAAATCATCGACAATCGGCTCCTCCTCTTTCTCCTCAAGGGCACCTTCAATCGTTTCATCAAAGATAAGCATTATGAGTGAATCAATTTCGGCAAGTTTGATCGTATAGACAAGCATCATACTTAAGCCGTCAAGATCAACCTCTTGATCTTCAGTGATAAAGTTAATATCACCCACTGAAAAGTCAAGTGCAGCCATATCTTGTTGTGATTTCATGGCCGTTGAAAGGGCACTCATAACATTAGAGACTATCTCTTTAGCAGCATCCATGTCCTCTTCATCCATGCTGTCTTTGCCTTCACCTTCGCCACCAAGCATCAAGTCACCAAGAGCAGTTGCTAGCATTGGAGGAAGTGCTACTTTTAAAGAACCCTCAGCATCTCCGGAAGCCTTTACTTCAACCATGGCAACCGGAGGAATGATATTTGATACGATAGAGATCGGCTCTTTATCTTTTAAAGACATTTCAGGTGCTGTACCCGTAAGACCTTCTATGGTTGCTATAGTCTCTTGTTCAAACAGCTTTATAAAATCATTCATACTCATCATCCTCTTCATGTTCCATGATATCATCAGTTACGGCTCTAGCCTCATTAGCGGTTTTCAGTTTTTCACGTCTAATTGTCTCAAACTGCTCGAGCGCCTCTTTGACTGAATCTTTTTCTGTTCTAATCATTTCGGTGACTTTTACCGATTTTCTAAATCGTCTCAGCCCGATGTTACCACGAAATCTGTTTTTTCCATCAACACTGACCGTTACGGTATCATCGGCACTACTACTGAGCCTAATGATCTCACCTTGACTCAGTTCAAGTATCTCTCTCATAGAGAGTTCAGTTTCACCCAAAAACGATTCAACGGTAACATTAGCACCACCGAGTAGTACTTTAAGCTCTTTATTCCTACTCTTTTTTGAGCTTGTTTCATTAAGCATCAGATCACGACTTGCAAGTTTTGGCAGAAGCGGCTCTAATGCAATAACAGGGTAGCAAAGGTTCATCATACCGCTAGAGTGTCCGATAATGATCTCCATAACGACCATAACGACAATTTCGTTTTGTGCAACGATTTGTACAACGTTTGGACTTGACTCTTTAGATTCCACCGAAGGATAAATCTCACTTACGGGTCCCCATGACTCTTTTAACGTTCCCATCATAACGCGCAGTATCGTCTCAAATAGACTTAGCTCAATATCACTAAATTCACGACTTGTCTCAAAGGGTTCACCTTTTCCTCCAAGAAGACGATCAAGCATTGGAAAAGCGATGGATGGGTTGATCTCTAAAACCATACTTCCTTCAAGAGGTTTCATAGAAAAAACATTAAAGCTTGTAGGGTTTGGCAAACTCATTAAAAACTCACCGTAGGTCATCTGGTCAACTGAGTGTAGCTGTATTTCAACGATGGAACGCATAATTGCAGAAATTTGAGAAGCAAGTGAACGTGCTAATTTATCATGGATACCTCTAAATGCACGAAGCTGCTCTTTTGAAACACGGTTTGGACGTTTAAAGTCGTAAAGCGTAATCTGGCGTTGTGAAAACGCTTCGTCACCACCGCCCTCACTACTGCTCTCTTCAGCAGAATCAAATGCCTCATCTCCTTCATCTTCAACGACGTCTAAGAGAGCATCAATCTCATCTTGGCTTAAAATGTCAGCCAATGTTCTCTCCTAACTCTTGTCTGATTTTTTTTAAAACAGATTTATGAATTTGTGATATTCTTGATTCTGTAATTTCTAAAATTGAACTGATCTCTTTAAGGCTTAACTCTTCAAAATAGTAGAGCTGGATGATCATTTGATCACGTTCGGAAAACTCTCCTAATACACTCTTGATAATATCAACTAAATTATCTTTTTCTATCTCTTCCATAGTTGTACTGGAACCCGGCTCACTTAACTGTTCATGTAGGGGCATCACTGAGTAGATCTCTGAGGCTATTCTAGCTTCTTTAATTTTTTTGACACTCTCACCGAGTATTTCTGCTAACTCTTCATTTGTCGGTTCATGTTCAAATTTAGCCATATAGATGAGGACTTCAGCATCAATCGCTTTAACAAGTTTTCGCGTAGCTCTACTCATAATATCTAATGAACGTAGATAATCAAGCATCGCACCGTAGACTCTTTTTTTCGCATATCCCCAAAATGAGTCATTTTGACTCTCATTATAGCGGCGGGCTAGTTTTACAAGTTCTTCGGTACCTATCGCTGCGAGGTCACTGTAATCAACAGAGCTGGGCAGTCTCTCTTTGAGCCTAAATGCCATCGCCTTTACGGCAGGCAAATATTGAACTGCTAGTTCATCTTGCTTGTGTCGTAGTCCGTCATTATATGCTTTGCTTGCAACTGCTTTCATCTATGCCTCTTTTACGCGCTCATTACCGATTTTACAATATCCTCTTCATCGATGATACTATGTGATTCATCTTCAAGTATCGCTTCACGTTTTTGAAGCTCTTTAGAGAATTGATCTAACGTATCCTCGTAAAAGTCTCTGTGGAAATAGTGCGATTTTCCTTCAATAAAACGCACAAATATTGAGATACTTAGATGAGAAATCATATAGAACACAAACGATATTACAATCGAATATAATAACATACTTTCAGGGCTATGTGCATTCAAAATTGAAAAAATTATTCCAAAAAAAAAGCCGATAACGGTGATAAAAGAGATAAAGTTGATCGGTTGCACAAGAGCCCTAATAATTAATATTAAGCGCTCTTATGCAAGTTTTTTAAAAGTGCTGCAGCAACCTTTTAAAGAATCCACTTAGACCGCTTTCTTGGGAATCTACTAGCACATTACGTTCCAGTTTTTTTGAGAGTTTTTTCACAATGTTTTCCAAATCTGCCGTTGAACTTGAATTTGGATACTCTTTTGTAAAGAGGGTTCGTGTTTTAACCGAATTTGCAATATTTTGATCTAGGTTTACTTTACCGATTAATTCTAGTTTGAGATCTTTTGAGATGTTATGTTTTGCCACTTTTTCTATTTTTCCAAAGACAGATTTTGCCTCTTTTTCCGAACGAACCTGATTTAATATCATACCGATGTTATCTCTTTGTGCAGAAGCAACTTTTACAGTAGCATAAGCATCTGTTATAGCAGATGGATCTGGAACCGTAACAACGATAACATCATCTGAAGCTTTTAAAAAGAGCTGAATATGTTCATTAATTCCCGCACCCGTATCGATTAGAAGCACATCTAAGTCATTGAGCACATTGGCATCTTGCATAAAGCGTTCAAATAGACCCTCATCACTATATTTAAAAATCTCTTCACCGCTGGCACCGGGGATAAGCGTTAAGTTTGGTGTGATCTCTATGAGTACATCTTCAACACTACATTCGCCTTTTAAGACATGCAGTATATTTTTGTTAATTTTGACATTGAACATAATGTCAAGATTGGCAAGTCCGATATCGGCATCGAAAATACCCACTTTTACACCATATTTTGCAAAGAGATAGGCTAAATTTGAGCTGATAGTACTTTTCCCTACTCCTCCTTTACCGCTGGTAATAACAATAAAGCGTGTTTTTGAGCTCTTTTTACTGCCCTGTGATTGTACTAACTCTTGGAGTTTTTGGGCTTGATTATTCACGCTTTATCCTTATTAAAACCGTTTAACAGACAATCAATTAAAAAATCCCCATTTGCAACTCTAAGATCTTCTGGTACCTCCTGACCGACAGAGAAGTAACTAATCGGTTTTTGTACACTGTAAATCAAAGAGAACATATTGCCAAATGCTTTTGTCTCATCAAGTTTAGTAAACATTATCGTATCAATTTTAAGTGATGAAAACTTTTGATAGGTTTCATACATATCTTCATATTTTGTTGTTCCTTGCAGAGCTAGTATCACATCAATTTCAAAACCGGCCGTATCATTGGAAAGACACTGGTTAATTGCCTCTATCTTTTTCTTATCATAGGGAGAACTACCCATAGTATCGACAAAAATATAGTCACAATATCTCAAAGAGTTCAGTGCCGTACTAAATTCCGGAGGATCAACTACGGTCTCAATACCGAGTTTCATCATCCTTGCGTACTGCATTAACTGTTCAACCGCACCAATTCTGTAGGTATCTAAAACAATTAATCCCACTTTATATTTTTGTTCTAGCAGATAGGAGTAGCGCGCAGCAAGTTTTGCAATAGATGTTGTTTTTCCAACACCTGTTGAGCCCACAAGCATCATCACTTTTTTTGACGGTCCGCTAACAAGCGGCTCCATTCTAACGGGGATCATTTTTCGTAGTAATACTTGAAAGTAACGCTTTACCGTTTCACTATTTTGACGCATTTTAAGCGGCATATGCTCCAAGGTATGCATCATAATCGTATCTAAATGGTCACTATTCATACCGCTTTGACGCGCTATTCTATAAATCTCAGAAAACTCTGGAGGAATTGCTAGCCCCTCTTTTTTAACGACTTTTTCATCCCAAAACATATTTTGTATCAGTTTTACCTTATCGCCGAGTTTTGAAATTTCACCCTTAATTTGGCGTAACTCCTCCATCTCAACTTTAGGAAGGCTCTCATCTAAACCTTTTTTTGTAGGTTTCTCTTTTATATCTGTTACATTTGCAATAGCAGAAATTTGGCGCGCAGCTTCAGAGATATTAAGCAGTACCTCTTTTCCGCTTTTTGTTTCACTGTTTTTATCTGCTTGTTCTGTGTAGGCGCCTAAATTCTCTCTATTCATCTTTGGAGTGATAGGCTCATCATATTCATCAAGATATTTTTCATCCACGCCGACGACAATCTCATAAAGTGCGCTTCTATGAAGACTCTTTTTTCTGATCTCTTTCGTCTCTATCAGTTCGGCATGTTCACCTGCTTGCAATCTTGCCTTTTTTAATGCGTCTGCGGGAGTCATTCCCTGAAAGGTAAAAATTTTCATCTAACTCTCCGCTTATAGAAATATGATAGAGGGATAAGTACCGAGTCCCGATTGTTCCACTGTGGATGGGGTATCTGAAGGAGTTTATCTTTGTAGTTCAAGTCATCATAGAAAATAATATCTAAATCAAGTGTTCTAGGAGCATTCTTAAAGGTTCTGACTCTGCCAAATCTTTTTTCTGTTTGCAGTAGAAAATGTAAAAGTTTTCTAGGAGTTAGATTTGTCTCAAGCTCTACTATAGTGTTGTAAAAATTTGGTTGAGTAAGAAATCCAAAGGGTGGGTTTTCAAAGATGGGTGCACTCTGTTTAACGTGGATAAGAGGATGTTTTCTTAACCACAAAATGAGTCTTTTAAATCGTTGTTTGACATTACCCAAATTGCCGCCTATGCCGATAACTGCCCTATGTGCAAATAGTGATTTTTTCTTACTTTGAGATGGAAAAAGTGTATCGAAATAGAGTGCCTTATCGGCACCTAAAACTCTTCTCATTTACAAAATCTCCGCTTTAGAGTTTCTCATTACAACCATATCCTCAAGCCTAATTCCAAATTCGCCGGGCAGGTAGATGCCGGGTTCTACGGTAAAAACCATATTGTCTTTTATGATTGTATCACTCTTTTTTGAAATAAAGGGATATTCATGTATATCTAGACCCACACCGTGACCGGTTGAGTGTATAAAGTAATCACCAAATCCGGCCTTTGTGATCTCTTCTCTTGCAATGGCGTCAACCTCATTAGCTCTCATGCCGCTTCTAACATTCTTAATCGTTTTATCGTGTGCTCTTTTTACTGCGTCATAGGCTTTTTGAATATGTGAACCAAAGTTTTGGTTGTCTTCAAAACTAAAATATTTATTTACCGATACGGTTCTTGTTCTATCTGAGCAGTATCTTCTATATTTTACCCCTGCATCAACAAGAAGAAGTTCACCGTTTTGCAGACGTTTTTTTGTCACAAGTGCGTGAGGTTTCGAGGCATTTTCACCGATTGCCACAATGGGTTCAAAACTGAGATCAATTTCGCCATGACGAGAAAGTATACGCTTTGCCTCATACTGTAGATATTGCTCAGTTTTTCCAATACCCTCATTGGAAATAAATCTAGCAAACTCATCAAAACCGTGTTGTCCTAGATTAACGGCTTTCGAGATATGTACAATCTCTTCATCACTCTTTATCATTCGTTTCTTTTGAGAGAAATCTTTTTTTGCTACAAAGTCTATTTTTGATTTTTTCTTCAACTCTTTGAAAAGTGAAACGGTGAAATCGTTTGGATCATATACCAGTTTTTTGATTTTTGCACTTTGCATCAGTTCACGTGCACTTTGAACGAGATTACTGCTCTCAATAACTTCACATCCAAAAGAGAGCTCTTTTGCCTCTTGAGAGTAGCGAGCATCGGTGATAAAAAAACTTTCACTACCCATTCGCAAAAAAAGAGCGTTATCACAACTGTAATCACACTCGTAATACATTGCATTTTCGTTGCGAATGATGTAGTTATTCATTTACTGTGCTGCTTGTGCTTGTTGTTGCTCTTGCATTGCTTTTAGTTCGTTTAGAATCTGCATAATTGAGATCATCGCTAAGTGGTAGCTAAATGGACCAAACCCGCTGATTTGACCTGCACACACAGGAGCAATCAGACTGTTATGTCGGAACTCTTCACGTCTATAGATGTTACTGATGTGAACTTCAATTGTTGGAATATTTACAGCTGCAATAGCATCTCTTATTGCAATTGAAGTATGAGTATACGCAGCCGCATTGATGATAATTCCGTGAGCATCACCTAAGCTCTCTTGAATTTTATCAACAATCTCACCCTCAAGATTACTTTGAAAAAATTCAATCTCCAAACCGTTTTGTGTCGCAACGTCTTGCATCTGTTTGTGAACTTGCTCTAATCTCATTGGACCGTAAATATTTTGTTCACGGACACCTAGCATATTGAGGTTTGGACCTTGGATTACCATTATTTTCATATAAAACACTTCCTATTACAAAATTTAAGACAACATTTTACCCTTTTTTAGCATAATCTATTTTTAGATTTTTGTTAAAGGTTTTGAATGTACCTCATAAATGCGTCATATATTCTTACAAAAGATGAAGTTTTAGTGCAGAGTGCTATTGTTTTTGATAAAACAATCAGAGCTATCGGTGATAAAGGCGAGCTCTTGCAACAGTACCCTCAGGCTAAAGAGATCGTATTAAATGAGGGCAGTGTTGTAATGCCGGGACTTATAAATGCCCATGTTCATCTTGAATTTAGCTCCAATAAAACAGAACTGAAATACGGCTCATTTATGCCGTGGCTCTATAGTGTCATTGCAAATAGAGAAAAGTTAAGTCAGTTATGTGAAGATGACTGTATGAAAAGTGCAATTGAAGGAATGTTACGCAGCGGTACAACGACAATAGGGGCGATTAGCAGCTGGGGTTATGATCTGAATGTCTGTGTTGAATCTGCGATGAAAGTGATCTATTTCAATGAGGTTATAGGCTCAAACCCTGCTGCGGTGGATGCACTTTGGGCTGATTTCTTAGATAGGTTGCGTATCTCAAAAGAGCATACAAGTGAAACCTTTACTCCTGCAGTTGCGATACACTCTGCGTACTCTGTACATCCAGTTTTAGTTAAAAAAAGCGTTGAAATAGTAAAAGATGAGGGGATGCAACTAAGTGCACATTTTTTAGAGAGTCAGGCTGAAAGAGATTGGTTAGATAGATCTGAAGGAGAATTTTTTCCATTTTTTAAAGACTTTTTAAATATTCGCAAATCACATACAAGTGCAAAAGAGTTTTTAGAAAATATTGAAGGCACTCAGGCACTTATTGTTCATGCAGGACATGCATCGCCTGATGAGGTTGAACAGATAAAAGCATCGCAACACAGTTTTGTTCACTGCCCGGTATCAAACAGACTGCTTGGAAATGATCGTTTAAGTATTGAGGGATTAAACTATATGAGCGCAACGGACGGATTGAGTTCAAATACATCGTTAAATCTTTTTGATGAGCTAAAAAGTGCACTCTTTATACATCATGAGAGAGATCTGCATCAACTTGCGAAAGAGTTGGTTTCAAGTGTGACAGATGTTGCAGCAGATGCTCTAAAACTCAATAGAGGGCGGATTGAAATAGGATATGAAGCTGATATTATTGTTTTAGATACGAAAACTAGTACAATTACACCTGAAGATTTACATCTGCATATACTGTTACAAGAGTATGATGTAAGCCACACATTCATAAATGGAGAGATTGTATAAATGGAGCTTTTAAAATCTATTTTTAGCCTGCCAGCTAGGATATTAAGTTATATTCAAAATCATTTTAAGGCGATGCTTTTTTTACTGATACTCTATTTGGTATTTGAACCTACAACAAAACCTCTTGAAATACCTAATCTTGCAAAGATCAGGTTAAACGGTAACATTATGGATGCTGAGACGATTGTAGAAAAAATAGAAGTCGTTAAAGATGATAACTCTATCAAAGGGGCACTTTTTATCGTAAACTCAGGAGGCGGGGCAGTTGCACCCTCCATTGAAATAAGCCAAGCGATTAAGCGTTTAAATGAAGTCAAACCCGTTGTTACATATGCTTCGGGAACACTCGCTAGCGGAAGTTACTACTCGGCAATTCACAGCAGCGCAATCGTAGCAAATCCGGGCTCACTGGTGGGTTCAATCGGAGTAATCATGCAGGGGATGAACTTTGAGGAGCTTTCTCAAAAAGTTGGTGTTGCAGCTCAGATTATAAAAGCAGGAAAATTTAAAGAGATGGGAACGGCCATGAGGCAGTGGGAACCTCATGAAAAAGCTGAGCTTAAAAAGGTGATTGACGGCACATATAAGATGTTTGTCGAAGATGTAGCAACTGCAAGAAAACTTGATCCAAAAGAGCATACGGTCTATGCCGATGCACATATATTTACCGCAAAAGGTGCCTTAGAGGTCGGTCTTATTGATCAAGTGGGGGTTGCAACCGATGCACAAGAACTTCTAACAAAGATAAGCGGTGTTGAAAAGGCGGTCTTTAAACAAGAAGATAAACTCGATAAATTGATGGAAAAACTCTCCCAAGAGGTGCGCTCATTTGTGCTCTCTTTGAGTAGCTCTTTGATGCTCTATTAGAGATAGTTACCGTATGGATCTTGTATGGAAATAGGACAGATAACTTTTTACAATTCTGATTTAGAAATTGGAAAAATTGTATTGGATTCTGGAGTTGAATTTGATTTTTCTATGGACATATGGGATGATTTTGTCATATCTCCTGAAATAGGAAAAAAAGTAGAGTGTCATATAGAAAACGGCGTTTTAAAAAGTCTTGCATCTTTAGGTGATGATGTAGCTACAACGCAGAAGAGTTCTCAAAAATCAAAAGAGTCAGATAGCAAAAGTGCAAAACTGAGTGCCACATACGATGTAAAAACAACACTCAAAAATTATTTTAGCTCAGTTGAAGGTGCTATTGACGGATCAGGCGAGGACAGTAACAAAAACGGTCAATTAGATTACTTTTTATCCAGACGTTTTTTGATTACCTCATACAATAATTTAAGAAGTCTCGACCCCTCTTTACACGATCACAAAATGATTAAAAAGAAACTAAAAATTTTACAAGATCTACATAAGGCATACTATACCGTCACTGAAAAAGTAGGTGTTACCGAACTTGCATTTGAGATGATTTTTTTGCGTGCGCAACCTGAGTATACAAAATATTTAAGTGATAAGGCAAGGTGTGTTGAAGGTATCGCAAAGCTTGGTCCGCTTATAAATTCTCTGAACACTGAAATTCAAGATACGGAAGCTGAGATAAAACAGACAAAGAGTGAGAAGGTTCAAAAAGAGCTAGATAAAAAGCTCAAACATTTACGTTCAAATTATGTAGATGCCATTGATGATAACGCAAAACTCAACGAAGAGCTCAATGCGATGAAAGATATCAAAGCTATCTATACTGACCGCTATTTTAAATCTTTTGAGAGTGAACTCTCTTCACTTAGCGTACAGTATAAAAAAGTGCTTACGACGATACTGAATCACAAAGCGTACGATCTAGACTATGAGATATGGAAACAAGCAGGACATTCAAAACTGATAAAAGACTACTTTAAAGAATCAGGAATTGAAGGAGATTACTCGACGAAAACATTTCTGCGTTACTATCTAAAAACACTCAGTAAAGATAAACTCAAAGAGGAACAAAAAGATCTTTTTAAACTCTTAACGTATTTGGAAAAAAGTTCTGAATAGATTTTCTACTTAAAAATCTTATTTTTTTGCATCAACATTAAAACTGATGGCTTCATAGCTGGCATATGCTAAAGATGCAACTAATATTGTAACTGCTACAACAACAACCCACATTATAAATCCTTTAGTTTTCTTATATTGTTAAGTATGGCTTTTACACTAGAAACGATACCTAAAGAAAATAGAAAAATTAAAAATAACGTAACAATATTCATTTCAAAACTGTTGTTCAGATAGTTTTTACTAATCCATGCGACTAATGAGACATCCAATGCTACAAATGTTGCAAATAAAACTTTTAAGAAACCAATAATCTCTTTTATCTCATCTATCTTTGCCATAAGTGAATTATAGCATACTCTATTTTTTTATTTAGGTGTATTTGAAAAAGTATCCTATCGCCTTATTCTCTTGAAATATATAAATATGATATGCTTTTTATATGACAATTGAAATGACCCGTTTACCAGCTAATACTATTCTTGTCATTCTTACAATGAGCTGTTCTATCATAAAAATAGGTATTGTGTCCCCTGGTTTGGAACTTTGCACACTTGCATCTCATTTAAGAAGCTGATAAACTTTTTTTATCTATTAATTGTCCAGTGATATATTTGTGTAAAATACTTTTGATGAATGTTTGATATTTAAGCCCTTGAAGTTCTGCTTGTTCTTTAATTTTCTCTAATTCAGTAGAAGAAATTCTAATATTCATTTTAGTCTCTTTTTTCTTTACAAAAGCCTTTGCCGATTTTTTCAACACTTCGATATTGGCTTCATCATTTTTTATTTTTGATAGATCAAACTCATCTAAAGAGTCCATCAGTTCTTTTTCTTCATTGTCAATATAGTCAGTTTTCATGGTTATCCTTCAATAGGTATTTAAAGCGTCTATCTGGAAAGATAGTTTTCAAAAAAATCTTTTCATGATGCATAATACAGGGAATACAATACGGGTAGTTTTCAATAGTAATGACCATTAATCTTTGATTAGGGTATTTTTGAACATTCGGATGTTCAAAGTCAAGTAAAATCCCATCTTCAGAAATTATTTCAATTGCTTGTTCGAAAGTGACCCCTCGTTGTTAAAACAAGATTTTGTTTTTTCTTTGTCAAATATATATTCCATAGGTTAGATTGTAATACTTTGTGCGTACAAAGTTAAATACTTAATTTTAATTTAAAGTAGCCTGTTCTCTTTTTTTAGTTAAAATATTTTTTCTTTAAAAAATTGATAACTTCATTTTTAGAAATTCTTTGGATTTTGGAAATTTTTTTATCTTTTCCATTCAAATTATAATATATAGTTATTCCATATTTAATTTCTTTTGGAAGCTTTTTTAATCTATAAAAGTATTTTTCTACACTTCCAATATGTAGACTTTCCTCAGGACTTATTTTTTCCTTGTATTCGCTTATGCCTCTTCTAAAGGAGCCTTCAAAATAGTTAAAATTTATATATGTTTTTTCTCCATCGTTAGTCAAGAAATTAAATTTTACTTTATTTATATTTATAACACTTAATGTTTTGTTTTTTACATAAAATGAAAACATTGGAACATCCCAATAGTAATCCTTGATAGTGAGTACTAAATCATTGTTCTCAACAATAAATGCATCTTGTTTCAAAATAGTACTAACATAGATATCATTAAGAGTATAACATCTATCAATCTTTAGGTAGTCTAGTTTACTGATAGAACAGTCATTACTCCCATCAGGATTATATATATCAGCAAGGTATTTTTTTGGCGATATATCGAAATAAAATAACTTACTTTTTGGTTTTTTATCAGACTTGTCAAAGTGTGATCGTTTTTGGAAAACATTTGCATTTTCTGTATTATGCTGTAATCGAATTTGTAAATCATAAGTGTCATTCTTTATCATACTATGAATCATTTTTGTCATTTCTGATGCATTCAAAAATTTATAATTGGCTAATTTTTGATAATCTATATATTCATTTGCTAATACGGGTTTTTCTTTTCGTAATTGTATTTTTTCTACAAAGTTACTTTCAAGATATTTTTTTGAAATAAAATCTATTTTACTGTTCATACAAACATGCTCATTTGATTTAGTTTTAATGTTCACATTATATTCATCATATATTTTCTCGTATAAACTAAAAAAACGATTTTTTTCAATTTCTATATCCTTGAAAATTTGAGCATTATGAATATCGTGCTTAAGTAGATTAATAAACTTTGCAAGTAATGTATTAAAATTACTATTTTTTTCATGCACTTTCGAAAATGAGGTACCTACATTAACGGTAAATTTTTTTCTTGAATTTTCTAAACAAACATTATAGGCAGAGTTAGTTCTGGTAGTATTTGAACAATAAGTAATAGCACCTTGAGTCGCTGGTAAAGTTATTTTTTTTTCTTTTTTTCCTGATTTTGTATTAAACTCAATTTCTACTTGTCGGTTTGTTTCAATAGTAGATATGCTTTCTTTGTTAAAAGTACAGGATAATTCGTCTTGATTTGTTGTGCATTTTATAGGAAGTACCCATCCATATCGTGCATGGAGTCTAATGTTTTTCCAATCTTTTATCTTTTCTGATTGTGCAGATATAGTCACAAACCTTGATAATTTATTAGTACTTATCGTAATTTTTGTTTTTTTATCTGGATAATTGTATGAATAACCATACACACCGTTTTCTTTATGTTCTACTTTAAGTTCTTTGACACAACCACTCTGAATAATAATTGAAAAAAATAATAATAAATAAATAATAAACTTTTTAAAAATAATCATAAAAAATAGTTCCTTAATAGTTATGATACCTATTGAAAATATTAATATACTAGTTTGCTTTTAAGTTGTTTGATTGTACTAAAAATGTAATAAAATGTCAATTTGATAAGTTATATTATAAAAATATTAAAAACTACAAGAGGAAAGATTACTTTACTGAAAAAATGTTTTATTAACTCTAATCTATATTTAAATTTAATCGATTATCACTAGTTAAGTTAGAAAAAAAGGGACAGGCTACTTTTTCATATACCTTGTCACGAATGACTCTTCTGATAGTTTAAAAGCACCGTAAAAAACAACCGCTATCATACTAATAGCAATCATTAAAATAGCAAATGTTGCAGCATCCATCACAAATCCTTAATCTCTTTTGTTTTTTAGCAATTTTTCTAATCAATTTAAAAAGTACAGTTACAAGCATAAAAGTAGAAATTACAGAAAGCCAAAATATAAAGTCTACCAAATTGTTATCGTATCGTTTGACTATACTGCCAATCAAGACAACGAGAATACCAAAGGTAATACTCATTGATACCCTTAGGGTATTTAATATCTCTTTATCTCATCTATCTTTGCCATAAGTGAATTATAGCACACTCTATTTTTTTATTTAGGTGTATTTGAAAAAGTATCATATCGCCTAATTCTCTAAAATATATAAATATGATATGCTTTTTATGTAGCAATTGAAATGACCCGTTTTCGTTTGAATTGTCCTCTTTGACAGCTATTGAAGATGAGCATTTTTTGGTGTTGGGTCGTATCAATGAGAAACACTATACTGCAATTATTGCCTATAGAGGTGAAAACATTCGCATAATTTCTGTAAGAAGTTCAAGGCAAAAGGAGAAAAGTTTATATGAAAGCATCAGAACTAGATAAAAAATTTGACGATAACGAAGAGGATGTATTGGAGCATTTTGACACGTCAAATATTAAAATGCTTAATGAAGAGCCTAAGAGGATTAATATAGATTTTCCAGCATGGATGGTAAAAAAACTTGATGCAGAAGCAAGGCATATAGGAGTAAGTCGACAAGCAATTATTAAAACGTGGTTGGCAGATAAACTGTTTCAGTTAGAACAGAAAAAGATATCTTAATAGGTACTTGATAATATATTGAATTAAAGTAGCCTGTCCTCTAATTTAAATAGGTATTATGTCCCCTGATTTACCCTGATTTACTTTTTATACAATTTATGCCGAAATATCAAGCTTTTCCACTTCATCTAAATTAATATTCTTGCTGGCTACCCATAAACTATATTGGTCTTGCAAGGCAAGCCAACTTTCTGCGCTTCTTCCTAAAGTTTTTGAAAGTCTGAGCGCCATTTCCGGTGATAGATTACTTTTTTTATTTAGTAACCTATTGAGTGATGCAGGTGAAACCTTTAGTTTTGAAGCAAGGTACCTCTCAGATATATCTAGTTCTTCTATGAACAACTCTTTTATTACTTCCCCTGGATGTGCTGGATTGTGCATTTTCATCAGTGATAATCCTCATAATTAACTATATGGAAATCGCCATCTTCAAATATGAAAGTTATCCTCCAATTTCCACTTACATCTATTGCCCAAATATCTTTTCTATCGCCGTGTAGCTGATGGAGGTTTAGATTTGCTAAATCAATATCTTTCAAGCTTGAAGCAGTATTGAGCAAAGTCAGGCGAATTCGTAACTTTTTAGAATGTGACGGTTGTATCCCTTGCACATTACCTGTTTCAAAAAACTTTTTTAAGCCTTTGTGCTTAAACGATTTAATCATGTTGTCATTGTATCATATATTACGCAATATGATACACTGTTTTTATAAAAGGGAATAAATACTAAATGTTTTAGAATAATCATAAAATAAGTATTATGTCCCCTGACTTTAAGAAAAAGTCTCAACTACAAAACTCCATTTGAAGTTTTTATGAAGGAGTTTAGCCAACAATTAGCTAGTTAAATTTAGGTGAAAATTGCACTTATTTTTAGAATTGGCGTTCGATGAAGCTTCTAGAACTTTTATTTCAGAAATGAATTTCGATGTTTTCGATTCTTCCATGTAAAATTACCAATCAAAAAGCCCCCCGCGGGTTTTTGATTGGTCTCCACTGATTTGTTATACATTAGAGTGTGCTAATGTATTTATCCATAATGTTTCTAGCTTGATTATAGTCATAGAACTCTTCATTAAATACAACATAATATGCACCATGTTCGGGATAAAAATGCCCTGTAGTTGATACTTCAATGTTACTTGATATATTGTGTTTTGTACAAAGTCGATCGAACATGTCTTGTGACATGTGTTCTATTTGAACAGACGAAAAGGGTAATCCTTCCTCTTCTTTACCATCAATAACATAACCTTGTGTTTCAAGTGCTCTTACTAAAACTTTAAAATCATTTTTGCTAAAGCTATTGAAGTATTCTTCTTTTAAATTCATTGATTTCCTTTATATATAACGTTCGTCGTGAGCAATACTAATCTGCTAACGGGTTAGTATCGGTCTCCTCGTACTTGTTAGACTTCTCAGCTTTCATCGTTATTATCATTTTCTGTGGGATCAACTTTAAATGGTGTAGGTGGTACATATCTCATGTATAGAACATCTCCATTTGAACCATCATCGTTTTTAAGAGTATCAGACTTAAACATTGTAATCATTTCATCTTGAATATAATCTTCAGGTAAAGTTACTCCCGCTGACTTTAGCATAGCATCCAACATACCTCTTGGAGTTTGATTCCAGATTTGATAAGCTTGTTCAAGTTTTGAACCAGGGAAACTAGCAACTTCAGATATACCTTGAATCTCTTTAAAAACAGACAATGAATGATTGTCAAAGTTATAATATTCTTGATGTGGAATATTTCTTATCTTTGAGTCTGTAATTAAAGCACCGAGAAAACCTGTAAATAAATCAATTTTTTCTCCGCCTTCTTCATCCATAGGAAGTTCTAAGTTTGGTTTTCTATTAAAGTTTGCATGAGGCTCTTTATGACAAACTTTACATAATGTGATTCCATTTCCAGTTTGAAACTTTAAATGGTTCCAAAAACTTTTTCGTATAATATGGTGAGCTGATAAGCTTTTTCTAGAATGACATAATACACAACGACCAGCATCTCGTTTACGAATAAACTTACTCCATAGTTGTAAACAATATGTATTACTTTTTTTAGTTGCCACAGCTTTTTTTAATTTATTTAAATCTCTATTTAATTGAGTAAAGTCCATATTTTTCCTTAAAAATTATATATTCAATTTATCATGTGTTTGTATTAGTTTAACGATTAAGTTCACTTTATCCCAAAAAACCTAAATATATTAAATATAAGGACATGAAAAATGTTACTTTAAAATAATAATATTATCATAAATATTTCATTTTGTCATGTTTATGCTACACACTTTGAAATATCTATTATCATACTTAAAGATTAGGTGTTCATTTAATAACGTAATAGTCATTATTTGGACAAAGTGTTGAGTTATTTTGTAAATAATCCATTAAAAGGACATTATGTTCCTTAATTTAGAGGTAATATTATGGAAGCTAAAAAGAAACTACTCGATATTGTTCGTGATAAAATAAGATTTAAGCATTACAGCTTTTCAACTGAGAAGACATATATTTATTGTTCATAGTGCGTCCACATTCGATAAATTTTTATTAATTTTTCTTCTTCAAAGATTTCATAAACTAATCTATGTTGCTTATTTATTCTTCTTGAAATTTTACCTTTGAGATTGCCTTCAAGATACTCATATTTTGGAGGATATACCAAAGGTTCTTTTTCAATTAAATCTAATAACTCCTGTACTTTCGATTTTAATCCACTTGATGCTATCTTTTTAGCGTCTTTTTTTGCTTGAGGTGAAAATAAAAGTTGATGCATTTTACCAATCAAGCTTATCGACAGTTACATATTTTTCAATCGGTTCGTTTGAGGCTTCTATGATACTTTCTTCCATGCCTTTTATACTGCGTAAGTATTCGTCATCGCTTTTATAGACGGTATTTTCCAAAATCTCAACTTCATTTTGCGAAAAATGGTTTAATAGCCATAAAAATTTATCACTTACGTTATCTTCAATTTTTAAAGTTATTGTTTGCATTGATCAATCCTTTATTTTGCCCTGTTCTCTTAAAAACTTAAATCAAGGGACATAATGCCTATTTATTGTATCTTCTGATAGTTTAAAACCACTGTAAAAAATAACTACTATCTTGCTTATGACAATTATCAAAATAACAAATGTCGTAGCATTCATTATAATTTCTTAATCCCTTTTGTTTTTTCAGAAATTTTACCAATGAATTTAAAAAGGGAAAAAGGGAATAGGCTATATTTTATTAGTAATTATGTCCAAAGTACCCCGTCTGTATATGTGGTGCATTCGTTTCACTAGGCTCTACTTTTTCTTGGACTGGTTTAGGTGTCTCTTTTTTTACTTTTTTAGGCTCGGTAGCCTTTGTGTCGTTTTGCGTTTGTGTTTTACTATCAAAAAAGTACATTGCAACTGCCATTGCGATGATAACGGCGCTGATAGTTCCCATATACGCCCAAAAACCAAAATCTAGTAGCGGTAGTGCAACGCTGAGACTTAGCATTACTACGGACATTAAAATGAAATAGAGCGGTTTTTCTTCTTGCAAGGCTTTTCCTTAAAATTACGATTATGTGATTTTATCAAATATTTATTTAAAATGGTTGAAGCTTTAAAAAAATAAGTGCGCTCATGAGCGCATCGTTAAGGGCATCATGTTTTTCTAATAGCGGTATGTTCAGCTCTTTTTGCATAGTCTCGAAACGTAGATCGATATCTGTTTTACCAAAAGCTTGTTTTTTTTGATCGTAATAGAGTGTAGAGATCTCAATTTGCTTGTTTGGAAGATTAATGCCTAACATTGGTTTGAGTATTTTATTGATCATCATAACGTCAAATTTGATGTAATAACCAACTAGCGGGGCAGAACCTATGAAATATAAAAATTTCTCAACAGCCTCTTTTGGTGTAAGTGCATCTTTCAGATCATGGTCTCTTATTTTATGAATTGAAACATTTGCAGCATCGAGCTTTTTTGAGGTTTGGACATAGATGTGTAGCGTATCGTTGAGTAGAATTTTGCCCTTTTTTATTTTTACGGCACCGATGGAGATAATTTCATCTTTTTTTGTATCTAGACCTGTCGTTTCCGTATCAAAAACTACATACTCATCAGTTCTATCATTGTCATTAAACAAAAATGAAAACTTCTTATCTAAAAGATTTTTTTCCATTAGAGAGTTTTTGAGTTTTCTTAACATGGCAAGAGTTATAAGTGGGATAATTTAAAGTGGTAGGTGAGAATTTTTTTATATTTTTCAACCATCTTCAGTGCATCTTTTAGCAGATCGCGCTCTATTTTACTTAGGTCGTTTGGATTGATATAATTATCAGTTGAACTGCCGGCTCTTCGTTTTTTCATTTGCGTATCTAGTCTAATGCTTAGCAAAATCTCTAGTGAATCCATGAGTGTCTGTGTATCTTCGCGCGAGAGAAAGCCTTTGTCGTTTAATCTTTTTAGACGTTCAAAGGTGTTTGTCTGCTCAATTTTAAACTCCAAAGAGAGTGCACGAGTTGCATGTATGAGAGTAAATAGTGCCCCTTTTTTTATATCCATCTCATCTTTATGTGCAGGCTCTTTAATTTTGATAAATTGTGAGAAGATACCTAAGAGTGATTCAAAGTTATCTATGGGTTTTGAAAAGTGTGGTAGAAAATCAGGGTGTTCTTTTACTTTTTTGAAAAGATACTCTTTCACCTCTTTAAGATTTTTCTCTTCCCCCGCAAAGCTCTTGGCATCAAATAGGATGGCAAGGTTCATATAACCCTTACTGCTTGGCATCTCTATCCAACTATCAATGTCTTGCTTGTACTCTTTTATGGTTTTAGACCAAGTGCGATTGTTGAGCATGATATCGCCTTTGCATTTTGGATATCCTAGTTGCAGTAGGGTATCTGTAAATTTCTCAGTCACACTCTCAAAATTTTCTGGAAATAGAAAATCATCGCTGAATATAAGAGCATTGTCTTGATCAGTTTTAAAAATCTGTTCACCTCTTCCTTCGCTTCCAAGTACAACAAGTGTCGTATACGCGTGCCAACTTTGAGGGATTATGAGCGCAAAGAGCTTTTTATATATTTTATGGTTTATCTCATTTACAAGCTTTGCGATATATTTTGCTTTCACCCCTTTTTGGCGTAACGAGTAGATGAGGTTGTCGATATGTGAAGATGTGGTAATCAATTGATCTATATCTTTTGCACGCTCTATTTGAACGGTGATAAGATAGGATTGTGTAGAGAAAAAACTAAGCAGGTCTATCTGTTCTAATACGCCGATGATATTATCATTCGAATCTTTTACTCCGACTCTTTTAATATTATATTTAGTCATCATCAAAAGTGCGTTAAATAAAAAGTCATCAACTTCAATAGAGTGAAGTGGATAGGATGCGATTGAGTCTATCGGCATTTCAAGTGTAAACTCCTGAACTAAAAGAGCGTTACGAATATCAGTATCGGTTGCAATCCCCAAGGTGTCGTTCTTACTGACTAGTATAGTAGATGCTTTTTTCTCTTTTTGAAGTTGCAAAGCATCTATAAGAGGCGTTTTAGCATCTACTTCAACAATAGGGTGTAACATGTCAGGGCGTATACGCTCTGTCATAAATTCACCCTCTATATGTGATCTTTTTTGTTTATGATATTGCTCAGTTTTCTCTACAATAGTTTTTATAAAAAATGATTTGAATTTTTCATTTTGCAGCAAAGATATAAATAGACTCTTTGGAAACTCGTAGCAGATAAGATCTTCACTCACAATATAATCAGCTTCAACTTTGCCTTGTATAGCTTCAGTTGCACCTATAATATCATTTGTCGTATAAACATCCATAAGAGTATCTTCGTTAATTACCTCTACGATACCTTTTATGACACAAAATATATTTTCAACCTCTTGAAGGTTAGTTAGCAGTAGAGTATTTTCTCTATAGTAGGACACTTTAAGAGCTTTTTGTAGTGTTTCAAACTCTTTAAACGTAAGAGATGAAAAGGGAGGTGATTTTTTTAGCTCTTTTGTTAAAGTATCCATCTATGTTTAGTGCTTAGAAGCACCTTCGGCTCCGATACCCGTTTGTGATCTAATATCTTGTGCTTCAAATGCTTCTATCTCTTTTTGTCCATTTTTACTTTTGTCCGTAATGGAAAAAAACCAGATACCGATAAATGCAATTGTTACTGAAAATAGAGCAGGGTATTTGTAAGGAAATATCGCTTGGGCATTACCTAAAATTTGCACCCATACAATAGGACCTAAAATAACGAGTAAAACGGCAACGCCTAGACCTAAAGAGCCGCCTAAAACCGCGCCTCTAGTTGTCAGTTTTCTCCAAAACATGCTTAAAAAAAGTATAGGAAAATTCGCCGATGCTGCAATCGCAAATGCAAGCCCCACTACAAAAGCGATGTTTTGCTGCTCAAATGCAATGCCTAGTATGATAGCTACGATACCAAGTGCAATAGTTGCTATTTTAGAAATTTTCATTTCACTCATCTCATCAACACGTCCGGCTTTTAAAACATTTGCATAAAGATCGTGTGAAATAGCAGATGCTCCCGCAAGGGTAAGTCCCGATACGACCGCTAAAATTGTAGCAAAAGCAACGGCAGAGATAAATCCTAAGAAGAGGTTACCTCCTACCGCGTGGCTTAGATGAATTGCAGCCATATTTTTCCCTCCGATAATAGCACCGGCGGCATCAAGGTACTCAGGATTGGTAGAAACTAAGATAATGGCACCAAATCCTATAAAAAATGTCAGGATATAAAAGTAACCGATAAATCCTGTAGCATAAAAGACCGATTTTCTCGCCTCTTTTGCATCACTGACAGTAAAAAAACGCATGAGAATGTGCGGTAGTCCCGCAGTTCCTAGCATAAGGGCAATTCCAAGCGAAATAGCAGATACCGGATCACTAACAAGACCGCCTGAGCTCATGATTGCTATACCTTTGGTGTGTACCTCCACCGCTTTTTGAAAAAACTGCTCAAGTGAAAATCCAAATTGCACCATTACGGCTATTGCCATAAAAGTTGCACCAAAAAGCAGTAAAAAGGCTTTTATGATCTGTACCCAAGTCGTAGCAAGCATACCGCCAAAGGTTACATACAAAATCATGAGAGCTCCTACCAGTACAACGGCTAGTTCATATTCGAGTCCAAAGAGTAGCTCTATGAGTTTGCCTGAACCTACCATTTGTGCGATGAGGTAGAGAATGACCGTAGCAATTGAACCAAATGCTGCTAATGTACGAATTGGCTTTTGTTGCAATCTAAATGCGGCAACATCGGCAAATGTATATTTCCCCAAGTTTCTGAGGCGCTCAGAAATCAAAAAAAGAATGATCGGCCAACCGACTAAGAAACCTATCGAGTAGATTAAACCGTCATATCCGGCTAGATAGACAAGACCCGAGATACCAAGAAATGATGCAGCAGACATATAATCGCCTGCGATGGCCATTCCGTTTTGAAATCCTGTAATGCCCCCACCTGCAGTGTAGAAATCTTTTGCGGTTTTTGTCCGTTTTGATGCCCAGTAGGTTATGACCAAAGTTGCAGCGACAAAGATTAAAAATATTATGATCGCTGAGATATTTAAAGGTTGTTTTTCAACACCACCTTCAATCGCATCGGCAGCTAAAAGTTGAAAAAGAGGCAAAAAATGTAGAGTCAATATTTTGTTCACGTTTACCTCCTAACTATTGAATTTCTGGTTGAAGTCGTGTCTGATCTCATTTGTCAAACTATCAAACTCACTATTGGCACGTTTAACATACAGACCGGCTAAAGCAAACGAAGAAAATATAATTATTATGCCGACAGGAATTCCAAGAGTGATTATTGTTTCACTTGAGAGAGGTATACCGAAAAAAGAGGGCTGAAATGCAATGATAAGTATAAAGCTATAGTATAAAATTAGCATTGTTATGGAAAGTCTCCATGCAAAAACTGAGCGTTTTTGTGTAAGCTCTTTATATTTTGGATTGTTCTTTATGTACTCTATCATCTCTTGTGTCATTTTTTGCATCCTAAAAAATTTCCAAAGTATAATATTTTTTATAAAAAAATTGGCTGTTATGAGTTTATTGTTAGCTGTTTTTCAACTCATACCTTTGCAGTTGAGAACTGTTTCCGCTAATACCGCCGGAGTGAATGTAGAGCAGATTAGCGTCAATAAATTGATTTTCTATAAGAGCAAGCCACATTTTTGGCGCATAGATAAGATCAAACTCTAAACCGCTGTTTTGTAGTTCTTGCCAAATTTTTAGAAAGTCATAATCTGGTTTTGCAAAGTTGTATTTTTTTTTCGTTTCTATAATTTTAGGTAGATAATCATTTTTCTTTTCTAATCTGCTCCATTGCTCTTTTAGGTAGATTGCATCAGATACAAGCGGTGTCGTAAGTACAGTAGCTGTAGATTGAAGCGTTTGAGCCAAAAAAAATGCCGTTGTTCCGGTACCGCTTGGTGTGGCTACATAGAATGTTTCGACTCCGCTTAATTTTTTCCATTTAAGTATCTCTTGGGAAAGTTTTTCAATGCCCTCTTTTGCGATATTTGCCGCTCCCCCTTGAGGGATAATAATTTCACCCTCTGAAACTTCTAGGTTTTTGATGTACTCATCATAATCAGCGTGTAAGATTTCTTCATATTGCATACCAAGCTCTATAGCTTTAGCAAAATTTCCCGTGGGAGTATCTTTTAACCATTTTGGAAGAGTTTTTAGATAATATCGGAATTTCCAACCCTTTTGATGCGCAAGATGTGCGATAGCTACCATTGCATTTGATTGAGAACCTCCGTAAGAGATTACAGATTTATAGGTTGAGGGTTGTATCTGAACTAAAGAGTAGAGTTTTCTGTATTTGTTTCCAGGATAGTAGTCGCTTATAAGATCGTCGCGTTTGATGTAGAGTGTTCGTCCCCTAAAAGAAAGGGGAGTTACGGGTGTGTTCAATTATTTGTAAACTATTTTTGCTTCTAGTTTCATTTTACGCATAGCTTCATCAAGGTTTTTCTTGAATTTTTCTGCGTGAAGACCTTTCTCAATCCCATCTTTAACATCATTAAATGAGAGTTTTTTAGCACTTTTTTTATCTTCTAGGTAGATTACATGGTATCCAAAGTTTGTTTTTACAGGTGATTGTGTAATTGTCCCTTTTTTCATCTTAAATGCAGCATCGTTGAATGCGGGAACCATTTGCCCTTGTGCAAAATATCCTAAATCACCGCCATTTTTACCGCTAGGTCCCGTTGATTTCTCTTTCGCCTCTTTTATAAATGCCTCTTTTAGAACCGTACCGCTTTTTGATTTTAAAGAGCTGATGATACTTTTTGCTTCGCTCTCACTTTTTACTAAAATATGGCGTGCATGTACGCGTTCAGGCTCTTTATAATCAGCCTTATGATCTTCGTAATATGCTTTTACCTCTTTAGAAGTAACTTTTATGCTGTCGTACTGTTTTTTAACCCAAATGTCAGATGCAAGTTGCGATTTTACACTTGGAAGTAGTTTGTCTAGACGCTCTTTAAACTCTTTACTTTTGTATATACCGCTGCTTTTTGCTCTTGAATCTACTAATGCTTGGTTGATAAGTTGTTCAATAGCACGTTTTTTTACCATCTCTCTTTGATCGTTTGGAAGAGTTTCATATCTTCCTTGTGTGAGTTGTGAGAGTAGCGGTGCTACATCCGTATCTGTGATATTTTTCCCGTTGACTGATGCTACGACTGATGCATTTGCTAAAGTAGTGCCGAGTAGGGCAACCGCTAATGATAATTTTAAACTTTTTACTGTCATGTTTTCTCCTATTTTATTTAACATTTGTATATACATTTTGGATGTCTTCATCCTCTTTAAGACGTTCAATCAGAGCGTCAACTTTTTCAGCCGTTTCATTGTCAATTTCAATCATATCCGATGCTATGGTATCAATAAAAGAGTCTGATACGTTAACTCCAATTTTTGTAATTGATTCTAAAATTTCTTCAAAATCATTATGTGTTGTCTCTATAAGGATTAATCCCTCTTCTTCAACAATCTTTGTCGCACCCCTTTGAACTGCATTTTCAATGACAGTTTTATCTTTGTCGCTACGTTTAATGGCGATAAAACCTCTTTTTTCAAACATCCAGCCTACACAACCGGTTTCACCGAGTGAACCACCGCCTTTACTTAAAAGTAGACGTATGGTAGCAACGGTTCTGTTACGATTATCCGTCAATGCTTCAATTAAAAGAGCTACACCTCCTGGACCATACCCCTCAAAGGTGATATTTTCAAATTGAACACCTTGAAGATTATCGCTAGAGCGTTGAATCCCCTCTGGCGCCTCGTTTTGCATTGGTAACACCTTTTTGACGTTTTATATTACAAGCACTTGCTATGCTAGGCAATAAAAGTATCCTTAAAATTTTATAAGGTAATGATAAATATTCTGTAAACGCGAAGATTGTACAAAAAAATCAATTATGATAGACTTACATCCATGAAAAAAGCTACGAAAAAAGAGATTTCAGCGATTAAAGAGTTGTTACTAGAAAACTATAGTGAGGCCGTTACTGAGTTAAACTATAGAAATCTGTACGAACTACTTATTTCCGTGATGCTCTCTGCTCAATGCACTGATAAACGTGTCAACATCATCACCCCGGCTCTTTTTGAAAAATTTCCAGATACAAAGAGTTTGGCAGATGCTAATGAGGATGATGTGAAAGAGTTCATCAAAAGCTGTTCATTTTTTAATGCTAAAAGTACGAATTTAATTAAAATGGCAAAAAGAGTTGAAGAGGTTTTTGAAGGAGAAATTCCCTTAGATGAAAAAAAGTTGGTCTCACTTGCCGGAGTAGGGCAAAAGACGGCTCATGTCGTATTAATTGAGTATACGGGTGCAAATCTTATGGCAGTAGATACACATGTTTTTCGAGTCTCTCATAGACTAGGACTTTCAAAAGAGAAGACGGCTTTAAAAACTGAAGAGGACTTAGTAAAAGTCTTTAAAGATAATTTACATCAACTACATCAAGGAATGGTACTTTACGGTAGATACATCTGTACCGCACAACGACCAAAGTGTGAAAGCGAATGTTATCTGCAAGAGTTTTGTAAAAGTAGAGAAAATTTTAAACCGGGTTGATTGATAAAAGAAAAGTGGTGATCCCAAGGGGATTCGAACCCCTATAACCAGGATGAAAACCTGGGATCCTAACCATTAGACGATGGGACCACTCTTTTGGATGGTGTCCCGTGTTGGATTCGAACCAACGACCACTTCCTTAAAAGGGAAATGCTCTACCTGCTGAGCTAACGAGACACATTGTTAAGAGGGCGAAATTATAGAAAAAAAGTTTGCTTTTGTCAAGTAAATATCGAATATTTCATTATTTTTACTATTTGAGACTTTTGAGATGTTTATTTGATTTTTTCAAAAGTTTTAGAGTTTGAATATATTCTCTCTTAATTGAACGTTTTTTGTTATTCTTATACTCTTTTTTAAGCTTTTTAGCCTGTTTTATAAGCTTTCTATTGAGATCTTTAAGTGCTTTTTTCTTCTTTATCGTTTTATCGTACTCTTCATCAAACATCCAGATGTAGCTTCTTTCAAGAAAACTTTTTACTTTACCCATTTTATTCCTCCGCTAATAATTCATCGTATACTATTGAAAGATGTTCATCGCTTTGGATGTATACAATCTCAATAAAGCCTATAATCTCTTTTCCAACCGCATAAGCAAAACCGCTATCATTCATGAGTGAAGTTCCCATTGACGCCGTAATCTGTTCACTTCTAATGAGTTCACCGACCGTGTCATTAATTTTACGGTCATTCTCCTCTAAGAGCCTTCTTATCTCGACAAATTTGATAATCAAGTTTTCATCATTTGGATTTCTTCTAATCTCTTCAACTTTTCTTAATAAATTGCCTAGAAGTTCACGTATAAGATTGTACTCTTTTTTTATTGCTTGATTGTCACTAAAACCATATTTTTTAAAATTTGCCTCAAGTTTTTGCATATCTTTTACAGAGTTGACAATATCACGTGAAGCCATTTTAAGGTCATACACTCGTATAATCTGCTCTTGACTCATATTCGTCTGAGCCCAAGTGGAATACTCTACGATTGCATCATAGAGACCTTTTACCTTTTGTTTGTAGAGTACATCTATATTTACAATTATTTTATCTGTTGAGGTTTCAACAATCTCTTTCATCTCTCTTGAGGAGCGAATATCTTTTCGGTTAAGATTAATAGCATGAGAGAGTACCTCAAAGCTGTTGTCATAGAGATGTTCACACTCACTTTTGATTGCTGCAATTGCTGCAATAGGCTCATTTAAGAGTGATTTTGAGAGGAACTTAGGTTTATTTTTCTTTTTTCTCTTCTCTTTGAACATTTGACCCAGTTTGAGTTGCATAATATTTATAAAGGGAGTCATGATGATAATTCCGAGAAGATTAAAAATAGTATGAAAAATTGAGAGTTTCAAAGCAAGATCGGTTATTGAGAGGGAGTGAGAGATTATATCTACTAAAGAACTGATAGGGGCTAAAAAAATTATAGCTACGGCTCCCGTAACAAGATTAAATATAAGATGCGCGCCCGCTAACCTTTTTCCGATTGCGCTTGATTGAATGGCGCCGAGTATTGCGGTGATTGTTGTTCCTATATTTGCACCGATAGCTAGCGCTAGAGAGTTTTCATAAGTAATTTGATTTGTTGCAAGAGCAGTTAAAACTAGAGCCATTGCAGCAGACGATGATTGCATAACAACGGTTGCAAATATCCCAATGGCAAGATATACGATCAGACCTAAAAAACCACCCATAGCGTACTTTGCAAGGTCAATACTCTCTTTTATCGTTTCAAATCCCTCTTTCATAAAGCCGATTGCAAGTAAAAGAAGAGCTAGACCGAGCAAGATGTTTGATAACCCTTTTGAAGTTTGTGTATTTACAAAACTAAAAAGGGTTCCAAAAGCTGCCATTGCAAGGGCATAGTGAGAAATTTGAAGTTTTAGACCAATTGCTGCAACAAGCCAGGCGGTTACTGTAGTTCCGATATTTGATCCAAATACTATACCGATACCTGCTGCTAATTTAATGAGTCCAGCACTTAAAAAACTAATTGCAATCAAAGAGACAAGAGAGCTAGATTGTACAAGTGCGGTAGTGAAAAAACCGGTGGCTATCGCTTTAGGCGTAGTATCTGTGGTACTTTTTAAAATCCTCTCTAACGTACCTCCCGCAAACTTTTTCATTCCACCCTCTAAGAGCATCATGCCTAGAAAAAAAAGTGCAACGCCGCCTAGAACGATTTGTGAAGATTTGCTGAACCAAAAGAGTATGGATAATACTAAAATAATTACAAAGTAAGATAACCGTTTGGCTACCATAGAAATCTACCTTCTTCCATTCTATGTGCTTCCATCAGCTCTATTTCACGTGCACCGGAAATTACAATCTCTGGATTACAAGTAAAGTTCAAATTCTCATCACGTCCTTTATAGTCGATTGAATTTAAAATAACTTTTATAGTCTCCAGACGTGCTTTGTGTTTATCATCTGAACGTATGACCGTCCAAGGTGTCTCATGTGAGTGTGAACGTTTAAGCATTTTATATTTTGCAGCCGTAAAATCATCCCATCTATCTTGTGCCTGAAGATCGACTTCACTAAGTTTCCATTGTCTTAACGGATCGGTTCTTCTTTTTTCAAATCGTCTTGCTTGCTCCTCTTTTGTAACACTAAAGTAGAGTTTGATGATAACCGTATCATATCTAGCCACATCTTTTTCAAAACCTTGAACACCTTGCATAAAGTTTTTATACTCATCTGGCGTACAAAATCCAAATACGGGTTCTACCATTGCACGGTTGTACCAGCTTCTATCAAAAAGAACAATCTCTCCTGCATGAGGAAAATTGGCGACGTATCGCTGAAAATACCATTGGGTGCGTTGCTCTTCGGTTGGTTTTCCAAGGGCAACGACTCGGTAATGTTTTTCATTCATATATCTTGTTACACGTCTTATGGTTCCCCCTTTTCCGGCCGCGTCACGACCTTCAAAGAGTATGATCATCTTTTTACCGCTATCTTCAAGATGCTGCTGTAGTTTTATGAGTTCGGCCTGATAGGGTTTTAGTTCCTGAACTTCTCTATAGCAGCGGTGAGCTTTCTCAAATCTCTCTTCATCTATTTCATTTTTATGTTTTATATTTTTATGCTCTTCTATAAGTTGCGTAAGATTGACTTTCTTACCGTCTACCCATACAAAGTCATTTGAATAGCTGTTATTCTGTTTTTGCATACGATTTTAAATCCCTAACTTTTTAACTTTTATCAATTGAGTCTACTATATATGATAATTTACTTTAAGAAAACATTATAAAGTAAAAAAATAGTAAAGAAGATGAAATTGTTACAAAAAGTTTAATAGAAAGCGTGTAAGCTATATTTTAATTGTTTTAGTAAATTATATCTAATAATTTCAAAGATTTACGATATTTAATTATCATAAAAAATTTATTAATTGAAAAATCAATTACAGAGGCTTTCTGTTGGCCATATTTATTAAAAAAATAAATCTATCTTATTATATATTCATTTAAATCCCTATTTTAAGGCTTTTTAGTTCAAAAATAGGGTATACTATTAATGTACTTGTTGATATAAATATTAAAAGGACAAATTATGAAACTCTTTATATATATTATTTTAATCTTTTTTTCAATTCAACAGCTTTCAGCAGAAACTATTTCACATGACAGAGCCGAAGCTCTATTAATAAAAACTCTTAGTGAAAATTCAAAAACAGCAAAATTTAGAGAAAAGTATGCAGATTTTGAAAAAAGCCTGTATGACCATGTAGGCGATTCAAAAACAGCTAAATTTATCGATAGTTACAAAAAAGTAGAGCTTGGTATCGTAATAGAGCATGTTAAAGGTGTAAATCTTGATGCTTGTTCTCTTGAATCTAAGCAAACTATTTTGGTATGTGATAATCGTAAGTACCAGTTGAAATAGTTTTAAAACAGAGCGAGTTGTATTTGTACTTCTTGCCTGTTTTGAAAATGTTGAAAATCTTGATATACTAGCTTTATTGTAAGCTCTTTTGATGTGTGAAGGGGCGAATTAGCTTTTTTTAAAAAGGTCTGATATGAATATTTCATCTTCTTTAAGCGTTTTACCTGTGAAACAATATACAAAATTACAAGAGCAGCTGCTCGGTAAGATTTTGCAATCAGTGGCGATAGCACCCGTTGAGAGTGCAAAAACTTTACCAAAGGTTGTTGGTAATAACTTAGATATAAAAGTGTAGAGATTAACCTTTTCTACTGTCTAAAAAAAGATCCTCTACCGAGATAGTATTCTCATCACTTAAGATAGCTGAACGTTCAATAACCGATATAAGCTCTCTAATATTTCCCGGCCATTCATAGTTTTCTAGAGCATCCAATGCCTCTTTTGAGAAATTTTTTTCCTCTAACGAATACTTATCGCATATTCTCTTGAGTGTATGTTCAGATATACCTTTAATCTCCTCTACACGCTCTTTCAATGGAGGAATATGCACAGGAATAGTATTGAGTCTATAGTAGAGATCTTCGCGAAACTGTTGCTCTTTTATTTGATTTTCCAAATTGGCATTTGTAGCACTGATAATTCGTACATCAATTTTTATACTTTTTTGTGAACCTAAACGTTTTATCTCTCTCTCTTGCAGTGCTCGAAGCAGTTTCGCCTGAAGATGATAGGGCATTTCACCGATTTCATCTAAAAAGATAGTACCACCGTTAGCTAACTCAAATTGTCCCGCTTTTGCAGCACTTGCATCGGTAAATGCTCCCTTTTCAAAACCGAATAGTTCGCTCTCAATGAGATTTTCCGGAATTGCCGCCATATTGATAGCAATAAAAGGTTTCTCTTTTCTATTTGAGTTTGTATGGATATAGTTTGCAAAAACCTCTTTACCCACACCGCTTTGCCCTAAAAGCATGATACTAGCATCTGTTAATGAGGCTTTAAAGGCGATTTTTTTTGCTTTTTCAAGCGCCTGTGAAGTTGCAAGAAAAGGTTCTGATTTGTCGTTTTTTGCACTGTTTTGACTACTACTAGTTTTTGTTCTCTCTTTTATAACATGTTGTACTTTTTGACTTCTTTTTATTGCTGCGATCAAGGTCTCAATTTCAAAGGGTTTGAGTAAAAAATCTTTCACCCCCAACTGTATAGAATCAATTGCACGTTGCAAGGTTGCATTACCTGTCATAATAATCACTTCAAACTTTCCGTCAAGCTCTTTTATGAACTCTAAACCGTCCATTCCGGGCATATTTATATCGGTAACTATCAGTTCAAAACTATCATCTATCTTTTTAAGAGCCTCTTTGGCATTTCTAAAGCTTTTGATAGTAAAGTCTTCATACTCGCTCATAGCAATTTCGAGCGATTTACGCATATTTATATCATCTTCTACGATTGCTATTTTCATCTTTTATCTTTTTGTTGTAGTATTGAAATCTTAACAGTGTTTGAGTTAAATTCAACTGTAAGGGGAGTCGGAGCAACTTTAAGCGTGGTTATACTTCTATTTGTATTATTTATATTATCCGAATGACTTTGCAGATGTATACCGTTTTTAAAGAGATATTCTAAAATTTTTTCTTTGTTATTTTGTAAATTTTCGTCATGACTTAATTCATCGTCAATATCAAGCATTATGGGGTTTGTTTTTTTTCCCTTTATCTCTGTCATTGCAGGCGTAATATGAAAATGTTCATGTATTATTTGTGATTTTTTCATCTGTGCACGGTAGCTCAAAATCCAAGTTTGAGCTAATTGCGCTTCTAAAAGTAGGCTGGTTAGAAGTAAAAGAAATAATTTTTTTATTCTTCTTCCTCTTCATCACCTTCAGCAGTCTCCTCTTTTTTAGGACATCTAGAGATACTCGCTACATCATCACCTTTTACAATGTAGACACCGCTTGTATTTCTTCCCGATTTAGAGATAGTCTGCATATCGACTCTAATCATTTTACCTGATTTTGTTAGAGCCATCATATCCATCTCTTCATCAACCATAACACATCCGACGACGCTTGAACCTGTTTTGTTGTTCAGTTTTATGGCGATAACACCTGATCCACCCCTATTTGTCAGTCTATACTCTTCAGCCGTTGTTCGCTTTCCGATACCTTTTTCACTTACTGTTAGGATCTCTTGTGTATCATCATCAATGATATTGGCATCTACGACGAAATCACCCTCTTTTTTGAACTTAATTCCTCTAACACCTCTGGTAGACCTACCTTGCTCTCTTGTTTTATCAATCTCAAATTTGATACATTGTGCATATTTTGTGAGTATAAAGAGATATTTTGTATTTTCGTTTGCAATTTGTGCCGTAACAAGCTCATCATCCTCATCAAGAACGATTGCTTTTACACCGCTATTTCGCACGTTGCTAAACTCTTGCAGATTAGTTCTCTTGACGATACCGTTTTTTGTAAAGAATGTTAATGATTTATTTTCTGAAAAATCAGTTGTCGGTAATATTGCTCTTATCTTTTCACCCTCTTCAAGGTTAAGTAGATTGACAACTGCTTTTCCTTTTGCCGTACGCGAAGCTTCAGGAATTCTGTATACTTTTAGCCAATGCAGTTTTCCAAAGTCTGTGATGAAGAGTAGGGTGTCATGGGTATTACATGTAAAGAAGTTCTCAATAAAATCATCTTCATAGGTGGTAACCGCAGTTTTGCCTTTTCCACCGCGTTTTTGCTTCTCATACGAGCTAAGCGGTACACGTTTGATATAACCTCTATGTGAAATTGTCACGACCATCGGCGTATTTGGTATCAGATCTTCGATATCGATATCATCGTATGAGTCTTCAATATCGGTACGGCGTTCATTAATGAATTTAGTTCTTTGCTCTGTTAACTCATCTTTAATGATGCCTTTTAAAATATCTTCGCTTTGTAAAATACTCTCCAGGTATGCAATCTCTTTTCTTAACTCAGCTAGTTCATTTTCAAGTTTTTCACGCTCAAGTCCTGTTAGTTTTTGCAGACGCATATCAAGAATTGCTTGTGCTTGAATTTGAGAAAACCCAAAAGTGTCCATTAAACCGTTACGTGCATCTTCAGTACTCGCACTGGCTTTGATAAGTGCGATTACTTCATCAATATTATCAAGTGCTTTTTGAAGACCTTCTAAAATGTGTGCTCTTGCACGCGCTTTTTCTAGGTCATATATTGTACGTCTGATGATAACAGTTTTTCTATGCGAGATAAAGTGTACTAAAATCTCTTTTAGATTAAATACTTTTGGCTCTTGGTTGTTAATAGCTAGTAAAATAATCCCAAACGTGATCTGTAGATTCGTTGATTTAAAGAGGTTATTAAGTACGATGTCACTCATTGCATCACGTTTAAGCTCGATAACGACACGGATACCTTCACGATCAGACTCATCTCTGATGTCTGAGATTCCCTCTACGCTTTTTTCACGTACTAGTGCGGCAATTTGCTCAATAAGACGGGATTTATTTACCTGATAAGGGAGCTCGTCAATAACAATAACATCCTTACTCGCTTTTTTCTCAATATGCGTTTTTGCTCTGACTTTGATACGTCCGCGACCTGTATTATAGGCATCAAGTATTCCTTGACGACCATAAATTGTTCCACCTGTAGGAAAATCTGGAGCTTTTACAAATTCCATTAAGTCTGAAATGCTTGCTTCAGGTCTGTCAATTAGCAGCGTTGTGGCATCGATAATTTCACCAAGGTTGTGTGGAGGAATGTTTGTAGCCATACCCACGGCAATACCGCCGCTTCCATTCACTAGAAGATTAGGGATTCTTGTAGGAAGTACTTCAGGCTCGTTGAGTGAATCGTCATAGTTAGGTGTAAAATCAACCGTATCTTTTTCTAAATCACTTAGTAGACTCTCTGCATAGGAGGTCATTCTCGCTTCGGTATAACGCATTGCCGCTGCATTATCGCCGTCAACTGAACCGAAGTTTCCTTGTCCATCAACAAGTTCTGCTCTCATAGAGAAGGGTTGTGCCATCCTAACAAGTGCGTCATATACTGATGTGTCACCGTGAGGGTGGTACTTACCGATCACGTCCCCGACAATACGGGCACTTTTTTTATAAGGCGACCTATGACTTAAGCTAAGTTCATTCATTACGTAGAGTATGCGTCTATGAACAGGTTTTAATCCATCACGTACATCAGGTAAGGCACGTCCGATGATAACGCTCATCGAGTAATCTAGATAGCTGTTCGTTACGCTCTCTTCTATGTTTATGTTTTGAATATCTTGTGATTCTTCAAACAAATCGCTCATTAACATCCCTTAAAGTATTTCTTGAAATTATTAAAGTAGAGATTATAACGAAAATTCAATTAAATTAGTAGTGATTAAAATTTAATCAGTTGTCTAGCTAAAAAAAAGAGTGTTTACTGTTACAATTTTCCTGTTAAAACTTAAACAAGGAGCATAAATGGAAAATTTTGCTGACGTCAAGTATATTCTTGATGGTTTTTTAATGGTTTTTGCTGGTATCCTAGTAATGTGGATGGCTGCTGGCTTTGCAATGTTGGAGGCGGGACTTACTCGTACAAAAAATAATGCAGTTATATTGCTCAAAAATGTAACAATTTTTGGTGTAGCTTCTATTATGTATTATTACATAGGTTACAATATAATGTACGGAAGCGGTGGCTCATTTATGGGTGGCGGTGCTATGCTTAGCGGTATTACTTCTAGTGATTTAGGACACTCTGTGTATGCGGACTTCTTTTTCCAAGTTGTGTTTGTTGCAACGGCTGCTTCGGTAATTAGTGGTACTATCGCTGAACGTATGAAACTTTGGCCATTTTTGATTTTTGTCGTAGTTCTTACAGGTTTAATCTATCCAATTCAAGGTCACTGGACATGGGGTGGATCTGAATTAGGCGGTGTGATTGCTGGATTTAGTGATTTTGCTGGATCAACGATTGTTCACTCTGTCGGTGGTTGGGCTGCACTTGCCGGTGTTTTACTTCTTGGTGCACGTAAAGGTAAGTATGCAGCAGACGGAAAAGTAAAACCAATTCCTGGTTCATCACTGCCTTTAGCAACTTTAGGTACATTCATTCTATGGATGGGCTGGTTTGGTTTCAACGGTGGTTCTCAGTTAGCTCTTGGAAGTAAAGAGGATATTGACGGTGTTGCATTAGTTGTTGCAGATACAAACATGGCAGCAGCAGTAGGTGCTGTAACGGCAGCTATCTTAACACAGCTAATCTATAAAAAAGTGGATTTAACTATGGTACTTAACGGTGCTTTAGGTGGTTTGGTTGCAGTAACTGCCGGTCCTGATCTTGGTATGGTAGCAGCTACTATAGAGGGTATTGTTGCGGCGATTTTAATTGTTATAGCGGTTCCGTTCTTTGATAAGTTACGTATTGATGATCCTGTTGGTGCACTTTCAGTTCACTTAGTGAACGGTATCTGGGGTACATTAGCTGTTGCGATCTTTAACCCTGAAGTGACAATGATGGCACAGATTAAAGGTATAATAGTTATAGGTCTATTTACTTTTGTAACATCTTTTATCATCTGGTATATTTTGAAAATGGTTATGGGCTTACGTGTAAGTGAAGAGGAAGAGTATGAAGGTCTTGATGTTAATGAAGCAGGACTTGAAGCTTACCCTGAGTTTGCAAAAAATCTAAAATAAGAGTAGAATTTTGCCAAAATTTTTAGTACGCAAACTGCGTGCTAAATAGATAATATTTAAGGATACAGCATAATGAAAAAAATTGAAGCAGTAATTAAGCCTTTTAAACTTGAAGATGTAAAAGATGCTTTGGCAGAAGTTGGAGCAACTGGTATGACTGTGAGTGAAGTAAAAGGTTACGGTCGTCAACAAGGACACAGCGAGTTGTATCGTGGAGCTGAGTATGTTGTTGATTTCTTACCGAAAATTAAACTTGAGTTAGTGGTTGCGGCTGAATCTGTTGATCAAGTAGTAAACACTATCGTAGAGGCATCTCGTACAGGAAAAATCGGTGACGGTAAGATATTCGTCAGCGATATCGATAGTATCGTACGTATTCGTACAGGTGAAAAAGATAGCGAAGCTATATAGTTATTGATTAAAATATAATCAAATTAGTATAATACCTTTTTTGATATAATGCGCCATCTTAATTTAAAGGTGGTGCTTATTGGATCCGCAAGTTACATATCTGTTTAATACTTTCTTTATTCTCTTCTCTTCCGTACTCATTATATTAATGGCTCCCGGTTTTGCTATGCTTGAGGCTGGACTTGTACGTACAAAAAATGTTGTTACCGTACTTACAGGTAATGTTATGCTCTATGCCGTAACCTCAATGGTTTACCTATTATGGGGATACAACTATATGTTTGGACCTAACGGTTTTATACTCAGCGGAGTCGCAAGTGACGGTATGAGTCTCTATGCGCTTTTTTTCTTTCAAATGGCATTTGTAAGTAAAACGGTCTCTATAGTAAGCGGTGGTGTAAGTGAGCGTGTACGTCTGATACCTTTTATGATGCTTGCAGTCGTTGTGAGTGGTTTTATCTATCCAACTGTAGGTGCATGGACATGGGGAGGCGGTTTTTTAAAAGATATGCATGATTTAGCAGGTTCAACAATTATCCATTCAGTGGGTGGTTGGGTTCTTCTAGCAGCACTTTTGATCATAGGCCCAAGAAGCGGCAGATATCTTCCAAATGGAGGCATCAGAGCAGTTCCCGCATCAAATATCCCATTAGTAACACTCGGAGCATTCTTGTTGTGGATCGGTTGGTTTGGTTTTAACGGCGGTAGCGTTTTAGCATTTGATAGTAAAGAGAGTGCTGATCTGGTTGCAAAAGTTATAGTTAATACCAATACGGCAGGACTAGCCGGTGCTATATCATCGGCACTATTACTCTACATTCGCTATAAAAAGCTTGATATTACGATGATTTTAAACGGGGCACTGGGTGGACTTGTAGCTATTACGGCAGGTGCAGATGTTGTCGGTTTAGTTGAACCGATCTTTATCGGTGCGATTGGTGGTCTTTTAGTTGTTTACGCCGTTGCTTTCTTTGATAAGATAAAAATTGATGATCCTGTCGGTGCGCTTTCAGTTCACCTTGTAAATGGAATCTGGGGAACATTGGCAGTAGCAATCTTTAGTGAGGCCTCTTTTTGGGCACAGATTAAAGGTATAGCTGTTGTTGGAATATTCTCATTCGGTGCAGCGTTTGTTCTTCTAAAACTTATTAATGCAATATCAACGTTTAGAGCTGCAAAAGATGATGAGCAGCTAGGACTAGATGTTAGCGAATGTGCTCTTGAAGCATATCCTGATTTTATTCAGAGTAAAGTATAACGACTCTATCTTTTATTTTATATTGAATATATTGTAAAAATTAATAAATTTAATTGGCATTACTACCAACGAAAGTTTGGTAGTGTGACATAATATGTGCTCTCTAAAACTTTTTTATTCAAAAATTATATAATTATCATTAAAAACTAGTATACTATTCTGTAATAGAATGTATTCATTTCGGAAGTATAATGTATAAAAAATATTCATCTTATATTATTTTTGTTTTAGGATTACTCTATATAGGTATGTTTTATTTTAGTTTTATTGAAGCAAAAAAGATAATGCATAAATATGTACCTTTGGTTAATGCGACTATGAAAATTAAAATTGAAACTATAACATCGCACCATTACCTTGAAGAGATGTTATACGGGGAGAGGGAACAAAATCTTCAGAAGGCTTTGGAACATATAAATAAAGCAATATTCTATGCAGATACAATGATCAATAGTAATACAGATTCTGACAGTATAGGTCTAACTTTAGAAGATAACTATACACGTAATAAAATTTATGATGTTTTGTTAAGTTTAAGATATTTAAAAGAAACAACCATAAAAAGGTTTGAAAAAATAGTTTCAAAAGAGAGTATTTCACGTTTTAGAAAAGAGTACCATGAGAGTTTTGTAATATTTAACAATAACGCTAATTATGTTGAAGAGAGAATAAATCAACTTATTGATAAGGAAATGAGAATATTTAATTATTTAAATATTGTTTTGTTTTTATTGAGCATGCTTACATTGGTCGTTATTGTAGTTATTAAAAGAAAAAATGAAAAAAAATATGATGAATTTATAGAGACTATTGAGAAGCAAAATAGGCTATTAACAGAACTTTCAAATACCGATGCATTAACAAATATTGCTAATCGACGCTATTTTGATGCATTCACAAATGAAAAATTTGCTTGGGCTAAGCGGATGCATGAGCCTATATCAATTATCATGGTTGATATAGATTATTTTAAAAATTACAATGATTTTTATGGGCATGCTGAAGGCGATAAGTGTTTACAAAAGGTTGCTTTAGAAATGAAGCATCATTTAAGAAGACCAACTGATCTATTGGCAAGATACGGCGGTGAAGAGTTTGTCATTGTGTTATTAGATACTAATAATGTTCAAGAGTTTGTAGAAAAAATCAGATTGAGCATTGTAAAACTTGAAATTCCACATGAAAAATCTGAATGTTCAGATTTTGTGACTGTTAGTATCGGTATCTCAACAGGAATACCCAAAGAAGATATGCATCCATATGCACTTTTACATGAGGCTGACGAGGCTCTTTATAAAGCAAAAGAGCAGGGGCGTAATCGTGTGGTAAATTATATTAAAGATTAAAAAGTTGTATATTATACATTAAAAAGTCTTCTTGCAAAATATTTTAAAGTTTAGTTCTCTATTTGATTTTTTTGATTTTGATTAGAATGTAGTATCTATTTCGCCCATCATAGCGATACTTTTTTCAAAGGATCCCATGTGCATCGCAGCTTTGATTTTTGATCCTTTGAAACCAAAACCAGGGCTCATCACTGTCATTTTACACTTTTTCCATTTTGTAGTTTTGTTGTTTAAAACTCTAGAGTTTTAACACATCTAAATCCAAGATTCATACTTTTGTAACCTTCATCTGATATTTTCTTTTCTGTAGTTACGTTAAAAATATCAACACCTTGTATTGTTATTATATCTTTGTAAATACTTTTACTTTCAGGTTTATTTTCAATTGAATGTATCTCTTCCATTGTTATTTCAAATTTATTCATTAACATTTTAATAAAATCTATTTGCTTATTTTTTCTCAATACTTCTAGGTATTTTTTATCTTTAGTATTTCGTAAAAGATCAAATTTTATAACTTCTTCTAAAAATATGTTCATTAAATCTTCAATGGTATCCTTTGTAAGTGTGAGAAAATTTTCAAGAATTTTCGTCTTATAATCTATATCGAGTGATACAGATTGTGCGAGTAGTTTAAGAAATAAGATTTTATCAAACTGAAAATTAACTTTTGGGAGTAGATATTGATCATCTAGTTCAGAAAAAGTGCTTTGAAAAGAGGATATAACATTGCTAATAATTTCTTTTTTCTTCTTTTCATCATTTAATTCATCTTCAGAGTATCTATTTTTTACTTCTTGAAGTATTTTAAATTTTTCAATTCCCAATAACCAATGTAGAAATTTCTCTTCTTCATATTCATGCGTTGTAGTAAGTTTTATGTAGTTTCTAAAAAGATTATAGTTCTTTGAAATATTTGTACTATTTATGCTGTCAGTATATAGAGTACTTGGTAACTCTTCTGTATTAATACTCTCTTCTTCAACAGCAGTATTTAAGGTCATCTCTTGAACATTAAGAGTTAAGTCATAGACTCCATAGTCAGATTTGTCAGTTTCGTATGCTTTTACATCAGAGATTAGTGAGATATTAAATCTCTTTTTCAAAAATTCTATCCAATCATATTGATGATTTTTATGGATAACTACCAATTGATTATAGTGTTTTTCATCCAGTTGATAAAAAGTTATGAGTTCTTGTAGAAAAATTGAAATAAGACCATCGATTTGCTCTTTTGAAAGTTTAGAGAAGTTATTTAGTATATTTTCTTTTTCCGCTTGAGATATTGAAATAGAATTAACTAAAAGTTTTAGGAACCATATTTCATCAAAACTATGTTTAGTATTATTAATTAAAGAGGCATCTTTTAGTCTTTGTATATTAGGGGGAAACATTTTTATTATATTTTCAGTAATAGTTAATTGTTGTTCTTTAGTCGATGTATAAAAATTCGGATACTGTTCTAACGCTTTGTTGAATAAATTGTATTTTTCCTCACCAAAAATCTCTTTTGTAAATTGTTCAATATTTTCAATTTTTACTATTGTTAGATCTAAATACCATTTGAATGTTTCATACTGTTCATTTCTCGATCTATATAGTTCTTCTATTTTATTCTTATTGATAGTATCTCCCCAACTATAGAACTTACCGCTTTCACCTCTAACGGCTTTTTCGTACTCTTGAGGTAAAGCTAATCTTTTTTCTGCCCAATTTGCATACTCTTTAGCATCTTGAAGAGTAATGTTTACAATAGGTTGATTTGCAATGTTATCTATCTTTTTATCGACTAAATGTTTTGGCATTGGATAACCTGTTGCATCACAAAAAGATAAAAACTCTTTGTTTGTAACAAGCGTTTCATCAATATAATAGTTATAGAGAAAAAGTTGTTTAGCATTATCTGAAAAAAATGAACCATCTAATATCTTATCTATATTTTCTAGGATGTCTTGAATTTCATATTGTATTCTATTTCCTTCTCCAAAAAATGACAGTCCTTGAGGGATTAAAATCATTTTTTTTCCATCTTTTGCAATATATTCTCTATCAAGTTTTGGATTTAAAAAATTTGCTTTATCTGTTATAAGTATTTTATTTGCATATTTATTATTATAGTCAATAGCCTCTTTAGGTGAAAGAGTATTCAAAATATATTCTTCTATTTCTTTGTATTCAGGAATTAAATTTATGTCGTAATGTTTAAGAGTATTGACAGCAACCATAAGATATTCAACTGCCTTCTCCTTATTAGTTTCTATATAACATCTTGCTAGAAGGATATTATTTTCTGCTAAGCCTGTCATATATCCTAAATCTTCATTATAGGAAGCTCTTTTTTCAAGGTGCTCAATTGCTTTATTATAATCTTTTTTTTCTAGATATGCTTTTCCAAGAAGGAAATTTTTTCCGTCTTGATCGTCGATTTTTTGATATAGTTCAATCGCTTTTTTATACTCTTTTTTGAGTAAAAATAGATCTGCAAGCATCACTTGGTTTGTTGAGATAGTTTCAACATTTCCAAGTCTTTCAGATATATTTTGCCAATTTAGCAAAGTTTTTTTTGCTTTTTCTAAATCGTTTTTATCAATGTAGATATTAAATAAAGAGTGTAATATGATTTGTACATTAGCTGGATGACGTGTGTTTTCCAACAGTAGCAAGTATTGTTTTTCAATTTCTTGAGAGTAACCTTGCATATCTTTCAATAGAAAAAGAATATCTAGAATTCCTAGTATTAAATTGTCTCTATTTTCTTTATTTTGTATATTTGATAGATAACATTGTAAGGCTGGATCAAACAAAGAGTATGATAAATGTAAGTCACCAATACTTCTTGAAAATCCTGAGCCAGTAATTAGTTCATTAAAACTTAGGGATTGAAAAAAATATTTTGAATTCATAATGTATGCGGTTGAATAGTCTTTATTTCTTGACTTTATAGCAGGAAGCATATAGTGTATCCACAAAACATTGTCTATATTTTTATTATTCTTATAAAAGGGAAGACATTTTTTGTACAATACTTCAGCATCAGAAAATTTACCTTGTCTGATCATTGTATCAGCCAAGGAAAAAAGAAAACCATTTTCCTCTTTCTCTTTTTTTAAAAGCTTGCAGACTTCAATTGCTCGCTTATCTACGTCAACTTTACTAATCAAAAATTGATATTCACTTAGCCATTTGTCCATGTGTAAAGCAAATTCTAAATATTTCTCATACTCTTTAAGTTCTAATTGTTCTCTCATCACGTCAAAAAGTTCATCTAATTCTAAAAATAGTCTTTTTTGTCCCTTTGCCAACTCAAGAAAATGTCTGACTCGTGCCTCTTTTAGTTCATTTTTTAAGTTTTTATCTTGAAGTTTTTCTAGCGCAAATTCTCTCATTAAAGGGTGTAAAGAATATATGTCTTCCGAGATACCACTTTGTTCATCTAAAAATGAATCAGTGTCTATCATAGAATATTCAATAAGCGATTTTAAATCATTTTCAATATTTTCATTTTTTGCTATATCTTTGAGTGCATTTAATGTAAAAGGATAATTAAATACGCTTGCTTTGATAAAAAGTAGTTTTTGTGTCTCTAAAAGAGTATTGTAAGAGAGAGAAAATACGGCGTATGCATCTACGTTATTGTATTCACTACTCTCATGAAGTTCCTCTCGAAGCTCCGTAATTTTACTTTTTGATAATTTAAATTCTTTTATAATTCTTGATATACTGATATTACTTTTATACCGTTTTGCAAGTATTCTGACTGCCAATGGCAAATAACCGATCATTTCTAAGAGGTTTAGTATCTCTTTTTTTTCATTTTCTGTTGGAGTTCTCTGCGCTACTTCGGTAAAAAGTTCATAAGATTCATCTACACTCATAACAGGCATATTTAATACTCTTGGAAAATCAAATCTTTTACGACTTGTTACAATTTTTGGATACTCAGCAAAAAGTTGCACATATTCTTTATACGAGTCTTCATTTTGTTCGGCACTATCTAGTACAACTAAGATTTCTTTATCAAATAAAAGCTCTTTTAGTTTTACTCTAAAATTTTCATCAGCATTGATTTTTACACCCAATTGATTTGTAACATCTTCTAAACTATTATTATAGTCTACGTCTTTATCAAATTTGATCCACAGGATACCGTCTTTGAAGTATTTTTTCCCATCGAGTAGTTTGCGCAGTTTTACACTCTTTTTTTGTTCTGGTCTTAAACCACTTTTAAATATATGACAAACTTCTTTCACTATAGCACTTTTTCCGACACCACCCATACCTACAACCCCACTAAGGACAGCTACAAGTCTGTTTTCTAAAATTGTTTCAATAAAACTTTCTAGTTGTGTATGACGTCCTACAAAATGTATATCTCTTTGCGGTAGTTTTGAATGTATATTCAAATTTATTGGAATTGTTGTTGGGTTAGAGGAACTATCTTTTATTTGCTTAACAATATCAGTTTCTATTATACTTTCATAATATTCTGTCTCTCCAATGCCTTTAAAGGGTTGAGATTGTTTATATGCATTTGTATCTATATCATCTTTTATTAGATCAAAATAGTTCTCACTCATTATAATTTTATTATAATCAGCTGCTGTTAAAAGTCTAGTAATAAGTGTTAATGGTGTAGCACTTGTTTCAAAAGAAAATCTATCACTATGTATTGCAAATCTAAAGTTAATACGAAAAGGTGATTCCCTCATAGCATTTATTTTTGTAATGTCTATTAAACTTTTTTCAACTAGTTTATATACATTAATGGCATTTTTTTCATGAAAAACGGCTCTGAAACAATCACCACAAAGTTCAGGTTTATCGAGTAATGTACCAGAAAAATCCAATATATTATTTTCTATTATTCTAAAATGTTCATTAGAGGTAAGGTTTATTTTTTCATCACCCAATGTATTTAAATGAGTAGAATAGTTAATAGCATCAACAAAAAGAATAACTCTTGTAACTTTGTCTTTAAATAATATTTGTCTGTTCATAAAGAACCTCCAAGTTTGATTGTTGTGGTAAAGAACCCAATGAATAAAAAGATGAAAAAACTAAACTTGAAAAGCTTAAATTTATTACTTGTAATTTTTGATAATGTTATAATTTGATTAGAAATATTTTGGTGTAATACACTATCTTTATATTCTGGTTCGCCGAGGATATCAAGTGTTGTATTCATATAGCTTTTTTCATCGAAGTTTTTTATATCTTCAAAGAAAAAAATATTATTTTTTTTAGCGGTAGATTTTGAATACAAAAAAGTATAGTTGTCAAGATGTGGAAAAAAAGAGAAGAGGGTTATAAAAATGTTAATTATCATTAAACTTACTAACCATAATTTGTATTCTATTTGTAAATTGTTAATTGTAAAGTAAAAGATACCAATTTGAAGAGAGAGAAATACACCGTTTTTTAGTTCTGCATATTTAAGATGTTCAAATACATTTTTAAAAATATCTTGTAGCACTGTGTATGAATTCATGATTTAAACCATTAATAAAAAGTAAATTAAAGAAATTTTACATAATAGTACTATAAATAATATAAAATATTATATGTAATTTTATATTTTGGCTATTAGACTTGCAAGAAAAGCAAAAAAGTGTTACTATTGGTATATACGTGAAGGAGTCTATTATGGGAATGGGAGTAACAGGAACAAAACCTGGTAAAACGAGTTTTGTGCACGAACATCATCATGTTGATTTTAATAAAAAGCTAATGGAACCCGATAGAAAATTTAAAGATGAAAGAAAGGTAGAGAAGAAACCAAAACCAAAAAAAGGTTGGTTTAGTTCTCTATTTGATTTTTTTGATTTTGACTAGAATGTAGTATCTATTTCGCCCATCATAGCGATACTTTTTTCAAAAGATCCCATATGCATCGCAGCTTTGATTTTTGATCCTTTGAAACCAAAACCAGGACTCATCATTGCCATTTTTACACTTTTTTCACCTTGGATAACTTGTCTCCAACCTTCCAGTGGTGCCCACATATCAAATTCTATTTTAGAACCAGCAGCAGGTGCACCAAAGTTTACCACTTCCCCGTTTTTTACTTCAACTTGAAGTGGTGTGATATCACTTTCACTTACTTGATACTGGAAAATTCCGCTAAATTTTTTAAGACCGTTTTTTAAATCTTCATTGCTATTCCATTTAGCAACATACTCTTTTGCCCACTCATCACTCAAAAATTGCAAGTTTACTCCTTGTTAAAATTATTCGCGTTATTATAGCTAAAGTTATACGGTAACATTTGGCATATCGATCATAAGTTCGATACTTCTTTCAAAACTTCTCATATTACTCATAGCTTTTAGTTTTGGTCCTTTAAAGTGAAAACTGCTACTCATCATAGCTCTTTTAACACTGATGTCTTTACTAAAAACTTTTTGCCATCCCTCTGTTGTTGTCCACATATCGAACTCTATCTCATGTTCACTATTGTCCTCACCGGCATATGTAACTTCACCGTTGTCTACAACGAAAATGATTGGTGTAATATCATCTCTGTCACTGATAGCATATTTGAAGACCGAGTTAAAACGTTTTAGCTTTTTTCTTAATTTATCATCACCATTCCAAACATCTTTATAGGCATCTGCCCACTCTTTTGTTATTAACTGCATCTTCATCCTTTTTTTACTTGAAACTTATTTTTCTTTAGGCGATATTATAAGATAGCATTAGTAGAAAAAATTATTAAATGACTTAGACGATTAATAAAAAAGATTAATTTTTTGAGAAAGTGTGTATTTTTGATACAATATCACTTATGTTTAAGTATAGCTCTTCTTATAAAAATCGTGCCTTTTTCCTTTCACTACTTATATATACAGTACTATTTACGGTTTTTATCTATGCCTCAGTCACCAAGCAAGAACAAAAAGCTTTGATTAAAGAGGAACGCATCTCTTTTAAGGTCTGTCAATGCGCACCGATGGAGCAAAAAGAGGTTGAAAAAAAGCCAGTAGAGAAGATTGAAAAAGTAGTAGAAAAGGTTAAAGAGAAACCTGTTCAAAAAGTGCAAAAGGTCGAAAAAAAAATAGAAAAGAAGAAGATTGAGAAAAAAACACTCAAAAAAAAGATACTTAAAAAAATTGAAAAACCTAAAGAGATTGTAAAAGAGACTATAAAGAGCGAAGTTGAAGAAAAAAAGCCGCTTGAAGAGATAAAAGAGAAGCTCAAAGAGAGAGAGGTTGAAAAACCCATAGAGGTGGCAAAAAGTTTCGCAGCCTCTACTGAACCTAGTGTAAGTAAAGAGCTACTTGATAGTATCTCAAAGGCATTACAAGAAAATATCTATTATCCAAAGTCTGCAAGAAGGATGGGAATTCAAGGAACGGTGCATCTCTTATTCAAATTAGAGCCTTCAGGTGATTTGACAAATATCGATATTAGAGGTGATGTACCGAGCATATTGGAAAGAGCGGCAAAAAAAACACTAAATAAAGCAAAAAAAGATTTTGATAAAGTAAAAAAAGCTGTTACTATACGAGTTCCTTTAAAGTTTATTTTGGAGAATTAATGGAAACGATTTTTAGAGAGTATGATATTCGTGGAATTTATGAAAAAGAGCTTAATGAAAAAATTGTCAAAAGAATTGGTTACTATCTAGGAAAACGAATTGCTAAGCACGGTAATTACGTTGCTATAGGTTATGATGCGAGAACACACTCTAAGACACTCTTTAACTACTTAGTAAGCGGTTTGAACTGTGCGGATATAAAGGTTTTTGCTTTAGGTATGGTTACGACTCCAATCGTATATTTTTCACATTACCAAGAGTTTAACGGGATAACTCCTAGTGCTACGATTATGATTACAGGTTCACATAACCCTAGTGAGTATAACGGTTTTAAAATTACGATTGATCGTAAGCCTTTTTTTGCTGATGATATATATTCTCTTGCCGATGAGGTACTGGGTAGTTCAAAAACTATATTAGATAGTTTAGATATCGTTGAAGTAGATGCAAAAACTCTCTATGTAGACTATATGGTAAATCAGTTTGAACATTTGCGAGAAATGGATAAAAAGATTATATATGATTGTGGAAACGGTGTTGCGGACGTTGTTTTAGGTGGGATTTTTAGATGTTTAGGTATTAATGCAACGGGAATGTATACTAATCCTGACGGAACTTTTCCAAATCACCACCCAGATCCAAGTGAAGAGAAAAATCTTTTTGATATAAAAGAGCGATTGAGCGACGGATATGATTTTGGTTTTGCATATGACGGTGATGCAGATAGAGTCGCAGTGCTTACAAAAAAAGAGAATATCAAAGGTGATATGTTAGCACTTTTATATGCTCAAAAGATGGATAAACCCACAATAGTCGGTGAAGTGAAATGCTCTCAGATAATGTATGATGAACTCGAAAAGATGGGTGCAAGAGCAGTTATGTACAAAACGGGACATAGTAACATAAAGGTAAAATTAAAAGAGATTGATGCGCAACTTGGTACGGAAGTGAGCGGGCATATATTCTTTAATGATAGATACTTTGGATATGACGATGCAACTTATGCAACTTTGAGATTTTTAGAGGTGGTAAATAGCGGCATTGATCCCGATAGTTTTTTAGAAAAACTTCCAAAACTCTACTCTACCGATGAATTAAAAGTAAATACGACAGAAGAGTTGAAATTTAAAATTATTGAACGATTAGCTGAAAAAATAGATCAAGGTGTTGCTTATCTTCCTGAAGTAAAAGAGGTGATCACCATTGATGGGCTGCGTATCGTTTTTGAAAATGGTTGGGGATTAGTAAGAGCAAGTAATACGACACCGGTTCTTGTCACAAGGTTTGAAGCAACGACGCAAGAGGATATGGTTCATATTCAAAAAAGTCTCAATGAGTTAATAGAAAATGTAATGAAGGAGTTTTAAACAGTTATGCAAACATTTACACTAAATTCACCGCTTGATATGCACCTACATCTTAGAGAAAATGAGATGCTAGATCTTGTTGCACCACTAAGTGCAAAGAGTTTTGCCGGTGCTATGATTATGCCAAATTTGGTTGAACCGGTTACAAGTGAAGCACTCTTAGATCAATATAGTGAGGATGTAAATAAAGCTCTTGTGCATCCTTTTTCACCCTATATGACACTCTTTTTTAGAGATGATTATACTTACGAGTTTTTAGATTCTATAAAAGATAAGATTTTAGCTATTAAACTCTATCCTGCGGGGATGACTACAAATAGCGAATTTGGTGTTACCGATATAGAGGGAATAGGCTCGGTGCTACAGTATATGAGTGATTTAGGAATTGTGCTAAGTGTTCACGGTGAAGCCGAGGGTTTTGTCATGGATAGAGAATCAAACTTTATGCCAATTTATGAAGAGATCGCATCAACCTATCCTGATCTTAAAATCATAATGGAACATATCACAACTGCGAGAGCACTGCATATATTAGAGCAGTATGACAATCTCTATGCAACCGTAACACTGCATCACCTTTTGATCACATTAGATGATGTAGCAGGCGGATTGTTACGACCGCATCTTTTTTGTAAACCTATTGCAAAAAGACCTGATGATAGAGATGCTCTTCTTCGTGCTGCACTTGATGCAAATCCAAAACTGATGTTCGGAAGTGATTCAGCACCACATCCAAAAAGCGCCAAAGAGTCATGCGGATGTGCAGCAGGTGTTTTCACTGCACCGATTGCATTGCAGGTTTTGGTGGAACTTTTCGAAAAGCATAATAGTTTGGATAATCTGCAGGCATTTATTAGTGATAATGCAAAAAGAATATATGGAATTGATCCGATAGAAAAAAGTGTAGTGTTTGAAAAGAGAGATTTTGTAGTACCTGAAAAGTATGGCGAAGTCATACCGATGTATGCAGGAGAAACTTTAAGGTGGTCGCTTGCATAATGTTCTTCTTTTAGAAGATGATATGCTATTTGCAACAACACTTGAAGATTTTTTAGACGATTCCGGTTTTAACATCGATGTAGTACATAGTTCAGAACAGATGTTAGAACTGAGCTTTAAAAAGAGATACGACATCTATCTTTTAGATGTTAACGTTCCTCATATGAATGGATATGAACTTTTATCCGAACTTCGCCAAAGCAGTGATAAAACCCCGGCAATTTTTCTTACTTCACGAAGAGACAAAGAGGATATTAAAGAGGGTTTTAATAGCGGTGCAGATGATTACCTGAAAAAGCCTTTTGATTTAGATGAGTTAGTACTGCGAATGCATGCACTACTAAATAGGGTAGGTGTCGGTAAAAAAATTGAGATTGGGGGATACTTTTTTGAAGCAAGAAATAATACGATATCCGATCCAGATAACTCTTATGAACTCAAACCAAAAGAATCGAAGCTTTTAGAACTACTAGTGCAAAAACGCGGCAATATAGTCAGAAAAGATGAGATAGAGGACTATTTGTGGGACAGTAGTGAAGAGATAAGCTCTGGAGCACTAAGAGTATATGTAAGCGGTCTTAAAAAGATATTGGGACAAGATTCAATAGAGAATATTCGCGGTTCAGGATATCGATTGCTTTTATGAAAAAGACAAATAACCATTTCGCTGAGGTACTTTTTTTCAACTTTGTACTGATCGGCTCACTTATATCTGGTATCTTGCTTTCAACCTTCTATTTTGGTCTAGACGTATGGCTGGTTTTTGTTTTTGTTGCGATTATAGCCGTCTCTTGGATTCTTGCTCGCCATGCAAATGAGCCTCTGTCTAAAAGCTCGGAAATTATCACGAAACTTCTTCGTGAGAGTATCCATGAACTAAATATGCCCCTATCTACGATTGAAGCAAATATAGCGATGCTCAAAAAAAACGTAAAAGATGAAAAAAACTTAAAAAGATTAGAGCGTATCCATTTAGCTTCAATGATGCTCCAAGAGCGCTATGAAGAGGTGGAATATACTTTAAAAGCTGAATTTGCGACAATAGAGAAAGAGGATTTTTATCTTGATGAGTTAATAGTTGAGAAGATAAAAAGATATGAGGAACTTTTCGAGGGATATAAATTTGTAATTGTGTTAGAAAAATTGCAAGTTTATGCCGATAGAAGAGGTTTTTTAAGGGTTATAGATAATTTGCTCTCCAACGCAGTAAAGTACAGCAAGAAGGGTGCACTTATAAGTGTGAAGTTAAAAGATAAAAAGTTTTATGTCAAAGATGAGGGTATCGGTATGGATGAGGTTGAACTATTGCAGATATATGATAGATATTTTCAAGCTGATGCTCAATCTGGAGGCATGGGTCTAGGGTTGTCACTGGTAAAAAGTTATTGTGATAAGCACAAAATATCTATCAATATAGAATCTAAAAAGAGTGTTGGCACTACCGTAGTACTTAGTTTAGATCATTTAACGCATAATTAACAGTACAAGATTATAATGTTAGTTATTATAACGACTGCAACTCTAAACGTATGTTTAGTAACACAGTGTTAGACTTTTAAAAAAGAAAAGGATTGCTGCATAGATGGAAGAGTTAAAGCTGACTGTTGATTATGGAATTATCGGAGTTTTAGGAGTAATGGGTTTCTTAACGCTCTATTTTTTCATTGAAAGAAGTATGTTTTATTCTAGTGTAGATATATCCAAATATGAGAATAAAGATGAGTTGGAACTTGAACTTGGTCATAATGTCTCTGCAATTGCAACGATAGGTTCAAATGCTCCCTATATAGGTCTACTTGGAACCGTATTTGGTATTATGCTTACATTTTACTCCTTAGGTGAAAGTGCGTCCATAGATACAAAGACGATTATGACAGGTTTGGCACTTGCACTTAAAGCAACGGCAATGGGGCTTGTAGTTGCTATTCCTTCAATTGTTTTTTACAATATCCTAGTTAGAAGAATGGAAGTATTACTGGCAAAATGGAGCATAAAATATGGCAGCTAAAAGATTTGATACTATAAACGTCATACCGTTTATAGATATCATGCTTGTTCTTTTAGTGATTGTTCTAACAACAGCTACGTTTATAGCAAAGGGACTTATCCAAATAGAGCTTCCTGAAGCCGATGCCCCTACTATGCAGCAAGATGAAATTGTCGAGCGAAGCATAACCATCACGGAAGATGGATCCTATTTTTTAGATAAAAAGCGTGTTACGCTTGATGAGTTAAAGAGTAAGCTAACAGGTTTTAATGTCAAAGATACAATTATTCTCCGAGGTGATAAAAGAAGCCAATTTGAGTATTTCGTATCTGTCATGAGTCTGTTGAAAGAGCAGGGGTTTGAACAGCTTTTTATCGTAACTTCGAAAGAGTAATTTAATTCATTCTTTGTTATTTGGATGATAAAATCTATTGAAGTGGTGATCCCAAGGGGATTCGAACCCCTATAACCAGGATGAAAACCTGGGATCCTAACCATTAGACGATGGGACCACTTTTTGTAGGCCGAAATTATACACATTTAGTTCTTAATGTGTCCTTACAAGACCAAAAGGTCTTGCAAATTAATTTACGCCGTAAAAATCTCTTAATGCGCGTATAATAACCGCATTTTTAGAGATACTTTCTGCTTTAGCATTCTCATTAACCAACTCATAAAGGTTTAGAGGAAGGCTGATAGAGAAAGTTTTTGTCTCAATCTTTTTCTTTTTATTGATAAGTGCAGTAATATTTGTTAAAAGTTCAATGATTTTTTTCGTATCAATCGGTTTTTGGATAAAGCTATTTACTCCAATCTCAATTGATTCAGAGATCTTTTGAATATCGTTACTTGCAGAGATTACGATGATTATTTGGTTAGGGGTAATTTCACGCATTTTACGTGCTAATTCGATACCGTCCATACCCGGCATAATGATGTCAACAAAAACGATGTCAGGTTTCTGTTTTTTAAATGTTTCAAGTGCTTCTTCGCCATTGAAAGATGAAGTAACGCTTGCAAAAAAGTTGTTAAAAGTCGAACTTAGAAGCTCATTCGCAACTTTTTCATCTTCTACAACTAAAGCAGAAAGTTTTTTTGTCTGTTCCGTCAATGTGACTAAATCTATATTGTTAGATGGCATTTTTCTATCCTGTTTTATTTTAATCGAATTGTACCATAACAGTTATCGTTATTTTCATAAAATGTTAAAAATTTTATATTATTTTAGTATTTTTTAAGATTTGGTGTCTTGTGCAAGGAAAACAGCCATTTTAGGAACAATTTGGTTTAGTGATTTAGTGTTGTTTTAGCAAAAGAGTTTTATAGGGTGTGACTCCCCATATCCAAAAGGAAAATATTCCTTTGGATAAGAGCAAAAATACTACTCGGTGATTTTTTTATACACGCCTTTAGCAGCACCAGCCATAACAACTAATGGTGTAGTTGAGATAGTTGCACCGGCTCCTGTCATTTCACCCATATAACCTGCTAAGTCAAGAACTAAATCGTTAAGGCGACCTTCACCTCCAAAGCCATCAACAATATCTTTTGCTTTTACAGAACCTTTTGCACGCGCAACGTCAATTTGGTCTTGTAAACTATTGAGTGCTTCAATAACTGTTGCCGTTGTAGCATCAAATTGCTGTTCTGAGATATCTTTATCCCCATTCTCTTTACTTAAAGCTTCAAGATAAGCTTTTTTTGCATTATCCGCTTTTGATTTCAAATCTTCGATTTTTGCCATGTTAATTTCCCCTTATTATTATCATCGCTTTTATAAAGCTTAGAAAGAAGTATAAATTATTCTAAATAAGATTATCCTTAAAAAACTTTTTTATTAATAACTATTTTTTATGTTAAAATTCTTTTATGAAAAATATAATTTTTGTTTTAACGATCACTCTTTTTGCCTTTTCAGGATGTGGTGTAGGAAGTGTCGTTGCTATGCCTTTTAAAGTCGGTGGAGCAGTTATTAATGTTGTTACGCCAGATATCGTGGGGGATTCTTTAGAGATGACCGGTGATGCTTTGGATGCGGCAATACCGTTTTAATCTATAGGTAAATAGATAGAGAAGGTGCTGCCTACTCCAAGGCTACTTTTTAGTTTTATTTTGCCTCCCATAAGTGACATATACTCTTTACAAATGGCAAGACCTACGCCTGAACCTTCAAACTTTCTTCTGATTGTGGCGTCTGCTTGGGTAAATGCCTCAAAAATAGCTCTTTGGCTATCTTTTTCAACCCCTATACCCGTATCGATTACATCAATCCGTAATTGATTATTTTCTTCTTTGATATTTATAATCACACTGCCTTTATGGGTAAATTTGACCGCGTTTGAAACTAAATTGTTAAGAACTTGAGTTAGCTTCTCTTTATCGTTATTGATAACGGTTGTGTTCTCTTCATTTAAAATAAGTTCTATATTTTTCTTTCTTGCTACTTCGTCAAAGAGCTCATAGGTAGCTTCTACTATTGTCGATATAGAAAATTTCTCTTTTTTTAGTACATGTTTATTCGCCTCAATTTTACTCAATGTCAAAACATCTTCTATCAGTTGTAGAAGTGTTTTCCCCGCTTTGAAAATGATCTCAATTTTCTCTTTTCCCGAGGATGTAATATTCTCCTTTTTTGTATTTAAAAGAAGTTCTGAGAGTGTCATGATTGAATTTAGAGGTGTTTTAAGTTCATGTGAGATATTTCTAAAAAATTGTGTTTTAAACTCTAAAGATTGGGCCAACTCTTTTGCATAGTGTTCACTCTCCTGTTTTTGTAAAACAAGTTTTTCATTTTTGACTTCGAGGATACGTGATTGCTCTTGCAACTTTACATTTGCACTATTTAACTCTTCAAGTAGTTTATAGTTTCTGATAGAGGTATACATCAGTGAAAATAGCCTCTCTGCAGAGAGCTCTGTTTTACTTCTATAGTCATTTATATCATATCTGGTGATTATTTCACTTTCAGGTGCATTCCCGTGCTGTCCTGTTCGTAAAATGATACGCATCATTTTATTATTGAGTTCATTGCGAATAAAATTGGCAACACGAAATCCTGAATCATCTTTTTCCATAATTACATCTAAGAGGATAATAACAAAATCATCTGATTGACTTAAAATCTCTTTTGCCTCTTTTTCACTAAATGCACTCGCAAACTCAAGTGTGTATCCCTCAAAAATAAACTCTTTTAAAGAGAGTTTTGTAACGATGTGAACTGATTTGTCATCATCGACTATGAGTACTTTGTACTTTTGCTCTAGGGATTCTTTTTTTGCTCTTGGTGGCGCAAAGATTACTTCATTGCTCAACTTCTAAACTCCAAATAGTTTTGCAAACCAAGTTTTGTCCACTCTGAATTTGTTTTACTAAAAGCTAGATAGTTTTCCAGTACCTTCTTAAAATCACTATTTTTTGAACTTAGCTCATCTAAAACATCTTTGAGTGCTACTTTTGCGGCATCAATGATGGGTTTACTAAATTTTCTTAACTCTATATTCTCTTTTTTTAGCTCTTGAAGCGCCAAAGCATTTTGTGCTTGAAACTCATAGGTCATATGGGCATTCATCTCAGCTGAGGCTGCTTCTATAATCGCTTTGTGTGAATCAGAGAGTTTTTCAAAAGATTGTTTATTAAACGTCAGCTCAATCGTACTTCCCGGTTCATGCCATCCCGAGTAGTAATACTTTGCAACTTTTGCAAATCCCATTCTTTTATCAAGCGCAGGCCCGACCCACTCTGTCGCATCTATCGTTCCACGTTCAAGCGCGGTAAAAATTTCACCTGCAGGAAGTAAGATAGGGTTAACACCAAGTTTAGCCATAACTTCACCGCCAAGTCCTGGAATGCGCATCTTTAGACCTTGCAAGTCCTCAACTTTTTCAATGGGTTTTCTAAACCAACCACCCATCTGATTTGAGGTATTGCCGCCTAAAAATGGGTAGAGATTGTATCTTGCGTAGAGTTCACGCCAGAGTTTTAAACCGTCACCGTAATGCATCCAGGCATTCAGCTCAGCCTCTGTTGTGCCAAAAGGCAGACCGCTAAAGAGACTAAAGGCACTATTTTTACCCTTCCAGTAGTAAGGCCCTGAATGAAAAGCATCAATTTGTCCAGTTGAAGCTGCATCAAAAACTGCAAGTGCAGGTATAAGTGTATTTTTTGGGTATAGCTTAATTATTAGAGTGTTATTTGAGGCAACTTTAACACGCTCTACGAATCGTTCCAGTACTGTACCCATAATGGGAAAGTGTGCAGGCCAACTTGTCGCAAGTTTTAAAGTGATCTTGCGTGATGAACCGCCGGCTACGCTTTTTGATTGCATCCCTCTATCTACGGTACAGCCCGTACCTAGCAGTGCTACAGAGGATGATGCTAGAAATGTTCGTCTATTCATAAAAAGCCTACGTTAGTATAGTGATGTAATAATAGCATATGCACTGAAAAATAGTAAGTGTGATGCACCCTCAATGTAGTTTGTCTGTCCATCATCCGTTGTTTTCCATACAAGTATAACAGTTAAAATAAGTGCACCGACCTGTAAAGGATTAAAGTTCAGTGTCAGTTTTATCCCTGCTGAATAGGAGAGTGCCATTAGAATTGGTACTGTGAGCATGATAGAGACCGTTGATGCTCCCATCGCGATATTAACAACGCGCTGCATTTGATCATTTGTAGCAGCTTTAATTGCCGTAAAGATTTCAGGCGAAACACTGATGATAGCTATGATTAAACCTGCCATACCAACTGATATACCTTGAGTGGCAAAGACAACAATACCGTCATGAGCAAAGATTTCAGCTAGGAAACCTATGGCAAATATGAGCAAAAAGATAACAAGAAAATTCATCTTTGTTGACATATTGTCAAAGATATAGTCATCATTTTTCTCCTTATCTTCATCTTTGAGCGTTGAAAGAGCACGTTTGATCCTAAAGATTCTACTTCTTGCCGTAGCTTTAAAAAAGTGTGAATGAGTTTTTGTTTGAAAAATATAAATTAGCAGATAGTAGATAGAGAGTACAATTGAAATTGTAACACTAGCATGCCATAACACATCCTCATCGTGACGTGTTTGATGTAAAATACTTGGTACAAGCAGGGCAGAAGCCGCAACAAGCAGTATCGTGGTATAGGTACTCGATGATTCTTCGTTATGTGCTTGCTCTTTAAAATTCAGTCCTCCGATAAAAACAGCTAATCCAAGCAAAACATTCAGATCAACAATAACAGCAGAAATAATTCCCCCCTGAACGGTCTCAAGCGTACTAGCTGATTGAGCACCTTGCAGTAAAACAGAAAAGAGAAGTATGATCTCAACGATAACAGCACTGAAAGTAAGTACAAAACTACCGTACGGCTCACTCAGACGTTCTGCCAAAACCTCGGCAATTTCGGATACTGTTACGGATATGGAAGCGATTGCAAGAGCGGAAAAGATAGTTGCAAGAAAAATATTATGGTTCAGATGCGTTATGATGGCAGCAAAAAAGAAAAAAAGTCCTGCAAAGACATCCCAATAACTGTAAAAAAAATCTTTAGGTGTTGTAGTGGGTAACGACTCAAAATCGTCCAATTATATTCCTTTATAAAAATGAGAGCTGCACAGGCTTAGAATTAAAGCTGCTATGTTCAAGTATAGAGACATCTACTCCTGCAATAATAGCATACCCAAACACTTCATTTGACAAAATATGTGCTATTTCATCAATATTCTTATAGATGTAGCTGTTTTCAAACGGTTTTTCATCTGGGAAAAGAGCTATCACTTTTGCCCACTTTGCATTTTCTACAAAGAAGCTAAAAATCAGTTGTGCAAGCGTAGTATCGGGTTCTAATATAAGTGCACGTTCACTTTTTCCAAACTCTATTGGATGTAAAAAACGATCAATGAACTGAACTTGAAAATGGGGTGTCGGATCAATATTCTTGGGTGAAAAAGTAATGGAGTTTTCCTCTAAAAGGCTAATTACCTGATCAAAGTATGATATGAAAAATGAACTTACTTCCACTCTGTCATAATAGATCATATTGTGGATAAACGAGAAATTAAAGAGAGATTGAAAAGTTATTTGTAGATTTTTTTTATTTGAAGAAATAGTATTAACTTGAGAAAAAATTTGCTTTAACATCTCTTCATTACTGGAAAATACAATACTATTTTCATGAAGATTGTAGAGCTTTTCAACACTCGCTTCTATAGTGTCTTGTAAAAAAAATAGTTTTCTATCTTTCGTTATTGAAGCTAAAATAGCCGATGTTGGAGTATCTACTTTGTAGGCTTTGATGTTTTTTTCAGACAGATGATAGCGTATGAGTTTTGTAAGAGCAGTTTTTAAAGAGCTGACTTTCACCCAAGCAATCTCTTCATCAGTTATTTGTAATTCATTATCAAATAGGATGATATAGGCACCGTTGTGGATAGCCTCATCAAAAAAATTTCCCTGTAAAGAGATGTAGAGATCACCACGATTTACTTTTGAGGCAGAAAAGGAGATATTTTCAAAGGAGGTGATGGCAGGTTCATTAAGAAGTTTACCATCAACCAGTGTTAAAAGTGTTTGAAGCCGCATTGTTTTAGGCTTTTAGCCAATAGAGCTCCCGCTTTGACGTTTGTGCTCAGGTCGTACAAGGCTTAATCCATCTTGATCTTTGGCAGCTAGAAGCATACCTTCTGATAGCATGCCCATAAGCTTAGCTGGTTTTAAATTTGCAACAACACAGACTTGTGTATCAACTAAGGACTCAGCATTGTAGTACTCTCTTATCCCCGCTATAACCTGACGAGGTTTTTCTTCACCTACATCAACTTGTAGTTTGAAAAGTTTTTTACTTTTTGGTACTTCAACTGCTTCGATAATCGTTCCAACCTTCAGGGATGTTTGAAAAAATTGATCGATTGTAATAAGTGAAGCATCGCTCTTATCATCTTTCTCTTGCGTATCTTTTACTTGTGTCTGTTTCGTAGCAGTATCATTTATAGGCATTGCATTTGGAGCCTCTTTCATCTGAGGCTCTTCTATACGTGGAAAGAGTGGATCAGTTTTTTTGACTGTAAAGTCTCCGAGTAGCTCTTTATTCTCAATATATTTTATGTAAGTTTGAGGATTTATTTCAATATCAAGCGCATCTGCTATTTTTCTTGTCGTTTGAGGCATAACAGGGTGAAGTAGTATTGCAACTTTGGCTAGAAGGTTAGCCACAAGAGCAACGGTAGCCATTGCATAATCACTATTTCCCTCTTTCATCTTTGCCCAAGGTGCGTGGTTGTCTATCGCTTTATTTGCAATACTTAGACTCTTCCATAGCTCCTCTAAATAGCGGTGTGTTTGCAAGGAGTGCATATATGTATGAATGTTATCTAAGCTCTCATAAGCATTGTCAAGCTCTGTTTGGTGAAAACGTGTCACATTGATACTTGTAACCTTATAGTCAGAATATTTACCGCTCATACCGATTATTCTGTTGAGCAAGTTTCCAAGATCATTACCTAAGTCACCGTTAATACGGTCAATGAGTGCCTTTTGACTAAAATCACCGTCTTGTCCGAAAGGAACCTCTCTTAAGACAAAATATCTAAAGTTATCAAGTCCGTATGCATCAGCAACCTCTATAGGATTTACGGCGTTGTTTTTAGATTTACTCATCTTCTCGCCGTCTCTTGTCCACCAACCGTGCGCGGCGATATGTGTAGGAAGAGGCAGGTCTAAACTCATTAAAAATGCAGGCCAGTAGATCGCATGAAAACGTAAAATATCTTTACCTACGATATGAACCTTTGCAGGCCAAAAGTTCATGTTCTTCTCATCTGTACCATATCCAAGAGCCGTGACATAGTTCATAAGGGCATCCAACCAAACGTAGATAACATGTTTATCATCATTGAGTGTTTCAGGAACTTTTACACCCCATTTAAAACTTGTTCTTGTGATGGAGAGATCACGAAGTCCGCCCTCTACAAATTTCAAGACCTCATTTTTACGAGAACGTGGCAAGATACACTCTTCATGTTCGTTGTACCACTTTAGCAATCTGTCTTCATATTTTGATAGTCTAAAGAAGTAGCTCTCCTCTTTAACAATATCTGTAGATTTACCGCAGTCCGGGCAGAATTCATCATCAATAAGTTGTGTTTCGGGAAAAAATGTCTCACAGCTAATACAGTAGTGTCCTTCATAAGCATCTTTATATATATCACCCTTATCAAGCATTTTTTCAAAAGCTTTTTGCACACCTATTTTGTGGCTTTCATCCGTAGTGCGAATAAAATGATCATAACTTATCTCAAAATTATCCCAAAGGTCTCTAAAACCTTTACTGATCTCATCAGCGTACTCTTTTGGCTCTTTTCCTCTCTTCTGAGCGGACTGTTCAATTTTTTGTCCGTGCTCATCCGTGCCGGTTAAGAAAAAGGTGTTAAAGTTACGTAGACGTGAATATCTTGCTACTGTATCGGCTATGATGGTTGTGTAAGCATGACCGATATGCGCCTTGTCATTCACATAATAGATTGGGGTAGTTATATATATATCGCTTTTATTCATTCAAATCTGCCTCTCTTAAAATTCAAATCCACCGGTCTCGCCTTTTGACATACTCTCATAGACCGCCATAACATAGCTTCTTCGGATTTCGCATCCTATGATTTTATCACAATCGTTACAAGTTGACACGTTATGCTCTTCTTGACACCGCTCAAGAACTCTTTTCTCTTCTTGAAGCTTTTGAGTAAATCTATCCTCAGTAGCACTAGTGTTTGCCATAAACGTCGCTTACACGCTGCATCTCACTTTTAGAGCCAAAGAAACAGGCTGTCGTATCATGTATATGTTCAGGATGAAGATCTAATAGTCTTATTTTTCCGTCAGTCGCAATGCCACCCGCTGATTCAAAGATATAAGCAAAAGGAAACACTTCAAAAAGCATTCTTAGTTTTCCATTTGGTCTATCTTCCGTTGCAGGGTAGCTAAATATTCCACCGCCTTTGATCAAGATATGGTGCAGATCAGGAACCATTCCTCCTGAGTATCTTAATCTATAGCCGTCTTGGAAAAAGGATTCAACAAGCTCTTTGTGGTGAGGCGCCCAGTACTTTTGTGTTCCGCCCGGTGCTGCAATTTTACCCTTCTCATTTAGTTTTAAATCTTCTACATAGTGGAAATTGTCTGCATTTAAAAGGTATAGTTTTGCTTCATTGTGTTCTGCAAAAACAAGTTCGACTCTTGGTCCATAGACGACATAACAAGCGGCTACAAGGTTTTCTCCCGTGAAACTTTTTTCAAAAATGCTAAAAATTGAGCCGACGCTGAGGTTTACGTCAATCACGCTTGAGCCGTCAAGTGGATCATATCCGACATAATAACGACCCTCAGGGTGGAGTGCAAGAGCAAAATCCTTCTCTTCACTTGAAATTGTATGAACAGAAGAGGCCTTCATGAACTCCTCTTGGATAATGTTGTCAGTTTCAACATCAACCTTTAGCTGTTCATCACCCGTACTATTGCTACTTGTTGCGTAATCAAAGTCTTTTCTGTAAATAACCTCTTTTATGCGTATCGCTGCTCTTTCTATGGCTTCTCTAATCTCTATCATCTATACCTCCTTAGCATTTTTAAATATCCACTCTATACACATCTGTGGAGAGTTCAAATCTAGCTTCTCTAAAGTTACAGGGATATTGTACTCGGAAAGATCAATGGAACCATCTGTTGCAATTGCTTCCATTGATCTAAAATAACTCTCATCAATTTTATCTCTAAATATACCAATTCTAGGAAGAGGAAGTGTTTTTAGCCCTTCGACTAGTAGAACATCAAAATCTTTGAAAAGTTCTATTATTTCATCAAGTTCTTTTTTACGCTGTGAAAAAAGTGTTGTTCGTGTCGGTGATGTAACAATGACCTCGGCGCCCGTTTGAGAGAATTTATGGCTGTCTTTTCCTTCAACATCAAACTTTGCCTTATCTTTTGGATCATTTTTTATGATAGCTACTTCTAGGTTGTATTTGTTAATCAAAATTTCTGCCACTTTTACCATCAAAGTCGTTTTTCCGCTATTTGATGGACCCGTAAAAGCTACTGCCACTCTTTTTCTCACTCATCACCTTGTCAAAATTTTAGGTGATTATATCTAAAATTTGTGATATAGTTGCTTTTATTAAATGAAGAGAGTGTTATGAAACTTGTTAGTATCGCTATCATGAGTCTGTTTTTTTTTGGAGGTTGTACCTCTACCGTTGTAAAAGATTTGAAGAGTTATTTGGGGTATGATGAAGAGACATTATTGTCGTTGAAAAAAGGTGTTATTAGTGAAAAGGGTGATACGAAAGCGACTATTCAAGCTATCTACCTAAATAGTGTGGATAAAGAGTACGGTGAGGGTGAAAACTTTTTTGTTGCCGTATATATAGCCGATGATTTTGATGAATCTAAAAACTATGGACTAAGAAATCCTCGTTATACACTTCTTTTAAATGAAAAAAAAGCTCTAAAAATTACTGAGTTAGATGAAAATAGTGACCTGCGCAAAAAAATGCCGTTAAAAAGTCGGTGGAACCATTACTACCACCTACTTTTTGAAAAAAGCGATATGAACGAGTTAAAACTCACTTTTAAAAATCATGAGGGATTTAAGAGTGAGTTAGTCTATCAAAAAGAGAAACCACAGAGATAGGCTCGCCTAAGAGATCTTTATAGATTATGTAGTTTGCCAGCACCTTTTTCCCATATTTTCTTGTCTCATCATATGGGATTAGCTCCATACTTAAAAACGGGTCATACTTATAGCCGCTAAATCCGCCACCCCTCTTGACACGGTTAAAAAATCCCATTCCACCGTTATAGGCATATGCGATAAAAAGAGGGTGGTCAAGTGAATTGAGTAGATACTTTAGATGTGACTGCGCATATTCGATATTTTTACCCGGATCAAACATCTCATCTAGATCCAAATCCTCTTTTTTCTGCTTTGCAATAGCTTTTGCAACAAAAGGCATGAGCTGCATTACTCCAAGCGCATAGGCACTTGAGATACTTGGGGGGATAAAACGACTCTCTTGTCTAGCAATAGCTAAGATAAGTGCTTGAGTGTCAAGTTTTTGATTTTTGAAGTGCTCTCTGTAGGGCATTATATAGGGGTGACGTTGATACTTGTGAATTCTCTCTTGTATAAAGGCATTCACAGGAAGCAACTCTTTTGTATTGAAGTGTTTAAGGTACTCTTTTAGCTCTTTTTTATTTTTTCTTTTGATATCACGCAGAATTTGAAGCCACTCAAAAGGGGTATTTAGTGAATATTTGGCTTTCTCATCTTTTGCTTTGATATCCGTTATAAGCGTATCAATTTTTTTGCCTTGAAGCTCTTTTGCATAGAGAACATAGACATTGTTATCAAAACTATTAGAGAGTTTTTCAAGATGCTTTTTATCTTTGGTGATAAGATATTTCCAAAAAGTAGTTTTATCTATGTCCATTTTATAATAGGCATTTTTTGAAGCTCTCTTAACATATTCAAGTGCTAGGTTTTGCTCTTTTGCTTTGAGTGCATTCATTGCTAAGAAAAAGGTTGTTTTATGATCACCTTTAAAGTTTTTAAGTTGTAAAAGTGATTTTTGAAGCTTCGTTAGTTGTCCGTTTGTTACGATTTTACGTACGACTTCATTAAAGCCTTTTGTTTTGGAGAGTTTTTCTAAAAATTTTATAGGAAGATTATAATCCATCACTTTTCTAAACTTGCTTCCGGCATTTGTAAAAATTTCAACAAATATTTCAGGCTCTTTATCTAAAAGGTACTTTGAGGTACTCTTTTTAGTCATCGGTTCAATCCATTTTGCTATATCATCAAAATATGGACTCACTCTTTTTAGAAGTTTTTTTCTATCTTCAAGCTGCATCTTTGCAACTTTGTAGTGTGTGAGTGCGGTTGCTGCGCAGTAGACATCTTTCTCATTTAAAAGTTTGGTATAACTTAGCTTCATACATCTAGAGGTCTCTCGTATTGTTTTATCACTGCTTCTTTTTGCGTAAGCATGAAAGAGTTGCGGTGTTACAAAAGAGATTTTTTCAAATGCCTTTTTTGCATTTTCAGCTGAAATGTCTTGTTTAAAATAGCGCCATATATAAAAGTTTCGAGCATTACTTTTTGGCATTTTAGAAATTTGATCGATAGTAATCGTCTTTGCCGCACCAATGTGGGGCAAAAGAAGAAGTAGAGCAGTTAAAACTAATTTCATATGCTAGCAGCTACTTGAAAAAGGATTTTTATAACAAAGAGATCAAAAAACTGAAGTCCTAAAATAATGATGATCGGAGAGAGGTCAATACCTCCGATAACCGTAGGGATATATTTTCTTACAACAGCGTAAGCAGGCTCAGTTAAACGATAAAGTGTTTGAACAATCGGGTTATATGGATCGGGTCTTACCCAGCTAATAAGCGCGGCAATGATTATCACCCAGATATAGATCGAGATAATCATATGTAAAAGTTGTGCAACTGCTTCGATAAGTGTAGAAATGACAATCATTGTACAATCTCCTTAATGTAGTTTTTAAGATGAACATAAAGCTCACCCACATCTGGACCATGTTCGGCTCCAGTTAACAGTAGACGGATAGGTTTAAAGAAGTTTTTGCCCTTTAAGCCACTCTCTTTCATAAGATAGGACTTTAGTTCATTAAACTCTTCAAAGTAGTCTGCTTCTAAGATGAGCTTTTGCAGTATTTTCATACTCTCTGCGTACTCACCATCAAAACTCTTTTTATCAAAAATCGCTTTAATCTTTGGTCGTAGTTCACTAAGCGTACTTGCTTCATCAAGATATATTTTAGCGGCAAAGCCAACTTGAGCATCTGCAAATCCAAGATAGCGTGAAAGTTCGGTTTCATCCATCATGCGAAGATGTTCGTTGTTGATAAAGCGAAGTTTATCGATATCAAAACGTGCAGGAGCGCGCGATATATTTTTTAGATCAAACCACTCTATTGCTTCTTGCATTATAAAGATCTCTTTAGGCGGTTTATTGCCTAGTAGTATAAGGTAGTTGGCAATTGCAGAGGGTAAAAAGCCCTGCTCAAGCAGCCATTTTACACTTGAAGCATCATCGCGTTTACTCATCTTTTTACCGCTATCATTTAAAATGATGGGAAGATGCGCATATTCGATAGTTTTATCATACCCTATAGCAAGTCGAACGGCTTCTTGTTTAGGTGTATTGGAAAGATGATCCTCTCCTCTTATAACAAGGGAGATATCACTCAACATATCATCTATCGCACAAGCAAAATTGTATGTCGGACTTTTGTCTTGACGTAAAATGATGAAACTATCTATATCCTCAGGAGAAAATTCCAATTCGCCTCTGATGTAATCTGTAAAAGAGATAGGAGCAAGAGGTTTTCTGATGCGTACGACAAAGGGCTTCTCGTTATCGATCGTCTCCTGCGGTGGCAAATTCTCGCATGTACCGTCATATCGATACGCTCTTTTCTCATTTTTGGCGATTTCACGCTTTTTATCTAACTCTTCATCTGAACAAAAGCAGTTAAACGCGCGTTTTTTGCGAAGAAGATCAACTCCGAACTGCTGATGAAAATGCAAATTTTTACTTTGGTAGAGAACATCTTTATATTGTATTTCAAAAAGAGCTAAGATATCTAAAATCTCTTTATCTTTCCCCTCAATATTTCTCTCTTTATCGGTATCTTCTATGCGTACAATCAGATTCTCTTTACGTTGAGTAGCGACGATATGGTTAAATATAGCAACACGTAAGTTACCTATATGCATATCACCCGTAGGACTAGGTGCAAAACGCAGCATTAACGCTCCTAAATTTTTTTTGAGATTCTATCGTAAGAGGTTAAATATTGAAAGTGATTGGAAAAATAATACAAATTTTTTTATGAAATAACTCTTTAAGTTGTGAAGCAATTTTTAGGTATTATATTTTTAAAAGGCAAATGTATGCAAAAAAGAATCTTTCTCTTAATTGTTTTTGTATTTAAATTAACTATATACTCAGCAAATTATGATACTAAGATTGAACTAACACCTACAGAAATAGGATTTATTAAAAAACATCCACAAATCACACTTGCAGGTGGTTATTCATTTGAACCATATTTGATACAAGAGAACGATAAAAAAATAACCGGATATGATGTAGATATTATAAAATTAATTAATGAAAGAACAGGCTTAAATATAAAAGTTGAGCTTGGAAAATGGAGCGAAATACAAGAAAAAGCAAAAAAAAGATTATATGATGGACTTAGTACTTCTGGTACTGGAGGTGATAGGGCTTTGTATTATAATTATTCAGTGCCATATTCTAAATATACACCTCTAGTCATTGTCAATAAAGGAAATCCTAAAAATATTTACAAAGTTAAAGATATTCAAGGGAAAAAAGTTGCCGTTCAAAAAGGAAATATTGTTTTTGAAAATCTTTTAAAATCTTTTAAAAATATTGAGATAGTTTACTATGATAGAATGCATGATTTAATAAGAGCTGTTGTATCAAAAGAAGTTGATTTTACTGTTATAGATGAAACAGCTTTTTATCTTGCAAATGAGGTAGGATTAGGTGGACTAATAGAGTACTCTTTTGCAATAGGTAAAACAAATGATGTAGTATTTAGTTTACGAAATGATTGGCCTGAACTTGTTAGTATTGTAAATAAGGCTTTAAATAGTATTACAGTAAAAGAAAAACTTAAAATTAAAAACTATTGGTTTGGTAATCAAGAAAAGATAGATAGTAGTTCAGAGTTTGCTTTTACAAAGGAAGAAAAAGAGTATTTGAAATCAAAAAAAGAGATAAAAATGTGTATGGATCCCGACTGGCTACCATTTACTAAATTTGAAAATGGTATTCATACTGGAATTAGTGCAGATATTTATAAATTAATCTCTCAAAAAATCCCAATTCCTATAAGTGAGGTACAAACAAAACACTGGGCACAAAGTTTAGAGTTTGGCAAAGCTAGAAAATGTGATATATTTGATTTCGCTATAGAGACACCGGAGCGAAAAAAATATTTAAACTTCACATCAACTTTTCTAAAAGTACCATTAATAATCGTTACAAAATTAGATGTTCCTTTTATATATAATTTTCAAAGTATAGAAAATGAAGCTATAGCTATTCCAAAAGGATATGCTTTTATTGAACTATTAAAAAATAAATACCCTTTAAAAATCATTGAAGTAGATAGTATAGGGGATGGATTACAGAGGGTGAAAAATGGTGAAGTATTTGGATATATAGGAACATTAGCTTCTGTAGCACATGTATTTAAAAGGGATTTTACAGGTGAACTTAAAGTAACTGGTAGGTTTGATGAAAGTTTCGATATGGGAAGTGCTGTTAGAAATGATGATGAGATGCTATTGCAAATATTGCAAAAAATTATAAGTAGTATTCCGAAAGAGCAGATAAATAGCATAATAGATAAATGGATAAATATAAAATACGAAAAAGAATTTGATTATACGCTATTTTGGCAAGTGGTAAGTTTCATTTTACTTATTCTGTTCTTTGTGCTGTATCGACATTATATATTAAATAAAAAAGTTAAAGAGGAAATAGAAAAGTCAAGAAAAAAAGATAATTTGATTTTTCAGCAAAATAAGATGGCTAGTCTGGGGCAGATGATAGAAACTATTGCTCATCAGTGGCGACAGCCATTAAGTGAGCTTACAATGAGCCAAAATATGATATTAAGAAAAGTTACAACCTCAGGTGATATTTCTAAAGCGGAATTAGAAGTGATTTTAAATGATGAGCAAAAGATTGTTCAATTTATGTCTAGTACTATTAATATATTCCAAGATTTTTACAAAGAAGATTTAAAAGTAGAAAAGTTTAAAATTACTGATGCTTATAAGGATGTAAGAATTTTATTATCTGAAACAATTTCTTTAAATAGTATCAAACTTATAGAAAGCATTGATGAAGATATAGAGTACATAGGATATAAAAACCACATATCACAAGTGCTTTTATCAATCTTGCAAAATAGTATCTATTTTCTAAAACTTAGAGATATAGAAAATGCAGAAGTTCATGTATCCATGCATGGAACGAACAACTATATTGAAATAGAGATAGAAGATAATGCAGGTGGTATTGATGAAGATATTATTGATTATATATTTGATTATAACTTTTCTAGTCGAGATGAAGAGGAAAAATCTACAGGGCTGGGACTCTATATCTCAAAACTTATAATAGAGGAGAAATTTCAAGGAAAAATAGAGGTATTTAACACTAAAGGTGGGGTAAGATTTCTTATCAGTCTACCAAAATATAACCAATTTTAGGAATGTTGTTAATCGTAGTGATACCAGTTTTTTTTCTCAGCTTAGATACAAGATTATTTAAAGCGCTATTACTACAAGTTTGATAATCATAAACCTCTTGTTCTATCATATCGATGGTGACTAAACTTTTTTTATTCTCTAACAGAAGTTCTAAAAACTTAATTTCACTAGGAGACAGAGATATATTTTCTCCATTTTTAATAACACATTTTTGAGAAAATGAATAGAAAGTACCATCATTAAGTCTTACCTCTATTAAGCCTCTATCGAGAAGCTCTTTAGCACATTTATCCAGTACAATATTTAGTTGATTAAAATCAATTGGTTTAATTAAATATTGCATCAGATGTAGGGATGCAAAATTTACCAGTGCATCAGTATCTGTATAAGCACTTATTGCAACTATTGGCATATCTTTATTAATTCTTCTAACAAAAGTTACCAATTCTAAGCCATTCATAATGGGCATCTTAAAATCTGTAATAAGAATTGTAGGATTGAATTTAGTAAATATCTCTACAGCCTCTTCACCATTTGAAGCTTCATACACCTCTTCTACATAAGTATTTAAAATATTTCTAAATTTTTTTCTCAGTTCTAGATTGTCTTCTACTAATAAAATAGTTGTTTTTTTTAAAATATTTTCGCATTTTTTTTTCATATGGATAACTATAGCGAATAATTCTCTCCAAAAAGTATCCATATGAATATTTTTTAAATATAAATGAATTATATACTCTCACTTAAGATTAAATAAAAAGGAAGTAGCATGAGTAAAATAGTTGATTTCTCAAAGGTTAGTTCAAAAAGTAGGATACTTCAATCTTATCGATCTAAACCTAATGCACAAAGTGACTTACACATTGACCGTGATGTAGATACAAGTGGCAAGCATCATAAGATTACAGGTCTACATCTTGTTATTAAAGATGGGCATCCACATCATATTTGGAAAGACTATCAATGTACTAATCGATAAGTACAAAAACTCAAATAGCGTCAGAGAAAAAGAGAAAAATTAACTTAAAGGGGAGATGATTATATGAAGAAAAGTACTATAGGAGTAAGAGGATACTATATAAGTTTAGTATTTTCAAGTTTTCTGTTTTCGGCACAAGCAGCGACGCAAACAAAGTTGAGCGCATCTGATGGAGCTAGCGGTGATTATTTTGGATATAGCGTTGCAATGGATGGTAACTATACGGTTATCGGAGCATATTATGATGATGACGGAGGCTCAAATAGTGGAAGTGCCTATCTGTTTGAACTCAATGCGACCGATATCAACGCTTCACAGAAGAAACTGACCGCAATTGACGCGGCAGCTAGCGATAAATTTGGATCGAGTGTAGCAACAAACGGAAATTATGCGGTTGTCGGAGCAGCTTATGATGATACACAAACTGGAAGTGCCTATCTGTTTGATATAACTGCATCTGATATTAACGGTTCACAGAAAAAGTTGACTTCATCTGATGGGGCAACTTTCGATTATTTTGGATGGAGTGTAGCAACAGGTGGAAATTATGCAGTAATCGGAGCAATTTATGCTGATGACGGAGTCTTAAATAGCGGAAGTGCCTATCTGTTTGAACTCAATGCGACCGATATCAACGCTTCACAGAAAAAGCTGACCGCAATTGACGCGGCAGCTGACGATTATTTTGGACGAAGTGTAGCAACAAGCACAAATTATGCGGTTATCGGAGCAAGTGCTAATGATGATGGAGGCTTAAATAGTGGAAGTGCCTATTTGTTTGAACTCAATGCGACCGATATCAACGCTTCACAGAAAAAGCTGACCGCATCTGATGGGGCAGCTGACGATCAATTTGGATTTAGTGTAGCAACAAATGGAAAGTATGCGGTTGTTGGAGCATATTTTGATGATGACGAAGGCACAAATAGTGGAAGTGCCTATCTGTTTGAGCTTAATGCGACCGATATCAACGCTTCACAGAAAAAGCTGACGGCATCTGATGGGGCAGCTAGTGATCAATTTGGATGGAGTGTTGCGATAAAGGGAAATCTTCTGGTCGTTGGAGCATATCAAGATGATGACGGAGGCTTAAATAGCGGAAGTATCTATGTTTTTGATTTAACTGCAACTGATATCAACGCCTCTCAGGTAAAATTTACCGCTGCCTCTCCTGCTGCTAGTGATCAATTCGGTTATTCCGTTGCAACAAACGGTGACAAAGTTATCGGAGGAACCTCCAATGCATCCTCTTACGGTAAAGCCTTTCTAATTGAGGGTATATCATTTGTAGACACAACCGCCCCAACATTCACATCGGCAAAAACTGACAGCGCAGGAACAACTATAACCATAACATTCAGTGAAGATCTGAATACTTCCGCAACCCTAAGCTCTTCAAGCTCAATCTATAGCGTAAGCGGAACAAGTGCATCAGGATGGGGAAGCCCGGTATATAGCGGAACAAAAGATATCAATATCACCGCAACCTCAGGAAAAATCTATAACTCAGAAACCGTTACTTTATCTATCGCAACGGGAAGCGGCATTCAAGATAAAGCAAGCAATGATTTTAATACTACATCAAACCAAGCTGTTACAAATATCTCTTCAAACTATAGCTTTTCATGGTCACTAGTTACAGATAAATGGAATATGGTAAGTGTTCCCGATGAAAATAAAACAACTGAGGGCAATATAGCTTCTGCTACAAATGCAGGAACCGTATATAAGTACGATAATACAAACGGTTACACCAAACTTACAACAAGTGCAACAACAGAAGTAAATGCAACTCACGGTCTATGGATAAAACCTACAGCTGCAACCGTAACGGTTCCTTCAAACTCTGAAAATTCAATAACATCAGCAGAACAAAACGCTACATGGAAAGCACTAAGTAATAACACGTGGTACCTGCTAGGAGTTGCACAAAGCTTTGGACAGCCTTCTCCAATTGAGTCTACCATTCTTAAAAGCGGTTGTGCAACGTTCTCGGTATGGGATTACAACACAAGTTCTGCACGATGGAATATTGAACCGACCGTCAAAGTAAAAAAATCAATCTGGTACAGACAGAATTGTCAATAAAGGGAATGAAATGAAAAATATAATCTTATCTTTAGTCTTAACGGTATCAGCCAATGCAGCCCTTAGAAATATCCCTGCAGTTCCAGTAGCAGTAACACCCGATACCAACGCAAGCTCATGGCTTCCGGGTTCTCAAGTTAGCGGTCAAGTAAGTGTTTCTAATCTAGCCGCTTCAGTAAGCGGCACAACGGTCTCGCTAAGCTGGACACCATCACTGAACGCTATTACGCAGACAGTGTATTATAAAACAGCTACGGGTTCATGGACGGCTCTAAGCGGCTCTACGGATATTAGCTATACGGTAACATCAGCTTCTGCAACACTAGCAGCAGAGAGCTATAGCTTTGAAATAGTTACAAAAGATAGTAACGGCAGAACTTGGGGCGACAATATTGCAACTGCAACCGTTGCGAGTACAAGCACTTCATCTACAACAACTAGCACATCAACTGCGACAACAAGTACAACTTCCACTACTACTACAACTACAACGGTAGAACATACCGTAACAACCGATGACGGTCTCACTACGACTGCAACAAGCGACTTAGCAGGAAGTACGACATCAACCGAGAGTAACGGTGATGTGGTAACAACAACCCCTACGCTAACAAACAGTGAGGGAAGCTATGTAGATACGACTGTTACCACGCATAAAGAGGGTGATAGCACCATAGAGGTAAAAGTTACGGATAGCGAGGGAGTGAGTTCTACCATCATATCATTCTCAGAAATTGCAGGAAGCACGACAAAAGTGAGTAGTGACGGCTCGGTTCTAACAACCGTTACAAAAGATAGTTCGACTCTTTCAACGCAAATAGGAACTGACGGTTTCGTAAAACATATCGTAGATGTATTACCAAATACCTCTAAAGAGAAGATAACGGAAGCCATCTCAAAAGTTTTAGGCTCAACGTTGACAATTAAAAAAGATGGCTCAATAGAGACAAAAACTCCTGAAATACCAAGAACTAACGGAACAATCGTTGCGGCAAAAGCGGTATCGACAACCAACGGAGCAACCCTCTCAACCGTTACTGCAAAAAAGCAAGACGGTACCACGACAGTCAATACAATTGAATCACAAAATGCGGGAACAAAGATCACCATAGGAACAGAAGGTGAAGTAATAGCAAATGTTACTGTAGAGACCGATGACGGTACGGGAGCAAAAAAGGAAGTTGTCTCAAAAGCAATTAGCACCGATAAAGAGACTCTGCATGTATTTGATAAAAAAGGAACTCTTGCAACGATTGCAGATATAGAAAAAGAGTTTGAAAAACTTGATAGTTTAACGACAATCGTAAAGTCACAAATTCCCGGTACCAAAGTCGTTCAAAAAACGATGAGTACAACAGACGGTTTGGAAACTACCATAGAGAATATACCTTTAAATCAGAATGTGGCAGTAAATGTAAAAAAAGCAAGCGTAACGGTAAAAACAGGCTCTAGCGGTGATACCTCAATAAACCTTGGAAGAGAGGTAGTAGATGCAAACGGACAGACAAGAGTTGAACCATCCATCGTAAAAGTTCCAACAGGTGCTAAAATAGCCGTTGATACGCAAGGTATAAAGATAAAAAATAGATTATCCACGCAACAGACCTTCTCTTTTAGTACAAAAACAAGAGCTGTTTCAAGTGCAACACTCACACCGATTGATAAAGATCCAAATATAGAGACGACTATAACACTAGAGGGAACATATAAAATACGCTCTCTAAGCGGCAGGTCATCACTGAAACTTGGAACACAAGAGTTTGAAATCGGAGTGGATCAGATTGTGAACGTCGATGCATACGGAACTTTTATCTCAAAAGAGAAAGTGGTTAACCTTAACACAGGTTGGAACCTTGTAGGTACTCCGGTAAATATGATACTAAAAGATCCAAAAGAAGCATTTAATGCATTAAGCGTTGTTAAACTAAAAAGTTTTTGTCAAACCGATCCTGATAGTGCTGAATTTTGGAATAGCTGTATGACATCCAATATTTCTGAAATTCTTCCCGGTGAAGCTCTATTTGTTTATAGTGAAAATACTCAAACTGTCAATCTCTCTACGTCAGATGCAAATGAGATGAGTTACTACTCACTCTATCCTGCAAATAGTTCAATTGACCTATCTAATGCCATTACGGTATCAGGGACAAATTTCTATACGAACGGATATATATTTGTCGAAGCAAATATCGGCACCCTTAATGCAGATGTTCTTTGGGACTTTGGAGACGGTATAAAAAGCAGTCAAAATAGAGGAATTTATTACTACAAGAGTGCTGGCAACTACACTATCACATGTACTATAACGACAAACGATACGACATTTACAAAAAGCTATCCAATCTCCGTAATTGAACCTACACCTGAGCAAAGAGAGCAGTTATTAGTTGAAAATAAACTTGCTAGAAATAATTTCCAAACTAGAGCTTTAGTACAACCAAAAACAACTGCAATGCGCTCGTTGACATTTGATGCAACAGCGAAAACTATATCTGAAAAGTTTGGTTCTAGCGGTATATATACTTACGATAGTGCATCTTCACAATACAAGTTTTATAGTTCAGAAGATGATACAACCGTGATTAAATCAGGAACAGGTTTTATCGCTTCAATTGATGCGAGTAAAGAGTATCTAGAACTATCACAAGGATGGAACTTAATTTACCTTTCTAGCTATGCAAATAGCACAAATCAAACACTAAAAGATTTGGGAATTGATTATAGCGATATATTTCAATATGACGCACTTAATCAGAAATGGAGAGATAACGCAACGAATATTCCTTTAAGTGAGGGTTTTTGGCTCAATGCAAATAGTGCAGCAACGGTTGCAATAAAACCAAATAGTGTAGAGTTATCTACAAGTACAACATTTACGGCAGGAAAATGGTATCTGCTTGGAAGTTCGATAGATAGCATGTCTGATAACTATATATCCAATGAAGGAGATATGCTTTATCTTTACAGAAATAATCAATGGACTTTAGCCGATAAAAGTAATAATAGATTTATCCCTTCTAATAGCGGTTTTTGGGTTAAAAAGAATTAATTAAACTTTTGAACGGGCAGGGTTATGATAAACCTTGCTCCGTTGAGAATGTTATCATAATATTATTCTATTATTATTGTAGTTCAGCAAAACAGTATTTGATTTATATTTAAACATATAATAAGTTATTAAATTATATGATAAACCAAATGATTTCAGGAATAATAATTGGATAAATCAGATATATTAGAGATACTTAATGACTGGAACTACTGGAATAGAGAGTTGCCGCCAACAAAAGAGCGACAAACTTATGATACTCAAATTAGTTCATTTGCTAAAAATGATGAAGTTATAGTTATAAAAGGCATTAGAAGAAGTGGTAAATCTACTTTAATGCTGAACAGAATTAAAAATTTACTATCGCTAGGTATTGACAAAAAAGAGATTTTATTTGTAAACTTAGAAGACCCTCGTTTTATTAACCATTTAAATCTTGATTTGCTCCAAAAAATCAAAGATGTATACCTTGAATATTTAGATCCACAATTGAAACCATATATATTTTTAGATGAAGTTCAAAATATACCTGATTGGGAAAAATGGGTAAATAAAGAGTATGAACTTAAACTTTCACATTTGGTGATAACAGGCTCAAACTCATCTATGTTAAGTTCTGAAATTGCATCAACTCTTAGCGGAAGATATTTATCAGTAAATGTATATCCGCTGAGCTTTAAAGAGTTTTTACATTTTAAAAATATAAATATTAGCTCGAAACTTGATTTAGTAGATAAAAAAATAGTTTTAAATAGAGAGTTCGAAAACTATTTAACTAATGGTGGTTTTCCAAAAGTTATAGAGTACGATGATAATGAAAAAAAAGATATTTTAACAACTTATAAAGATTCTATACTTTTAAAAGATATTGTTGCTAGATACAAATTAAAAGATTTCCATACCTTAGAAGAGATCTCCGCGTTTTTACTTAGTAATAGCAGCATTATTCAAAGTATTAGCAAACTCAAAAATAGTTTTCAAGTATCTTTTGATATGGCAAACAGTTATTTGGCATATCTTAAAAATGCTTATATGCTTTTTGAAATAAAAAAGTTTGATTACTCTTTAAAAAAGCAAAATGCAAATGAAAAAAAATACTATAGTATTGATTTAGGGTTATCAAACCTCTTAAGAGTCCCAAATTTACAAACAAGAGGTGCAGATCTTGAAACGATTGTTTTTATAGAACTTTCTAGAAGAGGCTACAAGAGCTATTATTACAAGACATCAAACGATTTAGAGTGTGATTTTATAGTAGAAAAAAATAATCAGATAGAAGCATTAATACAAGTTAGTAAAAGTTTGAAAGATGATAAAACAAAAAAACGGGAATTATCACCATTTGCAAAGATATTGGATGAACTAAAAATAAAAGATACAAAGTTACTTGTAATAACCGAAGATAGCACTGATGATGTTTTGTATAATGAACTAGAGATTAAAATAGTGAATATTTTGGAATGGCTTATTATAGATTAGATTATTGATAGTAGCTAGGGTCATGATAAACCTCGCCCATTAGAAATGTAGTCTTTTACCTCGAGTAAAGTTTCTCAGATGATTCTAATTTTTTATGATATAGTTAATCTCCTATAACATTAGTGTAAGTTTTGAAAATTTGGAGATGGACTTGATCTTTTCTGATTTGAGCGATATTAAAAAAACAAAAAATTATTATGAGAGTGAGTACCAAAAAGCTCTCAAAAAACAGCTTAAACTACTGCAAGATGACCTTTCTCATATTGAGATTAAAAAAAACATTTTTGTTGATTCCTATTTAAGACCCATTGATACCGTAAGCGGTGATCTGTATGAAACGATAGATTTGGGTGATGATGTCTATCTTTTGTATGTTATTGATGCGATGGGTAAAGGGTTGAGCGCATCATTTACCGCTATGCAATCTTCTGTCTGTTTAAAAAGAAGTCTCTCATATGATACGAAATTTGACAAAACTCTAAAACTGTTTGTGGATTTTTTTAAAACCATTCTTTTAGAAAATGAAATTTTGTGTATCAATATCGTACAGTTTGATCTCAAAACCAATCAACTACAAATGGCAAATTTCGGGATGCCTCAACTTTTAATAGAGTATGAAGATAAAAGAGTTGAAACCTCTTTTGCAAATAATGCACCGATTACTCAATATAGTGACAATGTAGATATTAAGAAAATTAGTATAGAGAATTTTAGAAAGATACTACTCTTTAGTGACGGTTTAAATGAGGTTTTGACAAAAGAGAATGAACAGTATGATGATGAGCTGTTAAGAGATGATTTTGTTAAGAGTAATACCGTAAAAGAGCTTCTTCAGTTAAGAGCTGACAAAGTTGAAAAAAATAGTGACGATCTGACTGTCATATATGTAAGAAAATTTAAAGAGAACAGTTTTATAAGAAAAGAGTTTTCTGCAAAATCGAGTATGCAAGAGATTATAAAATCTACACAGGAGGTAAAGGAATACCTTGAAAATTTAGGTGTAGATAGAGAGAGCTTGGCTGAAATTTCATTTTTAACAAATGAGTTGATGGTAAATGCCTTGGAACACGGTAATTACGGTCTCAGTTCGAAGGAAAAACAGTGGTTTATTAAAAAAAATAGTTATTCTTCTTATATAAATGATATGGAAACAATAAATTTTAATAAAACAATTGATACACTACTATCTCAGTACTTTGAAGATGATACAATTATAATAAAAATAACAATTACTGATTGCGGTAATGGGTTTGATGTATCAAGCTATTTTAAATCTATCGCGATTCTCGGGGATGAACGTTTAAACGGTAGAGGTATTATTATGTCAAAAGAGTTTGTAGACGGAATATTCTATAATGAAAAAGGTAATAGTGTATCAATTATCAAAACAGTTTACAGGGGAAAACAATGAGAGTACAAATAGATAATAATAGAGTGCATGTTCACGATTATGTGGAGAATGTTAATGATTCTGATGAGATAATCAGAAACGTCAAAGGTCTTTTAAATAGCATTAATAACGGGATTGATTTAGTTTTTGAGGATGCATTTGTTATACCATCATCATTAATAGGTAGTCTACTGGAACTTAGAAACAGCGGTGACAATAGAGTCGTTATCCATGCGAAAAATCATAAACTTGTTACACTTTTTGAAAGACTCAATCTGCTCGATCTACTTAGCGTTAAAAAGGCGTAGCAACAAGGTTCTTACAAAACAGTTGTAAGAACCGTTTATTTATTTAATAGTAAAAAGTTTCAGCTCACTCTCTAAAGACCTACTCACATCATTAAGTTTATTTGAATTTTCAGATATCTGTGTAGCTATATTTTTGTTCTCTTCTGAGATCTCTTTTGAGTTATCCATTTTTAAAAGAAGACTTTTTACGTTTTGCGCTATAAAGACAGACTCTTCTGATGCCTGTTCAGATTGTTTAATTGTGGTAATGGTTTTCGTTTTTGCCTCATTGGCTAGTTCTATGAGATTTAACGAGTCTTCACTCATTTTTTGCATTGAGCCCGAGTTACTATTTATGCGTACCGTTACATCCGAGATTGTTTGAACAAGGGCACTAATGGTAAGATCAATTTCGGTGATACTTTTTTGTGTTCGCTCAGCCAACTTTCTCACTTCATCGGCAACAACTGCAAAACCTCGTCCATGCTCTCCTGCACGCGCAGCTTCAATTGCTGCATTGAGTGCAAGCAGGTTCGTCTGCTCGGCTATATCTTTGATGATCTGTAAAACTGCTTTAATCTGATCACTCTGCTGTGAAAGGTTAGCAACATTTGAGGCGATATCCATCTCCTCTTCACTCACATGATTGATACTATCAACGGTTTTTGTAAGTGATGCAATCATCTCTTCAAGGGTATTAAAGCTTGATTGTACATCTTTGGAGGTTGAAATTGCCAAAGATTCAGAAAGGTCAAGATCTTCACTCATCTTTAGAGTTATATCACGGGTACTATTGACAACATCAGTTTGTTTTGAGGCAATGGTATCAAGAGATGAGCCGATTTCACTTATGTGATTACCTACCGAAACTGCTTCATTTGAAGCTGTAGCAAGGCGTAAAAGTATGTTTTGTAATTTTTCTATAAACTTATCAAAATTATTCCCTATTATCTCTAACTCATCTTTTGTCTCAATATTGAGTCGTTTTGTTAAATCCGCGTTTCCACTTAAAAGATCTTCTGTCACTATGATTAGTTTCTTAAGCGGTCTTTTTATAAGGATGTTGATAAGAAGTATGAGTAAAATCAGGATCAGTATATTGATGATTGACATTATCGCAAGTTGCCACAATTCACTTGATATCGCGGAGTCAATTGCTTTATCTACTACCTTTATATCTTTGGCAACAACGATTTTTCCGATAATATTATCTTTAAAATCTTTTAGAGGAAAAGTTTTTACAAAGAAGTTTTGTGTCACTTGACCATCTATCGTTTCTATATCCGTGATCTCTTTTAGATCATTTATGAGTGTTTGGTTAATACTCTCTTTTGATTGAGCCACGGTAAAGTTTGAAAGTTTTGGATTGTCTTTGATATATTTTGCAATACTGAGGTATTTATTATCAAGGAGTATAAGTACTGAGGAATCTATTCGCTTTTTCGCACCGTTGATAATCGTACCAAAACCTTCAATGAATTCAATAGAACCTAGATAATCACCGTTTTCCATAATCGGCGCAAGTCCACGGATGGTAACTCCTACGCGACCGATTTCAATTGCAGCAAATGTTTTTTGTGTTTTCTTTACCTCATTAATAGTATGTCTAAATGATGAGAGATCATCTCCGTTTTTGTTTGGTTTCCATGCTCGAAGGAAACTTCGTACATCTTTCGTATGAAGGTGAATTTTGATATTTTTAAATTTTGATGAATTTTTATACGTAGAAACAAGCTCTTTTGAGTATTTCAGTGCTTTCTCTTTATCATTGTCTCGCAAGGCATCGATAAAGTTTTGATTTTTTGCGATACTGATAGCATTTGTTAGAGCAACTGACATTTTTTCATCAACAGATAACTCTAAGTAGGTTTCAAGACTTTTCGCCTCTTTTTCGTAAATGTCGCTTTTAATGTGGCTAATCCCCCTGTATGAGACGAAAACTATAAAAATTAGCCCTAACACTAACGATATAATAAGCGGTAGATATATTTTTGACGAAAGAGAACGAAAACCCTTTTTCATATTTTTTCCCCTATACTATTTTTTAGAATGATTTGTGCATTGTATCGAATAATATTTGAGTTTTACACTAATTTTTTCAACTTCCTCCATCCCCCCAAGTTTCAAACTCCATATCATAACGTTCAGCCTCCTTATCCTCTTTGTAATTACTTAAAAAATAGGAGATCAGTTCAATCTCTTTTTGAGTAAGGGGTTTTGCAAAAGGGATCATGAGATTAGCTTGCATTCTTTTTATAACATCGTTTTTGTAGTGAAGGAGCTTGTTTACTAGGTACTCTTTTGGATAGTTAGCAATTTTTGGATAGGTATTCATTCCAGCACCGCTATTACCGTGACAACCGTTACAGCCCTTTTGAAAATAGAGTGTTTCACCCGCTTTATAGTCATCTGCAACTAAAAGTAGGGTCAAAAATATAAAAAGAGTCAATAATTTTTTCATGAACAGCTCCAATTTTGAATATAATTCTAACATGATATTAAAAAATGCGACGATTATTGAGAACGGCAGGGAAGTTGTTACCGATTTTGTAATTGAAAACGGTGAAGCTGGGGAGTTTGATGCACAGGGTAGCTATCTGTTAAGCGGATTAGTTGACCTAAATGTTAGACCTAAAGATGAACAGATTAGTGCCTCATCTTTAGAGAAGATTTCCAAAAAGGCTATTAAAGGCGGTATAACTACAGCAGTTTTGATGAGTGATTTGCACCCTAGAGTAGATAATGAGATAGTGCTTGATTATATACATTCACGCTCTAAACTACACAATGGTGCAAAAATTGAGACACTATTGCACTCTGTTAAAGAGAATGAGAAGCTAAGCGATATTGCCTCACTACTAAAAAACGGTGCTGTAGCACCCTATCTTGTTACGACACTTGATCATAACCTTACAAGACGTGTATTTGAGTATGCGAAGATGTATAAAGTACCCGTGTTTTGTCAACCTCTTGATGTTGATCTCAATGCTGATGGGGTGATGCATGAGGGCGAAGTGTCTGCGAGGCTGGGTCTCTCAGGATTAACACCTGTTGCAGAAGAGGTGCAGGTTGCTATGATGATAGAATACTCTAGAACTTTTGATGTAAGTGTCCTGTTTAAGGCTATATCTACAAAGCGTTCTTTGGAACTCATATCTTATGCAAAAAAGCAGGGCATTAGGGTTTTTACGGAGGTCTCTTTGCATCACTTAGTTGGAACCGATGAGATGTGTGACAATTTTAATACCTATGCAAAGATATATCCGCCTCTACGTGACGCAGATACAAAAGTTTTTTTTCAAGAAGCGCTTAAAGAGGGAAAAATTGATATATTAACCTCTTTGGAATCTGAGCGTTCAGTAGTCTATAAAGAGGTCTCCTTTTTTGAGGCAAAATTCGGTACTGAATCGATTGAAGATATTTTACCTCTATACTACACCCATTTTGTAAAGAGCGGTATGATAGATATGGCCTCCTTAGTAGCGATGACCTCAAAAAATCCTTCGGAACTTTTGGAGCTGAAAAATTCCGATTATGTACTATTTAATCCTAATACAAGTTATAAGATTGAGAATGATCACTCTTTATATAATGGACAAGATATATATGGAAGTGTTCAAAAAATTTGGATAGATGGAGTTGAATATGGCGAAAGTTAATGAGAATCCATGGTATAGATATATACCTTTGCAAGATGAGAGTATTTCAAAGCTTGATAGAAATCTCTATTTAGTTTATATAGTTTTTGCGTATGCAATCCCTGTTACTTACATCATCTCGATTGTAACGGTATTTATAGTGCGTACCGATAAAGTGCATGCTACCTATAAAAAATCACTTCTTTTATACCTCTCTATTTTTGCCCTTATCGGTGCATATGCTTTAGGACTTCGATTTGGAGATAATGCTCAAAGTGTACCTCAAAAGGAGTTGACGAAAAAAGAGATTGTATCTCAGGCAATCGTATCAAATGATATTGCACAACTTCAAGATAAGATACAAGGGATTGATCTCAATGAGAAACTTGAAGGGGGATTAAGTTATCTGCATGTGGCTGTAATGTCACATAGAACTCAGATGTTACAAGCTTTACTTGAAGCAGGGGCACAACCAGATATTATAGACGATAATTCACTCACTCCGCTTTACCTAGCCGCGTCATACGGTGAGATTGAGATGGTGGATATACTGCTAAAGTATGGAGCAGACATAAATTTTAAAGGACATAATGATATCACCGTTTTACATGCTGCAGCATATTCGGGTGAGTTAGAGGTCTTTAAACTTTTGCTAAATAGAGGAGCAGACCTTGCTGCAAAGACGACAAACGGTCTGAGTGCACTTGATATGGCAAAACGTCAAAGTATGAACAACATAGTCAAATTTATAGAAACACTTAATAAGGAAGCAAATGAGTAGAGAACATTCACAAATAGCATATGAAGAGGCAAAAGCGGTCATTCCAGGCGGTGTCAATTCACCGGTACGTGCATTTAAAAGCGTTGGGGGAACACCGATTTTTATAGCTTCTGGCGAGGATGCAAAGCTTTATGATATAGACGGAAACAGTTATATAGATTATGTACAGAGTTGGGGGCCGCTAATTTTTGGACATGTGGATGAAACAATTGAAAATGCCGTTATAGAAGCTGTGAAAAGAGGGCTTAGTTTTGGTGCACCTACCGAAGTAGAAACTGAACTTGCAGATATGATTGTTTCACTTTTTGATTCAATAGATAGAGTGCGTTTTGTAAATAGCGGTACGGAAGCTGTCATGAGTGCTATAAGAGTTGCTCGTGGATATACAGGACGTGATGACATCATTAAATTTGAGGGATGCTATCACGGACATAGTGATTCACTGCTTGTACAAGCTGGAAGCGGCGCGGTAACATTTGGAACACCAAGTTCACCCGGAGTTCCCGCTGATCTAACGAAACATACGCTTTTGGCAAAGTATAATGATATTGACTCGGTAAAGAAGTGTTTTGCCGACAGTAAAGAGGGTATTGCTTGTATTATAATTGAGCCGATTGCTGGGAATATGGGCTTAGTTCCAGCAGATAAAGAGTTTTTAAGTGATCTGCGTAAACTCTGTGATGAAAATGGAGCACTACTCATTTTTGATGAGGTGATGAGCGGTTTTCGTGCTGATCTAAGAGGTGCACAAGGAATTGTAGGTGTTAAACCTGATCTAGTAACGCTTGGAAAGGTGATTGGAGGCGGAATGCCTGTGGGTGCTTTTGGGGGAAGTGAGAAGGTAATGGCGCATCTATCACCTGATGGTCCGGTTTATCAAGCAGGAACACTTAGCGGTAATCCGGTAGCAATGGCAGCAGGTCTTGCATCGCTTAAAAAACTAACAGAAAATTCTAAACTTTATGCAGTTCTTGAAAAGCGAGCAAAACACTTGATGGAAGGTTTTGAAGAAGCTGCAAAAGAGAACGGTATACCCTTACAAACAGATGTAAGGGGCAGTATGTTTGGTTTCTTTTTTAATGAAAATAGCGTAAAGAATTTTGACGACGCGCTAAAAAGTGATACGGATATGTTTGCAAAGTTTCATGCACAGATGCTTGAAAACGGTGTCTATCTAGCATGTTCTCAGTATGAAACAGGTTTTATCAGTACAAAAACAACGGATGCAATGATAGAAGAGACGATTGAAGCTGCTAAAAAATCATTTAAGGCAATAGTGTAATGGAACCAAAATTTAAGCCTATTGTTGAAGGTGTTGATCACCTCTCTTTGGGTATTTCGATGGTTGTTGCCGTGCTTATCGGTGTGGGTCTTGGGATCGGTATGAAAAATCTTTTTGAAATACCGTGGTTATTGTGGGTTGGAGTTTTTATAGGTATTGCAGCAGCGTTTTTAAATGTTTATAAAGCTTACAAAAAGCAGCTAAAGGATTTAGAAGAGCTTGAGAATGATCCGAGATATCGCTATAAAAAAGAGAACGGTTAATGCTTGCTAATATTTTTGTCGGATTTTTTACCTCTTTTATTGTAGTGCTTGCCAGTTTCATCTCTTTTCAGCGGTTGGTAAATAAAAAAGTTCCAATGCATGTGAATGACCCCATTGATACGATTGAAGATCCTCATGATCTGTATAGTGAGGATGGGGACGCAACGGATATAAAAGAGGTAATAAAAGAGGAGAAAAAGGCGCTGAAAGGAAAAGTATTTAAAAATGCTTATCGAGGGGTTCCTGCATCTTTTTCCGTATACAGAATTGCATCTTATGGGGTTTTTGTGATGGGATTTATCTATCTGCAAAGCAATAAACTCCTTGATTTATGGAGTTATTTGGGAGGAATTACCCTCGGTTTAGCCGGTGCAGTTCTTGCAGGAGTACTATTTTTTAAGAGGAGATAAGTGCAAAATCTACGCGTATTTTTTTAGGTTTTATCTCTGCATAAAGACTTATTTGAGAAGCAAGTGATTTAATCGCCTCTTCATGTATGATATCAAAGCTGTCAGCTTTCACGACAAGACTAAAAATAGTATGTTTTTTCTCGGCAAACTTGACATACTCTCCAACTCGCAAAAAGAGTGAGGTTGTAATCTTTTCATTATCCGTTGCGGATGAGTAGATCTTGTTTAATAGTTTTAAAAATTGATCGGCTTGCAGCCTAACATCCGGAAGTGTAGGATCAATATCTTTGACAAAAGTTGCTTTTGTATTTATAGAACTTGTACTGATGCATAGATCTATCAAAGAGTAGATATTGACCAGCTCTCCTTGCTCTTTGGTTGGAGCATATTGAAGTGAAGGAAGCTGATAGAGGCGTATACCGATCTCAGTCTCATTCTCATATCCGACGGCGATAGCGAAAAATCTAAATCTACCGAATTCTAGATTTAAAAAAGTTGTTTTAAATCCATATGTCTCACTACCGTAAGTGGTTGCCAGTTCGAAAAGTTCCGATGCACTTACTTGTCCAAGGAGAAACTGAGCCTCTGCATTGAGGCTAGTGATTTTACCCTTTTCGTTGAAAAATATAATCGGGTTGTAGTCATACTCAACCCATTTTTCGATAAACTCCATTCTACTCTTCTATATAATTTTTAAGTTTACGTCCAACTTTTGGATGCTTTAGTTTCTTAATCGCACTAGATTCAATCTGTCTTACACGCTCTCTTGTAACGCTAAGCTCTTTTCCAATCTCTTCAAGAGTTCTATCACTCTCATCATCCATGATCCCAAAACGCATCTTGATAACAGCTTTTTCACGGTCATTTAACTGCTCCAATACGCCCTCAATTTGAAGTTTAAGGTCATCTTTTAAAATCGAATCACTCGGACTCAGTGTCGTCTTATCTTCGATAAAGTCACCAAATCTTCCATCCTCTTCACTCCCAATCGGTGCTTCAAGGCTGATAGGCTCTTTTGTGATTTTGATAACATTTTTAACTTTTTCAGGTGTCAAACCAACGCTTTCGGCGATCTTTTCAACATCAGGCTCTTTACCTTCCTCTTGAAGATGTTTACGCATGATCTTATTGATTCTATTAATAGTCTCAATCATATGGATAGGAATTCTAATCGTTCTAGCCTGATCGGCAATTGCACGGCTAATCGCCTGACGTATCCACCATGTCGCATAGGTTGAAAATTTATATCCTTTTTTGTATTCAAACTTATCAACAGCCTTCATAAGACCGATATTCCCCTCTTGGATAAGATCAAGGAACGGAAGACCGCGGTTTGTGTATCTTTTTGCAATGGAAACAACAAGACGAAGGTTACTTTTTGCCATTCTCGTCTTTGCAATTTCGGATATACGTTTTCCGCGTTTGATCTGCTCTAAAATCTCCATCAATTTTTCAGGCTCTAGATCAAAACCGCCTTTACTTGCTTCTGCAGTTTGGTAGAGCTTCTTTATCTCCATATAGGTACTAACCATTGTAGCCTCTGGAACGGCTGCAGCAACATCTTCTTTAGACATTTTTATAATGTTTTCAAGAATTTTTCCGTGGTTTGTACGCAACGTATCATTAAATAGTGGAAGTTTGTACTCTAGACGCTTTAGTTCTCTATCAAATCCCTCATCACTTCTAAGAGCCGTCTCCATAGATTTTACAAGTTCGTTAATCAGTTTACTTGTCGGTCCCAAGTCTAGTAGTTTTTCTTTCAGAGTCATCTTCTTAAAACTGGTAAGAAGATTTACGTGTACATAATCAGGATCAAGTTCTCCGTTGTCTGTATCCATTGTTTGAAGCTTCTCAGAGCTTTTCAACCAATCTTTTTTCGCTTTTTCAAGTGCTTTAAAACTTGTTACGACCTTTTCGACACGTTTTGAATCTTTTGGTGAAGCTTTTGTTGAATCATCAGAATCATCAGAATCATCTTTATCATCATCTACATCATCTTTGTCATCTTCAAAACTTTTAAAAAGCTCTTTAACACGACGCTCTCTATTGATAAGCGGGTCTTTATAGTCTAAGATAAAGTCTATAAGATAGGGTACGGAACAGATTGCATCAAGGATAATATCTTCACCTGATTCAATTTTTTTACTGATCTCAATCTCTTCCTCTTTTGTAAGTAGCGGTATTTGACCCATTTCACGAAGATACATACGAACGGGTGAATCACTGCGTGACCACTCAAGCAGCTCACGCTCCTTCATGATGTCGAATTCCTCTTCCATCGCCTCATCGGTAAGTTTTTTCTGAGCATCTCTACGCTTTTTGGCTTCTTGCTCATTGAGAAGTTTTGCATGCTCTGAAGAGGTGTATAGGCAAACACCGTGTTTTGTAGAGAGTTTTATAACACTTTTGGCTTGTGCCATTGTCGGTTGTTTGTCAAATATATTTACAACTTTTTCAAAAGTTAAACATTCATTGCTTTTTGAGTTGTTTTCAAATAGTTCATCTAGTTTGTTGGTTAGTTCTTTTGCGGTCAACAGAACTCCTTCAGGTTCAAAAAAAAGTAGAACGGATTATACCGAAACTTTTTTAAAGTAAATTAACATTTACCGTTACGGAGGTGTAAATTTAAGTCACATTATTAATTTCGGTGCTATAATTAGTGCAATTATTCGCGGTATTTTGGAGAGTTTGGTGCTTGAGGATTATATAGGAAAAGATATAGATCTGACAGATGTTACGGTATTACATGAAAAAGATAATCATCGTATCTACTGGTTAGGAATAGATGATGAGAATGCATTCAGATGTAACGTGTATCTTATTGAAGATGAGGATGAATTTATTCTTGTCGATCCCGGAAGCCGCTCCTACTTTGAACAGGTTTATGAAAGAGTTTTACAGATAACCGATCCTATGAACGTATCTAAGCTTATTCTTTGTCATCAAGACCCTGATGTCGCCGCTTCAATGGTTGATTGGCTACAACTAAATGAAAATATCACCATCTACTCTTCGGCTCGCGCTAATGTACTGCTTCCACACTATGGAGTAGATAGTTATAATTTTGTCGATGTTGTTGAAAATCCGATTTTAAAATTTAAAAGCGGCAATCAGTTACACTTTATTGAATCGCCTTTTTTACACTTTCCGGGAGCCTTTACGACACTTGATAAAAATTCTAACTATCTTTTTTCCGGTGATATTTTTGCCGCGCTTGATACCTCATGGAAACTTGTCGTAGAGGATTTTGATAAGCATAAGATGAACTTAGATCTGTTTCACATAGATTATATGGCATCAAACATCGCCGCTAGAGGATATGTTAAGAGGCTAGAGGGGATACAGGTTGACGCACTGTTGCCTCAGCACGGATCTATTATCTCTAGAAAAGATGTAGATGCAGCACTAGAGTATTTAACAGATTTACGGTGTGGAACAGATTTGATTTACGGTGATTTGTAGTGAGTGAAGAGAATAAAGTTTTAAAAGAGAAGGTAAAGAAGCTTAAAAGAAAAAATGTTCTTTTAGAACAGAGTCTACAGCAAAATCACATAATTCATAAAAAATTTAATGATGCAATGGCTCTTTTGAAGAAAAAAGATGAAGAGTTACAAGAGCTTAACGATAATTTAGAGCGTAAAATTAAAGAGCGCACGGTAGAACTTGAGAGGGTGTATAACCAAGAGCATCAGCTTAAAGAGATTTTACAGATGACAACTGACGTGAATGATTATTTGGTTGGTGCCATGAATTTTGAGAGCATTGCCAAAAATGCAGTGCATAGAATTGCAGAACATAGTACATATCACCACTGCTGTTTTGGTAAAGTGGAAAACAATGAGATAAGTCTGCTCTATGAATCACTTAATTACGAAGATTTGCACGGTTGCAAAACAGATCAAGACTGTAAGAATTCTGAGCTTTTTGCAGGATTACATGAGGCTGTTGCAAGCAAGTCTACTGTTATAAAAACCGATCTTACATTTCCCTCGTCAAAGATGAAGTTACGACGTAAAAATGATGCTGTTTGCAAGTCATCCATCTCGCTTCCACTCTTTTTTGATAAAACTTCAAAGGTTTTTGGAGTTATCAATATCTTTACGACGCATGACAAAATCGAGAAAGAGGAAAAAAGTATATTAGAAAAACTTGCCTCTGACATTTCACTTGCAATGAACATGAGTGAACATCGCTCCATCATGAAAACTCTTGAAGCTGAAAAGATGACAAATTACGAGGAGACGATTTTAGCGTTTGTAGATATGATTGAACAGCGTGATTCCTATACTGCGGGACATACGGTTCGAGTTGCTGAATATTGTCGTTTGATAGCATCATCTATGGGAATAGAAGAGCAAGAGATACAAAAACTGGAAAAAGCTGCAATCTTGCATGATATCGGTAAGGTTGTAACACCCGATACAATTCTCTTAAAGCCTGATAAATTAAGTTCCATTGAGTATGAACTTATTAAACAGCATGCAACCTCTGGATATAAGATGCTTTCGAAAATAAAGATGTATGAGGAGTTGGCAGATATAATTTTACATCATCATGAACATTATGACGGTAAGGGGTACCCCGACGGATTAAAGGGGAGCGAAATTTCAATGCTTACGCATATCCTAATCGTATCAGATTCTTTTGATGCAATGACGACAAATCGTATCTATAAGGGTAGACAGTCACCAAAAGAGGCATTAGAAGAGATAGAGATGTTAGCATTTAGTCAGTTTCATCCTATAGTGGTGCGACACGCTAAAAATGTTCTTATGGATGTTGATATAATCGATGAGGGACAATTGCCAAATAACTTTTTAGAGCAGCAGCGTTTTTCATACTTTTTCAACGACTCACTCACAACTGCCTATAATGAGCACTATCTCAACCTTATTTTGAATAAAAATATGGAGGAGTATGTATCGTTACATATCTTAAGAATGTTGAAGTTTTCCGAGTATAACAAAGAGCTTGGATGGAGTTCGGGAAACAAGTTATTACAGAAGTTTGCAGATTTTTGTTCAAAAAAATTCAGCGACGCACTGATATTTAGGTATCACGGAGACAGTTTTGTTATCTTAAATAAAGAGGTCATTGAAATAGGTGAGCATGATTTTAGCGGTTTTGAAGATAACATCGGTGTTGAAGTAGAAAAGTTTGATATAGTAGAGTTTGTTGACGCAACGCTTTAATTAGAGTTTTGCAAGAAGTCTATTACTTGGAACACGATTTGCTTTAAACCTTGTAAACTGTAATTGCAAGGAAGCAATATGCACAACGGATACTACTCGGCAACAGGGGGCATGGTTACCCAATTTGGGAGACTTGATAACATTGCCAACAATTTAGCCAACTTAAATACAAACGGATACAAAAAAACTGATGTGGTCATAGGTGATTTTTTACGTCTCTATCAAGAGAAACGTGAAGAGCTTCCTTTGGAAAACCACACTGTAGAGGGTTCAAAGTTTATTCACCGCTCAATTACAAGAGTTCCTCATATCGTTGAATCCTATACTGATTATAAAACTGCCTCTATGCAGCAAACCGATAACCGTTTTGATGCTGCAATCAATGAAGATAATATGTTTTTTGCAGTCAATACTCCAGATGGAGTGCGATTAACAAGAAACGGCTCATTTATGCTCAATCAAGATGGAATTTTGACGACAAAAGAGGGGTATGAGGTATTACCTGCTGATTATAAACAGAGCGGTTCATTTATAAAATTTACGGACGAGGAGCGTCCAACACTTGATAAAGACGGTATTTTTTATATTGATGGAGCACCGTTTAAACAGTTGCTTTTAGTTCGACCACAAAATGTTAAGAACTTAGTAAAAGAGGGAGACAGCCTTTTAAAAGCTGATCCGGCTGATCCTCTGACTCCCGTGACCAATAGCAACTCTATTTTAAAGGGTTTTGTTGAAAAGAGTAATGTCAATGCCGTAACGGAAATGACGGCGATGATAGAGACACACCGTTTGGTTGAGATGTATCAAAAAGCGATGGATTCACAGATGAATGATCTAAACCGTGATGCAGTGACTAGACTAGCAAATGTTAGAGCTTAAAGGAGAATAAGACTATGATGAGAGCACTCTATACTGCTTCAACAGGGATGTTGGGGCAGCAGATTCAAATTGATACGACTTCAAACAATATCGCAAACGTTAATACGATAGGATTTAAAAAATCTCGCGCTGAGTTTGCAGATTTGATGTACCAGGTTTTAGAATATGCCGGAACCGCAACAAGTCAAACAAGCGTTTCTCCAACGGGTATTGAAGTGGGTCTTGGTGTGAGACCTACTGCAATCAACAAGATATTCTCACAAGGAAATTTTCAAGAGACCGGAAATAATCTTGATGTCGCAATTACGGGTAAAGGATTTTTTCAAATCTTACTGCCTGATGGAAACATTGCATTTTCTAGAAACGGCTCATTCAAAATTGATCAAAACGGCTCAATCGTGAATGCTGACGGTTATAAACTCCAACCTGAAATCACTATCCCAGAAGATGCGACTGATATAAATATCGGAACGGACGGTATTATCTCGGTTGTGCAAGCAGGACAGACAAATGCTAATCAGGTTGGACAGATTGAACTGACAAACTTTATCAATCCGGCAGGTCTGCATGCATTAGGGGATAACCTCTATATAAATACGGAAGCCTCAGGTGAGCCGATCAATGGAACGCCGGGACTAAACGGTTTGGGTCAGACAAGACAGGGTTTTGTTGAACAAAGTAACGTGCAACTTGTTGTGGAACTCACCGATCTTATTACGGGACAACGTGCGTATGAAGCAAACTCGAAAGCAATTACGACAAGTGATGAGATGCTTCAGACCGTGAACGGACTTAAACGTTAATCTTAGTGTACTTTAGATAATCTCTAAAGTACGAAACCTCAAATTTCAACCATGCTTAGACTTCTATTTATTGCTATTGCAACCGCCATAATAATTTATTCCTTTTTTTATTTGAAAAACAGATGGAACAGCTTGCCTGCTCATGTAAAGAAAAATATAGTAATGGTACTCATTGGTTTCATTGTAAATTTTATTAGACGCAATTGGAGAACAGTTTTTTCAATATTAGGTAAATTTATAAAACGTTAAGTCTATTTTGGTACAAATATTGCTTTTTATTATTTGTACAAGGATATGCTGAGTTTCCATTGACAAGAAGCCCGACTTAGATTTCTAAGTTTAGGAGTACGATCTTCAAAAGTGCTTAAATGTTCAATCCTCAGCAACGTTATTCTATTTCCTCCCCTTAAGATAGGATAATTTCATCTTGCACAAGCAAATAGCATCACATTCTCACATAGGCTCTCTCTATGGGAGAATAAATTTTTATATTTTTTACAATCATACCCATAAAATAAAATGTGAGATAAAACATCATGAGAAAACTAGAAGAGACCAACTGTACTATTTGTGGCTTATGCTGTCAGCATATATCTAAAGTCTCGGAATTAAAAGAGTTTGATTTAGGAAACGGTACTTGTAAATATTATGAACATACAACTAAACAATGTAAAATTTATGATAGTAGACCTGATATTTGTAAAGTAGATGTAATGTATGATAAAAGGTATTATAAAGAGTTTTCTCCTAGTGAATATGCTATTTCAAATGCAAGTATTTGTAATTCTCTTCAAGAATTTTATAGACTTGATAAGAGTTATAGAATATTGATTAATCAAACTAACTTTATATAAATTCTTAAAGTGTTTAAGTCTCTAAATTAGATTTTTTAAGTGGTTGGGTCTGGGAGGATTGGAACCTCCACCAAGTGACTCTTTCAAAATCGTGTTCAAGCTTTTACAAGGATATACTGTTTGTTTGCAAACTTTCGATGTTGGTCATCACCCTTCTTGAACTTTCAAATGAAAGAGCCTTGGTATCCCCTAATATCAGGCCCATAAAATCTTACTAGGCATTCAAAGAATGAACACCTGTTTGATTTATTAAAATATATCGAATAGGTGTGAACTTAAAATGACTTTGTTGTGAACTCTTTGTGAACTTTTTATGAAATTATTATATAATCGAAAATAAAAAATAGATGAGTTAGATGAAAGAGGAATTACAGCAATTTTTAAAGAGTAAATCAATACTTTATGTTGAAGATGACCCAATATCCGTCGATGCGATAATGAGCTATCTAGAGTTACTGTTTTCTAAGGTCTATTTTGCACCAAACGGTAAACATGCGTATGAGTCGTATGAGAAAAACTCTCCTGATATGATTTTAACCGATATTGACATGCCTGAACTTAACGGCATTGATCTTATAAAAAAAATCCGTCAAACAGATAATGATACTCCTATTATAATTTTATCTGCATATACAGATACTGAGTATTTCATTGAAGCGGTTGAGCTTGGTTTGAGTAAATATATTATAAAACCCTTTGTCGGAGAGAAGTTTTTACAGGCTTTAGAAAAGATTATGGAAGCTGAACCCAAAGATTTTCAAATCGCTGAAAACTGCTCTTATAATTACCAAGCAAAAACTTTATACTTTGAAGGTAAAGAGTATAAGTTAGCAAAAAAAGAGGTAGCTCTTATGGAGCTACTGATCCAAAGAAAAAACAAGTTGGTCTCTTTTGATGAGATAGAGAGTGTAGTTTGGGCAGACTATGACGATATGATGACCGCTGAAACACTGCGTACGCTTGTAAAAAAGTTGAGAAAAAAGATGCCTAAAGAGAGTCTGAAAAATTTAGCACGTATGGGGTATAAATTAATTGTCTAGTATAACATCGCAAGAAGCACTCTCACTCATAGCCGATCTCTCATCACACCTGCATGAGTATGAAAAAAAACCTGAACTTTTTGATGAGATCAATAGAATTGTTGCAAAGTTAACCGACTCTGAACGTGCTTCACTTTATCTATATGATCAGGTTGAAGATAAACTTTATACAAAGTCTGCAATAGGGCTTGACTTTTCACTCACCCTTGATATGAACGAGGGAATTGCCGGTCGCGTAGCCTCTACAAAAGAGCCTATGATAGTGCCAAATACGCAAAAAGAGAAAAAGTTTGATGCTAAATTTAATGATATAACAAAGTATAAGTCACAAAATATGTTGACGGTACCTATTCTCGATAGAGAAAATAGTTTAAAGGGTGTTTTGCAGGCTATTAATAAACATCAAGGGCAGTATGATACGCAAGATTTGAATATTATGAAAATTTTGGCAAAAATCACTGCCACTATTTTAGAGGATATCGACCTTGTTAATATCTTGGAATCTGAAGTTTCAAAAAAGACCAAAGAGCTTGAAGAGATCAATAAACAGTTACAGTCAAAGGTAGATGAACAGATTGAGGAGATTAGACAAAAGGATAATATGCTCTATCAACAATCTAAAAGCGCAGCTATGGGTGAGCTTATCAATATGATTGCACATCAGTGGCGTCAACCCGTCTCATCAATTTCTGCTATTGCTTCAAAAGTTTTATTGATGAATGATTTAGGGGAAAAAACAGATAATAAAAAAGAGATGCAAGACATCATCAACCACTCAATCTTTATCTCTGAAACGATTGATAATTTCAGAAGCTTTTTCAAACCCTCTAAAGAGAAAGAGCAAGCCGGAATAGTTGAGATGATTGAAAAGGCTTTGGAATTCACCTCTTATCCCTTATCAAAACAGACAATTGAGTTGAAAAAAGATTTTTCTATTGATACAAAGGTGAATGTACTCAAAAATGAAATTTTGCAGGTGCTGATCAATATCTTAAAAAATGCCATAGATCAACATGCTCTTTTTAATGCAAAAGATAAATCTATCTTTATAAGAACGAGACAAGAGAAGCAAAATGTAATCGTAGAGATAGAGGATAATGCCGGTGGAATTTTAGATGCAAATTTAAAGAAGGTGTTTGATCAGTACTTTACGACTAAAGGATATGAGGGAACCGGAATAGGATTATATATGAGCAGACTCATCGTAGAGGAGCATCATAGCGGTAAATTAAGTGTTCAAAACTCTAGTAGGGGTGCGATATTTCAGATAGAGTTGCCGATTTAAGATGATTTTACTTCTTAGCCCAAGCCGCTGCTTGAGCTTTAGAGGAGTGTGTACTTAAAGGGAAGGATTTATTCTAGGCTAGTAAGGGGTTCTAGCTTTGAACTCATAGAATTATCGACTATTTGGTTTAACCGATTGGTAATGCTTAGTTAACTAACGGATAATAGATACTATTTCATTATGCAATAAAATATCCATTCAAAGAGTGCAAATTGTTAAGATTATACGTTTAATAACGGAGAATCTTGATGTTTTTACATATCGATATCGATAGTTTTTTTGTATCTGCTCATAGAAGTGTAGAACCCAAGTACAAAGATATTCCCGTTGCTGTAGGATCTAGAAGTAATCTGGAAATATTCAGAAAAAAACGCTCTAATTTAAGGCTTATGAATGACAATAGCGGGGCATTTGTTACGCCTGTTTTTTATTCAAATGAGGAAAAAACATTTGAGTCCGTTTTCATAGATAATATAAACGGGCAGAGGAAAATAAGAGGTATCGTTACGACTGCGAGCTATGAAGCGCGCGCATATGGAGTACAGACGGGAATGCCCTTGGCACAGGCTTTACAGCTCTGTCCTATCTTGATTGTTATTCCTTCACACTATCCGCTTTATCACAAACTATCATCACTTTTGCGTGAATTTATACAAAGTAGAATACCAAGAGTTGAGCAGTTTAGTATAGATGAATTCTTCGGCGATGTAAGCGGTTGGATAAGAGATGAAGATGTTTACGAGTTTGCAGCTTTGCTGCAAGAGCAAATAAAGAGTGAATTTGACATTCCGGTCTCTATCGGAATATCTAGGGCGAAATGGATAGCAAAAATGGCAACCGAAGATGCAAAACCTTACGGTGTCTATGAGGTTAAAGATATTCTCAGATATGTCCAAAATGTACCCATAGCAGAGTTTCCAGGTATCGGTAAAGCTCTTCAGAAAAGGCTTAAAAACAATATGATTAATACGCTTGGTGATATTCAAAGCAGAAAGTCTCTCTTTTACTCATGGGGAAAACCGGGTATGCAGCTCTATAACCGTGTTTTTGGAATTGATAATGAAGTTATAGAAGATAGTACACCTCGCAAATCGGTAGGTATCAGTAGAACCTTTGATCCTATTTTTGATACTCTTGAAGTGAAGCGTATGATGCTGATTATGGCTAGAAATATAACGCATATAATTATGCAACTTGGAGTAAATCCGACTACATACTACTTAAAGATAAATTATCAATATAATGTGCGAGTCAAGAGAAGTTTTCGGGTTGATAAACTCTTTAGCGAGCATCTTTTTAAGTATGAGTTGTCTTGCCAATATGATGCGATACATCACAAACTGCTGGGTGCCGTAAAACTCTCTATCAGTGCAGCCAATTTTACCTCTATAAATAGACGCACGCTCTCACTACTTGATCTTTGTGCGGATAGAAAACAGCAAATGCTCTCTAAAAGTGTGCTGGAACTACGAAAAAAGTATGGACTTGATATCTTAAAAGATGCTATTGAGATAATATAGCTGATAAATATGCAGAAAGTTTTATATAAATATTTAATGTGATTTATAATTAAACATATTTATGGTAAACTCCATGCATGTCTGGAGTGCTTTATGGATAGAGAAAAATTAACTATATTGGTTGTTGACGATACATCCGAAAATATAGATCTACTTAATAATATTTTGCACGATACCTATAGGGTAAAGGCTGCTATTAACGGGATGCAAGCATTGAAAATATTGGAAAAAGATCCAACTATAGATATGATCCTTTTAGATATTATGATGCCGGGTATGGATGGATATGAAGTTTGCAAAAGAGTGAAAGCAGATCCAAAACTCTCAAATATACCCGTTATATTCGTCACTGCACTAAGTGAACAAGAGGATGAACAAAAGGGTTTAGACTTAGGGGCAGTTGATTATATTACAAAGCCTATTAATCCTGCTATCGCATTGTCGCGTATTAAAACCCATTTGGCACTGCATAACCAAACTAGAGAGTTAGAAAAACTGGTAGAAATCCGCACAAAAGAGCTAAAGGAGAGCAGGTTATCGATTATTCGTCAGCTTGGACGTGCTGCGGAGTTTAGAGATAATGAAACGGGTCTACATGTAATTCGTATGAGTCATTATACACATCTCATAGCAAAATCGATTGTCGGAGAAGAAAATGAGTGGAGTGAACTTCTTTTTCAGGCATCGGTAATGCATGATATCGGTAAGATAGGTATTCCTGATAGTATATTGCTTAAACCTTCAAAACTTGATGCTAATGAGTGGGAACTGATGAAAAAACATTCTGAATTCGGTGCTGCGATCATAGGAGAGCACGATTCAAAACTTTTGCAGATGGCAAAAGAGATAGCTTTAACGCATCATGAAAAGTGGGACGGTTCGGGTTATCCATTGGGACTCTCAGGTTCTGATATTCCGTTAAGCGGAAGAGTGGTGGCAATTGCGGATGTTTTTGATGCTTTAACTACGAAACGACCATATAAAGAGGCTTGGGAAGTGGAAAAAGCAATCGATTTTATCAATAGAAATAGATCCAAACATTTTGATCCTACGGTAGTGGAACATTTTCATAAAGTTCTTCCCGAGATGTTAAAAATCAAAGAGAAATTTGCAGAGTAGACGTTATACTAAGCAGTAGAGATGATTGATAAAAAAGAGGGTACTCATAGTAGGAAAGTAGCAGAATTAACATCATTACAAAGCAACCTATCTTTATTTAGAAAAGAGCGTGATACTCTTGTTGAATTATGGTGTTCATCTAAAAGTGTTAAAGAAGAACTCCTAAAATATACGACTGTAGAGACCTTTAAAGCTGATTATGCGATAAAAATAATCGATTTTTATATAGATGTATTCGATAAGAACTCTAAGATTGAAAACTCATCAGTGATAGAAAAACTTTTAGATTACGGTGCCGAGCTTAATATAAAGCCTAAAAGTATTATTAGCCTCTATGCAGGTTTAAGAAAAAGCTTTTTTGATCTTTTGATTAAGAACGGAAGTTTAGATCTTGGAACTTTTGATGAATTATCTTGGATAATGGATGAACAGCTCGGTGAAATTATGAACCGCTATAGTGACATTATTGAAAAGAGTAGTGCCAAGATATTAGAGCAAAATAGATGGTTGGAACAGTATCAAAAAATCATTAATCATCTTCTAATTGTTTCAAAAGCTGATCTAAACGGTAAGATCACCTATGTCAATGATAACTTTTGTAGAATATCGGGATATTCCAAAGAAGAGTTGATTGGACAACCTCACAATATAATACGACATCCTGATATGTCAAAAGAGATTTTTAGTGATCTTTGGAAAACTATACAGTCTCAAAAACCGTGGAGTGGGCATCTTCTTAATCGTGGTAAAAATGGTGACTATTATGTGTACGCGATAATTTTTCCTATACTTAATGAAGAGGGTGAAACAATAGAGTATATGTCAAACAGAATTGATATGACAGAGTTATATAACACTCGAATTAATTTAGAAGAGTATCAAGACCATTTAGAAGAGAAAATCATTTCTGCAAATAAACAGTTAGTGGAAGAAAAAGCACTTTTTAGGCAGGGGCCGACTGCTGTTTTTAAGTTTAAAAATGAAGAGGGTTTGCCTATAGAGTATGTCTCAAGTAATATTGAACAGATATTGGGATATACAAAGAGTGAGTTAGAGAGCAAGCAGTTTAAATATGAAAATATAATTTTTAAAGATGATCTTGCAAACGTGATAGAGACTATGAACAAGCAGAGTAATGTAGAGTGTGGGCATTATAGACAAAACCCCTATAGAGTACATACAAAAGAGAAAGAGCTTGTATGGTTTGATGAAAATGTAACAGTTATACGAAATGAGAATAATGAGATTACTCACTTTTATTCTTATATGCAAGATATTACAAAACTTATAAAATCAGAAAACAAATTTAAAAACTTTATAGAGGAAATCGGTAGGAAATTTGTTGTATATAGTCATAGAATAGATACAAAAGAGATAACATATGTTAGTAAAGCCTCAAAAGAGATATTCGGTATAGATAGTGCGGATTTAATCGGAAAAAATTGGTTAGAAGCAATCAAATGGTCTGAGGGTATGGATGATATAGTTACTCAATTGATTGATCAATTACTCAATAGTACTCAGAATTTCGTACAACATGAGATGTCATTTATTCATCCTGATGGCAAAAAACGTACTGTTCAAGTTTCGTTTTACGTGAATGAAAATTTGAGCGATAAAATGACCTTTATCGATGGTATTATTGAAGATATTACTGCAAGAAAAAACACGCAAGAAGAAAATATAAATAAACAAAATCAATTGACAATTTCTCAAGAGATTGCTCATCTTGGTAGTTGGACACTTGAACATCAAACGGATGAATTACGATGGTCTGATGAGGTATATAATATATTTGAGTTAGATAAAGAGAATACCGCACCGAACTATGAAATATTCCTTCAAATGATACATCCTGAAGATAGAGATTTGGTTAACGAAGCATATAAGTTATCTGTAGAGAATAAGGAGCCCTATAAAGTCGAACACCGTATTCTACTTAAAGATTCAAAAGTAAAATATATATATGAAATCGGCAGAACTTTTTATGATGACAAGGGCAATCCGGTACGGTCAATCGGGGCAGTACAAGATATAACTGAGAGAAAAAGTATTGAACAAGAGATCATAAGGGCAAAAGAGAGTGCTGAAAAAGCAGCAAAAATAAAATCTGAATTTTTAGCAAATATGAGTCATGAGATTAGAACTCCAATGAACTCTATTTTGGGAATGACTCAATTAGTTTTACAAACGCAGTTGAGTGAAAAACAAAGGAACTATCTTGATAAAGTAAGCCGTTCAGCAGAGTTATTGCTTGGAATAATCAATAATATTCTTGATATCTCTAAGCTTGAATCTCATAGAATGGAGCTCGAGAGTGTGCCTTTTTCTCTTTATAATGTATTAGAAAAGACAATGGATATTGTTGGTACTACTGCGAAAAACAGAGGAATAGAGTTAATCAACTGGGTAGATGAGGACATTTGTACAAATTTAATAGGTGATCCTTTACGACTAAATCAAGTACTTTTAAATCTTATCGGCAATGCAATAAAATTTATAAAAGATGAGGGGGAAATAGTCCTTCACATAACAATAGAGAAAGAGACTCAAAGTACGATAGAACTGAATTTTTCCGTAAAAGACAACGGTATAGGAATGAATGCCGAGCAACAGTCTCATCTATTTCATGCGTTTATGCAAGCTGATACAACAACGACTAGAAAATATGGTGGAAGCGGATTAGGTTTAGTTATAAGTCAAAAACTCATCGAGATGATGGGCGGTAAAATTTGGTTAGAGAGTAAAGAGGGGGAGGGAAGCATCTTTTACTTTAACGCTAGTTTTAAAAAGCAGCGTATACATAAGGGATCATTAGTTGAAAAAAAATCTCAATTGAGTCAAACGAAAATACTTCTAGTTGACGAGAATGATAGATCAAGAGAAATAGTCTATAAAACCTTAAAAAATGCCGGTTTTATTGTTAAAGAGCTCTCTTCCGGACGTGAAGCGTTACAACTTCTAGAAGAGGATTATGAGAATAGTTTTGATATTATACTTACCGATTGGAATATGCAAGAAATTGATGGTGTAACAATGGTAGAGACTATTCAAAGTAACACAGATTTAAAAAAACAGCCGCATATAATAATGCAAACCTCTTATGACGATGAAGAGGTAAAAAATGCATTAAAAAGAGTTGATATCAAACGTTTTTTAAAGAAACCTATAAATATTTCAAAAGTAGTTGATGCTATCATCGATGTGACGGGTATGAAAGAGGAAAAAGATGCCTTTTATGAATCTATGGCATCAACTTTGCATTATCCTAATCTTAAAGGTGCGCATGTCTTACTGGTAGAAGATGATGAGATGAACCAAGAGTTAGCTGTTGATATGCTCAACAATGAAGGGATAAGTGTAACTGTAGCAAAAAATGGTGGGGAAGCACTCAAAAAAGTCTATGAAGAGGAGTTCAGTTTAATATTGATGGATTGTTTGATGCCGGTAATGGATGGCTATAGTGCAACTAGAAAATTGAGAGAAAAGGAGCAATTTAAGGACATTCCTATTATCGCATTAACGGCAAATGTTTTGAATGAAGAGAAAAAAAGGGCTTTTGATTCAGGGATGGATGATATTATAACCAAACCGGTACGTCCCACCGAGATGTTTAGCACAATGGCAAAATGGGTTGGAGTATTTAATAAAGCAACTTCTAAAAATAAAGTTGATAAGAGTAAAAATGAAGAGAATGAGATTGGGTTAGTGCAAATTAGAGGGATTGATATTAAAAAAGGACTGTATACTACACAAAATAGTGTACAGTTGTATAAAAGACTTCTTATAAAGTTTAGAGATACACAAAGTAATTTTGAAGCAAAATTTAGAACATCTTTAGAAAATGATAATAAAGAGGAGATGATACTGCTTGCACATACTCTAAAAGGTACGGCGGGAACGATAGGAGCAGAGGTTGTGTATGAAAATGCACTGAGACTAGAAAAATCATGCAAAGATGTAAGTGAGAAGGCAACACTCATTACTCTCTTTGATGATCTGTTGTGTCATCTTAACCCGATTTTAGAACAATTATCTAATCTTGAGGAAGAAAAGTTCAAAGAACTAGATAGCGGTACAAATGACTTTGAAACAATGTATAATCTACTTAAGAAGATAAAAAAATTGTCTGAAATACATGATACGGAAGCAATAGAGCTTTTTCACTCATTGCAGGAGCTTTCCGGTTTGGATATTTATAGAAAAGAGCTTGATAAACTGGATGAATTGTTACATAATTATCTATTTGATGAAGCTCGAGAAAAAGTTGATGAGTTACTAAAGAAATTTAAATAAGGCTAATGGATGTCTGGTCGTGAAAAAACTATTCTTATTGTTGACGATACACCTGATAATATCGAAGTATTAACGCATATTTTAAAAGATGAGTATAGGATAAAGGCTGCACTTGATGGTCAATCTGCTATAAATCTAGCGCAAAAAGAGCCGCATCCGGATATGATTTTATTGGATATTATGATGCCGAAAATGGACGGTTATGAAGTATGTAGCAGATTAAAGAGTATAAAATCTACAGCTAATATTCCTATCATATTTGTAACGGCTATGGATGGTAGTCATGATGAAGAGAAAGGTTTAAAGACAGGAGCTGTTGATTATATTACTAAGCCCATTAGCCCCTCTATAACCTTAGCTAGGGTAAAAACACAGCTTGAACTCTATGAGCAGAGAAAGAATTTAGAGTTATTGGTACAACAAGAGACCGAAAAACGTTTAGAAAGTGAAAGATTGCTGTTACGTCAATCACGTTTGGCCGCAATGGGCGAGATGATGAGTGTTATTATGCATCAATGGACTCAACCGCTTTCAAGTATAAGTGTTATCAACAGTACTTTAGAAATTGGTGCAGAACTTGAAAAAATAACCAATGAAGATATCATACGCCAGACTAAAAAAATCAGCGAAACAATCGCTTTTATGAAAGAGACGATGAATGATTTCAGAGACTATTTCAAACCGGATAAGAAAAGACGATTTTTTAATCTTCATGATGAAGTAAAAATTATTACAACAATTATGAACCCGATCTTAGTCGATAAAAGTATCAAGTTAAACATCGATATAGAAAAAGATATGATGCTGTACGGTTTTTCAAGTGAGTTTAAACAGGTGATTTTAAACTTAATTAGTAATGCTAAAGATGCATTAGGCGAGAAGCTGAAAAAAGGTGATTTTGAAGCACAAATAAGCATAATAGGAAAACGTGAGGGTCAAATAAATATTATTGAAGTGAGTGATAACGGTGAGGGTATAAATTTGGAATCTATTGAGAGGATATTTGACGACTATTTCAGCACAAAAGAGGATGCGGGAACCGGCATCGGATTATCCATGAGTAAAATGGTGATTGAAGAGCAGATGAATGGAAAGATTTATGCTAAAAACGGTACCATCGGGGCTAGATTTATAATCGAGCTACCTTTTCTAGATGAGTAGAAAACTTCTACTATTTTCCTTTTATGATAACCGTTTTAATTTTCAATGAAATAGCTAGTGCGCTCTAGACGTTAAATCTAAAGTGCATAACATCACCGTCTTTGACGATGTATTCTTTACCCTCAAGTCGCATTAATCCAGCTTCTTTTGCTTTTTGTTCACTTCCTGAATTGATGTAATCTTCGTAACCGATAACTTCTGCACGGATAAATCCTTTTTCAAAGTCATTATGGATAACAGCAGCGGCTTTTGGTGCAAGTGTCTCTTTTCTGATAGTCCATGCACGTACCTCTTTAACACCGGCGGTAAAGTAGCTGATAAGTCCCAGTTTGTCAAAACCTTTGTGGATAATTTGCGTAAGGCCTGATTCTTCAATTCCTAAATCCGTTAAAAACTCTTGTGCTTCATCATCGTCAAGCCCGACAAGTTCTTCTTCTATTTTTGCACACAGCACAATAACGTCAGAGTTGCTTTTTTGTGCATGCTCTTTAAGTTGTTTGACATACTCGTTATCTTCCAGAAGATCCTCTTCACCGACGTTTGCACCGTACATGATCTCTTTATTTGTTAAAAAGTGCAGTTCACTTTCAAGTTTTTTAAAGAGTTCACTCTCGCTATCAGGATAGTTCTTTACCATCTGCTCCTGTTCGATAAATGCAAGTACCTCCTGTGCAACGCCAAGTAGTGCAGCAGCATCTTTATCATGTTTTGACTGTTTTTTTAGACGCTCAATTCTATTTTCAAGTCTTTGGATATCAGCTAATATAAGTTCTGTCTCAATTATTGCAATATCTCTTATAGGGTCAACTCCACCCTCAACGTGAGTTATATTTTCATCCTCAAAACAGCGAACCATATGTAAAATTACTTGTGTCTCTCTAATGTTCTCTAAAAACTGATTACCTAGACCTTCACCCTTACTTGCACCTTTTACAAGGCCTGCAATATCGACAAACTCTATAACCGAGTATTGTATGCGCTCAGGATTAACAAGTTCTGCTAGTTTTGAAAGCCTAGCATCCGGTACAGGCACGATTGCTTTATTTGGTTCGATTGTACAAAACGGATAGTTTTGCGCTTCTGCATTTTGTGCTTTTGTAAGAGCATTAAAAGTTGTAGATTTTCCGACATTCGGAAGTCCTACTATTCCTATACTAAGACCCATTTTTTTCCTTTTTACTAACTATCAATTGCTCCATCCATGCAAGCATCAAACGTACACCTGCACCGGTCGCACCGTATGGATTATATGCCCACTTCTCTTCAACGTAAGCAGGCCCTGCAATGTCAATGTGCATCCATTTGTCTTTATTTTTCTTCTCTATAAATTTATCTAAAAAGAGTGCTGCGGTAATTGCTCCACCGTATCTAGATGAGCCGATATTACATACATCTGCTACTTCACTTTTAATGAGTTTTTGAAGGTGGTCATTAAATGGAAGCGAACCGACTAACTCACCGCTATTTTTTGCAGCTTCGAAAAGTGTATGTTTAAGTCCGATACTGTGACCCATGATACCCGATGTATATGGTCCAAGAGCAACAACACATGCACCTGTGAGTGTCGCAAAGTCAAAGATATAATCACTTTTTACTCTCTCTTGAGCATAACAAAGGGCATCTGCGAGGACTAAACGACCCTCAGCATCTGTATTTCTTACCTCAATAGTTGTGCCGTTTTTGGCAGTGAGTACATCATCTGGTTTAAATGCATTTCCAGCCACCATATTTTCAGCCATTGCTAAAAAACCGTGTACTTCAATAGGAAGATTAAGTGTAGCTACAGCTTTCATGATACCGTATACGGCACTAGCACCGCTTTTATCAAGCTTCATTGTAACCATAAAATCTGATGGTTTCAGACTTAATCCGCCACTGTCATAGGTTAAACCTTTTCCTATAAGAGAGATCTTTGCGACTGGATTTTTTGGTTTGTGAGCTAAATGGATTAAAAGAGGTTCATGTGTACTTGCACGACCTACGGCAAGCATAGCTTCCATCTTCTGTTCCTTTAACTGTTCGGCATCAAGCACACTATATTCAAGATTATATTTTTGTGCCAATTTCAAAGCCCGTTTTGCCATAGTTTTTGGTGTAAAGTCATGTGGGGTCGTGTTGACAATGTCACGAACACTATTTGTAGCTTTTGCTATGACCTTAGCACTCTGTACGGCACTTCTAAGTGCACTGATATTGAATTTCACGCTTTTGTTATAGCTTTGCGTTGCAATATAGACATTTTCAAGTTTAGATTTTTTCTTTTTACTCTTATATGTATCAAAATTGTAATTTGCAAGTATAAAACCTTCAGCAATAGCGCGTGTACCGTGTTCAATATCATCGGAGATATAAAGTGAAGTTTTGAGTGTTGTAAAGTTATATTTTTTTAGTGCCATAGTTGCTGCACCCATGGCTCTTCTTATAGACTCATGCTCTAAGTTTTTTGCACCGACATAGAGACGTGAAGTTTCGGCTAAAAAGATTGTTTCATCTTGCGAAGCTTCAAAATTTAGTTTAAGCAAAAGTTTTTTATCTTTAACAAAATTGTGTTCAAAATTTTCATCAACAATGACGATTATTTCACACTCTGCATCTATTTGATCTATCTTATCGTTAATAATTTCTATTTGCATTTTGTCTTTCCAATATTATTTTAGTGTGCAATTCTACCTTAAAATACTTAATCTCATTATCGTAGAGAAGTTATAAAGTTATTTAAAAAGAATTGAACCTAAGCGTACCATATTGCTTCCATTTTTAATAGCAAGTTCAAAATCGCCGCTCATTCCCATTGAACAAATTTTTGCCCCATTTGGTTGTAGTTTTTCAAAAATTTCATAGGTAGTAGCAAAACTTTTTTCTATTTTTGATCTATCTTCTGAATGTGCACCTATCGTCATAACGCCTTTGAGACGGATATTTGCCATCTCATTTTGAACTCTTTCATAAAGCTTAATTGCATTTTCAGGCTCAATTCCCTGTTTTGAAGCTTCGGCTGAGCTATTTATTTGAAGCAGGGCATCCATCGTAGTCTCTTTTGCTTCAAGTCTTTGGTTGAGTGCTTGGGCAAGTTCGAGTGAATCAAGTGATTGCAAAAGGGTAGGGCTTGCTTCAATGAGATGGTTAATTTTATTTTTTTGCAATCTTCCTACAAAGTGCCATGATAACGGTAGTGCATCCAGTGCTTCGCTTTTGGTGATAAGGTCTTGTACTTTATTTTCTGCAAAAGCACGTTGACCAGCGTTATACAAAGCTTCTACTTCGGAGGCCTCGCTATATTTACTTACTGCTACAAGTTTAACTATATGGTGCTCACTTACACCTCGTCTTGCATCTTCGATTTTTTGGATGACTTCATCCAGTCTAGCAGTATAAAAACTCTTATCCATTTACTATCCTCACAATATCATTGTAGAGCCCCAAGCTCATTAGGGCAATTAAAAAGACCCATCCACCAATGGTAAGACGGATAAGCATCTCTTCACTAGGCACCTTCTTAGTGATAAACTCATATATATTAAACATAATATGACCACCGTCAAGTGCCGGAATAGGCAGAAGGTTGAGCACCCCTAGATTAACGGAGATAAGTGCGGTAAAAAAAAGAAGCGCTACTAACCCGCTTTGCGCGGCGTCATGTGTAACCTGCACTATGGAAACTACACCACCAAGCTCCTTTGCAGGCACTATGCCTTGAATGAGTTTTTGTAAACTCTGTACAATCAGTGTAGAAGCTTTTATCGTCTGATCGTATGCAAAAGCGATTGCTTCAAGCGGGTTACTCTCCACTAAAACCTCATCTCCAAGTGGGGCAATACCAATCATTCTCTTTTTGATTTTTTCTTTAAATATGTTCTCACTATCAAGCTCTTTTGGAGTAAGAATGATCGGATAGAGAGCATTTTGACGCTCTATTACTAAATGGATACTGCCTTGGCTTGAGCGTATAGACTTAGCCATCTCATCCCAAGTAAGAATTTGCTTTCCTTCAATCTCAACTACTCTGTCTCCCTTTTGTAGTTTTGCAATCTGTGCCGGAGAATTCTCAACAATGTCACCGATAACCGGAGCATATGTTTTGTGCCCTGAGAGTGCAATGACAAAATAGAGTATAAAGGCGAGTAAAAAGTTGGCAAAAGGACCTGCAAGTAAAATTGCAATTCTTTGTAGGGGAGTCTTTGCGTTGTAGCTATCATAATCGTAACTTTTTAGCGCAGGATTCAGATCATCTTGACCCTTCATCTTCACATATCCACCAAGAGGAATAAGTGAAAGTGAATACTCTGTATCACCCCTTTTAAGGGTAACTAAGCGTCTTCCAAAGCCGATACTAAAAACATCCACACGCACACCAAAGTAACGCGCTGCGATAAAGTGCCCGAGTTCATGAAAAAAGATTAAAAAAGAGAGTATTAAAAGGGGTATTAACCAACTCACGCAGACTCTTTCTTTTTAATTGCCTGAACATAGATGCTAACATACTCATAACCTGAATAAAGCGTAAAAATAACTGCAAGCCATAACAATTCATTGCCACCGCTCCACTGCATCAGCAAAAATCCAACCGCTATCATTTGCACGACAGTTTTAACCTTACCGCTCCAAGAAGCAGCCACATTAAGCCCCTCAGCTACGATAGCAGTTCGAAGCCCTGTGATAAATAACTCTCTAACGATGATGATATATATAGCCCATACGTTTGCCATACCCGTAGAAGCAAGCCCGATAAATGCGGCAAGCATCAGCATTTTATCTGCAAGCGGGTCTAAAATTGCACCAAGCTTCGTCTTTTGATCTAACTCCCGTGCAATAAAGCCGTCAAAAAAGTCCGTAACGCTTGCAATGACAAAGATAAGTGCCGCTAGATAGTAGTACCACCCGACATGAACAGCGTTTGCAACACTTGAACTTTGAGCAATAAGTAGAATGTATAGCATCAGAGGAGCTAGTAGGACTCTAATAAATGCTAAGATATTTGGTAAATTGAGTATCATTATTTTTATTGCCTTAAAGGAAAACCGTTACTAGACGTAAAATTAAAACATCTTTATTTTTCGTGCTAATTGTATTCAGTTATTGGTTAAATAGGACTTTATCAGTGTTCTTAGTCAATATTAGCAAGTTGAGTTTTCAAGTATGTAAAAAAGTCATAAAAATTATGCCAGCAATTTAATTTTACCTGTAGCATATTGATGCACCAATGATGAAATAATGGTCTGATACGGTATACCCGTCTCTTGCGCTTTGTTTTTAATTGTAGTTACATCTGCAAGACTTAATCTAATAGTTATATTTTTTGATTTTGATAAATACTCTTTTGCAGCCTTTTTTGCAAGGGCTATTTCTTCTTCAACATTTACGCTACGAACAAGTTTATTGTTTTCTAGAGCATCCAATATTTCCATCTCTTCTTTATTAAACATTTCATTCTCCTTTATATATCTTTTTTGCTTTTCTGCTAGGAATAATAGTTTTTAAAAATGTCCCTTTTTCGTTTTGAACAAACGGAACCAAGTAAACATAGTTTAGTGCTTCCACAACATAGATTTTTTGATAAATAATTATCTATTATTCAAATCTACCACTAAGCAAATCATATATTTTATTGTTTTCTCTTTTTCCTATTGCCAAAACTAAAACTGTAATACTTGCATCTTCTACTTTATATGCCAACCGATAGCCAGCGGTTTTTAGTTTTATTTTGTACACCTCATTAAAGCCGATTAATTTATCTTTTAGGACTTTTGGATTTTCTAGTCTTTCTGATATTTCATTTTTAAATTGATTTTTCAGTGCTGTATCAAGCCTTTGCCACTCTTTTAATGCTTTAGGATGAAAACTAAGCTTATAACTCATCCAATGAAACTTCAATAGGTGTATAATTTTCTTCTATCCTATTCTTAACCTCTTTAGACAACATATAATCATCAAGCAGGTCAATTAGTTTTTCATAAGTCTTAGCAGGAACTAGATATGCTGATGGTGTATTATGATTTAAAATTGCTACTGCTTCCTGTCCAGCAGTTTTAAGAAGTTCAGTAGGAGATTTCTTTAATTCAGTTATGCTTGCTGTATAATTTGAAAGAATTGGTTGCATATTAGTACCTTTTTATGTATCTATTTTAATACTTATATTGTATCGTATAAAATTGTTTATTTAATATATACAACCAACCAGGATATTCATCACTTGACCCCTTATTTTTATCTGCGTGCTTGTAGTGGGAATCTTTCAGGATGTTCAATCATATCTAAACTTAAATCAACATCTAAATTTTCCCAATATAAATGACCTTGCCCAAAACTTTCAACTTTTGTAATGTCATTTACTGTTTTATCTTTAAACCATGGAAAATTTTCATAAGACAAAAAATATTCTTGATTATCTGATAATATCCATAGTCCATGACTTGATATATTAGTTACTTCCGTTTCCAAAATATTCCTCCCATGCTTTTATAAATTCCCCATAGTGCTCTTCGATTATTTTTTCAATTTCATTAAGTTCTTTTCTTGATAATTTATAGTTTTTTGCTAATTCAATTTGAGGATCAAGCCAAAATTTTGCTTCACCGTTTTGACATTGTATATGAATGTGTTGTCTTAGCTCTTCTCTTGAGAAGAAAAAGAAACGATAACCATTAATTTTCAAGACAGTTGGCACACATATCTCCTCACTATTTTATCAGTTGATTCTAACATATTTTGCTAGTCTAATCCCTTTACTCATTTTTGTTTGATGATTTACCTAATTACTCTTGACATGGTTGCATATTGGCTTTGTTTTTTCTTAAATTAGGTATACTGTCCCCGGATTTAAAAGATATACTTCATAAGTCAGTTATCGAAATAGAGACTCTTGAGGATAATATTTTAAAGTTTTTGAGTTAATCATAATCTGAAGTTTTATATGTTTCAGGATAGGTAATTGAACCATAAACATTGATAGAGTTTCCTTTATTGTCTACAAAAGTACCTAGTTCTTCGCTCCAACTAGGAGTTAATGTTCCTGTGTGCAAAACTGAAACTAATTTGCCACTAGGCTCCTTGAGTACTTTATAAGTAGTTGTAGTAGTTTCTTCAGTTTTAGATATTTGCATTCCTCTTACATTATCAGACTGTGTATCTAGCATGGCTTCAAAAGTTTCAGTTTTTGTTTTATACGATGTATTGCTATATGTAGAAATTATTTCTGTAGGTACACAAAACCAATTTCCATTTGAATCTTGTAGTTTACTGAGTTTTTTAGATATAACCTGTGTTGAAATCCCATTTATATCGAATGACTCTTCTTTTTTAGTAGACATACAAGATCTGAATGTCCCATCTTTGTTCGTCTCAACATTAAATTGTCTAGTTGTTGTTATTTGCCCTGTATTATTATAAGTTAAGACGGAAGTATTTTTAGTGACACTACTTTGATAGTCTCCATTTGTATTCTTGTTTATAATAAATTCTGATTGTATCTTGGTGCTTGAAGTTGAGTAATAGTTATTGCTGATAGTTTTTTTTGGAAAACTTTCATATTGTCCATCTGAATTTTTATAAACTAAATAGTCTTTGTCATATAAGTTATTTGTTAAAGTTTTACTTGTTAGTGACCTCTTGATAAAGAAACTTTTATATGCAGTTTCGCTTGTTTTTCTTATGGCATATTTTGTTGTTTTTATATAATCGCTAGTTTCTACTTTATGTTCAAGAGTATATACTGGTCTACGATTACCAATTTTATAGCAATTTTTCACGGTACTTATTTCATTTTCTTTTGATGTATCAACTTCATCAATTAATTCAAAATATGGCGGGCATTCACTTCCGTTATAGTCAGCTATACCAGACGATGAAGAGCTACTTTGGGATGTTACAATGTTAAATTCGCTACTTGAATTATCAATTTCATTTTTTTGATACTCTTTATCTACATTATCTAAATCAATTTCGTTGGTAACTTGTTTTTTCTGTTCTACATCATTTTCATCAATAAATTCATAGTCACCTTTATGTAAGCCTTCATCTAAGGTTTTTTTATCAAGTTCAGTAGCAATTTTTTCTATATCTTCACTTGTTAATTCTTGCATTGAAATTTTTAAATTTCCATCCTCATCGTACAATATTTCTAACATCTCTTTATTTAAGTTTGGCATATCTTTATTATCACTGTATGAGAATGCTTCAAAAAGTGTGTCGCTTAAAAATATAATATCTTTTTTAGTTGCATCAATCGTGGAGGAGACAACCATAATAGATTTTATACCATCCGTTATTTTACGATCTTTTGCAAAGTTTGCAATAGTAAATAGACCATCTGTTACATTAACAAAATCTGATTTTGGAACATAACCAAAGTCGCTTGCTTTTTTGTAAAGCCCTATGACATTACTTCCAATGTCCCACGTCCCTTTTACAATATTACCTTTTGACTTTATCGCAAGTTCAGCCATTTCCTTGCTCCATGCAGTGAAGTACTTTGACCGTAAGCCATCATACAACGTATCAGTTAGGCTTGATGGTCTTGTCACTTGATTTTTAAATAGTGTCATGATACCCTTTTTCTTGGTAGCATACATGAAGCCACTTTTAAAAACTTTTACACCAGTCCCAACCCCTGATACTGCTGTAATAATATCTGCACCATCAGAAATTGCTTTTGCTGTATTTTCATAGTGTTCCCATTTAGCAGCTTCTCTAGTCTCTTTTTCAAAAACTTTTCCATATTTATCTTTTATTAAACCTGCAATAAAATTAATATCTTGTTTTGTCTGTTTTGCAATTGTTTTAATATCTATTTTATTTCCCTTTGGTGTAGTTTCACCAAAATGGTCTAAATAAAAATCTATCTTTTTATGAGTTGCTTCAGGTATACAATATGGATCAATATTGGTATCGCATTTGTATGCTCTTGCATTTTTTAATACTCTTTTTGTATATTGTGTTTCCATCTTTTCATGAATGTCAATTAACTCCTGTAAACTAGAAACAGCCTGTTGATAGCTTTTAGCCATGTTGTAATAATCTAGTCTCCAATCAATATTTGTTCCCATACTAAATTTGTTTTCTGTAATATTTATAAGTGTAATTGCTTCTTGTGCCTTTAAAATAGCATTAGCTAACTCATCTTCAATTACATCATCTATAGGCTTTAATGAAATGTATTGTACTTTATTGCTTGAAGGCTCTATTGTAGTACTTTCATTTGAAAGATAGAAGTCACTAAGTTTAGTTGCAAGCTGGTCAAATTTTATCCAATAACCTTTATATTTTTCTAGTTTAGTTATTTCACTTGTACTAAGCCATTTTGAGTTGTTGTAGGTGTAAATGTATAAATAGTTAAAGGTAAGATTCTCTTTTAAGACATTTTGATTCATACCAATTAAATTCCAACCTTTACCAAATTGAGTAGTAAGCTTTGAATTATCTATTTGTGTTAAAGATACACTTTGTGTGCGACTTGTAGGTGTTTTTATCCAAAAGCCTTCACCTACATTAATTTCATTAAATGATTTTATCTGGTCATAATATAGTTTCCATTCATTATTTATATATTTATAAATTATGTCACCTGAATTAAAAAGTGTTGACACTTTTATATTCCCAGGAATAGATATTAGATTCCAACCTGCATTTAAATTGATTGAGCTTAGTTCGACTAAAATTGGAGTGGTTACAGTTGGAGTTGATGATGAACTAGAGCTTGTACTTATGTATGAAGAGACAGAACTAGATGAACTAGAGCTTTCACTTATGTACGAAGATACAGAACTTGAGGTAGCAGAAGAGTCTATAACACATTTTGGATGACCATTACCAGTATCTGGGATACCACTAGCATTAATAGAATTTTTTGAACAATCATAGTCCATTGCACACCCTTGATGCCCATCAGATGTTACATTACTCGCCCAATAAAATGTATTTTTTTCAAATCCTGTTGGAGATGGAGTGCTTCCGCTTGCTTCCCAGACTGTTATTAGTTCTGATATTGTAGGAAGTCTATAGCCTTGATCTGTACACCAACTATTTGCATCTTGCCAGTTAAAGTATCCACTAGGTTCATTTTCTAACCAAGAAATCCCACCTATTATTTGCGTAGTAGCGAATAAATTGACTATAGTTGCTAGCGTAATTGAAAGTAGCTTTTTCATGATAAGAACCTTAAAACAACTCATTTAAAAATATTTGTATAAATTGTAACTTGAACTATGGTATCTAATAAAATGTTTTAAGTTTATTAAGAAGAATACAGCACTTACTTTAAAAACTTATCGGTAAGTTTTAAAACAGTCACAATAAGCGCTATAAGTCAGATGGAGAATTTCATATTTAAGTTGATAGCTTCACGGATTTTAAGTTCAATTCTACTTTCAAATATAGTGAATTGTATATTGATGGTAGTCTCTAAAAGTTTAAAATTACTTTTCTACTGACTTTATCGGCAGTTAATATATTGAGATTTTACAAAGTAAAGTGTTATATTCTCTCACGTAAATCCTAGCTTAATGGTAAACTTTTCTCTATCTCACTGTTTTTAATAAAAGAGATAGAAAATAAGATTAAATAAAAAACTATTTAAACGACGTTCCGCCGTCTACGATTATCGTTTGACCCGTAAGCCAGCTAGCACTCTCATCACATAAAAATGCACATGCGCCCACTAGATCTTGTGCTTCACCCATACGGCTAAGTGCTGAGCGTTTCACAACTTCAGATTTTACCTCTTCGTAGTTTGGAAACTTTTTAAGCGCGTCCGTATCGATAGGTCCGCCGCTTACTGCATTAACACGGATTCCAAATTCACCTAGTTCTGCTGCAGCGTATTTTACCATCGTTTCAACAGCAGCTTTTGAGTTACCGTGTCCGGCATAGTTAGGAGTATAGACGATATTACCGGTTGAACTTAGAGAAATGATACTTCCGCCACCTGTTTTTTGCATTCTTTTTGCAGCCTCTTGTGCACCTGCTACAAAGGAAAGTACCGTTGCCGTATAGATGTTATTAAGACCTTTTGGCTTTAGGCGCATGAATGGTGCAAACCCGCCGACAACGCTTCTACCTGAAATGATGGCATTGGAAATGAAGTAATCAATCCTGTCAAAATCTGCATCTATTTTTTCAAAAAGCTCTTTATATTCATTTGGCTCTAAAATATCTAACGGATAACATCTTGCTTTTACTCCATAGTTTGACTCAATCTCTTTTGCAAGATCTTCGGCGATCTCTTTGTTTGAGTTATATGTAAAAGCGACATTCGTACCTTTACTTGCAAAATCAAGTGCTATAGCTTTTCCTATACCTCTTGTTGCACCACTGATTACTAAGGTTTTATCTTTCATACTCATTTTACAGTCCTACTACACTATATTTTGATATTGTTTTTTCTAGAAGCTCCATAGTACTTTTACTCGGTTCAGTAAGCGGTAATCTATACTCTAGGTTGGGAATCAAGCCTGCGATAAACATTGCTGCTTTTATTGGAATTGGATTACTCTCTACAAAAAGAGATTTGTTGATCGCATAGAGTTCATCGTTGATCTCTTTTGATCTTTTGAGATCACCGTTAAGAGCGCTATGTACAAGATCACTCATCATATCGGGAAGCAGGTTTGAAGTAACGGAGATAACTCCTTTACCGCCATTTGCTAGAAGAGGGTAGTTGATAGCATCATCACCGCTGATAAGCGTTAAATCTTTGTTTTCTCCAAGTAGTTGTACCGCTCGTTCCATTGATCCTGTTGCCTCTTTTATGGCGGTAATGTTTGCTACTTCATTAAAAAGACGTTGCACCGTTGCAGCGCTAATATCAACTCCCGTACGCCCGGGCACATTATAGAGCATTACCGGAATTTCTATCGCATTGGCAATTGCTTTATAGTGCTGATAAAGTCCCTCTTGTGATGGTTTGTTGTAGTAGGGTGCAACGGAGAGGATAGCATCTGCACCGTGACTTTGTGCAAATTTTGCTAAATCGACCGCTTCAGCCGTTGCATTGCTTCCTGCACCGGCACACACCTTCGCTTCAGTTCCTTTAGCAGTTGCAACGGCAATTTCTATACAATGTTTATGCTCATCATGTGTAAGTGTAGCACTTTCCCCTGTAGTTCCGACCGGAACAATAAAATCTATACCATTGTTTATTTGACGTTTGATAAGTTTTTCATAGCTCTGCTCATCTAATTTGCCGTTTTTAAACGGGGTAATCTGTGCGGTCATTGCACCTACAAGTTCAACCATCTACTGCTCCTCTTTTCTTAAAATAATTGTTGTCGAATTTTGTGTTTTAAAATATTTTGATGCTATCTCTTTAATATCTTTTGGTTTGAGATCCAATATATTTTGCTCATACTTTAAAAGCGGCTCAAGTGAACCTTTTGCTAAAAAGCTTCCGTAAAGATCTGCAACCGAACTTGAACTCTCTAACGAGTATATGAAATCAGATGTCGTATTTATTTTTACCTTCTCAAGCTCCTCTTTAGAAACTTTTTTTGTTTTGATTGTGTGAAGCTCTGTCAATATCTCACGCTCTATCGCTTCGGCACTCACACCTGGGTTCGCAACTGCTATAAATATAAAGAGACCCGGATCAATATTTTCCATATTGTATGCATAGACCTGATTTGCCATCTGCTTGTCATGGATCAACGTTTTATAGAGTCTACTACTTTTTCCACTGCTTAAAAGCTCACTGATAGCTGTGAGTGCACTTTGATCAGCGTGTAGAAAGTCAGGAATATGGTAGGCAATTGCTAACATTTCCACTTCAGTCTCTTTATGAATAATAATTCGTTTTGCACCGTTTTGTTTAGGCTCAATAAAATGTTTTTTCTCTACCTCTTTAGGTTTTACTTCACTTTTTTCAAGTGTGATAAACTGATTGTCATTTTTATCGCTACTACCGACACTTTTTTCTATTTTTGGTGCAGGAATATTTTCAAAATGTTTTTTTGCTGAGCTGAAAACATCTTCTGCTTTTATATCTCCTGCAACAACAATGATTGCATTACCTGGTTGATAGTAACGTGAATGAAAGCTCTTTATATCATCAATGCTCCAGTTTTGAATATCGCTCATAAAACCGATTGGTGTCCAGTGGTATGGATGATATACATAGGCATTATTAAAGAGGTTAAAGTAGAGATATCCCATTGGGTTGTTGTCAGTTCTCCAACGTCTCTCTTCTGCTACAACGTCTCTTTCGGGTTGAAACTCTTCATCTAAAAGATTAAGGTTTTGCATTAGCTCAGAAAAGAGTGAAAGCGATTTGTCAAGATTTCTCTTACTTGATTTAATAAAATAGTGTGTATAGTCAAAACCGGTTGATGCGTTGTTCAGTCCACCGTAACTTTTTACAATTTCGTCAAACTCTCCGGCTTTAAGATTTTTACTTGATTTAAAGTTAAGGTGTTCAAGCATGTGTGCAATTCCACTTTTACCCATTACTTCATTTCTGCTGCCGACTTTGTAAAAAATATCGGTTGTGATTACGTCAGATTCATTATGCATCTCGATAACGACGATCTGTAATCCATTTTTCAGTGTCGTTGTTTTATACGCTGGTAGTGTATTCGCCATTAATATCCCTATTGTAAATATAAAGGTAAGTGTTAATTTGATCATTTTAAATCACTTCCGATAATTTCATTTAAATTTTTAATTCCATCTTGTTCCATCTTCTCTAAGATACCCCTATTGATATCTCTAATAAGTGAAGGACCTTTGAAAATGAGTGCGCTATAGACTTGCACTAAAGATGCCCCAAGCTTTAATCGTGTCCAAGCTTCATCAGCACTATCGATGCCGCCGACGGAAATAAGTGTTGTTTTACCAAAAAGCTCTTTAGCAATAGCTTTAAATATATTTCTGCTTTTTTCTTTAATAACTGCGCCGCTAATACCGCCGATATCGTAAGGGTTTGCTACTAGTGAATAGTCGATAGAGGTATTAGTCGCGATAATCCCGTTTGCACCTGCTTTAACGCCCACAGAAGCTAATGTCACCGCATCTTTTTCACTCATATCAGGAGCCAGTTTTAGCATAATTGGTTTTGCCGTGAGTTTTTTTGCTTCGCTAAAAAGTGTAGCGATAAACTCCTCGTTTTGCAGATCTCTCAATCCCGGGGTATTTGGCGAAGAGATATTGATAACGATATAGTCACCCAACATTTGAAGTGTTTTTACAAGTTCTAAATAATCCTCTATCGCTTTATCTTCTGGAGTAATTTTGTTCTTTCCTATATTGATACCGATTGGAGTAACAAATGGGAAATGTTTTTGTAATGATTTAGATACTTCATATGATCCGGCATTGTTAAAACCCATCGCATTTTGCAGGCTCTCTTCTTCAACGTGACGAAAAAGTCTTGGTTTTGGATTTCCATCTTGCGGTTTAGGAGTAACAGTTCCAATCTCGGTAAAGGCAAATCCGAGCATATTCATCTGCTCAATCATAGTGGCATTTTTATCAAATCCAGCCGCAAGTCCTACAGGGTTGTAAAATGTTCGACCAAAAATCTCTTGGTGTAGTCTTTCATCGGTTATAAAGAGTTTTTGCGTAATAGCATTGCCTAAGGGTCTGCACATTGTTGCAAAATGCATTGCCTTAGCAGCATAGTGGTGGGCACTTTCAGGATCGAGTTTAAATAAAAGAGGTTTGAGTAGGGAGTAGCTAAACATCAATTGCCTTAAATTTTTGATATTTTACTAAAAAACATCTAAAATTTATGCAATTGATAAGTAATTGTGCTATTTAAGTACCCAAAAACCTTCACCTCTATCGATGGTAGTCGGATTTAAGACCCAATTGTTATTTCTAAAAACATATGAGACGATAAAATCTTTCAGTAGTGTTCCAGATATCGCTTTTCCAGTACCCAACAGATGCCATCCTGAAGTTAGATTAGAAAGTGTCGGCTCGTATGTTAGTCCGTACTGCTTAAACGTCCCACTACTCTGTGTACTTAACCAAAAACCTTCACCTGAGGTTATCGAAAATGGATTAAGCTCCCATTGATTATTGACAAATTTAAATATAGCATCAAAACTTCCGAATTTTGAGGTATCGGTCAGTTTTGTATCTGTTGGAAGTGATAAAAGATTCCATCCCGAAGCATAAGTGATAGAACCGTTTTCACAAGTAGAAACTTTTGTCCAATCAGTCGGAACATCACATGGAGTAGGGTACTCTTTACAAGTTAAACCATCAGAACTGACGGCACTCGTGATCACAGCAATACATACACCGTCTTGTGTTGCAGTATTGGAACTGCTTGTTGGTGTAGTCGTAGTTTCAACCGTACTAGAGAGTGCACTATCTGATGCTGCGATGGTAACATTGATAACTTTACCGTTACTCAGTGTAAGAGTAGTAGATCCTCCGACAGCCTCGTTTGTGGAGATAGAGATTGTGTTTGAATCTATAAAAGATGCGGTCGGAACAAATGTACCTCTACTTCTATAACTTGTAAGCACGTCCGTTTTTGAACTAGGTACCACATAGAGTGCATAAGTTTTATTTGGTTGTATTGTTACATTTGTTGAGGTTTGGGTAATTTTGTAGTAGTCATACCCTATAGCTCTGGTTGTAAAATACCACTCTTTAGATTTTTGCACTCCATCAAGCGTGTAACTCACACTCGCTTTATATTTTTTTCCCCAATCAAGTCTTGTAAGAGGGAAAAGTGCAAATTCGTGTGTAGTCATCTTAGCATTTGGATCATTTGTACTGCTAAGTAGTCTTGTATTTGTTATCTCACTATTTGATGAATCGTAGAGTGTAAACGATGAGAGAGAAACGTTCGTATGGTAGTAGTCGTTAAAAGAGATACTTACCGGATAACCGCTTACACTGTAATCTGGAAGCGGATCAGGAGATTCTTCAAAAAATACAGGCGGTACGTCTGTTTGATTGGCATATGGCCAGATAATTTCTGAAGGGTTTGCTGCTTTATTTGCCGTTTGTGAGTTTTCATAACTACTTTTTTCTATTTTAAATTTTTCATCACTACAGACACCTGTATAAGAGGTGCCAAAGCCGCTAAAAGAGGTTCCCGCACAGAGGTCATTAAGCTTTTTATTTCCCATTTTATAGGTAAATGCACCGAGTCCACTTGAGTTTATACCGATACCGATTTCATCGCTTGCAAAGTCTAAAAATCCAAAACGGTGATAGATTGCAGAAAAGAGTCCGTCAACCGATTCATTCGTGCTCTCTTGTCCTGTTGAGACATTTTCGGTAACAGTTGAGAGATATCCGGCATACGCACTCCTATCCCAAGGTTGGACTCCAGTGAAGCCTGTAGTTCCCGCTGTCTCATAGTGCCCTGAAATATTATGTGTTACAAGGTAATTACTGTGATTAAGTGCTGCTGTATCTAAGATACTGTTTGGTGTGAAAGAGATCATACCGGCACCGTTTCTTAATGTGTTAAGATAGGTAAGGGCATCCGTAGGGGTATTGGCACGTGTTTGCTTCGTTGACTGTAAATTGTTTTCAATCGACAATCTCCAAGAGTCAACACTTGCACCATAATTTGCGTTTGCATTGGCTGACAAAGTTGCAATTAAGGGTAATAAATAAGCTGCTATTTTCATTTACTAATTTTCCATTCTAATATTTGACCATCATCTGCCGAACTAAAAATGTGGCTTTTTGATGCAAAAATGATACGATTAACCGTTGATTTGTGCCCTGAAAGTTTTGCCAAACTTTTTAAAGTACTATTTTCCAAAACGGTTATATCACTCTCTTCACTGCTTAAATATGCAGATATTTTACCGTCATGACTCAAAGCACAAGCATACACTAAAAAATCTGTTTTTATTCTTTTATATTTCTCCGTTGTAACATTGTAAATTCCAACATTCCTGTCTTGTCCAGCTGTAAGAACGGTATCATCTTTGTAATCTATTGAATAGATATTATCTTTGTTCGCACCGCTCAAAACTTTTAAAACTTTATGTTTTTTATAATCAAAAAGGTATATATCTCCTGATTCTCCGGTAATTGCAGCGATATTGTTATTGAGTGCAAAGTCTGAGAAAGTATAGTTTGAAAGGTGTTTTGTATAGAGTTTTTTCCTACTTTTAATATTTAATAGACTTACCTCATTAGCGAGTGTTACAAGTAAAATATTTTCATCATCAACGAAACGAGCCTCTTTATAGGGTGCTTTGCACTCTTTTTGCGATAACTCTTTTAGTTCGTTACCTTTCAGTAGAAGTACTCTTCTACGTCCCTCACTCGCTTCAGCTAAAATCAGCAGTTCACCCCTGCTATTTAAATCAACACTATATATTTTTGCATCATATTTCTCATCAAAAAAATTTATGAGTGGTTCGAGTTTTAGCAGAGTCGTTTTCTCTTTTGTCTCAATATTGATACGTTCAATTCTACCCGAAGCAGTTGATGCATAGAGGCTTTTGTCTTTTAATATCATATCAATAACGGCAGAGTCTAGTTGATATTTATGATGGGGATTGAGTGCAAAAAGTGGTGTAATGAACAATAGAATGACAAAAACTGTTCTCATAGTAATCTTTTTTAGTAAGTTTAACATACTTTGTAAAATGTAACGTACAAATTAGGAGAGGATATCTTTTGTGGATAGGTGTTGTCTAATGAAGTTCTTTTGAAGACTTAGGCACTTTTTAATATGAAAGGCAAATCTATCTCATGTTCATTTTCACGTACATTCAGCACTTCAACTGCAACAACTTCATCTTTTTCATTGTAGTCTACGATGACATCTTTAGATTTTTCTTCACTCTCAACAATTTTATCATTTGATAAAATTACGTAAATAGTATCTGTTTGACTATCATATTGTATTTTCACTGACAACCCTTTTTTCGCATATTTCTATCAAAATAAGCAGTAATTATTTTTTCATTAATTGGATTAATGACTACTTTTAAACATCTATTTGATGCTTCAATTATAGTTTTATAAAAATGCATCTCTGTTTCGCTAATTACATCTTTTTTAGTTGGATTAGATAATACATCATCAATCCAATCAATATCTATGTCTCTACGTAAGAGAACATCATTTGCATGTTTACTTAATTCATATTTCATTACAAAGATTATAGCACAAAAAGATATTAGCTATTTTTGTAGAACTGTACCAAAAAAATCAAAAAAGTTAGAGTTCTTATTGTAGAAGTTTCACTGTCACATAAACTTGTAAAAAATATAATAAAAAACTTATATTGTGCAACTTGGATGTATTTTGATACTCATGAGGTATTATTGAGATGGGTTCTAGTAAGTAGGAAGAAATTATTATCCAGTATAATTCTTTCCATTAAATAAAAATAATAAAAACTCCATTTAATGAAAATATTGGAGAGACTTTGACCATGGATAATCTTAAAAAAGGGGCAGGAATTACTATTGAATTAAATTCATTGTAATAGCACTAGATGGGCAGACATGTATGCACATAGCACATCCCGTACAAAGATCAGGCTCAACTGTTGGTTTAAACATTCCAAAAAACTTTATAGCACGTACGTCACATGTATCTGCACAGCTATTGCAGACAATGGAGTTCCAGGCTATACAACTTTTTGTTGAAAGTTTTGCAACTGCTTTTATCTTCAGTGTTAAATCATTGAGAACATCTTTATCACAGGCTTCAAAACATGCTTCACAGTAGGTACACCCATTTGTAGAAAGATTAAGTATAACAGAACCGTTGTTATACTCTATAATACTCTCCTCACACGCACCTACGCATGGCGCATCACAATCTAAACAGTTGTCTAGATTGCCGCCAAGGTATGGAGGTCTGATAAGAGGTACCTCCTCTTTTTCTGATTTTAGAAAATTAAAGAGGTCACGTCTTTGCATCGATTATTTAACACCCTCATTGATTGTATCGGCGAGGTTTGAGTGTTTTTTTGCCATTTCCGAGCCAAACCCTCCGTCAAATGTGTTTCTGATAAGTGCGTTGACATCAGATTGCGGTGCATGGCATTGTGTACAGTTATAACGACCTTGATAAATATCTTTTCCAAGTTTTGGATCATGTTTACGATAGTTCGTAAAGTGCGATTTTGGAAGCGGTGTTGCTCCTAGACCCATTGCTTTGGCATTTTTAGGAAGGTGACAACTAAGACATTTGTTATCATGTGCTTTAATCGGCAAAAGTCCTTCAATATCATGAGGAATAAGCGGCGGTGCATTTTCAAATGAGCGCTCGAACCTTTGACTTGTTCCTTGTGGTGCATCACCGTAGTATACACCGCCTGTCATAACAGGTTTTTCCGTAAAAACATCCGCTTTTCTAATCCCCATCTCCGTATCACTAATACCGGCTGCCATAGCACCGACATATGAAATTGCCGTAGCAAAAATTAGTGTTAATATTTTTTTCATTTACTCTCCTTTTTTATATAGTTTCGAATACTAAACTCAAGTGCACTGTCGTTACACACCTCTACACATCTTGCACATAATGTGCACTCACCGCCTTTTACAAAAGCACTCTCTTTTGTGATCATATTGAGAACCTGTTTTTCAGGACAGATGTTGATGCAATTCATACAAGAGCTGCATTTTTCAACATCATATTTGACTCGAAAGATCGATTGTGAACCGATGATCGAATAAAATCCTCCAAGTGGACAAAGGTGTGAACACCAACCGTGTCTTACTAAAAACAGATCAAAAACAAACAGTAGTGCAACTACACCCCATCCAAGTCCAAATCCAAATATAACTCCTCTGTGCACGATTGAAACTGGACTGACCATCTCAAAGGCTGCAACTCCCATTATGATTGAGAGTAGCAGTGCAATGCCTATCATCCAATAACGTGCATTTCGTCCTAAATACCTTCTTTTCTCAAATGCATCCACTCCTAACTTTTTGCGTAGCCATGCCGCCGTATCGCTGATCATATTTACAGGACAGACCCAACTACAAAAAGCTCTCCCTCCAATTAGTGCATAAAAGAGAAAGATTATCACTGCGCCAAGTGTCACGTCAAACGCTACCGTTGCTCCTGCAAAAAACATCTGAATGTATGCAAAGGGATCAGCTAATGGAATAACTCCAAAAAGAGCTGAAGCACTTAGATCACCTTCAAGAATTTTCCAACCGTACGAATTTGCACCTATAAAAAGAGCGATAATGAGAAACTGAGTAAAACGTCTTGCCAATAAAAAACGTATCTTATTCATCAAATAGCTCCTCGCTATTGAGATAATCTCTCACTTTCTCACTACTTCTTTTCGTTTTCGTCGTTACTTTAGTACTTACATCTAGTAAACGCTGCTCATCAGAACTTTCCCAACCTTTTATGTAGTTGGTTCCCGCTTTTCCTAAGGCAACTTCCCTTGGTAACACGATAATAGAAGCCTTTGAGGTAATACATGCATGTTCACACATTCCACATCCGGTACATGCATCTGCATGAACCATGGGGGTTAAAAATGCATGTTTACCCGTACGCTCGTTTCTCCTGTACTCTTGTGTTATTGCAACATCAATTGCCGGACACACTCTGTAGCAAGCATCGCATTGGATTCCCCAATATGCAATGCAGTTATTGTGATCAACTACAGCAACACCCATTTGAGCCTTGTTGATATCAGGCTCACTCTTTTCGTTTAACATAGTACTCATGTCCAACGCACCGCTAGGACACGCGGCGGTACAGGGGATATCTTCACACATGTAGCATGGAATATCACGTGCTGCGAAAAAAGGTGTTCCGTATGCTACGTCCTCACCTATTTTTGCTAGACTCAAAGTATCGTATGGACAATCGTTTACACACATTCCACAGCGTATACAAGTGGCAAGAAAATTATCAATCGCACCCGGTGGTCTAAGAGCAAGTGGGGATGCTTTGCTCTCATTAGCTATTACTCCCCATACAAGTCCACCAACCGCAGCTGCCGCAGCAGCCCTAGCACTTTTTAATAAAAATTTTCTACGCTCACTTAGCTGCACTGTACCTACGCCTTATAGACTTTTACTGCACACTTTTTAAAGTCTGTCTGTTTTGAGATTGGACATGTTGCATCAAGTGTGACTTTATTAATAAATACACGCTCATCAAACCACGGTACGAATACAAGCCCTTTTGGAACACGGTTACGTCCACGCATATCGACACGTGCTTTTACCTTTCCACGACGACTCTCAACCCACATCTCATCTCCCTGTTTGGCTCCCATAGCTTTTGCATCTTCTGGGTGCATATAACAAAGTGCTTCAGGCATCGCACGATAAAGTTCAGGTACACGCATCGTCATAGTTCCACTATGCCAGTGCTCTAGTACACGACCCGTTGAGAGCCAAAACGGATACTCATTGCTTGGAGTTTCCGGTGCATCCATATATGGGCGGAAAAAGATTTTTGCTTTATTTTTAAGCGGGTACTTCTTTTTAGGATCATCTGGTCCAGTCAGTGTTCCTTTTGGAGTAGCTTTCAGTGCAGGACCGTAGAAAGCAAAATCACCGCTTTTTGCAGCTCTAGCATATGGATCAAATTTTGCGTTAAATCTCCATTGTGTCTCTTTACCGTCAACAACAGGCCATTTAAGACCGCGTACCTTATGGTATGTATCAAAGTCGGCTAGATCGTGCATATGACCTACACCGAACTTACGGTACTCTTCCCACAGATATTTTTGGATAAAGAAGCCGTATCCTTTGAACTCTTTACCGTCACTTCCTTTGATTTTACGCTTATCTCCAAAAACTTCAGTATTGATGTAGCCTTTACCGATCGGATCGTTTGCATTAAAACTTTTCGCCTCTTTATTTGCAAAGAGTACGTCAAATAGTGTATCACTCTCTTTGTAACCCATTTTCTTCGCATCAGCTAGAACATTAGGAAGTGTTAATTTAGCGTTAATTTTTTGTTTGCCCCATACATCTTTAAGTGTGAAACGTTTTGCAAACTCTGCATATTGCCAAGTATCTGGCATCGCTTCACCCATTGGAGTAACTTGTTGTTTCCAGTGCTGCGTTCTGCGCTCTGCATTTCCGTACGATCCCCATTTTTCAAAGATCATGGCTGTAGGCAAAATAAGGTCTGCCACTTTTGCCGATATTCCAGGATAAGCATCTGAAACGACTAAAAAGTTATCCATTTTACGTGCAGCTTTAAGCCAGTGGTTCGCATTTGCCGTATTTTGCCACGGGTTACTTACATGAACCCATGCGAATTTGATCTTCTCATCTTCGATGTCGCGCATCATCTGCATTGTATGCGTTCCAACTTTTGGATTAAGTGTACCGTTTGGTATTTTCCAAATTTTTTCAGACATTTTTCTATGTTTAGGATTAGCAACAACCATATCTGCAGGAAGTCTATGCGCAAATGTTCCAACTTCACGTGCAGTTCCACAAGCTGAAGGCTGACCGGTAAGAGAGAAAGCTCCATCACCAGGTTTTGCCTGTTTTCCTAGAAGCAGGTGAACCATGTACGCTTGTTCATTTACCCATGTTCCGCGAGTATGCTGATTCATACCCATTGTCCAGAAACTAACAACTTTACGTTTATCTTCTGCGTAATAGGCAGCAAGTTCATTTAGTTTTTCTTTATAACTCTCTAATGACTCATCCGCGTCACCTTTTGAAAGTTCAGCTACATAGTCAAGAGTGTATGGAGCAAGAGCTTTTTTGAAATCTTCAAATGTTATTTGCCAATGTTTTTTTGCTGCTCCAGCATGTTTCATCTGCATTGTCTCACCCTCTTTAACACCTAAGTGTGAAAGTGCAACGGCTTCATCTTTTGAGATTTTTTTAGATACCTGTTTTGCAGCAGTATCTTTCTCTTTTTCAGAATATGCCTTATGGTTAGGATTATTTCTCATACCATATCCGATATCTGCAAAACCTGTTGTAAATACGGTGTGATTTTTAACAAAATCCCAATCAATTGAGTTTGGATATTTATAGACAATTTCATGTGCGATAAAGTTCCAGAGAGCTAGATCGGTATTTGGTTTAAATATAATCTCTGTATCGGCTAAATCCGAGTTTCTGTTTGTAAAAGTAGTAAGGTTAATAACTTTTACTTTTTTAGGATTACTTAGTTTTCTGTCAGTTACACGTGACCAAAGAATAGGGTGCATCTCAGCCATATTCGCTCCCCATGTTACAACAGTATCGGTTTCTTCGATATCATCGTAACAACCTGAGGGCTCATCAATACCGAATGTTTGAATAAAACCAGCAACGGCTGAAGCCATACAGTGTCTAGCATTTGGATCGATGTTATTGCTTCTAAAACCGGCTTTCATCAGTTTTGCTATCGTATAACCCTCTTGGATGGTGTACTGCCCTGAAGCAAAAATACCGACACCTGTTGGCCCAAGCTCGTTATAGGCTCTTTTAAATTTATCTTCCATCTCATCGAAAGCGCGCTCCCATGAAACAGGAACGAATTTACCCTCTTTAGAGAATTTACCGTCACTTCCAACACGAAGAAGCGGTTGTGTTAAACGGTCGGCTCCATACATGATCTTTGCATTAAAGTATCCTTTGATACAGTTTAGACCACGATTAACCGGTGCTTTTGGATCACCTTTTACGGCAACGATTTTATCCTCTTTTGTAGCAACCATAATACCACATCCAGTTCCACAAAAGCGACAAACCGCTTTGTCCCAACGCCAATCTTTTTCCGCTAAACTAGCTGCTGCCTCAGCTTGTTTAGGAATACTCATCCCAATCGCGCTAGCGGCACTTGCCGCCGCCGCAGATTTTATAAACTCTCTACGTGAAACGCCCATATTTCCTCCGTTCTAGTGAAAATTTAACCGTATAATATAGTCTTTAAATATAATAAAAACTTAAAAATTATAGGACAAAATATCTCTCATATATTAATTTTATTAATATCATAAGCAAACGGTAAATAAAATTTATGGTACTATTTTTGCTTTCCTTTTAGAACTATAGATGTAAAGGGCATAAATGCGTTTAACAATTTTTGAAGATACGGCTATGAAAATTCTAGATGAACATAATTTAGATAAAAATTTTATGATTTATGATGAAATAATACTTATGTCACATATGATGGCAGATGCATATTCTCTGTTTCAAACAAAAGGTAGAGAAGCTTTAGAGAGATATTTAGTCGATAACGATATATGCCCAAGTGAGAGCGAACTAAAACATTTTGAGTGGTTGAAGACGTTGGGTGATTTTATTGAAGAGATGGTTGATTCAGTATCACTTTACATCGAGTACATTCCTCATCGTCCAAAAAATTCTGCTTAAAGCTTTTGCTTTGAGCCCTCTTTTTCGATAACAATCATTTCAATTTTCTTTCATTATTTTAGATACAATTTCCTTTTTATTTAAAAGACTTCTTGCAAAACTTTAAAGGATAAATTGTGGTTACTACTGTTGGAATAATCTATTTTCTATATATCACTACAAAACTCTACGCCTCATTGATGCAGATTGGTTATGTAAAAAAAGCGATACATCAAAAAGCTGTTTTACTTGATGAAGAGAAGTATAAGCAAGCTGGTGAATATGTTTTGGTAAAAGAGAAACTCTCTATTGCGAGTTCTCTTTTTGAGTATGCAATCTTTCTTTTTTGGATGAACGGTGGACTTGTTTGGTTGGATAGCTCAATTGTTGGTTACTCTGAACTAGTAAGTGCGATTGTTTTTGTTCTCTCTTTTATGCTTATCAATTATCTTGTAACTTTGCCTTTTGATATTTATACGAAGTTTGTCATAGATGAAAAGTTTGGATATAACCGTTCTACATTTTCACTTTTTATAAAAGATAATTTGAAAAGTGCGGCATTGACAGTTGTTATTGGTTCGGCTGTTATTGCAGGTTTGTATTATCTTATGAATATTGAAAACTGGTGGATATGGTCGTTTCTGTTTCTTTTTTCTATCATAGTCATAGCAAATATGATCTATCCAACTATTATCGCTCCTATTTTTAATAAGATGAGCCCTTTGGAAGATTCAGAACTTAAACAGAGGATTGTTAATCTGCTTGAGACTTTTGGATTTGATAGTAGCGGAATATTTGTAGTAGATGCTTCAAAAAGAGATAGTCGTCTTAATGCTTATTTTGGAGGGTTTGGAAAGACAAAAAGGGTGGTGCTTTTTGACACATTGATAGAAAAGCTTGAAATCGATGAGCTTTTGGCCGTTTTAGGACACGAGCTAGGGCACTTTAAACATGGAGATATATACAAAAATATTGCCGTAATGGGAACGCTTCTCTTTGTAATGTTTTACGCGATGGGTCACTTAGGTGAAGCTGAACTCGCACTTTTTGGACTTAGTTTCAGTTCACATATGCTGATGGTCTTATTTTTACTCTTTTCATCGCCTATCTTTTTCTTTGCAATGCCGCTTATTGGAATAATCAGTAGACATAATGAATTTGAGGCAGACCGTGAAGCAGCAGAGTTTAGCAAGACTCCACACTATTTAGCGCAAGCACTTCAAAAGTTAGTAACCGAAAATAGATCGTTTCCGCGTTCACATCCGGTATATATATTTTTCTACTACACACATCCGCCTATACTACAGCGTTTAGAGCAGTTGGGTGTAACGTTAGATAGGGTTGGAGAGACAGAATCTGAAAGTTCATAGTATTTTACAAGATGCTAGTGCGAGATTAGACAGTGTTACGCAGCGTCCTCAACATGAAGCAAAAATTCTATTGGCTCACACGCTTAATGTTGAACCTATTTGGTTGATAACGCACTCAAATGATGAGATTGATATTAAAGATTCTAAACGTTTTGATGAACTTGTTGCACGTAGAGAAAAATATGAACCTATAGAATATATAACCAATAGCGTAAGTTTCTACTCAGATACTTTTTTCATTCAAAAGGGTGCGCTCATTCCTAGGCCTGAGACCGAACTTTTAGTAGATTTGGTATCGCGTCATATCACTTCTAATATGAGTATGGTAGAAGTAGGGGTGGGAAGCGGTGCTTTAAGTATTACTTTGTGTAAGTTACATCCTGATTTAAAAGTTATTGCAACTGATATCTCGGTGGATGCCTTGGAAGTTGCAAAGAGAAATGTTGCACTGCATAATGTTGCAAACCAAATAACTTTAATTAATACAAATATGTTAGATTCTGTAAATAAATATTTTGATATAATCGTCTCCAATCCACCATACATAGCTAACAGTTGTAAATTAGAACCAAATTTAGATTATGAACCCTCACAAGCACTTTACGGGGGTGAAGTTGGTGATGAGTTTTTACTCCAACTGATAGATGAAGCGATAAAAAGAGAGGTTAAATTTCTCTTTTGTGAAATGGGGTATGATCAACGTGAGAGTATAAAGAAGTATTGTAATGAGAGAAGTTTACATGTTTCGTTTTATAAAGATTTGAGTAATTTAGATAGAGGATTTGTAATTGAGTTTTAGTCGGACATATTTATACATACGAATAGGGTATATTTTTTTGTTAGTTCTTAGCGCAGGTGCAGTTCTTGTACTTGGAATTTTAGTGGCACCGGTCATTTTTGGTTCTGAAAAGTATTTTCTTGAAGAGATTTTAGTTAGGTCTCAAGAGGGCATACTAATGGGAACGATATTTTTGAATTTCTCCAAATGGTTAGCTATTTTAACCATTATCATCTCGGTTTTTGAAATATATGAATTAAGAGTTCATAGAGATTATTTTGCATTAATCACTGCTGTTGTAGCAGTGGTTACCGCGCTACTATTTTATGGCTATTATGCACCAACTATAATGCAGATGCTTCATGATTCAAATACCTTAAACAGCGCATTTGATTCCCTACATAAGGGAAGTGAGATGAATGCGAAGATTATGACATTTGCATTTTTGATTTTGGCATGGCGCAGAGCCTTGTCACTGCGTATCAGCTAAGAATTGATGAAAATTTCTATGGAGAAACTATTAAATGTCGGATAATATGTATAAAGAGGCTATGGAAGAGTTACAAGATATACTGTTTGAAACTTCCACAAATATGGAGAGTTTGGTTATAAATTTGCAAAATGGAGATGATTACGAAAAATCTTCCGATACGCTTTTTAGATATTTCCATAATATTAAAATTCTATCTCAATATACACGTGTTTTGAATATTTATAAAACGGCAAAGATAGTTGAAGAGATACTCTCTATAGTTCGTCACAAAAAGCCCCCTTTCCCTGATGAGTTGATTGATTGGTTACTGCTCATAAAAGATTTTGTTAGTGATTGGTCAAATGAGTTTGAGATAGGTAACTTTGATGTTATTGCAGTTGATAACTATACTTTGAATATGGCACAATCATCGCTCTCAACAATACCAAAAGATAGAGATATTCTAATAAAGTTAGATGTAGTGCTATTTTATAAAGAGAAAACTAAAATCAAGAGGTTTAATGACGCGACTGAAACTCTTGTACATAAAACAGAAGTAGTAAGCAATACAAAAGAGTTGTTGATACATCTATCAACAAATAAACCCCACATTATAATAATACCGATGGTTGTTCCTAAAGTAGATGTTTTTGCTCTCATTGAAAAGATACAAAAATTGCACCCTTCAGTGCCTATAATTCTTATACGAAATAAAGATTTAAGTGTAGATGATCTAAAGAAATTCGCTGAGTTAGATACAGAGAGTTTCATGGAAATTGACACCGATGAGGAGACGATAAGACAACAACTTTTGTGGATAGCAAAATCAACCTACGGCATGAAAGGCATAAAGCTTCTTAAATCACCGCTATTAAAAGATATAGCAAAACTCTCTCCGTTGCCGCAAACTATTCAAAAGGTTCAAGAGTTTAGGAAAGATTTGAAAAGTTCAATGAGAGAGCTGAGCACTACGGTAAGTCAAGATATGCCTCTAAGCGGTAGATTACTACAATTTGTTAATTCGCCGGGTATCGGGCTTATCAGAAATATCACATCTGTGCATCAAGCAGTCTCACTTTTAGGAAAAGAGAAGACGATAGCACTGGCAACGCAAGCTGCACTGAAAGATAGTGTAAAGATTGACGTAAGTGCATACGGTATGAGTGAAGAGCAGTTTTATGAAGTTGGACAAAAGCGTATGATGTTGGTTACAAGCTGGTACTCAAAAGTTAGATTGTCTGACACTGCGATGTTAGCCACTGCTGCTCTTTTAGGCAATATCGGACAGGTTGTATTAAGTGCAGAGGTTAAAAAGCGAAATATTGAAAAAGAGTTTATGGAACTTGTAAACTCGACTAATACAATGTTTGCAGAGGTGGAGTTGCTGTATACAACTGTTGAGGATACAACGGCAGATATATTGACACATTGGGGATTAGAGAGTGAGATGGTAAATGCTATTCGCTATAGTTTGGATATTGCAAGTGCCGATAATGAGACCAAGCAGTTAGCCATCGCACTTTTTGTGACATTTAAAACTATACCTCTTCATACAACTTCAATTGATATGGATACAGTCGATGAGATGATAGATTTTTTAAAAGAGATGAACTTAGATGCAAATCACTATCTAAAAGCGGTAAAAAGTGTTCTTTAGGCTATTCCATTGATTGGATAAAGGATTTATAGATCTCTTCAAGCTCATGATCTTGTTGCAAGATCTCTTTATTTGTATCATCTTTCATAAGAACGTGTTCAAGTATAGCAACACGTTTCATGAGGTACTCGAAAATCTCTTTGTTAATATCTGGTAGTTTGTCGTGACTCAGTGGATTTGTACAGCGCCCTTTTCTAATAACACGTGCCGGTATACCCACGGCTGTCGTGTTTTCAGGTACATCTTTTACGACAACCGAGTTTGCTCCAACTTTTGAGTTTTTTCCGATGGTAATGTTTCCTAGTATTTTAGATCCCGCACCGATAACTGCACCTGAACATATCGTAGGGTGGCGCTTTCCATGGTTTAGACTTACACCTCCCAATGTTACACCTTGGTAGATGAGCACATCATCCTCTATTTCGGCAGTCTCTCCGATAACCACACCGTTACCGTGATCTATGAAAACACGTCTGCCGATTGTAGCAGCAGGATGTATATCGACATGGGTTAGAATTTGACTAAAACCCATAATTATCCTAGCGAGGAGTTTGAAATTTCTTTTGTAGAGTGAGTTTGCAATTCTGTACCAAACTATTGCCCAAATACCCGGATAGTTAAAGAGTAGCTCCAATTTTGAATGAATGGCAGGATCATTATTATAAACTGAGTGAAAATCTTCTGTAATCTGTTTAAATAATGAAAGTTTGCTCACCTGCTACTCCGTAGTTCTTAAATAAACATTTTGATTTAAATAAGATAATAATAGCGACAGTGTAGCATCTTTATCTTCAATATCGGGGTTTTCAAATATTTTTTTCTGAAAATCTTGTAAAAGCGCTGAGCGTTCATAGCCAATATCGTCAAGTATATCTAAAACAGAATCTGCTTCAGAAAGCTCTTCAATTATATAACCATCATCATTGATACTAATTGTAGCTTCAGTGGGGATACTAAAGAGATTATGTCTCATACCAAGAACCTCCTGATAAGCACCGACTAGGAAAAATGCTAAAAAGTAGTCATTTTCTTTCAAATCAACATCATGTAAAAAGAGTCCGGCACTATTCTTAAACTCTATTTCACCGTCACTATCACAGGTAATATCCCATAAAGTAGCAGCTCTATTTGCTTTTTGACCCAGCATATTTAGAGGCACTATCGGAAAATTTTGTCCAAGTCCCCAAAAATCAGGCAAACTTTGAAAGATGGAAGCGTTGACTAGATATCTCTCTTGCATTCTATTTTGCAGTTTTATAAGCTCAGGGGTTTGATTATCTTGTAGAAGTACAAGACTTTTTTTGATAATCTGATGTACTAAGATTTCTGCATTAGAGCGATCAATGAGATCGATATAACCTAAATCAAAAAGTGATAGAAGTGATTCTTTATGCTCCAATGCATCATGCAGATACTCTAACGCCCGTTTTTCATTGATGGTTTTATAGAGTGAATAGAGCTCTTCGATTAAAGGTGGATTTTTTTCTTTCATGCGAAGGCTTTTCTCATGATAATCTTGACTAAAGAGTTCTAAAACGGGAGCTATTAGTACTGCATGATTGGCCGCTATAAAACGTCCAGATTCGGTGACAATATTTGGCTCTTGTACATTTTGTGATTTTGCTATTGCACTTAAGATGAAGACAACATCATTTGCAAATTCGGTTAAGGAGTAGTTTTTATGGAGCATATTTTCATGCTGAGCATACTCAACTGCTAAACCGCCGCCAAGGTTAATTGCACTCAGATGTGTAGCTCCCATTTTGATTAAAGAGGCATAGATATTTCCAGCCTCTCTTAGTGCTTTTTTCATCGGAGCAATATCGCTTATTTGAGAACCTATATGAAAATGTAAAATGGTAAATTGCTCTATTAAGTTATTTTTCTTTAAAAGTTCCAGCGCTTCGATGATCTCAGTTGCACTAAGACCAAACTTTGAGTTGATACCGCCGCTTTTTTCCCATATACCGCTTCCCGTACTATGTAGCCTTGTTCGAATACCAATTTTTGGTAGTGTATGGGGAAAATGTTTGCTTGCTTCGATAATCGCATGTAACTCACCGATACCTTCAATTGTCAGTGTTATATCATGCCCAAGTTTTGCAGCTAAAAATCCTAGTGCAATCATCTCCTTATCTTTAAACCCGTTAACCATAATCGGAGCGCCCGGTTTATTTAAAGAGATTGCAAGAGTAAGTTCAGCTTTACTTCCTGCTTCAAGTCCATAGTTATAATCTTCACTTTGCTCTTGAAGCGAGTGAACAAATGATGGAAATTGGTTAACTTTTAATGGAAAAACAGCACTAAACTGTGCACTATAACTATTCTCTTTTATGGCACTTCCAAAGCTTTTGAATATTGCATTTATCTGCTTATTTAAAAGGTGTGGAAAACGTAGAAGCAATGGACCTCTAATCCCTTGCATTCGTATATCTTCAGTTATTTCAAGCAGTGAGGGTTTACTCTTATAATTTATTTTAAGTTTTTTATCTTCAATGACAAAGTTGCCATCAGCCCAATATTCTAATCCCCACATTATGAAAAATCTTCAAAAAACTCATTTTTTTCTTCTAGGTCTTTGATCCAGATTCTCTTTTCATTAAGTTCATTCTCACCTATAACAGCGCAATATCTGGCATTGAGTTTATCCGCACTGTTAAGATGCTTTTTGAGATTTTTTGCTTTGTACTCTATGTGGCATTTTTCAGTTACTCTTTTTTTCATACCCTGCTCAAATATAGCATCAATTCCTGCTTCATCAAGTGCACCGAAATAGTAACCCTCTCTTTTATTCTCATCAACTTTTATAAGCTCAAGAAGTCTTTCAATACCGATAGCAAAACCTACGGCAGGGGTAGGTTTACCTTCAAGCATTTCAACTAGTCGATCATATCTGCCGCCTCCTGCAACGGCACTTTGTGCACCGATATCATTACTGATAAATTCAAAAGCTGTTTTAGTGTAGTAATCAAGTCCACGGACTAGATGATTGTCTACTTCAAACTCCACACCGTGCTGTTTTAAAATATTTTGTAGCTGTTCAAAATCACTTTCACATGATGAGCAGAGATTGTTTAACAGTTTCGGTGCATCTTTAAGTGTAATTTGACACTTGTCATTTTTACAATCAAGTACACGAATAGGATTCGTTCCTATGCGTCTGTGGCAATCTTCACACAGATCTTCTTTATTAACCTCTAAGAATGAGACAAGGTCTGTTTTATATGGGGGCATACACTCATTACATCCCAGAGAGTTTATCTTTAGAACAGTTTTTATCTCAAATGTATCAAGAATAGTTTTCAGCATAAGGATGATATTGGCATCCTCATAGACACTCTGCTCACCGAACGATTCACATCCAAATTGATGAAACTGTCGTAATCTTCCCTTTTGCGGTCTCTCATACCTGAACATTGCTCCGTGATAAAAAAATCTGTGAATACCGCCTTTTCTATCTAGTTTATTTTGTACAAACGCTCTAACGACACCTGCCGTACCTTCAGGACGAAGACAAACGTCATTTTCACCTTTGTCAAAAAACTGGTACATCTCCTTTCCGACTATATCACTGCTATCTCCGACACTTCTTTTAAACAAAGCAGTCTCTTCAAGCAGGGGAGAAGATACGAATTCAAAACCGTATTTCGTTGCAATATCTGAGGCCTTTTCGATAAATTGTCTGAATGGAAAATTTTGAGGGGGTAACATATCGTTCATGCCACGTAGAGAGCGAATCATTTATTGCCTTGCATTAATAAAGTTATTTAATGCAATTATAGTATAAATTGTGTTAGGAATTCAAAAAATTAGAGAGGACATCTTTTAAATGACCTCTTTAAAATTTACTATTTACGTACCGCTTTAATAGTATTTAATAGTGTTTCAAAACCTATTTTACTAGAGTTTTCTACATCTTTTAGAATTGAATATCCTTTTTCGTAGTTTTCTTCAGTGACAAATTGTTCAGTAGCTTTTAGAATACCTTTATGAACGTTTTCATGATGTTGCGTTATAATTTTTTGAGCAGTAGGATCTTCTTTAATAAGGTCTAGAGCTTCTGTATGATACCACTTTCCAAATCGGCAGCAGTTTTCATCTGGGATTTCAGAGTATTTCTTAAATAGTGCAGCTTTATAACCTTCAAGTTTCATATTTATGTGGTCTATTTTTCCATTGCTAACGTTTATTTCATTAGTAATATTAAGCGTGCGGTATAGTATGTCTTTGGTGTTAATATTAACTGAATTAATATCAGATTTAAAGATGTCCAATAAATTCATCACGTCATTAGAATTTTTAGTGAATTCCTCACTTATTTCCGTCATCGTAGTAGAGCTCTGTTTTAAACCGCTGATATTGATCTCAACCTCTTGGGTTGCTTTTTGGGTACGCTCGGCAAGCTTACGCACTTCATCTGCAACAACGGCAAATCCACGTCCGTGTTCACCCGCACGTGCCGCTTCGATAGCAGCGTTAAGCGCAAGAAGATTTGTCTGATCAGAGATATCTTTAATAAGATTGATAATTTGTGCAATTGACAAAACACTGTCATTTAATGAAATAGCATCATTTTGTAAATTATTGCTCATTGATTGAATAGATTCAACAGAGTTTACAATACTTTCTGATTGAGATTGTAAATTGTCAGTACGCTCAAATGTTTGATGGTTGAGTTCATTAACCTCTGAGAGCATCACAAGGTTTTCTTCCATTGTTCCTTGAAGAAATTGCATCCCGTCCGTATAGCTTTCAATCAAGAGAGCTACTATTTGATCAAATACAGTAGATTGTGTTGTCTGTTGAACAGTTTCACTTTCTCGTAGGGCTATTTGACTCTCTAGCTCTTCAATTCGATTCTTCAGGGTTCCTACCTCTTCTTTAAGGGCACTGTTGTCGCTTGTCAGTTTATTAATCTTATCTTTATTAAACATTTTAATCCTACAAATTATAAATTTTTAATTTAGAGAAAGTATAGCTAAAAATAGTTTCATTTACATAAACTATTTTGATGTAACCCTATGAAAATAGTAGTACAGAGCTACCGCCGCAGCGGCTCCGAGTGGAAGAACGATGAACCAGTACTCTTTAACTACGTGAAGTACTTTAAGGATCTCTTCTCCAAAGATATATGCCAAGATAATAGAACCCATCCACACTAATCGCTCCACATAAGGTAAATCGTAAAAAGCTAAAGAGACAAGATGGTAGAAAACTAAGACGTTATGTTAAATGATGGCGTGTTGAACGACTATTCGCTTGGCTTCAAAACTATCAAAGAATAGAGACTAGATGGGAATACCATCTAGCCAATTATCAAGGATTTGTGCAGCTTGGTTGCATCTTGATACTCATGAGGCATTTTTGAGATGGGTTTAAGATGTTTGCAAGAAGTCTAACGCGGTTATAGTATAAATTGGGTTAGAAATTCTAAAATTAGAGAGGCCATCTATGAAATGACCTTTTAAAATTTACTATTTACGTACCGCTTTAATAGCATTTAATAGTGTTTCAAAACCTCTCTTACTAGAGTTTTCTACATCTTTTAATATTTCATATCCCTCTTGGTCGTTATCACCGGAGATAAACATCTCACTTGCTTTAATAAGTCCGTTATGAACATTACCGTGATGATGTGCTATATCTTGCACTGCGGAAGTATTTCCTTTAATGATATCTAATGCATGAGAAGCATACCATTTCCCAAATTCACAACTATTTTCATCAGGAATATTTGAGTTTTCTTTTAGTATAGCAGCTCTATACCCAGCAAGTTTCATATTGATGTGATCAATTTTTCCGTTACTGATATTTACCTCATTTGTAATGTTGAGTGTACGATTTAAAATATCTTTAGTATTGTCATTAACCGAATTGATATCAGATTTAAACTCATCTAATAAATTCATCACGTTACCGGAGAGTTGACCGAATTGATCACTCATTTCCGTCATCGTAGTAGAGCTCTGTTTTAAACCGCTGATATTGATCTCAACCTCTTGGGTTGCTTTTTGGGTACGCTCGGCAAGCTTACGCACTTCATCTGCAACAACGGCAAATCCACGTCCGTGTTCACCCGCACGTGCCGCTTCGATAGCAGCGTTAAGCGCAAGAAGATTTGTCTGATCAGAGATATCTTTAATAAGATTGATAATTTGTGCAATTGACAAAACACTGTCATTTAATGAAATAGCATCATTTTGTAAATTATTGCTCATTGATTGAATAGATTCAACAGAGTTTACAATACTTTCTGATTGAGATTGTAAATTGTCAGTACGCTCAAATGTTTGATGGTTGAGTTCATTAACCTCTGAGAGCATCACAAGGTTTTCTTCCATTGTTCCTTGAAGAAAATGTATCCCATCCTCGTAGCTTCCCATCAATAGAGTTACTATCTGATCATTTACAGTTGGTTGTGTCGTCTGTTGAGCCGTTTCAGACTCTTTCTCAGCCATTTGATTTTCTAACTCTTCGATACGATTTTTTAAAGCTCCTATTTCCTCTTTAAGAGCACTGTTTTCACTTGTCAGTTTATTAATCTTATCTTTATTAAACATTTTAATCCTACAAATTATAAATTTTCAATTTAGCGAAAGTATAGCTAAACAAAGTTGCTTTTTACATAAACTATTTTGATGTAACCCTATGAAAATAGTAGTACAGAGCTACCGCCGCAGCGGCTCCGAGTGGAAGAACGATGAACCAGTACTCTTTAACTACGTGAAGTACTTTAAGTATCTCTTCTCCAAAGATATATGCCAAAATGATGGTAACACTTGCCCATACTATTGCACTAATCAGATTTATCAAAGCAAAAAGTTTAGCATTGTATCTAGTCAAGCCTATTGCCATCGGAATAACCGTTCTTAAGCCGTACATATAACGTTGTACGAAGATAATGGGCCATCCATATTTTTTTAACAGTAGATGTGCAAAGGCAAATTTTCGTCTTTGTGAACGAAGTTGGTTGTGGATATATTTTTTATTGTATCTTCCTATGTAAAAATAGACCTGATCACCTGCAAAACCGCCCAGTCCTGCTACAAGGATAGCCATAGGTAGCCACATATCACCCGTATGGCTCATAACACCGGCCATAACAAGACCAGTTTCACCCTCCATCATACTCCAGATAAAGAGTATAATATAACCATACTCTTTGAGAAGATCAATAAAAAAACTCTCCATATTTATACTCTTTTAGTCAAAATTTAGTAGATCTTTTGCTTGAATCATATCCTTGTCTCCACGTCCGGAGAGATTTACGATGATTGTTTTACCCTTGATATTTTCCATCTTTTTTAGATAGGCGATTGCATGAGCACTCTCAAATGCAGGGATAATTCCCTCTGCACGGCTTAACCAAACAAAAGCATCAAGCGCCTCTTGATCGGTGATATTGTCATACTTTACCGATTTGTTATCAAAGTGAAAAGAGTGTTCTGGTCCAATACCCGGATAATCAAGACCTGCAGAAATAGAGTGGGCCTCTAAAATTTGCCCTTCATTATCTTGTAGAAGATAACTCATTTGACCGTGTAAGACCCCAGGAAAACCCTTTTTTAGGCTACATCCGTGTTTATCTGTCTCAACTCCTAAGCCTCCCGCTTCGATGCCTATACACTCTACGCCTTCATCTTCTACGAAGTGGTGAAAAATACCCATTGCATTACTACCGCCGCCTATACAGGCTATGACGTGATCAGGCAGTCTATTTTCACGCTCAAGTATCTGTTTTCTCGCTTCATATCCGATGATTGCCTGAAAATCACGTACCATCATCGGGTATGGATGCGGTCCTGCAACCGTACCGATAACGTAGTAGGTATCTCTAGCATTGGTAACCCAGTGTCTAATCGCATCATTCATAGCATCTTTGAGTGTCTGACTTCCACTTGTTACGGGGTGTACACGCGCACCGAGAAGTTTCATCCTAAAGACGTTAAGCTCTTGACGCTTAACATCCTTAGCTCCCATAAAGACATCACACTCTAGTCCCATAAGCGCTGCTATAGTAGCAGTCGCAACACCATGCTGTCCCGCTCCGGTTTCGGCAATAATCTTTTTTTTGCCCATTCGTTTAGCGATAAGCCCTTGTGCTATTGTATTATTTACTTTATGAGCACCCGTATGGTTGAGATCTTCACGCTTTATATAAATCTTTGCATCAAGCTCTTTGGATAAATTCTCTGCAAGAAAGAGCGGAGTAGGGCGTCCGACATACTCTTTGAGGATAGTGTTAAACTCCTCCCAAAAACTTTCATCTTCTCTAATCTCTTTATAGACTTCATTCAGTTCTAAAAGTTGCGGCATAAGTGTTTCAGGTACATATCTTCCGCCGTGAATTCCAAAGTGGCCGTTACTATCTGGATCAAATTTTGATATATGTGGTCTGTACATTACTTAACTCTCTAAAACCGTATAGATATTTGTATGAGCGCCGAGTTTTTCTTGAGCCTCTTTAAAGTTTAAGTTCATGATAAAACAGGCTTCCACACACTGTGCTCCAGTTTTTTCGATAAGCATAGCAGCGGCAGTAGCCGTACCACCGGTTGCCATCAGGTCATCTATCAAAAGAACACGTGCCCCCTCTTTGTCTCTAAATGCATCGATGTGTACTTCGATTTCATCCATGCCGTACTCTAATTCATAGCTTTGTGAAATGGATTGATATGGAAGTTTCCCCTTTTTTCGTACCGGAACAAAACCGATGTTTAACATCTGTGCAAGAGCTGCACCGAAGATAAAACCACGTGCATCGATTCCTGCAATAAAATCAAGATCATATCCGCTGTAGCGTCTGTGCAGATGGCTCATAAGCGTTCCAAAAGCTTCAGAATTATTTAGTAGCGTAGTGATATCTTTAAATAGAATCCCCTCTTTAGGAAAATCGGGAATATCTCTGATTGAGCTGTGTAGTAAATCTTTTTCTTGCTGGGTTAGTGTCATACTTTTCCTTATAATAGAGCCTCTATACGAGATTCAAGCTCTTTAATCGATGAACGTGAACGTTCTACCTCAATTCTATGCTGCGCATTTCTCTGTTTGAGTGCTTTCATATCATTGCGCATTTTTGTAAGCTCATCGGTTAATATATCGATATTTCCTAAAGAGCGTTGTAGCTGTATTTGATACTTTCGGATCAATATTTCAGCCTCTTTGAGTGTTAACTTCATAAGATCGCTGTTACGTTTTTCTTGAATATTCAGATTTTTAAAATAGAACATCTTTATTGCCAAGTAGAGAGAAATAAGGGCAATTATCGTATAAAACGACCACTCAAAAAACATAATTTAGTCCTCTATTTTTGCAACACGACCGGCATGTCTGCCACCCTCAAAAGATGAAGCTAACCAGCTATCAATGATAGATTCAGCAACACCGTAACCAACTACGCGTTCGCCGAAACACAGAACATTTGCATCATTGTGCTCTCTTGCCATTCTAGCCGTATAAGCATCGGTACAGAGTGCTGCTCTGATACCTTTGAATTTATTTGCAGTTAAACTCATGCCGATACCCGTACCGCAGATAAGAACACCTTGTGCTCCCTCATCGCCTAAAACCGATGCAGATACTTTCTTTGCATAATCGGGGTAATCAACTCTATCTTTATTGTATGGTCCTAAGTCTACAACCTCGTGACCGCGAGCTTCAAGCAACTCTTTCGTATAGTTTTTAAGATCAAGTCCAGCATGGTCTGTGCCGATATAAAATTTCATCTATTAATTCCTTCTATTTAGTGTATGAGCAACCAGTTATTGAGTAAAAAACGCGCGGGTTCAAAAAGAACTGTTGCCGCCGGTGTTGCCAAAATTAAAATAACGATAACTATACCGTAAGGTTCCACTTTTTGTAAAGAGATAGCGAGCTTTTCAAACCTATATTTTGAAAAAAGGTAACGCAAAATATGTGAGCCGTCAAATTGTGGTATCGGCCATAAATTAAATATAGCCAAAACCGTGTTATAAATTACAAGTTGAACGAGCAAAAGATAGGGGAATGCACTGCTTAAATCAGTAGGTTTATCCATAAAGGAGAGGATAAGTGAAGCGGCTATTGCAACGGCAAAATTATAAGCGATCCCAGCGGCACTAACGGCTATTGCAGCGTTATAGCCACCATTTTTCACCACTCTTTCTATATTGATAGGTACAGGTTTTGCCCATCCAAAGAGAAAGGGCATATTTGATATAAAAAGCATAGCAGGAACTATAATCGTTCCTACAAGATCAATATGCACAAGTGGATTGATCCTAAGACGTCCTAAATTTTTTGCCGTATCGTCACCATAATACCACGCAACTTTACCGTGCATAATTTCATGGCCGACAATGGCAATAGTAAGGGCGATAATTGCAGTGGTTGCTTTTAAAATATCAAAAAGGGTAAAATCCACCTACTTACCTTCAAGTTCCTCTACGCTTTTTCCGACTCTTTCCCATCTAATGCTATAGTCATCTTCAATACTCATGTAGATGAACCAAGGAGTTCCTTCGACAAGACCGTATGGAACCGTTCCCCAAAAACGGCTGTCATTTGAGTGGTCTCTGTTGTCTCCAAGCATAAAGTACTCATTTTCAGGTACGCGAACAGGCATAAATTGAAACACTTGCGGCGGATAACCGGCTTCAGGCGTCACTTCATCGTCATTGTGAATTTTTGGATGAGCACTTCTATATGGATTTTTCACCCACAATCTGTCAAAAGCCTTTACAATATCCTCTTTTGGATAGTTTTCAGTGATGAACTGATCACCCTCATGAGGATGAAGGTAGAGAACTTTATTATTCATAAAAAGTTCATCTCCTCCTATGGCAACACAGCGTTTTACATAGTGTGTTTTGTGGTTCAGCGGGTAGCGAAAGATAACGATATCGCCGCGTTGAGGTTTATCGCCTTCAAGAATATGGCCATCAGTTCCAGGAACTAATGGAACCTCTATCCAAGGAAGATGCGGTGTGGGGATACCGTAAGCAAATTTTTTGACAAAAAGATTATCCCCGATAAGCAGCGTTCCCTTCATAGAACCGCTTGGGATGATAAATGCTTGTGCACCAAAAAAGATAATCGTCAGTACGATGATAACCGTACCCGTCCATGAATTTGCAAAGTGGTAGAGTTTAACGTACCACTTCTGCTCACTTTTCTCTTGTGTGCTATTCTCGTTATTCATGAGGCTCTCTTTTTTTTGCCGCTTTAAGCGTGTTTGAAAGCAGCATGGCAATAGTCATTGGACCTACACCTCCGGGAACCGGAGTAATATAGCTAGACTTTTTACTTACTGCCTCAAAATCACAATCACCGACAAGCTTTCCGCTTTCAGTCTTATTGATACCAATGTCGATCACGATAACGTCATCTTTAACCATATCGTCTGTAATAAGATTGATCTTCCCAACACCCACAAGCAAAATATCTGCATGAATTGTATGTGCTTTTAAATTTTTTGTATGAATATGGCATATATCAACGGTAGCGCCTGCATTAAGCAGAAGACTTGCCATCGGTTTACCTACGATATTACTTGCACCCACAACTACGGCATTCATTCCTTTGACATCGAGATTATACTCATCAAGCAGTTTCATGACTCCAAGAGGAGTACAAGGAACAAAACCGTCCAGTCCCGCTGTAAGACGCCCTACATTGTATGGGTGAAAACCATCCACATCTTTATGCGGCGCAACTGCTTCAAGAATCTGTGTCGTATCAATTTGAGGCGGCAGAGGAAGTTGAATTAAGATACCGTCGATATTTGGGTTCTCATTCATCATCTTAATCGTATCGATTATAGCCTCTTGTGAAATATCATCTGGCATCTCATGTGTTATAGAGTAAATTCCCACCTCTTCACACGCTTTCTTTTTCATACCTACATAAACATGACTTGCAGGATCATTACCCACAAGTAGTACTGCAAGACCGGGAACAATCCCTTTGTCCGCTTTTAGCTCTTTTATCTCTTTTCCAACGCCATTTTTGATTTTTTTGGAGAGTGCTTTGCCGTCGAGTAGCTGCATATTTTCCTCTAAGTAAATAGTTTTGGTATGATAGCGAAAATGGTTTTAAAGTGAGGCAATTTTATTGAGTAAATTTGTAATGATTTTTCTCTTTTTTTTAGCATTTGCACGTAGTGAATCATTTATTACGGATGAAGAGTACGGGAAATATCTTTACAACAATCCCAGAGGTATTGGCTGTGCACACTGTCATGGTGCAGATGCAAGCGGTAAAACCATAGTTAAGTTTAAAGATAAAGGTGTTCAGAAAGAGTTGCGAACAAACTCGATCGTCGGTATTGATTTTAAAAAGTTTGAAAAATCACTTAGAGGCAGTAAGGGTGTTATGCCTAAATACTATTTGAGTAAAAAAGAGAGAAGAGTACTTTATAACTATATTCAAGGATTAAAAAGTGGTAATTGAAGATATCGAACCATTAATCGCACTTGCAGAGCAAAATGATCTGCAAGCTATCGAGAATTTGACAATGGAAGTACCTAGAGTGCAAAATAGAGCACTAAATTTTAGAAGTGCATTGATGGTTTCAGCTCATAATGTGAAACATCTTAATAAACTTGACACTCTCAGTGCAGGTTGTGCCATTATCAACCTTGAAGATGGTGTGGCGCGTGAAAAAAAGCCTTTGGCACTTCGTTTAGCGGCTCTTTTTATCAGTCGATTGCCTACTTGTGAGAAAAAACTTGTTGTTCGAGTCAATGCTTTAGATGAGGGCGGAGAAGAGGAGATACTCTATCTCAATAAAGTTAAGCCTGATGCTATTAGGGTGCCTAAAATTAGAAATGAGCAGGATGTTTTTAGGGCACTACGTTTAGTTGATGAGGATATAGAGCTGCATCTTTCCATCGAGACGGCGCAATCGTGGTTAAATCTAAAATCTCTTAGGGTAGATGAACGAGTAAATGTCTTTTATCTGGGTATCCTTGACCTTCTTGCCGACCTACATCTGCCTCAGTCAATACTAGATCCAAACAACTCTACAATCCACTCTATCTTGTCCGAGTTTTTGCTCACCTCTTCTGCACTCGGGGTAAAACCTGTCTCTTTTGTCTATCAGTATTATCAAAATATGAATGCATTTGAGGAGTGGTTGGAGCTTGAGGAGAAGATGGGATTTTTATCTAAAGGGTGTGTTTCCCCTTCTCAAGTTGAAAGAGCAAATGAGGTTTTTGGAATCTCTCGTGCAGCTCTTCTAGAGGCACACTACATAATTGAAGAGTTTGAAAAAAATGTCAAAAGTGGAGTATCGGGTTTTAAAGATGAAAAACTCGGATTTATCGATGAGCCGATATACAAAGGTGCATTGGCACTCTTAAGAGGATTAGATGCTTAAGAGTATTGTTTTCATCGCTCTTTTAGGCACACATCTTTTTGCGATCAACTTTTCTCAGATGAGTACGCAGGAGCTTATTGTTTTGATAGGATATGTTAAAAACGAGGATAAAGAGGCACTGCGTCAAGAGTTACGTTCACGCGTGGCAGATATGAGTGAGAGAGAAAAAATAGATTACAGAGCGGCGTTAGAGCGTGAGCGAACAAAAAAATAGAATTCTGCTGCTTGAAGATGATCTTCTACTTTGTGAGACGCTTCAAGAGTATTTGGAATCTGAAAATTTTAACGTAACGGTCGTCAATGACGGTGAAGAAGCGTTGGAGAGGGCATACGAGAAACGCTTTGATCTTTTTCTGTTTGACGTAAAAGTCCCCTCTATCAACGGTTTTGATCTTTTGTATGAACTCAGACAAAAGGGTGATACGACGCCTGCCATTTTTATGACTTCACTTAATTCGGTAGAAAATCTCTCGAAAGGTTTTGAAAGCGGTGCGGATGATTATATCCGCAAACCATTTGAGTTAAAAGAGCTACTTATTCGTATAAAAAACATCTTAAAAAGAGAGTTTTTTCATAGAAAAGAGGATACGGTAAGGTTAGGTGAGGGCATAGAATTTTCACCTCTTAACAATAGAGTTCTTCGTGAGGGCAAAGAGGTGGAACTAAGAGCTAAAGAGTTGAAACTGCTCTCACTCTTTTTAAAAAAACAGAACGAACTACTCTCGCATGAGACGATTTACGGTGAACTTTGGGAGTATGAGGAGGAACCCAGTGAAACCTCTTTGCGAACGTACATTAAAAATCTCAGAAAAGTCATCGGAAAAGATCGCATCGTAAGTATCAAAGGGCATGGGTACAAATTTGTCACACTCTGAAAAACGCACACTAAAGCGGTTTGTTGCACTCTATGCACTATTAAGTTTTTCTATACTGATTTTGATCTCTCAGCTCTATTTGGATTTTGAAAAGGATTTGATGTTAAGAAAAAAGCAGGTCTTACTTGAGGGGTATGCAAAAGAGTTGATTGAAAATTTAAAAAATTTGCATATTAATTTAGATAAATCAAGAAAGTATCCAAGAAACGATAAGTACCGCTCTGCAATTTACGATAAAGAGAGAGTTTTGATATTTTCAACCTTGAAAGAGAGCAGTGTACAGCTTGATGAAAAATTCTATAAGAGTGGAAAAATTATCCATTTTATCAAGCAGCCTAACGCCTACTTTTTAGGTTCATACTATGTCGTTGTCGAAATCGATGATAATGAACTTTGGCTGAGCAGTTCCTATAAAAATCTACTGCTTTATGCAGGGGTTCTTTTTATCCTATTTCTCATCGTGGGATATTTTTTATCAAGACTCTTTTTAAAACCGATGCGTGAGGCGATAGAACTGCTTGAACGTTTTATCCAAGATACGACACATGAACTTAACACTCCGATTAGTACGATCAATATGAATATCGAGATGCTGGATTTAAATAGTGTAGGTGAGAAAAACAGAAAAAAGATTGATCGCATTACGCTTGCTTCGAAAACTCTCAGCCATCTCTATGATGATCTGAGTTTTTTACTGCTTAATCATAAAGTGATCTCTAATGATGAAACAATTGATTTAAAAACTTTTCTACAAGAGAGGTTGGAGTACTTTGAACAAAGTGCCGCACTAAAAAATATCTCTTTGCACATAGAGATAAAAAAGAGCGCTACCATAGTGATGGATAGAAAAAAACTGCAAAAATTGATCGATAATCTTCTTTCCAATGCGATAAAATACAATAGAAGTGAGGGAAGCGTTACACTTATACTTGATGAAAATAGTATCATAGTCCAAGATAGCGGTTTAGGTATAAAAAAGAAAAACTTAGAGGCGGTATTTGACAGGTTTGAACGCTTTGAAAGTGCGCAGGGCGGTTTTGGCATAGGGTTGCATATCGTTTATGTTATTGCTAAGGAGTATGGTCTGAAAATCGGCATTGAATCAGAAGAGAATATCGGTACAAAGGTAGGTATAACATGGTAAAAAAAGCAGTATTGTTATTCATTACAACCATTGTACTACACGCTTCCGTATTTGAAAAAAACTGTAATTCTTGCCATAAATCTTTTCCCGTTGAAATAGACAAATTTCTCTACAGATATATTTTAAAACACAGCAGTGAAAGGGATGTGAAAACCGCGCTTATTGAGTATCTGAAAAATCCTACAAAAGAGAAAACCGTCATGCCTGAACCTTTTATAAAGCGTTTTGGAATCAAGAAACCTACCACTTTAAGTGAGAATGAACTCAAAGAGGCGGTGGATGATTATTGGCTTATGTATAAGATTATCGGCACGCTCTATTAGGGTGTAGTTTCTTCAGAAAATCTACAAAATTGTAAAAATTTCAGACACTGTTGGATGGGCATGTATCATTTTTCTTAGCTCATGTAATGTTACCTTTTTATCGATCGCTAATTGTACTTCATGAATTATTTCACTTGCTAAAAGACCCGTGATAGTTGCACCCAATATCTCGTCTGTATCGGTATCTATAACTATTTTTACAAATCCTGAATCATCTCCGGATATCTTTGCTTTTGGATTGGCTTTAAAGTAGCCTTTTTTAATCGCAACGTTTAAATTTTTATCTTTTGCACTTTTTTCGTTTATCCCGCAGCTTGCAATTTGCGGTTTGGAAAATATGACTGAAGGAATCGTATTGCTGTTTTGCAAATCATCGCCGGTGATGATATTATGCACTGTAATCCGTGCTTCAGCGCGTGCCATGTGAGCATAAGGTAACGTGGGAATGCAGTCACCGATTGCATATATATGCGGTTGCGTTGTTCGCAAGGCTTCATTCACTACGATAAAACCTTTTTCGTCCAGTTGCACATCTGCATTTTCTGGTTTCAATCCTTCTATATTGGGTGATCTTCCCATAGCGCAAAGTACCGTCTCACTCTCGATAGTTTTATTGGTTTCGCCCTCTACCTGAACACTAACCGTTTCTGAATTGATTTTTGAAGATACGACGGTCGATGATAGAAGTAGTGTAATGCCCCGTTTTTTAAACTCTCTTGCCAATGCTTTGGAAGCATCTATATCTTCTTGCGGAAGGAGTTGCTCTTTTCGACCGATCATCGTAACGTCAACTCCGAATGCGCTAAAAAAGGTTGCAAATTCACAACCGATTGCACCGCAGCCGACAATGGTAATTGATTTGGGAAGATATTCAAGTTCGAAAACGTCATCGCTTGTAATGATATTTTTACCGTCTACGGGAAGCAAAGGGGAGAGATTTACTTGTGAACCGGTTGCAATAATGCAATAATCAAAAGAGATGCTCTCTGAGTTAACCGCAATTGTGTTGGCATCTACAAAGGAGGCAGTGCCGAAAATCGTCTCAATGCGTAACTGCTCTAGCTGCCATGCAATACCGGTGCGTATCTCTTTTAACATCGTTTTGGTTTTCTCTTTTAGGCGGGAAAGATTAATATTTTTGATCTCAAGTTCTATACCGTTATCGCGGAAATAGTTTGCCTTAGTTACAAACTCTGCACTTTCTAGATAGTTTTTTGCGGGTATACACCCCTCATTCAGACATGTACCGCCTAGATGCGCTTTCTCTTTCTCAACGATTAGTGTTTGAATGCCATTTTTTCCAAGCTCAAGTGCAGCTTCATAACCGCCCGGTCCTGCACCTATTACAACGGCTTTATAGTGCTTCATTTTTTACCTCTAAAAATTGATGTGCCATATAGCTACTTCTCGTATAGGGAGAACTTTGAATATGTGCAAAACCCAAAGAGATGCCGTAATCGTGATAAAATGAAAAACGGCTCGGTTCAACATACTCCGCTACTTTTTCATGATTTTGTGAAGGAGCAAGGTATTGACCGATACTAAGATAGCTACATCCGACATCAAGCAAATCCTGCATTAACTCTTTAACCTCACTCTCTTTCTCTCCCAATCCCAACATGATAGCACTTTTCGTCGCTACATTTTTATTAAACTCTTTAATGATTTGCAGTACCCTCAAAGATCGACGGTAGTTTGCCCCTTTTCTTACATGGTACAGACTCGGTACGGTTTCTAAATTGTGTCCGATGATATCTGCGTTACTGTGCGCTAGCAGCTTAAGTGCATCTGCATTTTCTTGCATATCGGGAATTAATAGTTCTACTTTTGTCTCTTTGTTTCGTTTTTTGATTGCAGCTACCGTGTTTACAAAGTGAAGAGCACCCCCGTCAATCAAATCATCTCTCGTTGGACTCGTGATGACTACATGTTTGAGTTCAAGAGTTTTCACCGCTTTTGCGATATTTTCAGGCTCCTTTTCATCCAGTGGGTTTGGTTTTCCCTTATGTACATTGCAAAATGTGCAAAATCTTGTACAGATAGTGCCCATAATCATAAAAGTTGCCACCTTTTTTTGATAGCACTCGGTAATATTCGGACACATCGCTTCATGACATATCGTATTTAAATTACTGCCATCAAGTAGGCTCTGCATCTCTTGGTGAACACTTGGACGTATTCTCTTTTGAAGCCAATCCGGTTTACGCAGTGTCATATTTGCCATAGAGATTCCATTGTTGATTGCTGTATTTTATCTTATTTAGATTGGCGGCACTTTTATACTCACTTTGTGTCAGTTGAGTTTCTAAAAAATCGCTCTGAAAGTGTTTTAGAAAAGCCTCTCGCAGCAGCGTTTTAATCTCTTTCGCGCTAAGAGTAACGCCAAGTTTTTGCAGTGATGTAGCCTGCGAGATGACCCTATCTTTTTTAAAGAGTGCTTCAAAGGATGCACCTTCTAAAGAGAGGGGAATAGAACCGTGCTGTAAGAGTGCATTTTTTTGATATCTTTGTGCATTGCCGCCTATTTTTTTATTCTCAACAACAATGTCATACTCCTCTCTTCCCGTTAAACATATTTCGGATTTTTTGTTTTTAATTTGCGTCTGGGCTGCATACATCGGTTTTAAACCTAGCATACTATAAAACTCGATTAAAAATTGAGATAGATGCTTGTAGCTCTTTTTAATGCCAAGGGAATTAACCTCTGATCTTGGAATAATGATAGCGTAAGATATATCATGACCGTGTGCTAAGATGCCGCCGCCGCTCATTCGCCTGACAAACGGAACTTGATCGATTGTCAGTCTATCGATATCTAAACTGCTTGCAACATTTTGACTGCGTCCAAAACTTAAAGAGGATTCCCACTCATAGAGACGAAAGATTGGCGGGTCTCCCTCTCGGTAATTACTAAGAAGCGATTCATCTATCGCCATATTCCATGCAGCGTCTCTTTTATTCGTATCTAGAAAGCGCCAACTTGAAAATTTCATATTAAATACCTTTTTAAACCAATATATAATAGTATTAGTAGGGTAATGTGTCATCAATTGTATCCGAAAGAATCTTTTTTAAAGGATGGGGGATGGGTAAAAATTGGATCGAAAAACGACCTAGTGATTTTCATTTGCAACCTAATTTAATCGATTATGAAAATGAGAGAGAGCGGTTTTCATGGGAAAACGTAGCCGAGCAGTTTGAAGGGCTGCCTTCTGGCGGATTAAATATAGCGCATGAAGCCATAGACAGACACGCCAACTCTAACTTGGCAGATAAAAAAGCATTGATTTGGCTGAGTCAAAAGGGTGAAGTTAGAGAATACAGCTTTAGTGATTTAAAAAAAGAGACATCGAAGTTTGCAAACGTATTAAAATCTTTGGGAATTGGAAAAGGTGATCGTGTTTTTACGCTAAGTACGAGAGTGCCGGAGCTGTATATCGGTGCAATCGGTATACTGAAAAATAGAAGTGTCATGTGTCCACTCTTTTCACAGTTTGGACCTGAACCGATTTTACAGAGAATGGAACGCGGTGACGCGAGTGCACTCTTAACAACGAAAGCGCTTTTTGAAAAAAAGGTGCGTGCTCTTTTAGAGAAGCTTCCCAAACTGAAATATGTTCTCATTATCGATCTAGATGAGCATGAAAGTGAAAAAGTTCTATCTCTGCAAAAGTTACTAAAAGATGCAAAAGATAGTTTTGACATTGAGCCAACAGACCCTGAGGATATGTCGGTATTGCACTTTACAAGTGGGACGACGGGAATGCCAAAGGGTGCCGTGCATGTGCATAAAGCCCTATATACACACTGGATGAGCGGAAAATATGTTTTAGATTTTCATGAAAATGATATCTTTTGGTGTACGGCGGATCCGGGCTGGGTTACGGGTACTTCATACGGTATCTTTACCCCATGGGTTCACGGCGTGACAAATATCGTAGATGAAGCCGAGTTTGATGCGAAACACTGGTATGAAGTTTTAGAAAAGTATAGAGTGAGCGTTTGGTATACGGCTCCTACGGCGATACGGCGTCTTATGCGTATAGATAATGAACCAACTTATGAGTATGATCTGTCGAATTTGCGCCTTATCCAAAGCGTAGGAGAACCGCTCAACCCCGAAGCCGTTATTTGGGGAGTTAATAAACTAAAAATGGCTATACACGATAATTGGTGGCAGACGGAGACGGGCGGAATTATGATCGCAAACCTGATTTCTCAGCAGATACGTCCGGGATCGATGGGCAGAGTCTTGCCCGGAATTGAAGCAGCGATTGTGCATCAAGATAAAGACGGGAATGTCACAGTTGTCGATGAACCCGGAAAAGAGGGTGATTTGGCACTGAAACAGGGTTGGCCCTCCATGTTTAGAGCCTATTTACATAATGAAGAAAAATACAAAAAAAGTTTTTCCGCAGGGTGGTATATCTCCGGTGACTTGGCGTATAAAGATGAGGACGGGTACTTTTGGTTTGTCGGTCGCGCTGATGATATCATAAAAACATCCGGACATATGGTTGGACCTTTTGAGGTAGAAAGTGCCTTAATGGAGCATCCTGCAGTTGCAGAAGCGGGGGTTATCGGAAAACCTGATCCCGTAATAGGTGAACTGGTCAAAGCATTTATTTCTATAAAAGAGAATTTTGTACAAGATGAGAAACTCAAACGTGAAATTATAGGTTTTGCAAGAAAAAAATTGGGGGCGGCAGTCGCACCTAAAGAGATAGAGTTTAAGGACAATTTACCTAAAACTCGAAGCGGAAAAATAATGCGCAGATTACTTAAAGCCAGAGAATTAGGTCTCCCCGAGGGAGATACTTCTACGCTTGAAAAATAGGGAGTTACTATGCAACTAAACAAAGAGTTAGCAACCAAGTTTTATAAGAGTATGCTTCTTATTAGAAAGTTTGAAGAGAAGAGCATTGAACTCTATAGCGATCAGAAAATCAGAGGGTTTTTGCACCTCTACATCGGAGAGGAGGCAGTTGCTGTGGGTACAATGCACGCTTTAACGCCTGATGATTCCGTCATAGCAACCTATCGTGAACACGGTCAGGCTCTGGCAAGAGGCATATCTGCAAATACAATCATGGCTGAAATGTACGGAAAAGTAGAGGGATGTGCCAGAGGTCGTGGCGGCTCGATGCATCTGTATGATAAAGAGAAGCGATTTTACGGTGGCAATGCCATAGTCGGCGGCGGATTGCCGCTAGCGGTGGGTATGGCGCTAGCTGATAAAATGATGAAACACAACCGTGTGACAATAGTCTTTTTCGGAGACGGTGCGGTCGCCGAAGGGGAGTTTCATGAATCGATGAACCTTGCGGCACTTTGGAAACTTCCAATTCTGTTTGTATGCGAAAATAATCAGTACGCAATGGGAACGGCACTTCGTTATAGTGAATCACAAACAAACCTTGCGCAAAAGGCAGAGAGTTATAAAATACCCGCGCATCAAGTTGACGGTATGAACGTGCTTGCCGTAGCTGAAGCTTCTGAACATGCGGTTGAAAAAATTCGAAACGCAGAGGGGCCTGTTTTTTTAGAGTGTTTAACATATCGTTTTAGAGCGCACTCTATGTTTGATGCGGAACTCTACCGGAAAAAGGAGGAGGTAGAGCAGTGGAAAAGTAAAGACCCGCTGAGCATTTTCAAAACAAAACTTGAAGACACGGGAATATGGAATGAGATCGATGCTGAAAAAATAGAGTTGGAGGTTGAGGATATTGTTCGCAAATCGGTAGAGTTTGCCGAAAACGGTACTTTGGAGCCGTTGGAAGATTTAGAAAAATTTGTCTATTCGACGGGGGCGCAAGATGAGTAAGAAAAATGAAACAACTTTCCGTGAAGCAGTGCGAGAAGCTATGCGTCAGGCGATGATAAATGATGAGCGTGTTTTTTTAATGGGCGAAGATGTAGGTCGCTACGGTGGATGTTTTGCCGTAAGCAAGGGGCTTCTTGAGGAGTTTGGAGATGAGCGCATTATCGATACCCCTTTAAGTGAATCTGCTTTTACAGGTGCGGGTATCGGTGCCGCCATAAACGGTATGCGTCCCATCGTTGAGATTATGACCGTCAATTTTAGTCTGCTTGCACTAGATCAAATTATGAACAATGCCGCAACAATACTACATATGTCCGGAGGACAATTTAATGTTCCCTTGGTCATTCGTATGTCAACGGGTGCCGGAAAACAACTCGGAGCGCAGCATTCTCATAGTTTGGAGGGTTGGTACGCGCATATACCGGGATTGAAGGTTTTAACGCCCGCAACCGTGCAGGATGCTTACGATATGGTGCATCTTGCACTTGCCGATCCTGATCCCGTACTCATATTTGAAAACTCCTTACTCTATAACAATAAAGGGCTTTTGGATACGAAAGCGCTCGCACTTCCGATCGGTAAAGCAAGTATCGCAAAAGAGGGGCAACACATTACGGTATTGGCATACGGAATCAATGTCTTGAAATCTTTGGAAGCTGCGACAATTTTAGAAAAAGAGGGAATAGATATCGAAGTTATAGATTTGCGTACGCTTCGACCGCTTGACGATGAAACAATCATGAAATCGGTAAGCAAAACACACCATGTAATCATTGTAGACGAGGGATGGAAAACAGGTAGTATTGCAGCCGAAATAATGGCGCGCATTAATGAACAGGCTTTTTTTGATCTTGATGCCCCGATGCAAAGAGTCTGTTCTGCGGAAGTTCCGATGCCGTACTCTAAACATCTTGAGCAATCCGCGCTGCCGCAGACGGAAAAAATAGTCGATGTCGCACTTAGTTTAATGGATAGATCATGAGCCTTTTTAGAATGCCAAGCCTTGGTGCGGATATGGAATCGGCAGTACTGGTTGAGTGGAAAGTAGATGTAGGCGATGAGGTCAAAAAAGGTCAGGTTATTGCTGAAATTGAAGCGAGTAAAGGCATTATCGAGATTGAAGTTTTTGAAGACGGCGTTGTTGAAAAGTTTTTAGTCGAGGAGGAGACGGAGTGTGCCGTGGGTACTCCTATGGCGGTGATACGCACATCAGATGAGGCTGAAGTTGCTATAGATGATGCAAAACCAAAAGAGCTCAAACCGAAAATTGAGCCACAAGAAGCGATAGAAGTTGAAACAAAAGAGAAGATTATCCAACACGCAGATGATACAACAGTGCAAACATCTACAAGGATAAAAGCCTCACCCGCTGCACGAAAACGTGCAAAAGAGTTGGGTGTCGATCTTGCAATAGCGGCAAAAACAGCTACGGGTTTTATAAAACTTGAAGATGTGGAAAAAGCCGCCAGTGTTGCAAGTAGAGAAGTAAGTGAGAAAAAACCGAAAACTAAAGATGAAAAAACCGGGTCTGATCATTCTATGCGTCAAGCCATAGCTGCAGCGATGAGCAAAGCAAATAGTGAAATTCCACACTACTATCTTTCAACTTCAATCAATATGTCAGCGGCACTAAACCGGTTAGAGGAGCGAAATAGAACGCACTCCATAAAGGAGCGTATTCTGCCCGCCGCACTGCTCATACACGCGGCCGTGCAAATATTAAAAGAGGTTCCCGAGTTAAACGGTTTTTGGCGAAACGGCAAGCATGAGATTAGTGATTCAATAAATCCCGGTTTTGCAATTGCTCTTCGTAAATGCGGTCTTTTAACGCCCGCTATTTTAAATGCACAAGATATGGACTTGGTACAAACGATGCAATCTATGGGTGATTTAATCCAAAGAACGAGAGCATCAAAACTTAGGGGTTCAGAATTATCGGAACAGACAATTACGATAACAAATCTTGGAGATTTAGGCGTTGAAACGGTATTTGGCGTTATTTATCCGCCGCAAGTTGCACTGATCGGCTTTGGAAAAATTACCGACTCGCCGTGGGCTGAGGGTGACTCTCTTAGTGTGAGAAAAGTAATGCAAGCTACCTTAGCCGGAGATCATCGTGCGACGGATGGTCGTACGGGTGCAACCTATTTGAGTAAACTAAAAAATTATTTGGAACATCCAGAGGAGTGGAAATGAAAACAGATACAATAAAAGGGATAATTATTGAAGAGATTTTAAATATAGCTCCGGATGCCGAGGAATCTGAAATACCCGAAGATGATCGTTTGCAAAATGCGATAGAGTTTGATTCATACGATTTTTTGTCACTTTTAACGGCACTTAATGAACGATTAGGCGTTGAAGTTCCAGAAGCGGATTACGGATCGGTTGATACACTCAATCACATGGTTGAATATATGCAACAAAGGATAGAGTAGGCGGTAATAGGGGGTAGAGATGTTAGAAACTATACTAATGCTACTATTTTTATCTATCGGATATATCTATTCCAAGGAGAAGATTAAAAACAATTCCGGTGTGTATAAAAATGAAAAAAATGGTGCTAATGTCTCTAAAACAGTTGAACAAATCACTCAAGAAGCTGCCAAAATGGCAGAACAGGTAAAAAACTTTCAAGATATAGATAATCTTGAAGAGCAATTAACTGCGGTAGAAAATATTTACAGCGATGAAGAGGATGAGCAAAAGAGTATGCAGCTTGAGAATGAGTGCAGAGTTCTTCAAAAGGCTATTGAAATAGCGAATAATCAGCCATATAGATATTTTTATATCGATGAACCTGATACGAAAACTGGACTGAGTGAGTTGAAACTAATAGGTGAAGCCTTAACTTCCGAACAATATAATGAACTTAATGATGAAATGAAAAATAAATTTGCAGAAGTTTCTTTTGAAGATGCCGGAAGTTTTGAAGCAGCAAAGGAGATGGCAAATGAGTACCTCACTTATGAAGTCAAAGAGTTGATTAAGTTTAGGGAAATTATAGAATCCACTCTTTCAGCAGATGAAAAAGCTAAAAAGTTTCATACTCTAGTATCAAAGAGTCAATATCTTCTCGATGTTTTAGATTTGGATATCTCTGCGGATGTAAAGGATTATAAAAATGAATTTGAAGACTCACTATACGGTCAATACGTAACGAAATTGAAGTAGCTTTCTGATTTTTTATCGGAGTTTTGCAAGAGGTCTAATAAGTCTATTAGGGTATAATTTTGCAACAATTTTAAAGGCTGAAATGATGAATGTATCAAGTGTTGTAGTGCAAACAAGACCGGAAAACTGCGATGAACTGCGTCAAAAACTTGAAGAGAGTGAACTGTGTGAAGTACATTTCCACGATGAGTTAGGACGTATAATCGTGACAATTGAGGCTGAAAGCGTCTCAGACGAGATAGCCGCACTGACGAAGATACAAGCACTACCGAATGTAATAGCAGCAGATATGTCTTACAGCTACAGTGAAGATGAACTTGATAAAGCAAAAGAGGATATTGAGATGAGCAGCGGCGTTGCAGAGGTTCTACTCGATGATGATATTGACGCCGCCGATATAGTCTACCGTGGAGATTTGAAAAAGAAGAATTTTTAAATATAAATTCCTCTTTTATCCCAAAAATATAATGGACTGAAAAGTCAAGACATATTTTTTTCTGAACTTCTGTGGCTGTCACGAAAATAAGTTTGATGAGAGAAGTTTCACTTGGAAAAAGGGCTTTATTTCTGATGATTTTTTTGATTAAAGTATTTAAACTGACAATTGTATTGGTGGCGTAAATAAGTCTTCTTATAGATTCACTTTTAATTCTTTTGATATAAAAGCAGAAAGCTTTTATGAAAAATAGTCTGTAAAAATGACAAAAATTATCAGATAGAATCTAGATTTTTACAGACTACGGTTATTTTATAAAACTACTTGATTTCAGATAATAGTAATTTGTTTTTTACGATGTTACGAACACCATGGGCATGATCCTCTTTAAATATATTGTCTTTACACCATTTTCCGACTGATGATATATCTACCTTCATGATTTTTGGTCTTATACTCCATGAAACTTGAAACGGTGAAGCTTTTTCGTCATATGTTGGACCAGTAGTTGAACCTTCATATTCTACAGGGGTTCCGGTAGTTGCTGGAATATTAAGAGCTTGATTTCTACCATTAATTTTTCCATATTTTGTTAGTTCTATAAAATCTGCAGCTTTTTTATCATTTACAAGTACATAAATTTGTCCTTCACCCCGTAATTGCGGATTGTTAACTGATTGACTTAAACATGTTTTTAATGAGTTGCCTAAAGTTGCTCCCGGAGCCGTCGAATATACATAATGAACCTCTATCGTGTCACCTGGATAGAGGTTGCCATGTTCGCTTGGACAAATATCCTCATGAGTTGGTTTCATTTCAGCATGAGTTAACGGTGTACCTGAGTATGTCCATCCGGTGTGATATCCATGACCGTCACCGTTTCCAGCGTATTTGTTGAAATCTCCACCTTTATGTTCAGCATTTTTATGGAAGTGTATATCACATAAATTCATTTTTTCTTTTTCAGGAGCTCTACTAAACACATCATTATTAGCTCCTTCAACTGAGGTAATGTCTCTTGGTGCCTGAGGACCAAAGCCTTTGCCTTTGCTATTTTGTATTAAATGTTGTCTTTGTTCAGATATAACTTTATCCGATACGGTTTTGTAGGTTTCATGTGAATCTGCATTGGCAAATAGAATTGTACTAGCTACTGCCAATGAAATTAGTGTCTTATGCATACTCTTTTCCCTTATAATTTTTTAAAGTTAGAAAAGTATACTACCGATCAAAAATGAAGATTCGATGAAGAAATATTCCATTTTTCTAGAATGTTAGCTTGTTTTTTTCAACAGCTCCTTTAATTTTTTCTTATCGATTTCAATATCGCTGTTTTTGTACATTTTTGCTTCTAGAGCATCGACCATTTTTGCTATCTCTACATCTGTTTCAACATAAGGCATAAGCTTCATAAGGGCATCTTTATGACCCGTCTGTTTTTTAGGGGCGTTGCTCTCTTTTTTTAGTGACTGCCACGGTTTTGTTGTGTAGAGCAGGGCGACAAAAAGTCCGACTAGAAAAGCTAAAAAGAGTTCGATTGGGCGTGTTTTATAGACAGTTACCTCTTTGAGTATCGGTGCTGCTTGTGCACTTTGAATGTTAAGGGTATCGCTTTTCTCGTTTTTCGCACTTGCTTTAACATTGATACGGATCTCTTTAGATTTTGCAATTTTTACCTTTTTATCTTTTGGGTCAAAATATTTGATCTCGATGCTTGGAATGACAAAATCATTTTCTGCGATAAGCGCGACCTTTTTTTCATAGATTCCAAAATAGTTTCCGTTTTGAAACTCATGTTTGATATTTGGCTCCTCTTCATACTGAACAACGCCATCAATATCTAACTTATCAAGGTTAATGTCTTCTACATTTGCAGCACCTTTGATAAGTACTAAAAGTGTTACCGGCTCTTTTGCATCGAGTGAAGTTTTATCTACTTTAGTCGTAACGCTTACTTCTCCTACGATATTTGTCTCTTTTGGCAATGGTTTCACATCTATCTGTACCTCGTTCGAGATAAGGTTTTTCCACTGAAGAGGGTTTGAAAAGAAGCTCTGAAAACCGTTCACTCTTGCAGTTGCTACATTGATACGTGCAGGGGAGATGGTTAGTTTTCCACTCTTTTGTGCAGCGTAGATATATCTAATAGATTGGATTTCATCATCTCCGGCAACACTTTTTTCTACGTTAGAGTTTTTCTTTACCCAAAAATCTGTAGTGCCCGGAGGTGTGTAGCGAGTATCATGAATCTGTTTAAAGCGGTTTCTTTTAAATACCATATCCACGGCAAATGGCTCACCTACATAGACACTTTTCTTTTGCGCAATGAGTTTTAGGTCATACTCTTGGGAAACACCTTGCTGCGGAGTGTTTGATACGGTTAGTTGTATACGTTCTGTCTTTTCAACTTTACCATCAACCATTACTTCAATAGGCTCTATGATAATAGTCTTCAGTGGGGTAAAGGTGTACTCATATCTGACAAGTTTACTGTATTTGCCGTTGATATTTTGAATTTGTGTGCTTTGTGAACGTCCCTCTATCCTATAGGGTCCGATACTTGCGATATTTGGCGCTTCGGCACTATTTCCATCAATAGAGATGATAAGTTTTACCGAGTCACCTCTTTGAATTTGCGTAGAACTTAGCGTTGCACTCACGCCTGCGTAGGCGAAATTTGTAATAGATAAAAATAGTAGTATTAGATTACCAAGGATTTTCATTCTCAACTCCTTTAGGTTGTTGTGTCTGTTTCATCTCGTAAAGCCTTGTTTGAACACCGCGACTTTTGAGCATTTTTTGCCATTTTTTCATCTCAAGGTCAGATATCTCATCAGGATTGATCTGCTGTTCGTTTTGAGCAATTTGTTCAGATTCTTTAGCCTCATTATTCTCTTTTTGCTCTTCTTCACTTAGACTCTGCTGCTCTTTTTCATCCTCTTTTTTTTGCTCTTCCTCTGTATCACTGCCTTGCTCAGACTGCTCTTCTTTCTCTTTCTCTTCTTTATTTTTTTCATCTTGAGATTTAGAATTTTTTTCTTGCTCTTGCTGCTCTTTCTCTTTAGAGTCTTGCTCTTTTTGTTGCTCTTTACTCTCTTGGTTCTCTTTTTGATCGCCTTGCTGATCTTGTTTCTGCTGATCTTGCTTCTGCTGATCTTGCTCACCCTTTTGTTTATCTTGTTGGTTTTTATCTTGATTTTGATCTTTGTTTTTATCCTGATTTTGCTGCTGTTGTTCTTGCTCTTTCATCTGCTCCAAGGCTTTTTTTACCGTTTCAAGATTTTCAGCCGTTTGCTTGTCATCTTTGATAGAGAGGGCATTCTCATATGCACTGATCGCTTTTTCTAAAGACTCTTTCGTTGCCTCTTTTGCATATGAATTTCCAAGATTGTGTGCACTTTTATATGAAAGTTCTTTATCTTCAGTTTTTAGTTTTTCATACTCTTTAGCAGCCTGTGCATAGTTACCGCTTTTATAGAGTGCATTGGCACGGTTATAGAGTGCTTCACTATTTTGAAAATCGTTGTAGAGGTAGGCACTTTTTTTGTAATCCTCTTGCGCATACGCCTCTTTTGCCTCTTGGAGTTTTTGAAAATTAAGCAGATCTGCTTTCATTTCAGGAGTGTAGAGAAAAAGTGCCAACACAGCGGCAGTTGCACGCTTTGGAAAAGAGGAGAGGGCAAAAAGCAGTATAAAGAGTGCAAGTGTTAAAGGATAGTAAAAAAGCTCCGTATACTGTTTGATCTCCTGCTCTTTTAAAGTCTGCTCATTTGCTTTTGCCTCAATTCTGCGCATCACTTCGATGATGTCATCATCAGAGGTTACACTATTCATATATGCTCCGCCACTTTGTATAGCGATATCTTTCACGCTCTCATTCATGTAACTAATGAGTATTTTGCCGTTTTTATCTTTTATAAACTCTCCGGGTTTAAGTGCAACGGGAACCCCTTTGTCTGAACCCGTACCTATTACAAAGAGTGTAATTTTTGCTTCATTTGCAAGCTCTATCTCCTCGCTAAAATCCTCTTGATCACCTCCGTCAGTTAGTAGCACTACAAATCTATCTGTCCCTTTTTCAAGTATGTGCGAACTTGAATCAAGCATCTGTTTAAAGTTTGTTCCTTGCTGTGTAATGCTTGTCGTATCAAGTTTATCGATTAAAAACTTGACAGCCTCTTTGTCAAAGCTAAGAGGTGAAACGATATAGGAGCTGTTAGCAAATGCTATAACTCCAATTCGGTTCTGTTTTGCAAGGTTTACAAGTCCAAGCGCTTTATTTTTTGCCCACTCTAAACGATTTGGATAGAGATCGTTTGCCAGCATAGAGCGCGAGATATCAAGTGCTATGACGATATCGCTTCCTTTTGCCTCTATCTTGATAGTACGCTCATTAGATACCGGACGTGCAAGTGCAGTTATCATCAAAATCAAGATCAAAATAAAGAGGTTCAATCTAGCTTTCGTGCTTAACGAGCGGTTGCTTTGCTGCATCTTTTTAAAAATATGTTTTTCAAAATATTTCTCAAGAGAGTGTGATCCCTGTTTTAATAGGAAGAAAAACATAAGTGCAGGAATTGCAAGCAAGATAAAAAAATCAGGATGTACGAAATGCATCAATTAGCTCTCCTTCTTCTTAAGATAATGTAAAGTAGCAGTGTCACAAACGACAGAGCAAGTGGATACTGAAAATAGTACTCTTTAAAGGTGTATCCCGTATCTCGAATTTCTGATTTTTCTAGACGGTCGATCTCTTCATAAATCTTTTCAAGTTGACGGCTCTCATACGCTTTATAAAATTTTCCTCCCGTCTCTTTTGCAAGGCTGATCAGCATCGCTTCATCAAATTCGCCTGCACCTCCAATTCCTACCGTATAGAGTTTTACGTTCTGCTTTTTTAGAAGTTTTACTGCCACATCGGGTGGAACGGTACCTGCGGTGTTTACCCCATCAGTGAGTAAAATTGCAAGTTTTGATTTTGCCTGAGCATTTTCAAACTGATTTGCAGTTTGCGCAAGTGCGTCAAATATCGCCGTCTTTTCACCGGCCATTGCGATATAGAGTCTCTCAATTATTTTAGAGAGTATCGACTTATCAAACGTCAGCGGCGCGGCTACGAAAGAGTACTCTCCAAAAACGATCAGACCGATGTTGTCATTCTCTCTTTTTTTCACAAATTCGGTAACGATATTTTTTACTACGTCAAAACGGTTTAGATGAAGATTGTTTCTATCAAAACCTTGCGCTTTCATGGAACCGCTTGTATCAAGGATGAGCGAAATGTCGTACCCTCGTTTAGGCGTGATGCTCTGCTCATACTCACTAAAAGGAGAGGCTAGGGCGATGAGCGCGGCTATAATAGAGATATATTTTAAAAGGCTTATAAACCATGTGCTCTTTTTCGAAGAGGAGCTAAATATAGCAATATGGGGAAAATATATTGACTGTGTTCTCTCTTTACACTTAGCGGCACAAAGTACAAAGAGGAAAAATGCGACAAGAACGAGCGGGTATTCTAATGATAAATTAGGCATTGATCGACTCTACAAATAAGTTGTATAACTCAATAGTTCTTGCATCAAGATTAGGAACCTCCTTACGGTATTTGAACTGTTCAAGCCGCTCGTTCAGTGTGTCAAAAAGTTCCGGTGCAGTACTGTTAGCAAGAAGTTTTTCCCCAAATTCCGTAATAGCATAGGCTGCCTCTTTTGCGTTATTTACATCAATATTTTTTAGCTCTTTTAACCAGAGCTTTTTCTCATCAAATTTGGATTTTCTAAGTTTTAATAAAAAGTAGATTATTGCAACTAGTAGCAGTATGGAAAAAAGTACTACAGCACTAAAAAGCCAAAGCGAGTTATCGGGTACGTCTACTAAAGGTTTTATATCGTGAAGAGGGATATCTGGTTTCATGATCTGCCTCCAAATAGTCTTCTTAGTTTGATGTAAGGATCCTCATCCGTATAGATTTTGATAAATCTAATGCGCTCTTTTCTGAGTGCATTGTAAAGGTTATGGTCATGTTCGTGCACCTTTGCGGCATACTCTTTGACCGTTTTTGTATTAAAATCACCCTCTAATGTCTGTCCTGTCTGTACATCTACAAGTGAAGCAAAACCAAATTTTGGAGGGTTCTCTTCAAGTTTATCACGAACAATGATACAAAGCACTTCATGTTTTTTTGCTAGTACTTTAAGCTCAGGTATCTCAAAAAAATCACCCACTAATACAAGCAGGGATTTACGTTTAATGCGACTCATAATCGTTGCAGTAAGCGTTTTAAAGTTACTCCCTTTTCCTATAGGGTCAAACTCTAAAATATCGTCAACACTTTTGTGCACTGCAAAAAGCTTTTTTGCAGGGCGTGTGTAGGAGTAGAGCTTATCGGCAAAAAGATAGGATGAAAAGAGATCACCGTTTCTTAAAGCTGAAAAAGAGACTATGGCTACAATCTCTGCAATAAGCTCTTGTTTGAGTTTTTTTGAACCAAAATAGACACTACCGTTGAGCATGGATGCCAAGACTACATTGATTTCACGCTCTTCACGAAAAACCTTTACATAGGGTTTTTGCAGTTTTGCCGTGATATTCCAGTCGATCTTTTTAATATCATCACCTGCAATATACTCGCGAAGTTCAATAAAATCGTACCCTTCACCTTGAAAGACTGAAGGGTTGTTACCGACCTTTTCACTAAAGACCTGTGATCTGGCCTTTAGGATTATTTTTCGTAAACGATTACTCATAAGTTACCACCCATATGTTATGGAATAGGTACTACTTTTAAGATCTTTTCAATGATAGTATCGGTGGTGATACCCTCAGCCTCGGCTTCGTAACTAAGTACTATTCTATGACGCAATACCTCTTTTGCAATATAGGCAATGTCCACAGGAGATACAAAGTCTTTTTCACGTAAAAATGCCATAGCGCGTGAAGCTTTGTACATATCTATACTTGCTCTTGGACTAGCTCCAAAGTGGATATAATCTTTTATCTCTTCAAGACCGTAGTTTTGCGGCTCTCTTGTCGCATGGATTAACTCTACGATATATTTTTCAACCTCTTCATCCATGTGTACCGATGCGACCGCTTTTTTAAGCTCGTCTAGTTCACCTTGATTAAGCACGGCTTTGATCTCTTCGCTTGTATTTTTAGCAACGCGTCTAGCAATCTCTAACTCTTCCTCTTTCGTGTTATACCCGACTACAATTTTGAGCATAAATCTATCGAGCTGCGCTTCAGGAAGTTGGTAAACTCCCTCTTGCTCAACCGGGTTTTGTGTAGCCATAACAAAGAAGGGGCGTTCTATCGCAAATGTTTCATCACCGATGGTAACTTGTTTCTCCTGCATAACCTCTAGTAGTGCAGATTGCACCTTTGCAGGAGCACGGTTGATCTCATCTGCAAGTAGAAGATTTGTAAAAACAGGCCCGCGTTTGATCTTGAAAGTGTTGTTTTTAGGATCATAGATCTCAGCTCCCAAAATATCACTTGGAAGCAGATCGGGAGTGAACTGTGCACGTTTAAAGTTTAGCCCTAAGCTTTTTGAGAGAGCATTGACCGTAGTAGTTTTTGCAAGTCCGGGAACACCCTCTATCAAAATGTGCCCATCGCACAAAAGGCCGACTAGAAGACCGTCAATCATCTGATCTTGACCAACTACAATTTTTCGAACTTCTGATTTAATTGCTTTGATTACATTTGACATAAATGCTATTCCTTTGAGAAATAATTGTTTGAAATTCTATACAGATTTGGTTAATGCAGATTTAACATATTTGGCTTAGCTGGCGTGATATTTTTGAATAGTCTCATAGGCATTTTGCACCTGTTGGAATTTTTCGGTATAGACGTTGACAGCAGCAGGATTTGTTGCAAATACTCTATCTGGATGATACTTTTTAAGAAGTTGTTTGTAGTTGCGTTTAATATTTGACATATCACTATTTTTAGTACTTCCCAAAAGCCTATAAGATTGTAACAGTCTGTTCTGTAGTTCATTGGTCTCTCGTAAGCTTTCAATGAATCTATGCATTTGAGATTTTACATATACAAAAAGTACGTTGCTGTTCCCTATCTGCTTTTTTAAAAGAAGATGTTTTAACTTTACGAGACTAGAGGCTTTTTTAACCTCTATGTAGATACTTTTGCCGTTATTTATTTCTCTTGCATTCTCATTATTAAAATAGTGCAACAGTCTACTTACAACTTTTTTATTGGGCTCTGATAAATTAAGAAGTAATCTTTTGTTTTGAAGAAGTCTTATATGAATGTTTAAGTAATGAACTATCTCATTTTTATTAGAAAAATCGATTTTAACGGGTAATTTGTCATGATTTTGAAGATCTGTATCGATTTTAATAAGGTTTTTTACCCATTGAAGCATATAGTTGCGCATAACTTGCTCTTCAGAGGAGTGAATAAGCAGTAAACTAGAGTTAGTTCGTAAAACTCGTTGAAAATTTTTGCGTATATAGTGTTCAAGGGTTTTAAAATGTATATTCTCTTTTGAAACTTTGATTGTAACTGTTTTAGACTCTATAAGTAGTTTCATTATTCTTCTCCTTGAACTTACTTTAACACTTAAAAGGCAAAAGCAATTGCCGTTCCTAACAATTTATATTAGTATGAACAAAACTCATGTTAAGTGATAATTAATACTTATCTAGGTAATGTTCTGTATTAACTATGGTTAGGAGATGTGAATGAGTAAGCAAGTAATTTTAGTTGATGATTCTAAAACAATTCTTGCGAGTAGCGAGATGGCATTTGAAGATATGATAGATGAAGGATTAATTACCATCGCAACGTATGTGAACCCAATTGAAATGTTGGATGACGTACGCTCCGGTAAAATAACGTATGATCTAGCGATTTTAGATATAAACATGCCGCAAATGAACGGTTTGGACTTAGCTAGAGAATTAAAAACAGACCCTTCACTGAAGATGAAACCGGTTTTAATGCTTACAACCGAGAGTTCAGGGGATATGAAAGCTAAAGGAAAAGAGATAGGAGTAACCGGTTGGATGGTGAAACCCTTCTCAGATGCAAAACTTGTAAAATCGGTCAAAATGGTGTTAGGACTCTAATATGGCTGATGAAAAAAGTGATGTAATCGGTTCGAAGCATCGTTACTTAACATTTTTCTTAAAAGATGAGCTTTACGGTATAGGCATTGAAAGCGTTGAGGAGATCATCGCTATGATGAAGATCACAGCCGTACCTAAAACACCTGAATATATTAGGGGGGTAATGAACCTTAGGGGAAATATCATACCCGTTGCCGATATGCGTACAAAATTTGATATGCCCTATGTTGAACCTGATATGTATACGGCAATCGTTATAGTTTCTATCGAGGGTACATCTATCGGTTTTATCGTGGATACCGTAGAAGAGGTTGTTCAAATTTCTGAAGATTCACTCTCTGAAGCTCCGAAATTTGGCTCAGAGATTGATACCTCTTTTATATCACACATGGCGCAGCGCGGTAAAGATGTTGTAATGCTTCTTGATCTGAAAAAAATATTTGATATGGATGAGTTAGCAAGTATAGAAAAAATGAGTATCTAAGCATAAAGAAATAGTTGGGGGTTTAGATGAATATGACAATAAAAAAACAGTTGATCGCCGGATTACTTTTAGTGGGGATAATACCTTTTGTGATAATGGGAGTCATTTCACATTCAAAAGCTGAGCTCTCTTTAGAAGATGTACAAGCAGATAAATTAGGTCTTGCAAGGGTAATAAAGACAGATCAGATAAAACAGCTCTTTCACTTTAGAAAAATAGATGTCGAGATGTTGGCACTCTCTCCAAATACCGTTAATTTTACCAAAGAGTTAATTGAACTTCATAACAAGTACCATGTCGGTGCAAGTGAACCATATCCTGTAGAAAACCCTGAAATAAAGCAGTTAATTGATTCCTATCATAACTATTTTCACAGTTTCGTAAAGGGTTATGGTTATTACGACACCTTTATCATTTGTGCTAAACATGGTCATATTATGTATACGGATGCGAAGGAATCTGATTTTGGACAAAATTTATCATCAGGATCGCTTAGAAATAGCGGATTGGGTGAATTATGGCAAAAAGTGACTCGAACGGGTAGAACAAGTATCGTAGATATGCAGCCTTATGCTCCATCTAACGGTGAACCGGCAATATTTATCGGTACACCGGTTATGAGTGAAGGAAAGATGATAAGTATCGTAGCGATACAACTTAATGATAAAGCTTTTACTAACATTATGAATGCCCGTCAAGGTATGGGAGAGACCGGTCACGCCTTTTTAGTAGGACAAGATAAACTGATGAGAAGCGATAGCTGGGAAGATCCGAAAAACCACTCCATTAAGGCATCATTTGCTAATCCGATTGCCGGAAGTATGGATACCGATGCAGTTAATTTTGGTCTTGCCGGAAAGACGGGTGTTACGATCGGCATTGATGTGGAGGGAGATGAAGTTATCACCTCTTATGGATATTTTGACTTTTCAAAAAGTTTTGCCGATGCAAATTTTAAATGGGCGGTTGTAACTCAAATTAATATGGAAGAGGTTGATATACCTGTTGATGAACTAAAAGATAGTGCGATCATTTTAGGAGGAATTTTCCTTGCCGTAATTGTTGCGATTGCACTACTGTTGGCTAGATTTATATCAAATCCATTAATCAGGGCGGTAAATTCTATCTCTGAAGCAAATTCGCAAGTTATAGGAGCATCTGATCAGATCGCTTCATCTTCCACCTCTTTAGCAGAGGGTGCAAGTGAACAGGCAAGTAGTGTTGAACAGGTAAGTGCAACTATTGAGCAATCGACTGCAATTATTAATCAAAATGCCGACAATGCCCGAGAAGCAAATATTTTGGCAAAAGATGCAAACGATGCTGCAAAAGATGGAAATGATCGTATTCAGAGCTTAATGGAAGCGATGGGTAATATCTCTGAGTCAAGTGAAAAGATCGCTAAAATAATAAAAACGATTGATGAGATTGCATTTCAGACAAATCTATTGGCACTTAACGCGGCAGTTGAAGCAGCGCGTGCGGGTGAACATGGACTTGGGTTTGCAGTTGTTGCCGAAGAGGTGAAAAACTTGGCAGGAAGAAGTGCAATGGCAGCCAAAGAGACTGCTGAGATTATTGAGGCTTCAATTGAGCAGGTAAAAGGCGGTAATGAGATTGCAACACAGACAAATGAGGCTTTTGGAGACATCGTTGAACGTATCAAAAAAACATCTGATCTGATAGGTGAAATTTCGGTTTCTGCAAAAGAGCAGAGTGAAGGTATGGGGCAAATCAGTTCTGCAATGAACCAAGTCGATCATGTAACACAGCAGAATGCTTCAAGTTCTGAAGAGACCGCAGCGGCGGCTGAGGAGTTAAATGCACAAGCAAATGCAATGCTTGATACGGTGGCAGAAGTTGCAAAAATGGTCGGTGTTGATATCAGTGCATTGATGGCATCGACAAATAGTGTTTCATCAAGCTCATACAATGCAGAGGCACCGAAAATTGTACCCACGAGACGAAAAATAGTTGCGAAAAAGGCACCAAAAAAAGAGGAGCAGGCTGAGGATATATTCCCTTTAGATGAAGATGATCTTAAAGAGTTCTAGATGATAGTTGACGGTGAAAATTTAATTGTCTCGTTTGATGAAGAGCAAGATGATATTGAAGAGTTCTATACGTTTATTAAACCTAGATTGGAATATATCGAGAGTATTACCGTTAAGAGTGACGTAAAGATTACGTCTGCTCTTTTATTGCAGCTGCTTGCTAGTATCAAAAAGAGTAAACCCTCTATAAAAGTTTCAATATTTGAGGATAGCAGGTTAGATACTCAGATGTATGGTTCAATGCAGTGGAGTCATTATGAGTGATAAAAAAGCGCGTTTACGAGCCATATTTGTCGAAGAGGCAAATGAGATTATCGAGGACTTGGATGTCAAGATAATCAATTTTGAAGAGGATCCTGAAGATAAGGATATCTTAAATGATATTTTTAGGGGCATTCATACTCTGAAAGGGAGTGCCAACTCATTTGGTTTTACAAGACTCGGAGAATATGTGCACCATTTTGAAGATGTTTTGGATTACTACCGATCTGAAGAAACAGAAGTTTCAAAAGATGTAATTGATCTTTTTTTAGATTCCGTTGATGTTGTTAAAGAGATGTTGCAAATAGAGATAGATGAGAGTGAAGGTTTTCCTGAGAAGTATGATGAAACACTTACTCAAATTCAATCTATTATAGAAAATAGAGATACAGCTACATCTGAAAATGTTGAAAATAGTAGTGATTTAACTGAAGAATTTTCAAATGAAAGTTTTACTGCACAAGCTACGAACAGTGATGATACTGACGCTACAATGATCTCGCAGTGTGATGACGGTGAGAACCTCTATAAGATCACTCTTCTTTTTGAAGAGGACTCTTTTACAAGAGGTTTAGATCATGCCAGATTTTTAAACCTTCTGGGTCAAAACTCAAAAATTTTAAGTTCCTCTTGGGATTTTAATAGTGTTCCCTCTTTAGAGAGTTTTGATTTTAAAAAGAACTACCTTTCTGAGGTGGTAATTTATCTCGCTTCTAGAGAGGAAGAGGAGGAGTTAAGAGATATATTTGAATTCGTAGAAGAGCACGAGTGGAAGATCGAATATATTGAAAAAACGATTGAAAAAGAGGATAGTGCTCCTTTAGCTCAAGAAGAGGTCGAAAGTCAAAAGAGTGATCTTATTGAGCAACCGAGTGAAATAGCTCAGGTAAAGATGAAGAAAACATCTGAAGTAAAACCTAGTGAAGCAAGCGAAGAGAAAAAGGCAAAGACATTAAAACGTTCATTTGTAAAAATTGATACCGAAAAGCTTGATGATCTTTTTGACTCTGTAGGCGAACTTGTTATTGCCCAAAACTTTTTAATGGAAAACAGAGCTGTTAGAGAACTTGAAGATGTGGATTTGAAAAAAAATCTAGAGACTCTGTATAAAATAACGAGATTAATACAAAACAGGGTTATGGGACTTAGAATGGTTCCGATACGAGATACGTTTGAAAAAATGAAGCGTGTTGTAAGAGACGTTAATAAAAAAACAGGTAAAGATGCAGAGTTAGTTCTTAGCGGTGAAGATACCGAAATTGATAAAACAATGATTGATAAGCTCGCAGATCCGCTCATACATATTATTAGAAATGCTTTAGATCACGGGCTTGAAAGTGATGAGCAGGAGCGCTTAAACGCAGGCAAGTCAAAAACAGGTATTGTTCAACTAAGAGCATATCATCAAGGCGGAAATATAGTTATCGAAGTTAAAGATGACGGTAGAGGAATTGATCCTAAAAAGATACTTTCAAAAGCTATTGAGAGAGAACTTGTTACCGAAGTTGAAGCAGAAAATTTAACGGATAAGCAGATATTTCAATTTATCATGCATGCAGGTTTTTCTACGGCTGAAAAGGTCACAGATCTCTCAGGTCGAGGTGTCGGGTTAGATGTGGTTAAATCTTTCCTTGAAACGATGAGAGGAAAGGTAGAGATTGATTCGACTTTAGGAAAAGGAAGTAGCTTCAAAATCATGCTACCGCTCACATTAGCGATCATAGACGGCATGCTGGTACGCACTTCTAATGAGATAATGATTATACCGACACTCAATATCACTGAATCCTTTAGACCGTTAAAAGAGAGTATTCATACGGCGAAGGGAAAAGGAGAATATGTACAGCTTCGAGATGAACTCTTACCGATTATTAGGCTCAATTACATTTTGGGTATAAGTGAAGAGAGAGTTGAAATAAGCGAGGCAACGCTAGTTTCAGTGGAAAATAAGTATGGTAAATTTGCAATTTTGGTTGATGAACTCATAGGGCGTCAGCAGGTTGTTGTTAAAACGTTGGGAAAAGCATTGGCCGGTATTAAAGAGGTGACGGGCGGTGCTGTTTTAGGAAACGGAGATATAGCATTGATACTAAATATCGATGAACTTCATGCAAATATGAGCTAAAAGGTTTCCATGCAACTATCAGATTTGGATTTTGATAAGCTAAGAAAGTTTATCTATGCGACAAGTGCAATATCGCTTTCAGATAAAAAAAAAGCTTTAGTTCAAAGTCGTCTTGGCAAGAGGATTAAACAGCTTGGACTTTCAAGTTTTAAAGAGTATTACAGGTACATAACTAACCATGAGAATGATGCTGAGGTTAGCATTATGATAGATTTTATCTCTACAAACGTCACCTCATTTTTCAGAGAAGAACCTCAGTGGAACTACCTGCGAGAAAATATGGATATATTTAAAGATATTTTGAAACACAGAGGCGGTATAAAAATCTGGTCAGCAGCGTGTTCAAGCGGTCAGGAACCCTATACGATTGCTATGTTCTTAAAAGATGAGTTTAAAATAGCTAGACGTGCGGGAGATATAAAAATATTGGCTACGGATATTTCAAATGAGATCCTTGGAAAAGCTATTCAAGGTGAATATAGCGCTAAAGATATGAGTGGATTAAATCGTTTACAGACACAGAAATATTTTTCACATACAAAAGGAAAAGACGGCGGTACCTATAGAGTGAGCGATGAGTTAAGAAAGTTGATTATGTTTCGACAGTTTAATTTAACAAGAGGAGATTATGCAATTTTTGGTAAAACAAAATTTGACATAATCTTTTGTAGAAACGTTATGATCTATTTTGATGCGATGACAAGAAAAAAGTTGATAGAAGAGTATCACAATCTACTTAATCCTGAGGGACTACTTTTTCTTGGACACTCTGAATCGGTTCCCAGGGAGCTTTTTAATAAATTTAAAGTTTTAAAATCTTCAATCTACAAAAAAGTATAATTTAGGGAGTTTACAGATGAATTTAGAAGATATAAGTGATAAAGATCTACTGCGAGAGATAGGAAATAGATTTGTCCAAAAAGAATCAACTCTACATGAGATGGAGGAGATGACCGAGAGACAGCTGAAGTTAAACAAAAGACTGCGTAATGCTGAATCTATGAAAGAGAAGTTTATATCACTTATAAAAAATGAGTTTAATAATCCTATGATGACACTGCTTAACTTAAGTGATAGAGTCACAAAAGGTACTAAACCTGAAAGACTACCGCAGATCGGTAAATTGATGCGATTTGAACTGCTGAAGATGAATTTTCAACTCAAAAATATCTTTGCAATGACGGAGCTAGAAGCAGGGCAGATGAGATCATCATACTCTAAGATTAAACTTGATGAAGTTGTAGAAGATATTAAAGTAGCGTTAGAGTATGTTATAAGCGATAAAGAGACACAAATACATCTAAGTGTTGATGATGGGATAGATTTTGTTAGCGATGTTCAAAAAATCTTTCTTATGCTTATAAATCTTGTCTCGAATGCAGTTGAATTTTCACCTGTCGGTTCAACGGTTAATATAAAACTAAGTAGCAATACAAAAAATTTGATTTTGAGTGTAGAGGATTTCGGTGAGGGGATAGGGACTCCGGATCACTCTATATTTGACAGTTTTTCCTCTTATAATAGTGGCAAAAATAGAAATATTACGGGGCTTGGTATCGGTCTTGCAGTTGCAAGAAGTATAGCTACGACACTTGATGGCACTATTGAGTTTGAGAGTCAAGAGGAACATACCATTTTTAAGATAGTTTTACCGGCTGTCGATGCAGAGATCCTCGATGCTAGCATTGGGTCAAACGAGTTTCTATTTGATGATGATTTAGAAGAGTTTTAAAAGGGATGTATGCACGTAAGTTTATACATGCGGGGGAACTCTATGTCGGAATAGAGCCTACGGAGATCGTGACTGTTTTAGGATCTTGTGTAGCTGTCTGTTTTTATGATCCTGTTCGAAGAGTTGCGGCAATGAATCACTATCTTCTTCCCGTATGGAATGGCTCAGACATTCAAAATCCAAAATATGGTGAGATTGCAATACCTCGTACAATTGAAACTTTAGTCAATACAGGCTCAGATGTAGGAAATTTAGAGGCAAAGCTTTTTGGAGGTGCAAGTATGTATGATATGACTAATGAGAGTATGATGATCGGAAAAAGAAATATTATGCTTGCTAAAGATATGTTAAGAAAATACGGTATTGCAATAAAGGCTGAAGATGTCGGCGGTACAAGGGGAAGAAAAATATTGCTTAGAAGCGATACTGGAAAAGTTATGATGCGCTATGTGAGTGAGGATAAGTAAAGATGGCTATTAGAGTTTTGGTTGTTGATGATAGTGCCACTGCAAGAGCAATCATTACAGAAATACTCTCTAAGGAGCCTGATATCGAGGTTATTGCAACTGCAACAGATGCATATGTTGCAAGAGATAAGATAGTTGCACTCAAGCCTGATGTTATCACGCTTGATGTAGAGATGCCAAGAATGGATGGGGTTACATTTTTGAGAAAAATGATGGCACATGTGCCGACTCCAACCATTATGGTCTCATCACTCACAAAAAAGGGTGCACAGGTAACTCTTGACGCTTTAGATGCCGGTGCAATTGATTTTGTAGCAAAACCGCACTCATATATACACGATGCACGAGATGAGATTGAAAAGGAGTTGGTTGAAAAGGTGAGAATGGCATCTCATACAAAAGTTACTAAAAAAGAGCCTAAAGTTGCCGCTCAAAAAGCTCATGTTAGAGCACTTGCCGAGACTACGCATAAAGTAATTGCGATAGGCTCTTCAACGGGAGGTACCGAAGCTTTAAGAAAACTACTTATGCAGATGCCAAGAAACTCTCCTGGAATTATAATAGTTCAGCATATGCCGGGAAGTTTTACGGGAGCTTTTGCCTCACGTCTCAATGCTCAGTGTGAAATTGAGGTGAAAGAGGCAAAAAATCAAGATAGGATAAGAGTCGGTCAAGCACTTCTTGCTCCGGGTGATTTTCATATGGTTGTAAGAAGAAGCGGGGGTACCTACTACGTGGAAATCGGTGAGGGTAAAAAGGTTTCAGGCCATAAACCAAGTGTTGACGTATTGTTTAATTCTGTAGCAAAAAATGTGGGTGCAAATGCTGTTGGTATCATTTTGACTGGAATGGGATCTGACGGTGCGAAGGGAATGAAACATATGAAACAAAGCGGGGCTAAAAATATAGCGCAAGATGAGAAAAGTTGCGTAGTTTTCGGTATGCCTAAAGTTGCTATCGAGCTTGGCGGAGTGGATGAAGTGTTGCCTTTAGAAAAAATAGCTCAAAAAGCACTACAATTCATTTAATCGGTGTAACGAAAAGAAAAGTTATACCGATTTTTTAATAGAGATATTTAAAAAAAATTCTCTATTTATGATTGGTTTGTTTCGTTACTGCTTTTCCAAGGAAACCATGCAAAAATCATTATTATAAAGCCGGGCATACCGTAAAATAGGTACTCTGCAGACTCTTTTATCGGAAGTGTCGCCGCTTTTAGAACAAAGAATCCTACTATAAATAGACCTATGAATGTTAATATCAGTTTAATTGCCATAATCATAACCTTAAAAATTATTTTGCAATTTTAGTGAAAAGCGGTAAAATATCTCCTGAATTAATGTAAGTAGAATAAAAATATGCTTTTTTTTCTTAAATACACTATTGTATCTATATTTCAAGGGGGAATATGAATATGAAATATCTTTTTTTACCGTTGTTACTATTATCGATAAGTTCATCACTGTATGCAAGTGAGGATGAGGATAAGTTACGTCTACTTTTTCAGATGAGTTTAGAAGAGTTGGTTGAAACAAAGGTGAGCAGTGCATCAACCTATTTAGAGAAAGAGGTGGAAGCACCGGCAGTTGTAAATAGTATAAAACAGAGTGCTATTAAACGCTACGGGTATAGAAACCTCTTTGATGCACTCTCTTATGAGAGCGGAGTCTATATCGCACAAGATTCAAATGAGATGATTTTTTCTCAGCGCGGTGCATTTGCAACAACAACACAGAAATCTCTATTTATGCGTGATGGGTATAGATTAAACAACACTCTTTTTAATTCTGTCGCCATTGATAATTCTCTTAGCATGCAAACTATTGATTCAGTAGAGATACTTCGTGGATCTGCAGGAAGTATATATGGAGATACCGCTTTAACAGGGGTTGTATCTATTAATAGTTTGCCGTACTACTCTGAAGACGGGCTATTTGCCGGTATGACAGTGGGAGACTATAATACTCTTGGGGGTGATATAACCTATAAAAATGGAAGACTTTTGGCATGGGCGCACTATCTTAATGTACGCGGTGAAAAAGTTGGGGTTAATGCCGAAAATGATTATGCAAAAAACAAAATATCGGCTGAGCAGGTAATCAATAGAATTCCTGATAATTTTGATGTCGGATTTAAATATGATACACAGATGTATACACTCAATGCAAACTATACAAAAAATCGTCGTTTACCTGAGAGAAGCGTAAGAGGACAGCTCTTAGAACCTGTAGATTATACTCTGTTTAATATCTATCAAGAGGTAAAACAGGGGCATATCGGCTTTACTGCAAAACCTATTTACAGAGATATCGTTTTTGAATTAAAACATTATGCAGATAAAAGTGAAATTGTCTCTCCGCAGGTGCTTTCAGTTCATAGAGACGGGAGTTATCTCGGTTTACAAATTGATGCATTGGATTATAGTTACGGTATCGATTATAGAGCAAAATATTACACTGACAATCATACGCTCCTAGGCGGTTTTAAGGTTGAGATGAACGATTTTTCCCGTATAAACAATGCTCTTGTTTCAGACAGTAGTGTAAACAGATATGATATGCCGGCTGATAAAGAGTGGCGTTACTCAGGATATGTGCAAGATAAATATAGAGTGAATGACTCTTTTATCCTTAATCTTGGACTAAGATATGACTATTTTGAACATATTGATTCAGAATTTTCTCCAAGGGTTGCATTAAACTATTATCTTGATAAAAAGAGTGTTATAAAGCTTATCTATTCGCACGCTTTTCTCTCTCCACTATACTTTTATAGAAATGCTAACCCTGCGCTTGGTTATGGAAGCTCAAAAGATTTAGATCCTGAACAGAGTGATAGTTATCAACTTGTTTACCAAACCATTCTAGCAGATTCAATCAATGCCCGTTTGACACTTTATAGAAGCGAATACAAAAATATGGTTGTTAGAAATAAAGATATCTACATAAATTTAGGCTCTTTAGATGTTGGTGGAGTTGAGGCTGAGTTAAAATACAGTAGTGATGAGATGCTAGAGTGGTTTGTGAACTACTCATACCTAAGGGTGTTAGATAATAGCAGTGATGTGACAAATGTATCAAATAATGATGTTTTAGGCTATCCTACTTCGATGCTTAAAGGGGGTATAAGTTATCTTTTACTAAAAGATTATAATCTCTATATCTCTCCGACTTTCCAAGCTATCTCATCGGTGACCAATCCGAATTTAGAAAAGAATGGCGGCTATTTTATTGCAAATCTTAATCTATTTGCAAGAGTCAATAAAAACTTGGAGCTGAGTTTTGGTATTTATAACCTTACCGATACCGAGTATGCTATCGGAGGTTCGGTAAATCCATACCCTCAACACGGAAGAAATTATCTTGCAAAAGTAGGTTGGCATTTTTAAGGCGTAGCGTATGAAAAACTTTTTATTAGCTCTTACCCTTTTCATCCCGTTACTTTTTAGCTCTTGTAGTAAAAAGGATGAGATGAAGCCTCTTAAAATTTCTGCAACAACATGGGTGGGTTATACACCGCTTTTTTATGCAAAAGAGAAGGGATGGCTAAAAAAGATCAACGTCAAACTACTGCATGTCGTATCTTTGAGTGAAAATATGTATCTTTACAAAGCCGGCAATTCAGATGCTTATGCTGGAACACAATATGAGTACTCTATCTTAAAAAAGAACTTAAAGGCACTTTTTCCTATTTTCTATTTTGATCGCTCAAACGGCGGTGATATCATTATGAGCAATACTTCGATCGCAAATCTTCAAAAGGAGAATGGAGCGATAGATGTCTATTTGGAAATGGATTCAATCAACTATCCGCTTTTTAAAGATTTTGTAGAGGCCTACTCATTAAAACAGAAGAAATTTAATTATATAAATAGGGATCAAGCTCAAATTGCTGCACTACAAAAAAAAGATATGAAACGCTCAACCGTCATTGTCACCTATGCCCCATATGATTTTACATTAGAAGATCAAGGATTTATAGAGATAGCATCAACGAAAGACAACTTAGATCTGTTAGTGTTTGATGCTATGTTTACGACAAAAAAGAAGTATGAAGAGCATAAAAAACAGTTTTTAAAGATAAAAGAGTACATTGATAGTGCCGTTGAGGTATTAAAGCGCGATCCGCAAGGTTATCATGAGACAATAAAACCCTATCTAGAGGGAGTGAGTTATCAAGATTTTTTACACTCTGTAAATGATATTGAATGGATAAATACGAAGCTCTCTTCTGAGTTACAAACTAAGATAGACAAAGTTTTAGAGCGGGATTCAAAATAGGGTATGAAACTTACTGTCAAGCAATTAACTCTTCTTAATTTTTTGTTAATTCTTAGTAGTGTTTATATACTTTTTGCTATCTATTTTTTTGAGCAGCGTGATAAGACTGCACATGTAATTTGGAAAAATATAAAAAATGATCTCAATGAGCTAAGTTATGTACTTTCAAAAAATATTGCTTTAAGTACTGAGGTTGCAAGCTCTAGAGCTTTACTTGATCGTAAAGCCGCAAATAGTGACTATATTAACGCAATAGCAGTTTTTGATGATGAAAAGCTTATTATCACGACCGATCCTATTTTTTCAACTTATGATCCTACAGAAGAGACTCATATTATTAACGTACATAAAAACAGTTCAGAAGCATTATCGCATCATAATACGATAATTGATCATATCTACTACTACAAAGGAGAAAAGAGGGAAAACTATGATCTTGTATTTTTACTTGATCAAGAGTATATAAAGAGCTATTTTGCTCAAAGTAAAACCGACTTTCTGATATGGTTTTTTCTTTTTCCTTTTCTACTTTTTCTCGTTTCATGGTCTGTATTAAGAGCTCTTATAGATAATCCATTGGAGAGATTACGACAGTTTGCCTACTATCAGTCTGAAGTTCCTAAAAAATTTTTTTTAAGAGAGTTGGAGTCAATACGTTACTCTATGGTTCAGAGCTTTAAAAGATTGGAAGAGGAGAAGAAAGATCTTTTTACTTTAGCTCGTACCGACACTTTAAGCGGTTTAGCAAATAGATACTATTTAGAGGAGCAGTTTGAACATATTTTGGCAAGCAGTCAAAGAAGAGATGGTGAATTTGCACTGCTTTTTTTAGATTTGGATTATTTTAAAATAGTAAACGACTCTTTGGGACATGATATCGGTGATGAGTTATTAAAGAAGATTTCGGCGGTCATTAGAGAGGTTCTGCGTATAAACGATGTTGTTGCCAGAATTGGGGGCGATGAGTTTGTTATTATTATCACGGAATATATGAATGAGGTACAACTTGTTGAGATAGTTCAAAGAATTCAAACCCGAATTAACATACCTAGAAATATTCGCGGTAACACTGTTCAAGTATCAAGCAGTATCGGAATTTCGCTCTATCCAAAAGATGGAAAAAATCTTGTCGATTTAATGAAGTATGCTGATATAGCAATGTATAAGGCAAAAGAGAACGGCCGTTCGCAATATAACTTTTTTACGCAAGATTTAAATGAAAAGATCCAAAGCACGATTGACATAGGCAATAGGATGAAAAGAGGTTTGGATAATGCTGAATTTGAGCTCTATCTACAGCCGCAAGTCAATATAGATGATGGATCGATAATCGGAGCAGAAACACTGATACGATGGAATGATCCCGCAAGAGGTTTGGTTTATCCAAGTAGTTTTATCATGCTAGCAGAACAGAACGGTTTCATTATCCCTTTGGGTGATTGGATAATAGATGAGGCGTTAAGGCAAAAAAAAGATTTAGAAAATAACGGAATTAATATAAAACTTTCCATAAATATTGCAGCAAGGCAGTTTGTAAAAGATAACTTTATAGAGAAACTTTTTAAAGCACTTGATAAACACTCTATCGATGAGAGTAAGATAGTTTTAGAGATTACTGAGACAATATTTTTAGAAAAAAGTACTAAAATAATTGAACTCTTTAATAAACTCAAATCAAGAGGTATATTGATTTCACTAGATGATTTTGGTACAGGTTACTCTTCACTGTCCTATTTAAAATCATTTCCAATTGATATTCTCAAAATCGATAAAGCTTTTGTAGATGATTACCATTCCAATAGAGGAATAAACTTCTTAGAGACAATTATCAAAATGGGACAAACACTGAATTTAGAGGTTATTGCAGAGGGAGTAGAAGAGGATGATCAACTGGCATTACTAAAAAGTTTAAGATGCAACAGTTTCCAAGGTTTTTTATGCAGTAAACCTCTTCCAATGGCTGATTTTAAAAGTTTTTTCCTTTCCTCAAATAAGTGTCGATAAACACTCTTTTCTAAGAGATAAATCACAAATTTTAAACATTTATAAATCAAAATATTCATAACAAAGATACTATCTCCTATTAAGTATATATGTTGTAAATTATACAAAAAATAACAATTATTTTCGAAAGTTGCTTTTCCACCGGAGAGCTAAGTGTTAAAGAAATAGTTTAAGGGTTTTTGTGAATGCTGAAAAATTTACCTCTAAAGCATAAATTAGGTATATCTTTTTCTCTACTTGTCTTCATTATTTTTATTTTGGGTCAGATTTCATTAAAACAGTTTGAAAAATTGAAAGATCAATCAAACCATTTAAACGAGATTTCGACAATTAATGAAAATGTCAAGGAAATGCAACTAGCAATCACAGATGATCAACTGCTGGTTATGGAGATGCTTTCATCAAAAGATCTCAATGAATCTGAAGAGTTTTGGGCTAAACATACTTACAATCTTGAAAATTTTAAACAAAATTTAGAAAAGGTAAACAATTATCATAGAGATATACACTATCATGGGCATAGAGAAGTTGCAGTAAAAATAGCCCAAGCTCAAGCAGATATAGAAGCTAGTTATAACCAGCAATTTTTGCCAAAAATGCGTAATATTCATATATTCACCTCTAGACTTTTTACTATACGATCTCGTTGTGATCTATTAATGAAAGAGTTTGATAAAGCTTCTAAGAGCATTGTTGGACAGAGCCGCTTAATGGAAGCATTCATTAAAAAAAGAGTCGGGAAAAATGAAAACTCCTATTTGATAAAAGAATCTACTCTGGTTGATGTAGTTATGCAGATGCGCAGCTCACTCTCTTTGCAAAGAGCTTTGTTAAAAGAGGCATTGGTTGAGAATCCATTAAACGATATTGATGGATATTTTAGTGAATATAACAGACATCATAACTTAGTATCTGAATCGATTGCTCTTTTACAAGGAAGTGATTTTATTATGAAGGACTTCACTGATAATAATAGTCTAGAATTGCATGTAATAAAATCAAATCACGAAAAGCTCTTAAAAATATCGGAAAGATTATTTACTCTCTTAAAAGAGCGCAACGTAGTTAGCAAGAAAGCTTACAAACTTGATGAAGAGTTAGATGCATTCGGCAATGCATTAAAAGCTAAAATAAATAGTGTCGATCTATTGATATACAATGAGCTTGACGTGTTACAACGCTCAATCATAGATGCTGAAAAAATAGGCTTTCGATATATAACTGTTTCGTTGATGATAGCACTTATCGTAGCTATAGTGATGGGATGGTGGCTTAATCGATATCTATTAAATCAACTTGGCTGTGAACCCTCAGAAATTGAAGTTTTGGCAAATCGAATTGCAGAGGGTAACCTTGAGGGTGCCACAATAGGTATCAAAGGAAGATCCGTCGGCGCATTTAAATCGCTCAAAAAGATGGTAGAGGAGTTAAAGTCAGCGAGATTTGAGTTAGATAATCAGCACGTTAGGCTTGAAGAGATGGTGAAGGTACGAACAAAAGAGCTTGAAGAGACTACTTCAAAGTTGCACGATGCACTCTATCTTGTAAAAATGGGCAACTGGGAGATGGATATAGAAAATAATAGGGCTTGGTGGTCTAAGGAGGTATTTGACATTTTAGGACAACCCTATAACGAAAATGTGAGCTTTAGTACTGCACTAGAGTATATTCATCCAGAGGACAGAGATAAAGTTGCCTTTATAGTTGAAAATACCATTAAAAATAATATAGGATGTACGCTAGAGCAGTCATTACACGATAAAGATAAGATTTGCGAGGTTGAATATAGAATAGTAAAACCTGACGGTAAAATAGCATACATCCACTCAAAAGCACGTATCTCGGAGATTCAAGAGGGTATCCCAAAAAAAATGAGCGGAGCACTGCAAGATATAACTATTTTAAAAAATATGGAGTTAGATGCATTAAAGGCAAAAAAAGTTGCAGAAAAGGCTACAAGAGCCAAGAGTGAATTTTTGGCAAATATGAGTCACGAGATACGAACTCCTATGAATGCAATCATCGGAATGACTGCATTGGCACTTGAAAGCGACTTAAATAGTACTCAAGAAAATTATGTAAAAAAAGCAAATATTGCAGCAGAAAATCTACTCGTTATCATTAACGACATTCTTGATTTTTCAAAAATAGAAGCGGGGAAACTGGAGTTTTCAAATACCCATTTTGAACTCAAGGATGTGATTAGTCATACTTTACATCTGATCAGTATGAAAGCAAAAGAGAAAAAAATTAAAATCGCAGTAAAAATAGATCAAAGAGTTCCTAAACTTTTTTATTCCGATGCTCTTCGTTTAGGTCAGGTTCTTACAAATCTTGCTAGTAACTCTGTAAAGTTTAGCCAAGATAACAAAACAATTACACTTGGTGTTGTTTTAGAACAAGAGAGTGAAAAAGATGCACTGATACGTTTTTATGTTAAAGATGAGGGCATTGGTATCTCTAAGGAGAATCAAAAAAAGCTATTTAAATCATTTAGTCAAGCAGAAAACTCGACTACAAGAAAATTTGGTGGTACGGGATTAGGTTTAGCAATATCACAAAAGATAGTCAAACTTATGGGCGGCGATATCTGGTTTGAAAGTAAAGAGGGGGAAGGTAGTACCTTTAGCTTTAGTGTAAAGATGCAAAAATCGGATAGAACTTTTATGGAAACATTAAAGAGTGATAGTGAAACAGAGTTTGAACTTGCAAAAGTACGACTGAAAGGCTTGAAAGTATTGTTAGTTGAAGACAATGATCTAAATCAAGAGTTAGCAAAAGATATACTTGGTAAAAACGATCTTTTTGTTCATGTTGCAAATAACGGTCAAGAGGCTCTGGATATCCTAGAGAAAGAGAGCTTTGATATCATCTTAATGGATTGTCAGATGCCTATAATGGATGGCTATGAAGCAACACGTAGAATAAGAGAACAGGAAAAATTTAAAGATATTCCAATCATTAGTATGACGGCAAATGTAATGACTGACGACATCATCAAAGCACTCGAAGCAGGTATGAATGACAACATCGCAAAGCCGATCATCCCAAAAAATATGTTCGTTACTATGGCTAAATGGGTGAAATAACACTCCTACTTACAATAGAAACACCCGCTTATAAAAACAACTCCCAAATAAAAAATCTTTACTTAAACTTATTTAATATAATATATAAAAATTAAATGTAAGAAATTAATTTTTATTAAGATGATAGATAGGGAGATACTAGTTGGGAATTTTAATACTAATAGTACCTTTAATACTATACTTTTTTATACTCAAAGCAGTGTTGAAAAACTATGATGAGACAAAACGAAGATTTAAAAAAAGAACAGTTTTTATACTGCTTTTAACGCTGCCTTTTTGGGATCATATCATAGGATATGCAGTATATAAATATCTTTGCTTCACAAGCGGTGGAGTGAGGATATATAAGACCATTACAGATGAACAGGAACAAAGAGATTATTGGATTGATACATATGCGCAAATAAACCCTAGATACAATATAGGTTCTGAGTACGGAATCATTACAAGTGTGCTTTTAACAAAAGATTTTAAAGAACATAAAACTATACACACAAATTTCTGTAAAAGTAAAACATGGAAAACATATGATTGTGAAAAGGCAGATAAATATATCAAAAAGAGTAATCTAAAAATTTATGGATATGCTAAAGATGATACTCATATACCTAAAAATAAACAACACTATATAAAAAATTCTTCATTAAAAAGCACTTGGGTTGTCGGTGAAAAACTTCTAGAGAGAGGATATCTGAATTATTGTTCAGATGAATATAACTCCCTAGAAAAAAGTGAGAAGAACTATGCGTATTCATGTACCAATGCAGACAAGTTAATCAAAAAATATAATCTGAAAAACGTTGTTAGGGTTCCAAAAAGTAAATACAGAAACTACTGGAGGTTGGTCAAAGAAAAAAAGACGATAGTCCCGTTTATATTGTATGAAACGTACACAAAGAGGATAAACAATAAAACAAATGAATTAGATGGAGAATGGTATGCCTATACCTTCAAAAATGGGCTATACATACAAACATTTAGTCCATATCACCCTGCGTATAGCTATTGTAATGATGGGTGGTTTAAAGGAGAACTAATAATCCCAAACCCATTTAAAGCTAAAAAACAATAAATGAAAACTAAAACAACTACTAAAAATTTAGACAGTGAAAGAACTTAGATGGAAGCAGAAAATTTTTTTTGGAGCGTAGTATCACCGATCTTTACATCTGCGGTAATTATGAAAGTCTGGTATGAGAATAGATATAAGAAAAAATATATAATTGAAAATAATATTACAATACCCACGAAGTCGAGTTATAAACCATACGCAACTATTATGTTCTCTGTATTTGTAATCTACAGCTATATAGATACCGGAAAATTCTTTTGGACTATGATCATTGCCATTTTTCTTGGAATTATGGTTGACATTTTTTTCATCTTTTTTGTTCCGGATGAAAATTCGCAGTTACAGCAAAAATGGAAAAAAAGTTATCTCTTTACAGTTTGGTTTAGAAGAAGCGCTTTGCGACCTCTAGCATCATCCATACCCTATATCATTGTAGTGATTCCGGCCTTTATTATGATATTTTTTTGGTTCATTGGAATGGCGAGAGGTGAGCCAATAAAGACAGAACATATGCTTTATGTGAACGGCTATATACAAAAGGCGGTAATCGGAAAAGGAAAAAGTGCAAAAGATTATATAAAACTCTTACAAGATGATGGAAAGGAAGGAGTTTTCGTACTTCAATTAGATAAAAAACGTAAAGAGATGTTAGAGAGTATCAAAGAGAAAGTTACAGTTTTGTATAGAACTGAATGGATGTTTGGGATATATAATGATCTCTATGTTTTAAAACTTAATAATAACTTTATTATTAATGACAATAAATACTATCAAGAAAATATTAAAAAATATAAAAACATACCGTTAAAAATATGGTTTTGGACAAAGTATATGATCTTTGGTTTAGGGTGGATATGGTTATTAAACAGAAAAGAGTTGCCGATACACAGGCTAAATCGAATGCGAAGATATATTAAAAATAAAACGAAGGAGTAGAGGCAGCAAAAATAAATTTCGGAAAATATTTATATAATTTTCGGAATTGATTAGTATTTTATTCGGAATCTATTATATAATTGTGTATCAGTTAGAGGGATATTATCATGGTGCATAGAAAAATTGAGTCAACTATTCTTGAGATGTTACAATATTTCAGAGTGGTAGCCATAAATGGTCCGAGACAATCTGGTAAAACAACACTTCAAAAGAAAATAGCTAAAAACAGAGATATGGGCTATTATACATTTGATGATGAAAATACTCATAATTTCGCACTGGAAAATACACAAAACTTTATAAAAAATATCTCTAAAGAGAAAAATGTAGCTATAGATGAAGCACAAATGGTACCTAGCGTAATTCCTGCAATTAAAATAGTTGTTGATGAAGAGAATAGAAAAGGGATGTTTTTACTCACTGGTTCATCTGATATGTTTAAAAACTCTAAAATAAAAGAGTCATTAGCAGGTAGGATGGCTAGTTTCAATCTATTTCCCTTATCGTATACTGAGATAAACAACAAAGATATAAACATTATAGATAAACTATTTAGTGATAGTTATAATCAATTTGATATTGATAAGAGTATTTCAGAAGAGGATTTTATAAGTGCCGTAATTAACGGTGGATATCCTGAAGTTTATGAACTTCCTACAAAAGCTAAAAAAGCGTGGTTTGATTTTTATATTAAATCTAGAATTTCAAAAGATATAGCAGTGATTGAAAATGTTCATTTAGATAAGTTGGCAGATTTGGGTAAGTTATTAAAAGTTTTGGCTTCACAAACAGCTTCACTCGTAAATTATTCTAATATTGCTAATTCTATAGATATCACCGATAAGACCGTAAGAAAATATATTCAAATTTTGGAAGCCCTATACATTGTAAAACTTGTCCCTGCATATTCAAATAATCAATTAAAAAGAGTAGTAAAAAAGCCAAAAGTCCATTTTATAGATTCAGGTCTAGTAAGTCACTTGCTTAATGTTGATGTTAAAGGCTCTATGGAAGGCAGAAATGAACATCTTGGAAATTTAGTTGAGACTTTTGTGTATAGTGAACTAATTAAACATGAGTCATATTCAGCTGAGGATGTAAATATATATCATTACAGAGATAATCAAAAACAAGAAGTTGATTTTGTTTTAGAATCTCGTTCAGGCGATATAGTTGCACTTGAAATAAAATCAGGTTCAACTTTAAAGACAAGTCATTTTAAAGGTTTAGCAGCCTTAGCAAAAACTATAAATAAAAAAAATTTTAAAGGTATTGTTTTATACGGAGGAGAACAGATACTGCCCTATAAAGTAGATGAGTTTGAATTCTGGGCAATTCCTTTAAGAATATTTCTATAGTAATAATAAAATGTGCAGTATAAGGTTAATCTTTTTAACCTACATATTGTTAGCACCTTCGTGTAAAGTAGACTCAAATCTATAATCTATGGATATACAAACAACTCACTAAATAATAAAAACTTTCATTTATAAATTATTTTAATATCAAATATAAAATTAAAAAGTAAGAAATTAATAACTATTTAAAATTCAATCAGATACTATACTGTTTTATTTATTAATAATAAAAAGTAATTTATATGTCAAGAATATATTTATTTTAAAAGCGAATTTAATAAGTAATGATTTTCATAAAGAGGAAACCGAGATGGAAGCAGAAAATTTTTTTTGGAGCGTCGTAGCACCGATCTTTACATCTACTGTAATTATGAAAGTCTGGTATGAGAACAGAAATAAGAAAAAACATAAAATAGAAGAGAACACAGTCACACCAAGGAAGTCGAGTTATAAACCATACGCGACTATTATGATGTCTATAATTGTAATCTACGGCTATATAGATATCGGAAATTTTTTTTGGAGTATGCTTTTTTTCGTTGTTATAGCTATTTTAATTGATATTTTTTTCATGTTTTTTACTCCAGATGGAGATATACAGTTACAGCAAAAATGGAAAAAAAGTTATCTCTTTACCGTTTGGTTTAGAAGAAGCGCTTTGCGCCCTCTAGCATCAGCAATACCCTATATCATAGTAGTATTTCCGGCCTCTTTCATGATATTTTTTTGGTTCATCGCTTTAACTGATGGTGAGCCGATAGAAATTAAAAATATGCCCTATGTGAAAGGCTATATACAAAAGGCGGTAATCGGAAGAGGCAAAAATGCAAAGGATTATATAAAACTCTTACAAGATGATGGAAAGGAAGAAGTTTATGTACTTCAATTAGATAAAAAACGAAAAGAAGAGTTAGAAAATATCAAAGAGAAGGTTACCGTTTGGTATAGAAATGAATGGTTTATAGGGGCATATAATTATCTTTATGCATTAAAACTTAATAACAGTTTTATCATTAATAGTGACATGCGATATCAAATAAATCTTGAAATGTACAAAAACATACCGTCAAAAATATGCTTTTGGACAAAGTATATGATCTTTGGTTTTGCCTGGATATGGTTATTAAATAGAAAAGAGTTGCCAATACACAGGCTAAATCGAATGCGAAGATATCTTAAAAATAAAACGAAGGAGTAGAGGTGGCAAATGTAAATTCACAAACGGTAGGATTGGTAACAAATATCGTAAAGTCTCCGGCTGATGCGATAGCTTTGGTAAAAGGTTATGATGCCGAGAAACCGTTATCAACGTATGTAGGAGCGGCAGGACTGATTATTTCTTTTGCTGAAATGATAACTACAAATAAAGAAATAGCAAATGCTTTAAAAATAGCAGGTGTTATCGGAAGCGTGACATCACTCGGTATTAATGCAAAAGATGTTTTTACTCAAGTCAAAGAGACAGGTAAAATTCAAGACAGTACTATCTTTGCTACGGTTGCCGATATCACTGCAATAGTAACAGGTATAGTTGGATTTACTGTTTCAAGCTCAATGGTGGTACCTTTAGGTCTTGTTGCAGCAACGACTCTTGCCGTTGTCGGTGCTTTTGAAGAGGGTACCGATATATCTGATGGAACGATCGAAGCTTTTAATGAAATTCAAAAAGTCGCTGAAGTTTCCGGTGACTTTATTAATAAGTTTTTAAATGAGTTAGGACGTGATATAAATCAGTTTACAAAAGATCTTTTTGACGTAAATGATACTTTACAATATCAATATGAAGACTATTTAGAAAATACGACGATACCGAGTGATGCACTCGATTATTCACAATGGTTAATTGACAATAATACGGTAATAGATATAACAGACGAACAGCGAAATTTCATTTCTATACTTCAGCAACTAGAGATAAATAATATAACTATAGGGGAACAAACTTACACTATCCAACCCGGAGATACGATAAGTGAATTAGCAGTTACATATAACACGAGCGTCGAGAAGATATTAGAAGCAAATCCATGGTTACAAGAGGAAAATAGAGTTAGTGATGATTTAAGTTATGTACTCATTAAAGCAGGAGAAGAGATAAAACTGCCTGAGGGTATAGACGTTACTAGCAATACCTTAGTGGGCGGTACAGGAGGCGATACTCTTGTAGATAAAAATGGGGGTAACGATACACTCATAGGAAATGAGGGAGATGACTACCTTGACGGTGGATCGGGATCTGATGTTTTAAAAGGCGGTGTAGGGGATGATACACTTATCGGCGGCGAGGGAGACGATGTTTTAATAGGAAATGAGGGAGCCGACCAAATGCAAGGCGGTGACGGGTTTGATACCTATGTCGCAAGTAGTGGCGATACTATAGTTGATAGTGACGGTAAAGGAAAAGTTCTATTTGATAATATTGACCTGAGCGGTAGAAAGAAAAAGAAGGCGGGGACTAGTTTTTACGAAGATGATGATTATATCTATACAAAATCGGGTTCTACTTTAACGGTTACTTCAAAAAAAGATTCATCCAATACATTAACTATAAATGGATGGAACAACTACGACTTAGGTATAAATCTTAGTGAAAATGATGATGTTGAGGTGAGCATTTCTGATGCAAGCGCATTGGAAGCTGCTGAATCTATGACTTTTATGGTTTCTCTGTCAAGGGTTTTGGAAGATGGTGAAACGATAACCGTCAGTGCGGATGGAAACACGCTTACATTTAATACCGGTGATCAAGTAAAAACCTTCAAGCATAAGTGGAGTGATGACGACATTCCTGAATCAAATGTGACATTTACGATTACACCGACTATTTCAGATCATCATCTACCTGAAGGTGCAAAGGTTATCGTAACAAACAGCGGTACAGGAACGATAATAGATGACGATGATGATAAACGATACGATCCATTGGCATTAGATACCAATAAGGACGGTTTTATCGCAACAAGTTCACTTGAAGATTCAACAACCTATTTTGATATTACGGGTGACGGACTTAGAGAACGTGTAGGTTGGATAAAAGATGAGGATGCACTTCTTGTCTATGATAAAAATGAAAACAAACAGATAGACGGCATTAATGAAGTTTTTGGAAACTTAAGCGAGAGCGGTTTTGAGGAGCTTAAAAGATTAGTAGATACAAATCATGATAACCAAATTGACAGAAGAGATGAGCTGTTTTCAAGACTTCAGGTATGGAACGATACTAATCAAGATGCGAAAGCTCAAGAGAATGAGCTAAGAACACTACAAGAAGCAGGTATTAAATCGATTGATCTCAATATCGTTGAAACAAGTATAGAGATTGAGGGAAATTTGCTTACTGAAGCAAGTAAATATACCGATGCAGAGGGAAATAGAGAGTTAGTAGCCGACATTCAACTTGCAACAGATGTAAAAGATACGAAAGTAGAGATTGAAGATATTCCAAACTTTACGATAGATGAATCCACAAGAGAATTACCGCAAATAAAAGGGAGCGGGTTGGTCTATGATAGCTTTATTCTCTATAACATAGATGAAGAGTTTAAAGCTGTAGCTAAAGCAATGAGTAGTGATATAAGATTAACGGCTACACAATTCGATAGTTTTCTGGAACACTATTCAGGGTATACGAAATATGTTAATGAATTGGCACAAAGATATAGTGTTGAGAATTTTACGATGCATCAACCAGATAAAAAGACTTGGATTATGGAGAGATTTGATGCTCAAAACGTTGAGAGTTTGGCTATAGAAAATTACTATAAATCAAACTTGATACACTCTACAATACCTTCAGAAACATTTATTGAAAGTACTAATATAGAGGCAAAATACAGGTTCTTAAAAAATAGTTTAGAGAGTACTTTTGCTATTCAATCTGTTTTCAAAGAGCAGTTTGTAGATACGACGTACGACTTAGGGACAAAAGAGTTTACTATAAATAATGTAGAAGCTTTTACAAGTAAAATAAGCGATTTTTTAAATGACGATACAAATTCAATCGATGAAAAACTCTATCTTGTCAAAGTTATGCAGATGCAACATAGTAAGTTGGATTTTAACATCGATGAGATAGTCCAAGCTATAGATAATAATATTGTAAAAGAGTTGGCACGTTACCTATTTATCGGCAATGAGGTAACACTATTTGAAAACAGTGAAGGTTACCATAACGGAGGATTGTTAATCGCAACAGAAGGTGATGATATCATAACTACCAGCGACGCCGATAGTAAAATGTATCTTAGTAAAGGTGATGATAAGCTCATCTCAGGAAGGGGGCATGACAGTTTTTATTTTAATAGGGGTGATGGAGTCGACACTATTTACGATAAAGGCGGGATGGATAGATTAGTTTTTGGGAAAGATATCACCAGAGAGAGTGTAGAAATTAGATTAGAGAGAAATACGGATCTAACCATAGCACTCAAAGAGATTGATAAAACATTTGAAGAGCTTACGGATAAGGTAATTATCGTCGATTGGATGAAGTCTAGTAATAGAATAGATGTTGTCGAGTTCTCGGATGGTTCAAAACTTAAATTTCAGGATGTTTTTGATCAATTTATTGCAACGGACGATGCTGAGGTTGTACAGCTTAGTTCGGGTAATGATGCCCTAGATACCCATGGGGGTTCAGATGTGATTAAAGCTATAGGCGGTAACGATACGCTAATAGGTGCGAAGGGTAAGGATAGGTTAGAGGGAGGGTATGGTAATGATACCTATATTTTCAACCGAGGGGATGGAGAAGATAGCATCTATGAAGAGGGTGGTCACGATACTTTGCAGTTTGGTATCGGTATTACGCAAGATGATTTAGCTCTAAAATATATCGCTAATGATCTCGTTATTGCACTGAAAGAGGAAGGTGTTGTTTTTGATGCACTTAAAGACGTCATAACACTCAAAAATTATAAAAGCGGTAATAGTATCGATGCTATCTATCTTGAGGGATATAAAATAGTTGATATTGAAAAACTTTTTGATACTCCAACGAAAGAAAATGATGATATAGAATTAGGCAATTTGGATGAGACTATCGATCTATTAGCCGGAGACGATAGAGTAGTTTCTCTTGGGGGAAATGATACTTTGATAGGTAATGTCGGAAACGATGTGTTAGAAGGTGGTCTAGGAGATGATACCTATATATTTAACCGAGGTGACGGAAAAGATACTATTTATGATGATTACAGTTACGGCTTTCAAGATAGTAGAAAAGAGAATGCAGGAAACGATACGCTCCAATTCGGTGAGGGAATAACATTAGAGGATATTTTCACTAAGTACAGCGGAACAGATTTGCTTATCGGTATCAAAGAAGGAGATACCCCGATAGAACAATTGAATGATGTAATTACAATAAAAAATTATACTAATGAAAACAATAGAATAGAAAATTTACTTTTGTATGACGGTACGACAATTTCTAATGATGAAATTCTTTACGGAACTTTGAATACTGATGTCATTAATTTAGAAAATGCAAACGAGGACATTACTATACAAGGATTAGATGGAAGAGATTTTATCCATACGGGAGCCGGTAATGATAATTTAGAAGGTGGCGGTGATTCAGATGATCTATTTGCCGGTGAGGGGAATGATACGTTAATAGGCGGAGGCGGAAATGATTTTTTAGTCGGCGGTGCCGGGGATGATACTTATATCTATAATCTAGGTGACGGTGACGATCAAATTTTAGATGATAATAGACCGGGATACTATGTTAGACCCGGTGGGTTTATTGTTCCATCACAAACTATGTATATGCAAAATATAAGTGGTGTCATAGCTGCCGACGGTGGCAATGATACGCTTAAATTCGGTAACGGTATTACGAGAGATAACATATCTTTCAGGGTGAGTGAAAATGATTTGATAATATCTATAATTGATACAAATGAGCAGATATTAATAACAAAATACTTTAATAAAAATAACACTATAGAAAATTTGTTACTAGAAGATGGAACATTCGTTGAAGTGCCTTTATCGATAGATAGTTTTGATGAAGACGGTGCTAACGGCTTTATCTTTAAAGGTGGTCAAGTAACTATCTTTAAGAGTAGTAAAATAGACTCTATAAAATTTTCAACTATTACATCGAGTGAAGATTTAGAGGCAAGATATACCGAGGGTGATTTAGTGATAGGGATCAAAGAGGAGGGAGTATCTTTTGATGATCTAAGCAATAAGATTGTTGTTCAAGGAAATACAGTTGAGAATATAGAGTTAAATGATGGGACAACAATTTCCTTGATAGATATTTTACAAGAGCCTACAGAGGGCGATGATGTAATAGATTACTCTTTTAGAGATGATAATGTGATAGTTGAGGGCTTAGATGGAAATGATGATATTACAACGGGTAGCGGAAATGACATTATAAGCGGAGGAGCAGGTGAAGACAGTTTAAAAGGCGGTGCCGGAGATGATACCATTGAAGGCGGAGCCGATAATGATACGTTAAGCGGCGGTAGCGGAAATGACAGGTATATATTTGACCGCGGTGAGGGTAGAGATACTATAATAGATACAAGCGGTGAGGATAGTATAGTATTTTCCCAGGGTATAACAATTGAAGATTTAGAGGCAAGATATACCGATGGTGATTTAGTGATAGGGATAAAAGAGGAGGGAGTATCCTTTGATGATCTAAGCAATAAGATTGTTGTTCGAGGAAATACAATCAAGAATATAGAGTTAAATGACGGAACAACAATTTCCTTGATAGATATTTTACAAGAGGCTACAGAGGGTGATGATGTAATAGATTACTCTTTTAGAGATGATAATGTGATAGTTGAGGGCTTAGATGGAAAAGATGATATTACAACGGGTAGCGGAAATGACATTATAAGCGGAGGAACAGGTGAAGACAGTTTAAAAGGCGGTGCCGGAGATGATACCATTGAAGGCGGAGCCGATAATGATACGTTAAGCGGCGGTAGCGGAAATGACAGGTATATATTTGACCGCGGTGAGGGTAGAGATACTATAATAGATACAAGCGGTGAGGATAGTATAGTATTTTCCCAGGGTATAACAATTGAAGATTTAGAGGCAAGATATACCGATGGTGATTTAGTGATAGGGATAAAAGAGGAGGGAGTATCCTTTGATGATCTAAGCAATAAGATTGTTGTTCGAGGAAATACAATCAAGAATATAGAGTTAAATGACGGAACAACAATTTCCTTGATAGATATTTTACAATATCCTGCAACTGAAGGTAACGATAGACTTTATTATGAAAATATAGATGATAATTTGACTATTGAAGGTTTGGGTGGAGATGATGAAATTATTGCCGGACGAGGGAATGATACTATTATCGGTGGACATGGAAATGATATTTTATATGGATATTTTGGTGATGATACATACATATTTAATCGTGCAGATGGTACAGATATAATTATTAGTAGTAGTGGAAATAATACATTGATATTCGGGGAAGGTATTACCCTGAATGAATTAACTGCAAGGAGAGTTAACACGGAAGACGTAGAAGATGGACTTGCTATAGCTATAAAAGAAGATGGCGTGGATTTTGAGAATTTGAGTGATAAAATTATAACAAATCCATATTACTTAAATGCAATCTTATTACATGACGGTACTGAAGTTGATATCGAAGTACTTTTAACGAAATCTACTCAAGATAATGATCTAATTGACTATAGCAAAAGCGAAGAAAATTTAACGATTGATGCTCTAGCTGGTGATGATACTGTCTCTACCGGAAGCGGTGATGATCTACTTTTAGGCTCTGATGGGGATGATGTTCTATATGCAAATGCAGGAAGTGACAGGCTTCAAGGCGGAAGAGGTGACGATAAATTATATGGCGGTTTAGGAGATGATTTCTACATTTTTAGCCGCGGTGACGGAAGTGACACTGTTTATGATAGTAAAGGAGCAGATACTTTAACATTTGGTAACGGTATCGTTCAGAATGATCTACTTTTTAAACAAGAGGGTTATCAATTAATAATCGCACTAAAAGAAGAGGGTAAAAGCTATGATGAACTCAGTGATAAAATAGTCATTACGGACTGGTTTAGAGTTCAAAATAATATAGAAAAAATTCAGTTTTCCGACGGTTCGACAATGGGGACTTCAACAATTGCTTCTATGTTTATTGAAAACAGTCCCGATACTCTTTTGAGTCATCACGGTGCATTGATGCTGGGTGGGCAGGGTGATGATACATATGTATACAAAAAAGATGATTTTACTGTCATTATAGATGATCGGTTCTACAACAAAGAGATAGCTATCGATGCGGGTGACGATACTTTACAATTTGCAGATATTAATAAAGAACAAATTACGCTAGGTACAAAAGGTGATGATTTAATCATAAAAATTGATGCGGGTCATGATACATACACGGAACTTAAAGATTATGTTGTTATTAGAGATTGGCAAAATGCGGATAAAGGAATAGAAAGAATTGTTTTTGGTAACGGTGAAGTTCTCCTTGTAGATAAAAGCGTCGACTATACAGAATTGGAATTTGATGAGAATTGGATCACCGGTAGATATTATATTTACGGAAGTGAAGCAAATAGCATTGAAGGAAGTAATTCAAGTGAAGTAATTGAAAGCGGTGCGGGAGATGATACCGTATATGCTAATGACGGAGCCGATTATATTACCGGGGGATTGGGAAATGATACTTTAGTCGGCGGAGCCGGTAATGATACTTTTGTCTTTGCTAGGGGCGACGGTATTGATACTATTTCTGATGGTGCAGGAGTTGATAGCGTAAAATTTGCATACGGTATCACTAGCGATGAATTACTAATGGAGCAGGTCGGTTATGATCTGGTTATCGGTATTAAAGATGCCGATAAAACTCTTGAGGAGTTAAGTGATAAACTGATTTTGAAAAACTGGTTTGATACCGCTTCAATATCAAATAGAATTGAGCTTATGATTACCCAAGACGGAGGTACCGTCTCAATCGCAGATTTTCTTATAAGACCGACGCAAGGCAGTGATAACTTAAAATATGGGGATGAAAATAATAACATTGATGCTTTAGCAGGAGACGATACTATCCATGTAGGCGGCGGTAACGATGTACTTGTTGGAAACACGGGAAATGACAGACTCTACGGTGGAAGCGGTGATGATACACTCTCGGGAGATGAGGGAGTAGACATCCTCTACGGAACTGAGGGGAATGACACTTACCTGTTTGGACGAGGTGATTCTCAAGACATTGTAGTAGAGGATGGTTTTATCAATTGGGGTCAAACAGGCACTGACACTTTGAAATTCAAAGAGGGTATAAGTCCCGATGATCTGATCATACTACAAAGCGGAGATGATTTGGTAGTCGGATTAAAAGAGGATGGAAAAAGTTTTGAAGAGTTACGTGACAGCGTAACGCTTAAAAAATGGGCTCTATACGATGATGAAAATTCAAGAGATTATAGCAGAGCCTACTATACGGTTGAACGTTTTAGTTTTAGTGACGGTTCATCTTGGAATATGGCTGATATCATCGCTCATATCGGAAGTGATAAGAGTGAGACTATTCAAGGTTACAACGATGACGATACGCTAGAGGCAAAAAAAGGTGACGATACGCTTTTAGGTCACCTTGGAGATGATACCTATGTGTTTAATCGTGGAGACGGGAAAGATATCATATATGATTATGGACGTAAGGGAGATAACTATAGCTTTTATGATGGGGGAAACGACACTTTACGATTTGGAGAAGGGATTGCTGAAGATGATCTTATCGTCGGTAAGGATAATAATGATGTCATTATATATATCAAAGAGGATAATAAACCTGTCGGAGAGTTAGGGGATAAAATAACTATCAAAGATTGGTTTTTAACGAACAATAGAGTAGAAAATATGATTTTGGCGGATGGCACAAAGATAGATTTTGCAAAATATTTGAGCGTTGAGCCTACGGAAAATAGTGATGTACTTGTCTATGGATATGAAGATGATATCGTGGATGCATTAGGGGGTGATGATACCGTCATTGCACTTGGAGGAAATAATATCATAGACGGTAATAGCGGTAACGACAATATAAAAACAGAAGATGGAGTAGATACGCTTATAGGCGGTGAGGGGGATGATATCCTTGACGCAGGAGCCAACGACGATATGTTAGAAGGTGGAGCAGGAAATGATATCTACATCTATAACTTGGGTGACGGCAGAGATAAAATTAGTGATCTTGCACATGATGGAGAGTTTAATAGTATCCACTTTGGAGAGAGTATAAGTTCAGAAAGTCTTCAATTTATCAGAAGAGATAATGAATTAACGATTGTCATTAATGAAAGTGATACTATAACGGTAGAAAATTGGTTTTCAGAGCTAGGGTATAGAGTAGATGAACTAAAATTTAGTGACGGCACAAGTCTCAATAGTGATGATGTTGAAAATAGAGTTTCCTATTACGGAGATGAAAATGACAACACTATGATAGGATCAGACAATAGCTCACATATCTACGGGTTAGAAGGTGATGACGTAATAACCGGTCGTAAAGGGGATGATAAACTTTTAGGCGGTACGGGAAGCGATACATATATTTACAACCTTGGCGACGGTCACGATAGCGTATTTGATTATGAACAGGGAAGTGACGAGCTTAACACCTTCATTTTCGGCGAGGGCATATCTTATATGCAAATGCAACAGATTAGAGAGGGCGATGATCTTCTTTTAGTGATAGATGAACAAAACTCGGTGCGTATCCAGGAGTGGTACATTCATAAAAACTTTACTAAGTTTCTGTTTAGTGACAGCTCTTCAGTCATCTACGGAAATGAGTTGGATAATTATATCCGAAGCGGTGAGGGTTCAGACCGGATATACGGTGAAGATGGAGATGATACATACCTCTTTTTTAAAGGCTCCGGACGTGATGTCATAAGTGATAGTAGCGGTATCGACACAATCGAGTTTTCTGAGGATATAACTATAAATGATCTCTTTGTGAAAAAAGATGGAGATACGCTTATAATCGCACTGTATGAAGAGGGGAAAGATTTCAGTACCTTTAGTGATGTGATTAGCATCTTGGAAAACAGTATAGAGAAGATCAAGTTTGCAGATAACAGTGGGTTAGATGTCTCAGATATTATACTTGAGATGGCAATAGAGAATGACGCTCAGGAACTTGATGCCATAGCAACAATCTATACGGGGACGCTAAATGAGGATAGTTCAGATACTGCACACAGTTTTAAATTTCTTGATGGTTCCATTTTAGTAGACGTATCTGATGTAACAGATATTACTATCATTATACTCGATGCGCAAACGGGTGCATTTGAAGTTGAAGGAAATTTTGATGCTTTGGCTGAGGGTGAGAAGGCTACAGTATCGTTTGAGTATGAGGTGAATTATGATTCAGAAAACTTAGAGCTTGTAAGCGGGAGAAAAAGAACTACTCTAACGGTTGTAGGAACCAATGATATGCCTGAAGTAACGGGTCAATTTACCGCAGATGTAGAGGATATCGCAGTATCAGGAAAGGTAACTGTTTTTGATCTTGATAATGCCGAAAGCGAGGTGCAACCTCAGTCGCAGATAGATGGAACTTACGGTACTTTTAACATAGATAAAGACGGCAACTGGAGTTACGGAAATATTAAAAATATCTTAGCAGAGGGTGAAAGCGCTACGGAAACTTTTAGTGTGGTCAGTAAAGATGGCACAGTAACGAAAGATATAATTTTGACGCTTTACGGTATAGGTAACTACGCTCCTATCATTGTTCCGGTGGTCGTTGAACAGCAGATAGGTGATGACGGTATCAACAGTCAGTTTATATCAGATATTGCTGTTTTAAGCGATGGTAATTATGTTGTCACTTGGACAGTTTATAATCCAGATACCTTTGCAACAGGAATTAGTTTACAAAAGTTTAATCCTCAAGGAGAAAAAATTGGCGATGAAATAGAAGTAGTTAGTTCTACAAATTTATCAATTGCAGTAATCCCAAGAATTAAAACATTAAATAATGGAGGATATGTACTAGTATGGTATTTTGAAGATACAAATGGTGCAGGTTACAATTTACAACAATTTACAAGTGTAGGGACAAAGGTTGGAATAGAACAAATAGTAAATATTAACTCTACATACTATATTTTTCCAATACCGACAATTAAGAGTTTAGAAAAAGGGGGATATGTATTCTTGTGGCGAGATCGTTTGGATGACACCTCAGAACATCAGCTATTTGTACAACAATTTGATGCAAATTTTCAGAAAATAGGAGCGGTACAACAGGTTAGTAATCATGTAGGTAATTTTGTTGCAACTAGTTATATCAGTTTAGATAGAAATATTGAAAGTTTAACTGATGGCGGTTATGTAGTAGTTTGGAAATACTATGATCGAGATACTATCGGTTCAACAATTTATTTACAGCGATTTAACAGTAGTGGAGAAAAAGTGGGAGAAGAACAAGGAGTTATTACATTTGTAGAAGGACATCATTATGAATTACCGGATATAACAAGTTTAGATAACGGCGGCTATGTTATAACTTGGAATTCTCCCGAACAGCAAGGCTTTTATGATGATATTTATCTACAACAATTTGGAAGCGATGGAAAAAAGATAGGTATTGAACAAGTGGTAAATACTACAAGAAGAGGAAGTCAGGAACTGTCAGCTATTAGAACCTTAAACGATGGTAGTTATGTAGTCGCTTGGTTTTCTGCAATCGAAACATCTTTATCAGTCAGTAATATTTTTATTCAAAGGTTTGATATTAGTGGAGAAAAAGTTGGTATCGAACAAAAAGTGAATACATTTCCTATCAATTATAATTCTGGTATCTCGATAACAGGGATAAAAATTATTAGTTTAAATAGTAGTGGTTATGTTGTAATATGGTCAAATACTAGGGAAGATAGCAGTGGAATAGATATTAATTTACAACAGTTTAACAGTTTAAGTGAAAAAATTGGTGCTGAACAACTGGTTACTACTCAAGGCAAAGAAAATCTTTTCTTGAGTGTCACTACATTCAATGACGGTGGTTATGCATTAACATGGACAAAAGGAGGACTTGAAAATATTGGAGGTGAAGTATTTGTTCAAAGATATGATAGTAACGGACAAAGAATTGGAGAGGCACAAGGCCCAGTAGTAGAGTTTGATTTAGTAGTTAATGAAGCTACAAACGGAACACTCTTTTATGTACAAGATAGTGACGGTGATGCGTTACATTACAGTGGTGTAGCACAAAACGGTGAGTTTATCATCAATGAAAGAGGACAGTGGAGTTACAGTCCAAATAGTGATTTTGTCGGTACGGATGAAGTGAATATCACGATTGATGACGGAAAAGGTGGAGTTTTGGTGCATACGCTTACTTTTAACGTTGGTGTGAGCGAGCCTGTAATCGCTAGTCCTATCGTACTTGATTTAAATAATAATGAATTAACCTCGGTGTCACTAGAGAACTCTAACGCCTATTTTGATTATGACGGTGACGGTAATAGAGAACATACTGCGTGGATGGAAAGCGGTGACGCACAGCTAGTTGTAGATATCAATCAAGATGGAATTATAAACGACGGTAGCGAGATTTTTGGAGAGTATACTAGGTTGGCTGACGGTACGTTAGCTAAAGACGGATATGAAGCACTTGCCCAATATGATACAAACAATGACAGAGTGATCAATGCAGAAGATAAAAACTTTGGAGATCTTTTACTCTGGAGAGATGCCAACCAAAACGGTAAAAGTGAAGAGGGTGAGCTTACAAATATACAGTTAAGTTCAGTTACGGCAATAAATCTCGATATAAAAGATGGGATAACGTATCAACAAAGCATGGAAAACGGCAATATCATTTTAAATGAGACCAATTATAAAGGTTTGGACGGTGACGGTTTGGTTCGAGATATCGGTTTTGTCTATGATGCGCAAGATACGATCACAAACAACGATACGCTTATAACGCAGTTTGGCAGTGAACTCTCCGGCGCAGATGGAGATGATACCTATATTTATAGTGTTAAGGACGGTATCGTAACTATCGATGATAAAGGTGACGGTGTCGATACGCTTAAACTCTTAGGTGATATTACTAAAGAGCATCTTGTCGTAAAGTGGGATAGATCAAATAACGGTCTTATCATCGGTATAAAATCCGATATCGAGGATACTACCGCATTGGTGGATTTGAAAAATAAAATTATCATCAAAAACTGGTTTGAGCAGAGTGGATTGATAGAAAATATCACTTTTAGCGATGAAACTACTTTAGATAGAGAGGCGATATATCAGATACTTTTAGAAGAACGAGAAGATGGTGAATTAACGGCAAAAGTTTTAGATGCAGACGGCGAACTAAGCGGCGGAGAGCGTTCAGATATACTATACGGAAATAGAAATGATGAGAAACTTCAAGGTTTAGCCGGAGATGATTTTCTCAAAGGTCAAGAGGGGAATGATCTCTTAATTGGAGGAGAAGGTAACGACACGCTTGAAGGTGGAGAAGGTGACGATACGTTACAAGGAGATAGCGGTGATGATTTTTACATATATAACAGAGGTGACGGTAAAGACCTCATAGTTGAATCATCGGGATTTGATACGTTAACTCTCGGTGAAGGTATAAGCATAGATGATGTACTTATCGTAGAAGATGGTTATGATGTATTGGTCGGATTGAAAGAGGATAACAAAGAAATTTATGAACTCTCCGATGTTATACGAATAAAACATCAATTGGTTGAAGGGATTGAAGTTGAACATTTGGAGTTTTATGACGGGAGTGTGATAACTTTACCTAAGTCTAATAGATATCCGACTATTCAACAGAGTGATCCTATAACCTTACAAGATATCCGAGAAATAACCGGAGTAGTTGAAGCAGAAGATAGTGACGGTGATGTTTTAACCTATTCTATTAGTTCAGATGCACTGCACGGAACACTTACTATAGATGAAAACGGCGTATGGGATTATAAGGTAGATGCACTCTACTTGGGTGAAGACGGTGCAGAGATTACGGTTGATGACGGTCATGGCGGTGTTGTTTCTACGACCTTAAGTTTTGAAGCAAAAATCACTCCGCCTCAAGTAGTCGATTATGAACTATCGATGAAAGAGGATGAAAGTTTCAGTCAGATACTTGAAGTGGGTAATCCTTCAAATAGTAACCTTTCCTATAGTGTAGAAAACAATCCAACAAACGGAACGGTAACGATTGATGAGGAGAACGCGCTTATCACTTACAGCCCTAGTGAAAATTATAACGGCGATGATAGTTTAGCGATTACGGTGAAAAATGAGTACGGACACTCGGCTACTTCACATTTTGTCTACCAAATAGAGGCTGTTAACGATATACCGATCGTAGAAGAGAATGAGGTCGTTACGCTGGTAAATGCAAGAGAGACTAGCGGTAAGATAGATGCGAAAGATGTGGATCACGATATCTTAAGTTACAAAGTTGAAAAACAGCCCGATAACGGAACGCTTAGCGTAGATAGTAACGGAGCGTGGAATTATCGCGCTGAACTTAGCTTTAACGGTGAAGATAGTGCGATTATATCGGTTGATGACGGAAACGGCGGAGTGGTAAATTCTACGTTAATGTTTAGTGTTGAAGGTTATATCTATCATGAGGGTGATTTAGTTATAGAAGATAGTAGCGGCGATGAAATAGTATTAAGCGGTATCGATAAAGAAGATTTGAGTTTTACAAGAGAGTTGAATGATCTTCAACTAAGTGTTATAGATAGAGGAAAAATCACGCTCAAAGACTATTTTACAAATGTTGAATCCGGAGTTGATAGGATCATTGCAAATGACGGAGTCATAAATTTAGATAAAGAGAAGATCACTACCGTCTCTTTAAAGAAGTGGTACGGCTATACAAAAGGCGAAGAGGATTTAAATAACTTACTCATAGGAAGTAGAAAAACCGATTGGATGCAAGGGGCTAACAAAAACGATGTACTGTTCGGTGGAAGTAAATATGACTACTTAGAGGGATTTGCCGGAGACGATACACTTATCGGTGGAGATAAAGGAGATGTTTTAAAAGGGGGAGACGGCGAGGATAACCTGTACGGTGACAGCGGTAATGATTGGATATACGGCGATAAAGGAGACGATACACTTATCGGTGCAGAAGGTAATGATCATTTATATGGGGGTGAAGGCGATGATTTTCTCTCAAGCGGTATAGGAAATGATACGTTAAGAGGAGAGGAAGGAAATGATACACTTGTAGCTAACGGTGGTACGAATACGCTTATGGGTGGAGCCGGAGATGATACCTATCTCGTACATAAAGGGAATAAAAAGGTAAGTATTTACGATAACGATTTTAGAGGTCGAAAGTCCGTTGATGCAGGTAGTGATAGACTTTTATTCGGCGAGGGTATATATAAAGAGAATATTAGGTTTGTTAAAAATAGATACGGAAACCTTGATATCCATTATGCAGATAGAGAAAAAGTCACTATTCACGGTCAAAATAGTGAAGATAGAGCAATAGAAAGAGTTGAACTCAATGACGGTAGTTATCTCACATCTGACGAAATTGAGCTACTTATACAAAATTTGACTGCGTATGCAAAAGATAACGGTATCTCTATGAGGAATGACAGGCATGTAAGGGAAGATGAAGTGATGATGCAGATGATAAATTCTGCTTGGAATACACCCGATGGCTTAAAGTAGTGTCAATGCCGATTATTCTATTTATCATCGTAACGGTAGTAGCCTCTTTGTCAGCAAAAGAGATTAGCTACCGACAGCTGTTGTTATCTGCGACTGCAAACTCCTATCAACTAAAAATTCGCAAGAGTGATGAATTGATAGAGAGAATGCGCCTTGAGAGACTCTATGCCGATTATTATCCGAATATTTCTCTAAGTTATAACAGTGAGTATAACAAAAATCTTGCTGGTATGACTTCGGGTGTTGAATCTGTAGGAGAAGATGTCATTAGTAGCACGACTCATTGGCAAAACTCTCTTTCTTTGAACTTAAATTATGAATTATATAATTTTGGAGTAAGGGAGAAAAATATAGGTATTGCAAAAGAGGAGGTTCAGGTAAAAAAGCTTCTATCATGTATTGAACAAAAAGAGCTTTTCCAAAATATACTGGAGCGCTATAGCAATGCAAGCAAAGCTTTTATGCAAAAAGAGATGCAAAAAAAATTGTTGGAGTTTAGAAAAGAGCTTTTTTTTTTAAAAAAGAGACTTTATAGTGCCGGACAATATTCTAAAATAGATTTAGGTGATGAAGCGATAAATATCATAGATATAGAGCGAGATTTAGAAAATTCCTTAATGCTTTATCAGGAGAATATAACTGAACTATCAAAACTTTCACATGTAGATATAGATATGCAAAGAGATCAACTTCTACCGATAACAAAAAATGAAAGCTTACCTAAACCTATTTATGATAATAGCCCACTGGCAAGAAAGTTAAAACATCAAATAAAACAGAAAAAAGAAGAGATCGTAATGCAAAGACGTTCGGTTTTGCCGACTATTTCATTATATTCAAAATACTATCTCTACGGTTCCGATCCAAAGAATTTACATGATGCAACGGCATCACTTGAGAGTCGAAGCTGGAATGCCGGAATAGCTCTACGGTTAAATCTTTTTGAGGGATTTAAATATGACGCGGATTTAAAAAGACTTAAGTATGAGTTAAAGCGCTTAGAGGAAGAAAAAGAGTTGTCTAGACGCGAGTTTGATTATAGAACTGATACTACATACTTTCGACTTAAGCACCTAAATGAGTTAGAAGAGAAAGAGTCTGCTTTACTTAAAGAAACAAATGAAAAAGTAACAATGATGAGAAGGTTACGAAAAGAACAGCAGGTCGATAGTACGAGTGCTCTACAGGCAAATATAGAAGCACTTCAACGCAAGTTAAATTTAGAATTAGAACGTATAGAAATTTCTAAAGAGTTTGCATTATTAGAAATATTACAATCAGGAGAAGAAGATTGCAATCAGCTTTAACGGCTTTGGAAGTTGCCGGAAAACTAAATCACATACTTATAGATAGTAGAACAATAGTCAAAGAGTATGCTTTAAGCGAGAATGAACCCTCAATTGAGGAGTTAACAAGGATTGCAAAACAACAGGGGTTTAGATCGGCTATTAAAAAACTTCCTTTGAAAAAAATTATCAAAAATTACCCATTGCCGGTGATCGTCTTAAAAAATGACGGAACATATATGAGCATTATCCAAGTAGATGAAAAAAACGAGGAGCTGCTTATATTTGATACGACCTTGAAAGAGCCCTATACAATGAGTTTTGAGATATACGAGATGGTTTCAAGCGGTAGGGTAATAGTTCTAAAACATAAACTTTTTAGTCAACAAATTAAATTTGGATTTGCTTGGTTTTTTAATCAGATACTCCGTTACAAAAAAGTGATCGGTGAAGTGTTGATAGCTTCATTTGTTTTACAACTTTTTGGGTTAGTGGCACCGCTTTTTACACAGGTTATCTTAGATAAAGTTTTGGTTCACCGTTCTATGACGACATTAGATGTCTTGGCAATTGCTTTTGTCGTAATTGCGCTATTTGAATTGATGTTAAATCTATTGAGAAACTATATTTTTGCACATACTACCTCTAAGATAGATGCGAAACTCGGAGCTAAACTATTTCATCATCTAGTAGCACTTCCTATCGTCTATTTTGAAAGGAGAAAAGTTGGAAATATAATCGCAAGAGTACGTGAGTTAGATCAAATTAGAGAGTTCATCGCCAATAAGTCGGTTACGCTTATTTTAGATGTTTTATTTTCAGCTGTATTTGTAGCTGTCATGCTTCTGTACAGCGTTAAATTAACGATGATTGTTTTAGCTTTTGTTTTAATCATAGCGATACTCTATCTTGTCATTACTCCCGAACTTAGAAGACGACTAGAACAGAAGTTTCAAATGGGCGCACAATCGAATGCTTATTTAGTTGAGGCGGTTACGGGAGTACAGACGGTAAAATCTTTGGCTTTAGAAGGCTCAATGCAAAGAAAGTGGGAGGACTATTTAGCCAAATATGTAAACTCTAGTTTCAATTTGACGAATTTATCAAATATATTAGGAGGCATATCAGGTGCTCTTCAAAAGTTGATGACCATTTCAATGCTCTATGTCGGTGTCACTTTGGTACTAGAAGGAAAATTAAGTGTTGGTCAACTTATTGCTTTTCAAATGTTTGCAAATCAGTTCAGCGGTCCGATACTTCGTTTGGTGAATTTATGGAATGAGTTTCAACAAACTCTTCTTTCAGTTGATAGAATAGGTGATATCTTAAATAGTCCGACAGAACAGAAGAGTGACAAAGCCATCACATTGCCGAGTGTGCAAGGTGACGTGAAATTTGACAATATAAGCTTTTCATACGCACCTGATAGTATAAATGTTCTAAATAATATCAGTGCAAATTTTCCCCAAGGAAGTAGTATTGGAATTGTGGGACGTAGTGGAAGCGGAAAGAGTACCGTTACAAAACTTTTGCAACGTCTGTATGTTCCTAATGAAGGAACAATCTATATCGACGGTGTAGATATTCGCCATATGAACCCACAATGGCTTCGAAACCATATAGGAGTTGTGCTTCAAGAGAACTATCTTTTTAGCGGTTCTATTAAAGAAAATATTTCGCTCTCTCGTCCCGATGCCGCTATGGAAAATATTATAAGTGCTGCAAGAGTAGCGGGTGCACATGAGTTTATATCTGAGCTTCCTCAAGGGTATGATACACAAGTAGGTGAACGTGGTGCCGCACTTTCCGGTGGACAGCGTCAAAGAGTGGCAATTGCTAGAGCATTGCTCATAAATCCGAGCATTTTAATTTTTGATGAGGCAACATCTGCGCTTGATTATGAATCAGAAAAAATCATAAGTGAAAATATGAATAGTATTAAAGCAGGCAAAACAATATTTATAGTTGCACATAGACTTTCAACCGTAAGAGAGTGCGATACTATTTTAGTTCTTGAAAAAGGTGAGATTATTGAACGTGGTACGCATGAAGAATTAATGCAGAAACAAGGATATTATCATAGATTGTATATGTTGCAAGGGGTTGTATCATGAAATATTTTGAAACAGAAGATAAGCATGAGTTTAGACCCCTTTTGGTTGAAATAGAAGAGAGACCCCTTAGCCCTGTCGGAAGGTCGTTATTATGGATACTTTTAGCTTTTTTAACGATTGCAGCAATTTGGTTATATGTAGCAAAAATTGATGTTGTAGTTACGGCTCGGGGTAAACTTATTCCTCACGGTGAAATAAAAATGCTTCAGCCTATAGAGACCGGGGTAATAAGTTCCATTTTAGTTAAAGAGGGCGAGTTTGTGCATAAAGGTGAACTACTTATAGAGATAGATCCAAGTGTGACGGAAACAAATATCGAAGCAAAAAGAAAGAACCTTTCACATTTAGAAGTTGAAATAAAGAGACTTGAAGCTTTGATAGAAAACAAAGAGTTTAAAGTTCCCCCATTTTGTCAAGATAGCTCCATCGTTGCAACGCAACAACTTATATATTCAACGACAAAGCTTTCATTCGCACAACAAACACAGCTTTTGGATGAGCAAATTATTCAAGCAAAAGAGCAAATTCAAGGTTCTTTAATGGATCAAGAACGTTTGATAGAACTTTTAAAAGGGCTACAAGAACAAGAGGATAGACTTTTAAAAGTTATAGATATCATTGCTAAAGAAAAGTTTGAAAATATTCATAATCAAGTGATAGAGTATCAAGGTCAGATCAAGACAAAAGAGCACATGATTACGGGATTACGCGCGAAACTTTCTGAACTTTATGAACAGAAACAGTTGGTATCTCAAGAGTATCAAAAACGACTGTTAGAGGAGTTGACTCTAAAACGTAAAGAGGCTACGACATTAAAAGTGGAAATCGAGGCTACAGAGTTTAGACGTAAACGTCAAAATATTACCTCACCTGTTGACGGATATGTGGGAAAACTTTTAGTTCACACCGTGGGTGGAGTCGTTACACCTGCTGAGAAGTTGATATCTATCATTCCTAAGGATGCGCCGTTAATTATAAAAGCTACAGTTCTTAATCAGGATATAGGATTTGTCAAAAAACAGATGGGCGTAGCAGTTAAAATAGACACTTTTAATTTTCAAAAATATGGTCTTCTTGATGCGAATGTTACTCATATCTCTGATGATTCAATAGAAGATGAAAAACTTGGACCCGTGTATGAAATATATATTCAGCCAAAACGGAACTATTTACTCTCTAAATCAGGAGAGAGATATGATATCCATTCAGGGATGAGCGTAACGTCCGAACTAAAGGTTGGAAAACGCAGAGTAATCGAGTTTTTTATTTATCCATTGATAAAATATATGGATGAGGGAATGAGTGTGAGGTGATAGTGGTATGAACAATTTTATTACTTTATATAGAGAGGTTATTGGTAAAGAGTTCTGCGAGAACCTTATCAGCAAATTCGAAAAATATAGTACTTTACATGAATCCAAAGAAAATATTTTAAAAGATGAACATTGGAAAATGAAATTTACTCAACTAAATATTAGTCAGAATTGTGAGTTTTCAGAAGAGAAAGAGATATTAAATAGGCTTTTTTTAGATGCTATTTCAAGCTATAAAAAGGAGCATAATATTCAAGAGTTTCAGTGGCCAAATGAATTTTCACTTGAACCTATAAGGATGAAACGATATTTACCAAATAGTGATGACTCCTTTGACCCTCACGTAGATGTTGGAGATTACAATTCTGCGAGACGTTTTTTGGTATTGTTTCTATATTTAAATGATGATTTTAATGGGGGAGAAACGGATTTTCCACAATTTCAAATCAATGTAAAACCACGTCAGGGAAACATGATTTTATTTCCTTCAATGTGGGCTTGGTGGCATAAGGCTAATCCAGTTAGGGGGGCAAATGCAAAGTATATTGTCGGTACTTATATGCATTATAGAGTTTGAAAACTATATGGAATTCGTTCTTATAGTCTAAGCAATTTTACCTTTAACTTTTCAAGACTAATCGGTTTTGTTAAATAGTCTTTAGCACCATATTCAATCGCTTCATAGACAAGTTTTCTATCCTCATGTGCACTGATCATCAGTATTTTTGCATCGGGAAAGTCATTAATGATCTTTTTTACCGTCTCCAAACCGTTCATAATAGGCATATTGATATCCATCGTTACGATATCGGGTTGATGCTCTTTGTATAGGTTGTATGCATCCTCGCCGTTTTCAGCCTGTGCGACGATATCGTGTTCTAGCTCTTTTAGCATTGCCTCGATCTGTGTTCTCATCAGTTTTGAATCATCAACTATTAATATTCTTGCCATAGTATCCCCCTAGTTTTGAATGTATATACAGCATCCTAAGCTGTCTTTTGTTGAAAAAGTTATAGAAAAACAACTGTTGTTTTGTTGCTTTTCTATCTCTTCTTTAGAACTATTTTTTGGTATCTGAAAAATAAGTTTTTGATTTTGTTCATTGTGAATGTAGTTTTCAACGTTACCTAAGAGTATGTTGAGTACCTCTGTAAGTACTTCATAGGGTGCAATACTATCAGGCTGACACATGAATGCCTTGCAGATGTAGTCTATAAGAGTCTCATCAGAACACAAAAACATCTCTCCGTTAAGTGCGCCGGAAACTTTTGATGAAACAACATGTTGATACTGTGTAAGTTCCGGTATAGCTTCTTGGGTATCTATCTGAGTTATTGCAACATGAATATACTCTTGGAAAAAATCACCTATACGAGCTGTTAGAGGTGAGAGATCAATATTATCCATGTAGCAACTTCTGTAGTATTTGCAAAGTTATAGCAGAGCTCAGTGCGGCAAAAACTCCTGCTACGAGATCATCACCCATAACGCCTAGACCGCCTTTAACCTTCTCATCTATTTTACCTATGATAGAGGGCTTTTTAATATCAAATGCTCTAAAGTAGATAAAACTTAGCACTATGGAGATGAGTGTCCCATCCTCTAGTGTGGGATTTAAAAGGTGATAGAGTTCTAAAGGTTTACCGGGTGCTAAACTCAGTGCCAACCACATTCCAGCCAACTCATCAATGACAATACGCTTATCATCATGTATACCGGTCTGCTCTTCATAGATATCTATCTGTTTTACTGCTACGATTGAGATAAGGATTGTCGCCATAAAAAGGTTTGATGGTGGAAGATAGAGTAGGATAATGACACCTAAAATAAGTGCTACAATAGAACCGACGGTTCCGGGAGCACTTTTTGCGTATCCGCTGTAAAATAGTGTGACAAAAAGCGTTCTTAACTGCATTTTATAGCCTCTTTATGTTAATGAAGTCGTCTGATAGAGCTTCATTAGTTGGATATAAAAATCCTCTTCATTATGTTTTTCTAATAATCCATCAATTGGAAGTATATCATTATATAGAGCTTCTATATCTTTCATACGACCTTTAAAAAATTCTGCAAGTATTAGTGCTGATATCTCTTTTCTAACAAGTACTGCAGGAGGCATAAGTCCCATCTTAATAAGTTCTAAAATTGTATGTGAACGGTATGAAATGTGATGATGTTGTCCGTGCGGGCAAGTACTTGTACTTACAAGCGTATTGCATATATTGCAGTAGACAAATTCATTAACCATCTCAACATCTATGTCAAATCCCGTGAGCGTATCCAAAATAGATCTGTTTGCATCATGATCGTAGTACATACCGATACCTGAGTGATTTTTACCGATAACAAGGCGATCACACCCGTAATTTTGTGCAACGATAGCATCTAAAATGACCTCATTATGACCGCCGAAGATGTAACTGTTTTCTAAAGGAACGACAATAACACGGTTCTTTGGCATATAGTTGTTGACAAATCTCATGATGGATTTGTGTCTAATCTCATAGGGGAGGGGATTAGTGTTGTAGGGTTTGAGCAAAAATATTACAATCAAATCGGTTTTATCTAAAGTTGTTCTAATAAGTCTCTCATGCGCACGATGCAGTGGATTTGCCGCCATCATGATTCCCGTCGTATGTTTAGCATTAATTCTAGCTTTTGCCTCTTTTATACGTCTGAAATTCTCTTGTACGTCCGAAGCATTTATCCTAATGTCACCTGCCACCGCAGTTTTCCCAAGTCTCTTAAAAGTCGCATTCACACAGTCAAAGGTGATATCATCAGTACCGTAGATATGGCGAAGCCTCTCTTGTGGATCAATTTCAAATACCTCTTCGACATCAATTTCACCAATTTTGCCGTTCTCACAGAGAATATCTAAAGTATCTCCCTTTTTAGTACCGTTTAGAACCTCTTCATTCTTTTGCCCGCTAGGTGCTAAAAGAAAAGGGAAAGGAAAAGTTTTTCCTTCATAAAGTTTTGTTCTGTAAACTTCTGCCGCCTCTTTAGAATTTAACAGTTTTTTAACAGGACTTAAAAGTCCTTCATGAGCGAGTTCTAGTGCAGATGCCGCCTCTAAATCTATAAAGAGGGTTCTATTTTTTTCTTGCGATGCCATACTTTTTTCTCTTTTCCCATAAACTTTTACGTGATATTCCTAGTTTTTTTGAAAGTTCGGTGTCAGGATATTTTTGTTGGTAGTTGAGTACCACATACTTGACATAATCCTCTATCTGTAAAATATCCCCTTGATTGAATACGCTGTTTTCACTCGTAAGCTTGAGTGTTCTTATCCCGTAATCGGTATCAAGTGTACCGTTACTGCATATAATTATAGTCTTCTTTTTTGCCACTTCATCAACAAAGGTTTGACGATCACTCGCCTTTAAAAGGTGAAAATCGACTGCGTAGATAAGATCATTATCATTCACTGCTCGTATCGCATCGGGCGTGTCTAAATCGGCAAATGTAAAGAATAGTAAGGTTTTGTTCAGTTTTTTTGCTCTGTCATACGCGTAAGCATCTGCATGGCGCTGATAATTTGTTGAGATAAGTAAAGGAAGGTCTACACTAGTATTTGCTTCATGTAAGACTGATTTGAGTGAGTGTGCAACATAACTGTCATATGAGCGTTTAAGGCGTTTCATCTGTTCATACTCTTGATGGTGAAAAATCTTTCTTGTAAGTTCCTCAATCATGAACGGTTTTAATATATAGTCTTTTGCACCCGCTTCAAGTGGTGACGCTACAGTATCACTACTGACGTATGAAACCATAAGGATTAAAACAATATGTTTATATGCCTCTATTACAGGATAAAAGTCTTGCCCTGAAATACCCGTAGAGAGAAGTACTACGTCATAATCTTTATTTTTTAGTGCATCATTCGTCGTTGTTACGACATCACACGAATATCCTAGTTCAGTAAGCTTTGTAGCTATACTTTGTGCTAAATATATCTCATTTTCTACTATTAGTACTCGCATCTATTTTGTCCAATCTAAATATTTTATCGTAGCTATGCTTTGCACGCCTACACCCTCTTTACGTCCTATAAAACCAAGTTTTTCCGTGGTTGTCGCTTTTATATTCATTCTATGTTTTTCTAAACCCAATAGTGAGGCAAGTTTTGATCTAATCGCCTCTTTGTAGGGTTCCAGCCTCGGTACTTGCGCCATTATCGTTATATCTGCATTAATAATTTCAAATCCTCTTGATTGTATCAAAGTTACGGTCTGTTCTAAAAGTTGTGTTGAATCTATATTTTTATACTGTGCATCACTATCAGGAAAGAGAGTTCCTATATCTCCAAGAGCTGCTGCACCTAAAAGTGCATCTATAAGTGAATGTATTGCAACATCTCCATCAGAGTGTGCTTTAAAACCAAAAGCTGAATCAATCTCTACACCGCCAAGAACCATTGTTTTTCCATCTTCAAAGGGGTGCACGTCAAAACCTATACCGCTAAATGTTGTATTCTCAGGTTTTCTAAGACAGTGAATATATTGAAGATCACTCTTAAAGGTGAGTTTATGAGCGGCGCTATCACCCTCAACAAATCTTCTTGTACCCCCGTTAGCGACTATGGCACTGCTATCGTCAGTATAGACATCCTCAAGATTGAGTGCACTCTTTAATGCACTCGTTAATGAGAGTTGAGGTGTCTGTATACGCTTTAAATTTTCTCTATCGATCGTTGTATCACCTTGCACAACCGTATCGCTAACTCTAATATATGGAACAATGCAATCTGCTTCCTCTTTTGACTCAATAAGTCGTTCGATTAAATCCGAAGGTATACAACATCTTGCGATGTCACTAACTAACACATATGGGGTATTTACATGCTGCATTGCGTTTTTTAGTGATTCTTGTCTTGTCTGACCGCCTAAAACTAGGGACGCGTCACTAAAAAGTTTCATATATTCGATCTCATTTTCACTTGCAGTGATAATAATTTTGGAAAAATTGTAACTTTTTGAAAAATTTTCAGCTACAAATTGCCAAAGTGGCTTTGTAGCGATTCGTAACCATTGCTTCTTTGCAGACATGTCAAAACGGCTAGAGCTGCCCGCAGAAAGGAGTATTAGTGTTAAATCAGACAAAATTTCTCCTAAATTTGCTAAAGTGTTACGAAATTATACACAGTCCAAGCTTAGTTTAATTTTTTTATAGATATATTTCGCCTATATTAATAGCAAACTTTATGTAACCAAACATATTTTATGTTTTGTTATATGAAGATTAATTTAAAAAAGCTAAGGATATTTATTATGAGAAAAGATTGGCTTAAAGAGAGAGAAAACGATTCTGTAAGAACTCAAATGTATTATGCAAGACAGGGCATTATCACACAAGAGATGGAATATATTGCAAAAGTTGAAGAGCTTGATGCTGAACTTGTAAGAAGTGAAGTAGCACGTGGACGTATGATTATTCCTGCAAACGTTAACCATGAGACGTTAGAGCCTATGGCAATCGGAATAGCGGCTAAGTGTAAGATCAATGCGAACATCGGATCGTCTGCACTAGCTTCAGAGATTGACGGTGAAGTTGAAAAGATTGAAGTAAGTCAAAAATATAAGGCTGATACCGCGATGGATCTTTCAACCGGCGGTGATCTAGATGAGATCAGAAAAGCAGTTATCAACAACAGTAAAATTCCTATCGGTACTGTTCCGATTTATCAAATTCTACATGATGTAAATAATAAGATTGAAAATTTGACGATTGAGAAGATGTTAGAGGTTTTAGAGCGTCAAGCACAGCAAGGTGTTAGTTACTTTACAATTCATGCTGGATTCTTACTTGAGGCAATGCCAAAGATTGCAAAACGTAAAATGGGAATTGTAAGTCGCGGTGGATCGTTGATGGCTGCATGGATGATGCACTATCATAAAGAGAACCCATTTTACACTGCATATGATGAGATTTTAGATATTTGTCGTAAATATGACGTTTCACTCTCACTTGGTGATAGTCTGCGTCCAGGATGTTTAGCCGATGCAAGTGATGATGCACAGCTTGGTGAGCTTAAGATTTTAGGTGAACTTACACTTCGTGCATGGGAAAAAGATGTTCAGGTTATGATTGAAGGTCCGGGACATGTTCCGCTTAACCAAATAGAGAGAAACATGAAAATTCAGCGCGAATATTGTCACGAGGCGCCTTTTTATATCTTAGGCCCTCTTGTAACGGACATCGCAGCAGGATATGATCATATCTCTAGTGCTATCGGTGCGGCAGTAGGTGGATGGCATGGTGCTTCAATGCTTTGCTACGTTACTCCAAAAGAGCATTTAGGACTTCCTAATGCAGAAGATGTACGTCAAGGAATTATCGCATATAAGATTGCAGCACACGCAGCTGATATTGCACGCGGTAGAAAAGGTGCACGTGATATCGATGATGCTATGAGTGATGCAAGATATGCATTTGATTGGAACAAACAGTTTGAATTAGCACTTGATCCCGAACGTGCCCGTGAATACCATGATGAGACACTTCCGCAAGATGTATTCAAAGAGGCAGAGTTCTGTTCAATGTGTGGACCGAAATTCTGTAGCTATAAAATTTCACAAGATATTATGGATAATCCAGAAGCTATAGAAGCGTTGGCACAAAACGCAAGTTAAATTAAATCATTTAGAAAGGAATAACTATTATGATTACAGAAGAGATAATCAAGGGTGCACTGAGTAAAGTTGCATACCCTGGATTTACAAAAGATATTGTTACATTTAATTTTGTAAAAGATATAAAAATTGAAGGCGAGAGTGTAACCGTTATGGTAGATATCACTTCAAGTGCGCCAGAAGTTGCTAAACAGATAGAAGATGAGGCAATAGCAGAGTTAATGCGTGAAGGAATTGATGATGCAAAAGTTATTATCAATGCTCCAAAAACTCCTCGTGAAACCTCCTCTAAAGGCAAAAATATAGCGCCTCACATTAAAAACTTTGTGATGGTAAGTTCAGGTAAGGGTGGTGTGGGTAAATCTACTACATCAGTCAACTTAGCCGTAGGTCTTGCAATGCAAGGTAAAAAGGTGGGTCTACTTGATGCAGATATCTATGGACCAAACATTCCTAGAATGATGGGTATAGAGGGCTCAAAACCAAATGTTGTAGGAAATAAAGTAGAGCCTTTTAAAGCATACGGTGTAGAAGTTATGAGTATGGGTAGCCTTATGGAAGAGGGAACTTCTCTTATTTGGCGCGGTTCTATGATTATGAAAGCGATTGAGCAGTTCTTACGTGATATTCTATGGAGTGATTTAGATGTATTAGTAATCGATATGCCTCCCGGAACGGGTGATGCACAACTTTCACTTGCACAAAGCGTGCCAGTAACAGTTGGTATTACGGTAACGACACCGCAAAACGTGGCACTTGACGATACAAGTAGAAGTTTGGATATGTTTAAAAAACTTCATATTCCAATCGCCGGTGTTGTTGAGAATATGAGCGGTTTTATTTGTCCTGAGACAGGTAAAGAGTATGATATTTTCGGAAAAGGAACTACCGGAGAACTTGCAGCTAAGTTTGATACGAAAGTAATGGTAGAGGTTCCTATCGAGCCTGAGATTCGTATAGGTGGAGACAGTGGAAAACCTGTTGTTTATAATTCACCTGAGAGCGAAACGGCAAAAAGATATCTAAGTGCTGCTGATGATCTGTGGCAAGCGATTGAGAAGGTGAATGAAGAGGGTGGTGCTTCAAACGAAGAGATTCAACCGACAACACCTCCTGGTGTTTCAGCTTGTTCAACCGGATCAACTGCTGCTGCAGCACCGCAAAGTAGCGGTCATTCACACGGCGGTGGAGGCAGTTGCGGCTGTCACTAAGCTAAAGTCAATAGAGAGTTTTGTTGCACCGATTTATATACCGGTTGCAATAAAACCTTTACGCTAACTAAGCGTTAAACTGCTCTTCATTTATAATATCTTCAACAGTTATATCTTCATTACACTTTTTTGAAAGTATCATCAGTAGATGAAAAAGAGTCAAAATTGGTATACCAATTAGAAGTAAAAACGGATCAAAGTAGTTTGTTAAGTAGAGTGGTAGTAATATAAATGCTCCGATAAGTCCTATATACTCAGAAAGTTTTTCCGCTATATAGTTGCGTAAAAACAACACTATAAGCATCGAAAAGGCATAAAGAGGCAGATATAAAAGAGGTAGTAAGATAAGTACTACAATCCAGGGTGCAACACTTTGCGCGTTATAGAGTAGGTAAGCACCGTATGAGGAGAGCAGCAAACTGCTAAAAAGAATAGCAGTTGCAAGATAGTTAGAGAGCTTTTGAGCCAAGCATGAGAAGTTCACTATTTTTTCAGATATGCTTTTATGATTTTTTGCTCCTGTAAAGGACGATTATTAAATGCGGCAACATCTACATTTTCTAGTTTTCTTACCACATCATACCCTTTTGTAACATAGCCAAAAATTGTGTGATGACCGTTTAGCCAAGGTGTAGGTACCGTTGTAATAAAAAACTGGCTACCGTTAGTATGTGGTCCTGCATTTGCCATCGCCAAAATCCCAGGTTTATCAAATGTTACGTTTGGAGCAAATTCATCCTTAAAAGATTTTCCCCAAATTGATTTACCGCCGCGTCCGCTTCCCGTCGGATCACCGCCTTGTATCATGAATTTTTTTATAATTCTATGAAATATAATACCGTCATAATATCCGTTTTTTACGTGAGTTACGAAGTTTTCTACCGCTTTAGGTGCTAAAGAGGGCTTAAGTGATAGCTCAATTTCTCCTTGTGTAGTCTTTAAAATAACGACCGGATCGGCTGTTTTTGCCGCACTGAGTGTTACTATCATAGCAAACAGTAAACCAATTACCTTTTTCATTTATATTATCCTCTTAATTTATTGGAAATTATACTAAAATTATCGTATGAAACAATTTGAAAAATTTTTAGACCTTGTTGATAGATATAAGAAGCATAATCATAACAGTGAAGTGTTACACGATCTTCGAGTAGGTTGTAGAAGGCTCTCCTCACTCATAGATAGGTCGACTGATTTGGCTTATGCACTCAAAAAGCTCAGGAAGTTAAGTAATGAGATACGAGATATTGATGTTTTTAAAGAGGAATTTTATCAAAATTTAAAAAACTCTCAGCAGGGTAAATTGAAAAGAAGCGGCTTCTTAAAAGATTTGAATGATAAAAAAAGAGCCAAAGAGATAGATTTTTTATATTTTTTAAATGGTATAGATTGGGTAGAACTCCCCTATGTAAAATCTGAAAATAAAAAGAGTGTTCATGAAGCGTACCCCATAACAGTACCCTCAAAAAAAAGAAAGAGTATCCACGACTTTAGGATAAGGGTAAAAAAACTACGTTATGTTTTAGAATTATCAGAACAAGAAAATGATAAACAGATCGATTATCTTGAGAAAATGCAAGAGGTTAGCGGGAAAATTCATGATTTAGATGTGGCAAAACTATTGTTAAAAGATTTTTCAAAAAAGAGTGCTACAAAAAAAATAAAAAAGTCTGTTAAGAGGAAACGTACCGATCTCTATATTAAGCTTTTAAGTCTTGTTGATGATTATTTGACTATAAAATCTGCATAAAGAGGTAGATGATCTGAGTAGCCGTGCAGGGTATGATGTTTTGGCTGTTTACGTGAAATTTTCCATCTATTGATGGCTCTTTTGTAAAAAAGATATTTTGGAGCAAACCTTTGAAAGCTCTTTTTGATATACTCTATATCTTTGTTATCTGCTAATGCTTTTGTGATGATTATATTATCAAGACTGCCTTTTTTGCCAAAAAAGTTGTGACTCCATCTGCTCTTTTTATCGAAATCAAGCCATAGATTATAGAGATATTCATTGTTTTTTTGCTCATACAAATCGCTCCATTGGATCAATTTGTCATTTTTAATGGTTTTTAAAATATGGTTAATTCCCGTAACTCCCTTTGTATCGTTATGTTTTCTCTTTTTGATAAAAGTCTGATGTTCGTTGTAGTTTGAGTTAAGGTCACCCAAAATGATAAATTCATCTTGATCACTTAGTTGATCTATTCTTCTTTTTAGCACCTTTGCAGAGAGTACACGCAGGCTCTCTGCTCCCCCTTTAGATTTCCAGTGGTTGACAAAGAGTGTAAGAGGTTTTCCATTTATGTCGACTTTTACTTCCAAAATATTTCTGTAACCAAATCTATCTACAAAAAGTTCATCAGATGCAATGATTTTAAATTTTGAAAGCAGGGCATTTTTCACGGTGCTCTTTTTTTTATCTGCAATTACCGCATAAGGATAGAGGGTTAGTTTTTGTAAATCCTCTAAAGCCTCTTTGGATTCAATCTCTTGCAGTGCTATGATATCCGCATTCATGTCGTTAATCACACGAGAGAGATTTTTTAATTTCAGAGCATAAGCCTCTTTGTTCCATCCATAAGCGGTATTTGGGATATACTCTTTATATTCGTTTCCGCTTCTTTTTAGATCAAAAAGGTTTTGAACGTTATATGTAGCTACACGAAAAGATTGAGCGTGTAGCGAGAGTAGAGTGAGAAAGAGTATCAGCAGCTGTTTCAGAGGATACCGTTTAATCGTAAAAGGGCACTGCTTTCAGCTGCTCTGCCCATAAAGTTTTCAAAAAGTTCTTGCATACTTTGGCTTCCGCCTGTAAAGAGTACATTTTCTAGATAGCTGTTAGCTAAATCTTTATCCATTACACCTTTGTCTATAAAAGCGTAGTATGCATCTGCACTGAGAACCTCTGCCCATTTATAACTAAAGTATCCTGCTGCATAACCGCCGCTAAAAATGTGTGCAAAACCATTTTGAAACTTGTTATAGGCCGGTGGTGTTAAAAGATCATGGGATGCACGAATAGTGTCTAAAAGTTCTTGTACCTCTTTTGCTTGATAGAGTTTTGTATGCAACTTAAAATCAAACGATGCAAACTCAACTTGGCGCATCATCTGTGAAGCTGCTTGGAAATTTTTTGCACGAACTAGTTTTTCAATCATTGCATCACTGAGTGTTTCTGCACTCTCAATATGTTTTGCAAACATCTTTAGTACTTGCGGCTCATAAGCAAAGTTTTCCAAAAATTGTGAAGGAAACTCTACAGCATCCCACTCAACACCGTGAATACCGCTTACACCGTTTTCGGTGATGCTGCTTAACATATGGTGCAGCGCGTGACCCATTTCGTGAAATAGGGTTACCACATCATCATGTCTAAGCAGTGAAGGGTTCTCTTTTGATGAAGTAGGAAAATTACAGACGATAAATGCTGATGCTAAATGTTTTTGGCCTGTTTCATCTTCACAATGGCTTTGCCAGTTGTGCATCCAAGCACCGCCTCGTTTATCTTTTCTTGCTTCTAAGTCCAAAAAGAGTCTTGATCTAATTTTTCCGTTGAGATAGAGATCATATGCAACTGCTTTTTCATCCCACAGATCAAGTTCTTGTTTTTTAAACTCAAGTCCGAACATACTATGTAAAAAGTCAAAAAGTCCGCTTACTACCGAGTTTTTTTCAAAGTAAGGACGGTAAAGCTCTTCGTCAAGATCATAGTTGCTCTTTTTTAAAATTTCACTATAGTAGGCCGTATCAAAACTTTGTAGTTCATCAAGTCCCTCTTTTGACGCTAACTCTTTTAACTCTTTTAAATCCTCTTGTGCTTTAGATTTTGACTTTTGAGCAAGAGTATCTAAAAAGGTGAGTACTTCATCTACGCTCGGAGCCATCTTAGTCGCCAAAGAGTAGTCGCTATAGTTTTCAAATCCAAGTATTTGCGCCTTTTCTTGACGCAACTGCATAAGTTCATCAATAATCGTTGCATTCTGAGGTGCTCTTGTCGTATAGGCTTTATAAAGTTCCTCTCTAATAGTTCTATTCCTACCGTATGTCATATAGGCTATATATGAGGGCATTTGCAGAGTAAATTTATATACCGTTTTACCATCATTTTCGATTTTTGCCGCTTCAATATCACTGTGAGGCAGTCCCTCTACGTCGGTTTCATTTTCTACGATGAGTTCATATGCATTTGTCGCATCAAGTAGATTTTGAGAAAAGTCGTTACTGAGTTCACTTTTTCTTAAGTCTAACTCTTTAAGTCTTCTCTTTTTCTCTTCACTAAGCCCTGCACCGCTAAGTTCAAAATCTTGTATCAGTAGATCAAGCGTACGTTGTTGTGGTTTTTTTAGTGTAGAGTACTCCTCTTTTTTTATATTTTTAAATACTTCGTAGAGTCTCTCATCTTGACCGATTTCAGAAGAGTAAATACTAAGCTGAGGAAGGCTGTCGGAGTAGACCTTTTGTGTAAGGTCTGAATTTTTTACCGAGTTCATATGCGAAACGGGTGTAAAAAACCATTCAAGTCTTTCATCAAGCATCGTAAAGGGACGAACAAAATTCGTATATGTTTTGTTCTCCTGTTTTAAAAGTACTTCAATTTTTTCTTTGTTGTTTGCAAGAAGTTTTTCTAATTCATCGGCTCTGTTTTCAAAATTTTCTGTGTTAAAGTTTATAAACATTTAAATGTGTCTCTCAATCCATTGTGTTAGGTTAGTTTCATCTAGTGCACCGCTTACTCTGTCGGCTTCTCTACCGTTTTTAAAGAGTATCGTAGTGGGTATAGAGCGTATATTGTAACGCGCTGCTATGTTTTGCTGTGTTTCCGTATCAAGTTTTGCAAAGCGTACTCGTCCGGCATATTTTTGCGCTGTTCTTTCAAAGACGGGTGCCATCATCTTACAAGGTCCACACCAAGCAGCCCAAAAGTCTACAACGACTGGAATCTCATTTGTTCCAACATGCATTTCAAAACTTTTTTCATTTAAATCAATCGGTTTAGTATCTAGAAGTGATTTTTTACATTTACCGCAGTTTGCTTTTCCGTCGGTTTTTCCAACGGGAATACGGTTTGCCGCGTGACAATGTGGACATACAACTATATGCTTTTCACTCATAATATTCCTTTGGATAAATTTGCAAGAAGTCTATTAGACTTCTTGCAAAACTCTAACAGTCATCAGAGGCTAAAAAAGCGGTGAGATTGTGCAAAACAAATTTTTAAGCCTAGCTAAAGCTAAGGTTAAAACATTTTTTTGTGCAAGATTACTACTTTTTTAGTCTCCCTACGGGCTTTACAAAGAGAGCTTTACTCTTCGTTAGATAACCCTAACCGTAGCTAAGGCTACGCTTAGGAACATCTGCCTTGATTAAAACTCTCTTTGTAAAGCTGATGGCTACTAGAGTTTTGCAAAAAGTCTATTGTATAATCAATCAGTTGATTTTTTGGTTAAAGGTTGGAGTTAATGAAAAGTTTAATACGTTACATATTTATAGGTACACTCTCTATTCTTCCTATTGCCATTGTTGTGATTTTGATCAATTTTGTAAAAGATTTGGGTATTGATGTCTTTTTCAGGTTAATGGATATTACTGACAGTTATGTTAAAACATTTGTACTTATTGCAATTATCCTTTTTGTCATAGCTATGATAGGTTTTTCGATAGAGCGTTATGGGAGAGCAGCGGTTATGTCATTTATCGACAGACTGATGGAAAGGATACCTGCGATTAAGACAATCTACTCCGTGACAATAAAAATAACGGATATGTTTCAAGGCAAGGGTGAAGATTCTAAAAAAGAGGTGGTATTAGTTGAATATCCGAAAGAGGATGTTTGGATTTTAGCCTATGTTATCAATCGACATGACAATGTACTTGTTCTTTTTGCTCCAACATCACCAAACCCAACAAGCGGTTATACGGTAATCGTAAGGCAAGAGAAGGTAATAAAAATTGATTTGAGTCTTGAAGAGGCTTCGGCATTTGTTATAAGTATGGGGTCAGACTTTGTAAAATCTCAAGAGATATCAAGCAAGATTAATGCTTACAAGAAGGCAAAATAGAGCCTTCTTGAAGAAACTCTCTTTGCAAAGCTGATGGCTACTAGAGTTTTGCAAGAAGTTTATTTAGCATATCTTTTAAATTCTACGCTAAGCAAAATATTGCTACCATGCTGCCTTTCATAAGAAATCCCTATTAGAATTTCTTACTACTGACACTTGATTATTAAAAACAATTCAAACAGCATACAAATTGAAAAAGTTGATAGTGTTACGATGTTACTGATATTAAATAGTTAAAAGGAATAGATTGAAAACAAGTATTGAACAGCTAGACGAGATAAATTATATTATGAGCGGTAGCGTTGATAATAGTGTTATAGAAGAGAAGATAGCTAAGCTTAAAGAGGAAGCTGAAAAAGGTAACGGTGAAAACTCTGATGAGAAGATAGAACAAGAGGCTGCAGGTCAGATTTTTAGAGAATTCATTGAAACGGGTATAAAAGAGGCAAATATTGATTTAGATACGCTTCTGGGACAACCCGGTTTTAAAAAATATGAAAAGAAAGAGGGGAAAGTCTATTTTGAAGTTGAACTAGCAACAAGCCCTACGGTAAATGTAGATGTCGAATACAAAGACGCCGTACCGACATACACCAAACCCACTGCTGATCCGCAAGAGGTGGAAAAAAAGCTTGCTGAGTTTGCACAAAAACAGGCACCTTTTAGCGCAATTGAGAAGCCAAAAAGTTTAGAAAACGGTGATGTTGCAGTGATTGACTTTACGGGTTATCTTGACGGAGAAGCATTTGAAAACGGAAGTGCTGAGAAGTTTAATCTTCGTATCGGATCAAACTCATTTATTCCGGGTTTCGAAGAGCAACTTATAGGTATGGAATATGATGAGGAGAGAAGAATTCAAGTTACTTTTCCAAAAGAGTATCAATCACCTGAACTTGCCGGAAAAGATACAGAGTTTGTAGTTAAATTGCACGAAATTCAGGAGCAAAGAGCACAAGAGCCAGATGATGCATTTGCTCAGGGTATCCTAAAAGATAAAGGTGCTACGCTTGAGACGTTAAAAGAGAAGCTTGCCGATCAGATTACGGCTGATGAGCTTTCTAAATTGTATACCTCTGAATTAAAGCCAAAACTTATCAAGGGACTTCTTTCAAAATTTGATTTTCCACTACCAAACAATATAGTAGAGCAAGAGATTGATGCAAAGGTGAGAGAAAAAATTCAACTATTTAGCCCTGAGGAGCAAAAAGTTCATATTGAGGATAAGGATAAATTCTTTGAACTAAGAGATTCCGTTCGTGCAGAGGCAAGAGACGGGATAAAAATAGCACTTATCGTTGAAGCGTTAGCACAAAAAGAGGGTATTGATGTTGATGAGCAAGAAGTTATCTCGGCTCTAACGTATCAAGCAATGGTAACGGGGCAAGATGCAAATGAGTTAGTTCAGTACTACAAAGAGAATAATATGATGGCTTCGGCTAAGCTTGGACTTACTGAAGATAAACTTTTTGGACAGTTACTTGGATTTGATAGTTAGGGTTGTATAAAATCCATTTATGGGTGTAAAGCGATGAAAAAGATTACGATCCTTAGTGGAGCCGGACTTTCAGCTGAGAGCGGTGTTAAGACTTTTAGAGACCATGACGGTCTTTGGGAGAACTACAATGTTATGGAAGTATGTTCAACGCAAGGTTGGATAAAAGATCGTAAAGTAGTCACTGAATTTTATAATCAAAGAAGAGCTGAGCTTGCAACAAAAGAGCCAAATAGAGCGCATACAGTTCTGGCCCAGCTTGAAAAAGAGTATCGCGGCAGGTTTGTCCATTTGACACAAAATGTAGATAACCTGATGGAGAGAGCAGGTGCAAAAGAGCTTGTACATCTGCACGGAACGTTGACAGATCTTCGTTGTGAAGCGTGTACAGAAGTTTTTGATATCGGGTATGCGGCGCAAGACGGAACGCAGCGATGCCCAAACTGCGGTAATAAAAGATTACGCCATAACGTTGTAATGTTTGGTGAATCTGCACCTGAGTATAGTAAAATTCATGAAGCTATTCGTCAGTCATCACTTTTTATAGCTATTGGAACAAGCGGCAATGTGATAGATATAGTCTCAATCGCAAGAGAGTTTCAACACTCGATTTTGATAGATCCGAACCGTCAAACAATAGAAAGTGCATTTAAAAATGATGAGTACATAGACGAACACTTTGAACACTTTATCCAAAAAAAAGCGGGTGAAGCGATGGATGATATGTTGAAGATCATTGAAGAGCATATGCAAGATTAATACAAAAATTCATTTATGGAGATAAAATGCTAATTTTAGAACAAGATGTACGACAAGTTGCAAATGAAGTTATGAATATGTTACACGAAGATGAGGCAGAACTTATCAATAAGTTTCATGACGCTGTAGTAGCAAATGATGTTGATCTAATAGATGAACTCTTTACAGAGCTTGTTGCAGAAGTTGAGGCTCATTTCAAATCTGAAGAGGATATGATGGAAGAGAGTGGATTTGGCGGATACCAGATTCATAAAAATGATCATAATATTATTCGAGAAAAACTGAAAAAATTTCATGACAGATGGAAAGTGCTTAAAAGTGCAAAAGAGGTAAGAAGCTTTTTAGAAAAAGATTTCAAGAAACTTTGGACAACGCATCTTTCAAGATGGGATACCGAAGCTGCGATGCAGATGGGTGATTCATAAAATCAATATAGTATCACTCTGACAAGCACATCACATAGTGAAAATTGTCTCTATTGCTAGTATCGGCTTGTTTAATAGCAGGCTGGATAGCAACAGCGACACTACGATCCGCATCAATCATGGTCGATGACCAATATGTCTCATCTATAAATCCCAACTCCTCATAGTTTGCGTATATGTGTCTAAATTGCGATGATGTAAGTAACGTTGCATTCATAGCAGAACATATCACTTTAGCACCGTACCACGATGCCATACATTGAAGTGATTGCGTAAAATCACCTCCATTTGCTTCACAGACTAGTGCAGAGGGTATAGTAATTCCTTTTGCGGGAGTTGTAGAACTGACCGGTGTAGATGAACCTGAGGGATTACTCGTACTATATGCATTAATTTCGTTGAATAATAGAGTGAATTTCTTATTTGCGTTGACCCAAATGCCCTGAGAGGGGTCAATTGATGTAATCTCATTGGAGTTGCTTGCCGGGTCATATGATTTGTAAGTGCTGCTGGAGGGGTCATAGTAATAGACAACACTCACATGATCGCTATCTGAAAAGATAGTTGATAACTCTACACTTTGATAGCCGGGTATACTTATCATATTCCACCCTTGTACTACCTCTACTTTTTTTGAAATTGATGCAGTAAAGTGGTGATCAATTGTCTGTAGCGGAAGAATCACTTCCGGAGGAAAACCAGGCGGTGGTTCAATTTCTGCAATAGGCGGTGCTACTTCCGTAATTGTGGGAACAGCTTCTGTAAATGTCGGTTCTATTTGCGTAGTTGTAGGTGTAACCCCTACAACCGGCGGTGTTGATATTGCGTATAGATTTAAGGTAATAACTAAGAGAGTCAACAGAGAGTTAAGAAGAGATTTCATCAATTATTACCTTTTACAATATTCAATTAATGAAAATTTTATATTTTGAGAACTTAAAATCACGTAAACTCTATTGTGACGATACCGAGTTAAGAGAATACTTTTGCAAAATTTCATAATAGGGATATAAATATCTCTCTTAAATAAAGTTGTAGGAGCATCATATATCTAAGCGTAGCCAAAGCTATGGTTCGGTCTAATACGAAAAATTATTAAAAGTAAAAATATGACTGAGACAGAAAAATTAGTAAAAGAGCAAATTGATAAATATGAGAAGTATAACGGCGATGATGATTTTGAGCAAGAGAGTGAAGCGCAAAACGTTATAGCTTTTTCAAAGATGCTAAAAGTTGAGCTCGCTAAAGAGCTTTACGGACAAGAACAGGCGATCAATGTCGTAGCTAACAGTATGAAAAATCAGATCAAAGATGAGAAGGGTCCAAAGTCAACCTATCTCTTTTTAGGCTCGCCTGCAACGGGTAAAACCTTTTTAGCTGAGTTAATGACAAAACATCTGCCAAAATATAGAATGATGAAGTTTGATATGACGCAGTATCATCAGCAAAACGGCGGTGAGTTGTACGGATATCCATCAGGCTGGAAAGGCTACGGTGTAGGGCAATTGACCGGATTTGTCTATAGAAATCCTCGCGCTGTTATCGTACTGGACAACTTTGAGAAGTGTGACAATATCATCCAAAACAATCTTCTTACCATTTTTGAGGGTGGCAGAATGCGTGATAACTGTGGATGGGATAAGGTTACAGATGCTCCATGTAACGAAGATCCAGATATCATCTACAACGAAGAGAATGCAAACTACTGGGTTGACTTTACCCAGACTATATTTATCATTACTACAAGTTTAGGAAAAGAGCTCTATCAAGATTACAGGTTTAAAGATCTGGTCAAAAAAGATTATATTCAAGCTGAATCAATGATCTTAGAGGCGATCAAGCGTGAGAAGAAGATCGAGAGCAGAGGAGGGGGCTATCAAGATGCAATTGTTCCTGAACTTGCATCTAGATTTTCCAAAGCGCATATTGTTCTGTTTAATAAACTTAACTACGAAGCGTTTGAAAAAATAGCAAAAATTGTTTTTCTAGAGTATACAAAAGAGTTTAAAAAAGATTATGACATTGAGTTTATAGAGAGCAAAAATTTTGAAAGCTTTCTAAAACTGCAAATTCTAAACTTTGCTCCTGAGCTTGATGCAAGAAGGATTAAAGAGAAGGTAAGTACCAACTTCTTTAACCGCATCACTCAATTTATGCAAGAATCTGATCTCTCGTTTAGAAATTTCAAAGAGATCAAGGTTTCCATCTCTAAAGCAAGTATGATGTTTTTAGAAGATAGAGTGGATCCATTGATCGAGAGTGAAAAGCTTGTAAGAGAGCTTTTTAGAAAAAATATGACGCTTGAGATGGAAGATAGTATTACGCTTAAAGACGGTGTTATCACTTATAAGATAACTAGCTGTAAATTTAGACAGGTAATTAGAATAAAAGATTTCACTGAAGACGGTCTTGTTTTTGATATCCCACGTGTCTCATTTGATGATATTGCAGGACACCATAAAGCAAAACAGAGACTTCGAGAAGTGATTAACTTTTTTAAAGAGCCAAAACTCTTAGACAGTTTTGATATCGATCCTCCAAAAGGAATGCTTCTTTATGGACCTCCCGGTACGGGTAAAACGATGCTTGCAAAAGCCTTTGCAAAAGAGGCGGAACTGCCTTTTATCTCTATCACGGGCTTAGAGTTACTAAAGCCGGAGAAGACAAAACAGATTTTCTCAAAAGCGAGAGAGTATGCTCCTGCAATCATTTTTATCGATGAAATTGATACAATCGGTAAACGTGGGGAGGGAAATGATAGAGAGATACCGATCAATAAACTACTTTCAGCAATGGACGGATTTTCAAACAATAAAGATGAGCATATTTTCGTTATTGCAGCAACAAACTATAAAGAGAATATTGATGAAGCGATAGTGAGACCGGGACGTATAGAAATACATATTGAGATTAACAATCTAGACAGGGATGCTAGAGAGTATATGCTTCAAAAGATCATAAAAAATAAACCGACATCGGGTAAATTTGATATGAAAAAACTGTTGATGCATACGATCGGCTTTACGGGAGCGCAACTTGAACTTGTCGGTAAAGAGGCGTCATACTACTGTATGCGTCAAGGAATTAGTGCTATTACTCAAGATATTTTAGTTGAGCATATTCATAAAATTAAATTTGGTCAAAAACAGACACACCTTTCGCAAGAGCAGATGTTTGAAGAGATTTCCGTATATGAAGCTGCGCGTACGGTAATCTCTAATGTTCTAATGCCACACATTACAATTGAGCATGTAAGCTTAACGCCTAGAGATAACCATGAACACTTTGTATCAAATGACTATAATGATATTGAAGATAATATGACGGTAGAAGATTTTAGAAATAGAATATCTGTTTCATTGGCTGGAAGAATTGCTCAAATAAAAAAGTTCGGTGAGGTTGAGGGGTTAGATAGCGGCGCAGCCAATGATCTGCAACAAGCTACCCGTGATGCCTATATAGCGATAGCGCATTATGGGATGGATCAAGAGGTCGGTTTTGTAAATATTGCCGGGATTAGAGACGTAAGTTCAATGAAAACCCAAGAGATTAAACACTACTATGACAAAATCAATAGTGCGCTAGAGCGTTGGATGCAGGAGGCAAAATTGGACACTGTAGCCGTTGTAAATGAAAATTGGGAGCGTATCGAAAGATTATCAAAAGAGCTTTTAGATAAAGAGATCCTTTATGAGGATGAATTAATGGGAATACTTAGAATTTAATTTATTATTTTGTAAAACAAATTTTTCTGATTTCTTATTAAGACTTAACATAATATCATTGTAAAAAATATAAATTATTCAAAGCTTGTTTATGATGACTATTAACGATATAAAAAGAGTAACTCAAGAATCATCTATGCTATTTGTTGAAGACGATAATGATCTACGAGAAAATACTGAAAACATTTTTAAGCATTTATTTAAAAATGTCTATATAGCAAATGATGGTGAAGCTGGTTTACAAGTGTATAAGCAGTTTCATCAGGATAATAGAATAAATTTTGATCTAATTGTTACTGACATAGTTATGCCCAATATGGACGGCATAGAGATGATAAAAGAGATATTAGAAAATAATCCAGCTCAAAAGATAATAGTATATTCTGCTAATAATGAAAAAGAATTTTTAGTTGAGTTGAACGACATCGGTGTTGTGGGATTCTTCCGAAAACCTATAGATATGGACGAATTGATAACTATATTTAATAAAATTTGTACTCATCAGTAATTTTGTTTTATTATAAAATATTTTGAAAATAGGCAATCTTTTCAAACTTTGGATATTAGAGTAAGGGTTTGCCGTTTTTTAAGTGCCACTGCATGATACTTTCCCATATCTCATCGGCACTTTGAGCATACCAAAAGAGTTTCATATCCTCAGCATCTATTACCCCCTCATCTAAGAGATGGTTAAAGTTAATTGTCTCTTTCCAAAATTTTTCACCTACTAAAACAATAGGCATCGGAGCAATTTTTCTTGTTTGAATAAGCGTTAGTGCTTCGATAAGCTCATCCATTGTCCCAAAACCGCCTGGAAATGCAACCAATGCTTTTGCACGTTTAAAAAAATGAAGCTTACGCATACTAAAGTAGTGAAATTGAAAGCAGAGTTCAGGTGAGATATAGGGGTTTGGAAACTGCTCTTTTGGTAGAGTAATATTGAGCCCAATCGATTTTGCACCTACATCAAAGGCACCTCTATTTGCAGCCTCCATAATTCCGGGGCCTCCACCGGTCATAATCGTAACGCTACAATCAGATGGACCAGAGCCTGAGTTACCGACAATTTGACCAAATTCACGTGCAATATTATAGTAGGTACTCTTTTCCAATATAGTTTTTGCTACCTTTAGTCTTTTTTTGAGTGTATGGTTATCAGGCTCTTTATGTAATTTGTTTTTGATTTTATTCAGGTTTCGTTTCGCTTCTGATTCTTCAACGATACGCGTTCCTCCAAAAACGGCAATAGTCTGTTCTACTCCATACTCATTTAAAAGCAGCTCAGTTTTCAGGTAATCGATATGAAGTCTGACTCCCCGTACAGATTTATCTCTTAAAAAATTCAAATCTCTATCAGCCGGTAAATAGCTGGAACTACTCATGATTTTCTCAACACGTTTTTGTGCTTTTGGATCATCTTTAGCCGATTTTCTAGATTCCGAAGGCAGCTTCTTATTTCGTTTTGTTACTTCAGGCGGTATAGGGATTGAGGAGGTACTATCTAATCGGCTATTTTTTTTCATCTATTTAATCTATACTTTCACAGGTGTAGCATACTCAACAATTTTTGCATCATGTTTTAATCTTTTTTTGATAACATTTTTAAAAATTTCCATCTTTTTTGTTTCACCGTGAATTAAATGAAGTTTTTTGAGATTTTTAAAATGATCTATCCACTCAATTAAGTCGTTTTGATCAGCATGAGCAGAAAAACCGTTGATTGTTTCAATCTGCGCTTTTACAATTACATTGTCTCCATAAATTTTTACATACTGCTCACCGTCGATTATACGTCTTCCAAGTGTACCAGGTACTTGATATCCGACAAAAATGACAGTATTTAGTTTATTCCAAAGTCTATGTTTAAGATGATGTATAACACGACCGCCGTTACACATACCGCTTCCTGCTATGATGATCGCACGCTCTTTTATCTTATTGATTTGGCGAGATTCCTCTGTTGTTTTTGTTATTTCAAGTGTCTCAAACGAAAAGGGGTCTTTATCGCGCAAAGCCTCTAGTCCAACCTCTTCACTCAGATGAATAGGGTATTTGTTGTAAAGTCTTGTTGCTCTGATGGCTAATGGACTATCTAAAAAGACTCTGCATCTAGGTAGCTCATTCTCTTCAAACATCTTGTGTAGCAGCCATAAAATCTCTTGCGCTCTTTCAAGTGCAAAAGTAGGGATGATGACGTTACCGTTACGCTTTAATGTCGAAATTATTGCTTTCTTAAACTCTTTAATGCTTTCATTTATCGGTCTATGTAGTCTATCACCGTATGTTGATTCTATAAATAGCGCATTTGTTTCATCTATTTTATCAATAGGATTTATAATAAGACTATGACGACTTCCTATATCACCGGAGAAGACGATACGTTTGTTTTTTGCCTTTTCGACATAATCGATAATTACAATAGAACTCCCCATAATGTGTCCCGCATTGGCAAGCGTGATTTTTATCTTTTTCCCTAGTTTATACTTTTCAAAATACTCTAGCAGCCTCCAATTTTTCATAAAAACATCTTTAACATGCTCAATAGTATATAAAGGCTCTAATACACTCTCCTCATCACCTCGACGTCTTGCTTTTTTCTTGACGGTTTTGTATTCCTCTTTTAATATCTTTGCACTATCACGTAACATGATACTTGCAATATCTTGTGTCGGTTTGGTAGAGATTATTTTCCCGTTAAAGCCATCTTTTATAAGTTTAGGGACTCTCCCGATATGATCAAGATGTGCATGTGTAAGGATGAGATAGTCAATATCGGCAGGATCAAACTCAAAAGGTCTATAGTTTTTCTCGTTGCCTACATCATCTTGAAACATTCCACAATCGATTAGAATTTTTATAGGACCTATTTTAACTAAATGACACGAACCGGTAACAGTTTGTGCAGCTCCATACGATGTTACGACAGCCATAAATTCACCTCAAAAATAGTATTAAGTTATACATCTTAACACATAGATTATTAATTTAAATGTAAAAATTAATAGCAAGTATACAGCGTGATATTTTTTCAATCTTATGTTTTCTTTTATTTCTTATTTACAAATAGAATTTCAGATATTAAGCTAAGATAAAAGAGATTTATATCACAATAAGAAATAAATTTTATTATTTATATACAATGGATTGAGATGACAGATAATCATGATGTGGAAATTTTAAGTGACACAAAATTAATCTATGAGTATCTTTTAAATAATATAGAGAGAGATTATTTTTTCTATACTCGTAAATTAGACGGTATGATCGTTTATGTCAGTTCATCCGTTGAAAATGTTTTGGGTTATGATCCGAGTTACTTTGTCCAAAAAAAAGTTTCTAATCATATGATTGAAAATGTTCTCAATATATTTTCAGAATATTTTTTAGAGCATAAAGATCCAAATGTAGTAAAAAAGACTTATGTTGTCAACATACCGCACAAAAACTCCGAGATAGTAAATTTAGAGTTGACAGAACTTTCCGTAAAAGATGAGTTTGGCCGTCTTATCGGTATGAGCGGTATAGCAAAAGATATAACAAATTCGATAAAAGCGCAGAAAAAAATTGAGGAACAAAACAGCGAGCTTAATTCGTTAAATAAAATATTACAAGGAAAAGTAAAACAGCAGATTTTGGATGAAAAAAATTTGTTTAAGAAAATTTTTCAAAAATCCTCTGACGCAACTTTCTTGATTAGAGATAAAAAGTTTATCGACTGTAATGAAACAATCGTAGAAATGCTTATGTACACTAAAAAAGAGTCTCTATTAGGGTTACATCCTTCAAAACTATGCCCGGAATTTCAGCCTGATGGCAATCTCTCATATGATAAATCAGAAAAGATGATGCAAATTGCATTAGAAAAGGGAAGCAATAAATTTGAGTGGTTATGTAGAAAAGCAAACGGTGATACATTATGGGTTGAAGTTGAATATACAAAAATCAATCTCTACAAAGATGAGGTGATCCATGCTATTTGGAAAAATATAGATGATAGAAAAAGAATGCAAATCCAACTAGATGAGTTAACAAAAAATCTTAAATGTACCATTGAATCGGAAAATAAAAAAGAGAAAGAGAACGTGAATCTTTCACTGCTAAATAGGACATTGCAAAAAAAGGTTGAAGAAGAGAGTGAAAAAAATAGAGAAAAGGATAGGATAATGTTTGCCCAAGCCCGTCATGCACAGATGGGAGAGATGCTAAGTATGATCGCACACCAATGGCGTCAGCCACTTAATGCCGTCAGTGCAGCAGCAATAAATTTAACTTTGATGAATGAACTGGATATGCTTGAATCAAAAGAGGTACATAATATTTCAAAGTTTATACAAAACTCTACACAACAGATGTCTGAGACAATCAATGATTTTATGAATTTTTCTAAACCTGAAGCAGAAAATGAGTTTTTTACTTTAAAAGATGTTATTATCGATATAGATCATATGATTGCTACACAACTGAAATCACACGGTATAAAATTTGTAACGATATTAAATGACGAGATAAGTATCTTTGGTCAAAAAAATGAGCTTACGCATGTACTCATCAACGTCATTACAAATTCTAGAGATGCTCTTGATGGATTAATGATGGAAGATAAGGTTATAGTTTTATATGCTTATAGGCAAGATGATAACTATATTATTGAAATAAGTGACAACGGCGGCGGAATTGACTTTGACATTATGGATAAAATTTTCAACCCATATTTTACTACGAAAGATCAAGGTAAAGGTACCGGTATTGGTCTGCATATGGCCAAGGAGATTATTCAAAAAGATTTCAACGGTAGTATATCTGTACAAAATATTGAAGAGGGTGCCGAGTTTCAAATTGTTTTGAAAATAAAAGGGGATGATAATGAATAGTGATGTTAAAGAGATACGAAAAGTTACAAAAGAGTTTTCGATTCTCTATGTAGAGGATGAACCCGATGTCCGTGAAATGGTCGGTAAGTTGTTAAAAGCACTATTTGACAATGTTTATATTGAAGAAAATGGGAAAAACGGTTTGGAGTTTTTTGAAAAACATATTCCCGATATTGTTATGACTGATATTCGAATGCCCCTCATGGATGGACTTGAGATGTCAAGGGAAATTAAGAAGAGATCTTCTAAAACACCGATAATAATTACCACTGCCTTTAATGATGAAAAATATTTTATGAAATCAATTGATATAGGTATAGACAAATACATTATCAAACCTATAATTGCCGAATCACTTTTTGAATCGGTTTTTACTATCGCAAAAAGATTAAAAAATGAAAAAGAGCTAGAAAACTTTAAACGTCAAAGTATTGAAAATAAACTTAACAACGTATCTCACTCTGTTGTCTCCAATATTATAAGTGCGCTTCCAAATCCGGTAATTACCTATAAAAATGCTCAAGTACTCTTTACAAATACCGTTTTTTTGGAACTCTTAAATACTGAAGATATAGATAGTTTAAATGAGGATAATCAATTTGACTTTAACAAACTTCTTGAGGATAGAAAGGGGTTTTTATCCAATCTTGAAGAGTATGATGAGAATGATATAGCATCAAACAAAATTTCTATTAAACATAAATATGGTCATCAAATATTTTTATTAAATAAAAGAGTTATAGGAATTGGAGGCGAAAAAGAGTTTATCGAATTATACTCTTTGAATAATATTTCATTGCAAGAGTATCAAAAGAATAAATTAAAACGATATAGTGAAATACTTGAAGAGTTTATTTTTAAAGGGCATAAGAGTAAGATTGTCAAATCTGATAGTAAGAGTGAAGAGATTGCACATGTTGAAAAAGAGGAAGAAGCTGATCTACATAAATTGAGTATTGATGCAGGGCAAATGGCTAGTTTGAGAAAAAGCCACGCTTATAAGACGGTGGCATCTGATTATATAGCTGAATTAGATGTTGAGACATTGCAAGATATGCAAGAGTTGGATGAACTAGAGAATGAGATAAGTGAACTGTTGATAGTAGCTTCAGATTCAGAAAGTACCGGCGATTTTTATCTTGAAATTGCAGATAAACTACATCATTATGCACAAACTATTCAAATTTTGATTGAGTTTGATGAACTATCGTACGCTATTGAATCATTTTCAGATCTTTTGATAGAAAATTATTTAAAACTTGACGATAAGATGCATAGAAGATTGTTTCAATTTATAAAAAACTTTTTAGAAGATCTGATTACATGGCGTCAAACAATTTTTGTCACACAATCAACCATTGATATTCACTATCTAGATAGTTCACTCTTAAGTGCCATTTTACAAGTAGAGATACTTTTAAGACCGGACGTTAATGAAATTGATGATGAAGAGAATGAAGATCTAATACTGTTTTAAGTCTAAAATGAAGGAGTAACCGTGGAAATTAAAACACTCAAACAAAAATGCGGTAAACTCAAAGTACTTTATGTTGAAGATGATGAGGTATCGCAAGAATCAGTTTTTAAATTGTTGAAGCTTTTTTTTAATGAAATTACTGTTGCCAGTGACGGTTTAAAAGGACTTGAAAAATTTAATAAAGAAAAATTTAATCTGATAATCAGTGACATAATTATGCCGCAGATGAACGGTATTGAGATGTTAAAGGAGATACGCAAAATAGATAATGAAGTACCAGCACTATTTTTTTCTGCGTTTAATGACTCCAAATATTTTATTGAATTAATTGAACTCGGAGTTGATGCGTTTATATTGAAACCGATCAATGATGTTCAGTTTTTAAAAGCTATAGGGAAAGTTGTAGAGAATATAGAGTTTAAAAGAATAGACAAAGATTATAAAGAGTTTCTTGAACATGAGGTAAAAGAGCGAACTAAAGAGTTAGTACACAAGCTCTATTATGATGAATTAACGGGACTTTTAAATAGACATGCATTTTTTGAAGAGATAAAAAAGAGTTCATATCCTGTTATTTTTCTTATTGATATCAACGAGTTTAAAACTATAAACCAGGTATATGGCAATCCTAGAGGTTCGATTGTACTAACAAAATTTGCATCTTTTTTAGAAGAGCATGCAAAAGAGAAAGATTACTCCGTATACCGAATTTCCGGTGATGAATTTGCATTAGTAGACTATTCATTAGGCATAGATCTTGATAGTTACGAAGATTTTATCAATAATCTGTTCACAAAGGTTCGTGCTTTTCAAGTTGAGATTGAAAATTATAAAATATCCATAGATATTACAATCGGAATTTCTGCAGCCGAGCAAGATACGTTTGAAAAAGCAAAAATAGCACTTGAGTATGCGAAAGAGCATAATAAAAAATATTTTATGTACTCTTTGAATATGGATACAAATCAGATACAAAATCAAATGCTGATCTGTAGAGATGAGATAGTATCTGCAATCCAAGAAAAAAGAGTTATTCCTTTTTTTCAACCTATCCTTGACAGGGAAGGAAAAATTATTAAATATGAAGCACTCATGAGGATACAAAGTAGTGATCCAAATAAGATTTTGTATCCAAAGGAGTTTTTAGAGACGGCAATAAAGACAAAACTCTATGAAGAACTCTCTTCTAGTACAATTTTTTTGGTACTTGAAAAATTAAAAAATATCAATGAAGATATAAGTATCAACTTTACATATAGCGATATTGATAATAAACCGTTTATGTATGAGTTGGAAAAATTTTTATCAAAACATAGAGATTTAGGAAAACGGATTATTTTTGAAATTACGGAGAGTGAGAGCATTAAAAACAACGATAACGTTAAACAGTTTATAAAACGGTTTAGATATTTTGGAGTAAGAATAGCTATTGATGATTTTGGATCGGGTTTTTCTAACTTTATATACATCCTAGAAATTGTACCTGATTATTTGAAAATTGACGGATCACTCATTAAAGCGATAGATACAGACCCAAAATCATATACTCTTGTGCAGGCTATCGTAGAGTTTTCTCACCGCTTAGGGATAAAAACAATTGCTGAATATGTGCATTCCAAAGTAATTTTTGAAATGTTGCAAGAGCTTAATGTTGACGAATTTCAAGGATTTTATTTTTCCGAACCTCTTAGTGATATTTAAAGAGAGCGATTGCTTTAATGGGATTGGAAATATAGAAGAAATTTAATTGCCTGTAAAATAAACTGTGTAAATCACCTCGGTAGTGTAAAAGTCACTGGTCTTCTTTCGATATTGGTCTCTTCCCTGAATCGGGAGAAGACCAACAGATTTTTGAAATGTTCGCATCCTAAACAAGATTTTAGGGTGTGAACGGCTATCTAAAAAAATAAAAACTAAATAAAGAACCTTCTTTTGGCACTTACGAACTAGCCACCTAAGTTTTAATTAAGCCAGTTATTTGAAGATTTAGATAGTTAATGTATTCTAGATTTCGTACAACATCTTTTGAAAAATAGTATAAAAAACTTTCAGCTGATGACAAAATACTGGTAAAAGAGGTTGTTGTCCTGCTTGCCAATAATGAAACACTAGATCAAAAATACAAAGACCATAAACTAACCGGTAATTTCAAAGATCTAAGAGAGTGTCATGTCAGACCCAATCTGTTGCTTATATATGAAATAGATAATGATGTACTAGAACTTTCGCTAGTCCATGTCGGAAATCATAATTCTTTGTTCAAATAGATACTAAAATCTCTTATTAAAAATCATCCATATCACTAAAGATCAAAATTTTTTAAAAAATAATGCCAAGTTTTTCATCGTTAGCAGGTGAACACCCCTGAACAGAAAGATAAAGATTTTCATTTTTAACCTTTATGTAGTCATGCCCGTGAACATGCACCAGTTCAGAATTGTTTTTTGAAAGAAGTTTGTATGCGTGTTTTCCGACTTGACATATGATCTGATTTTTTGGATCTTTTTTATAAAAGTCAACAACGTCATTTGCAAGAAGTAGATTAACAAAAAGAGTGAAAAAAACGAGGTGGCGCATAAAAGTCCTTTGTAGATAATATCTGTATAATACTAGCCTAAATCAGATAATATTTATTTTTCTTCAGTAATGTTTTTTCAGTTTCAAAATCTTTTATTTTTTCTACTAATCAATATTTTCACTAAAAAAAGACGATATGTTAATTATTTAGTATAATTAGTCATTTACAATCCTGAGTAATGGCTGTACTATTATATTTGAAGCGGTAGATGCCGTCTGAAATATTTTATAGCACAAGGAGCTATTATGTCACAAGAGAACAAGAAGATTACCGGACGTTTTTTAAAAGAGGTTGTTAATGAAGGCAAGATGGAGATGATTGATGAGTTGGTTGCCGAGGATTATGTCTATCACGGTGCTCACGGTATGGTATTAGAAGGGCGTGATGCATTAAAATCTGTGTTCGGCGAGTTACGCGGTGCTTTTCCTGATTTGAAGGTGCATCCTAATTTTTTGATAGCAGAAAATAATCACATCAGTGTACAATTTACATTTACAGGTACACATCTAGGAGAGTTTCATACTATACCTGCAACACATAAAAAGGTCAATTTTGAGGGGATTGTTATGTCTCGTATAGAGAACGGTTTGATACGCGAGGATTGGGAGATGCTCGATACGGCACTTTTAATGACGCAGATCGCGCCGGATATGTAGGTATTTATGAAGTCCGTAGCAGTCAATGCACTTATCCATGAAAAAGCTAATAGATATTCGCAAATTTTAAGAGAAATACGGATTAAAGAGAGTTTCTATGTCAAAGCATCGGCATTTGGAAATTGGGGACTTGATAATCCCCCTTTAAAGGGTGCTCTTTTTCATTTTGTAGTTGAGGGAACTGCGCAGATAGAAGATAAAAAGGGAAACTTTATCGCACTGCAGAAGGGCGATTTTGTTTTGTTACCTAAGGGCAATAGACATTTTTTACGAAGCGATGAAGATGCTAATATTGAAAATTTTGAGAGTGTAGAGATGAAACCCTTAGGGGAAAATGCTTCTGAAATGCAGCTAGGAACTATGGGTGAACGCTCAATACTTATCTGTGGAGGACTCAGCTTTGATCCATCATGGCATCCGCTTATTGAAACGCTCCCCTCGCTACTTATTCAGCGTGCATCAGAACAGAGTGGTGCACTGCATACGAGTACTCTTATGGAGATGATGAATAGTGAAGTACACTCTGAAATGCCCGGAAGTGAGATCGTTATCAATAGGCTAAGTGAAGTGCTTGTCGTGAGTGCTTTACGAAACTGGATGATTGAGGGCACTAACAATGATACAAGTTGGATAGTAGCTTTGCGTGATGAGTTTCTAGGGCATTCACTGGTTCAAATTCATACTGCCCCACAAAATGATTGGAGTGTCGCTTCACTTGCAAAAGAGGCAAAAATGTCGCGCTCGGTGTATGCCGAAAAGTTTCATAAACTCATCGGTATGCCGCCGATGCACTATGTAACTCGTATTCGGATGAATTTAGCAGCTGATAAACTGCGCCAAACCACGCAGACGGTTGAACGTATCGCCTTAGAAGTGGGGTATGAGAGTGCAATTTCATTTAACCGTGCATTTAAGCGCTATTGGGGTGAGCCTCCGGGAAGATTTAAAGCTCACCAAGCTGAGTGATTACGCACTTTTATAGAGCTCATCCTCTCTTTTGATAAGTACGTCTGCTAAAAAGAAAAACGCCTCTTTCCATGCTGCAATGATTTCAGGTGTTGCCGCGTCACCTAATACTCTCTCAATTGCACTTAAAATTGCAGCGCCTACAAGTGGATAGTGTTCAGGTTTAACGTTAGTTTTAACGTGTGCTTGAGCCATAGTCTCAATCCCTTTTCCAAGTACCTCTAACTTATCGATATTTGCCGCATAAGCATATACCGCGTTTGCAAGTTTTTTATACTGATCCGGTGCTGCGTCTTTAAATAGCTCTTTAAGCTCAGGATTGCGAGTAAATAAAAACTCATACATAACCGTCGTGATCTCTTCACCTTTCTCTTTTAATACAGGTGCCGTTGCTTTTATAATTGCTTTTGTATTTTCATTCATGTTCATTTCCTTTGTGTTAAGTGAGGAAAGTTTACATGAAGAAAAAGAAATCATTCTTGACATATATCAAGAAAAGAGAGAATATTTATCCTCTTTTTTGATAATTTTGTTCTCTTTGATAAGTTGTTTGATATTTCTTGAAAAAGTTTCAGGTGTCATCCCTAAGAGTGAAGCGATTTCATATTTTTTCAGTTCACTTCCTAAAGAGTGGTTTTTCTCATAAAAGTTTAAAATCTTCTCCTTCGCACTTGAAGCGATAGTCATGTGTATATTGTTTTGCAAAAGTTGAATTTTGTCAAGTAGAGATTTTACAATCTCGTTTGATACGTGTGGGTTGTGTAAAAAAAGTTTGTTAAACTTTTCAAGTTTTATCTTGATAACGGCTCCGTCAGACTTAAAGAGTGCTGTGGAGGGGAAGGGTATACCTTTTAATATAGCAGGTTCTGCAAGCAGCGAAAAGGGCTGAAAAAGTCCTATAATGATCTCATTTCCTTTGTTGTCATGTTTAAAAACGGCCACAATACCTTCGGTGAGTATGAGCAAATCATCACTCACTTCACCCTCCATAAAAAGATAGGAGTCTTTTTTATAGTTATGGATGGAAGATATTTCGACGAGTGAATTGAGTTCATCATTACTTAGGTAGGAGAAGAGGTAAATTTGTTTTAAGATCTCTAAAATCGGCTTTTTCATTATGGGAATATTATAACAAAATTGCTTGTATAAAAAGTGTGAAAGCTATGTTTGTACGAAAGCTAGTTATAAGAGTAAGAAGATTACAATTACCAAACAATCGTTTGGATGAAAAATGGCAATTAAAAAAACATCGAAAGAGGATATTGTTAAACATGCAATACGTCTTTTTAAAATCAACGGCTATTACAATACTTCAATGGCAAATATCGCCGATGCATGTGGTTTAATAAAAGGTAGTATCTATCATTACTTCAAAAGTAAAGAGGAGATAGGTCTTGAAGCATTGAAATATGTTCATGAATATTTTGAAGAGAAGATTTATAGTTTAGCGTATCAAGAGGGTATGGGTACAAAACAAAAGATAGAGCTATTTGTAAAAAGGATTGATGACTATTTTTTACACAGTGAAGGCGGTTGTTTGCTCGGTAATTTTGCTTTGGAAATATCTTTTGAAAATACTCTTTTTAGAGATGAAATAAAATCCTATTTTTTAAATTGGGAAAAAGCGTTAGCGAGGATTTTGAGTGAGAGATTTGATGATCAAGAGGCGTTGGAACTTGCTCGTAAGTACGTGGCATTGACGCAAGGTGAGATAATGATGATGAATCTGTTTGGATCACCGGAGCGTTATCTCAAGGTCGGTAAAAAAATCATTGCTCTTTTAGAGTAAAAATTTTTTAGCCTATTATTCAAACAATCGTTTGGTAGATAAAAGGAAAGAGATGCAAGTAAATATTAGAAAACCGTTACCACCCTTTGATATAGAAGGGGCAGAACAAAAAGTTAGAATGGCTGAAAATGCCTGGAACTCTAAAGATCCACAAAAGATATCTTTGGCGTATAGTGTAGATAGCAGTTGGAGAAATAGGGATAAGTTTATAAACGGCAGAGATGAGATAGTTGCTTTTTTGAGTGAGAAGTTTGCTAAAGAGCAAGAGTATAGACTTTGTAAAGAGCTATGGAGTTATGATGGTAAGAGAATAGCAGTGAGATTTGCGTATGAGTGGCATGATGAAGATGGACAGTGGTTTAGAAGTTACGGAAATGAAAATTGGGAGTTTGACGAAAGAGGGTATATGCAAAGACGAATTGCCAGTATTAATGATCTTAAAATAGATGCTAATGATAGAAAATTAGTATGGGATGGCAATATTCGACCGGATGATTATCCCTCACTCAGTGAAATGGGATTATAGAAAGAAGTAGCGTGAGCCGATCAAATGTCTTGAAGGCTCACATAGTATTCTATTCATCCTCTTTATCGGTCTCTTTGATTTTTGCCATCATAACCATTAAAATACGGATATTATAGTAGATAAAAACAAAGGGCTGTATCAAAAGGCTAGTACGAGCCCACTTCATAAAAGGTCCCGGTACCATCCATGAGTTACCGCGTTGTGTGTAGGGTTTGTAATTTCTCATAATTTTTCCTTTTTCAAATTTATTATACTCTTGTCGCTATTAATCAGGAATGATCCACCATAACGGATGCGCTTTCATTTTATAAATAAACATATAGTGTAAAATAAGCTTTAACCAGTGACCCGCAAGTCCCATATCACCAAATGTGTAGCTAAGATCACGTCCCGTGCTAAAGCGGTCATAGTCAGGAACTACGGGAAACATAGAAATCGCCATAGCTTGACCTTTTGTTAGTGAGTTACCCATTGAAGCAACGCACGCTGCTCCAAATTCCGCCATAGAAGCACTATGTTGCGGGACTCTACCGTGTATTAAATCGATAACATTATGTGCAACCGTATGGCCTATAATTCCTGCAACCATACCCGTTCTAGGAGGTGATGCAACAATCGGTGTCCCATCAGGTGCACTGAGTGGTTTGCTGATAGGATGTGGCGGTGCAAAAGAGATACCTGCTGCAAAAAGATTTGGATAGGTAGGTGTCTGATAGGTTTTAGGCCAATCTTTTGCTTTCCAGTTCTCAAAACCTTTAGCAGCTGCTTCATAATCTGCATCAACCTTTAAGAAGCCGCTTGGATTACAAAGATTAGCAGTTATGTCATTGCCCTCTTTATCAATGTACTTTAGATCGGCTCCTGAAAATGCAGGGATAAGCATGGCAAAGTCAAACTCTAAACTGTCCTCTTCACCCTCAACGGTGATATAATGAATTTTATCTTTTGTAACCTCTTTCACATGTGCACGTACAATCCAGTCAATACCACGTTCTACAAATGATGATTCAGCAAAAACTTTATCTGAAATCTCATAACCGCCTTTACTCACGATGATACCGCCAACTCCGAAATCCCCGAGATAAGGTTCATTTGATATCCATTTTATACGTGCATTTTTTAGCAGTCCTCTCTCTTCTAAATCAAACGCCAAATTGTGGATATACTCAAATGCGGCTCCATGACACGTTGCCATACCGTGACCCGTACCTATTACGATACGCTGTTTTTCACCTGCCTCAAGCTTTTTTATCACCTCTTCATATTTTTTAGCTGCCTCTTCTGCGTGAGTCGGCGTACATACGGAGTGGGTAAATCCATCAGGTCCGAGTCCCGGAGTTGCAGCGTAGTTGTTTCTAGGTCCCGTAGCATTGATAAGGTAGTCATAGTTGATTTTCTCAATCTTTCCGTCACTACTCTTTTCTACGATTATAAACTGCTCCTCTTTATCGGGGTGTATCTCTTTTGTTAATGCCTGCACATAAGTAATTCCCAATTTTTTATAGACTGGAGCCAGTTCAAACTGTGTCTGTTCAGCCGTCATCTTACCGATACCGACCCATATATACGATGGAATGTATCCAAACTTCTTTTGAGGCGTTACTACTACAACTTCATGCTTTTTATTAAGCTTACGCCTCAAATTCATTGCAGCCGTATGCCCTGCAAAACCGGAACCTAAAACCACTACACGCGCCATATATATCCTTTGCTTAAATTTTAAAGTTAAGTAGTTTATATTAAATAAACTTAATTTTATATTTGAAAACTCCCTTTTGCATTATTTATTCGGTAGTTAATAGTTAGAAGGTTATATTAATATTGAGATAATATGTCTCTTTTAAATCACCAAATTCACTTCCATATTTTCCTCTATAGTACATCATTCCTATCCCTAGAAGTGCATCATCACTTAATGAGTAGCTCAAAACAGGCGTAACATAGGAGCTTTTGTCATCAGTATTGAGTATATGCGAGAGTGATCCGTAGAGTAGGGAATCAAATTGGTAAGAGAGATTAACGCCTAAATAGTTGCGTGAGTTAAGTAGATTATTTGGCGCAACTTTTGGTGAAAAATTTTCTTGATAATTTTTAGAGCTGTATAGCCACTCTGTGGTAAGTATTAAAGAATTTTCAAATGCGTAATCTGCCCCGAAAATTGCTTGATAGTACTTTTTGCCAAGTAGCTTATCCTCAAACCATCCACCCTCGTTTCGAAGCTCTATACCGCTCTCATAGAACTCACCCTCTAGTTCATATCCGATCATTGTCATATCATCAGATTTGACGGCATTAAGTGCAATATCTACAACATCCAAGTAGCCCTTTATTCGTCCTGCATATTTGAAACTTTTATTTGAACGTTTTGCGGCAATAACAGTTAACTCACTGAGTTGGCTTATCGAATAGCTATAGAGAAGCGAATAGGCTCCAAAAACTTCATCAGGCTCAAGCGCTAGGGGATTTTTAGGATTAAAAAGATCAGTTGGATTCCATATGCGACCGACTCCCATACTGATCTTTTGCAGACCAAAACTGATACGATGCTTTTCATCTACATATCCGCCATAGAGTCGGTAAAGTTGGGCGTAATACTCTCCATTGCCGTAGTTATACGCATCTGTTTGCGTATCAAAGGGGGTATCTGAACTTATGGTGTTAGTCAATCTATATGAATCAGAGTTGATATGTGCACTTCCAAGATAGTTTTCAATATCTGCAATTGCCGTAACAAACCAATTTTCATTTCGAATATGCCCCGTAAGACGAATGCGGTTATAGTTAAGGAGTCTGTTTTCTCCTTTTAAATCCAGCGGTGCAAAAAGCGTGAAGTTGCTATTTTCAAGTGTCGTCTCTATCTCTTTTGAAAAAAGTGCGGATGCTGAAATGAGAAATAGCAATAACAAACGTGTCATCAGCGATGCGTATCCTCTACCACTACGCCGTCACGCAGTACGATTGATCTTTTTGCTTTTGCTATAACCAAAGGATCGTGTGAAGAGAATATAACGGTGATTTTTTCCTCTTCGTTAAGTTTTCGCATCAACTCCATAAGGTTTTCACCATTTTTTGTGTCTAAGTTTGCGGTCGGCTCATCCGCTAAGATGAGTTTTGGTTTACTCGCTACCGCACGCGCAACCGCAACGCGCTGCTGCTGTCCACCGCTTAGATGATCGGGGAGTTTATTAAGATATGTATCGATATCTAGCGCTTTGGCGATCTCCATGACACGTGTGTCACACTCTTGTTGCGAATATCCAAGCAGGTGCATAACATACTCGATATTCTCTTTTACCGTCAGGATAGGTATGAGGTTATAGGCTTGAAAAACAAAACCGATATATTCACGCCGAAATCGTGCCAATTCACTCTCGTTTAACATATGAATTGCTTTATCTTCTAGTGCAACCGTTCCGCTTGTCGGATTATCTAACGCACCTATGAGATTTAGTAGCGTGCTTTTACCGCTTCCGCTAGGTCCTGAGATAACGACAAACTCCTCTTTTTTAATTTCAAGGCTTACCCCTTTGAGTGCGCTGCTTTGGCTTTCGCTTCCTTCGTTAAATATTTTTGTCAGATTTGTTATCGTTAAAAAATTCATTATGTCTGCTCGTTGATGGATTTGATGGGATTACGCCTCTTTAGAGTAATTAGCGGTATAAGCGTTGCCACTAACGTAGCTAGCAGTACGCTTATAAAGGAGTTGGTAAAATACTCCTCTTTCATAACGGCGTATATGTTTGAATCCATTCCAAATATAGCAAAGGCGTCGCTAAATCCCGAGAGATTTAAACCGTACTCTTTAAAGTACCATAGTAGGGATCCTCCTAGCAGTGCACCGATAATATAACCGCTCATCGTAATAAGCAGTGATTCATACATAACCAGACGAACAATCTCTTTAAACTCCGTTCCTATCGCCATCATAATGCCAAACTCACGGACGCGCTCTAAAACTGAGACCATGACCACTCCAAAAATTCCCAGCGATGCAACGACAAAAATAAATATCGTACTTATCTTATTATACGTCTGCATCATCATTTCACTCTCATGCAGTGAAGGGTAAAGCTCTTTATAGGAGTAGATTACAATCTGTTCATCTAAAATTTCGCTTCTGAGTTCATGTAGCACCGAGGCATCTAAATTTCTCTTATGTAAAAGTATCGAGATCTGCGTTACACCGTTAATGCCCGTAAGTGCTTGTAATCTTTTCATATCTACAAGCAGGCCGTATTCGTCGATATTCATATTATTCGTTTTAATGATCGCGCGGATTTTAAATGCTGCCGATACGACCTCATTAGTGTTATCTTGCATTGTGATGATAACTTTTTTACCTACATCCACTTTGAGTTTACGCGCAAGGCGGTATCCGATAATCGCACCTCGTGAACGTTTGTCAAAAGTGTACTCTCCTTTGGTAAGAAAGTTTTTTAAATCGGCATGCTCTTCTTCTTTTGTCAGATCGACCCCTATGACGTTCACCCCTTTGGAGTACCCTGCCGTTGCGATGAGTCCTCGCTGACTGATACGAAGAACATAACTGCTAATCTCCTCTTTATGATCAAGCAGCTTTGTAATGTTGTCAGGATTTTGGATGTTATATTTAATGTTATTATCGCTTCGAAAATTTTTATGTTCAACCGAGAGTGTGCCGCTTCCCGTTTTGATACTGTTTTGGGTGATTTGCACCATCATTCCGTCATACATACCCTCCATAAAGAGTAAACCAACAAGTGAGAGGCTAATCATTAGGGCAATCAAAACCGCACGTCTTTTGCGCCGCTTAATCTGAAGCAGTGCCATTTTAAAGTGTAGTTTTGTGCTGCTAAACATATCTGATAGCCTCGGTAGGGGTAAATTTGTTGATCATCAGAATAGGATAGATGACTGTCAATAGATTGAGTACAAACATAATCAGCATCTCAATCGCTATCTTTTGCGGATTATATTCAGCGGGCAGGGTTGCATCTGCTACCATGTTGTATTGTTTTGCATACTCTTCAACATTTACGTCTGAAAGGGAGCTAAACTCTATAGGGTTTTTTTCATAATAATGTGAGGTGTAAGCACCGCCCGCTCCGCCTATGGCAACACTGATAAAACCTAAAATTGATGCTTCGATAAGCAGCATAGCGACAATCTGTTTAGTAGATGTACCGATCGCGCGTAGCACTCCAATTTGGCGAATACGTGAATAGACGCTTAGATAGGCAAAAATTGCGATAACAAAGAAGATAACGATAAAGAAAATGGCTAGGGTGATGTATCCGAATATCTCATCAACCTCCATAGCTAAAATCAGATCTTCTAGAAGCGTTTTATAGCTTTGTACCTCTAAATCTTTATCAATTGCTTGTTGAACGATTTGTGTAAGTGCATCAACCTCTTTGATATCTCTTGGCATCAAAACAATATGCGTAGCAATGTTTTCACTCTGCATAAGCGTATCAAAATAGCTTTTGTTGACAAAGGCGGCGCTGTTGTCAAACTCGTAGAGTTTTGTTTTAAATAATCCCTTTACTATGAGATTATCTGCTGCAAATGAGTAATCCGCTGCGCTTGAGATAAATGAGAGGTTATCTCCGACTTTTAAATTTAACCTTTTAGCAAGCTCTACGCCTATATAGAGCGCATTCGTATCTTCAGCGTTTAAATACTCTCCGCTCACAAGTGAATTTTTTAGGCGTGAAATTTGCGCTTCACTCTCAGGCTCGATTGCGTTAAACATTCCCCCGATTGAGTGCTCATTTGTTGAGTAGAGGGCAAATGTTTCAAAACGCACGGTATATTTTTCAATCTCTTTGATATTTTTCAAACTCTTTTTTACCCTTTGTACGTCAAAGATAAGATTTTCAAAGTTTGGCTCATCGCTAAATTTTCGGTTTGTTATTTGCATATATCCCGGATATACCTCAATGCTGGAGCGAATGATCTGATTATGGCTGCCATCACTCAGTGCATTGAGAAAGATGAAGATTGCTGTTGAAAAGGTACTAAGCAGTAGGGTGACGAAAGAGCGCTTTTTATAGCTAAGAAGTTGGCGCATTGCCATCTTTAAAAGTATCATCTGCTATATCTTTTGAGGGCACTTTTTCTAAAACGTGCATCGTTAATTTCGATATCAAATTGAATCTGTTCGATAGAGACAACGGTTTTGTTCTGTTTTTTCGTCGCAGATTGCAAGGTCATCGTAGTAGGAAGATAGTGCGTACCGTGAAGTTGTACGTTGCTGTAAAAAAGTGTGCGCTGTTCAATATCGTCTTCATCGTAGTAGATAGCTTTAAGAGGGATAAAGTTTTGCTTTTGCACCTCCATAACGATTTTTCCCCACACGACGGCTGCATCCTCTTTGGGTATGAGAGTAAGGATATAGATTTTTTCATCTTCAGAGCTTACAAAGGCGTCATAATCTTTAACGATAGAGCTCTCTTTTGTCATATCGTCATTGGTAAAGTCGCTTCCCATCCAGCTTTGCATCATCATCGAACTTGGAATTTTTATCGTTTTTTCTATTTTTGGCACATATTGCCACATGGTCGTATCTATCTTTAAAAAGGTGATGCCCCGATCTTTTTTTGGATATAAAATTTTGATAAAACTTTTTTCGTTCCCTCTATTCCAACTCTGCATCTTCATTGTTCTATCGCCTCGCGACGTAGTAACCGTCATAGTAACTTCATAGTAACCGCTTTCACTTTGAATGTTGTGTTCGACTTTTTTAATAATTTCATCGGCACTAAAGGCTAAGAGTTTTACGACAACGACAAGAGATAGAAAAAGAATTTTCATAGTAACTCTTTTTATTGAAATAAAACAATTTTACCTAAATAATCTTAACTTTTTAATATAGGTTTTGTGAGTAAATTTTGATTAATAGAGAGATTTTTTTAGTGATATAATACATTTTTCGATAAGGTCTGAATATGAATGAAATATTTATTGCTTCAACATTTTTACTATTACTATCTAATATATTTTTTTACTGGAAAAATAGTCAGCAAAAAAATCATAATAATGGACTTCAAGATAGCGTATCAAAGCTCAATGAACTGCTCAATAAAAAAGATATTGAGTTAGCTACTTTTCAAGAGAGAGTAGTGCATCTTGATAGCGTTATACACAAAGTTACTACTCTAGAGAATGCGTTAAATGAGAAACAGAGTGAACTTGTAACGGCAAAGCTTGAATCTGCACAATTTAAGACCTCGCTTGAAGAGCAAAGTAGATCAATGCAGGAGAAACTCAAACTTTTACACGATAGTGAAGAGAAACTCAAAGAGCAGTTTAAAAACTTAGCCACGGAGATATTTGACAATAATAGTAAAAAATTCGGTGAACAGAATAAAGAGAGTTTAGGCTTGATCTTAAACCCGATGAAGCAGCAGTTAAGTGAATTTAAAAAGAGAGTCGAGGACGTATACGATAAGGAATCTAAAGATAGAAGCGCACTGCAAAATGAGCTAAAAATGCTCAAAGAGTTGAACCAAAAGATGAGTGCAGAGGCGCATAACCTCACAAATGCACTGAGAAGCGATAGTAAAAAGCAGGGGAAATGGGGTGAGATGGTACTTGAAAAGGTGCTTGAAAATTCAGGACTGCGAGAGGGGCATGAGTTTAAAAGAGAGGTGGCATTGAAGGATGATGAAAACAGAGCTTTTCGACCGGATGTAATCGTTTACTTACCTGATGATAGACAAATTATCATCGATGCTAAAACTTCACTGGTTGCCTATAACGAGTATATGGCTGAAGAGGGTGAAGAGCTAAAACAGCTGCACCTAAAAAATCATATTAAGTCCATGCGAGAGCATGTTAAAGGACTTGCAGGCAAAAAATATGAAGATTTACAAAACATAAATAGTTTGGATTTCATTTTCATGTTCGTGCCGATAGAAGGAGCACTGCTACTTGGTCTTGATAATGACGTAAATCTGTATGATGAAGCATTTAAACAAAAGATTATTTTAGTAAGTCCGACCACACTGCTTGTTGCACTCAGAGCCGTTGAAAATACGTGGCGCTATGAGCGACAGGCGCAAAATATCGCCGATGTTTATAAACGTGCAGAAGAGCTTTATAAAAAGTTTCACGGGTTTGTAGAGGATTTAACAAAGGTAGGTAAAAGTCTTGAAAGTGCAAATATTACTTACAACGAGGCATTTAAAAAATTGAGTGAGGGTAGGGGGAACCTTATAAGTCAAGTAACGATGCTCAAAAAGGTATCAAACATACAGCCCAAAAAAGAGCTTGAAAGCAGTTTAGTTGAGAAAGCTACGGCAATTTAAGGTTAGAAGTATAAAAGAAATTCAACACCATTTTCTATATTCTGAACTTCAATATGTCCGTTAAAATCTTTTTCTATAATCTCTTTAACCATATAGAGTCCTATTCCTGTCCCTTTTCCCTGCTCTTTTGTAGTGAAATAGGGGTTAAATATTTTATCAAGTATATCTCCATCTATACCGCCACCGTTATCACGAACAGAAATATTGCATCTACCATTTAGCGCATATGCATCAATTGTGATTTTTTTTATCTCTTGTGTTTGTTCATCTAACGCGTCACGGGCATTTGTGATAATATTGAGTAAAACGTGTATTAATTCATTTTTGTGACCGTATAGAGTTGATATATCTCCTATAGAGGTTTCTAAGATGATGTTGTGTGACTCTAACTGCTTATCAATCATACGCCTTATCTCGTCAAGAACATCTGAAATGAGAAAACTCTCCTTTTTTGTTTGAGGTTTGAAAAAACTCATAAAATCATTGATGGTTTGTGACATGTCAAGGGTTAGTTTTTGAATAAACTTTGAGGTGTTTTCCACCTCCTTCTCATCAAGTGTGCCGAGTTGTTGCTGCAACGTTAAGTTGATCGCTGCTGCACTCACCGCATTTAGAGGCTGTCTCCACTGGTGAGCAATCATACTAATCATCTCTCCCATTTGAGCATGTTTTGATTGATTAATCATAATCTTTTTTTGTACTTTTAATCGCTCTTTTGTGTTGTACTCCTCGGTAATATCGCGATAAATACCTAGAACACCGAATATCTTCTCGTTTTGATCTTTTAGAGGAACTTTTGATTTTTCTAGAATTTTTTTATTCCCCTCTTCATCAATTCTCTCATGAATATAGTTTAATTTAGGTATACCCGTACTCAGAACTTTTTTATCATCTCTTATAGCAATATGGGCTTGATTTTTCCAAATGAGATCAAAATCGGTTTTGCCTATTATCTCTTCATGTCTGTTTAGCTTAGCATCTTTTAAAAATGAATCATTACAACCAAGGTATTCGCCCATTGAATTTTTCCAAAAGATGCTAAGAGGAAGTGTGTTGATGACTGTTTTCATTAATAACTCTTCTTGAGACAGTGCCAGAGATTTATCGTGAAGTTGTTGCTCTAATCTTCGAATTTGTTCATATTGGGTGATTGAACTTCTAATCATAGTGTAGAGTTTTTGAGCACTTAGATCAGTTTTCTCTTTATAATCATTAATGTCAAAATTTTCAATAACATATCTCTCAGGAGCTTCATTAGGTTCTCCTGTTCGTATAACGAGCCTTATGCTACTATTTAATAGATCATTTCTAATGTATTTAACCAGATCAAGTCCCGCAGTCGGTGTTTCCATTACAATATCAATAATTGCCAATGCAAAATCATTATATTGTGCCAATATCAGCTTTGCTTCATTTGTACTCAAAGCACTGTAGATATCTAATCTTTTATTTTTAATGATCAAATCTTTGATGGCTGTTTTTGTTATCGTATGAACCGACGGGTCGTCATCAACTATCAAGATTTTCCAACTATCTTGAAGTGTTTGACTAGTTTGATCATCTTCTTTAGAGAAGAATGACATAGATTTATCAGCCATATCTACTCCTAAATCGAATTGTGTAACTTACTTATTCATATTATAGTATATGTTTTCTATTTTTTAAAAAGGTAAAAATTCTAGCATTTATAGATCTTTTTATTAGCAAAAATAGACAATTTATTGGACAACTTCTATAAAGAATAAATTTTTATATTCACCTACAATTTGGCAAATAAACTTTTGGAGTTTTCTTATGGAAAGAGAAATTAAAAAAATTCTTGTCGCAAATAGAGGTGAGATTGCACTACGTGTTATTAGAGCATGTAAAGAGCTTGGTAAAAAAAGTGTTGCTATATTTTCAGAAGTTGATACCGAAGGGATATGGATTAGAAAAGCTGACGAGTGCTATCCGATCATGGGAAACCCTATTGAAGCATATTTAAATTATGACAATATTATTGCTTTAGCTAAAAAAAGCGAATGTGATGCAATTCATCCAGGTTATGGATTTCTTTCAGAAAGTGCGGAGTTCGCAAAAGCTTGTGAAGAAAATGACATCGTATTTATAGGTCCAAAACCAGAACATATTGCACTATTTGGCGATAAGATGGCTTCAAAAACTGCAATGAAAGAGGTTGGAGTGCCTATTTTAGAAGGTACGAATGAACCTGTTATTGATCAAAAAGAGGGTGCTAAAGTAGCCTCACAAATAGGTTTTCCGGTCATCATCAAAGCGGCATTCGGCGGTGGTGGAAGAGGAATGCGTATCGTTCATAAGGCAAAAGAGTTCGCTTCTAATTTTGAATCAGCTGTTAATGAAGCAAAAAAATATTTTGGACGAGGTGAAGTTTTTATAGAAAAATATGTACAAAATCCACGCCATATTGAGGTTCAGGTCATTGCTGATAAATTTGGAAACGTTGTACATTTGGGTGAACGTGACTGCTCTATCCAAAGACGGCATCAGAAGGTGATTGAGATTGCTCCTTCACCTAGACTTAACGAAACGGTGAGAAAAGAGCTGTATAGAATAGCAACTAAAGCGATGTTTAAATTGGGTTATGAAAGTGTTGGAACTGTTGAGTTTTTGATTGATGAAAATGATAATATCTATTTTATTGAGATGAATACGAGAGTACAAGTAGAACACCCCGTAACTGAAATTATATCAGGTGTAGATATCATTCAGCGCATGATAGAGATTGCAGAGGGTGATAAGTTGAAGTTTCTGCAAGATGAGATCAGTTCTAGAGGATATGCTATAGAGTTTAGGATTAATGCAGAAAATCCTATGAACAACTTCATGCCCTCAGCCGGAACTATCACAAACTATATAATCCCCGGTGGACCCGGTGTGCGGGTAGATACGACAATGTATGCGGGTTATACTATTCCTCCACATTATGATTCAATGATGGGCAAACTTATTGTTTGGGCATTAGATTGGGAAGGTGCCGTCAAAAAAGCTAATCGCGCACTAGATGAATTTTATATTGAAGGGTTTCCTACAAATTTACAACTTCACAGGGAGATTGTAAAAGATGTAGATTTCCAATCTGGGCATATTGATACGGGATACTTAGATAGAAAATTGGCTAGTTTTAATTTTAATGCAAAGAACTCTATTGAACAAGAAGAGAAAAAGATGTCAAAAATAATTGATCTTGTTGAAAAGATTAAATCGTTAAACATAAAAGTAAAGTACTAAATCCTATAGAGCTTTTTAGTTCACAATTGTTCCACATTTAACTTTTATAATAGGTCAACAAAAAGGATCTATTATGAAAGCTTTATTGTATATACTGTTTTTTTCACTATCACTTTTCGCATCTTCTATCACCATAACATTGCCTGTTACACACAGTGAGCCGCTTTATAGAGAGATTACAAAGAGAATTCCTTACCAAGAGTGTTATGATAAAGAAGAACGGGTTGCAGTACCTGAGTATTATGAAGACAACTCTATCGGACTAGATACCTTGATCGGTATAACGGCAGGTGTCGCACTAGGTAACCAGATAGGTAAAGGAAATGGTCGTGACGCAGCAAGAGTGATCGGCGGTCTAGCGGGCGGTTTGATCTCTCACGGGATGAGAGATGATTACAGAAATGTTCGCTATGAAAATAGAGTTAGAAGAGTTTGTGAAACACATTATGAGACATCAACCTCCAAACGACTTATAGGGTACAGACTGTGTGCAGAGATTTCAGGAAAAGAGGTTTGTACGACAAAAAAAGAGAGACAGGGTTTTATTGATCTCTATATAAGCGCCTATTAACAGAAAATTTGAATATGAAGTAGGTTAAACTTTTATTTATGAAAGTATTACAGCAAGAGATAACGATAGCGACACAGCAAAGAGGTTACTATCTAGTAACTGATAGAATTGAAAAGAGTTGCGATATTTTAAAAGAGTTTCAAAGGGGTGTTGCCCATATATTTTTGATGCACACATCGGCATCTTTGACAATTAATGAGAATGCCGATGTTTCGGTGCGGCAAGATTTCACCTCTTTTGAAGAGCATTTGGTTCCAAGGGATTATCCCTACCGTCATGATTACGAAGGCAGTGATGATATGCCTGCTCATATCAAGTCCTCAATATTTGGCAATGCTCTTTCTATATCTGTAAAAAATGGAAGATTTTATTTAGGTACCTGGCAAGGCATCTATCTCAACGAACATAGAGATCATGGAAGCAGAAGAAAAATCGTAATTACGATCACGGGAGAATAATTGGGTTTAATTAATATACTCTTGGTTACAATCCATTTTTATGAAGCAAAAAATTAGAGCAGTAACACAGAACCCCGCTTTTAAAAATTCACTTATGCAACTAAAGCCAAAGAGAAGTGTTTTGGGCTTTTTAGGCGTCGTTTTATTCTTTATACTTCCTGAAATCGTAGCATTTGTTTGGAATGAAGAGATAGTGACATTTGCAAAAGAGGGTATTTCCTCTTCACCCTCATATTTTTACGATGCACTGCTTTTTCTTTTTGACGAGGGTGGCAGCTGGTTTAATTTAGGTTTTGGTTTTGCACTTTTAGTGTGGTTATTTTTTTAATAGACTTCTTGCAAAACTCTAGTAGCCATCAGCTTTTCAAAGAGAGTTTTAATTAAGGCAGATGTTCCTAAGCGTAGCCGAAGCTACGGTTAGGGTTATCTAACGAAGAGTAAAGCTCTCTTTGTAAAGCCCGCAGGGAGACTAAAAAAGCAGCAATCTTGCACAAAAAAATATTTTAACCTTAGCTACGGCTAGGCTTAAAAATTTGTTTTGCACAATCTCACCTCTTTTTTAGTCTCTGATGACTGCTAGAGTTTTGCAAGAAGTCTAATAGATAATAAAGGTCGGTAGTAGTGAGTCAATCTAATTTAATTAACGTCAATGAAACAATAGAGTATGGAAATGTTGTTCTTAATCTCCTCTCTTACAATGTAAAGTTTTTTAAAACTAGTAAAGATTTTGTTAATCTTTTTGAAAGAGTACTCTCAAGATATAGTGAGTATCTCTCCTATAGCCAAGATGACTCCTTTTTGAGTTTTTTAAATGATAGCGTCTATAATAACGACTATATGGTAAGTGACTATATCAACGAAGAGGAGTACGATGTAGATGATGAGTCTATATGTATCCTAAATGATGAGGAGAGTGAGGTGAAACCATGCCTAGACAATATGGGTAATTTCATCATAGGCAACTACAATATCCATTGCAGTGGACCCTATCTCTGTATTGAAGATATGGATGAAAAACTGAAATATGTCTATTTTATGGATTGAACTATATATAATCGATAGTAAGATACAGGTGTATCTATTTGCATAACTGTCTCTTTTGTAACTTGGATACAAAAAATATTTTAGTAGAAAACGAACTTGCTTTTGCAATCTATGATGCATATCCCGTCACTCAATATCATACTCTTATCATACCTAAACGTCATGTTGAAAGCTATTTTGATCTTGATAGCTTAGAAATTGGCGCCATGCATCAACTTTTGAAAATACAAAGGGAGTTGATACTAAAAATTGATACTTCTGTTACAGGTTTTAATATCGGTATCAATGTAAGCCGTGATGCGGGACAAACAATTTTTCATGTACATATGCATCTTATTCCTAGAAGAGAGAATGATGTAAGTGATGCAAGAGGCGGTGTTCGAGGCGTTATACCTTCTAAACAGAAATATTGATCTTAACAAATTATTAAATTTTTTTTTCTGCCGATTTATCATCAAAGGATAAATTATGAAATCTGTCATTAGAAAAGTGTATGTTGCACTAAAGAGTTATTGGAAAGAGGATAAAGCTAAGTTTGAACGTAGCCAGGCAGTAAAGTCCAACTCTCTTGAAAGAGTGTTTCGCCTCTGAAATGGAGATTTTTAAGTAAGTATTGCACCTTACGCGCAATACTTATGTTAATGATGCATTAGTGTATAGAATTCAATCGTTGCCTCTTGAAGAGTAGGGTGGTAGGTTACCACTCTTTTCCCCGTATCTTTTTCATATGTAACTACCTCCCACTCATCTTCACCTTTAGAATTATAAGAGGGTTGCAGCAATACTCTCATGTTAATTAATATTTTCTCTTTTGTCATACGCCCGTTCTCTTTCATCTTAATCTCCTTCAAGATAAAAACAGTAGACTTCTTTCACTACAATAATCGACAAGTAGAGAAAAATTATGAGTTTATTTTTTCGTGAAAAATTAAAAACTAAGATATCAATTGCATCATATATAGCCATTGTTTAGTTGAAATCTTCCTCTATTTTAGCTATTATTATAGCTTTTAGTAATGATATTCAAAAGGGAGATTAATGTTTTTGCGCTATGTTTCAATAATTAAAAATAAATTTTTTAATTCATATGAATCTGCTTTGGATGAAAAAAGCGTAGGGTTGAAGATTGAGCAGTTTTTTATTAAAGAGTATGAGGACTTTAATCCCCTTAACTTAGATGATATTATCCCTGCATTACCCACTAATGATCAGACATCACAAGAGGCAATAAAGATCAATGAAATTATTAAGCAGTATAACCTGCAAAGATATTTTAAAGAGTGGATAAAAAATAGTGAGTTAACAGATGATCTTCTTAAAGGGTCTTTACCACTTTTGCATAAAATTGGAGTTATAGATAAGAAAAAGGAGAGTAACAGAATTTTTTGGAGAGCTAAAGGCACAAATGTTGAGCAAAATTTAATAGATTATTTCAAGCAATTCATAACAATGGATGAGAGTTACTCAAAACAGATATCTTTAGCAAATGTGAAGATGTTATCAGAACTATATAATGACACCGAACTTGTAGAGTTTATTAAAATAACACCATCAACAGAAGAGACAAAAAGAGAACTACTCTTACTTGCCAATAGCGATTTTTTTGGTTGCGGTAACGGCGTATATCCTAAAAGTGAAATTCCACTATTAAGCCACTTAAAATACGGCTCTTTTAAATATCAACCCCACTTCAAACAATTTTCTAGAATTTTTTTATCTAAAGAGTATGAGCAGTTATCAAAAAAGATGAAACTTTCAAGGGTGAAAAATATTCTTTTTTCATAACTCTTAGGGTAATATTTTTAAATTGAATGAGTATTTCTATTAAGTCACACTCCCTCTTATACATGTAAAGATTTCGATTTTAGATTTAAATAGGACAAATTATGTCTTATTTAAGTTTGGACATATTATAATTATCAAAAAAAAGGACTATTTATGTCGCAATCAGAAGTTGATAAAATAGTTAATCAAGAATACAAACTTGGTTTTAGTACTGACATTGAGTCTGATACAGTACCTCCAGGATTGAATGAAGAGACTATTAAATTTATTTCAAATAAAAAAGATGAACCTGAGTGGATGCTTGATCTGCGTATCAAAGCTTTACATAAATGGGAAAAGATGAAAGAGCCGCATTGGGCACATCTGAACTATAAACCGATTGATTATCAAGCGATTTCATACTTTAGTGAACCAAAACAGGCACCTGATTCTTTAGAAGAGGTTGACCCAAAGATTTTAGAAACCTATGAAAAATTGGGTATACCTTTAGAAGAGCAGAAAATGCTTCAAGGTATCGCCGTTGATGCGGTTTTTGACTCGGTTTCGGTTAAGACGACATTTTCAAAAACTCTCAATGACTTGGGAATTATATTTTGCTCAATTTCTGAAGCAATCAAAGATTATCCTGAGCTTGTAAAAAAGTATATGTACTCAGTCGTTCCAATGACGGATAATTACTACGCTGCACTGAACTCTGCGGTGTTTACGGATGGAACGTTTGTATACATTCCTAAAGGTGTGCGTTGTCCGATGGAACTTTCTACCTATTTTCGTATCAATGCGATAGGAACTGGACAGTTTGAGAGAACACTCATTGTTGCAGATGAAGATAGTTATGTATCCTACAATGAAGGGTGTTCCGCACCGCAAAGAGATGAGAATCAGCTCCATGCCGCGGTTGTTGAGTTGGTTGCGCTTAAGGGTGCTGAGATTAAATACTCAACTATCCAAAACTGGTATCCAGGTGATGAAAACGGTGATGGCGGAATTTATAACTTTGTTACTAAACGCGGTATCTGTAAGGGTGATCACTCAAAAATCTCATGGACACAAGTTGAGACCGGATCATCTATCACGTGGAAATACCCAAGCTGTATTTTAGAGGGTGACAACTCTGTAGGCGAGTTTTACTCTGTTGCAATCACAACCTTGGCACAACAAGCAGATACTGGAACGAAGATGATTCACAGAGGAAAAAACACCTCTTCAACGATTATCTCCAAAGGTATATCTGCACTCAAAGGGCAAAACAGCTATAGAGGACTTGTCAGAATAGAAAATGATGCTGAAAACTCTAGAAACTTTAGTGAGTGTGATTCACTTCTTATCGGTTCACACTGTGGTGCTCATACATATCCGTACTTAGAGAGTGCAAATGAGAGTGCTCAGATAGAGCATGAAGCGACAACATCAAAAATTAGCGATGAACAGCTGTTCTACCTCAGACAAAGAGGGGTGAATGAAGAGGATGCCGTCTCTATGATCGTACACGGTTTTTGTAAAGATGTTTTAAACCAGTTACCTATGGAATTTGCCGTAGAAGCGAGAGAACTATTAAATATTACATTAGAAGGGAGCGTTGGATAATGCTAGAGATAAAAAATTTAAAAGCGCAAATAGAAAATAAAGAGATTTTGAAGGGTTTAAACCTCAAACTAGAAAAAGGAAAAGTCCACGCTATCATGGGACCTAACGGTGCAGGTAAGTCTACATTGTCTAAGACAATCGTTGGGCATTATGAGGTGAAGGTAACCGACGGTGAGATACTTTTTGATGATAAAAATGTTTTGGATATGGAACCTGAAGAGCGTGCACTCAACGGCATCTTTTTGAGTTTTCAAAATCCTGTTGAAGTTCCCGGAGTTAATAACGCATACTTTTTAAGAAATGCACTCAATGCTAAAAGAAAGTTTGAAGGAAAAGAGGAGTTGAATGCTGCTGAGTTTTTAAAACTTATGAAGTCACATTTGGAGCAGCTTGGAATGAAAAAAGATATGATTCAGCGCTCACTCAATGAAGGTTTCTCTGGCGGTGAGAAAAAGAGAAATGAGATTCTTCAGATGGAGATTTTAGAGCCAAAGGTTGTTATCCTAGATGAGATTGATTCAGGTCTTGATATCGATGCACTAAAAGCGGTTTCTGAAGGTATTAATAGACTAAAAAGTGAAGATAGAACATTTTTGGTTATTACACACTATAGTAGAATTTTAGACTATATCAAACCTGACTATATCCACGTTTTACAAGACGGGAAAATAGTTAAAACAGGCGGTTATGATCTTGTTCACGCGCTTGAAGCCGAGGGCTATAAAATAATTGATGAGGAGTAAATTTTGAATTTATTAGAGACTCCAACCCAAACACTGAACAATATTGTTTTGCCTACAAACAAAACTGAACACTATAGGCATTTCAATATAAAATCAGTTTTGGATCAAAACTTAACACAGGCAGATGTTCAAGAGATAGAGCCAAAAGTTTCAAATAGTATTGAGATAACAAACGGTACGTTGACGCAAATTTCTGAGAATGTTGTAGTTACGCTCGAAGAGAGTAGCGGGGGAAATGAAAATCATTTTGATTCTCTATACAAACTCTCTCATCATCTGAGTAAAAAAATAGTATCTATCAAGGTAACATCTTCCCTTGAAGAGCCTTTGAAGATTTTGCATAAGATTACGGAAGATAGCGCGCTAGTAGTCTACAGAATAAAAATTGAGGTTGCCGAAAATGTAAGTGCATCTGTCTTTGAAGAGTTCGATTTTAGTAACGCTTCAAATTCGCTCTTGATTTATGGATATGATCTCAAAGCAGATGCCTATGCAAATTTGGAATTCGTAAGAGATCAGAAAAATTTCGTTAATAACGTAATCGGCTCACATCAAGTTGATATTGAGAAAAACGGCAATGTCGAATTAAAGACATTTGACTTTTCAATCATGAAAAATATTCATATGTATAATATCGATTTAGCAGAGTATGCCAACTTAGATTCGTCACATTTGGTCTATTCAAAAGAGAACGCTACGCTTGGAAATGTGCTTTATGTAAATCATATAGGTAAACACTCTGTGAGTAAGCAGACTGCAAAGTATATCTTAGGTGATAGCGCACATGCTATATTTGATGGAAAAATTAGAGTAGAAAATAGCGCCGCATATTCAAGTGCAAAACAGAATTCAAAGAGTTTGATACTAGGAAACAAAGCGGGCGTTCGCATGTATGCGAAACCGCAGCTTGAAATCTTTATAGATGAGCTAGAAGCATCACACGGTTCATCAAGCGGACAGTTAGATAACAAACAGCTTTTTTATCTAAAATCGCGCGGAATTAATGAAACGGAAGCCAAAAAGATGCTTATTTTAGCTTTTGCCAATGAACTTATCTATAAGGTAAAAGATGAAGCTCTTCAAGAGAAAATCCAAGAGAGTTTTAACGAGGTTCATACTAAAGGATAGGCTATGACTATTTTAGAAAAAGCCAATGATTTTAAAGAGGATTTAGAACTTTTTGAAACTGCTAATGAAAAGATGGATTTTATCTTGGATTTGGGAAAAAATTTCAAAGGTTTGGAAGAATCTGAAAAAAACGATGCCAATCTGATCGTGGGCTGTGCGTCGCGCGCATGGCTCAAAAGAGATTTTATTGACGGTAAGATTTATCTCGAAGCCGACGGTGAATCGGTATTGGCTAAAGGAATGCTGACTATGTTTTTATCCATCTTCTCAAACAGAACTCCAAGTGAAATATTGTCATTCGATCCAAAAACTTTCGATGCTTTTGGTTTTGATGCGCTTATTTCACCGAGCAGATTGCAAGGGATGGAAGCCTTTTTAAACAAAATTTACACTTTTGCAAAAGAGTGTCAAGGTGAGTAATATGAACAAAAAAGAGTTAGAAGAGAAAATAATTGAACAATTAAGATTGATTTTTGATCCTGAAATCCCTGTAAATATATATGATTTAGGTCTTATCTACAAAATTCTTTTTGCAAAAGATGACTATGGATATGTTGCAATGATCGAGATGACATTGACATCAGCAGTTTGTCCAATGAGCGAGCAAATTTTTAATAATGTACGAAATATTGCTGAAAATATAGATGGTTTATCAAGAGTGGATGTCAATTTAGTGTTTGATCCTCCTTGGTCAAAAGAGATGGCAAGCGAAGAGGCACAACTGCAATTGGGTATGATGTAGGTACTCAGAAAAAATAAAAAACTTAAGGTTTTATTCTTTGACGGCATTGTAAAATGGTGCTGTCAATTTAGCTCCACGATACAAAATTATACAAACTCCTCATTGGAAAAACAGATGAAAATTATGATCGCTATTCTAACTGCATCAATACTAAGTGCAGGGGACTACTACTATAGTTTTGGACAAAAAGTCCAACTTCAAGAGATAAAAAATGCAAGATCTGGTAATACAAAATTTTATCTCAACGCACAATCTAAAAGATTAGGTGTTAATAATACGTTGATTGTCTCATTTAAGAGAAATGTTGATGAAAATCTGAAAAAGTACAATTTAGAAGTTGTAGAAGATTTACAAAACGGTATGCTGTTAGTGAGTACTAAAGATGATGTACTAAGTGTATGTAGCAAACTGTATGAAAGCAGTGATGTCCATTTTGCTGAACCGAATTTTTTGAGAAATAGAACTAAAAGGGTAGCTGATCCACTGTATCCAAAAGCTTGGCACCTTCACGATACCGCAACTATTATAAATGCACATATAAGCGTTGAAGAGGCATGGAAGACGACTAAAGGTAGTGGAATAAAAATCGCTGTTTTTGATGACGCTGTTGATAGTAACCATGAGGATTTTAGCGTTGTCGCACAGTTAAATGCCGTTACAAATGAAGCAAACTCTTTACCTGACACAAGTGATGATGCACACGGTACGTTTGTTGCAGGGATTGCTGTAGCTAAGGAGAACTCATTAGGTTCAGTCGGCGTTGCTCCTGAGGCACAGCTTCTGGCTATAAAAGGTGCAGTTGGGGCTACTTCGACCGATGCGGGAACGATTAGAGCATTTAACTGGGCAAAAGAGCAGGGTGCTGCCGTAATGAATAACAGTTGGGGAGGATATGCGATTTCTGAACCGATTAGAACTGCAATCGAAGATGCAGCAAACAACGGTAGAGGAGGTAAGGGTATGGTGATCGTTTTTGGTCATGGAAACGATAACTGTAAAGACAGCGATGCAACATGTTATAAAGACGGTGATAAGACTACTACAGGTTTAGGAAAACTGCAAAATGATGAGTCATCACTCGATTTTGTTCTTGCCGTAGGTGCGACGAACCAAAAAAACAAAAGAGCATCGTACAGTAATTATGGACAATACCTAGATATTTGTGCACCTGGCGGTGACGGCGATACGATAGAAGAGCCATCAGGTATGGTCTCTACCGATATTAGTGGTGATCTTGGTTGGTCAAAGACAGAATACGTCAACAAATACGGCGAGAGCGTAACAGGAGATACGAGTCCAAACTATATTTCCAATGACTATTCACAAGTCGGAACATCTTACGCAGCGCCTGTTGTGGCGGGAGTTGCCGCACTAGTTATCAGTGCAAATCCTAATCTTACAAGAGCTGAAGTATTTGATGTTTTGCAAACGACAGCTGACAAAGTCGGAGATTATACATATACGAACGGTAGAAGTTATGAACTAGGGTATGGAAAAGTTAATGCTGCTAAAGCTGTGAACAGAGCTGTAGAGTTGTTGAATACATCTACAACGGCAACCACTACAAGTAGTACAACAACTACAACAGCAACGCTAAATATCTTGCCTGGGTGGAATCTCCTGTCTTCACCTATAAATGCTGCGATGCCTACAGCTAAATTAAATGCAGTTGCAAAAAAAGAGGCTGGTGGAACTGCGATAACGTGGATACTAAAAAAAGATGGATCAAACTGGGAACAGGTAGGATTAGAGACCGATTTAGAGCCTAATAGAGGTATTTGGGTCTTGGCAGATAGCGCCGCAACTGTTTCATTTGATAACCTAACACCAAATACAAAAGCATTTAGTATAAGTGAAAATGTACAATCATTAGTTGGAACAAACTTTATGCTTGGAACTCCTATCGATGCTTCGCTGCAAGAACTAACAGAGGGTGCAAATTCTGTGTGGGTATATGATAATCCAAACAACAACTGGATCGGTTATCATTCAGAGTATAAAGGTGTTGATCCGTACGATAAAGAGGGTTACTATAGAGGCAATGCAACTACTGCAGTTAAAGCCGGTACCGGATATTACTACATAAAACAGAATTGATCTTTTACGACAAATGAGATATTTGTGGAGTAAAAGATAACTTACATAGGAATTGATCTAGCATGGAATCCGGATAATTCATCCGGAGTCGCCGTGCTAGAAGAGAATAGACTCGTAAAATTAACTAACTTCTATTCACTCAATGATATTATTGACCTTATTAACAACTATCCAGATGCATATGTCGGCATTGATGCACCCTTGAAAGTTGAAAATGAGAGTGGAAATAGAGAGATAGAGGTAGAATTTTTAAAAGATTATGCTTATAAAAAACTAGGGGTCTATCCAGTAAATAGAAATTTACTTCTAAAATACAGTGAAACTATTGCCGGTGAGGTTATCGCCTCTAACGTAAAACAAAAACTAGGTGAAAAGTTATTTGAAGTGTATCCTCATGTGACAATAATGAACTGCTTTCATGGAAGTGTTTTGCCATATAAGAGAAAAAAAGGAAGATCGGTAGATTTTATACGTTCTCAGCTCCTATTATTGCAAAAATATTTAACAAATGTTATCGATGGAGATTTTGCTTTAGATACTGAACGTTTGAAAGGAGGCAAGTTAAAAGAGTATGAAGATAGACTTGATGCTCTAGTGTGCGCATATACGATGTTTCATTGTCAGTTTAATCCTCATGCAACATACGGTGGGATATTTAAAGTTCCTTACACTGTTTTTGAATAAGATACATTTATCTTAAAAAAGCAATGGCTATATTTACTCTTTTTTCCAATGTGATCCGTCACAATATGGATGATTTTTACTCTTACCGCAGCCACATAATATATAGTGGTCTTGAACCTTCGGAACTTCTGCACCTTCTAGTTCGATGCCACCCCATACCTCTATCCAACCATTTTGATTAACAATCACTTTTGGTTTAGAATTAAAACTATCTACCCTCTCTTGACCTTTTAGCGTATAGCTCAATGCACCTGTTGGACATGCCCTAACAATGCTCAGAACTTCTTCAACCGTAGCACCATCAGCATTTATCCAAGGACGTTTAGTAACATCAAAAACTTCCGGCAGTTGACTTACACAAATACCGACATGGCCGCAAGCAGCTAAATCAAAGTGAACCGTAATATCTTGTCCATAATAGTTTTTATCTTGAGAAACGACGCGTTCATCAGATTTTTTAGATTTAAAATTAACTTTAGCATGTTTTCCATCACAAAAAGGCAACTTGTCAGATGCCCCACATCCACATAAGAGAGTCTTTTCTTTTGCTAACTCTACAGAGGGCTGTTTACTAAAATGAAGTGTTTTTAAATTGTTTATTTTTATACTGCCGTTAGGAAAGAGTTTAATTTTCGGTTTATCCATTTACATCTTGCTCCTTTAACATCACTAAACTATCTACTCTATAATGGTAACATTAAACATTCTAGAATAGGCAGATCATAGAAATATTTATGTATCATATCAAATCTCAATAATTTCGTTCATATTTACCTCATACATATTAGTCTCATCGGATCGTAAATCAAAATTAGTACTATCTTTCATTTATTGACCTTCTTTTACAAACTTTTGAGAAATCTTCTCTATCTCTTTTTAGTTTGATTTGAGTATTGATAATATGACCTGCTTGCGATACGGTAATTAGGGGATTATTTTCGATTAGAAGTTGGATAAACATCCTTGTCTCTTTTGCACTCATTGCATCTCCTTTAAATTTTCTGTAGAAATTGTAAAGAAGTATTAGGACAACATAGTGTCCGTTTTTACACTTTAGAAAATTTATCAAGAAAAATTCAAAGAGATTGTAAATGTTAGAAATTAAAACAGAAGGGAAGATAAAATGTACAATTAATCTGTTACTCCTCCTCAATGGAACATTTCATAGGAAACCCCTCCTTACGCGCAGATGTTTCAACCATGAATACTTTAGTTTCTGCAATTTCATATGGATATTTTCCACATAAACCTTTACCTTTAGTGTGTATATCATTTGTGATTTTATCGGCGTCATGAACTGTTTTATGAAATACGGACGTGATTATTCGTATGCAAAAGTCCCACGTTGTGTAGTCATCATTAAGCATATAAACAAGATATTGTTTAGGCTCTTTGATTTGAGTAATTACTTTTTTCTCAAGTTCTATCATAGGCATGAATTTTTGCTTCAATTCTATCTAATTAAAATAAAAGTAGTACTAAAGAGGGTTGTTCTCTGTATATATCTTTTTGAATTTTTGGGAGAGATCAGGATACATTTGAATTCAGTGTTCAACTAGAACTATTGTAGAAAATCTTCACAAAGATTCACTTCTTATAAAAGATGTTACAATTACAAATAAAGTTCAAAGGATATGTTATGAATATTAGTAATGTACCTAATACCTATAGCGGATATGACCAGCAAATACTAAAAAAAGCACAACCAATTCAAAAAGAAAAACAGAATGAGCAATCCCAAAAAGCTGCGCAACAAAATGCTCAACAGGTAGCACAACAAGTACAAAAGCAAGCAGCAGAAACGACTGGATTAGGTGTCAATCTAAATATCATATCGTAAATCAAGTGTGAGAACTCGAAGCTTTGCTAAGTAGTTTCTTGTTTTATAATTTTTTGATACTCGACCTCCATTACGACATCTCGAGTTGTATCAACCCTATCAATAAAAACAGTGCCGTTGAGATGGTCAAACTCATGTTGAAAGATACGTGCTAGAAAACCATCATATTTTGTGTTGATAGTCTCTCCTAAACGATTTGTATAGCTTACTTCAATTGATTGATACCTAGGTACAAGTGCTCTAATCCCCGGGAGGCTTAAACATCCCTCCCACTCTTTAGATATTTCATTTGAATGTGAGACTATCTTTGGATTTATTATCACTTCGGGTTCCATAACTGGAGCATTTGGATATCTCTCATTCGGATTAGATGACACAATAAAGATTGCTTTTGTTTCGTAAACCTGTGTAGCAGCTATTCCCATGCCCTTTTGCTCTTTGCAAGTGTAGAGCAGATCATCTATAAAATCTTGTACCTTTTTTGATTTTATATCAGTAACTACACTTGCTTTACTTCTGATGATTTCAGAGCCAAGTTGTGCAATACCTAAACTCTTTGACATACTTTGTTAGCTTTTTGAAGTCAGCTTTCTTTTCCTATTTTTGAAAAAAAGAGGATTGAAAAAAGTGTTACTGAAATCTTTCATTTTTTGTGTTAATTCAAGTTTGTCAAATATTTTCGTAGCTACTTTGCCACCAAGCGGTATATATGATGTAAATTTATATCCGGTATCGACAAGCTTATCGTATGGTTTAGATTCTTTCATAGGAATACCTTTTCTATAGCAAGATACTAGATTATAGAACAGTAAATATTAAATGTATGTTAATTATAGAAAAGAAAAATGTGAAAAAAATGGTATATCTGAACAGCTCTATGATACATCCTCGCAGCGCTCTCATAGATACCAAATATCTTGTTCGCTTGCCCATAAATATATTATATAAGTAAATACTATAATAATAAAAAGAACTATTACCGTTTTAGTGCTCACTATTAAACTATTTAAAAGAATGAAATTAGTATCCTAAAAATGAAAATTAAATATGTATAGGTTAAATCTTTGAAACTTCTAATTGATGGTGATGCATTACCGAATTTGTTAAAACCTATTTTGTTTAAAGCAATTAACAAAAGGGCGATAAAAACAATCGTTGTGTCCAATAAAAAAATTTCAATCGGAAATTCTGAATATATAGAGTATATCATTGTAGAACATGGAATTGATGAAGCTGATAATCACATTGTTGAATTAATTGAAAAAGATGATCTTGTAATTACAGCAGACATTCCTCTTGCTGATAGGACAGTTACTAAAGAGGCAATAGCACTGAATCATAGAGGAGAACTTTATACTAAGGAAAACATCAAGCATTATTTAGCAATGAGAAACCTCATGGAAGAGATACGCTCTACTGGTGAAATTACAAAAGGTCCTGCACCGTTTGGGAAAAAAGATGTTGAAGCATTTGCAAATGGCTTTTATAAGTATTTAGATATCGTAACAAAGTGACGTATTAAAGGGTGTATTTTTAATTACAGATATTACAATCATTTTTTACAAGAGAATGATGATATTAAAAATAGATTTATAGATGCTATTGATACTCAGAAAAACAAAATCGGTACCATGAAAGATAGTGACTATAAAAGGGCTATGCTAGATATATTGCAGAAATACAAAGGGATTGACCCGACAAACCCAGAACCTAAGCTATTTTTTATTTATTTAGCGTTAGCATATTCTTATATATCTCTATAAAGGACGCTAATGATAGAAAAACTTATTTTGTTGACTTTGGATTTAAAGTCGTTGTTTGTAGTAAAGCCTGAAAGAATAACGGTTCCTTTGAAAGCAAATGACAGCTTTAGATTAGGTACAAATATAGGAAGTTCTTTATAGTTTATTTGAAAGTCGGGTGAAAGTTACGAAGTAACACTAACCGGTCTTGTGAGATGTGGTTGATTTTGCACCATCGTCTTTCAAATGATTATAGGCTTGATGTGAGTGAAGCCAAAGCTCCGTGTGGAGAAAGTTGCATAAATTTGCAACGTTATGTGGATATTGACCGTCTTGAAATGAACTTCTCGTAGATGCGTTATCGCACAGCCTGTGACCATAAGTCAAGAAGGGATGCCAAGAGAGCATCCCGATGTTACTTGTTGGATGTAGAATTTATCTCATAGCATCACGTAAAGCGTCTCTTGATGCTTTATCAACAAGAGAAAAAATAGTATCAATATCATCCATATTTTCCTCTTTTTTATGACCTTCTACTTTGATGATGGAACAATCAATTTTGTCTACAATGTTATAAAACTCTTTATATAGTTTATGGTTGGCAATGAGCTTGTTTTTTTTAGTCATGTAGTTCTGCTCTTCTAATCTACTTCTTCTGGAAAGTAGACCAACACTGTTTTGTGAATCAGTATATATCGTTACACTGGTAGTATAGGTATCAATACCCGTTAAAGCCCATAACAATGTTTGTAGCTCTAACTTGGTAGAAGATGTGTTAGCAAACATTTTTGTTTTTACAATCTTTGATAGTTCAGAGAAAGTTAAATTATCATCCTCAACTATCAAACAAGCTCCATAGCCTACCTTTAGTTGAGGGTTCACACTACCATCTGTAAATAATTTGATTTTTCTTTTAGGCATTAATCTCTTTTAGTTTTTTGGTCTCATCTTTAAGCAGGCAGATTCTAGGCAAGTAACCCAATAGGCAAAACTTAAAGTGAGTATTGGTTAATTATAATATAGCTATTTTAAAAATGGTGTACTCTGATGAAATATTCTCAACAAAAGAATTACCAAAAAAATTAATATATAGTCTTACATTATTTAGCTTACTTTAGAATGTAAAATTACTTTCTGGTTGAATAGCAATGCTTTTAAATATGACTTTCCCTGAACTAGAATAAAATTTAATTGCCGTTAATTGCGTACTTGTTTCAGGAAAACTATCAATGATCAATTGTGCCCTTATTGGTACTTTTGAAAGCATATCTACTGACATCCCATTAGGTTTTTTGAGTATAGAAATAGAAGATACTTTATAATCTTGTCCGTATTCATCATAAACTATTCCATTGTATATACTTTGGCTAAAATCGTTATCATTCTGATTTGTTAGCTTTAATTCACATTTTACTGTTGTTTTATTTCTAAAACAGCCATCTAAATCAAATTTAACATTACTAACTGTAGTGCTCTTTACCGTAGAAGGTTTAGGTAAATCATCAATAACATTAACTTTTACAACATATTTAGATTTTTTAATTTCATTAATTTCATCTTGCAGGCATTGAATGATGTGTAACATATCACTATTATTTGTAATTACAGTATTTGGCTTTAAGCAGTCTGCAAAAAGGGATGTTATAAGAACTAAAAGTGTAGGTAGGAGTTTTCTCATAGGTTTCCTTAGATGTTAACCTTTAACTAGAAATACAATAGATCTTTCTAATAAAAGTATAAGTGGAAATAGTCTTAATAGACAATATAAGTAGAGATAAATATGTAATGTTATAAGCGGAGTTTCCGCTTATATATATAAGATTATAGGGCTGTTACGTTTATTGCTTGAGGACCTTTTTCCCCATCACCAATTTCGAAAGTTACTCTTTGTCCATCATTAAGAGAAACACGACCATAACCAGACCCATTGTTAACTTGACGGAAATGTACAAATACATCTTTCCCACCATTTTCTGGCTCAATAAAACCAAAACCTTTTTCATCGTTAAACCATTTAACTGTACCATTTTCTAATGTTGCCATTGTAAAGCCTTTATGTTTGAGTACACCACATTACTGAGGTAATTGTAAAATCTAATATGAAGCTTTTCTTGTAGGCAGGATATACTGTTAACTAGGAGTCATCAATGTAAAGCAGACTATAATATGTAACTTAAATCATCTTTTATCAGTGCCAGTATATCTGAATATATTTTTATAGTACAGCATATATTTTTTCTGGATCAAATTTTAGTGTACCCATCCCCAATTTTTAGACCAGAACTAGGCTGATAATTTCTTGATTTGATTATGCCTTTCTAAAAATTTGATTGGGCTTAAGTTACCTAACGCTTCGTGTGGTCGATGATGGTTGTAATCATGCATCCACTCATGAACCTTTTCTCTAACTTCACTGAGTGTACCAAATACATAACAATCTAAGAGTTCTCTCCTAAAACTGCCGTTGAACCTTTCAACCCTTGCATTCTCAGTAGGCTTCCCTGGACGGATAAAGTCCAAGATTATGCTGTGTTGATTTCAAGATATTTTTGAAAACTATCAACAACAATTTTTTCATTAGCTAAAGTCGTATCAAATAGTTTTTGCTGTTTTTCATTGAGTTCTGAATTATATTTTACCTCTATAAGAGTTTTCTCTTCAGTCATAAAGTCAATCTCAATTCCGTCAACATACAGATACCTTGGATTTTTTTGCTTTAATTTTAAAAATACTAAGTTTTCAAAGATTGCACCTTTATCTCTAAAGCCTGTTACAATATTTTTTAAACCAACATCACCTGAGTATATTTTTTTAGGATTTTTAATGCGTTCATTTAACTTACCATGCTTCTCAACCGTATAAATTAAATATGTATCTTCAAAATATGCTAAATACCTTCTTGCACTATCTACACCAATATCTAAAATGTTTGCAATTTTATTAAGACTTAATTGCTTACCACTTCGCTCCATCAACAATTTATAAAAATCTTTTACTACATTTTCATTCTTAATGTTATGGTAGGCAATTATGTCTTTATAGATAATGTGATCTATTAAGTTCTGTAAATAGCTTATATCACCAGTTAAAACAAACTCAGGCATTCCTCCATCGTTCATATACTCCTCAAAGTAACTCTCATTTAAATAGGCATCGGATTTTTTAATGGTGACCTCTTTAAAATCTAAATACTCTTCAAAATTTAAAGGCATTACTTCTAGAACTCTTTGTCTTCCGGTAAGATACGCATTCTTATCTCTAAGTAGTGATGCTGATGAACTTGAAGCATATATTTTGGTATCTTCCAAGTCATATAGGTTTTTTAATTCTTGTTGATAGTTTTCTTTAGAAGTTATCTCATCTAAAAAGAGATAGACTTTTATTTTTGAAGTTAGTTTATGAATTTTTCTATATTCAGTTAATATTTCAACAATACTCATATCTTTTAAAGCCATTAGATCTAAACTAATATAGAATATATGTTTAACATTAATTTTTTTCACATTGATAAGATTTGATATAAAACTTTTTAAAATTGATGTTTTTCCAACACGTCTAAGGCCAGTTAAAAAGATAATGTCTTTATTTGAGAAATAGCTTTCTAATTCAGAAAGATAGATATCTCTTTGTTTGCCATCAAATGAATATTTATCTTCCCACCAAGGATTTGATTTGTATAATAACTCTTCCAAAAAGTACTCCAACAAATAAAATATAAACTAATTATACTATATGATAGTATAATGTTTCATATGCTATTGTTTCTTTATCGATTATTTTTACATTGAATTAATTACAAAAAATCGTGTAAAAGTCGTATGTTTCTCGATATTTAAAATAATCTAAAAATCGATTTTAACTTTCTCTTTTTTGTACTTTAAATTCATAAATTTTCAATAAAAATGTTATAATAATACAAATGTATTATTTGGAGAAAAAGATGTCTACTGTAACTATTAAAGAGACTACAAGTGTTAAATTAAATAAAGAGTCTAAAGAACAAGCAAAAAAAATATTCAAAGAACTTGGTATTACTATGGGTGATGCTTTTAATATGTTTTTACAACAAGTAAACCTTCATAAAGGAATACCATTTGAGCTAAAAATACCAAATAATACAACTGATAAAATTATTAAAGAAGCAAGGGCTGATAAAAATGTGGAAGATTTTTCTTTTGATGAGCTAAAAAAATAGATGAAAATCAAACGTCATAAACAGTTCATTAAAGAATTTCATAAAGCTAAAATAAGTGATTCTCAATTTGAAAGATTTATTGGATATATAAATGCTCTTATTACCGATGAGGTATTACCATCTCAAAGTAAAGACCATAAACTTGAGGGTGAATATTCTGACTGTAGAGAATTTCATATCGGTGGAGATATGCTGGTCATTTATCTTGTTAATGAATTAGAAGAAATTGTACTTCTAAGAATTGGCACTCACTCGCAATTATTTAAGTAAACATTGCATTATTTAGTCGTATAGGGTGATAATTCTATTATATTTTCTTTATACAACTACGCCATCACTTGTAGGTCTTGAAAGATTCATTGAATCTGCTATAGTTTGAATTGATAAGATTTGATATAAAACTTTTTAAAATTGATGTTTTTCCAACACGTCTAAGGCCAGTTAAAAAGATAATGTCTTTATTTGAGAAATAGCTTTCTAATTCAGAAAGATAGATATTTCTTTTTTTGCCATCAAATGAATATTTATCTTCCCACCAAGGATTTGATTTGTATAATAACTCTTCCAAAAAGTACTCCAACAAATAAAATATAAACTAATTATACTATATGATAGTATAATATTGCATATGCTATTGTTCCTTTATCGATTATTTTTTAAAAAAGCAATATTGTAAAAATTGGATAATTACTTTTAAATAAAAACTATATATTAAATAAATAAACAATATGTTAAAGTATACTTTTGTAAAGGAATGCAATTATGCTAGATTCACTTAAAGATAAACAAAGAAAACTAATAGCTTCAATAAAAAATATATCATATGTACGTAGTGAATACACTTTCATCAATGATGATGAGAGATTAATTGCACTTATTGGTTCACGCGGCGTAGGAAAAACAACTCTCCTATTACAGTACCTTAGTCAATATAGTTTAGATGAAGCACTCTATTTTAGTGCAGATGACATTAGTATAGAGAATTTTGGCATTTATGAAATTGTTGAAGAGTTTTATAAACTTGGAGGCAGAGTTGTTGTAATAGATGAAATCCATATATTTAAAGATTGGGCTGGGCACATTAAAAATATATATGATTTTTTTCCTGATTTAACGATACGAATAAGTGGTTCATCAATGCTAAATATATTAATGCAAGGATATGACTTAAGTAGACGTATTGTCATTAAAGAGCTGAAAAAATTAAGCTTTAAAGAGTATTTTGAAATGCGCAACGCTGTAGTACTAAATACCTATACATTTGAAGAGATACTTCTAAATCATACGGAAATATCGTTTGAACTGACACAAAAGTATCCTATGCTGTATAAACAGTTTGGCGATTATCTAAAAATGGGATGTTAGAACCCATCTCAAAAATGCCTCATAAGTATCAAAATACATCCAAGTTGCACAAAACCTTGATAATTAGCTAAATGATATTCCCATCTAGTCTGTATTCTTCTGTAGTTTTGAAGCCATGCAAAT